>Ga0316205_10000064_pt1 | contig 247951 bp, 209 predicted proteins | sample 3monthpyrite_MG_FD_204941 | JGI IMG/M metagenome (GOLD analysis project Ga0316205, IMG submission 204941) | Microbial mat bacterial communities from mineral coupon in-situ incubated in ocean water Damariscotta River, Maine, United States -... | ecosystem: Environmental > Aquatic > Marine >... | reverse complement strand
CTGCGCAAGGAACAGTGGTTGTAAATGCAGATAATACGATTACGTTTACAGCAGCTCAAAACTTCAATGGTGAGGCAACCATTACCGTTGTCACCACTGACGATGATGGCGCAACGGCGACACAAACCTCGATCATTACCGTAAGTGATGTAAACGATGCACCAACTTTAGTAGTTCAGTCCACAGCCAACGTGGCGGAAGATGGTTCCGTTGATATTACTTACTCAGCAGCGGATGTGGATGGAACGATCGTTAGTACAGTTGCAACAGTCGATCCTGCACAGGGCACAGTGGTTGTTAATGCAGATAATACGATTACGTTTACAGCCGCTCAAAACTTTAATGGCGATGCGACAGTAACGGTTGTTACTACAGATAACGATGGAGCAACGGCAACGCAGACTTCGATTATAACTGTATCGGATGTTAATGACGCACCGACACTAACCGTTCAATCCACAGCCAATGTGGCAGAAGATGGTTCAGTTGATATTACATACTCAGCAGCGGATGTGGATGGAACGATTGTTAGCACAACCGCGAGCGTTGATCCTGCTCAGGGTACAGTCGTTGTAAATGCAGATAATACGATTACGTTTACACCAGCAACTAACTTTAATGGTAACGCTACAATAACGGTTGTCACCACCGATGATGATGGTGCGACGGCAACGCAGACTTCGATTATAACTGTATCGGATGTTAATGACGCACCGACACTAACCGTTCAATCGACTGCCAATGTGGCGGAAGATGGTTCAGTTGATATTACTTACTCAGCAGCGGATGTGGATGGAACGATCGTTAGTACAGTTGCAACAGTCGATCCTGCACAGGGCACAGTGGTTGTTAATGCAGATAATACGATTACGTTTACAGCCGCTCAAAACTTCAATGGTGACGCAATCATCACGGTACTAACGACGGACGATGATGGCGCAACTGCGACTCAGACTTCTGTGATCACGGTGAGTGATGTAAATGATGCACCAACCTTAGCCGTTCAATCAGTTGCAACCACATCAGAAGATAATGCAGTAAGTATCACTTACTCAGCAGCGGACGTTGATGGCACGATTGTTAGCACAACCGCGAGTGTTGATCCTGCCCAGGGTACGGCGGTTGTAAATTCCAACGGTACAATTACCTTTATACCTGAGACTAACTTTAACGGTGACGCAACCATTACAGTAGTTACCACTGACGATGATGGTGCAACTGCGACTCAAACTTCAATAATTACTGTATCGGATGTAAACGACGCACCGACACTAACCGTTCAATCAACAGCAACTACAACAGATGTTAGTAGTGTAACAATTACATACACAGCATCAGACATAGATGGCACCATCGTTTCTACAACCGCAAGCGTTGATCCTTCGCAAGGATCCGTTGTTGTAAACACCAATGGCACGATTACCTTCACACCGGTAATTAATTTTAGTGGTGATGCCATTATCAGTGTTGTTACAACCGATGACGATGGTGCGACAGCAACGCAAACATCAACAATTGCAGTGTCTGATGCAACTGCACCGGTAGTAACGATTAATGCAGTCTCAATTGATGATGTCATTGATGACACAGAAGATAATTCGGTTGCTATAAACGGTAATACTACGGGTGCTGGAGTAAATCAAATTGTATCCGTACAAGTGCTTAGTTTGTCAGGTGTAGTTGTATTTAGTGATACAGCGCTTGTACAAACTAATGGCAGTTGGAGTATTACAGGAATTGATCTCAGCGGATTGCCCGACGGCGCAGCCTATACTGTTTCTGCAAATGTTTCTGATGCAGCAGGTAATGCAGCAGTACAAGCAACACGAAATGTTAGCACTATTGATTCAACCGCTGCGGTTACAAATGATGTAACAGGTACTGGGCTTGAAGATGCAGCAAGTATCGCTATTACCTTAAGTGGCAGTGATGCTGATGGAACCGTTTCAAGTTTTAATTTATCTGGCTTACCAGTTAACGGGGTACTCTATACAGATGATACCTTAACAACACTTGCAGTAACGGGTGTTGATTACACAGCGACGGGTGATCAGCTAACAATGTACTTTGTACCAGATGCAAACTGGAGTGGCAGTACAGATTTTTCTTACAGTGCAACAGATGCAAATGGTCTTACGGATACAACGCCAGCGACAGCAACTATTAATGTTACGGCTGTTGCAGACTCGTTGAATCTTCAAGTTGGTCTTAACGAATCGCCAGATAAAGTTATTTTTAGTGATAACTTTAATGATGGCAATGCAGATGGCTGGAACTATGTTGGCTTTAATGCATTGACACCTAACTGGTCTGTAAATAACGGGTCTCTTGTAGAAGATAGTGGAACCGCACGTGGCTTCCTTGGTTACGATGTTAACCAGGACGGCACTAATTTAAATGCACTTGATAACTATTCAATTTCAGCCGATGTAGGAACAACCATAGGTGGTTCATCTGCTAGTAATGATGCAGTTGGTCTTATCTTTGGATATTCAGATAACCAAAATTATTACATGGTTCGTTGGAATGATTACGATAGTAATTACTCTGGCAGTGCTGCTCATCGTGACTTTGAATTGGTAAGTGTTGTTGGTGGAGTTTCTACTGTTCTTGATATGCTAGATCAGCAACAACTTCCTGCCGGTTTTAATTTAAATGTTACGGTCACAGAATCTGCTGGCATCGAAGTATTAGTTGATGGCACATCAATGCTGAGTGCGAATGCTGTTACTCCTGCCATTGGTACTTTTGGTTTATGGACTGATGATAACGACACCGGTGTTACTTATGACAACGTCAGAGTTACGGCTTTAGCCGATGGTGGTGTGGATGTTATTGCCTATGAAGGTGTACCTTTAAACTTTAATATTGCAGCGTCATTAACTGATGTTGACGGTTCTGAAATTCTATCAACGATTATTTCAGGTATCCCCGTTGGTACTACGCTGAGCGATGGTGTAAACACGTTTACGGCTAGTGCGGGAACAGCCTCTATTGACGTTAGCAACTGGGATCAAACTAATTTAATGATCAGTGATCTGGTTGATGGTAATTATTCGCTCACCGTTACATCAATGGGCACTGAACAAAGTAATGGCGATTCATTATCATCTTCACAAATATTAAACGTAGAAGTCATTAGTGTGAATGATCCTGTTGTTATTGATGTAGTTGATAGTGTGATGGAATCTGGCTTGGCTGAAGGAACATTGCCCGATGCAGCCGCTATTGTTACCACGGGTAATTTATTGCAAGGGCAGGCAGGTAGCAATCTTGTGGAAATAGATGGCAACACCCCGGTTGGAGGTGTTATTACTATTCAAAGTGCAGCCGGAACGCTGGAAGTTTTTGCTCAAGCGGGTAACTACGGCGGGGTTAATTACAATGCAGGCGATTATGTTTATACATTAGAAAATTCAACGAGTCAGGGTTTAAACGATACTGATCAGTTTATCTTCACAGTAGAGAGTGCTACGGGTACTCAAACAAATGGCTCTTTAGCAATTAATATTGTGGATGATGCGCCAACTGGAACGGATGTAACGGCAAACATTGTTGATAGTGATGCGGCTACACAAACCACTAACCTGGTTATTGTTCTTGACCGTTCTGGAAGTATGGCGTGGGATTTAGAAGGTGATCAATCTGGAAGTACAAATTTCAATGCCGATCAGGTGCGAATGGATATTGCAAAAGAAGCACTGTCCTCAATGTTTGATTCTTTCGATGACCTTGGTAACGTTAATATTAAGTTTGTAGATTTCTCAAGCACTGTAAATGAATCTTCATGGTATGAGGATGACAAGGGTGGAGCGAATGCATATCTTGACGGCATTACACCGGGTGGTGGCACCAACTACGACGATGCATTAAATGCAACCATGACAGGTTATGCGCCGCCTGCAGCCGATACAACATTGGTTTACTTCATCTCTGATGGCGAGCCAAGTAATGGACGTGAAATAGATGCCACTCTGCAAACAAACTGGGAGAATTTTGTTCAGGCCAACAACGTCGATATTTCATACGGCATTGGTATTACCGGCAGTGTGAATTTAAGTTCATTACAGCCAATTGCCTTCCCTGATGTAAATGCAGATGGTGATGTTGACCCTTATGCAATTCAGGTATTGGATGCATTCGATCTAAAACAGACATTATTAGATACTGTTTCTGAAGGTATTGTTCAAGGTGATTCATCAATACTATCTGGCACGGGTGCAACCGGTATTGTGATAGGTGCCGATGGCGGGCATATCGAATCAATAGTGATTGACGGTGTAACATATAGTTATGTTCCTGTTACCAATGTAGTGGAAACAATAACGACTGTCCGTGGTGGAACCATGGAGATTAATTACGAGACAGGTGAATATCTCTACACGATTAATCCACAAGAAACGGTTACCGGTGAACAGGAAATATTTGTTATTACCGGTGTCGATGGTGATGGCGATACTAAGGCTATTGATCTTATTATTAATCTTGATTACGTCGCGAATATCGATGCGAATCGTGACAACGTAATCACCAATGCGGCGACGGGTGATTCATTAAATATTGATTACGATTCATTAATGGCTAACGATACGATTAGCAGTACAATGAATGTAACTAAGGTAACGCCAGATGCCGGAACAGCGCTTAGCAATGATACAGATTCAGTGACATTAAGCAATGTGGCTGATGGCGAATCATTTACTTATGAAATATCGGATGGCTTGGTTTCTGATAGTGCAAGAGTAGATGTAACACTGGTAAATAATGATTCACTGGTCGGTACCAATAGTGATGATATTATTATTAATGCGCGTACAAGTGCAGCCCCATCGGCCAGCAATTTTGTTGATGCGGTTATACGTTCTGGTAATACATATAATCAAAGTAACCAAATAGGCTTTAGGTTTACAGAAAGCTTAAGTGGTTTAGCGATTGCTGCAATTACATTAGACCTGCGTGCAGGCACTGATGCAAACGCGTACTTTGACACAAGTGGTAGTGGGTCATCGGCTCCAGCGATTGGTGTGGATTCAACAATTAATAGTGCGGATGTCACTTTTAGTGCACCTGATAACAGCCCAACATTAACCGTCAACTTTGCAGCGAATTCATTTACTACAGGGGATGAATTCTGGTTTGGCGTTGATACGGATAATTTGGGTGGTGACACAGGCGCAGACTTTGGAAGTGCAGGCGTTGGTGTTCAAATTACCATGAGTGACGGTTCGGTTATGAATGGAACTTATGTCACTCTGGCTGATGGTTCGTCTGAAATAGCGATGACAGATGGAAGCGTGATGAGTGGCGGTGCAGGTGATGACGTATTAATTGGTAATGCCAGTAACGAATTGCTGCAAGGTGGCGAGGGAGATGATTTATTACTGGGCGGTGCTGGCGATGACGGTCTGTTCGGTGGTTCAGGTATAGACGTTCTGAGTGGTGGTATAGGTAATGATTCACTAACCGGTGGAACAGGTAGTGATACATTTGTATGGTCAAGTGGAGATGAAGGTACTAGTTTAACACCCGCAAACGATGTGATTACAGATTTCACATTGGGAGCAGGTGGTGATGTGTTAAACCTTGCCGACATGTTGCAAGGTGAAGATACAAATAACTTAACGGATTATTTGCATTTTGATAGTGATGGTAGTGGCGGCACAATTATTAATGTTGATGCTGATGGCAGCAGTGCGTTTGAAGCCTCTCAGCAAATTACATTGACGGGTGTTGACCTGACAGTTGGCGGTTCACTAACAGACCAGCAAATTCTTGATGGTCTATTAACAAACGGAAACCTTATTGTTGATTAGTCAGCAAACGGTGAAATAGGTATCACTCAAATTTGAGCGGTACCTATTAGCTAATTGTAACGATTGATGGTTAAAATTTAAGCGCTAACGCTTGCTAAAAAAAGTGAAATATAAAGCGCATTAAATATATTGAACTATGGTGCGAGAAGAAGAATTTAACCTCAATATTTCATTGTTGAAACTCGATATAATCAACAACCTATAAATTATTTTAAGTCCTAAATTTTGTATAGGTGTTAACAACTTGTGTGTATAAAACTGTTGAAAAATATTCGTCTACTAACTACTTATTGCTAACTAAGTATTTTTAATAGCGGATATTCGGCGTTATGCTTAACCTGTCTTTACTGTGATGACGTGGTATAAGTTGTAATGGTTTTATGATGGAGAGAATGAATAAAAAGCATGATGAGCATGCTGAGCTATTCCCGGCAATCGTAGTATACGCTCTTCAGTTAAGGGGATGGGTGGCGCAATAAAGATGGATTGTATGAACGTACATTAGGCGCAGCAGTTGTTTAAATCAGTTTTTTTTCGTAATAATTTATTGTCCCAAGGCGCTAGTTAAAACTATGCACTTTAGTGCAAGGCTTTAGCTGCTACACATGTATTAATGATAGTTGAACTCTTTTTAAGAAAAGTAGGGTGGATCAAGCGTAGCGGATCCACCTATATCACGACTCAATTCTGGTGGATCCGCTGCGCTTGATCCACCCTACAAATTGATTAAATTTTAGTGCAGTTAATAAAATGTATTGTGAGTGGTATTGTATAAGAGAGGACTTTTAGTCCTCTGTCGTCAACCTATGGACTTTCAGTCCATAGTAGTTGAGTTTTTCAGGGCTGAAATTTGTCTTTCTGGATCATCGGTTAGTGTGGAGGCCTGTAAATCGGCGCTAAACTCGCGAGTGCATGATAAGGTAAGTTGCATCAGTGCGCTTAATAAAGGCGTTGTCATCAATAAAATTAATAACAACTATGGAATATATTGTTATTCGATTTGCTAGAATGAGCAGGTAGTGTGCTATTCTTAACTGGTAATTCTTAAGCTTGCGTATTTACTCATTCTTTTCATAAAAATAATTTATATCAATGAGGTAGATAATGGCGACTCGAATAATTATTAATGGCCAGGAAATTACTAACCCCTTTGTAAAAGCAATATTAATTCTAGGAGCTGTCGTGGTAACGGCACTGGTGACGGCGCTGGTGATTTTTGTATTGCTGCCTATTATTGGTGTGGCCGTCACATTATCAATTGGTTTTATCGTTATTTTTATCATTGCATCTGTGCTTAGTGTTGTAACACTTGGCATCGTGGCGGCATTATTTGCCTGGTTATTTGGTGCCGCAGAATTTAGATTTGAAAAAATACATAAACGCTAATAATAAAATCATATTAAGAGTATTTTTATTCTGCGAAAACATTAGTCACTTTTAATGTTTGATGTTTCATTTACTTTTCTCTCTTCTTGTAGGTATTGTTTTGAATAATTATTCGCTGCGCCATATAAGCATATATTGATCAATGTCATGGCATTCATGCTCGAATAAGTCATTAATAGAGTATGTAATTATGGAGGGTAAATTATGAATAAAACCATGATTGTGGTGGCCGACAGTACGCGTGCACGTATCTTTACATGGAATTCTGATGATCATTCAGTATTGCAGGAGCTTGAAGATATGTCGCATCCTGAAGGTCGATTGCATGAACGTGATATGACCAGTGATCTGCCGGGTAAAGAATCAGGTGCGGCTGGTGCAGGTGGTCATGCATATGATAATAAGGATCATCCTAAGAAACATCAGCAGATTGAGTTTGCAAAACGGGTATCAACGTACCTTGATGATGCACGTAAAGCCAATAAATTATCTAAACTATTACTTATTGTCGCACCAGCATTTTTAGGTGAGCTACGCGCCCAGTTTTCAAACGAGCTGAGTAAACTAATTGTATTTGAATTGTCCAAAAATATGGCCGCTCATGATGCGGCGGATATCAGAAAATATATACCTAAACCATCAGAATATAGAAAAATATCGTAAGTGCTATTACGTATACAAATTGAAATATTTGTTGGTAGTTTGTTGGGTATATAGCTGATTTTAATGTGTCCATAACTTGCTGTAGAGGATGGCGTCGCCAATGTCTGTAGTTGAAACAGTAACGATTGATGGCAACCAGGCCGCTGCGACTATCGCCTATCAAACCAACGAAGTCATTGCGATTTATCCAATAACCCCCGCCTCGCCCATGGGGGAGTGGGCAGATGAATGGGCATCGCGCCAGCAACCTAATGTGTGGGGCAGCGTTCCTGAAATAATCGAAATGCAAAGTGAAGGGGGTGCGGCAGGCGCAATACATGGGGCACTGCAGGCAGGCACTTTAACGACCACCTTTACGGCATCACAGGGATTATTATTAATGATCCCGAATATGTTTAAAATTGCAGGTGAACTTTCACCGGCTGTCTTTCATGTTGCTTCACGCTCTGTGGCGGCTCAGGCCCTGTCAATCTTTGGTGATCACAGTGATGTGATGGCTGCTCGTACTACGGGGTTTGCTTTTTTGTGTGCTAATTCGCCGCAGGAAGTGATGGACATGGCACTCATCGCTCAGGCCGCAACATTGCAGTCACGCATACCGATTGTGCATTTTTTTGATGGATTTAGAACTTCACATGAAGTGGCCAAAGTAGCTTCGATTGATAAGAATGTTATCAAACAGTTAATCAAATCACAAAATATCGCGCAGCACCGCCAGCGCGCACTCAGCCCAGAGCACCCCGTTTTACGTGGCAGTTCGCAAAATCCAGATGTGTTTTTTCAGGCCAGAGAATCCGTTAACAAATACTACCAGGCAATGCCTGAAATTGTTCAACAGCTAATGGATGAGTTTGCACGGCTTACAGGGCGGCAATATCATCTGTTTGATTATGCTGGTTCTGCTGATGCAGAGCGCATTATTATTTTAATGGGGTCGGGTGCGGAAACTACACAGGAAACGGTAGAGTACCTGTGTGCGCAGGGTGAGAAAGTAGGTCTGATTAAAGTGCGTTTATTTAGGCCGTTGGATAGTGAAGCCTTAATTAATACAATACCTGCTAGCGTGCATAAAATTGCCGTACTCGATCGAACCAAAGAACCCGGATCAGACGGTGAACCATTATACAAAGATGTAGTAACAACACTTGCACAGCATGTTGCGGAACAGGGCTCACGATTTGCACAGATGCCAAAGGTCATTGGAGGTCGTTTTGGTTTATCCTCCAAAGAATTCACACCCGGTATGGTTAAAGCTGTGTTTGATGAGTTGAATGCATCGACACCTAAAAATCATTTTACCATCGGGATTAATGATGATGTGACGTATAGCAGTTTAAGCTGGGATGAAACGTTTCGTACAGATGCACACAAAGATGCATTTCAGGCTGTGTTTTATGGTTTGGGTAGTGATGGTACGGTGAGTGCCAATAAAAACAGCATAAAAATAATCGGTGAATGTACCGATAAATTTGTGCAGGGATATTTTGTTTACGATTCAAAAAAATCCGGTGCAGTGACTGTGTCACATTTACGCTTTGATGATAAGCCCATTCATTCAACGTATTTAATTGGTGACGAAGACGCAAACTTTGTTGCCTGTCATCAACCTGTTTTTTTAGAACGTTATGCCATGTTAAACAAGGCCGCGGCTAATGCGGTGTTTTTATTAAATACATCGGTAGCGGCTAAAGATGTCTGGCAAAGCTTGCCGCCGTTTATGCAGCAACAGCTTATTGATAAGCAGATACAGTTCTATGTAATTGATGCGTATAAAGTGGCTAATCTAAGCGGCATGGATAAACGTATTAACACCATCATGCAAACCTGCTTTTTTTCGATTTCCGGCATATTACCTAAAGATCAGGCGATTCAGTCGATTAAGCAGGCGGTTGAAAAAACCTATGGGAAAAAAGGTCAGCGCTTAATTGAGTTTAACTATAATGCCATTGATAAAACATTGGAAAATTTAGTTAAAGTCGATGTGCCAACAAATGTTACTGAACAGGCAGAAATAAAAAAACCGTTGGCAGAGTTCATACCTGATTTTATTAAACATGTGACCAGCGAAATTATTGCCGGGCGAGGTGATCAGGTGCCGGTTAGTCTATTTCCCGCAGACGGCAGTTACCCGTTGGGAACAGCCGCCTATGAAAAACGAAACCTTGCCTTAGAAATTCCCGTATTAGATGACAAGCTGTGTACGCAATGTGGTAAGTGCCCATTGGTGTGCCCACATGGTGTTATTCGTAGCAAAGTGTACGATGAATCTTTTATTGATATTGCACCGGAACGATTTAAGTCAATGCCCGTTAAAGGTAAAGATTTCGCAGAAAATCACTTGATGAGTTACCAGGTATCAGCAGAAGATTGCACGGGTTGTGGCTTGTGTGTCGATATTTGCCCCATACATGATAAGACAAATGTCAGCCACAAAGCGTTAAACATGGTTCCTTATACCAGTGAATTACGTCAGCAGGAAAAAGAGAACTGGGAATTCTTTTTAGGGCTACCTGATTATGATCGTGCACTACTCAAAACCAATACGATAAAGGGCGCGATGTTATTGCAACCCTTATTTGAGTTTTCGGGTGCCTGTGAAGGCTGTGGTGAAACACCGTATATAAAACTGGCCAGTCAGTTGTTTGGTGATCGAATGCTGGTGGCAAATGCCACGGGATGCTCATCGATTTATGGCGGCAATTTACCGACCACGCCCTGGACAAAGAATGCACACGGTAGAGGCCCTGCATGGTCGAATTCACTATTCGAAGATAATGCAGAGTTTGGTCTCGGTATGCGATTATCTATCGATAAACAAAAACAGTATGCAACAGAATTATTAGTACAATTAAAAATAGAGCTGGGTGAATCTCTGGTCAATGAAATACTATCAGCCGATGAATCAACTGAAGAAGGTATAGAGCAGCAGCGACACCGCTTGCATAAAGTGCGCGAAAAGCTGTCATCAATAAATACGTTCACTGCACAGGAACTGCAAAGCGTTATCGATAACTTATCACGTAAAAGTGTGTGGATAATTGGTGGTGACGGTTGGGCTTATGATATTGGTTATGGTGGATTAGATCACGTGCTGGCTTCAGGTCGTGATGTCAACATCCTGGTATTGGATACCGAAGTGTATTCCAACACCGGTGGGCAAACGTCAAAAGCCACACCGCGTGGCGCGGTGGCAAAATTTTCTGCCGGCGGTAAAGCATCGCCCAAAAAAGATCTGGCCCTGTTGGCAATGGATTATGAAAATGTATATGTGGCGCACGTCGCCTATGGCGCAAAAGATATACAAACCATCCATGCATTTAACGAGGCAGAGGCTTATGCCGGGCCATCGCTTATTATCGCTTACTCACCCTGTATTGCGCACGGTATAGATTTAAAAAATAATCATCAACAGCAACAACTCGCGGTTGATAGCGGTCACTGGCCTTTATTTCGCTATAACCCAGAAGATGCAAAGCAAGGTATTAACCCTTTGCATCTTGATAGTAAGGCACCGTCCATTCCATATCGAGAATTTATCGAAACAGAAATACGATTTAATATGCTGTGGCGGACTCACCCTGAGCGTGCTGAAAAATTATTAGAGCAATCACAACAAGATGTTTTACACCGTTATCATTTCTATGAACAACTTGCAGGCTTGCCGTGGGATGAAACCAATTCAACTCAACCACCTCATCGTAAATTAGCATCGGCCATTAAAGCACAGGAGGAGCATAACGCAAACGCGCCAAAGAATAAGGTGGAGGGTGAGTAGCATGGTAGATTTAAGTACGCAATATCTTGGCTTAGCACTGAGCAATCCTCTGGTTGCCTCATCTTCACCGCTTACGGCGAATTTGGATGATGCAAAACGTCTGCAAGAGGCGGGGGCTGCTGCCATTGTTTTGCCTTCATTGTTTGAAGAAAGCATTCAGCATGAACAAAAACAACTTGAGAAGTTTGTGCATTCACAGGCCCTGGGGCACTTTGAGGCTGAGTCGTATCAGCCTGTGCCGGAAGAGTATAAAGGTGAACTTGATCATTATCTGCAACATTTACAGCGCCTTAAATCGGAACTGGATATCCCGGTGATTGCGAGCCTGAACGGTGTTTCAAATAACGGCTGGGTTGATTACGGGAAAGAGTTAATGCAGGCGGGTGCGGATGCGCTGGAATTAAATGTATATTATGTTGCGGCAGATCCTTGCCAAACTGGTGTTGATGTTGAGCAGCGTTATGTGGATTTACTAAAAGCCTTGCGGCAGAAAATTAATATACCAGTGACCATGAAGTTGTCTTCACAGTTTTCATCGGTGTCGAATATGGTGGCGAAATTACAAACCGAAGGTGCGGATGGCGTTGTGCTGTTTAACCGATTTTATCAACCCGACATTGATCTCGATAGCTTAAACATAAAACCTCAGCTTGAGTTATCTAATCCAATGGAAGCTTTGTTGCGTATTCGCTGGATAGCCTTAATTAGAGGAAGGCTTGATTTATCCCTGGCGGCAACCGGTGGATTTCATACGGTTGAAAGTATTATCAAGGCATTGCTAGCGGGTGCCGATGCAGTGTATCTGTGCAGTGTGTTGTTGAATAAAGGCCCCGAGTATTGTGCGGAGTTATTAAAACAATTGAATCACTGGTTAACTGAGCACGAATATGAATCCATTAAACAGATGCAGGGTAGTGTGAGCCAGTTCTGTGCCATAGATCCGGCCAGCTATGAACACAGCAATTATAGAGACGTTATAAAAAGTTATCGGTCGGTGAAGGATTAAGTTTAAGCGTGACATAGATCACTGACCTTGTTCATATACATTCATGAATCGCTGAGTAGTTAAGGTACGACAAAATTGCTTGATGTTAACATGATCAGTTACCGTGGCTCAGGTACGAACTGACAGGTTAAATTACTGTTTCGATGTGTTCTACAATAGTAGAAATTATTTAAATATGGCATGGAAAGACTTGATCTCGTACTTCCAACACAGCAAGTCGTGACAATAAGATTTAATCTCTTTTAATAAAACAGAGAGAAAAAATCATGAGAAACGTACAAATGCAAGATGCTGTGCAACTAGCTTCTATAATAAATAATCGCTTCAGCCTTGTAGCGGCTACAGAAGCACTTGTGGTTAGAGATAGGTGGGTTTTAGAGAATTATATAGGTGCGCTCAATATGTCTGATGACGTGCGGTTTTTCCTTGAAAATGCCCCTGTACCACGGATTAAAAGTCTCCGTTAAACTGGGAGAGGTTCACTCTGACCTCTTATAGCTTGACCCTTTATAGCTGTCCTCTGAAAGGAGTTGTCGGTGAAAAATGCGTTATTCTTCTGGGTACCAGGAGTCATGCTGCTGACGTTTCCCTTGTCTGGTTACGCGTTTGATAATGGACCTACCTGGTTCGGTTTCCACTATTCCCTGAACATCTCGGGCGCCCGTACCCTGAGCATGGGCGGGGCAGCAGTCGCATCGGTTGACGATGCCAGCGCCACCCTTGCTAACCCGGCAGCATTGGTGCGCCTCTCAAAAACTGAGTTTCGTTTTGACAGCAACTACCGGCATCTCGATGAAATTAGCTCCCCAGGTGCAGACAATCCTGGTGCTGGAGAATCGATCCGTCTGGGACTCTACGTTGACGAAACTAATCAGATCGATCCCGCACTGATGGCACTGGCGGCCCCGCTGGGAGATGGGCAAACCGTTATCGGTCTGTTCTACCACGAGTTTCTACCATACGACCGCTTCGTCACCGTTACCGATCCGCTCAGTGGCGGCACAGCCGAGAAACACAATGTGATGTTTGATCTCGACGAGTTTGGATTTTCCGTAGCGCGCAGCCTGTATGATGGCCGACTCGCAATTGGTCTATCAGCGAGTTTGGTGACCCTGAATATGGATATCAAGGCAGAGCGGGATCGAACTCCGCAGCCGGGTAGTTTCGATGGGCTCGAATTCGCCAGCTACGGTAGCCAGACCGAGCAAGAACCTATATGGCGCTTAGGGCTACTCTATCGCCCCAGCGAAATCATGGCGTTCGGTATTAACTACACTTTGGCTCCCAACCCCGACTACACCATGATTACAGCCAACTCACCGGCGACCGTCGACAGCGCTCAACAAAACGGCTGTATTGGCGACGTCAATATTGGCGTACTTCCCGATGGCACCCCAACCGGAAACTGGATCTGCAAAAGCTCACTGCCATTGCCCGTAAGCATGTCTGTTGGTTTTGCTTACACTCCAAATGAAGTTTGGACTCTTGCCATCGAGGCAACCTACATCGATTACAGTCGAATCACTAAGGAATTCCATGCCCCGTATGCCTATCCTGGCGGTGACGTCACGGTCATCCAGAGGAAGAATGATTTCGAAGCCGAGGCAGTGGTCGAGGTTCACCTCGGGCTTGAATATCTCACCAAATTCAGACAGTATCCGCTGGCGCTCCGTGCCGGATACTATTTCGATCCGGCGCATGACATCGAGTATCGCGGTACCGATTCCACCTCGCAGGTTATCTATCCTGGCGGTGAGGATGTACAGCACCTCAGCGGCGGAGTTGGAATACTGTTCAGAGAAACGCTGCAAGTCGATCTGGCGCTCGATGTCGCTGACGACGACAGTTATCGGCTTGCGATTTCGCTCGCATACAGATATTGACATTGCAATCGTGCGTGGATTAATGACTGGACAGCCATAAGCAGTCATTCATGGGGTCTTGCCTAAATGGCTGTTAGCCTTGTTAGTAGCGAATTATTTTTGATGCTTCTACATTAAGAATTTATTTAGTAATGAATAGCCTAAAACGCCAGTTTCTATCTGTTTAGTAAAGCTCGTGTTTTTACTAAAAGCTGTTCAGCTGTATAAGGTTTTTCAAGTAGCTCTTTATAAAGATTTTCATTAAAAACGGATTTGCCTTTGGTATTTGCCATGCCGCTGCATAGTTGAATTTTTACATCGGGGTATTTATACTGAATTATATGTGCGAGTTCAAAACCATCCATTTCAGGCATGATTACATCGCTTAATACCAGGTCTATTGGTATGCTTTCAAGCATGTGTAAAGCTTCTTTTGCACTGGATGCATATAACACTGTATAGCCATGTGAGGATAAAATATTTTTCGCGAGTTTTCCTAAGGCATGTTCATCATCTACAACTAAAATGCTTTCCGATCCATTCAACTCGGCTTCATTTATCGGAATTGAGTTATCAACTTTATGACTGGGTTGTTCTTGCAGATAACGGGGTAAATAGATCGTAAAGCGGCTGCCATAGCCGATTTCAGAATAGACTCTGATAGTGCCTTTAGATTCTGATATAAAATTATAAACCTGGCTTAAACCCAGGCCAGTGCCTTTCTCGCCTTTTGTCGAATAAAAAGGGTCAAAAATCTGTGTCCTAACTTCTTCAGTCATGCCAATACCCGTGTCTTCGACAGTTAATTTAATATAATCATTTGCGGGTATATTGAGGATTTGTGCATCAATTGAATTTAACGGTGCATTTGATGTGGATATATTCAGTTCACCACCTTCCGGCATTGCATGCATAGCGTTAATACTTAAATTGAGTATGGCATCTTCCAGACAGCCTTTATCAATAAAGGTTGGCCATAGATTATCTTCAAGTTGAATTGATAACTTGATTTGTGGTGTTAGTGTTTTTTCTAATATCTGCTGGTTGAACGTGAGTACGTCATTAATGCAGCATATTTTAGCTGAATTATTACGTTTTCGAGTAACAGATAATAACTTCTGCGTAAGATTTGTGGCACGTGCAGTGGCATGTCTGATGGCTTTGATATATTCCTGAAATTTGAGTTGATCATTGGGTTGTGCAGCCAATAAATCGGAATACCCCATGATAATGCCTAACATATTATTGTAGTCATGTGCTATACCGCTGATAAGCTTACCAATAGCGTCCATTTTTAAACTACGTCTTAGCTGTTCTTCTTGTTGTTTTTGTAAGGTGATATCTCGGCATGTGCCTATAAACCATCTATCGCCATCAATTTTGGCAGGATACTCAATAACAGACAGATGCATAGGGAATGTTTCGCCATTCTTTCTTTTAGCTGTAACATCACGACCAATACCAATGATATGCGCAATGCCACTTGTTATATGATTGTGCAGATAGGTGTCGTGAGCACTACGTTCAGGCTCGGGCATCAGCATGCTAACATTTCTGCCAATCACTTCTTCACTTGTATAGCCAAATATAGTTTCGGCGGTTTTATTAAAGCTTAGAATTAGACCTTGTTGGTTTATGGTTATGATTCCATCAACCATGCCGTTCAGAATGTCTTTAAAATCTTTCTCATCAAGAGAAAATTTGACAGGCATATGAGTAAATCCCTAATAGTTATTATATATAAATAGCATATAACCATAACTTATGTAGGTGTATCAGTGTTTATGAATTCATATTCTTTATTTTATCCCCAAAAAAATATTGAAGATGCTGGAGGGGTTAAAAATTGATTAATTCTCAATGGCTGCTCGTACAGAGAGGATTTGAATCTTTACTGAAAATATTAAATATAATCAATGATTTATATTTTTGTCAATTTTCAAGTGCTATTTAAGTGCTATTAGTTCGTGATTGTTATGTATTAAATTCATTGGTTTTTAATTTGAGTTCTTGTTGAAATATTTGTATCAATAATTCGATATTTTTGACGCTCGGGTAATTGGGGCGGGTAATAAACGCAATTTTTCTATGCGGGCCAGGCTCATTTAAGTGAGTGGCTTTCAATTCTGAATTACCGGTTACCAATTGCTCAAGCGCCATCCTGGGAACCAGCGTGGTGCCTATATGGCCGGCAACCATCTGTACCAGCATATTCAGGCTGGTGGATGCGAGAGAGGAGTCAGTTTCTGTTGAAGGTAACTTACACGCCGCCAGTGCATGCTCTTTTAAGCAATGGCCATCCTTTAATAGCATTAGCCGAGACTGTCTTAATTCGGCACTGGTAATTTCGGCTTGTTGTGCAAGTTCATCATCCCTGTGTGTCACCCAGTAAAAATCCTCTTGCCAAAATTCGAATGCAAGCAAACCTTCGATATCAAAGGGTAATGCCAGAATCGCCGCGTCTAGTTCACCAGCCCTCACTTTGCTCACCAGTATATGGGACTGTTCTTCGGTGATGCGTAACTGGAAGTCTGGATATTGATGACGTACAGCGGGTAATACCTTCGGTAATAGATAAGGCCCAATGGTGGGTATAGTGCCGACTGACATGGGGTAACTCAAAGGGGCCTTTAGCGCCTGACCAAGCTGGTATAAATCATCCATTTGCAGCTTTATGCTGTGCGCCTTTTTCAGGCATTCTGCCCCAACTGGTGTGATCAGCACCTTCTTATTGTCTCGCTCAAATACTTGAAACCCCAGCTGTTTTTCCATTTCAGTGATCGCCGTGCTGAGGGCAGATTGCGAGACTGAGCACAACTCTGCGGCCTTTTTGAAGTGCAGGGTTTTCTCCACGGCGAGGATATAGGTAATTTGCTTGAGTGAGATCATAATATCAATGTTCTATTTTATCGAATGATGTCATCTATTTTAATTGATTTATTAGATATATGAAATGCTTTAATCTTCTTTTCAACGCTGAAGCAACAGCAGATTATTTTTAACCCAGTATTAAATTTCAGGTAAATCCAAAGAGGAAAATCACTATGTCTATGATCAACAAATCCATTCCAGAATTTAAAGCAGAAGCGTTTCACAATGGTGAATTCAAAACAATCACAACGGATGATGTGAAAGGTAAGTGGTCGATCTTTTTGTTCTACCCAGCTGATTTCACATTTGTATGCCCTACAGAGCTGGAAGATATGCAGAGCTTTTATGCCGAGCTACAGCAGCTTGGCGTAGAAGTGTATTCAGTATCGACAGATACACATTTTGTACACAAGGCATGGCATGACACCAGTGATGCGATTGGCAAGATCACGTACCCAATGATTGGCGACCCAACCGGTAAAATCACACGCGGCTTCGAGGTGATGATTGAAGAAGATGCGCTGGCTTTACGTGGCACATTCCTGGCCAATCCAGACGGCATTATCAAGGTGTCTGAAGTACATGATTTAGGTATAGGTCGCTCTGCAAAAGACATGGTGCGCAAAGTGAAAGCAGCACAGTATGTTGCCAATCACGATGGTGAAGTGTGTCCTGCCGCATGGGAGCAGGGTCAGGAAACATTAACACCTAGCCTTGATCTGGTCGGCAAAATCTAAACAGGACAACGGTATAGATATCTATTGTTACGGTGGGCAGCGTTGTTTGCCCACCCATTAACAACTGAGCAATTTTTTTAGGAAGGGTTAAAGCATGTTAACGAAAGAAATTAAAGAAGCATTGATGGGCTACACTGCCAATATGCAAAACGACATTACGTTTGTTGTGCAAACAGGTGAACATACAAAGCGTGAAGAGTTAGTGTCTTTCCTAAAGGATTTTGCAAAGGTTTCAAGCAGAATTAATGTTGGAGAACGTGACACGGCCGGGCAATTAAGAAGCCCCGTGAGTTTTATGCTTGAAGTAGATGGCAAGCCGAACGGCATTCAGTTTTCAGGCATTCCAAGTGGGCACGAGTTTAACTCGTTGGTACTGGCGGTGTTGCACTCGTCAGGTACGGAATTAAAACTGGATGACAGTTTGAAAAATATTGTGGCTAATGTGCAGCAAGAGTTAAAGTTCGAAGTGTATGTTAGTTTGAGTTGTCATAATTGCCCGGATGTTGTGCAGGTCGTTAATCAGTTTGCCACACTTAATCCCAATATCACATCAGAGACTATTGATGGCGGCGTATACCCTGAACTGGTTGAAACCAATGATATTCAGGGTGTACCAACGGTTTTCTTAAATGGTGAAGTGTTTGCTAATGGCAAGGTTGATACTGCACAGTTACTGGATAAGTTAATGCATAAATATCCCGGCATTACTCAAAGTACTAACCAGGCAGAATTACCTTTGCAGGATGTCACCGTAATTGGTGGTGGCCCGGCAGGTGTCTCAGCCGCAATTTATGCAGCTCGCAAAGGCCTTAAAGTAACCATGATTGCAGATCGTTTGGGCGGCCAGGTTAAAGATACCATGGCTATTGAAAATTTGATTTCAGTGCCTAAAACAACAGGTCCTGAACTTGTCGGTGCGTTACAGGCGCATTTAAATGAATACGAAATCACTACCAAGGAACATTTTCGAGTTGAGAAAATTGAAAAGGGTGATATCAAAATCGTTCACTTGTCATCGGGTGAGAAGATAAAGAGCAGAACATTGATTGTGGCGACCGGCGCAAAATGGAGAGAGCTGGGTGTGCCCGGAGAGAAAGAAAATATCGGTAACGGCGTTGCTTACTGCCCGCATTGTGATGGGCCATTTTTCAAGGATAAAGATGTTGCTGTTGTGGGTGGCGGTAACTCGGGTATTGAGGCGGCACTCGATCTTGCGGGTATAGTAAAATCAGTGACAGTGTTTGAATTTCTGGCAGAATTAAAAGCGGACAGAGTATTGCTTGAGCAGGCAGAAGCACGTAGCAATATTACGATCGTGAAAAATGTGGCAACTAAACAAATTGTTGCTGAAGATGGAAAAGTGACAAGTATTAAATATCAGGATCGTGCAACCGATGAGATATTAAGTAAAGATCTTGCCGGTGTGTTTGTGCAAATTGGTTTAATACCTAACAGCCGCTTTTTGAAAGACGTGGTTGAGTTGAGTCCATACGGCGAGGTTGTGATTAATGAACGCGGCCAAACGAGTGAGTCAGGAATATTTGCCTGTGGTGATGTAACAACGGTTCCCTACAAGCAAATCATTATTGCTATGGGTGAAGGAGCTAAAGCATCACTGGCAGCTTTTGATTACTTGTTGATGAATTCTGTGGCTGATCAACAAGCGGCATAACGTATTTGATTTAACCATGAAACAAACAACAAGGGATGCATTTAGCATCCCTTGTTGTTTGTGTGATTATGTAATAGCTCAAACTTAATCTGGCACACAACAAAATAGCTTAGAGCCTGATCTGTCTTTTAGCCAAAGATGAGTCTCTTATAACGCCAAAAGCAGACCTGCAAGATTTTTAGCTTTACTTCCGAGTTCAATCATTTGCAGACTGTCGTAACCAGGTAATCAAATCAAAAAGCAGACATTGAACGCCTTGCTCACCGGCAATTTAAAGTGGCGCGTTTTTGCATTGTCCGGTGTAACTATTTGTTATGTGTTAACATTACGCTACCAGAAGAAGAGAGTTATTTAAAATCAATTCTTTTCTATAATAACTGGATAGACTAACAACAGCGCTATACAGTTGCTTTTCAAAAGTCTTTATATCTCTAGAGCTTAAATTTTCATTTGTATTTAAATTCTTCTTGTACGATGTTTTGAATCCTGATTTTTTCTTTATTTGAAATATGATTCTTTTTGCTTTGTCGCGGTTTCTTTTTATTCTTGTAGTTATTAAAAATCGTATATTTGTTAATTCATCACTTATATTTAATAAGTTCAATATATTATATTCATCCTCACCTTGCTTAATGGTTTCGGATACAATTAAATCTTCCAGCATATTTTTATGGATATCGTTGCCGTTTATTTTTATTAAATCATTTTTCATTGCATTCAATATATTATTTGGGGCGCCTGTAATTATGTCACCATCATAGGTTAAATATGAGTATTCGTAGGTGTTTATACAAAAATCTCTATCTTCAGGAATAAGATTATTCAATCTATCTACAGAATTTATATTTAGTTTACTTCTAGTTGAATCAGGAAACTGTGCATATATTAAACCATTAAGGCTTATAATTGTTATCAGAGGAACTGCATTTGTATGTATTGGGTTTGTATATCCTAGTACTTTACATGTTTTCATAAAGGCACCTTTGAATTATAAGTTATCATATGAGAACTTCATCGAGTTTGAGGCGTTATACATATCCATGGTTTTGGTCATTACGGCATCACGAATTGATTGGCTATTAAATCTAGTTAAATCATTGTAATACTCAATAGTAACATCAGGATGTTTAAATTTTATTTTATCAACTAAGTATTTGTACTTTTTTGATCTAAGCATTGGTAGTATTATTGCACTCAATCTATTCGATAAATTAATATCTTTTAATGAGTGTATTTCTATGGCTCTACTTCTTAAGTCTGTACTTGTTTTACTACTAAATTTAAATAATCGAAGTAAATTTTCTTCTTTAGGTGTTGATGGGGAAGCAGATTCGTTTAATGCTCCAAAACAATATCTTTCATTATTTATATAATATCTCTTTATAAATTTTTTAATTTCATTTCCATTTGATATGGGCACTTCATATACCTTAACCTCTTCTTTATTATTGACGTCCAATATTCCTTTGTAGTTATCAGATAATAATGCACCTGTATCAAAAGGGTAGAATCGATCAACGTCAGACGTGATTTCTGGTTTAAATATTAGGCCAATAGGTAAATCTTCGGTCACTTCACTATTTATCTCTTCGCCATTTCCCGTTTCATAAATATAAAATGGCAACCCATAAAAAAATAAATAACCTTGTCTGATTTTTCATTTCTGGGGTTTGGATCTGGGAACTTTGAAAACTCAACTGATAAAGTGTCTTGTTCCAAAATTTTTTCAAAAAACTTCCACCTTGTCGTATGACAAAATGGAAGTAACTCTTGATTATCATCTTCTTTTTCTATCCAATTTAATAATTTCATTTTATGATTCTTATATTTTCTTCGATTATTTATTTTTTCACATAACAGTTGAATTAACGAGACCCCGTGTCTCGTTATACATTTTTATGTGTATTTTTAAAACCATCCATAATAACTATTTAAAGCTGTAGCTAATAAACCGCTCGCAATATTAAGCTCGATATTCCAGGATGTTTCCACTGCTTTAGATAACATAGTTTGCAACCATGATTTAACAGCGGGCCCATATGTTTTTGAATCACTATTTATAACAGACGAATCTTTTTCAATTGCATTTTTTAGTTCGCTTATATCTGAAGCTGAAACACCATTGCTTTCAAGTGTTTTTTCCAATGCATTTAAATTATCTTTAAGATTTATATTTGATACTGTTTGGGAGTTACTACTTCCAACTAGAATTGTAGTATTGTCGCCAAAAATAGCGCTATTAAAAAGATTTTCTGTATCAACACTACCAATGCGTTCTTTTACTTGCTCCTCATCCAATTCACTTGGGAATTGATCGTTCAACTCTAAAACAAAATCAAGAAGACGGGAGCGTACTTGAATTAGTATTTGCAATACGCTTGCATGACTTATAGCGCACCAAGCACTTTCAATCTGGTAAGAATTTCCTAGTCCTTTGCCTAAAATACCATATGACTCCATTGGGATGTGCGCTTGTAAATTACCTTCATCATTTTCTGTAAATTTTTCAAGTACTGCAAGTGATTGTTCCATCCTAGCAGTTTCAAGAGCATCTCTGTGCTTTTCATCAAGATGCGCCATAGGAATATGGTGAGAAGTTACACGATAAGCGCCATTTGATGCGTTCACTAGAACTTGTGCAGGTAAAATTCGATACTCTGGTAACGAGTCTATGTCAGGGTAACCGTTTAACTCACTATTGACCCATGGTACAAGCTCTTTATGCCCAACTTTATGAAGCAATACTTTAGTTTTAATTAGAGCATCACTTAACTTTCCTGTATCGGAACTGAGAATATCTATGATGTCGTCAATTAGTTTCATTGCTCATTCCTTGTAACACATAACGTCGCCGTTAACCGGCATGCCGTAGTGGTGTTTGTTTTGTGCTATTCAAGCACAAAACAAACACCGCGGAGGTATGTCCGAGTTGAGCGGCATTGTTATGTGTTTTTATGCTTCTCAACATACGCAGATAACTGCATTGCCAACTCAATATACTCAACTACGTCTTCATAAGAGATAGAGAACTCTTCTGCATGTGCCGCTTGGTTTCTCAGCTCTCTTAACCTATGAAATAACTTGAACTGCTCCTTACTAATTACACCCTCATGTAACAAGCCATGGCCAATACGTGAATGGCCTATAAAATGTTTTTTGGCGTCGATAAGGCCCTTTTCTTTTGAAACCGTTAGCAGTGAATCTTCTAAGAACCTCCATGATTCCAGAATGGCTGACCTTGGTGAGATATTTGCCAGCTCCAAATAGCTTTCTTTACGACTTTTTATTTCTGGAGTTTTCTCTTTCTCTTTAAGTATTTCTTCAGGAGCTTCCTCTTTAGCTTCTGATAATTTCTTTCTGAATCTTAAAGCGAAATCTTTATATTTGAGTTCTTCAAGGAATGGAACCAGATCGGAAATTGGACCTTTCAACATATAGATTATAGCCACGACTGTAGCTGGCCAAGCAACAGCCTTTAGTACTTCTACTATGAACGTCAGAAAATCCAAGCTATCTCCTTAACACATAACAGTTGATACATGGCCCCACCGGTTCGTATATCAAATATCTGTAATATCTAATATATTGATGTAAGTTATTGTTTCTACATCACATTACTCGATTGTTGTCTCATTATCAATAACAGCAAGTACAGACCGGACAGATCAATACATAAAACGGACAATGCGATTAAGAGTCTGCTTTAAATTATGAAAACGGGATAGTTACGGATGTCAGCTTAGTGGTCAGGCTGTGTGAAAACTCTCTTTTCTATATGTTCACCAACGTAATATCCATTCTGGCTGCACATAAAGGTTCTGGTAGTAAGCTACTTTAGCTCATAAAAAAGTATCATCAATATTTACAACCGCTGTAATCTCATTAAATTTACCTTAACAGAGAGCTAAAACAAAGGTTGAAGTGAGTTGAGACTCACTGGCTCTGCATCGCACAGATTAACTCTTGAGTACCTTTTATTTTAATCATTCTTGTGAGATTATAAGCCAATACATGAAGGTTCATTTCCGTACTGACATTTTTGAAACGTCTGGTTAAAAAGTGTGTCGATCCCATCCAGGATTTAATCGTTCCAAATGGATGCTCTACCGTTTGTTTTCTTATCAACATACTATTGGGCAAGGATGCCTTTAAATCTTCCATACGGTCAATTTTATCTTGATGTTCCCAACGTGCTATTCTGCGCTGCTGCTTACCTTTCGAACAATTGGGTTTAAGATGACATGCTCTGCAGGTCATGATGTCTAAAAAATAGCGTTTCATAGTTAAGCCTTTTTCAACGCCTGAAAAACGATATGTCATCTCCTTATTTGCAGGGCAGATATAGACATCTCTATCTTCATCGTACTTAAACATAGAGCGGTTAAAAATTCCTTTTTTCTCACTGCCAGAAGTATCGCCTTTCGGTACGATAACGGCCATTCCATTTTCCTGACAGTCTTTTATGTCAACTCCACTGTAATAGCCTTTATCGGCAATCACTGTGATATCCTTTTCCTTCAGTGCTGCTTGTGTCTTCTTACCCATCCGACAAAGCTGCCCTCTATCCGTTTTATTCGTCACTTCATGGGCAACAATAAGATGGTGCTTGCTATCAACAGCGCTTTGCACGTTGTAACAAACGAGCCGACTCATGCCTTTTGTTTTCATCAGCCGGGAGTCAGGATCAGTGGTAGACACTTGTTTTTCAGGATGCTTGACCACCCTTGCGTCCATAGCTTTTAATTCATCAAGTCTTTTTTTCAGCCAGGTAATTTTGTCGTTAATCGGACTATCATCAACAGTCTCACTCTCATTTTTGTCTACCTCATCAAGCTGTTTTAAATACTCGGCGAGATGCTTTTCAAACCGGTCGATATGATACTTTAGCTTTGATGGAGTGTAATTCTTTTTACTATTATTAACCGCTTTGAATTTACTGCCATCAATAGCAACGACTGTGTCGGTAAACATATTCATTTGGCGACAAAGATCAATGAATGTGCGACAGGTATTCTTGATGCCTCGGCTATTGTCTTTTCTAAAATCGGCGATGGTTTTAAAGTCGGGTGACAGCCGTTCTAATAACCACATCAACTCAACATTACGACCGGCTTCTCTTTCCAGGCGACGTGAGGACTGTATACGGTTTAGGTAATCGTAAATAAATAACTTGAGCATCATTGATGGGTGATAACCAGGTCGACCGGTATCCGCAGGTAGGGTTTTAAAACCCAAATTTGTAAGATTGATACTATCGACAAAGGCATCAATGACACGAATAGGATTTTCTTCGGTTATGTAATCGTCGAGTGCTTCAGGAAACAAGGTGGTTTGGTGACGGGCTTCGCCCTGTATGAATCCACTCATTAGATGGCCTCACATTGGAAAGACTTATTATATCCTTATTGGTGTTTTTACACAGCCTGTGGTGGCAGCGGAACTTAAAGCCATAATTCTGAGTGTCTTCTTTTATCTAGATTAACTCTCAGTTGTCAGAATACATCGACATCAGTAAATTGACCTGTTAGATAGCATATAAGTTACCACATGGATTAAATATTTTCTGTTCTGTTATAGACCCAGTGCACTTAAATCGAGCTGACCATTTTTAGTTGGCGGGCACCAGAAATAACTACCACTAATCGGTTGTGTAAAATTAAATAACGCGTCAACCGTTCCATCGTCTTCACCTACCATTCTCTTTAGTAATGCCTCAAAAGCATCAACCGAGTGTCCAAAAGCGACAAACACCAGGCCGTTTTTTTCGGCGTCTGCCCATGGCATAGAGCGGCGAACAACAAATGCTTCTGGTTCAAAATCTTCCTGCGCGGTGCGTTTAACATGTGCAGATTCTGCTGCATCTTCGATTTCTTCGTTATCGCTTATCCGTCGTCCAATGGTATTGTCCTGTTCTGTAACAGTCATAGATTTGAAATGTAGCAGATCATGAACCCATTGTTGTACCGCTACAAAACTGGAGCCATCCAGGCCGCTACCCTGGCCCTGAACAATAGCCGCATTAACCGCATCACCATCCTGTGGATTTTCGGTGCCATCAATATAGCCGCTTAGGTCACGACTGTCTTTATACTGAAACGCGTCAATTACGTTATCTAGTTCAAAACTATCGGCCAGTAATTGCTGAATCTCTAACGACTGGTGCAATAGTTCACCGCGATCGTTACCACGCAACCAGATCCAGAGAGATGCAGGTGTACTTGGGACATCAAATCCGGGGCCGCTATATACTGGAAATGATTTTAGTCCTTCGATATTTTTACCCAGGGCAGTTATTAAAGAACGACCAAGGCCAATAACAGCAGAGTCGTTAAAGTCAGTGTTAGTTAGTAACTGAAGTGAAGTTGTTGGATCAGCTTCTGCTTTCAAAGAGAATACAAGATAGCGAGCAAGGCGCGGTACATCAGCTAGTATGCCTGGCTGTATATTACTCATAATTATTTATTTCCCGTTGTATGTAGTCGGTAAGTTAATTATATATCACACTCTGTCTTTTTAATTAAATATAGTGTTGTGCTGACCGGTTGAGATTGCATCCGATTTTAATAATTTAACTAATTCTTCTTTCAGTGTTGTTTGACACCAGCCGGGCTAAAACATACAATTCGAAATATGTCGAACTATAGAAGTAATACCGAACGTGATGCAGAGCGCTTTAAGGCGCTAAGTAACCCGAATCGCCTTGCTCTGTTTCAGCGCATGACTCGGTGCTGCGTGCCCGGCACACCCTGTGGTATTGAACAGGCATCGCAGCTAAGTGTTGGGCAACTCGGTGAAGGGCTGGATATCGCTCCATCGACACTGTCACACCATCTTAAGGCGCTTAATCGAGCAGGACTGGTGCAAATGGAACGGCGTGGCAAACAAGTGGTCTGTTGGGTAGAGGCCACAACATTGAAGGATCTAGCGGCTTTGTTCGCAGAGCCACTAAGTGCGTCTGAATAGTGAACCCGAATTTAAACCTGTCTTTATATAGAGGAAAATCCCATGAGTGATTGTTGCAATACGTCATCTAGCTGCTGCGAGCCGGAAAGCAGTAAAACCCGTCACACTGATGATGATCAGCACCGTCAAAGTGTACGTGACGCGTATGCCCAGGTTGCCCAGGCGGATAATTCAGATGAAGCCTGCGGTATCGGTGCGAGTTGTTGTGGCACCACCGACGATGCCTCAATAAATGCACTCATTTCCACGCGCCTGGGTTACAGCAAGGCCGAACTCGATCTGGCGCCATCAGGTGCCGATATGGGGCTGGGCTGTGGCAACCCCAGGGCGATTGCCGCGCTGAAAGAAGGCGAGATTGTGGTTGATCTTGGCGCGGGTGGTGGTTTTGACTGTTTTCTCGCTGCTCACGAAGTCGGCCATACAGGGCATGTTATTGGCGTTGATATGACCCCGGATATGCTATCCAAGGCGCGCGCCAATGCAGTAAAAGGGATGTTTGAAAATGTGGAGTTTCGTCTCGGTGAAATTGAACACCTGCCCATTGCGGATGGAACCACTGACGTGATTATCTCCAATTGCGTCATTAACCTGTCACCCAACAAACCTCAGGTGTTTAAAGATGCTTTTCGTGTGCTCAAAGCCGGTGGGCGTCTGGCTATTTCTGATGTCGTCGCCACTGCCGAACTCCCCGAAGAGATGCGTAAGGATGCAGGACTCATTGCGGGTTGCATGGGTAATGCGTCATTGATTGATGATCTTGAAAAGATGATGGCCGATGCAGGCTTCGAACAGATTAAGATCGAGCCTAAGGATGAATCAAAGGCATTTATCAAGGACTGGGCGCCAGATCACAACGTCACCGATTATGTGGTTTCTGCAAGTATCGAAGCGGTTAAACCCGCTGCTTGCTGTGCGGGTAGTTGCGCTTAGACGAGTAACAGGTACACACTAAATGGCACCTGAAGGTGCCATTTTTTTTGATGTTTTTTCAGTGCTGTTCCGTTAACTTACAAAACACAGTCATTCCTGCGAAGGCAGGAATCTAGTGACTCTGAAAAGCTGACAGACGCTGGATACCTGAAATTGCCGACCCAGGGTTGACGAAGGCCTATTTTAATTTTTATGCCTATAGCACGTTAGTCTTAATAACCACACGCTATAACAAGCTACCAACTCTTCATTTAAAAATTCAAAGAACCCATGCACAACTGAAAATCATCGTAGTTTACGATTATTTGGCATTAACTCATGATGGGTTTTGATGCCGGTTATTTAAGCCAAGGCATTGCAAGAGTATTGCAGTAAGTTCCACCGGCTCAATGTTTGATATGCCTAATAATGCGATATCCTTTGGCAGGTTTTCTATCGATTTAATCCATTCCAGTGATTCTGCAACACCGATGCTGTGACTGGATAACCAGCGAGTCTGGTTTTTTATGTTCTGAATATCTATCCACTTAAATCTTGCGTTTGATGGCTTAGGCCTGATCGCATCAATTAATACAACATGATTAAAATCTTTAAGGCTTTCGGCTAACATCATGCCGGGTCGATCGAGTTTAATAAGCGTTAATCCATTCTTCTGTAATTTGCAAATATGTTTATCTCTTTCCAGGAAATCAATGGCTAAGTAACCTGATTGATCGTTTTCTTGCGGAGAACCAATGCCAATAATCGCGGTTTTGTTAAGTTTGATATTTTTAAAATGAGGCGCGAATAAAGTTTCGAACGGCTTGCTGTCGTCTATGCCATCTCGCATCAGATTCAAGTTAAGAAAATGCGTGGCACAGGAAATACAGGGGTCATAATTACGAATGACTTTTTCGGCATGTAACTGTAATGCCTTTTTTTGTTTGTGCAGGCCAAAATGGATGAGTGAATTTTTTAAATCTTCTTCGATGCGGGGTTGATTTTGACTGGTAGGCGGTACAATAACGGCTTTTGTTACGCAGCCCTGTTCATCTATATCGTAGCGATGCCAGAGAATGCCGCGGGGTGCTTCGGTGCAACCATATCCCGTTCCGGCTTTAAACTTAAATTCCATACAGGGTTTTTCTGTAGGGAGGTAACTAGTAAGTATCTGTTCAGCTTCTAGAATGCAAAAATAAATTTCAATCGCTCTTGCGATAATACTATGGAACATATTTTTTGAAGGGAACTGTGCCTTCAATTCACGCATAAGCTCTTTAATTTCCCTGGGTAGTTGCTGAGCGTTTAAATTCAAACGTGCTAATGGACCAACCAGATAGGGCTTCTCATTGAGCAGGCAGTGCAGGGCGGTGCTGTGATCACGCTGTGTCTCTTTAAAATGCTTTTCAAATTCATCGATGGGAATATTCAACCCCGCATCACTAACGATGCGACCTTCGTTAAACGGGTATTCCTCTGAGTGTTGCAGTGCCACAGATACAAAGTCCTGTTCGTCATCGGGCAGTTCAAGTGAGTCTAGCCAGCGAATTAAGTCAATCGCATCCTGTTTTGCGTTTGTGACACGTTGTAGTAAATCATCAACCGATGATTGATCAGGGGCTTTAGTGAAACCGCCTATTTTTACACCCACAGGATGTACAGAACGTGCGCCCATTAATGACACCATATCATTGCCGAGCGTTTGTAATTTCAGGCCGCGCCGAACTTCATCGCCAAACTGTTTCGACATATCGATAACACTGTCAAAACCTAAATAATCCGGTGCGGCTAACAGGTGAATATGTAAACTATGGCTTTGTATCCATTCACCACAATAAAACAGGCGACGCATGCTACGAATCCATGGCGTAGGTTTTACGTTAAATATAGATTCAATCGCATGGCTTGCACTCATCTGGTAGGCGACAGGGCATATGCCGCAAATACGTGCCACGGTGTCGGGCACGTCGTAATAGTTACGTCCTTCCAAAAATTTTTCAAAATAACGAGGCGGTTCATAAATGCGTAATTTAAGATCGGTAATTTGTTGATCTTGAATGCTAAGGTCAAGGGCGCCTTCACCTTCAACGCGTGCCAGTACGGGGACATTTATGTTTATGGTTTTTGATGTTGTCATTTTGTCTTCCAGCGTTTTCCTTCCTGATGAAAGGATTCCGCATCGCTATGTATAAATAAAAATCGTCTGGCGATTTCATCACTGAGCAGACCAAAGCCCTGAAATCGATTAGCCAGTGCAGAGGTGTTGGTTTTTTCTGCTGGGCCATAACAAGCATAACAATCACGGCCTGCTTTTGGGCATAGAGCTCCACAGCCGGTGCGCGTGACTGGCCCCATGCAGGCTTCATTTTTAGTCACCATAACGCACACGGTTTGCTGACGCTTACATTCCATGCAAACTTTTTCATTTTCTTCTTTTGGTAATACGCCGAATAAAAGTGAACGAATAGCACTGAGTAGCTGTTGTTGATTAATCGGGCAACCCCATAATTCCAGATCAACCTTTACGTGATCGTTGATGGCGGTGCTGTTATCGAGACTTTTAATCACCGAGGGATTGGCATATAAATCGGCTATCCATTCGCCGGTATTCGCCATATTGCGTAAAGCCTGTATGCCACCTGAAGTTGCACAGGCACCAATGGTAATAAGGTATTGACTGTTGTGACGAATTTTTTCTAAGCGCATTACATCTTCGGTGGTGGAGATGCTGCCTTCGATAAATGCAATATCAACCATAGCGTCTTCATCAAGCGGACCGGCTTCTGCAAAATGTAATATGTCGACCAGTTGCGTGAGTTCTAACAGCGGTTCACCTAAATTAATAAACGCAAGCTGGCAGCCATCGCAAGAACTGAATTTATGCACAGCAATACGCGGTTTATTTTTTGTATATGCATTCATAAATAGCCTCGATCAAAATCCTTTTGTTTTAAACAGGGAGTGAATTTTATCGTAGCTGAACACAGGCCCATCTTTGCAGATAAACTGGCTGCCATACTGGCAATGTCCACAATGGCCTATGGCGCATTGCATGTTTCTTTCCATGGATAGAAAAAGTTGAGATGCAGGCACATTTTTGTCGAGCATATGGTCGCAAACAACATGCATCATACCCTCAGGGCCACACATCATTACGCTGACATTGTCTGGATCAAATTCAAGTTGATCAAATAGTGTGGTAACAGGCCCTATATGCCAGGGCCATATGGCTTCACCGGTATCGGCCGCGAGTAATACTTTGCTATCGGGTAGCTTGCGCCATTTTTCATAGCGTGCTTGCCAGATCAAATCGGAAGAGTGCTTAACGCCCTGAATAATATTCAGCCGGGCAAAATCTTTTCTGCGTTGTTCGATGTAATTTATTATTGATACCGAGGGTGCGCAACCCAGCCCGCCAGTGACAATGACGATGTCTTTGTGCTGGCTTTCTGTCATGGGCCAGCCATTTCCATAAGGGCCGCGTAAGCCGATTCTATCGCCCGTTTTTAGTTTATTAAAACCCTTGGTTACACGCCCAACAACGCGAATCGTGTGATCAATAACATCGCAATCTTCAGGGTCGGAAACAATTGAAATGGGTATTTCACCTACACCGTGTAGATACAGCATATTGAACTGCCCGGGCTGAAATGAATATGCAGCCCGGCAAGCAGGGTCTGTGAATTGTAGGCGTAATGTAAACAGCTCTGGGCCTTCCTGAATACGTGCAACGATAAGGGCCTCTTTGGGTTGGTATGGGTTTGGCTGCGCATTAGCCACGGCGTCTCTCCACAACTTGCGTGATCGACTCAATAACATCAATCTCCACGGGGCACCATGCAATGCATCGACCACAACCCACACAGCCAGAGCGGCCATATTGTTCATGCCAGGTAGAAAATTTGTGGGTCAGCCATTGCCGATAACGGTGACCAATTTCAGAACGGATTATAATGCCGTGGATTTGACTATGCCCTTGAGTAAAGCAGGAATCCCATTCGCGGTAATGGCTGGATGAATGGCCGTTGAGTTCGGCCACATCGTTTTCGCTGTGGCAGAAGCAGGTAGGGCAAGCAGAAGTGCAATTACCACAGCTTAGGCATTTTGTGGCAATGGCATGCCAGGCATCATTGTTTAATTCACTCATTAACTGGGTTTTTATATCCAGTTCGGGCAAACGTCTTTTCTGGATACTGGCATTGGTTTTTATAGTTTCATATTCGTCGCTTTGGGCTACCGTTTTGTATTCCAGTGTGAGTTGAGTCAGTAATGCTTCGCCGCGCGTTGATTGCGGGTTAATTAAATATCCTGTGTCTAATTCGGTTAATACAATATCGGCACCGTCATCAACAAAAGGGCCATCACCGGTTGAATGGCAGAAACAGGTATCGGCAGGGTGGGCGCAATTAACGGCAATCGTTAACAGGTTCTCGCGCCTTACTTTGTAGTAAGGGTCTACAAATGCCTGCTGCAAAAAATGCTGATCCTGAATTTTCATTGCGGCAATATCGCAGGCGCGTACACCTAAAATAGCGATCGGTTTGTGCGTGGGTTCAGTGGGTGTGAATGTCAGTTGTCCATCATCTGATTGTTCACTTTGCCAGAGTTTCTCGCGCGCTGTGAATAGCAGGGGCTTAATGGCTTGAGGGCCATTCGCCCAATTGAAGTACTTTAGAGAATCGTTGCTGTTTAATGTGTAATGACCGGGTGACTGACTATCAGTAATCCCCCTGGGGAGCTGTGTAACCGAATTGAGTTGATCGTAGATAATGGCGCCATCACGTACCTGTGGTCCGATGCAGTCATAGCCATTAGAAATGACAGCATCAATCAGCAGTTGTAAGGATTCACGTGGAAGAAATTGAGTATCTCTGTTCATTGCTAACCTGGATTTTCTAGTTAAACGACAGATGCGCCAGTTTTCATTGTAGCAAGTAAAATTGTATCGTGAATATAACTTGTATCATTCTAACTTATATTAAACCAGTTCTATTCTAATTGATTCATATGGATGATATTGCAGTCGTCTAGTTATATACTCATCTAGACGGTTTATTTAAAAATGGAGGAGGATCTCTTGTGTTTGGCGATACCCATGCAAATTATTGCAATTGATGGACATCTGGCACGCTGTGAAGCAAAAGGCGTACAGCGAGATGTTAATTTGTTTATGTTGCAAAATGAAACATTAGCCATTAACGATTTTGTTATGGTGCATGTGGGTTATGCTATCCAGAGAGTCGCCGAAGTAGAGGCTCGAACCGCCTGGGAGCTGTTTGATAAGATGCAGGAAAGTGGAGAGAGCGGCGATGCATGAACTTTCTATCTGTCAGCAACTGGTCAAGCAAGTTGAAGACATTGCGTTGCAGAATCAGTCGTTCGAAATAAAAAAAATTAATCTACAAATTGGGCCCTTATCAGGTGTTGAAGCGAGCTTATTACAACATGCATTTCCGTTTGCAGCAGAACATACGCTGGCTAAACAGGCGGAGTTGATTATTGAAGAAGTACCGATTGTTGTTCAGTGTGATCAATGTGGCTTAAAAACACATGCGCAAATAAATAATCTCACGTGTAGTCATTGCGATAATGAGAAAACACATTTAATCAGCGGTGATGAAATGTTATTGCTGAGCGTTGAACTAAATACGCTTCAATCCAGAAACGATGGAAATGTAATGGAGTTAAATCATGTGTGATACCTGTGGTTGTAATATAACAGTGGGCAATCAGCACCTTGTTAAACAGAGTGGCAAGTTGTCTCGTGTTAGTCAGGGGCAATCAAGCATTACGCTTTTAAAAAACCTGATGAGTGAAAATGATTCACTGGCTGCGCATAATCGAACGCACTTTGATCGGCATAATATTCTAGCGATTAATTTAATGTCATCACCGGGCTCTGGCAAAACGGCGTTACTCGAAGCGACTATCAAAAAGCTAAAAAAGCAGTTTCGCATCGCGGTGATTGAAGGTGACTTAGAAACTGAAAATGATGCCGAACGCATTCGTAAACTGGGTGTGCCAGCGGTGCAAATTACAACTGGCAATGCCTGCCATCTTGATGCACATATGCTACATGATGCCTTGCATGGGCTTGATCTAAATAATTTCGATATTGTTTTTATTGAGAATGTGGGCAATCTGGTGTGTCCTGCCAGTTTTGATTTGGGGCAGCATCTTAATGTGACGTTACTATCAGTTACGGAAGGTGATGATAAACCGTCAAAATATCCAGTGATGTTTCGCGCAGCTGATTTAATGCTGCTAACTAAAATAGATTTACTGGATGTGCTTGATGATTTCAATACGCATAAGGCGATAAAAAATTTACGCCAGCTTGCCAGCCAGGCGCCCGTGATAGAACTCTCAGCACGTCGAGAGGATGGAATTAAACATTGGACTGATTGGTTGCGTGAACAACTGGATGCGCAACGCCATAGAGTGAGCCTTGGGCAATCATTAAAACCGGCGATTCAGCCAGATGGCATTCAATTGCATGCTGATGCTGCAGAAACTAAACATCATCATTATCATATACATTTTCAAAAATAATCATGTCAGTCACCAACGCGAAGCACTGGTTACAAAAAATTCATGCATTGAATGGTTCTGAAAAAATAAAAATCATGAATGTTTGTGGTGGGCATGAGCGTACCATTAGCAGTGCGGGAATTCGTCATGTTTTACCGGATAATATTGAGCTTATACCAGGGCCTGGTTGCCCAGTGTGCGTATGCCCCGAAGAAGATATTTTTTTAGCCATACAGCTGGCATTAGATGAAGATATTATATTAATTACCTTTGGTGACATGTTGCGCGTGCCGGTGAATGTTGTAAAAAAAGAAGCGCGCACATTGGAGCAGGCAAGAGCAAAAGGCGCCGACGTAAGAGCCATTGCATCACCACTTGAAGCGATAAAAATAGCCGAGGAAAATAAACAGAAGAAAATAGTTTTTTTTGCGGCGGGTTTTGAAACCACCATGAGCCCCGTGGCCGCAATGATAGTGCAGGGTCTGCCGGATAATTTAACGCTTTTATTATCGGGTAGATTAACCTGGCCAGCAGTGGCCATGTTGTTAGCCTACGACGATGTGAATTTTGATGCTTTGATTGCACCGGGTCATGTCTCAACGGTGATGGGGCCTGAAGAATGGTCATTTGTGGTAGATAAACACCACTTGCCCGTCGCAATAGCAGGCTTTGAAGCCGAGAGTATGCTGGCGGCTATCTATTCTGTGCTACGTCAGAAACAGGAACAACGGATCTTTCTCGATAACTGTTACCAGGAAGTCGTACATGAGGGCGGAAATGTAACCGCGAAGAAATTACTTCATGAGGCGATGGATATAGTGGATAGTAACTGGCGTGGCATAGGTGTTATTGCACAATCGGGCTTTAAACTATCCAGCTTATATTCTAAGCATGATGCACGACTTGTTTTTGCAACTGCTCATGATGCTCAGAGGCGTCGACTGGGTGAAATGCCCGCCGCTTGTGATTGTGCCAAAGTCGTATTAGGAAAAATAGTACCGACGGAATGCCGTTTGTATGGTGCAGCTTGTACACCTGAATCGCCTATAGGGCCGTGTATGGTGTCAGATGAAGGCGCCTGCCACATCTGGTGGAATACGCGGCGCAAAGGCACTGTTAATTCTTTGTCTCAAACAATCGCGCCTCTCATTATATGAATACAAATTCTTCACATGGATTACCCGCTAATGCATCTGACTTGATGTGTTGGCATATTGTAGTCAGTGGTTTTGTACAGGGTGTAGGGTTTCGACCTTTTGTTTTTCATTTGGCCAATCAGCTCAATATTAAGGGATATGTACTCAATAATGCTGGCCAGGTGACGATAGAGGCAGAAGCGAGTCAGCCAACATTGGAGCGCTTCTGTGAATTGTTAATTGAAAATTCGCCGCGTAATGCACAGCCTGTAATAGATTCGATAATTGAAACGGCTTTACAAAACTACGGTTTTTTTGAAATACAACCCAGCCGTGATTTGAAACAGAGTGATGTTCATATGCTGGCGGATTTACCGGTTTGTGATCAGTGCCTTGAAGAGCTGTTTGATAAAAATAACCGACGTTATCTGTACTCATTTATTAATTGCTGTCAGTGTGGGCCACGGTATTCAATTATTAAAGCCTTGCCCTATGATCGTCAAAATACCAGTATGCAAAATTTCAGCTTTTGCAGTGAATGTGAACATGAATACACAAGCACAGAAGATCGACGGTTTCACGCAGAACCGATTGCCTGTGAACATTGTGGGCCGCTTTTAACGTATGTGGAAAATTCAAATAATGTATGCGGAAATAAACTGGCACTCGAAGCCTGTATAAACGCATTACAGCAAGGGCAAATAGTAGCGGTAAAAAATATTGCTGGATATCATCTAATGTGTGATGCGACATCACCACAAGCCATTGCCAAATTACGAAAAAGAAAACAACGGCCTGATAAACCATTTGCTATTTTAATCGACAAAAATAGTATCAGTCATTACGCGGATGTAACTCAGTCGCAACTTGAACTGCTCGAAACGACTATACGGCCCGTTGTTTTATTAAAGCGTAAACAGCAAACAATACTGGTTGATCATTTGGCAGACAATCTGGCACCTGGCCTAAATCGACTGGGTATTATGCTGCCCAATAATCCACTGCAACATTTAATCAGTGTTTTTTTTAAAAAACCGCTGGTCTCGACCTCGGCGAATATTTCCGCTGAACCAATTATTACGGATAATGCAGAGGCCACGAAACGTCTATCAAATATATGTGATGCTTTTTTACATCATAATCGAGATATTGTTCGGCCGACGGATGATCCTGTCATGATGAAAAGTCATCTGGGTACACATCTGCTGCGTACGGGACGCGGCGTATCCCCCAGTGAGTTTGTTTTACCTTTTACCTTAGATAAACCGGTTCTAGCCCTGGGTGGGCATAGCAAAAATACCATTGCGCTGGCCTGGAATAATCGACTTGTGCTGTCTTCACATAATGGAGACTTGAGTGACTGGCGAAGTTATCAGGTTTATAAACAAAGGATTGTTGATTTGCAGGCACTGTATCAGGTACAGGCTGAACAGATTTTGTGCGATGCGCACCCTGGTTATGCCAGTTCGCATTGGGCTTCACAATCAGCATTGCCGGTAACAAAAATATTACATCACCATGCACACGCCAGTAGTGTGTACCTTGATCATCCCGAGGTTAAACAGTGGTTAATGTTTAGCTGGGATGGTGTCGGTTTTGGCGCAGATGATGGAGACGATATAAAACTTTGGGGCGGGGAAACATTTATAGGGCGACCTGGAAACTGGCAGCGCGTCGCCAGCTTTCTGCCATTTAAATTACCGGGTGGAGAAAAAGCCGCTCGTGAAGCCTGGCGAGTGTCTGCCTCACTCTGTTGGCACAGTCACGAAGATTACGAACCGATTGATGAACATACAGAAGAAAATTTACAATGCTTAAAAACACTTTGGGATAAAAAAATAAACAGTCCTCAAAGTAGTGCGGTGGGCCGACTTTTTTCTGGCGCAGCGGCAATGTTGGGGCTGGTCGAACATGAAAGCTTTGAAGGGCATGGGCCAATGCTTTTAGAATCGCTGGCAAGTACAGAGGAAGCAGATGCCTTAGAGTTACCTGTTGAGTGTGATGTGAATGGTGTGCAGCGAATAGACTGGCGCCCCCTTGTGCATATGTTAAAAAACAAAGATCTGAGTAAAGCGTATAGAGCAAGATGTTTTCACGAGTCACTGGCAGAAAGTGTTGCCCGTTTGTGTCGACAATTTAATATACAGGGTGTTGATATGGCGGTGGGTTTGAGTGGCGGTGTCTTTCAAAATACATTACTGATTCAGTTAATAAAAAAACGACTCGCGAGTATTGGCTGTAATGTGTTTATGCCTGAATCCGTCCCCGTTAATGATGGTGGATTAAGCGCCGGACAAGTGATTGAGTATTATTTTCAATGAGCGAGTTAATTACACTGTCACATGGTAATGGTGGTAAACGTATGCGTCGTTTGATTAACGATGTATTTATAAAATATTTAAGTAATGATTTATTAAATGCAAACACAGATGCAACTCTTCTGCCACAACAAAACGCGCGCTTGATGACAAGTGTTGATGGTTTTACGGTGCAGCCTGTTTTTTTTCCGGGGGGGGATATTGGTTCGCTTTGTGTGCACGGTACGGTCAATGATCTGGCGGTGAGTGGTGCGGTGGCAAAGTTTTTAACGCTGGGCGTCATTATAGAAGAAGGCTTGCCTTTCGATAGTCTTGAAAAAATAGTAAAAAGCATGGCACAAACAGCCGATGAATGTGCTGTAAAAATTGTTTGCGGTGATACGAAAGTGGTGCCTAGGGGGCAGGGAAGTGAAGTGTATTTCACAACCACGGGTATTGGCTATAAACAATCGCTGGTTGATTACAGTATGGATAATATAAAAGCCGGTGACAAAATCATTATCAGTGGTTCGCTTGGAGATCATGGTGCGGCGATTATGCTGGCGCGTGAAGAGTTTGGTCTGTGTGGAAATTTACAATCAGACAGTGCCAGTGTTTTGCCACTGTGTGAGGCCATTTACCCGTTGCCTGGTGTGCGATTTATGCGTGATCCCACACGGGGTGGTGTAGCAACGGTACTACACGAAGTCATTCAGTCAACAGGCCTGGGTGTGCAAATAAATGAAAGTAATATCCCTGTTAAGGGTGAGGTTAAGCTTATTTGTGACATGCTGGGTTACGAACCTTATTACCTTGCCAACGAAGGACGCGTGGTCGCCGTTGTCGATGCAGTAATAGCTGAACAGGTATGTTTACTATGGAGGCAGCTTCCCAATGGCAAGAGTGCAGCAATTATGGGTGAAATAAGTAATCAACATCAGGAGCTGGTATTACAGACGCAACTTGGCGGTGAGCGACTGTTGCTAGAGTTGAGTGATGAGCCTTTACCACGAATTTGTTAATACTATTGAGTAGAGTTAATCTGGTTGAATTATACGAGATTGTGCTACAAAAGTTCGTTGCTTTGACTATGATATAGAATGTATTAATTTGCAGTTAAGTTAAGAGGTTTGGGGTGATATTTGGGTTGTTCAAGAAGTTCTTATATGTGCTGGCTTTATGTGGAGTCTTTGTTGTTGGTGGATGTTTCTCTGATTCGGATCCAGCTCCAGCTCAACCAACCGATACCACGTCAACGGAAACCTGTTTTGATGTAAGTATTGCTTCCTCGGCTTTGACAAATACATCATCGCTGTGTGTGACTGATGAAAACAATCGAGCCAATGGATTGGGCGTGTATCGTTTTGTACGCTTTAATGTGGCCAGCAGCCAATCTATGACGTTTACCGTCACTCGCACATCCGGTTTAAATCCAGCAGATCCAGATATACAGATATTTAAAAACGGTGTAAGGGTTGCACTGTCTGAATCCATTGCGAGTAATTCCGAAACCTTGACGACGATATTAACTGCGGGTGATTATGTGTTACAGGTTTATGAAGATAAATATACACTGAGTAGCTTTAAATCCGTTGCGCCCAGATCAAAAAAAGACGCTTCAAATGTAACTTTAAAATCCAGTCAGCAAACATCATTTTTTGCACCATCACCTGCTTGCACTTCTGCCTCTAGTGTAGCGCTTGGAGGTGTTGTTACCTACGATCATATTCCGCATACCGTTTTCAATGCTCTGGATTACAACAATATAACTAATGAACCGGTTAAGAATGCCGTGGTTGAACTGGTTTGTGATAATAGTGTTTTGTTAACAACGAATACGGATAATAATGGCAATTATATTTTTTCGGCACCTGCCAATATTTCCGCTGTATATGTTCGAGTTAAAGCGCAAATGTTAAACACAGGAACGCCATCATATAATTTTTCTGTTGTTGACAATACCAATTCACAAAGCTTGTATGCTATGGATAGTGCAGTATTCAATATCGGTGCAGTTGATATTCTGGATAAAGATTTACGTGCGCAATCTGGGTGGACGGGTGCATCGTATGGAAGTACTCGGGTGGCAGCGCCCTTTGCTATTCTCGATAGCGTATTAGTGGCTATGAATAAAGTGATTAATGTGAATCCTTCATCAGTGTTTCCTGCCTTAAGGCTTAACTGGAGTGTCAATAATACCACCGCAACGGGCAGTCTTGCTGCAGGTCAAATTACATCTTCTCATTACAATGGCGTCGATATATACATATTAGGCGCAGCAGATAATGATACCGATGAATATGATGATCACGTTATTATTCATGAATGGTGGCATTACTTTGAAGATAATTTTTCACGATTAGATTCAATAGGCGGCGAGCATACGGGGGGGGATATCTTAGATGTGCGTGTCGCATTCAGCGAAGGTTTTGGTAATGCCTATTCTGCTATAGCCAGTGGTGATGCGGTGTATCGTGATTCCAATGGTGTATCTCAAACAGGTGGTTTTGGCTTTAGCCTGGAAAATAATAATTGCCTTAATCCAGGCTGGTACAGTGAGTGTTCTGTGCAATCCATTTTCTATGATTTGTTTGATGCCACAAATGATGGGGCTGATGCCGTTAGCCTGGGGTTTGGGCCTATTTATAACGTGTTAACTACTGAGCAAAAAAACACTATCGCATTAACCAGTATTTTTAGTTTTATTAAGCCATTGAAAGATAATAATGCAGCAGAAAGTAATGCAATTGATACGCTTGTTTCGGGACAAAATATTGATGCGATAATGGACATATATGGTGATTCTGAATTAAGTAATAATCCTGGATCAACAAACCAACTGCCTGTATTTACGCAAATGTAATAGGAGCATAATGTGTTGACGTTAAAACTATGTTTAAGTCTTTTGTTGCTGGGTTTAATGGCGTGTAATGCTGAAACGGCATCTTATAAGGAAGTAGAGCGGTCTATTCAGTATAAACCCCATGCACCTGTATATATGACACATAGCATGGCGGATAAAATAAAAGTTAATGAAAAATTAAGCATTCAGATAAGCTTTAAAAATGAAATTGATGCAGATGACATAATTGTAAAATTTCATGTGAATCGTCATCTAAAGCTGCTGAGTGAAACTCAGTATTCTTTGGGTATTCAGCCAGCGTCTGAATCGAACACAGTTAATATTGTGGTGATTCCTCAAAGTGAAGGACTTTTCTACATCAATGTTTCCGCAACATTGGTGAATAACGGGCAGCATCAATCTCGCAGTTTTGCGATTCCTGTCAATGTAGGTTCAGATGGTGGGCAAAACAGCTTAAAGGCGAATGCTACTCAGCGCGAAATTCCCAACGATGGCGGTATTATTTCAATGCCGGCTGTAGAAAGGGTTAAATGAGCTTGAAGCTGTGTGACTGTTTCATGTCTGCCTAATATTATTCACCTGTTTGAATGATGGCCATCATTCAAATAGCTTCCTGATGTGTGCAGTGACTATTTTGTCAGAAATTGACAAAAAATTACCACTGATAAATAAATGATTTCCAGGAACAATGCCGTTGGTCGTAAATGTTCTATGCCTGCTAAACACTATGCTATATCTATTTTCAGGTGCTTGAATTCTCAAGTATCTAAAATGATAAAAGCCTGGCCATTTAAATGACTTGAAAAAGGCAACCCATGAGCGAAAGCCCTGGGGCGCAAAGTAACCGGTCTAAGGGGAAAACCTTATGACAGTGGAACTACCAGCATTTAAAGCTTCCCAGGTACATTTCCCATGTCCTCGAAACTTTAGTGCGGTTCACCCAAAAAAATAATTTTACTTTGGAGTAAACAGCATGAAATCCCTTATTTCTTTTACAGCATTGTCTCTAATTTTAACGGGTTGTGGTGGAGGTGGTGGCACCTCTTCAGGTGGTGGTACCTCTTCAGATCCTGTCACCGGTTTGGAGATGCCAGATAGCGTGAGCGTAGTAACGGCAGACTCTAGTGGTTCTGCTAAGCTCACATTTGGTAAATCTAATAGTAACTTTTCAACTCAATTATCTGCGGCCTTTAAAACCCTGACCGATGCGGACACCCAGTATACAACGGACCAGGTGCATACTTATGTTTATGATGCGTCAATGGAATCATTAGATACAGTCAATATGATTCTGTGTTTAATGGAACAAACACGCGCTACGGATATGGTCAATCAAGGGGCTTACATTGCGCTGGTGAATGAAGATAAGTGTGAGCAGGGTCAAAACCAGAGCAGCAGTGGTTCCACTGGTCAATCCAGTGGCGGTTCCTCTATTGAATATAATAGCTGGACTGTACGTTCTACTCGTGCCTCTGATACAGCTGATCAAATTGTGCAAATCTGGGTGCCAGGTGAAACCGGTGGAGCAGATCCAATGGATAGTCAGGCTATATTAGTTGAATTAACTGCAACCGACGGTGTGAGTGCAGCAAAACCATTTGGCAGTTTTTCGATGAACTTCAAAGGTGTGGTTGATGCCGGTGATCTTGGTGGCACATCCGGTGTTGAAATGGAAATGATGAGTGGTCGCTTGCAAACCATTGCTAATGCTCAGTCACAACCTCAATTCAGTTTCATTAATATTGGTGGTGATGCCCTGGCCGGTACATCAGGTGCAAACTTCTCCTTTCAGGAAGCGGCAAATGTTATTTTAGATGATGCCAGTGGTACGGGAGGGGTGGCTTTAACCAGCCGCTCAAATACGTTCTTTGATGGTGTTTCCAACCAGACTCAAGGTTCTACGTTTGCCATTGCCTTTGACAATAATTTCTTGTTAAGAGGTAAGGATGATGATGGTGATAACATTGCAGATGCATCAATTTGTAAATCAAGAGCTCAGTATGATTCGCAAGTTTGGCGTTACAATATATATCATGCCGCAGACGGTACTTTTAATGGCCAGGTTGTAGAAGCGGGCCAACGTGTAGAACTAAACTCTGGTTTTCCCTTCACCTACGACAGCAATAATGATGGTACGGGCGATGTGTATGGCTGGGTTGGATACCATGGTGTCTGGGCCGGAGATGCCACTCTAACAGATGGTGATAGCATTTCTAAATTTGATTACGATACTGACACGGTAACCGATTACACCGTCAATGTTGCACCAGGTAAGATGATTCGTCGTACAGCAAACACGGAGTCATTGACTGGTTTCCAGAACGATGAATTCCAGTTCTGGGGCGATCATCCTGGCTTGAATATTTTTGGCCAGTGGGTGGTTACAGTTGATGCAAATAATGATTTTCAAATTACAGGCACCATGAGCTGGGGTGATAGTGGTCCTGTCATTTCATCTACAGTTGATCATGATAATGATACAAATACAGCTGAAGTTTCTGCCGTTGCGACTTTATCATTGGCCAATAACGAAAATGTCTGGCTATGGAGCGATGCGCTAGGCGGTAATATTGCTTATGTTCATGATAACGCGCTTGCTGCGGCTGATCGCACCGTTACTTTCTACGGTGAAGAGTTTATTACGCTCAATGACTCAACATTGTTCCCCAGTGGTACAACAACTCAAACGTTATACTGCTATGAGCGTTGTTTAAAAGGCGGGCTTACACAGAATGATGTGAACACTGCATCTGCAGATAGTGATCTTTATTACACCTATGCAGGCACACCTTTCCAATACACCTTGAGTGTGAGTAATGGCAAAGTGTTGTTAACTGACAATAGCAATGCTGGCGCGGCTGTGTCGGCGGTGGGTTTGAACCTGAGCAGTCTTGGTTATGACTGGGGTATTAATACAGGTGAAATGTTAACTTCACCCTTAGCCAATGCAGCTGAACCCTGGACTGTGTTTGATGAATCTGTAACTTACCGTTTTGAAACAGGTAACAATGAGTGGAATCAAATGATTACTGTTTCTGATGCTAATGGTAGTGTGGCAAGTTTTGATCGCCCACTGCAGTTTAACTACACACATAGCACAGCCAACGATGCTAATGCGAGCAGTACACATGACGGTAAGAAATTCTTCCTCGAATACCAGGGTGCGGGACAGTTACATGGCTTCCCCTGGGAAGAGGATGCAGAAACTAACCGTTGGTATTCGGCGATTACTTTAGCGGATGGCGCTCAGTTAACAGATGGTACAAATAACTTTGCAGTCAAGGCGATTGAGAAAGAGCAAACTATGCAAACGGATAATGCGGGATGCACAGCGTTGGACGTGAGTTCACTTTATACCGATACTACTTTGGCATTACCCACAGCGAATGATATCGCTGCAATCAGTATCACATTAGCGGGTAAGCCAGTTGTCACAGATGCACCTGCCGTTATCGAAGGTGAGTTACAACTGCAACAATAAACCTCCTGTTTATTGCCTAATGCTGTAAAGGCCGCCTCACCCTGTAAATCAGGGTGGGGCTTATTTTTTATTTACCGTTCCAACTAAATCTCATCTGCCAGGTACTTATTTCATACAGGCCTGCTGGTATTCAAATCTGAATTCACTATTAAAGTGAAAAACGGCTGATGTTTAGTTCAGTTATATATTATTCACTTGAATGAAAAAAGAAGGCTTGGTCAATACTATTTGTTTGCCAAAATCTCGTGCACAGTCACAAAATAATTTGTTTGATATAGGAGAAGGTATGTTCAGGAATGATGCTGCGAGCTTAAAATGGTCGGCAGGATCGCTGCTGGCTTTTGTATAAGGATGAATAGAAACGGCTGACGAAGAGAGATTGTAAGACAAAGAATTCATTGAGTTTTGTGAGAAAGGTAGAGGGCATACAGATTCAATAATGCGAGATTCGATATAAACTTTTGCTAAAAGGGTGTTTATTCTCCCTATTCTTCCTATACTTACGTTTATTAAGCAGAAATAACGGATGCACATAGCTCGATTAACCTAATTGAGAATCCCAGCCTAAGTGTTAAAGCGCGACTAAAATAAAGGCTGCCATGTCACTGACGAATTTAGAGTACTGACAGCATATAGAACGTATTAAGGATATTCTATCCAGCGCAGTAATCATGAAAGATGAAGATGCTATCGAAGACGCGCAGAAAATTAACGATAATATCCTTATTTCATTTGATGAATTAGGCAAGCTCGCAGATCGGAATAACATTAATAATCTTAAGGGAATGTTTACTAATTATTATCAATCGGCTGAATCACTAGCCAAAGCTCTTCTGAACAATTCACTCACTGGCGACGAACGAACGGCAGCAATGAAAGAAGTGGCTGCATCTGCTTCATCATTGAACGTTGAGCTACCAAAATTTTACTCATGCAATCATTGCATCCAATGAAGCGGCCGAAAATGTCGTTATGTTGGGGCTGGTGATTGGATGCATTATTACATTCGTTTTGGTACTTATCAGTTGGCTGATTTCCCGTGTTATTAATATAAATATTGATAAGGCCATTAGCACTACTCGACGTATAGCGGAGGGTGAATGGGATGCTGAGATTGAAGTTGGTATTGGCGATGAGTCGGTTATGCTTTTGGCCGAAATCAAACAAATGCGAGATATGTTGTATAAACATATCGTCGATGATATCGAAGCGAAAAAAAGAGCCGCCGAGGCCGAAGAATTAGTATTACAGGAGGAAGTCAACCGAGTCGTTAATGCCGCTTTGGCCGGCGATTTTTCCAAATCCATTGATGCATCCAACATGAAAGGTTTCATGGCTTCTCTGGCAAACGGTATCAATGAATTGATACAAGTTACCAATGATGGCCTTAATCAAGTAAGTAGCGTGCTGTCATCTATTTCAAATGGCGATCTGTCCAAACGAATTAAAAAAGACATGCCGGGCACCTTTGGTGAATTAAAAAATTATTGCAATGGCACGGTGGATTCGCTACATCGGGTAATCGGCGAACTCGGCAAAGTAGTTAATGCAGCCGGTCAAGGGCAATTTGACCAGCGAGCTAACACAAACGGTATGCAGGGCTACCAGATGGAACTGGCCAATGGCATTAACGAGATCGCAGAGATCAGCGGCTCTGGGCTGAGGGAAGTGGGCATTGTATTAACCAAAATTGCAGACGGTGATCTCACCAATACGATCGATAATAAGCTTGAAGGGGATTTTCAAACATTAGCGGATGATATTAATAGTGTTGTTAATAATCTCCAGAATATGGTCAAACAAATTATTAATTCATCAGCTCAAGTGTCGACAAATGCCACAGAAATTGCGAAAGGAAACGCTGAGCTTAGTCGTCGAACGGAGGTACAGGCCAGTTCTCTACAGGAAACCGCTTCCAGCATGGAAGAGATGACCAGCACCGTTCGGAACAGTCGGCAAAATGCCAATCAGGCGCAGAAACTTTCAGTCGAGGCGCGGGACCGGGCGCGAGAAGGCGGCGATGTAGTCACTTCGGCTATTAATGCCATGCATGACATTAATGTAGCCAGTAAAAAGATAGCTGACATCATTAGTGTAATAGATGAAATCGCTTTCCAAACCACCCTACTGGCGCTCAACGCTGCAGTAGAAGCAGCCAGGGCTGGCGAGCAGGGTCGAGGATTCGGTGTTGTGGCGAACGAAGTACAGAACCTGGCACAACGTTCGGCGGCGGCTGCCAAGGAAATTAAAGAGCTGATTACGGATTCGGTGAAGAAGGTGAGTGACGGCAGTAAGCTGGTAAATAAATCTGGAGAAACCTTAGCGAAGATCAACGATTCTGTGCAGAAGGTTTCCACGATGATGGAAGAAATCGCTGAAGCAGCAACAGAACAAAGCGCTGGCATTGAGCAGGTGAATGTGGCCATTACCCAAATGGACGAAATGACTCAGCAAAATGCTTCTCTTGTAGAGCAAGCCACCGCCGCTGCCGAAGCTATGTCAGACCAGGCTAATGAAATGAACAGGCAAATGGAGTTTTTTACTGTGGACACAGGTTCATAGAACAGGCTAGTACGAGGTGACAGGCGCGCCTTTTCCTAAAAGCCAATAACCAAAAACATTAGACCGTCCTTCCACGGGTATCGAGCCCGCTGTCGGCATCACATTTTGCTGAATTCTGGCACCCTTACGAAGACCCTTCCTATTACTACTCTTTCCAGCTTCAGAGCCACTTACCTTCGGGTAAACAATATCATGAAGGAAATCGAATGCGGCTAAGTGTGCGCAGCTTCATACTTGTATTCGATGATGCTGTGATAATCTTTTGATCCACAAAGATGACGGTACGGGTATAGGTTTACAGCTATCAAATTACAGCATCTTGGCCGCAGCGAAGAAGGGTGCCGAAGCCGGATCCCATAGAGCCGAAAGTGTGCCACTTACACCCCAATATAGCCAAGAGTTTAATATTGTCTTATATTAGAAAATACTGATATATGACAATATGCTTATCGTAAAATACTTTTAAAATGAACAACAATTTTTACTTACCCGGTGCCCCTGGATGACTCTCAGTAATCTATGGCCTTTCCAGCGCTCTGAACAACAGCGCTTCGACGCTTTGCTCAAGCCTCATTTGCAGCAGCTATATCGGCTAGCCTACCGGTTAACTTCACGGCGTGAGGATGCCGAAGATCTGCTGCAGGATCTGCTGATTAAAATCTACCCGCGCAGCAAGGAGCTGGCAGATGTAGATAACCTGGCCAGCTGGTTATCACGGGTATTATTCAACCAGTATATCGATGCCTATCGTCGCCAGCAGCGCTCGCCACTGGTGGGTGTTGAGGATGAAAACCGCCTTTATCAGTTAACAGAAAATTCAGATCCCCAGCCCGATGAGGTGGCCGAACGAGAAAATACGGTGCAGCAATTGCAGTCAGCGCTGCAGGCACTCAGCTCAGATCACCGTATTGTCATTATGTTGCATGATGTAGAAGGCTACACGCTGGAGGAAATTCAGCAAATGCAGGCGATACCTCTGGGTACACTCAAGTCGCGGCTGAGCCGGGCGCGCAACCAGTTACAAAAAAATCTAAAAAAAATGGAACCATTATCCAGGCAGCAGCGTGTTACTGGGTGAAAGGGTAGAGAAAGATGAATTGCACAGATACTACAACACGTTTACACCAATACCTGGACGGTGATTTATCCGCGCAGGCGCAACAACAGTTTGAAAATCATATCAACCGTTGTGACGCCTGTACGGATGAGTTGAATGCAACCAGGGAGCTGCGTCGGGCCTTAGCTGAGTTACCGGTTGAGCCACCCCGTGCAGGTTTTGAACAACGTGTGCTGGCGGAAGTGCACAGCCATTATCCTGAGCAAAAACATCACGCTTTTGTGACTGGTTTTTCCAGTGCGGTGGCTGCGGGCTTAATGCTCTGGGTGGCCAGTCTGGTATTTTTCCAGAACGGTTCACCGGATATATCCACGGTGAACCTTGTGGTTAACCAGGAGAGCACAGTTAGGCTGATATTCGATGCAGCAGGCGATATGGATCAGGTCACCCTGAGCCTTGAATTGCCGGCTCATGTGGAACTGGCGGGGTATTCCGGCAAAAGTCGGCTGAACTGGCAAACCAGACTGCAAAAAGGACAGAATATTCTGACGCTACCCGTTCTGGCTATCGACCAGGGCAAGGGCGAGTTAATCGCTCAGCTGAAGTACGGCGATAAGTCAAAAACATATCGTATTTTAATGAAAACAACCAATGACGGTGCGCTGAATTATCTTATCCAGCCCGTGCCATTGGCATAACAAACCGGAGAATGGGTTATGAAAACGTTAACTAAAGCTATTATTTTAGGACTGGGTCTGTCATTGCCTTTGGGCGTGATGGCATCACCTGATGATGATGTAACCATTCGCGTGATGGAAGCGGATGAGCATACAACAGAGGCGGTGACTCACCTTATCGATTTACCTGATATGGGCGAGCACGAAAGGTCACGTAATCATCAACAAGATCGCAGCCGCGAACATGATGGTGATAATATGAACGGTGATGGCATGAACAAGGATGGAGAACACAACGACACCATGCAGCATGATCAGCGACAGGAAATGGGACGCGAACAGGAAATGGAACGCGAACAGGAAATGGAACGCGAACAGGAAATGGAACGCGAACAGGAAATGGATCGTGAACAGGAAATGGAACGTGAACAGGAAATGGAACGTGAACAGGAAATGGAACGTGAACAGGAAATGGAGCGTGACATGGAAACTGATCGCGAGGAGCGTCAGCAGGAAATGGAACATGATACCGATGAAGCTCATGAAAGTGGTCCTGGCGGTGACGATAACGAGCGTCCCAATGGCGGCATGTCAGGAAGAAATGACAGCTAATATTTACTAACTGCAGGCACACAACAAGCCTCTCCCCCAGGCTGGGTGGAGAGGCTTGTTGTTTTTCAGCGCGTAATTTTCATTGCGCAAAAAAACAAAATTGAAATTAACCAACCTTGCTAAAATTTACAGATTTAATTGGGAGTTCATTAAATGACTAATCAATCATCGGGTAGGCTCATTAAACTGGCACCGCTATTGCTGCTGGTGTATGCCATGCAATCACTGGCTGTAGATCAAAACAGTTTCAGTGATGGTATCAAGTTATTTAAGTCAGGAAATTACCAGGCTGCTATAAATGCATTCGAACAGGCGCATCAGCAAAAACAGATTTCTGCCGCCCTGTATTACAATCTAGCCAGTAGTTATTACAAATTAGGTAATTATGGAAAAGCAAAAACTTATTTTGAAAAGGTTTTGCAATATCCAAAAATGAAATCACTGGCAGAATATAATCTCGGTCTGATTGCCCGCAAACAAGGAGATAATGAAACTGCGATTACATGGTTTAAACAGGTCGCTAAAACATCCAGTGACAGTAAACTGATTTTACTTTCTCGCAGGCAGCTTAGCAAAAGCGGATTTGTATACAAAAAATGGCTCAGCTTTTTGCGTGGTGGTCTGGGCTATGACGATAACATTAATCTTGCTCCTGCCGAAACTGCACTGGATAAATCAGACACTTTCTATGATTTATTTGCCTCGGTAGATTATTTATTAAAAGGCAGTCGCAAAGATGGCTGGCTGGCGGAGGCTTCATTTTATAATATTAATTATTTCGATGGCAACAGCTACGATGAAAGCCAGTACAGTGTAGGTGCGAAAAAATACGCAAAATTTGGCCAATGGGATACGCGTTTATCTGTACGTCTGGATACATTGACTTATGGGGGTGATGATTACCAGAGCATACTGGGTGTTCATGCATTGGCAAAAAAATCTCTGTCCAACATGGAACAATTGCAATTGCGCTATCGTTATGAAGACATTGGCAGCGACAATGTGCTGTACGATTATTTAGCAGGCTGGCGTCAGCAGGTGAGGGCCGAATACCGTTACTATGGGAAAGACCACAACAAACGTTTGTATTACGAACTCGAATTAAATGATCGACGGGACACGGTGAATGCCAGTTATTCACCCACACGTCATACCATCCGTGGTGTATACACCTGGAAGCAGGATAAAAAAACGCGTTGGAGCGGTGACATTGCGTATCGCGGCAGCGCTTATGATTATCCGGCCGCAGCAACACAGGATCGAGATGATACACGTTTTCGCCTGGGACTTTACATGGATCATAAACTGGATAAAAGCATGAAGCTTCGCGGGCAGATCACGCACACCAATAACGATTCAAATCTGTCCCAGTTTGATTACAAACGAAATATTTTCAGAGTAAATTTGAGCAAGATGTTTTAGACAGGGATTAAGGTTTTTTGTCAGAGTGTCGGAGTCGACCTTTTTCGACTCCGACACCTTAAATGTGCTGCCATGGCACATCTCCCTCGGGGAAAGACCACCGCTGTTTGGTGCTCTGTCCCCTGATTGATGCCAGCAAAAGTAATTCGGAGTCGTTCACTGCTCTTCCTAATCAGATCGGTATCATAATAGGTGACGGAGTGAACCTCACCCAGTTTAACGGATACTTTTAATCAGAGGCTTTAGCCTCTTAAAGGAGTGTCCCAATGACAACAAATCGTAAGCTCTATAATACGCATACAAATTATTACGTGTGCTTGGCCAGACGTTTACGAATGTTAATTTAGCATCAGTTAGTTTTAAGTTCGTTTTTCTTTTTAAATTGATCGAGTAAGCGTCTGGATATCTGGCTTGATTGTTCTAGTTTTTCTTTGGATAGTACTTCCGCGAGTTGATCGCGATAAATCGCTGCAGGTTCATAGCCCATGGTAGCAGCAACCTGTATCCATGCATGCGCCTGCACATAATCAGTAGTGGTACCTTCTCCTTTGAAATAGCTGACTCCGTAGTTGTATATCGCCTCGGCATAACCTTGTTCTGCTGCCTTGAGATACCATTTCCTGGACTCAAGCAGATCGCGAGTTACCCCTTGAGCAGTGGTGTATAATTTTCCAAGTTGATTTTGTGCTTCAGCTGACCCTTGTTGCGCCGCTGTATGATATAGATTGAAAGCCGTCACTAAATTTTTCTCTACGCCTAAACCAGTGGTGTACATTCGAGCAAGATTTAGCTGAGCAGAAATATTATTTTGATTGGCCAATAACTGCCAGGTAGCCGCTGCTTTTTTATAATCTTTGGCGTTATATGCGTTTTCAGCTTCTTCAAATGAGGCGGCATTAGCGGCTGGCCACATGGCTATAAGTGCTATGAGTAGGATGGCAAGTCTATGGTTCATATTGTTGGCTTCTCGAAGAATAACTCGTTAGATGAGTATTGTTTATTAAAATAGCATGCTAACAATTGATATTTCTCAATTAACAGGGGATATATCAGATAAAGATTTTGTCTTTTAGTTATATCCAATTACTATGAACTTTAATGCATCCTATGTTACCGGTTGATATAGAGATGCCAGATGATATCAATATTATACTCCTCTAATTAAAATAGCGGGTTATAGTGCCAGAATATAATTTATCAGAGTAATGTTATGAATAGATACCCCGTTATATTATTTACATGTATTGCCAGTATAAGTTCACTGACAGCCAGTCAGGGCGTAAATGCAGGTAATGTGCAGGTGAGTCAGGATGTGAATATACAGGCACCAAAAGATGCTCTCACAGGGGCTGTAATTGAAACTATGGACGCTGGTAGTTATACCTATGTACAGGTTGATCTGGGGGAGGAAAAAATCTGGGTGGCTGGGCCAATTACGACTGTTAAAGTCGGTGATATTCTACCCGTAAATAAACGTATGCCAATGAATGATTTTCACAGTAAAACATTAAATCGTGATTTTGATGAGATCTACTTTGTTAGCAGTTTTGATGAGGGATTAACTAAGCGTGAGCACCAACCTCATAATAATATACCTCAAATGCAGCCTGTTATGGCTGATATAAAAAAAGCTCAAGATGGAAAGAATATTAAAGAAATTTATTCTCAGATGAATGAGCTGTCAGGTAAGACTGTACGCATCCGTGGCGTGGTTTCAAAATATACACCAGATGTCCTTGGTAAAGACTGGATCCATCTTCGTGATAACAGCAGTTCGAGTGATCTTACTGTCACGACAAAAGATAAAGTAAAAATGGGAGATGTAGTATTGGCTGAAGGCACATTAAAGTTAAACAGTGATTTTGGTTACGGTTACATTTACAAAGTAATTATGGAAGAAGCAAAAGTGACAGTTGAATAAGCACCACTATTGCCGCGTTAGCGTAATGTTGATTTTACGTATTTTTATTATAGAAACATTAACGTTGTTGTAAATTTTATAAACATGAAAATGCTAAATAAACTATTTGTTTTTCCAAAACAGTAGGCTGTTCAGTAAATTATTGATTGATATATTTTTAAATTTTTTAGATTCTTACCGCTCTGTGACGAAAAACGGGTGTTTTGCTGTGGCGTTATATGTAGATATACAATCGCATAATAAACAGACATGCAAAGTATGTTCGACAGTTTTACTAATTGATAGTCACCAACATTCAAATTTTTACCCAGTTTGAACAAGCTAAAAATAATCTGCTACTCACAATAATTTAGTTACCATAAATGAAGTCTTAACTTACTATGCTTTGCCGATATTTATTAGTTCACTAAAATACGCCAGGAACTGTGATTTGTTGATATGGATCAAGAGAACAATCACCATATTATAATAAATTGATACACGTCAATATTATTATGGTTTAAGGGGGCTATAAGTAATACATAGACAAAAAAAGATTCGGGAGCAATGAAGTAATCATGTATATAGCGAATTAGCGAATCACGGTTACCTAAATTGTATTTGATAATAACACTATATAAATTTATGAAATATACAAAATTAGAAGGGTAAGGAGGGTTGAAAATGAAAAAATTAAATCAAGTAAACAAACTCACCATCGCTGTCACATCGGTGTTATTTGCATCATACCTGGTGTCTGGTCTTGCTCAGGCAGGGACTATAATTGGTACGGCGCATGATTTCTCGGCAAGTGGCTGGAGCGGAGGTGAAATTTGCGTAGCATGTCATACACCGCATAATTCAGATACCACTATTGCTGATGCGCCGTTATGGAATCACGCAGTCACTGCGGTAACTTTTTCTATGTACAGTGGTTCTGGTACTCTGGATGCCATCCAGGATGGCCAGCCAACTGGCACATCCAAACTGTGCCTGTCCTGTCATGATGGTGCAACTGCACTTGATAGTTTTGGTGGTAATGTAGGTACAACCGTAATGAGTGGTAGTTCAGCCATTGGTGGCGATGCAGCAAGCCTGACCAATGATCATCCTATTTCTATTACCTATGATACTGCATTAGCAACTACAGATCTGGGTCTGTATGATCCAGCGGCTACCAGTGTAACCATTGGTTTAGGTGGTGATAAGCCACGTACCGGTACTATTGCTGCAGTCATGCTAAGTGGTGGCAAGGTGCAGTGTACTTCCTGTCACGATGTGCATAATGGTGCTGTAGGTCCTGGTACCAATAACCAGCCTTTCCTGAAGGTTAGCAAAGCAGGCAGTGCAATATGTTTGACCTGTCATAACAAGTAGTCGTAACTCAACATAGCCAGAGTTCTGAATTCAGAATTCTGGCGTTTTAAGGCTACAGCAAGACTCCAGACAGTTCCTTTTTTTGCTCTTATCGTGTAGGTTCTATGTTTGAGTCGATAGGTATAAAGCGTGAGACAAGTTATAAAATCCTTTAGTTACAATGTTTTACTTTTATGGTTTTTTGCAATGCTTTCGGCTTGTTCGATGTTCGCAGAGAAACCGAATCCTAATATTTTTTATCCACCCCAGCCCACACCACCTCGTGTACAGTTTCTAACTACTTATTCCAGTCCCAATGACCTGCTTACAGAAGATAGCAGTTTGAGTCAATTTGTTTTGGGTAAGGAAAGTGCTGAAGATGCAATTATTAATAAACCGTATGGCGTGGCTATCCACGATGGGGTTATTTATGTGGTTGATATTCGAGGCCCAGGCTATGCCAAATTTGATCTAAAGAACAGGAAATTTGATTTTATTTACGGTGCTTTCAACGGCAAGATGAAAAAGCCCATTAATATCAGTATTGATAAAGAAGGCAACAAATATATTGCGGATATTTTAAGGGAACAGGTTCTGGTTTTTGATGTTAATGATAAATATGTTCGCAGTTATATTGATGAAGACGGGTTTAAACCATCAGATGTAGTTATTACGGAAAATAAACTTTTTGTGGCCTGTATGAAACATCACCAGATACATGTATTTGACAGGGATAGCGGTAAAAAACTTTATTCAATAGGCAGTGCAGGTTCAAAGGAAGGTGAATTATTTTACCCATCTAATCTGACTTTAGGAACGGATAACTACCTGTATATTAGTGAGGCTGGCAATTTCAGGGTGCAGAAATTTAGCCAGGCCGGTGAGTTTATTCAGGGTTTTGGTAAGGCGGGAACTGGATTTGGGCAGTTTGCAAGACCAAAAGGCATTGCTGTGGATCGTGAAGGAAGAGTTTTTGTAGTGGATGCCGCTTTTGAAAATGTACAGATTCTGGATAAGGACGGTAAGGTGTTGTTGTTTTTTGGGGAGCCTGGAGTTGAGCGTGGCAATATAAATTTACCCGCAGCAATAACGATTGATTATGACAATGTTGCGTATTTTAAGAAATTTGCACATCCAGAATTTGATCTGGAATATATCATTCTGGTCGCCAGTCAGTTTGGCAATAATAAAGTGAATGTTTACGGATTTGGAAAAATGCGGAACGAAGATTATTCCACTGCAAATGATAACAAGAAAGAATAATAGGTTTATTGAAGAGATATGAAGGCATTCGTTCATGGGCGGTTCTATTTTAAGCATGCCAAAATTAACATGTTACTGGCTAACAATTGCTTGCTTGACAGCTCCTGTTATAACAACTGCCGCCGAGATCAGTCCGTTTAAATTTACCAATATTGATGGTGAAATTATATTTCGATATTTATATGACGAACAATCATTAATCGCTCAGGGGGTCACCAGCAGAAAAGAAACCTTGTCTACATTCCAGCAAGAATATGCTGTAAATTCCCAGTCATATATTTTCCATCCTAATATGCTTAATATGAATTTGGGTGGAAGTTTGTTGTATGACCAAAGTGATTTTGAATCACTGGATGGCGATTCCAGCCCTGACTCCCAGCTGGTTAATTATTTTGCACGGCTGAATTTTCTTGAAAAAAAATCGTACCCTTTTTCTCTTTATTATGATCAACAAAATCCTTCTGTTTCTACTGGCCTGGCTGGGCGCTATATTCAGGAAAATACTAGATATGGTTTTGATTTCTCTCTATTGCAACCTTTCTCACCTGTGCAAGTGACCATAGGTGCGTTTAATGAGACATCTCAGGGGGAAGGGCTTGACCAGATTGTGAATGAGGTTAGAGATCAGAGTAATATTCGTTTATATCATTCCTATGGTTCCGGGAATCATATGCAGTTGAGCCATCAGTACAACCGGCTGGATTCTAGAAGTGGTAGCCCAAATTTGCCCATACAACCACGAATTTTTACGACTGAATCAATCAATCTTGATACGCGTAATATCTTTGGTATAGATAAACAGTTCCAGTTAACCAATGTAGTGGGTTATAGCACGCAGGATGAATTTCCAGTCAGAAAAGATTTGCGCTTTAGCCCAAATTTAAACTGGCGTCATTCAGAAATGTTAAGCTCATTTTATCGATATGATTTTTCTACATTTAGTGAAGAAAACCTGGATACTGAAAATCAAAGAATGACATTGGGCGTTGCACATACGGATAAAATGCTGAATTCAAATCTTGAAATTCATGGTCAGGACAATGAAACAACCGGTCTGGAATTTCAAAATTATGGCGGGGTTTTCTCATTGAGTTATACTAAGCCAGTTTCTATGGGAAAACTGAACCTAACTTACAGTGGTGCCTATGATCGAAATGACCAACAGTCGTCAGTAAACGTATTACCGAAGGTCAAAGAAGAACACACGCTCATAGGCACAACACCAGTAGATTTGTTGAATCAATTTATTGTTACTAATAATGCTTCCACCCCAGTCAAAGTATATAACTCTGATTTTCAGTTGCTTGTGGAAGGGCTGGATTACCGTTTGATAATTATCGGTTCCACCGTGCAAGTTCAGCGTCGGGTCAGAAATGATGGTATAGATAATATTATTGACGATATTATTCTGGTGGACTACAGCTATGAAACCGGTGGCACCTTTAAATATGATATGACAAACCATAATGTAGGTTTAAGTCTCGATTTTGCTCGCTATTATGATGTGTATTTTCGCTACTTAAATAGCCGCCAGCAATTACAGGAAGGTAAGCCGACGGTACCATTAAATTCCATTAGCAGATCCATTGTGGGCGTTCGTGCTGACAAACCATTGAGTAATGGTATGACTACAGGTGGGGAAGTATCGTATGAAGATAATAATGAGGATATTTCTCCCTATGTTAGAGAAAATTATGATGCCTTTATTGAAATGCCATTGCCTCAATTAACTGATATGAGATTATCTGCTCGGCGGGTAGTGGTGGATAATGAAAATACAGATGAAGATGTTGATTTGTATGGTTATATCTTACGCATAAATTCACGGCCATGGTTGCGCACAGCGCTTTCACTGGAATCCAGTTATGAAAATGATACGGGTGGCACTATAGATCGTTTGATGCGTCAACATCGTTTGCAGATTGGCTGGCGCGTGCGTCAGTTGAGTGTCAGTTTTAATGCCCTGTATGTTACTGAGGAACAGGGGGATGCAGATCGTGAACGATGGTCTGTCAAACTGGTTGCTAAAAGAGAATTTTAATGGAACCAGTTATGCAATATAAAACGCTATTAATTTATTGCCTGTTATTGTTTATGTCAGCGTGTATGCCAGTACATAAAACGGCAGAGCAGGCATCAAATCCAGTGTGGCCTGCTGCACCCGCACAACCCAGAGTAATCTACGACTTTGCATTTAGCAACGCTGAAGAACTGGGAATAAATAGAGGTTTCTGGCAACAGCTGGGTGATTTTTTTGCGGGCTCAGAGAATATACAGATGGTTCGCCCCATGGCTGTAGCTATAAGCAGGGATGGGTTGATTTTTGTAGCAGACCCCGGTGTCCATGGTGTTCATCGTTTTGACCTGCTTAATAATCAATATGATCTGCTTCGACTCAAGGATGGGCTGGAGCTGCCATCTCCTGTGGCACTGGCAAGTGATCAAAAGGGTAATGTCTTTGTTAGCGACTCCGAATTGGGAAAAATTTTCTGGCTGACCTCCGATGCCGAATATGCACGAGAAGTGAAACTGGATACAGACTTAAAGCAGCCGACTGGCCTGGCGGTAGATACTGTGAGCGGCCATTTGTTTGTGGTTGATACGGCACAGCATCAGGTGCTGATATTTGATAAAGGCTACTTGCTGAAGCGTTTTGGTAAACGTGGCAAAGGCGCGGGTGAGTTTAATTTTCCCACCATGATATGGCATCGTCAGGATGGCAGTGTACTGGTGACAGACTCACTGAATTTCCGTATTCAGAAATTTGATGTTGAAGGTCGATATCTGGGGCAGTTTGGCGAGCTGGGTGATGCCAGTGGTTATCATGCACGGCCCAAAGGTCTGGCGACGGATCAGGCGGGTCGTGTCTATGTGGTGGATTCGTTGTTCCATAATGTACAGATTTTTAATTCAGCAGGTGATTTTCTGCTGGATATAGGTGAGCAGGGGCGGGGCAAAGGCCAGTTCTGGTTACCCACGGGGATTTTTATTGATGATCAGAAAAAAATATACGTAGCTGATTCTCATAACCGTCGAATACAAGTGTTTCGCTATCCTGGTACAGAGTAATGAAGTGTTATAAATTAGTCATCAATATTTGTAGCGGCCTGTTATTTACAGTGTCAGTAGCAGCGGGTGTTGTCGATACCCGGCATAATCTATCCGTGAGTGGCCCGGGTGGTATTAAGGCCGTGACTGAAGACCAGGTCTGCATTTTTTGTCATACACCGCACAATTCAGCCCCCAATGCACCTTTATGGAATAGGTCGTCATCAGGTAGCAATTACATTCCCTATTCAAGTTCCACCGCGCTGGCTACTCCTGGCCAGCCCACAGGGGCATCCATACTGTGTTTGAGTTGCCATGATGGCACCATTGCTCTGGGTGAAGTATTAAGCCGTCCAACGCCTATTACCATGGGTGCGGGTGTCACTACGCTGCCAGCAGGTGCAACCCGTCTGGGTACAGATTTATCCGATGATCATCCGGTTTCATTTAACTTTAGCAGTACCCTGGCATCACAAAGGGGAGAACTGGTTAATCCGGCCAGTCTTATGGGTGTTGTCAAGCTGGATAAGTCTGGGCAAATGCAGTGCACCAGTTGCCACGATCCTCACAATAATAGCAATGGCAAGTTCCTGGTGATGGCGAATACCGCCTCTGCTTTGTGCCGCAGCTGCCATATTAAAAACAACTGGAATGAAACCGATCATAGCACTTCAAACAAGAGCTGGGATGGCGTTGATCCTGATCCATGGCCAACCACTGATGCCACTACGGTGTCCAGTAACGCCTGTGAAAATTGTCACACACCACACAATGCGGGTGGTAATGAACGCATATTAAAATATGCAGTGGAAGAAGATAATTGTTATGCCTGTCATAACGGTCATGTGGATTCAAAGAATATTCAGGCAGAATTCAGTAAGTTTTCAAGACACCCTGTTATGAATACTCAGGGGGTGCATGAACCCGCTGAACCGGCGGTGGTGAATGCGCGTCATGTAGAGTGCGCAGATTGTCACAATCCCCATGCGGCCAATAGCAGCAATCCGCTGAATGGGGTATCAGGCATTGATATTCTGGGCAGTGAAGTCACCCAGGTGACTAAACCTCATGAGTTATGTTTGCGTTGTCATGGGAATAGTTTAAATAAACCAGCGGCATTAACCACCAGACAAATAGAGCAGACCAATGTGCGGCTGGAATTTAATACCAGTAATCCATCCTATCACCCGGTAGCGGGAGCAGGCAAAAACCCAAATGTTCCCAGCCTGATACCGCCCTTAACAACCAGTAGCCAGATTAGCTGCCTGGACTGTCATAACAATAATGCGAATCCATCAACCGGCGGTAGTGGTCCCAATGGTCCCCATGCTTCTACCTATCCACCCATACTGGAGCGTCAATATCTAACCCAGGACCCGACCACGGAAAGCCCTACCGCCTATGCCCTGTGTTACAAATGCCATGATAGAAACAGTATTCTCGGAGATCAGAGTTTTAGTCGTCATAGCAAACATATTGGTAGTGGCAGCAGCTGGGGTATGTGGGGTCTGAGTACACCATGCAATGTCTGTCATGACCCTCATGGTATCAGCGTTACACAGGGCAACAGTACCAATAACAGCAAGCTGATTAACTTCGATACTTCAGTCGTGTCCCCTAATCGCTCAGGAATTCTACGTTATGAATCCACCGGGACTTTTTCAGGGCGTTGTTATTTAAGTTGTCACAATAGGGATCATAATCCCAAATCTTATGGTGCTGGTGGATGGTGGTAGTATTAATGCACAATATTCTAATTCTACCGATGGCGACTGATATTTGAGCTGTCATGGTAAAAATCATAACCCCCTTGCACATATAATGCTGTGGGTGGCTGCGTGATGGGAGGTGGAGGTGGTATGTGATCGTAGTTTTATAAGTTTACTTTTTCTAGTCATAGTTATTATGCCAGCTGGCGAGGCACAGGCTGTGCAGAATAAAGACAAGACAACTAATCAAAGGCAGTTAGAGAAAAATCCAACAAGCCAGTTTGGCCGTAAGTTTGACTGGCAAAAGATAACGCAGATTCCACTTTTGTTGAGTCAGGGCAAATTAACAGCCGAGCAGATACCCAATCCACATTGGCGAGACGATGCCTGCCTGGCATGTCATGACAAAGATGGAAAGCAGGCTGCTTCAGAAAATATACGTTCACTGAAAAATGCTGGCGTCTGTTTGAATTGCCATGATGCACGTTTTGAGCACAGTTATATTCACCCTGTTGACGTTAAGCCTGACGTCAAAATGCAAATCAGTATTGATCAACCGTTTAAACAGTCATTGCAGAAAACAGGTGGTAAAGTCACCTGCGTGACCTGCCATGATTTAACAATACAGTGTTTGCCAGAGAAAAAGAGAGAGCGGGGTCAGAATCCTGAATTTTTCCGCGGTGGTCCTTTTGAAACAAGAAGTGAACAGTGTTTCTACTGTCATGATGACAATCAGTACCAACGCTTGAATCCACATGATCAGGTCGATGAGCAGGGTAAACTAAAAGAAAATACCTGCCGAGTATGTCATTCTGGTTCCATTGAAAGTTTAAAACAAGCTAAATCAATTGATAAGGTTAAATTTAATTTAACAAATAATCTTGAGAAAATGTGCTGGGGTTGTCATCCCTGGACGCCACATCCAGGAGGGCAGTTTTCATTTTTTTCAAGCAAAAAAGGCCCAGATCATCTGGTCAAACCGTCCAAATTTGTTCAGGATACATTAGATAAAATGTCAGTTAAGCATAATATTGATTTGCCGCTTGAGCCTGGAACGGGAAGAGTGTTTTGTGGTACTTGCCACAACCCACATGAGAAGAATGTGATTAAAAATAAACAGGCGGCAAAGGGTGCAGATAGTAATAAAAGATTAAGGGCGCAAAAAATTTGCCAGTACTGTCATTATAAATAAGCCGGGTTTAAAGTAAGTTAAAAAATGCGATTTAATTCGCAGGGCATTTAAGGATTAATTATTTTCAATGCAACAAAATAATATATATAAATTAACATTCTGGGGGGTTGTTTTATATCTGCCGTTTTCTATTTTATTTATCTTCTGGCTGCCGCTGGTACGAATTATTTATTCTGAAGGCACATGGCAGTATGAAAAATTTTATGGAGCGGCTGGCAGCGTTGCTCTGTTGTGGCTACTGATAGTCTTATTACCGGCTTATCTCTTTCTACTTGTAAAGGCTCGGGGCAAACAATTCATCAGCAGGTTGTTCGGGGGTATCGGGTTTTACTGTCTCCTGGCAGGGCTCATTTCAGAGCAGGGGTTTCTTGTTTATCCGGGCTTTGTGTTTCTGATTATGAGTATTATATTGAGCAAGTATATAAAACATCAAACAGGCCATCTCTAAAGGCTTACGGCACAGATTGTTTTGCATTTTAGAAAACCTTATTGTGATCGTGCCACCAGATCGCGTCCTGATTCTTTGGCAAGGTATAAGCCTTTGTCGACACGATTTAACAGGGACTGGGAGTCATCGGTTGCATTTAATTCAGTTACCCCAACACTTACAGTGAACTGAATAATATCGCCATCTATTGCCTGTAATTTTAGATTCCGGCAAATTTTACGAATACGTTCGGCTACCTGAGTAGCCCAGTCCTCATCTTTTCCTGGCAGTATGGCGAGAAATTCTTCACCCCCATAACGGCCGATAAAGTTTTTATTGAAGATCTGTTGCGATAACAGTTTCGAAAATGCTTGCAGTACCATATCACCGGTGAGGTGACCATAGTTATCATTGATTTTCTTGAAAAGATCCAGATCAAATAGCAACACAGAGAGGGGCGTATTGTTAGCGCGTGCTTCCCGAATTCCCATATCCAGCCACTTAGTCAGCACCCGACGATTCACCAGACCTGTTAGTGCATCTCTTGTGGCTTCTCTATAAAGACTGAGCAGCATGTGTAACTGAGCCAGTTGCGCCCACATTGCGATACCTGATAAAAGCATAAGTAACCAGATATCACCCAGAGTTTTGATCGTAAACAGGCCGCCATATAAAATTTCAGAACATAAAAAGACAGCTATAACGCCTGCTGCATAACTCATTCCTTCAATCAGGGTAAGTGGAAAAATAGCCAGAAAGACGACCAGTAAAAAAGGCAAAAAGGAATAACCTGCTAATACACCTTCCTCCGGTATGCTTCCCCCCAGTACCTGACGCGATGCTATGTAAAAAAGGCTGGGTATGGCGAGAAAAAATATCAATCGCAGCCGTGCATAAAACAGATTATGTGCATTACTGGTCCAGAAACAAAGCGCTAAAAACAGCAGGCTAAAACCGAGTCGAAAAATACGCAATGGAAAGAATTTATCTTCCGGCAGAAAAATATGGTCAATAGGTATCCAGAGTGGGGCGAGTATAGCGAAAGTTAAGGCAAGAACGCGTACTCGTAGTGTTATATATTCAGCCCGCGAACCGTTGAAATCCTTGGAGTGAGACTTATTGCTAAATAAATCCTGTATTGATGCAGATCTGAGCCAGTCAAATAATCCTGGGGCAGTCGGCCTGAAATTTTTTTTATGATTATTTTTTTCTATATTGTTCAAAGCAGGTATCTTTAATATAGCTAGTTACATTTATAGTATAATTGAATTTAAGTCATAGGTGGCAAGATTGAAAAATGACGCATATGAATTATATGCGATGCGCTTATGACCTAAATCGATGCTTTCTATTGTCGTGAATGATTGAGGGTATGGCCAGCCTGTTTTTTTTGTTGGCTTTTCATACAACGTTTAAAAATAATATATTTTTCAGCGCCGGGTTCAGAAGGTAGCTGATCGTCTGGGATGTTGTAAACCTGGGTAATAATACCTGGCAGATGTTGAGCCATACTGGAGTGATCGTTTTTTGAGATGCTGCGCAGTGTCTCAATGTAACTATTACTATTTAAACGGTGCTGTAAGGCCTGTACAGTAATATTGCTTGTGATATAACAGAAAAGCTCATCATTTTTATTATCTGCCTTTAATCGGCCAGGGTCCAGGCTGCCTATGTCATTGGCTATTAATAAATTATTGAAAGCAACAGTGAAACCTATTAATGAGAATGATATTGCTTTATTTTCCGTTGCTTCTCGATCAAAAAATATTGACCATTTAAGGCCCGCAATCATCCTGGCTATATAGTCGTTTTTTATATTGTTGCTTATTTCGATTCTAAAAATACTCTGTTCTGTATTTTGTTTAAGAAAATGTAACTGGCTTTCCTGTTTTTGACCACGATCTATTTTGAGCCATATGGGAATAGATTGTTCAGGTGGCGGACTATCCGTAGAAATAATAAGTAAGAAGTGTGGTGTAGTATTATTGTAAGCAATGAGTAGCTCATGTTTTTCAGAGTTAATAGTTTTTAACCAGTAGGCGTCATTTGAAGGCACAACTATCCAGTTATCAGCCTGGCAGATACTGCATGAAATTAATAATATTGCATAGCTTGTAATTCTATACATGGATCAAGCCTTCAGAAGTGCGTTATATTGTGATGCTAATCCCTTCCAGGGGTTAGAAAGTTAGGGATATAAAATTCTTTGTACTTATCAATCATTCCGACTACAGAGGTATTAATCAGTTCTTCAACTCTACGTGGTGGGTAACCCAGTTCAGCAAAAGGAATATAAGGATTCTGTTCCCGATGGCAGTTATTACATTCAATCGGTTTTTTGTTGATCTGTTTATGAATAACCCGTTTCATCTGAGACTTCTGTTGCGAGCTTAATTTTTCTTCTTCTGCAATATAACGTTCTACAAAATTCTTGTCTTTTTCAGATTTGAGAAAGCGAAAAGATTCTCCTTCGACTATACCCGGTGCAATTTTTGCACCATAGTTACCATAGGTGGGGTATTTAGTGGTGTTGTCATGAGTATAGGCTTTTTCGGTCTCAACTAAAGCAGGCGGGTTGCTCTTTTCTTTACCTGTTTCTTTGTCATGCCAGCGGAAGGCCCAGCTGGGGCTGCCCTGTTCTGGCCTAATATGACAGGTTTCGCACGCAACATAGAAGGCATGCATATTCAGAAAACTACGTACTTCTTTGGATTTATTATGAGGCGCATTTCCGTGGCATCGCACGCAAATGCTGGCTTTATCCTGTTCCATTTCAAATCCAATATGATGAAAGCGCCCTTCAATATAAGGCTGTTCGATAACACGATAGCCAAGATCCGTCGTTGAGGTTTTGCCTGTAGATGAAATTAAATTTACAAACAATCGCTCTTCTTCAGTGTCTGCATGACCCAGTTCTTTTAGTGAGACTTCGGCCTCTTCTTTGCCTTCAAAACCAAACACCAGAGGAGCCATGAAATAACCATACCACACAGTAAATGCCATCAGAAAAATGACATAGGCTTTGAAAATTATTATTTTTAATAACTTCACCATTCATAGTCCTTGCCAGCAAAATTCTGTGGCTTAATTTCATGTTCAAGACCATTTTCAATCATCACACGTATATATTCATTGTAATGCTCATGTATCATGTCATGTTCATTTAAATAGCCTGTTAACCAGACTGTCGCTGCCGGGAATTTTTCAGGCGCATAATGAACATTGTACCAGTGAACAAAAAACAGAAATAATACAGCTAACAGGGCTTCATCTGTGTGCATAATATATGCAGCATTTAAAACGATGCCAGGAACATAATGGGATAATTCATCCCGCCACCACAAAGCCACACCGGCCGGCCCAAGAATTGGAATACCCCAGTAAGGTGCAAAGTAGTCAAATTTTTCTCGCCATGACATACGTTCATGACGTGGTGGTCGATTGGTGAAATAAAGCAGATATTTCCACAGATGAATAATGTCGTACAAGTCTTTTTTATTTGGCATCATTTCTAAATTAAAAATTTCCAGAAAGGCGTTTTTTACTGTAAGCCTGTTTTCCTGTTTTAGTTTTAAAAGATGATTTTTATAAAATAATGAGATCCAGTAAATCGTATGGTAAACAAATAAACCCAGCAGCACAGTGCCTGCCGCACGATGTATTAAAGGCGCTATATCAGGACCACCCATAAAGTTATACAGTGGTTTAGCCCAGGATTCTTCTGCATGTCGTAGAGGAAACCCCGTCAGTGCAAGTGTGATAACACTGGTAAAAAGAACCACATGCTGTACGCGTTGATGGGCTGAAAAGCGATGAAAATAACGTTCGCCATCTTTATATATTATTGCTTCATATTTTTTTGACATAGCCTTTCTCGATCATTGGTTATGCTGATCTTTGTCTTTTATCAGTTTTACATATTCGTGATAATCTTCATGTTTCTTTTCTTTAATGAAAGTAAATGAGGGGAATAATCTTCGCAGAAGTTCCAGAAAAATAAGCGCCAGGAAGAAATATAAAACAAGCGCCATCAATGCTTTGAAAAATACCAGCATATAAAACTGCAGGGGGTATTTCTCACGATCATAAGTAACATGTGTCTGAAAGCCTGCTAGCATAGGCCCGGCATTTTCATGGCATTCTGAAGTTCTGCAGGTGGTGCTGACGTTGTTCTTGTGTACCGCGGATGTTAAAACGTCTTTTGATTCAATGAGATGTGAGTTTTCTCCAGCCACTATATGACAGTCCAGACAATCAGGTGTTTTTTCTGATCCGAGTATCATTAATTTCCCATGGAAAGTCTCTTTGTATGTGGTGATAACATCATCCAGTTTATGTCGTTCTCTAAATTCTTTATTCTGATGGCATTTTGCACAAACTTGTACAGTTTCCTTGGCAAAGCGTGTTTTATGTAAGCGAGTGGTGACGTGGTCATAAAAGTCTTCTGCAAAATCACCGTTCTTGTGGCAACTCTTGCATCGGCCCATCGCTCGAGCGGATACACCCGGTATTAAATTGCCTTTAAATGCTGAAAGTGGTCTGTAAAGCGGTTGGTCATGGCAATTTTTACAATTGGGATAATCCTCCTGATGCTCTTTGGGCAAGCCATCTTTATCCAGTTTGCCATGTACGCTGCTGGCCAGTGTCTTAGCAACTGACTTATGTGAAAATTTCTTTTGTCCGGAAGGTTCAACGATATGACATTCCTGTGTGCAATCTACTTTGTTGGCGGCTTTATGTGGAATTCTGTCGATATCTGTATGACAGTCTTTGCATTTATTACGGCGGTGTGGGCCGCTCTCAAATAATTCCTGATTTATATAGAACAGCCTGAATTTTCCATTTTCATCGATACGACTCAGGCCGCGATGCTTGTGACATAGTACGCAGTTTAGTTCATCACCAGAATAAACAGGGCTTGAGAATAAGATGCCTATGATAATGCTTAGAAGATGATGCTTAAGATGAATTTGGAAACAACATTTCACTTGTCAATTCCTTGGGGCTTCAGCTTGCTGAAATCTTTCTTGAAATCGAAAATTGCCTTCAAATGGACTTAAACGATGTGTCACCTGGAATTTAAATTTTATGTTACAGGTATATTCATGAGGAATTAGTGAATGCAAAAAATCGATAATATTTTTTTTGTTTATGCACAGTTTTAAACTGCTCTTGATATGGCTTATTATCATACATCACCCCATTGTCAGCTTTAATTACAGCATTGGTTGTGCGATCTACTATGTAGGATATTAAGCTAGTGGGTAATTGAACTTATGATCTGTATCAATATAAAGTTAGTATCTTCATAAATTAATGTGTTGCAGGGAATTGACTGGCTTTTTTATATTTTCTATTTTTATATGTATGCAGCTGTAATTGAATTTTTAATTACGCTTATGGTTTTAATTTAATGGGCTCGCGGCTTAATGGATCGTAAAGATAGGCGATAAAATACAATCTTTAGGCAGATACTTATGCCTGTAGTATATCTTTATAATGACTCGCAATTATTTGATGAGTAATAACCAGATGATTGTTAACAGTGGTATCACTGAAATAGCGACTGAAATACACCAGATACAGGTTTTTCCCAGTTTTTTATCATTTTTTTTATTCATCTCTATACCTTGTTGTTAAATTATACAAATAATGCACTATTTGGTTACAGTTATTCCGCCCGCCGTAAAAATATAGCATTAATGTGCTGATGTGTTAAATAAAAATAAAATATCAGTCATTTAATCTATGAATGATCCAGTCACATAGGGTAAAACCTATGCCACATACTGCTGACCATATGCTGGCGAATATAAACCAGCCTACGGTATGACTTTGCTGGGCATTCCATTCGAGGTAGATAAGAAAAAAGCTTCCAGAAAAAAAGACAATTATCCACATTAAGCGATTTATAAATAAGTTTTTTTTTGTTTTTGACATAATGCAGTTAATTTTTTGTTATGAATTAATTATCGAATATTATTTTCATTGAAAACATTGCTTGCTTAACAGTAAATGATTGATCAAGATCAATATAAATCATACGTATCATATCAATACTAATCACACTTATTCTATGAATTAAATGAAAATAGGTATATGCGTTTTTTTGCAAGGAAAATTATAAGTTCTATCTTGTTCCTCATGATATTGATGCAGAGCAATCTGGTCAGTTCTTTTGAAGATGATAGCGGATGCCTGTTATGTCATAAATACCCTAAAATGGGCCGAATTGACGAGAATGGGGTAAAGCGCAGCTACTATGTAATGCCCGGTGTTTTTGGCTCTACTGTACATCGTAATGTTCCCTGTACTGATTGTCACAACTACATTAAGCAATTACCCCATAAGCCGGTAAAAACGGGTGTAAGTTGTAATACTGAGTGCCATTCTATAAAAAACCCTGCGACGGGTAAAAATTTCAGCCACAGTTCGGTATATGATAAATACAAGGGAAGTGTACATGGCCGGGAAAAAGTTGAGCAAGGATTAGATTCAGACAAGCCCTATTGTATAACCTGCCATACGAACCCTATTTATAATCCTAATGAAACAGAACCACCTAAGCGTATCATTGATCGCTGTGTGGTTTGTCACGAAGATCGTGAATTTGTAACTAACTGGTATAAACATACGAGTCGTCGAATCCGTGAAGTTAAGCGCACTCCAACTGAAATAGTACAGCTATGTTCAAATTGTCACAGTGATGAATCGCTTTTGCAGCGTCATGAAAAAGCGGCCAGTGAAGAAGGCAGGGAGCTAGGTCGTAAATTCCCTATTGCAGTTGAGTCTTATAATGAGAGCTTTCATGGCAAGGTGACAAAATATGGCTTTACCAAGGCGGCAAATTGTCTGGATTGCCATGCAAAAGAAGATAATTATTATATGAATGTTCATGATATCCGGGCATCCCGTGATCCTGAGTCGCCTATGCATTCAAGTAACAAGGTTGAAACATGCCGTAAATGCCATACTTATGCAGATGAAAATTATGCTGAGCTTGACCCGCATCCCACCAGTAAAAAAGCAGGTAATCCTTTTCGTTATTACGCCAATATAATTTATAGTTGGGTTGGCGATATAGTCATAGTGTTATTAATCTCAATGGCTCTGATCGAGACTATTGGTCGACGCCGTGATGGGGTTAGTTGGAGTATGCGTAAGGGCTCTTCATGGTGGCATCGTTCATCGAAGAGTAAAGATCGTATTGTTTGAGTAAATGTATAAACATTTATGCAAATTGGAAATAGATTATGAAGTTATCAGAAGAAGCCAGTAAAGTAGTTGAAACATCAATGCGCATGAACAAAATTGATGAAAATGAACGCAATGAAATTATTCAGCTTATTGATAGAATGCCTGATAGTCGTGTGATTCTTTATAAAAATGTTGTATCTAATCCTATAGGGGATTTACCACGTTATTCTATTCATATACGCATTCAGCATATGTTAACGTTTGTTACTTTTCTGACCCTGGCTTTTACAGGGCTGCCTATTGCTTTTATGGATCATGTCTGGGCTGTACCGATGAACAATCTGGTTGGCGGGATTGATGTTTCGCGCATCATTCACCGCACCCTGGCCAGTGTGATGATTTTTGGTATGGTTTATCACATTGTTTATATCGCCTATACAACAGCACGCCTAATTCTCAAGGGTAAGTTTGAGCTGCAGCGCAGTATTATTCCAATTTTAAAAGATGTGCGAGATTTTAAACTGGACATGCTGTATTTTGCAGGCAAACGAGATCAACGTCCTGAAATGGACAAGTTTATGTACAAACAGAAAATTCATTATTTTGCGGCTGCCTTTGGTAATTTGGTGATGATCATTTCAGGCTCATCATTTATATTTCCCGAGTTCTGGGCTGCAATTTTACCTACCAGTATGGCTTCCTATTTTCAGGAGATGATGAGACTTTCTCATCCACATGAGGCGTTGTTAGCACTGCTGGTTATTGCTTTCTGGCACTGGTATAACGTGCATCTTGCACCGGGACGATTTCCTATGCAGTGGACTTTTCTCACGGGTAAGATCACTCGTGAGCACCAGATTGAAGAACATTTTCTTGAGTATTTACGTAACCTGGTGGAGCTTCCAGAAGAGCGTGCCTATTTACATAATTTACTGGATGCAAGAGAGCTGACTGAGGATTCTACGGAAGGGCTGGAAGCCGTTGGGGAAACACAGTGATAAAGGCAATGACAACCGGGCAGAAGATTTTTGCTTATATGACATTGGCAATGATTTTTTTCTGGACCATATTTGGTCTGCTCACTATATGGCTCTACCTGACAGAGTATTGAGTAAGGTTAAATTATGCATGCAATAGCTGATCAACAGATTGTTTTTATTGTACTAACCGTATTGCTGGTTATTGCACTAGGAATTATGATGCTGATTCTGATTGATCATAAAAGTAAAATTCCCGGTGAGTTTCAATCTAACCCATTTGGTATTTCCGGGCTGCGCCGTGAACACCCTGTTATTTCCTTTATTACGACTATAACGCTTTTCGCAGTTATTTTTGCTTTGTTGTTAGAGCTATTTATAGTGCTTGGGGAGCATACGGGGTTTTTTGGCCAGGTAGAAGAGAAGCCTGAAATACTTAAAAAAATTAGTCAGCATCGCTACTCGGAAACCCAGCGGCATTTCCATAATGTCCCTGTAGTGGATAAACTCAATGCGGGCAGCAAGCCGGTGTGTTTCCAGTGTCATGGCGAATTTCCTCATTCCAAGCAGCGCATGGTTAGAACGCTGTTGAATATGCATACCCAGTTTGTTGGCTGCATGACCTGTCATACCGATCCACGTAAGGTGGCGGAAGAAAATTATCAGTTCCGATGGTTGAATTACTCGGGTATCGAAGTGAGTGGGGTGCCATTTGGAACAGATGTTAATCAGGACACCGGTTATCTTGTGGATACGGATGACTATTATTCAAAAATTGTTATTTACAATAATGAGATTGATGCCAGTGCCTTGATAGAAATAACAGAGAGTAATCCGGACGTTAAGGAGTTTCTTGAAGTTAAGGATACATTATCAGATGAAGACAAAGATGCGATTAAGAAACGCTTCCATGGACGGGTGATGCCTAAAGGTCGATTCTGTACACGTTGCCATACAGATGAAGAAAAAAGTTATATTCCCTTCAGAAAGCTCGGATTCTCGGATAGGCGTATTCAGGATGTGACTAACCTGAATATTGTTGGTATTGTTGAGAAATATAACGAATTTTATATGCCAAATTTGTTTAATAAGGATATGTCATTGCCAGATATTAAAACCATGGTGGGTGATGGGAAAAAAACAGATGTACCCAGTGAAGAATTACTCGAGGGCCGCGCATGGTGGCGACGTTCAAATGAATCAAAAACAACGGATAAATAATAAGTGTTATAAATTATCTCCTTATAAATTATCGCCATGGATTTTCTCTCTGCTTTTGTTGTTGTCAACTACTGTATTTGCTGATGACATTAAACAGCAAGCCGTAACTAAAATATTAGAAATAACTGATTATGCAGACAGTACACTGGCTTTGCCCAGTGACGTGGCTGTGGCTGATGGAAAAATCTATGTAGTGGATGGTGGCAATCACCGGGTGGTTGTTTTTGATATGCAAGGGCAGTATCTGTTTAAGTTTGGTGGCAAGGGCAGTGAAAATGGCCAGATGAATTATCCGGTTGGCATTTTTGCATCCGCTGACAATAGAGTTTTTGTTGCAGACTCTGGTAATTATCGAGTTCAGGTTTTTACTGCCAGAGGACACTTTCAATCTGCATTTAAAATAAAAGATGGCAAAAAAAACATACGGCCTGTGGATCTTATTCTGCATTCACGTACGGGTCATATTTTTTTGACGGGCAGCAACAATCATAGTCTGATGGAATATTCTCATACGGGTAATTTTTTGCGAAAGTGGGGTGGGAATGGCATGAATCAGGGAGAGTTTCGCTACCCGGCCACCATTAATGAATTGAATGATGGGCGCATAGCCGTTGTCGATGTGCTTAATTCCCGCGTACAGGTGTTTAATTCTGATGGCAGTATTTCCATGGTGGTGGGTGAATGGGGCGTATTACCGGGCCAGCTAGTTAGGCCCAAAGGCGTGGCCATTGATAAAAAAGGTAATTTTTATATTTCGGATAGTTATATGAATCTGTTGCAGTCTTTTACTGAAACAGGTGATTTTATTGCGGTGCTGGGTAAAAAAGATAAACCCTCTACACTGCTTACACCCGTTGGCTTAACCATTTATAAAAACAAATTATTTGTTGTGGAAATGAGGGCTCATCGAGTTTCCGTTTATCAGTTGGTGAACTGATGAATTTCGCATTCAAAAACAAACTGTTGTATCAATTCCTGACGTCAGGGTTTTATAGTTTGTTGTTTGTTTTATTAATGTCCCAATGGGCTCAGGCAGCCATGCGCTTGCCCTCGGCTAATCGGGAGTGTGCCACCTGCCACGTTATGTGGTTGACTGAGTTTAAGCGTGAAGATGTAGATACACTGATTCCCTATGACCCTAAGCCAGTTGAGAAAACCGGTAAGCAAGATGCGGCCAGTACCGATGCCATGTGTTTTTCCTGTCATGATGGTTTTGTGCTCGAGTCACGCTTTTTGTGGGAAGACAATAAGCATGCTCACCCGGTGGGTGTGAAGCCATCAAAAAATATCAGTATTCCCATTATCGATGGTAAAAATCTGCTTCCACTCAATGATGACGGTAAGGTGTATTGCGGCACCTGTCATACCGCCCATGGTGTGGAATGGGGGCAAAAGGATACGGCTATCTTTATGCGAGTGCGTAATGAGCAAGGTCAATTATGCATGGCCTGTCATAAGGATAAAATTAAGGGGCCAAAGCATGGTAGTCACCCGCTTAAGCGAAAAATCCAGAAATTACTCAAACAACCGCCCAAAATATTAATGGCCGCCGGTGCGCAGTTTGCAGAAGATGGCGAAGTCTTATGTCAGAGTTGTCATAAGCCTCATGCGGCACCGGAGGAAAAGCTGTTACTGGTTAAAAATGACAAGTCACAGTTATGCGGTCATTGCCACAGTGATCGCTATGCGATGACGATGAAACAGGCAGGCAGTATGGGCACTCATCCAGTTAATGTAGTACCCAATCAACTGGAGGTGCCAAAAGAGTTGATTAAAGCAGGCGCAAAACTGGGGGGTAAGGGAGAAGTAATTTGTCAGACCTGCCATCGCCCACATGATGCAACACCTGAAACCAGTTTGCTGGTCACAGAGAATCGTCAGGGAAGTCTATGCCAGTCATGTCATCTAAGTAAAAGCTCGGTGCAGGATAGCAAGCATGATATGACCAAAGTCAGGAAGGACAGTCAAAACATGGCTAAACAGCCGGTTGCAGAAACCGGTGCCTGTGGGGCCTGTCATTTGCCGCACAAAGGTTCGGGGCCGAAGATGTGGGCGCGCAATATTAATAAAGATGAAGAACCTATGGCCGCTTTATGCCTGAGTTGCCACAGTAAAGAGGGTATCGCTAAAAAACATTCTGTTGGTAAATACAGTCATCCTGTGGGCATTGATATCAATCGACTGGGGCATACGGTGAGGCTACCTGCTTATGATAAGGATGGCCGTAAAACCGTAGGCAAAACGCAGGGCAAGGTAAGTTGTGCATCCTGTCATGATCCGCATCAGTGGAATCCGCTTGATGCAGATGATAAGGGTGAGATTGAGAAGCCAGGTAATAATCGAACACGTTTCCTGAGAGTTGCCAATGGTTCTGATGCCGCCCTGTGTAAGAGTTGTCACGATGATAAATGGGAGGTGGCCGGCAGTAAGCATGATATGAGATTTATGGCACCCAAATCAGAAAACAGTCTGGGACAGAGCGTAGAAAAATCAGGTATCTGTGGCACGTGTCATCTGGTACATCATGCCAATGGTCCCAAATTATGGGCAAGGTCAGATTTACAGGGGCAAGGTACAGGTTATATTGCCTGCACCGGTTGTCATAATAAGAATGGACTGGCTAAACAAAAGGACATTGCTCTATCTCATACGCATCCAATGGATGTACCCATAGATAAACTTGCAATTGAAGTCACTAGCAATGGTTGGTTAAGCCGATTACTGAAAGGGCAGTCAATGTTTGATAAGCCTGGAAATCTGCTAAGTCTGCCATTGTATGATCGTCGTGGAAAGCCAGCTCAGAAGGGTGGGCGCGTGGGTTGTGGTACCTGTCATGATCCGCACAAATGGTCGCCGCTCGACTATACAAAACCGGAGCATCCAAAAAACCTGGAAGGTGATACCGACAGCAGCTTCTTACGCATAGCGGATCAGGGTAAAAGTCAATTATGCCTGAATTGCCATGTTGAAAAACAGTCTGTTTTATTAACCAAACATGATTTAACCGACGAACCTCTGGATTACATTAGTCGCGCACCGAAAAATAAAATTGATAATGTTAATCAGGGGGCTGTTAGAGGTGTATGTATGCATTGTCATGCGCCGCACAATGTCAAAGGCCCTGCCCTGTGGGGTAGAAGCCAGGGGGACGGTGAAACACCCATTGCTCGATTATGTGCAGACTGTCATCAAAAAGGAGCGATTGCGGCTGGCAAATTACCTTCAGATCATAGCCATCCAGTAGGCGTCAGCACGGCAAAAGTGACGGATGATTCTCGTATTCCGGTGTTTGATGAAGCGGGCAAGAGGACAGGGCATGGTGGTAATGTGGACTGTGCCAGCTGTCATGATCCTCATCAATGGAATCCTGTGAATCCACAATTAAAGAGCCTGCCATTGCTTGAGGAAGAAGGGCATACGGCAAACAGCTTCTTACGCTTACCGGCAAATAAGCAAAGTGATTTGTGTGTGAGCTGTCATGCCGATAAAAAAACCATTAGAGGAACCGATCACGACCTCTCAGTGACTGCGCCCAGCGCCAAAAATGATTTGCAACAGGTGCGCGATGTGTCCGGTTTGTGCGGACAGTGTCATGTTCCCCATAATGTAACGGATGAAGCTTACCTTTGGGCAAGGCCGCTAGGTAAAGGCGCTGATCCAGTTGAGCAAAGGTGCCGCAGTTGTCATCAGCAGGGGCAGCTGGCCGCAGCAAAAGATCCCACAATAGCCAAACACCCAGGTTTAATTAATATCTGGTCGCCTGAATTAAGAAAACAAATCAGGCAACAGGAAGTGGCGGATATGCCAGCCTTTGATGAGCAGGGGAAACGGACTGCGTTTGGTAAGATTACCTGTGCCACCTGCCATAATCCGCATCAATGGAATGCTCTCCATCAAAAGGCGGGGTCAGGCAAAAATATGGAAGGTGATGCTGAAAGCAGTTTTCTTAGAACGAATGATACATCAGGTATTGTTTGTGCAGACTGTCATGGCAAGGATGGGTTGTTCAGGTATAAATATTTTCATGGTGAAAGCTCACATAAAAAACATCATATGTTTCGCTAGTTATATATCAGAACAGGTTTTTCAGCAGCAGCTAAGTAAACGACTATATGTATAGAGTGTGTATTTGATACAGTTGATCCTACTCAATGACAGGGCCATTGGATATTGTTCGAATTAATTAAACAGTACTGGTTTGAAGTCAGCAGTGTGGTAAAAAAATCATCATTGTTACATGCACAAGTAACCTGGGTTGGGCGATCAGTGGGAATCTTATGGTCATACAGCAATTACATTACAACCGGTTACCGCATGTTGAATTTCTATTGGGGTGTGCAGCAATTAGATGTGGAAAAGTCGCTTTTTTATCGTAAGATGATGGAACGTTGGGCAAGGCTTTTGTTTCAGGCCGATGATTATACTATGATGTTGTTATCGGGTACGGTAAAACAGCGCGTTGTACACCTTATCCAGTGGCTGACTGATTATACTGATGCTGAAGATAAAACATAATGATGTTGCTAAATGGCAGTAACATGCCAGCAATGTTAGGTATTACTGTAGAGAGTGTAAGTCGTATTCTGGCAAAATTTAAACGTTTAAATATATTATGCCATCTTGAAGGTGAGCGTTACGCATACTCAGAAAAAGATTTGTTGAAATATGTTAATTCAGCGTAAGTGGACTAGCAACTTCATGTATAACCGTTTTAGATGTTTTGATAATCAGATCATATAACGCGTAATAATAAATCTATCGTTCATGTTGATTTAATGAGGAATCCATAAAAAATATGTTTCAAATCCAAAAAAGGTATTTTTTTCTGGATGTGATAGTCCAAATCTCATTGGCTATTTTTCTTGTTGCTACATTAACTTTAATATTAGTGCTGTTGTTTGTGTTTGCAAGTTATGATGGAAGTTATGAGAATTTTATTCGTTCTCAACTGATTACACAGAAAAATATTCAGTTAGCCATGGTGATCTCGGGTTTGTTTCTAATAATGGTGACTGCACTTATAACATGGTTAATCGGCCTGTTTGCAAGTTTTAAAGTTGCAGGGCCATTGTTTCGTTTTTCAGAAAATATTTCTCGCCTTATGGAGCAAAAGGATGGTCGAAACATAAGGAAGGGTGATTGCTTTCAGGCGCTCTCAGTTAATTTGTTGAGTGGTATTGATAAAATGGATTCACATAAGCAAGAGTTAAAACTCAATATTGATCGCTATAGTAAATTGATGGCTGACTCAAGCAGGGAAAATAAAAAAGATGAGTTGCTAAAAACACTTAGCTGTTTAAAGGACGTTGAATCAAGGATAAAGTTAAGTGACTAAGTTTTACCGTCATATTTTGATAGGTATTTTTGTGTCAATAAATACTGGATTATTGATGGGTGATAATAGGAGCCCTTACACTCATCCCGAATCAATGAAGTGTCAACAGTGTCACCTGACGCAAGGTGAAGTAACGCAAAAAAACGCCCATCAACTTATCAGTGGACAAGAAATTCTTTGTGATTCCTGTCACCAGAATTTGTTAAAAGTCAGTCACCCAAGTGGTTTCAGTCCAGGCAGAAAACTGCCCGATGAATTTCCTCTTGACTGGAAAGGCGAACTCACCTGCAGCAGTTGTCATAATATACACCAACATCTGAATGGCTCTCTTAAAAATCAAAAAGCAGGAAAAGAATTTTGTTTAGCCTGCCATGAGCCTGGTTTTTTTCAGGCCATGGCTGATAGAGGACTTTCTATTCGTAATATAGGCCACACAGGGCATCGGCTGAAAAATAAGGCATCAATTGTAGATGTGTATTCAATGCAATGCATGTCTTGTCATGCTAATGAAGGCGATGCCGTTGCAGTGTTTATAAATAGTCGGGGAATAGTCAAGCATTCAAGTGGCTCAGCTAATCACCCTATTGGTATTTCATATAAAGATGCACAGCTTCGTGGAAACTATCGTAATGTTTCTGAACTCTCCAGTGATATATTATTGCCAGGTGGAAAGGTCAGCTGTGTCTCTTGTCATAATGGCTATGACAGGAAACATGGAGCACTGGTAAAGAGAGATACACGTACAGCCTTATGTCTAGAGTGTCACAATATGTAGTTTTGTTTGATGGGAGATGATAAAGAGTGGTATTACATGACTGAAAATAAGAGACACATACATTATATTAATCCAGCTATCCAGAATCGACTTATTATCAGTTTTATTGTTTTTGAAGTTGTTCTGGTGACTTTAACACTGTATGTTTTTTATATGGATATCAATGGGATTGTTGAAGACAACCTGTATCGTATACATGTTAGTGAGACCACGAATATTGAGTTGTTTCTTGCCCATTTATTTAAAGTAGTCTGCGTGTTGCTTATTGTTAACATTTTTATAGCATCAATAGTTGTCTGGTGGTGGCATCATTATATCAATAGTATTGTTGAGCCGCTTGAAAGGCTTATTAAAGCTATAACTAAACTTGATTTAAGTCAGGATATAGACGTTTCACATAAGCATGATGTATTGATAAATATGAATAAGTGGTACGTTAAAGAAAAAGAAACTTACCAGAGCATCAGGAAATTAGTGGCAGAAATAAGACCAGGTGCTGATGTTGAAATTTATAAGCAGAATTATGAAGCTCTTAATAAGATAAAATCATTTTTATAATAAATATAAACCAATGTTTCTAATGCTCCCGAATAAATATCCACTAGTAACATCATATCTCTTATCAGATTATTAATCTTATAGAAATATTTTTACGGGATGCTGTAATATTAATTGAGAAACTGATTAGAATGTACTGAGGAACTTCGATACTGTATTGATATCATGTCGCTCATTTGTTTGAGTCGTCGCTCCATAAGGTCAAATACATCTGCTTTTCGTATGCCTCGTTGGATATCTTTAAGTGATTATTAAAAGATGAAATGTGGCCATGTGTTGATGTATTTGAAGAAGCGTATTATAAGGAGAGGTAAAGATGTTCGAGTTACGCACGCTTTTTATAAGAGGGTTATTTGTAAACGTATAGTTGCACCGCTGTTATGGTCTTAACAGCATCTATTTTGTCTGTAATATCTTAAGTAAGAATCTGTTTAAAAAGATAAGAAACTGAAAGATTTGCGTCTACAAATTGAAACTTGCTCGTTTAAAAATCTAGAGGAAATTTGAATTGTTGGGGTAAGTAATTGATCCTAAATGGTGCCGAGAAGAGGACTTGAACCTTATTGGAATTCGTTAAAATACTGATATAATCAATAGCTTAGCCTATGACTAATTAGCTTGCATAGGATTTGCATAGGATGAAAAAATATAGAGGTAAGTTGTTGTATTTGAGGCTTTTATTTGTGGTTTCTTTAAGATGGCATTCGGAAGGTATTTTAAATACTAACTCAAAATTTATTGGTTAATTATGATTTCCAGCCAGTACTAAAATTCAGTTCTCTAAGCATCTGAAAGTTATTAATACAACGTATATCAAAATCTTTGCAGACATCTGGTACTTTTCGGTTAGCACCTTTTTTTGATGGTTTAGATACTTCTGTGGTTACTATACAGCGGTTTTCCAAATCAGTAAGAGCATATGACATCAGGAAAGGGTCTCTACCAATTTTTAAAATTTCATCATCTGATGGTGTGGCTGTATATCCGCCATAAATGATCTGAGATACTAAATTTTGTTCTGCCTCCTCTTCAAGCAATAGTGCTTCTTTTATTTCAGGTTGTTCTGCCCATTCTGCTAATGTATCTTTTTTACCATATTGGTCTTTTGTATCTGAAAATTCTTCATAGACTTCAATAGGGATTTTTATGCTTCCTTCTTGACCATTAAATGCTATCCAATCCCAAAACTCCGGGACACGATCGATAGGATAGTAGTCTCGTTTTGCATCAATTAGAGTGTTAGCATCAAGAAGAAATAACAATACATAGTCCTTTATGCGGGTTGGTTTTCATTAAATAGACGATGAACTTTAAGTGGTTTTACATCTAGTAACATTCCAGCTTTTGTCGTGCTGATTACACCAGAATAAGTAAGTCGCTGTACTAGACTTACCAGGGCACCAAGTTTGTATTTTCTTACGACATAATAACTTGGTCCGCCTGCTTGTTGTTTGTTTTTAGCTTTCTCTTTTTCGCGGTGTTCTTTCCACTTCTTTTGATAATGTTCGTGTAATTGTGTCCATGATTTTTTATCTATATCGTTTCTTCGATAAAGACGGTAGGCAATGTGAGAACTACTAACTTTTTTAGCATATGCATAATGGCTAATTTCTTCACTAATGATTTCTAAATCTGAACTTGATAGTTGAAATTCTTTAAACTCTTCTGTGGGTAATAAAAATTCACTCGCTACTTCATTGCAGAATTTTTCAATTTGCATTTCTCCATGAGCGCCACTTACGCCTGTTTGCCCTAAAGCAAGATGAGCCATTTCATGTAGTAAAGTAAAAGACCATGCAGATCTTGCATCTCTATCATTAATAAGTATGAAGGGAGCAATGTCATCAGCTAGAGCAAATCCTCTAAATGTATCAACACCAATGTTTGTGTGATGAGAACCAAGGTTGCCTTGAAGTAAAACGAATACACCAGCTTCTTCTGTTTTATGACGTAATATCTTAAAAGCCTCTCCGTAATCGGATTGTGTGCGAAATTCATCAAGATCGAAATTTAAAGCTTCTCGAAGAATATTTGCAATATGTAGTACTCCTTGGTCTACAGTGCTTCCTCCAATAAAACCTAGATTTATATCTTCTTCATCAATTAAAGTTTCACGGACAAGGCTTTGACGGGCTTTGATATCCCGTATAAGTACATCTACATAAGCATTTTCTTGGCCTTCGAACTGATCTGGTAGTGTTCGAAAATCCTCTCCACGATCTCCAGTGCGGGGTGGCTTATCAAGATAGAATGTTAAAAGTGGGCGGTGATAGAGTTTGGACATTCTGAGCAACATGCTTCTGGATGGTGCTAGAGTGCCGTTTTCGTAAGCTAAGAGTTTTTCTTCGGAACTAGTTGTTTTTCCATCCTTGATTTGCAGCTTATGTGCTGCATTTTCTATGGATAGCTCTGTGGTTTCACGGGCCCAAGATAATATGATGTGATTGATGTTTGGCATTCTATTTTACTAAAGTACTTTTCTCTATCCTGAGTATATATTCATATATGACATAAAACTTTGATTTAAACAAGATAGGCAATTAAGTCATAAGTATTTGTTTACGAGTTTGATAATAGTTGAACAGCTACCTTTATGATCCAGTTTTGCATAGGATTTGCATAGGATTATCAGACCTTAATGCACCCCGTGACACCCTAGCTGCTACAGAATAAGTATAGTTTGAATGCTATAAATAAAGGAGTTTGGTGGGTTTAGTGGGGTGTCGCGGGGTGTGGGAGTGTGGTGCCGAGAAGAGGACTTGAACCTCCACGAGCCAAAGCTCACTAGCACCTGAAGCTAGCGCGTCTACCAATTCCGCCACCTCGGCAAAGGTGCTGCTGGGTCGTTGCTCCAGACAGGGCGCGGACTTTACCTTCCATATTTGTTTTTGTCAATTATGATTGGCTGTAATCGTTACGTATCTAAGCGCGCATTCTGGCGCCTGTTTGTGTACAATTGGGACTTTATCCTTTAAGACTCCCATCAAATGTCCAATTCGAACACCAATAATCGCAATAAAACTAAACAATCTGGCCCTGATCGTGGGTCAAAATCGAAGAAATTCAAGTCGAAAAAGCCAGCGAAAAAGCTGGTTGATCCACAGCGCGATCGGGAGTCGAGCAATTACGAAAACCCTATAGCCAGCCGCGAGCTGATTCTTCAGGTGATTCATGAAGAAGGTGCGATGTCTCACGAAGAAATCGAATCTCGCCTGGAGATGAACTCGCCGGAGCAGCAAGAGGCATTACGCCGACGTTTGGGTGCGATGGTTCGAGATGGTCAGCTGATACGTAATCGCAAAGATGGTTATGTACCGGTTAATGAAGAAGACCTGATCAGTGGACGAGTGATTGCACATGCCGATGGTTTTGGCTTTTTTGTGCCAGATGAGGGTGGTGAAGATATCTTCTTGCACGGTCGTCAAATGAAGACCTTGTTGCATGGTGACCGCGCTGTAGTACAAATTTCCGGTGTGGATCGCCGTGGTCGCCGCGAAGGTGCGGTGATTAATGTCACTGAGCGTGCTAACGATCGTGTCGTGGGTCGCCTGTTTATCGAATCGGGTGCGGCCTTTGTGGTGGCGGATAATAAGCGTATTACGCAAGACTTCCTGATTCCACAGGATCAACTGGGTGGCGCTACGCACGGTCAGATCGTTATTGTTGAGATTACCAAACAGCCAACCTTCAAAAATCGTGCTATTGGGCGTATTTCTGATGTTATCGGTGACCATATGGCACCGGGCATGGAAATCGACATTGCGATTCACGCACACAATATTCCATTCCTGTGGCCTGATGATGTTAAGCAGCAGGTTGCGAGCATTTCTGCACAAGTCACCGAAGTCGATAAAAAAGGCCGTACAGACCTCACTAAAATGCCATTGGTGACGATTGATGGTGAAGACGCACGCGACTTTGATGATGCGGTTTATGCGGAGAAAAATGGCAAGGGCTGGAAGCTATACGTGGCGATTGCCGATGTGTCTCACTATGTACAACGCGAAAGTGCGCTGGATGCTGAGGCATATAATCGTGCGACATCCGTGTATTTCCCTGAGCGCGTTATTCCGATGTTGCCGGAAGTATTATCGAATGGCCTTTGTTCATTGAACCCACAGGTTGATCGTTTATGCATGGTTTGTGAAATGAATTTTGATGCCAACGGTAAAATGGTTAGCTCGAATTTCTTTGATGCGGTAATGCATTCGCAAGCACGACTCACCTATAACAAGGTGTCGGCAATGCTGGAGGATAATGACCAGGCCTTACGCAGTGAATATAGCGAAGTATTGCCTCATTTAGAAACCTTATATAGCCTGTATCACGCGCTGATTAAGCAGCGTAAAAAGCGTGGCTCGATTGATTTTGAAACCACCGAAACACGTATCATCTTTGATGATGAAAAACGCATCGATAGTATTGTGCCTACCTCACGAAATGAAGCGCATAAAATCATTGAAGAGTGCATGATCTCTGCGAATATTGCAGCGGCCCTGTTTTTGGGTAAGCATGAAATTCCGGGACTTTACCGTGTGCACGCTGGCCCTAAAGAAACAAAAATTGATGATGTTAGAGACTTTATTTTAGGCCTGGGTTTGAAGTTTAAGAAAGGCGGCAAAGTTGAAGCGCAGGACTACGCGCGGATTATTAACCAGATACAGGGTCGTCCTGATTTCCATCTTATACAAACGGTATTACTACGTTCATTGCAGCAAGCGGTTTATACACCAGACAATGAAGGCCACTTTGGTCTGTCGTTAAATGATTATGCGCACTTTACCTCACCGATTCGTCGTTACCCAGATTTACTGGTACACCGTGCGATTCGCCATATTATCGAAGGTAAGAAGGTCAGCGGTTACTTCTATCGCCACAGTGACATGGTGCATTTGGGTGAGCACTGTTCGGCTAATGAACGCCGAGCTGATGAAGCCACGCGCGATGCGGTATCGTCACTTAAATGTGATTTCATGCAGCAGCATATCGGTGAAGATTTTGAAGGTACGGTTACCTCAGTTACCGGCTTCGGTGTATTTATTGAGTTAAATGATATTTACGTTGAAGGCCTGGTACACATTACAAACTTACCTAAAGATTATTACCAGTTTGATCCGATTACACATCGCCTTACGGGTGAAAAAAGCGGTGAGACATTTCAGTTAGGTGATTGGGTGCAGGTTAATGTGGCGGGTGTTAACTTAGATGATCGCAAGATCGACTTCGAATTGATTGATCATGAAGAACAGGAACTCCCAGGACGTCAAAAAAAAAATTCTGGAAAAAGTGGTTCGGGTGGTGAGCAAACTACTGCGAAGACATTAGACAAGAAGAAAAAGTCTAAAAATAAGAAACAAGACGCGAAGGGAAAAGATCTTAGGGAAAAGGATAAGAAGGTTTCTAAAAAGCCTGCAGAAAAAGCTGAAGAGCCTAAAAAGGTAGTGAAGAAAAAGGCGGCCAAGAAAAAGGAAGAGCCGAAAAAGGTTGTTAAGAAGAAAGCGGCTAAGAAGAAAGAAGAACCTAAGAAAATAGTTAAAAAGAAAGCAGCTAAAAAAGTAGTGCCTAAAAAGAAGGTCCTAGCTAAGAAAACTCCAGCGAAGAAGGCTCCAGCTAAGAAGGCCCCAGCTAAGAAGGCCCCAGCTAAGAAGGCTCCAGCTAAGAAGGCTCCAGCTAAGAAGGCTCCAGCTAAGAAGGCTCCAGCTAAGAAGGCTCCAGCTAAGAAGGTTCCAGCTAAGAAGACACCATCTAAGAAGGTTCCAGCTAAGAAGACACCATCTAAGAAGGCTCCTATTAAGAAGGCACCGGTTAAGAAAAAAGCTGTGCCTAAAAAGAAAGCCAGTAAGAAATAGGCGGCTAATAAAAGAAGTATATTCTTCACGGTAAAGATTGCATGGCATGCGTTTAATGCTAAATAAAGCTGACTTCGTAGGGTGGATCAAGCGCAGCGGATCCACCTGCGTGGCAATATTCTGCCGGATCCGCTTTGCTTGATCCAGCCTACGTAATACCAGTTTTATTAGTAAGCGTTATACCCACAACTTTGTTTATTGGTTTACACGGAAAAGAATTAGAAACGCGTATTTATCAAGCCAGTCTGGCTTTTCAGCCGGGCATACATAATTAACGAGCATGTTTCAACCATTATGAGTTCTAAACAACAGCAAATCATCTTTGGTTTTCACTCAGTCGAATCACTGATTAAAAATGATCCGGTTAATATTTTACAGTTGCTGGTTGAAAAAAATCGCACGGATAAACGTATTATGCAGTTAATTAGTTTTGCGGAATCGCAGGGCATTTCAGTTGAATACCTAAAGAAAACTGATCTGGAAAAACAGGCAGATAGCCGAAAAACGCAAGGGGTTGCCGTGCGCTATAAAGCTTCTGCACAACAGCCATCAAAATCTCTTGAAGATATTCTACGAAAAGACGATGCCTTCTTACTTGTATTAGATGGTGTAACTGATCCACATAATTTAGGCGCCTGTTTACGCTCTGCAGATGCGGCAGGGGTTGATGCGGTTATTGTGCCGAAAGATAGAGCGGCAGGAATAACGCCAACCGCACGTAAAGTAGCTTGTGGTGCGGCTGAAACCGTGCCTTTTTTTCAGGTAACTAATTTGGCGCGTACTTTAAAACAGCTTAAGGACAATGATGTCTGGATAGCGGGTACAGCGGGCGAAGCTGAAAGCAATATATATGATGTAAAGTTTAGCGGAAAGCTGGCCCTGGTTATGGGCGCTGAAGAAAAAGGCATGCGCCGCCTAACCCGTGAAAATTGTGATCAGCTAATTAAATTGCCCATGGCAGGGCAGGTAGAAAGTTTAAATGTGTCTGTTGCTACCGGTGTTTGTCTGTTTGAAATTGTTCGTCAGCGGTCACTTTAGGTTAATTTAGTGAGTGTGCTCGATGTTATTGTTCCTGGTTTATTAGGTCCGTTTTCTGCGGACTTACCCGCGTATTTTTCTGATGAGCTGAAACAGCCGGAATTTAAAGTGTTAAATACCTGGCTGTCACGGGCGCGCGTATCGCATACTAAAGCAGATGCTTATTATGCAAGCCTGCAATCACTCATTTGCCCGCAATGCGATTTATCAGTCTGCCAGTTAACCGCTGAGTTTGATCAAGTGTTACCTACAAAGGGTCACTTGTATCGTATTGATCCTGTGCATTTTAAAGCGGAATCAGATCACGCCGTTTTACTCGGTACTCAGTTACTTGAAATTGAATTAAGTGAAGCGCAGCAATTAATAGATGCGTTTAATAATCACTTTATTGAAGACGAAGTTACTTTATATTTAGGTGCGGCAGATCGCTGGTATCTACAAACTACAAAACCATTAGAATTAAGTTTTAATTCAATTGATTATTCACTGGGTAGAGATATAAAGCATTTTATGCCGCAGGGCGACGATGCCTTATGGTGGCGTAAAATTCTTAATGAAGCGCAGATGCTATTTTTTCAGCATGGCGTCAACCAGCAACGAGAAGAAAATCGTCAATTAAGCATTAATGGTTTGTGGTTATGGGATGAATCATTCTCGATTGGTGAATCATCAAACGTGTACAACACGGTTTATACCAACGATGTATTTGCCAGCGCACTGGCTAATAAAGCGGGTTCTACCATTAAAAATAATATTATTGTTGAACCTCAAGAGCACAATGCACTAGTAATTGATGATGTATACGAAGCGGTTTGTTATGGTGATGTTGATGCGTGGCTAACAGCATTGCGGGATTTTTGTCAGTCACACCTGCCAATTATTCAGCGCTTATTGAATTCAAATAAAATTTCAGGCGTGAATATTTATCCCTGTGATGGACGTGTATTTTATATTGATCGTTGGCAGTTATTAAAATTTTGGAAGTGGGTAAAAACCTTAGATGTTTATGTTACTAAAGCGAACTGAATTATATGCAAGATAAAATTATAAAACGCTTATTAGCCGATGTTTCGCCTGAACTTCGTCAGTCTGCATTGCATCCGGTATTACAAAAAGTGTTTAGTCACCGAAAAGTAACCGCAACCGACGAAATAGAATACAGCTTAGCTAAATTGATTGGTTTTGATCAGCTGAAGGGTATTGATGAAGCGGCTGAAATTATCGTGAATGCGATTAAGGCCAGGCAAAAAATTCTTATAGTCGGTGACTTTGATGCGGATGGCGCAACCAGTACGGCGGTGAGCCTGCGTGTGCTGAAAATGTTTGGTCATAGCAATGTGGATTCTTTAGTGCCGAATCGATTTAATTTCGGTTATGGCTTAAGTCCGGAATTGGTTGCGGTGGCTTGTCAGGATAAGCCGGATTTATTAATTACCGTTGATAATGGTATCTCCAGCATTGAAGGTGTGGCAGCGGCTCGCGCGGCTGGCATACAGGTGGTGGTGACGGATCACCATTTAGCGGGCAGGGAGCTACCCAATGCCCATGCGATTGTTAACCCGAATCAGCCGGGCTGTAATTTTCCCAGTAAAAATCTGGCGGGTGTCGGTGTGATTTTTTATGTGATGTTAGCAGTAAGAGCCAAACTGCGCGAGCAAGCCTATTTTGGCGATCACCTGGCTGAGCCCAATATGGGCAGTGTGTTGGATCTGGTCGCATTAGGTACGGTGGCTGATGTGGTGCCGCTGGATGCCAATAATCGTATATTGGTATCGCAAGGCCTTAAACGCATGCAGGCGGGTAAAGCCTGTGTAGGTATTCAGGCTATTTTAAAAATTGCCGGACGTGATATTACGCGTATCGTGTGCAGTGATTTAGGCTTTGCGATTGGTCCTCGATTAAATGCGGCGGGCCGCCTGGAAGATATGTCTTTAGGTATAGAATGCCTGGTTACGGATGATGTTAACCGTGCAACGATGATTGCCGAGCAGCTCGATGAGCTAAATCGTAATCGCCGAGAAATTGAGCAGGGCATGCAACAGCAGGCGATGAAAAGCCTGCAGTATCTTGAAGAGGCGATCGGTCAGTCGCAATTGCCCTATGGTATCAGCCTGTATAATGCCGATTGGCACCAGGGTGTAATAGGTATACTGGCTTCACGTATTAAGGAAAAATTTAACCGCCCGGTGATTGTGTTTGCTAATGATAACGAAGCGGTTATTAAAGGTTCTGCGCGATCAATTAAAGGCTTACATATTCGTGACGTATTAGATACGATTTCAACGCAGCATCCCGGAATGATTATTAAGTTTGGTGGCCATGCAATGGCCGCTGGATTAAGTATGAAAAAAGCAGATTTCCAAACATTTGAAAAAGCCTTCAATGAAACTGTAAAACAACAGGCCGATAAAGAAATGTTGCAGGGTATTATTGAATCAGATGGTGAGCTGTCAGGCAGTGAATTTAGCCTGCCTTTGGCAGAAGCCATTAGAGATGCAGGGCCGTGGGGTCAGGGCTTTGTTGAACCGCTGTTTGATGGTGAATTTGAAGTGCTCGATTGGCGTGTGGTTGGTGAAAAACATTTAAAGATGGAATTACAGGCAGAAGATGCAGAGCAATCTATTTCGGCCATTGCCTTTAATGTGCCAGGTGAGCGGATGAGGGAAAGTGATGGTTATATTCGTGCAGCGTATCGCCTGGATGTAAATGAATTTAGAAACAAAAAAACAGCGCAATTAATTGTTGAGTATTTCGAAGCAATTTAGTTTATTGTCCCAGTTAAAACTATGCACTTTAGTGCAAGGCTTTAGCTGCTACACATGTATTAATGATAGTTGAGCTCTTTTCAAGAAAAGTAGGGTGGATCAAGCGCAGCGGATCCACCAGAATTGAGTCGTGATATAGGTGGATCCGCTTTGCTTGATCCACCCTACAGATGGATTAAATTTTAGTGCCGTTAATAAAATGTATTGTGAGTAGTATTGTATAAGAGAGGACATTTAGTCCTCTGTCGTCAACCTATGAACTTTCAGTCCATAGTCGTTGAGTTATTATTTTATTAAATACAAAGGTAAAAATTATGGCGCTAGTGCCGTATGGTTTAGTTAAGCAGATTTTATTTAGGTTTAATCCAGAGGCTGCACATGAGTTGTCTTTGAAAGGGCTTAACTTGTTGCATAAATTGCATTTAATTACGCTTCTATTTGGAAAAACAAAACGTAAACCTGTGGTGGTGATGGGCATTAATTTCCCTAATCGTGTCGGTTTGGCTGCGGGCTTAGATAAAGATGGCGAATATTTTCAGGCCCTGTCTGAATGTGGCTTTGGTTTTGTAGAAATTGGAACAGTCACGCCAGTCGCACAGGATGGCAATGAAAAACCACGTCTATTTAGAATTACCGAGGCACAGGCGATTATTAATCGTATGGGTTTTAATAATAAGGGTGTGGATCATCTGTTAGGGCAAGTTAAAGCGTCTAGCTTCAAAGGTGTTCTGGGTATTAATATTGGTAAAAATAAATACACATCAGAAAAAAATTCGATTAATGATTATCTAATTTGTTTTGAAAAAGTATATGAGCATGCGGATTATGTAACCATTAATATTTCCTCTCCGAATACGCCCGGTTTACGTGAGTTGCAGTTCGGTGATAGTTTAAATAATTTGCTAGGTGAATTAAAACTTAAGCAGCAAGAGTTGACTAAGCAACTGGACCGTTATGTGCCAGTGGTCGTAAAAATTGCGCCCGATATGGATGATGAGGCCATCGAATCAATGGCCAGCACATTTAAAAAATATGCTATTGATGGTGTGATTGTGAGTAATACTACGCTGTCACGTCAAGGTGTTGAGGGGCTGCAATACGCTGACGAGCAAGGCGGTTTAAGTGGCGCGCCTTTAAAAGACAGATCGGATCATGCCTTGCAGGTAATGGCCTCACATCTAAAAGGTGAAATTCCTATTATTGCTGTCGGTGGTATTAGTAGTGCTGATAATGCAGAAAAGAAAATACAGTTAGGCGCCAGCCTGGTGCAAATTTATACGGGTTTTATTTATCAGGGGCCATCGCTCGTACATGCCTGTGTTGAGCGACTATAATTATAAAGTGCCTGTTAATTTAGAAGTGTGTTAAGCAGTTGCTGGTGTTGTGCTTCGGGTATTAATTTTTTTAATATCGGGTGCAGGTCGGTTTTAAATTCATTAAGGCAATGAATGGTGTATGTTGCTAAAGACTTTCTATGTGCATTGCCATGCTGGTTGCACTGAATTGTTTTACTGCTTTTGCACTGGAATACCAGGCCAGGTTCTTCATCGATGACTTCGATGAGTATGCATGTTTCATTTTCCTGTACAAACTCAGTACCAATTAGATTGTGCAAAATACTTAATTTTTTCATGCTTTATATATTATCAGTAATTCGCATTGTAGGTGGATAAAATCATGAAGTGGAAATTACTCAAAAAAGAACCTAAATACCAGGGTTTTTTTAAAGTTAATTTATGTCACATTCGTCATCAAACTTATCAGGGTGGTGAGGTTGAAATTAGCCGCGAACTTTTTAATCGTGGTGATGCTGTGGGCGTTTTGTTATATGACCCTGCAAAAGATAAGGTCGTTTTGATTGAACAGTTTCGAGTCGGTGCAATTAATGAAGAGAATCCATGGATGTTAGAAACTGTTGCCGGCATGGTGGAGTCGGGTGAGTCGGTTACGGATGTGGCTCAGCGTGAATGTAAAGAAGAAGCGGGTGTGAATGTCCATACCTTTGAGCCAATTCATAGCTTTTACTCTAGCCCAGGAGCTTGTTCTGAAAAAATTTATTTGTTGTGTGGCTTAGTTGATAGTGAGCAGGCTGTTGGTTTTCATGGCTTAGAACATGAGGGTGAAGACATTAAAGTGATGGTTGTTAATTATGATGAAGTTCATGATTTAATGGCTACAGGTAAAATATGTGCGGCAATCCCACTCATCGCTTTGCAGTGGTTGCAGCTCAATCGGGAACGTCTACGTGTTGAGAGTTTTGTATTGTAGCTGTGCTTTATCGTCGGATATCAGAGCTGTTCCGTAAACTGACAAAACACAGTCATTCCTGCGCAGGCAGGATAAATTTGACTGGATCAAATTTAAACGTACGATGTACTGCCCGTAGGGTAAAGCTCAAGGATGAGCTTTATAATCTAGTGACGCTGAAAAGCCGATAGACTAAGTGTAATGGCCGTTGTTCGGTGATATAAAAAACAACAGAATACGCAATAAGCACAGTGCTAAGTAGGGTGGATCAAGCAAAGCGGATCCACCGCTGTGATTCTATAAAGCCGGATCCGCTTTGCTTGATCCGGCCTACGTGACTAAGTTGTATTTTAATTTTCATGTTTATAACACGTTAGCCTTAATAACAGCCGTTATAACAAGCTAGAAATGCTTCATTTAAAAAATTAACGGGACATAGTGGTCGGATATAAAAGAAAAACAAGCTGCTACAATATGTATGTGATTAAAGATTAATAATACTTATGTCCTTGTACTTATTGATATTGAGTTTTCACAATAAGTTTAGCTTGGGGGGGAGATGACAGATAGAACGTATAGAGGCTTGTTAGGTGCGGTAATTCTACTCGCACTTTACTTTGAACTGAACTGGCTAATGTTTGCGTTAATTGGGTTGTTGTTTGCTGAGGGAATAAGCAATCAACGCATACCTAAGCTGGTTTATTTACTGCGTAATTATTTAGTAAAAGAGGAAGTTGGGTATGTGAATTATGGACAAGTGGCAGAGCCGAAATTTAACGTTGATTCAGAGCAGGTTTGGCGATTAGCGGTTGGCTTTTTTCTATTGGTCAGTTTTTCATATGTAGATGCACTATGGTGGTTCCCCTGGTTTATGGGGTTTGCTATTTTTGGTGCAGGCCTGAGTGGTGTATGCCCTGTATTGTTTGCAATACGCTGGATCGGCTTTAGATGATGCAGGAAAATAAAGTTATTCAGGCTAAAACAGTTAAAATTTCTTTGCCGGCAAAAATCACCGGCATCGTTTTTTGGGGCATGGTGCTGGTTGGCGTTCTGTTAGCCGCTTATCTCCTTGGTGAAAAAGAGCAGCAGCTTATTAATAGGTATTACGCGGATGTTCATCATTTAGAGCAAGAATTAGACGCTATATACAGACAGGAAAAAGATCATGTAATGGATTATCCGTACATGCATCAGAAATTTCAAAGCCTGTTTTTACATGTATCTCATGAGCACTTTGTCGAAGCCTTAATGTTTGAGTTTGATGGCCATGTTTATCAATATGGTGAGATGAATGATCAGCAGGTGCATCGCCGCGGGCAAATTTATATTCAAACGGCAACTGCTGGAGCTCATGAACTGATTGAAATCAATGTGTATATGCAGGGGCTTGATGATCAGATTGTTCAGTCACGCAAGCAAATGCTACTGATTATTGGTGGACTGGTTTTTGCTTTTGGTATGATTTTGCAGCAAATCTTACAGCGAGTTCTTTCTCGGCCCATTCTTGATATGGTGGCCTCGGCGCAGGAGTTTACCCATGAGAATCAGGCGGCACGTTTTAATGAGCGACGTAGCGATGAACTGGGTTACCTTGCCAAGTTTGTAAATGAGGCGCTGGACTCAAGCCTGCAGCAGCAGCGGGAGCTTGAGACGTCTCGTAAGGCACTTATCAAAGAAAAAATACAAGCCGAAATTACCTTGCACTCTATTATGGATGGCGTGATAACTACGGATGAAGATGACACGGTTGTTTACCTTAATCCTGTGGCTGAAAGGCTTATGGGTTTAACGGCAAGCCAGGCAAAAGAAATGCCTTTAAGCAGCATACTGCACCTTGTACATGAAGATACTGGAGATATGTTGTCTTCACCAACCCTGGCCTGTTTAGAGAGTAAGCAAGTTGAGGTGCTGGAAAATCACGCGGCGCTAGTGCGCAATGATGGCAAAACAATCCCCATAGAGGCCACAATTGCTCCTATGCGCAATGATGAGGGAGATGTTATGGGTGCGGTTATGGTGTTTCAGGATGTTAGCCAGGAGCGTAAGTTGAACCGTCAGTTATCTTATCAGGCCAGTCACGATGTGCTCACAGGCTTATATAATCGACATAAATTTGAAGAGCAGGTGGAATCGGCGCTGATGAATGTTGATGTAGAAGATCGTCACCATGCATTGTGCTACATTGATTTAGACCAGTTTAAAATTGTAAATGATACTTGTGGGCATGTTGCGGGCGACGAGCTGTTGCGTCAACTGAGCGAAATTTTGAAATACTGCATTCGTGAAGGCGATGTGTTGGCGCGCCTTGGCGGTGATGAGTTTGGTTTGTTACTTGAAAATTGTGTATTAAAACAGGCAGCACAAGTAGCAGAAAAATTACGCCAGTCGGTTAAAGACTTTCGCTTTATCTGGGATGATAAAACGTTTGAAATTGGTGCTAGCGTAGGTGTCGTGGGTATAAGTAGAGAAAATATGGATTTGTCTAATATATTGGCCTCTGCTGATATGGCGTGTTATGCAGCAAAAGATATGGGACGTAACAGGGTGCATGTATATGAGCCATCCGATGTAATGTTGGCTGAGCGCCATGGGCAAATGCATTGGGCCGGGAGAATCACCAGGGCGCTAGAAGAACACCGTATGGTGCTGTTTGAGCAGCCGGTGGTCGCCATTAAAGGTATCGAAAAGTCTGCCGATCACTGTGAAGTATTGCTTCGTATGAAAGGCGAGAATAATGAAGTTATTGGCCCTGATGCTTTTATTCCAGCTGCAGAACGCTATAACCTGATGCCCAGGGTGGATCGCTGGGTGATCTCCCAGGTATTTCAAAATTTGGGGCAAACCAGTTGTATTGGCACGGATAAAGTAGTGGCGATTAATTTATCAGGTACTTCTCTGGCGGATGAAGGCTTACTAAGCTTCGTTCTAAGTGAAGCAGAGTCTCTTCAGGTAGACCTTACTCACGTTTGTTTTGAAATTACTGAAACTGCGGCTATTAGTAATCTCTCTAAGGCGACTCAATTTATTAATGGCCTCAGGTCGAAAGGCTGCCGCTTTTCACTCGATGACTTTGGTAGTGGTTTAAGCTCATTTACCTATCTAAAAAACCTCCCGGTTGACTATATTAAAATTGATGGTTCCTTTGTAGTGGATATGCTGGACGACCCAATAGATAGAACGATGGTGGAGGCTATAGTGCAAGTAGGCCATGTGATGGGGGTGCAGGTCATAGCGGAGTGGGTGGAGGATGAGGCCACCCTGGAGCTGCTTAAAAAAATGGGGGTAGACTACGCGCAGGGTTATTATTTGGGTCGGCCAAAAGAAGTGTCAATAGTCAATTTCTCCTAGCATAAGTATATAAATATATTACTATTTTCGAATGTAATTTCTTGATTTAAAGTCTTTGCATCGCATCCGATCATTGCCTATTATATGCAGTCTTTGTATGGATATAGTATTAGCGGTTATTAATGAATATAAATATTAAAACTCAAATTCAGTGGGCTATGCATGGCCTGTCAGTATTGATTCTCTCTACGTCTTTAGCCTTAGCGGCAACTCCCAAAGCAGCTTTAGAGATGCCTGCCTATAAAATAGGCCCGGGCGATGTATTAAACATTTCAGTATGGAAGGAAGAAGGCCTGCAGCAAGAAGTGCTTATTCGCCCTGATGGTGGAATGAGTTTTCCCCTTGCGGGCGATATACAGGCCGGTGGGAAAAGTGTATCGGAGCTGAGTGAGATGCTGGTGCAAAAAATTAAACGTTTTATACCAGACCCTGTGATTACTGTTGCTGTAAGGCAAATTCAAAATAATAAAATTTATATCGTGGGTAAGGTAAACCGGGCAGGAGAATATGTTGCTACACGCTATGTAGATGTCATGCAGGCCCTGGCGATGGCGGGCGGCTTAAATGCCTATGCAAGCTCGAATAATATAAAAATACTGCGTCGTGTGGACGGTAAAATACAAAGTCGAACGTTTGAATATGACGATGTGGCCAGTGGTAAAGCCCTGCATCAAAATATCATCTTGCAGAGTGGTGATGTTGTTGTTGTACCTTAGTGCATATTCGATTACTCGATAAAGATTTAATGATATTTTTTAAATCAGTTGTTCTCAAGGTATTAACTATCAGCGTGCTTACCAGTAGTGTATTACAGGCAGCAGAATGGAAGCTGGAACCGAGTGTGGGTATAAGAACGCAATACAATGATAATGTGGGTTTGCGCACTGAGGCAAACAATCCAGTGGGTTCTACGGGTTATACGCTGGACCCCAAAATAAAACTTGCTGCAGAAGAGCAAAATTTATGGGGTCTGTCGTTGAGTACGCGCGGAAAATTTACGCGATATCAGGACTTGAGAGATGCGGATAGTAATAATGTATATGTGAACCTTGATAGTAGCAGGCAAACCGAGCGTGCCATGTTGCGCTTAAATGCCAGCCTTACGCGGAATACCAATTTTGATGATGATTATGATACAGAGAGCCCTTTTGCGGGTTTAACGGATGATAAAACAAAGAGAAAAACGATTACTTTTTCTCCATCAGCCCGCTGGAATTTGAGTCAAACATCAGTCCTTATATTCAGTATAAATACAACAGACGTTTCATATGATGAGGTGATAAGTACTAACCTGAGGGATTACACTAATAATAGTGTGAGTTTTCAGGCGTATTGGCAAATGCTTGAAAGGCATACATTAGGTTATACGGCATCTTATACAGAGCAGGAAACGCCAGAAGTTAATTACTCATCAGATACAACTGTTCTGAATGTTGATTACACCTATAACATTAATCAAAGCAGTGATTTAAAGTTTTCACTGGGTGGACGATACCTGAATACTCTGCAAAAAGATGGTTTATTTCTCGGTTGTGTAACACCTACACCATTTGATGGCCCAAACAGTTGTGCTTTTGGCGCACCCATTTTGGGTGATTTAGAAAATAAAAATGATGGGGTTACCGTTAACCTGTCTTATTCAAATCAAACAGAAAGAACATCTAATGCTTTCAATGTGGCAAGAAACGTTATCCCATCAAGTACCGGAAGCGTGCAGGAACAGCGTAGCGTAAATTATAAATTTAGCCTTAAAAACACGCAAAGGTTTTCGAGTAACTTACTATTAGATGGGTTAGAAACAGTAACCATTGGTGGTGGTGATTCATCATATGATAGAACGCGGTACCGTATCGAGCCTTCAGTATTCTATGAGCTAAATAGGGACTGGTGGCTTAGTTTTAGATATAGCTATATTTATCAAAATTTTACAAATACTGATCAAGACAGTACGTCAAATGCAGTATATATAAACCTATTATTAAACTGGCCAAAATTGGCAACAACCTACTAGTAAGAATTAAATATGGAAGAGCAAGAAAAAAGTATTCAAGATTATTTGGCCATCGTTAGTCGTAGAAAAGTGGCGATTATTAGCACGGGGTTAGTTGTATTTTTAATGGGCATAATTACGGCATTGGTGTGGCCGCCAACATTTAGATCTTCAGCAACTATTCTTATTAAAGAGCAGGAAATACCCACGGAGCTGGTGCGTTCTACGGTAACCTCATTTGCGGCGCAGCGAATTCAAACGATTAGTCAGCGGGTAATGACACGGCCTAATTTAATGGAAATTATTGAAAAATATAATCTCTATGTGGATGAACGCAAACGATATACAACAGAAGAAGTGCTGGAAGAGATGCGTGAGGATATTGGCCTGGAGATGATCAGTGCTGATGTTATGGACCCACAAACGGGGCGACCTGGTGTGGCGACAATTGCATTTACACTGTCATTTTTAAATAGTAGCCCTGGTGCTGCACAAAAAGTGGCGGGAGAGTTAACCAGTTTGTTTTTGGCGGAAAATCTGAAAAATCGAAAAGATAAGGCAGCAGAAACTTATACGTTTTTAACCGATGAAACTGAAAAGTTAGAAGAAAGAATAGCAGAGTCTGGCAAACAACTGGCGGAGTTTAAAGAAAAGAATGCCAATAGCTTGCCAGAAATGGTGGCGATGAACTTGTCTATGTTAAATAGAACAGAGTCCGATTTAGATGTGGTGGAAGCCGAATTAAGAGCACTAAAAGAGCGTAAGTTTTATCTGGAAAGTCAGTTGTCACAAATTAATCCACTGACCAATATGCGTTCTGCAACGGGTGAATCTATTTTAGATCCATCATCCAGGTTAAAAGCCCTGGAATCTGAGTATGCAAGCTTAACGGCCAGGTATTCAAGTGAACATCCCGATATTGTAAAAATAAAACGGGAAATTGAGGGCTTGCGCATTCAAACAGGGCAGGGCTTTAATACGCAAGAACAGGCGATGAGTCTAACTAAAAATCGTAGCGAGTATGCGGCATTAGAAAGAAAATATTCTGCAGATCATCCCGATGTTGTAAAGCTTAAAGCTGAAATTGCGGTGCTGGAAAAATCAATTGAAGCCCATTCTTCTCAGCCAGAAGAGCAGGTGATGACGTTGCAGCCAGATAACCCAGCTTATATATCGGCGCAAACGCAGTTGAAAACCATAGAAACAGAAATTAAATCTAATACATCCAGAAAAAACCGTTTAGATAAAAAACTGATAGAGCTTGAAGAGAATATTGCTAAAAGCCCTCAAGTTGAAAAAGAGTTTATGGTGCTAAGTCGTGAACAGCAAAATACATTAGCACGTTTCCAGGATATAAAAGCCCGCCAAATGGAAGCAGAAATTGGCCAGCAGCTAGAAAAAGAAAGTAAGGGTGAGTCTTTTGTTTTAATTGACCCGGCGCAATATCCAGAAAAACCTGTTAAGCCAAATCGAATAGCCATTGTCTTCTTGTCATTAATTTTTTCGATTGCAGCAGGTTTAGGTGTGGCGATTGTAAAAGAGGCAATGGATGGCTCGGTGCGTGGCGTTTCAGGCGTTACTAAAATGTTAACCGCAGCACCATTAGCTGTAATACCTATTATTTATAATACTTATGACTTAAGGCGCAAACAGCGCATTAGTCGTGTCGTATTAGGTTCTGTTATTGGCAGTATAGTAGCAGTGTTGTTGTTGATTCATTTCTTTTGGACGCCACTGGATGTTCTCTGGTTTAGAGGAATCCGAAAAGCTGAAAATGTGATGGGTGTATAAGGGGATTAGCAATGGAACGTATTAAACAGGCATTAGAACTGGCGCGTAAAGAGCGCATTAAAAATGGCGGCAAGGTTACTGGCCCAGTTGCCAGGCCAGTAGAAACCCAGCAGAGTATAGAAGAACAAAATATTACTTATACAAGTACTAGAACAGTACCTATGCCGGTAGGTGAGCTGCGAGAAAAACGAATAATTACAGAACAGCAGAATAGTATTTCAGATGCGTACAGAGTTTTACGTACGCAGGTTTTACAACGACTGAATGAAAAAAACTGGAATACATTGGCAATCACAAGCCCAGGAAATGGGGAAGGTAAGTCACTAACGGCGATTAATCTTGCCATTAGTCTGGCCCGAGAAGTAGATAATACGGTATTGCTAATAGATGCCAACTTACGTTCACCGAAGTTAGATAAATATTTTGATTTCCATACAGATTATGGTTTAAGTGATTATTTGTTACACGATAAACCACTAGGTGACATGCTGGTTAATCCAGAAGGCGTTTCGCGTTTTGTTGTGTTACCTGCAGGGCGTGCGATTGCTAATTCATCAGAAATGCTTAGCTCGCCTAAAATGCAACGATTGGTAGAAGAAGTTAAGCATCGATATCCTTCACGTATTGTTATATTTGATCTGCCTCCGCTGTTAGAAAGTTCAGATACATTGGCTTTTATTCCAAATGCGGATGCGACATTGCTGGTGATTGAAGAAGGTAAAACACAGGAAACAGAATTAAAGCAGGCGTTTGAATTACTGCAAGGTAATGAAGTGATAGGCACGGTGTTGAATAAGTCTTATACAACAGATAAAGACTATGCGGGATTGGATATAAAACCTGGCTGGATTTCGAAAATATTATCTAAGCTTGGTAAAAAGGCATTATAGCTAGTGGTTTATACAAAGTAAGTGAGCTTTAAGTGGTTTAATTAAGAGTTAATGTTTGAAAGGTTTACTTATGGTATTCGTTATGTCGGTATGTTTTTGAGTCGAGATCCAGCGACTTATTTTTAAGTATAAATATGTAGGGTGGATCAAGCAAAGCGGATCCACCAGTGAAAAGAAGCGCATTCGTCATCCCGGTATACTTTTAAGCCGGGATCTAGCGACTTATTTTTAAGTAGTGAATTGTAGTAAATAAGTAGGGTGGATCAAGCAAAGCGGATCCACCAGTAAAAAGAAGTGAATTCGTCATCCCAGTATACTTTTAAGCCGGGATCTAGCGACTTTTTCTTTATAGATATTTTTTTTCAAGAACCAGGGCATAAAAACGAAATACTTATTTAAATATTTAGTCGCATTTTTAATGTTTTTACTGGTAATGGCTGCACCCATAAAAGCTGAAATAAATAACCAGACATTAGGCGTGCTGGTGAATATTAATGATCCAGAAAGTATAGAGATAGCAAAATATTATCAGCAGGCAAGATTAATACCTGAGGAAAATATTATTTATTTAAGCTTTAAGGGAAATGTAAATAGCTTAAGCAGTGCTGAATATAATGAAGTAAGAATTCAGCTTAAAGAAAAAGTGTCAGCTAATATTCAGGCTTATGTATTGGCATGGCGTAAACCCTGGCGAGTGGATTGCATGTCAATAACCTCTGCTTTTTCATTAGGTTTTAGTAAAGATTATTGTGCAGTAGGCTGTAACAAAACAAAGCCAGTTGATTATTTTAATAGCAAAAGTGCCGATCCATATGTGGATTATGGAATACGCCCTTCTATGATGTTATCAGCGAATAGTGTTGGTGCTGTAAAACGATTGATAGATAGAGGCGTTGCAGCCGATTATTCAAGGCCTAAGTCATCTGCATATTTGGTGAGTACTAGTGACAAAGAACGTAATGTGCGAGCAGTGTATTTTCCGGTTATAAAAAAAGGACTAGATCAGCTTTTAAATATTGAATTGATACATGCAGATGCAATAAAAAACAAACAGGATGTGATGTTTTATTTTACAGGGATGAAACAAGTTAAATATATCGATACAAACAAATATGCGCCCGGTGCAATAGCTGATCATTTAACATCGGCCGGTGGGCATTTATTTAATGGGCTGCAAATGAGTGTGCTTGACTGGATTGATGCTGGGGTAACGGGAACCTATGGTACGGTAGTAGAACCTTGTAACTTTAAGCAGAAGTTTCCGAATCCTGGAATGGTTATGCAACAGTATTTATCGGGTAATAGTTTAATTGAAGCTTATTGGAAAAGTGTACAGATGCCGGGGCAGGGATTGTTTGTTGGTGAACCATTAGCATCGCCATATAAAGGTTGTAGATACCAGTTAGGCATTGGGGGTGAGTACAGCTATGTTGTACAACAGCCTAATAATTTAGTAGAAAGAATATCTAAAAACTGTCATTGATATTAAATTATCAAAGATAAAAAGGATAAATAATGAAAATTTTGGTAACAGGTGCAGCAGGTTTTATTGGTATGCACTTATCAAAGCGTCTATTAGAAAGAGGTGATGAAGTTGTCGGTATTGATAATCTGAATGATTATTATGACGTTCAGTTAAAACACGATAGATTAAAACAATTAGATGGCTTTGATAAGTTTAGCTTTATTAAAATGGATATGGCTGATAGAGATGCGATGGCGGCTCTATTTAAAGAGCAGCAATTCAATAGAGTCATGAATTTAGCTGCTCAGGCAGGTGTTCGGTATTCATTAGAAAACCCATTAGCTTATGTGGACAGTAACTTAGTGGGATTTGCTAATATTCTGGAAGGCTGCAGGCATAATAAAGTTGAGCATCTGGTGTACGCGAGTAGCTCTAGTGTGTATGGGTCAAACACGGATATGCCATTTAGTGTGCATGATAACGTCGATCACCCCGTTAGTTTATATGCTGCGACGAAAAAGTCTGGTGAGTTAATGGCACATACCTATAGTCACTTATATGATTTACCAACCACAGGCTTACGCTTCTTTACCGTGTATGGTCCATGGGGTCGACCCGATATGTCACCTTCATTATTTGCCGGTGCAATACTGCGCGATGATGCAATAAACGTATTCAATGAAGGTAAGATGCAGCGTGATTTTACCTATATAGATGATATTGTTGAAGGGGTTATTCGGGTTATAGATAAGGTGGCTGAGCCTAATGCTGAATATGATAAATCATCTCCAGACCCCGCAACCAGTTATGCACCCTATCGTGTTTATAATATTGGTAACAATGAACCTGTAGAGCTCATGGAATTTATTGAAACCATTGAAGATGCAGTGGGCAGAAAAGCAGAAAAAAATATGATGGGTATGCAGGATGGCGATGTGGTTGCAACCTATGCCGACATCGATGCTCTAGTCGATGCAGTGGGATTTAAACCGGCTACACCACTAAAAGATGGCATACAGAAATTTGTCGATTGGTATAAGAGCTACCACGGTTAATATTACATTATGAATTATTATGATAACGAGTCATTCATCCCTATGCTTTCTATAAAAGAAAGCGATAGCCTTAAAAAAGAAATCACAGCAAGCTGCACGATTACCTTAACAGAGAGGCAGCTGTGTGATTTAGAAATGATTTTAAGTAATGCAATGAATCCATTAAATGGCTTCATGAGTGAAAATTGTTACTCTTCTGTTGTTGAGAACATGTCACTTGATGGCTGCCTCTTATGGTCTATGCCAATTATACTGGATGTATCTAAAGAGCAGCTTGATGCCTTTGGAGAAACTACAAAACTGGGCTTATGTGATACAGAAGGTTTCATGTTGGCAACGATAGATGTTGACTCTGTCTGGAAAGCAGATAAAGAGAAAGAAGCAAAGCAGGTATATGGTACGACTGATCTTTCTCATCCGGGTGTTCAATATTTATTTAGCGAAGTTAAAGAATACTATATAGGTGGTAAAGTCAGTGGAATGCAGTTGCCTACTCATTATGATTTTGAATCATTAAGGCATACGCCTGAGCTTTTACGCAATGAGTTTAAAAAAGCAGGCTGGGATAAAGTCGTTGCCTTTCATACCAGTAAGCCGATGCATCGCATTCATCATGAAATAACAACGGATGCGGCAAAATCTATTGGCGCGAATATATTGATTCACCCTGTGTCGGGCGTTGGTAAGCCGGGTGATCTTGCCTATTATAGTCGCGTTCACTGCTATCAAGCAGTAATGAAATATTACCCCAATCATTTGGCAATGCTTTCTCTTATGCCGCAAGCTATACGCATGGCAGGACCGAGAGAAGCTATTCATAATATGATTGTGCGACAGAACTATGGTTGTTCGCATTTTATTATAGGGCCTGAGCATGCATCGCCACCAGGTGTAAGATCTGGCGTGCAACGTTTTTATGAAAGATATTCAGCGCAAAAATTTGTAAATGAGTTTCAAAATAAACTAGATATCCAAATGCTTCCAGTTGAAGAAAAAGGCTATTCGATAAAACGTAATGCTTATATCTCTTGCGAAACAGCACATAAAGAAAAAGAAGAAACGCATAGTTATACAGAAAGAAACTTTAATCAGGCACTTGAACATGGTCAGCCTGTTCCTGAATGGTACTCATATCCAGAAGTTATTCATGAGTTGAGTAAAGTAAGGCTTTCGCGTAAACAAAAAGGCTTAACTTTATTTTTCACGGGTCTCTCAGGCTCTGGAAAATCAACTTTGGCAAAACTTATTTATGCTCGCTTCATAGAACAGGGCGATAAGCCCGTTACATTACTTGATGGTGATGTGGTTCGTATGAATTTATCGAGTGAACTAGGATTTTCAAAAGAACATCGTGATATTAATGTAAAACGCATTGGTTATGTGGCAAGTGAAATAACTAAAAATAGAGGTGTCGCGATTTGTGCACCTATTGCGCCTTATGAATCAATACGTACATCTATTCGAGAGATGATTGAGGAACATGGTTCCTTCATTGAAATTCATGTGGCAACACCACTGGAAACCTGTGAAGGCAGAGATAGAAAAGGCATGTATGCTAAAGCTCGTAAAGGAATCATTAAAAACTTCACGGGTATTAGTGATCCATACGAAATACCGGTTAATTCTGAAATAAAAATAGATACAACAGGAAAAACACCTGTTGAATGCGCACAACAAATAATGCTTTACTTATTTAAAGAAGGTTATATTTCTTGAAAAGCTAATAAGCCATATTTATAACACACGATTTGAAGAGCAATTTAAACAATCGTAGGGTGGATCAAGTGTTGTAGGGTGGATCAAGCGAAGCGGATCCACCAAAGTGCGACAAAACTGAATTATACATATAAATAATTTAAAAATAATAGCCGGGAATTACAGATGATTGTCCCAGTTGTTTGTAGGGTGAATCAAGCGAAGCGGATCCACCAAAGTACGACAAAACTGAATTAAGCATTTAAATAATGTGAAAATAATTAACAAGGATTACAGATGATTGTCCCAGTTATATTGTCAGGTGGCTCCGGTACACGCCTCTGGCCATTATCAAGAGCGTTAAGGCCAAAACAATTGCTTAGTATGGTATCTAATCACACGATGATTCAGGATACGGTAACACGTCTAGCAGGTATAGCAGATCTTGCCGATCCGATCATTGTGTGTAATGAAGAGCACCGGTTTACAATCGCAGAACAAATGCGTGAAATTGACATACACCCATCGGCAATTATCCTGGAGCCGTTTGGAAAAAATACAGCACCTGCGGTGGCGATATCAGCACTTCAATCTCAAAAAATAGCTGATGATCCAGTGCTACTGGTTTTACCAGCAGACCATGTTATAGGTAATAACGAAGCTTTTCATGCGGCTGTAAAAATTGGATATCAAGCCGCATTAGAGGATAGGCTTGTAACATTCGGCATAGTGCCTAATGCGCCTGAAACGGGATATGGTTATATTAAGTCAGGTAAAGATCTCAAAAATAATAAAATTTTTAGTGTAGAAAAATTTGTAGAAAAACCAGATGAAAAAACAGCACAGACTTATCTAGATGAAGGTAATTATTACTGGAACAGTGGTATGTTTATGTTCAAAGCTTCTATTTATCTTCAAGAGCTAGAAAAACATAATCAGACAATGCATGCCTGTTCAAAGCGTTCATTAGAATTAGCCAAAATAGACATGGATTTTATTCGACTTGATAAAGATGTATTCGAAACCTGTCCATCAGACTCTATCGATTATGCCGTAATGGAAAAAACGGATTCAGCTGCAGTAATTCCAGTAGATATGCAATGGAATGATATTGGTTCATGGGCTGCCTTATGGGAAGTTGGTGAGTCTGATCAAAAAGGCAATGTAACACAAGGAGATGTTATATTAGAGGATACGAATAATTCTTATGTGCATGCTGAAAGTAGGCTAGTAACTACCATTGGCTTAAATGATCATGTCGTGGTTGAAACAGCAGACGCGATATTGGTTGCGCATAGAGACAAGGCGCAAAATGTAAAAGATATTGTGGAACAATTAAAAGCAGCCAATCGTGATGAGGCGATTATTCATAATAAGGCATATCGTCCCTGGGGCGCATACGAATGCATCGATCACGATTCTCGTTTTCAGGTGAAACGAATTACAGTTAATCCGGGTGCAAGCTTGTCTCTACAATTGCATCATCACCGTTCAGAGCACTGGATTGTAGTGCAGGGAACAGCCCGAGTAACTTGTGGAGATAAAGTGTTTTTAATGGCGGAAAATGAATCTACCTATATACCCTTAGGTGAAAAACACCGTCTCGAAAACACAGGTAAAATACCACTTGAATTGATAGAGGTGCAAACAGGAACCTACCTCGGAGAAGATGATATTGTCAGGTTCGATGATGTTTATGGCAGAGAAGATAAATAATAATCCTTTATGGTTTATTGTAGGACAGAAAAATACATAAGAGCTTTATATGAGTAAAAAAATAGCTATAGCAGGAACGGGTTACGTAGGACTTTCAAATGCGATGCTACTAGCGCAGCATAATGAGGTAATAGCATTAGATATTATCCCTGAAAAGGTTGATATGCTTAATGCTAGAAAGTCACCTATAGAAGATAATGAGATAGAGAGTTTTCTAGAAAATAAAGCTTTGAACTTTAAAGCTACATTAGATAAAAATGTAGCTTATAAAAATGCAGAATTTGTAATTATTGCAACACCTACAGATTATGATGTGGAAACCAACTTTTTTAATACGGCTTCAATTGAAGCGGTTATCAGTGATGTATTAGCAATTAATCCATCTGCTACTATGGTAATTAAGTCCACTGTACCTGTTGGTTATACCCAACAAGTAAAAAATAAATTTAATACAGATAATATAATGTTTTCACCCGAATTCTTGCGCGAGGGTAAAGCATTATATGATAACTTATATCCATCCAGGATTATTGTAGGTGAAAAGTCAAAGCGGGCTGAAGAATTTGCCGCACTCCTAATGGAAGGCGCTAGCAAAGAAAATATAGATGTATTATTTACTGAATCGACAGAAGCTGAGGCTGTAAAGCTTTTTTCAAATACATATTTGGCAATGCGAGTTGCTTACTTTAATGAGCTAGATACCTATGCACAGGTACATGGGCTCGACTCTCGACAAATAATAGAAGGCGTATGTTTAGATCCTCGTATTGGGAATCACTATAATAACCCCTCATTTGGCTATGGCGGATACTGTTTGCCAAAAGATACAAAACAGCTTAGAGCAAATTACAATGAGGTGCCAAATAACATTATACAGGCTATAGTTGATGCGAATACAACACGTAAAGATTATATTGCAAAGACAATCCTTGATAAGAGTCCCAAAATAGTGGGCATATATCGTCTCATAATGAAGCATGGTTCGGATAATTTCAGAGCGTCTTCAATACAGGGGATTATGAAGAGAATAAAAGCTAAGGGTGTTGAGGTGGTTATTTATGAGCCAGTTCTGGAGGAGGCTGAATTCTATAACTCAAGGGTTATAAGTGATATTGACGAATTTAAAAAAATATCAGATATAATCGTGGCTAATAGATTGGCGGATGAAGTATTAGATGTTAAAAATAAAATTATAACGCGTGATCTTTTTGGAAAAGACTCTTAGAAGTCTCTATTGAAATTTAAATAAATATTATTCTAAGTATAGGTACTAATGATGACTAAAAAAGCATTGATTACAGGTATAACAGGACAGGATGGAGCGTATCTAGCCGAGTTTTTACTAAATAAAGGTTATGAAGTTCACGGTATAAAACGCAGAGCTTCATCATTTAATACTGATCGTGTAGATCACTTATACCAGGATCCACATGAGAAAAAGCAACGTTTCTTTTTACATTATGGTGATTTAACTGATTCAATGAACCTGGTGCGTTTGATTCAACAGATCGAGCCAGATGAAATATACAATCTTGGTGCTCAAAGTCATGTTGCGGTTTCATTCGAAAGTCCAGAGTACACGGCTGATACGGTAGGCATCGGCGCACTTAGAATTTTAGATGCTATCCGTATTTCAGGATTAGAAAAGAAAACACGATACTATCAAGCATCTACTTCTGAGTTGTATGGAGAGGTGCAAGAAATACCACAGAAGGAAACCACGCCTTTTTATCCGCGTTCACCCTATGCAGTAGCTAAGTTATACGCTTACTGGATTACTGTGAACTACAGAGAAGCATACGGAATGTATGCTTGTAATGGAATTTTGTTTAATCACGAATCGCCAATACGCGGTGAAACATTTGTTACTCGAAAAATTACGCGTGCAATATCTAGAATAAAATTGAATTTACAAAATAAGTTATATCTAGGAAACTTAAGTGCAAAGCGCGATTGGGGCCATGCAAAAGACTATGTTGAGATGCAGTGGTTAATGTTACAACAAGATCATGCTGAAGATTTTGTAATTGCAACCGGTGTTCAATACTCAGTAAGAGACTTTGTTAATAAAGCAGCTGCGGCAGTTGATATAGAAATGGAATGGAAAGGTGTGGGAGTTGATGAAAAAGGCTACAACAAAGCAACTGGAGAATGTATCGTGGAAGTTGATCCTCGTTATTTCAGACCTACAGAAGTAGAAACATTGCTTGGTGATCCAACAAAAGCCAAAGAAAAATTAGGCTGGGTTCCAAAAATCACACTGGATGAACTCGTTACTGAAATGGTTGAACATGACATGATGATTTCAAAGCGTGACGCATTGTGTGAGAAAGAAGGCTTCAAAACGAATAAATATTATGAATAAAGGCTTTTGCCATCCAGCATGCATTTGGCTGGGATCCAGTGGCTTATTTTTTATGTAGTAATTTGTAGGGTGGATCAAGCAACGCGGATCCACCAGTATAACAAGGCATTTATCATCCAGATTTTCATTTAAGCAGGATGAATTTAACAGGATTAAATTTAAACATGCTTTGCATGGCCCGAAGGATAAAATACAGGGATGTATTTTATAATCCAGTGACTTAAGGTTTTAATAGTATGAACAAAGCAGATAAAATATACATAGCAGGACACCGAGGACTTGTAGGAAGTGCAATACTTAGAAACCTGGAAAAAAATGGTTACAACAACTTTGTATTACGTACTAGTAAAGAGTTGAACCTAACTAGTCAGGCAGACGTAAATCAGTTTTTTGAAGCTGAAAAACCTGATTATGTCTTTCTTTCAGCAGCTAAAGTTGGCGGCATACTTGCTAATGATACGTATCCAGCTGATTTTATAAGAGATAACCTATTGATACAGACAAATGTCATTGATGCTGCTTATAGAAACAATGCTAAGAAGTTATTGTTTCTCGGTTCATCATGTATTTATCCTAAGTTTGCACCGCAACCAATGAAGGAAGAGCATCTGCTTACAGGTGAGCTAGAGCCAACAAATGAGTGGTATGCAATTGCAAAAATTGCAGGCATTAAAATGTGCCAGGCATATAAAAAACAGTATGGTTTTAATGCCATTTCGATAATGCCTACCAATCTTTACGGTACAGGTGATAATTTTAATCTTGAAAATTCACATGTAATGCCAGCCTTGATTAGAAAGTTTCACGATGCCAAAATTAAAGGTTCTAGTTCTGTTGAAGTATGGGGAACAGGTTCACCAAAAAGAGAATTTTTGCATGTGGATGATATGGCAGATGCTACAATTTATCTTATGCATAATTATGATGGCGAAGAGATTGTCAATGTTGGTGTGGGCGAGGATGTTTCAATTAAAGAACTAGCTGAGTTAGTTAAAGAAACAGTTGGTTTTAAAGGTGAATTGAGATTTGATACAAGCAAGCCAGATGGTACACCTCGTAAATTACTAGATGTGTCAAAGTTAAATAATGCTGGTTGGAAGGCAAAAATAGATCTTAAAGAGGGTGTGGCTAGTACATATCAATGGTTTATTGATAATAAAAGCGATTATAGAAGGTGATATTTTGAAAAACTATTCAAGGATTTTTATTGTCTAGTGTATTTAGCGGGCTCACTAATAGTTCGATTCTAGCTTTCTAAATAACTTGGATATCGATAGATACAGGTACATGCTCATTTTATTTAGAATCAAATTATTAATGAAAATTTATGTTTCCGAAGTGTCTCATGATGATTTTATTATAATCCTATATTGTTGAAAATATTTTCATGATGAATTTTGTTTTTTTTCTATGGTTAATTATCCTACCCTTCTATCAATTTTCATTAGTTGGCAGCCTGTCAATTGATAATATGATAGCTCCGTTACTCTTTGCAGTCTGGGTGATAGGTTATTTTGCAGGGGTTCAAAAGTTATCAAGCAATCAAATTCAAAATATATTTCAATCGATAGTATTGGCAACATTATATTTTATTAGCCATACAATTTCCCTGCTTACAACGCAAGGGGCAGTGTGGACTACGGCCTACGTGACAGCAACTAATATGTTGTACTTTATATTACCCATTTTATTTATTACCTCAATTAAGTCATTAAAAAGTTCTAATGATGCAATTATTGTAGTTATGTTCATTGCAAGCGTGACAGCGTTACTTGCTGCTTTGGGTATAATTGAATTCGATTTTTTCAGGCAGGCTGATTCTCGATTAGGTGAGGATTATCTAAAAAAATCTATTGGAATAATAGGTTCATATGGGGATGTTGGTATTTTAATGTCTCTATCTTTATTGTTTGTTATAGCGGGTAGGTCAAAAGAAGTTTTCTTTGGAAAAGGCTCATATATAAAAATCATCATAGTAATTACTCTAATTATGATTGGATTAGCAAGTATGCAATCCAGAAATATGATTTTAACTATATTTACTGCATTAATATGGTATTGGATAATAGGGCGTTGGGCTAGAAAATCAAAACTATGGTACAAAAAATTATATGCGATGATATTTGTATCAATATTTGTGAGTATTATGTTTGTCACACTGTTCTATTCACCACTACTTGAATTTATTCAAAGTGTTGGTGGAACAAAAGAAGCGGCAGGAACTGTTGATGATAGACTTGCACAATACAGTTTTATGTGGAATTTGGTAAAAGATCAAATATTCATCGGAGTGTCAGCAAATGTATACGAAGTGTATGAGCACGAAATCAGTTTAATACATAATATGTGGCTTAAGGAGCTTGTGCAGGGAGGTGTAATAAGTGTAATTGCAATGTTTTTATTATGGTGGCACGCCCTCACGGTGCAAGTTCAAAATTACCAATCAGGTCATAAGTCAAATTCAGCAAGAGTTTATATATCTGTCTTATTAGGCGTGCTTATTGCTACTCAATTCTATCCCGCAGGGTCGCTTATTTTTTGGGTTATTATTGGTATGTGTTCATCAATGCCGTGTGAAAAAAATAAACACATGCCTGATGTTATAACTAATAAAGCCAAACCTGACTCTATGGCTAATAAATCAAATAGCTATGTTCAGCTAAGATAGCTATTGTTAATGTATAGAGCTTTTTAGATTATGATTAAAATAAAAACTAATATTATTATATTTCTTGTTTTTAGTGTGCTTAGTAATATTGCATATTCAGCTTCATCTGAATATGCAATATGCGATGCATTTGAAAGTGGCGATAGCCAAAATATACAGTTGAAAATTAATAGTGACGATAAGTATTATGATACTAAAAATCTGATCTTGGGGTTCAATCTTGAAATGGCTCAAACGATACGAACAATTGGAAACTATAGTGATCCAGAAATAATCAAGCTTACAAAAAAATTGAAGCCAAATGCTCTTAGGTATCCTGGGGGCACACCAGCTAATTATTTTGATTGGCATAAGGAGATTCTGGATGAAAAGGTTATTGCTAAACATGCAAATCAACATATGCGTAAACTACTTAAAAATCAAAAAAGAAACAACAAGGGAAAACTGCCTTCAGCAAGCTTAAGTTCTTATGCCGATTTGGTGCATGAGTATGATATTAAACCTTTCATTGTGTTAAATGTATTTAAATCTACCGATGATATTAAATATGCGATTGATAAAGTAAAACGTCATATAGAAAAGCCTATATATTGGGAACTTGGAAATGAAGTTTCTAATGAAGGCTATCAGAAATGGATTAAATTAAAAAACAATAAGTCTTGGTCTGTTGATGGGTACATTGAAAGGTTAAAATTTACAGGCAATTATATAAAAACAAAATATCCTAAAGATAAGATAGGGGTAGTCGCTTCCGAAATGGCTGAAATGAGGAATCCCGGTAATGTGCGTACGTGGTATACAGAGAATAAACGTAAGAAATGGGATGCATTAATATATGAGTCAGCTGATTTTTTTGACGCAGTAATTGTCCATCCATATGTTTATGCTATGGATAATATTATAAATGACGTAGAAGTGCCATGCAGGGATAATACTAAATCATTTTTTAGTATTAAACATAAAGCCTGGATTATGTCTAATGTAACTAATTTATCAACACTTTATCTAAATAGACTAGATGAAAGATTCCCTAATAAAGAAGTTTGGCTTACTGAGTTTGGTATAATAGATCAGAGCGGCAAGTCTAAAGATGAAAAATTAGATAAACAAACGGGATTCCGTGTGTTGTCAACTGCGGCAAATTATCTTTCATGGTTGGAAGGGTACCCTAAAATTACAACGTGGCTGACTCACGGTATGTTTGAAGGTTTCGACTGGGCACACACTGTTTACCCTGATTTGTCTTATACGGCTAATGGTGTTGCATACAGTTTTGTTAAAGAATTTCTTTCTAATGTAGATGAAATATCTAACGCTGACTTGTCTAAACAAATCATATTCTCGGGTGTTGATGCATATAAGGATAATGCTGTTACATCAATAACAGCAATATTCGGGCGTGATCAGGTTTCGAATAACAATAGTATGATTCTTGTAAATGTTTCGAATTATAAATTAACAATTGAGTTGCCATGGGTTGCATCATCTGTGCGAAGTGTTGGTTTCGGATGGGATGAGCTTGTTAAGCCTGCACGATTTCAAGATATTAAAGATTTCGATAGTCAATCGATAAAGTCAAATAAGATAGATATAAAACCGCGCTCAATTGCTTTAATTACTCAGAAGCAAATACATGTACTTCATTAGAAATTGGCTATAGCTATAGTGAGTAATTCAATTTCATCAAAGTTAAAATCGGATAGTTTTTGGGTTGCTTTTGGATTTGCAGTCAATGCCACATCATCCCTTTTTATTAGTATTATTCTAGCTAGAGTATTAGATCCTGAAAGTGTGGGGCTATATTTTTTAGCATTTAGTATATCCATAATATTTAGTGGTATTCTACAATTTGGTTTTAATATTACTGTTGTAAGATTGATTAGCGCATCTATTGCAAATAATAAATTATCAGAACTACGTAATACGCTCATTAATTTATTGCTGCTTATAATGTTTTTGAGTGGGTTACTTGCATTCTTTTTTATGACGGATATGGCGAGTGACTTTTTTAAGTTGATACAGAAAAATCAATCCTTATCAACCTATATCCCATTGATTGGATTTTGGGTACTATTTATATCTATTCGATCTTACCTTGCTGAAGTATTTAGAGGTTTTCATGATATAAAAATGGCGGCTATTTATCAGAGAATATTACCTAATATTGTCGTTGTTATTGCGATATTTCTTTTCTATATAGCTGATATACAAATGGATCTGTATTTTGTTCTGTATATGTCAATGATTACTAATGCCTTACTAGTGTTGTTTGCACTGTATCCATTTTACAAAAAAATATCCGTACTTCCAAAAGGGCAGCAGGTGTCATTAATGCCAATGATACATTCATCTGCTCCTATTGCAGTTGGCCAGATTTTTCAGTTTATAGTAACGCAGACGCCTTTATGGGTGTTAGGAGCAGTCTCAACGGCTGACAAAGTTGCTGACTATGGTGTGGCATTTCGTTTGGCCGCTGTCATATCATTGCCATTGTTAATTGCTAATAATGTTGTTATGCCACATGTCTCAAAATATCATTCAACGGACAATACTGAGTCTTTGAATAAGTTAATACGCTATGCAGTAACTATAACATCGTTTATATCCATTGCATTATTGTTAGTCTATGTAGTTCTTGGCGAGGAAGTGTTAGTTGCATTTTATGGGCCTGGCTACAATGCTGCCTATATTATATTGATTATCATAGGTTGTGCACATGTAGTTAACGTTGCCTCGGGTTCACCTGCTGTTGTTTTAGCAATGGCTTGTAAAGAAAAATACGTTTTTTATAGCAGTGTACTCGCAGCAATCGTGACTTTTTTACTAAGTATTGTCGTTATACCTGAGTATGGCTTAATTGGTGCGGCATTTACTACGGCATTTGGTTTGATATTTCTCAATGCTTTGCTTGTTTTCTTTAGTTATAAAATCCTTGGATATAAAACTTATCTCTCAATTAACTCAGTACAAACTACTATTAAGCGAGTACTATAATGAATACAGTATGGAATGAAGAAAATATAATATTTTTAATTTCTATGCCTAGATCAGGCTCAACCTTGCTTCAGAGGATACTTGCAAATCACGCAGAAATTGCTTCGACTTCTGAATCATGGCTTTTATTATCTCAAATATATGCGCTTAAAGAAGGGGTGGCGTTTTCTGAATATAGCCATACAGCTGCGTCTCGTGCTGTGAATGATTTCTGTGAGTGTCTACCTAATGGGCGTGAGGAATATTTGTCAACTGTGAAAGAATTACTTGTTAAAAATTTTTCACAAGTTTCAGGCATTCATAAAAATATCTATTTAGAAAAAACACCTCGAAATAACCTTATATTGAAAGAATTGGTTGAAATGTTTCCCAATTCAAAGTATATATTTTTGTGGCGCAATCCTGCATCTGTGGTTGCATCGATGATTGATTCATTTGCGGCTGGTAAATGGAATATATATAGACAAGAAATTGACCTCTATGCAGGGTATGAAAACATGCTTTCAGCGGAATCGTTAAATATTAGTAAGAGGATAGATATAAGATATGAGGATCTTGTTTCTATGCCAGAGGAAAAAACGAATGAGTTATTGCAGTTCATAGGATTGGATTCTAAAACAAATGTGACTGACTTCGTGAATACGAAGTTAAAGGGTCGTATGGGTGATCCAACGGGTGTTAAAGAGTACTCTACAATATCTACAAAGTCGTTGCACAAGTGGGAAAAAACTTTCAGTAATCCATTAAGAAAAAAATGGCTAACTAAGTACATACAGAATATTGATGGTGAGGATTTACGTCGTATTGGTTACGATAAAGATTCCATATTAAGATCTATTTTTTTAATAAAGAATAGCTATACTCATTTTTTTAGTGATGCGATAAGAATGATTTACGGTCTACTGGATAGAAAGTTCCAAATTTCTTTAATTCGTCGATTGAATTGTATTAATAAAGGGAAGCGTAAATATACGCTTCAATAAATGTGTGGTTATCTTTCATAAAAGGTTATAGTTAATGAAGTGTATATTTAAACGACTTCTTTTTGTTGTGCAAAGTATTTTAAGCACAAATCCTACAATTTATATGTTTTTATATAAAATATTCGGTAAAAATAATCGTTTACTTGTAAATGCCGATACTCAAATTGTAATTGAGGGTTTTCCTAGGTCAGGTAACACATTTTCTGTTGTTGCACTTGAGTGGGCACAAGATAGAAAATTAAATATCGCGCATCATCTTCATGCTGCTACTCAAATAATTTGGGCTGTGAACAACAATATTCCGGCAGTAGCACTGATTCGAAAACCAGTGGATGCGGTAGCCTCACTTGTAATTCGTGAACCCTGTATTACTATTGGTGCAGGTCTAAGAGAATATATTCGATTTTATCAAGCCATATTGCCATATAAGAAAGATCTTCTTGTGGTTGAGTTTGAGCAAGTTATTTCTGATTATGGTGAAAGTATCATGAAAATGAATGATAAATTTTCTACAAACTTCAGTTTTTTTGAACATAATAGCGAGAATGTAAAAAAAGTATTCGAGCTTGTTCAACAATATTCAATTGAGGAATCAACTAGTAATATACTTGACGAGAAAAAAGTAGCCAGGCCATCTGTGGACAGAAAGTCACAAGCTGAATCGTTTAAAAATATAATTCATGGGAGTGCGTATTCAGCTTTATTAGCTAGAGCAAATAAATTATACAATGAATTGTTAGAATAACTGATATATAGAGTGACTAGGAAGTTTTATGTTATATTTTTTATATGTCTTGCGGGTGCTCCGCCCCATAACTCATTGCTAGGTATGTCTTTAGTTACAACAGAGCCTGCGGCAACAATTGAGTTTTTACCTATATGAACACCTTTTAAAATAACTGAATGTGTGCCAATCCATACATTATCATCGATGCTGACATTCGATGAGTCATAGCCATTCTGTTCGTATTCTGTGCTCTTATTGTTGAATTTATGATCATGATCATAAATGGATACATAATCGGCTATTAATACATCGTTACCAATTGTTATTAGTTTTTTTGAAACGATTATTGAGCCTTTGTTTATAAAGGTTCGCTTGCCTATCTTTATGTCCCCACCTGAACAATGCAGTAAAACATTATTCTCTACCCAGTTGTTTCCAGAAAATTGGATTTGTCCTTTATCAAATCTGAAATTATCGAATGAACTAAAATAGTATTTCCAGCCATCCGCTTTATGAAATAATTTTAAATAAATTAATATAAGGACTATTTTCCATCCAGATACATAGGGTCTAAGTTTGTTACTTATCATGATATTTTGTAAAATTTATTTTTAATTATCTCGATGTAATATTTCACTAATGATGAAATAGCGGGCTTTCCATGGAGTATGGCAGCAGCAAGTGATTCTCTATAGCTTAATGTGACCTGAGAATTACTCGCACCCCCCAGCCTCATTTTTGTTGTTACTATAGGTAAAAATCCGATATTGATTTTATCCCAGATACGTAACAAGAATTCATGATCTGCGGCTATTTTAAAACCGACACTGTACTCGCCGTATTTTTGATAGACATTTCTTTTAATGAAAGTAGATGGATGTGATACTTTCATTTTAGATAATAGACCTTTTTTTGTAATGTCCCCACCAACGCGTCTAACAACTTCATTTTTGTTGTTTATTTGCTCAGCGTAACCATGGCAAGCATCCAGATTGTTATCAGTCATATACTGAATTACCTGGCTTACAATATTTTTTTCAGCGTACATGTCATCTGAATTGAGGATATGAACAATATCACCACTAGCTAAGCGGATGCCTTTATTAAAGGCATCGTAAATGCCCGCATCAGCTTCACTTATATATTTAATATTGTTACTTTTTACTATGTCTAGAGTATTGTCGGTTGAGTTACCATCTATTACTAAATGCTCTATATCGGGATAGTCTTGTAATTTTATTGAATCTATACAATCTTGTATGGTATTTGCCCCATTATATACTGGGGTAACGATGGTTACTTTCATAATAGTTTTACTGGTTATCTATAGGATTTACTGAATTATATTTTTAACATAGGATATCATTGTAATTATTATTTGTGTAAATTATGTTTTCTATATATTGATGTCATTAGTCTCGTTATATTAGCTGACACTAATAATAATGCAGCTTTGACTCCACTAACCTGCTAGATTGAGCAGAATTAAATTTTAACTGTAGAAAAAATATGAAAATACTTCAAGTACATAACTTTTATCGCATACGTGGTGGAGAATGTAGTGTAGTTGATGAAGAAAAAAAACTTCTAGAGAATGCAGGGCACGAAGTTATGCGGTTTAGTCGTAATAGCACCCATATTGATGATTATGGCGTTCTGCAAAAAATAAAATCATTTATGAATATTCCTTTTAACAAAGCGATATATAAAGATGTTATCAGTGAATTTGAGAATAATAGGCCTGATGTGGCGCATGTGCACAATGTTTTTCCATTGATATCACCGTCGGTTTATTCCGCCTTACATGATCTTAATATCCCCATAGTCCAGACGCTCCATAATTACAGGTTTTTGTGCCCAAATGGTCAGTTTTTTATAAATGGTAATATTTGTAAGGCTTGCCAAACGTCAGGGTTTATCAGTGCAGTAAAGAATAAGTGTGTTAGAAACAATAGAGTCGTAAGTGCTTTGTATGCATCAGCTATTTCAAGGTCGTGGAAATCAGGTGTTGTACCTAATTATATTGATAAGTTTATTGCTCTGAATAAGTTTGTAGCAGATCAAATGCTTAATAATGGCGTCTCGGAAGAAAAAATAAGTATCTGTGGTAATTTTATTTATCCGGTTGATACAGATATCCGAGATAAAAAACCTTATGTGTTATACCTTGGAAGATTAAGTCCCGAAAAAGGTATATCGACATTGCTGCGTGCTATTGCTTCTATGTCTTCGGTTGTATTGAAAATAGCGGGTAGTGGCCCTGAGGAAAACGCTTTAAAGCTAGAGGCGAAAAAATTATGTGGTCCTCAGGTCGAGTTCGTAGGGCATGTTAGTGGTGATGACAAGCTTAAATTAGTTGCAGAAGCAACGTGTATGGTAGTTCCTTCAGAGTGGTACGAAAATTTCCCTATATCAATCTTAGAGTCTTTATCCCTTGGAACTCCTGTTATAGCAAGTAGAATAGGTGGCTTACCTGATATGATTATGAATGATGAAACGGGCTATCTTTTTACCGCAGGCGATCATCTTGAATTGTCGAATTGTATTCGGAAAATTTTATCAAATGAACCTAAATTAATTGAAATGTCTAAAAATGCGATGGATTATTCTAAGCGTGCTTGTGGCCCTGAACAGCATTTACATCAACTTATTGATATTTATCAGCAAGCCAGAAATAAGATATAATCATGACGTATTTAATTATAAAAAAATTATCATCAATAATAACTTGAGTCTTTATGAGTAAAAACTACGATGTAATAGGTTGTGATATTGCGGCCCTCACGATGCAGGAAATGGTCGATACTGTGCTCACAAGGGTTCAGAGTAAACAAGGTGGTTATGTTTGTTTTACTAATGTTCACGTGTCGGTAATGACTCATGATGATGCTGAGCTTAAGCAAATCATTAACAGTTCTTTTTTAAGTGTGCCTGACGGCAAGCCGCTTTACTGGGTGGGCAAGCTTAAAGGGTTAAGTAATATCGAGCAAATTCCAGGGCCTGATTTTTTCCCCCGTTTATTACAAACAGAAACACCTATCCCATTGCGTCATTATTTTTATGGTGGCAAGCAAGAGGTTCTTGATAAGCTAATTAGTAACATAAAAGTGAATTACCCTAATGTCGACATAGTAGGTGCTTATTCGCCCCCTTTTCGTGAATTAACCGAGACAGAAATTGAGGCCGAATTGATGAATATTCGAGCATCTAATGCAGACGTGGTATGGGTTGGGCTAGGTGCGCCTAAGCAGGAAAAATGGATGGCTAAACACAGTGAGGCACTGAAGCCAGCTGTCTTATTCGGCGTAGGTGCCGCTTTTGATTTTCATGCAGGTACTGTTCAGCGTGCACCCCGCTGGGCGCAGAAGTTGGGCTTAGAATGGTTGCATCGACTATTAAGTGAGCCTAGGCGTCTCTGGAAGCGGTATTTTTATACTAATACCATGTTTGTCGTTTATTTAATCAGAGATATGCTTTTTTCACACTAAATGAATAATCCTTAGTAGCCTTATTATTTCAGCTTATAGATCTTTTGTTTAATTGGGCTTGAACACTGGTATGGTCTAAAAGCGCCAGGTAGACCTACTAAGCTTATGATTTGTCGGTTTTATTTACATTTCGTTTTTTTTCAATGCTCGGTTATTTTCTAACTAATTGTTTTTTAAAAATAAAATGCTTAGGGCGTGTTTCTTGCTAGTACTTCTTTCTGTTGTATTGTTTTAATTTTCACATACTAGGAGTATAAAATGAATAAAACATTATCAATCTTATGTGGTGTTTGCTGTCTGGCTACAACTGGAAGTGGTTTGGCTTCAATAGTCTCAGTGACGGGTGGTATTTCACTGATTGAGGCACCTGCATCTGTTGCACCTGGCGAGCTCGAAAGTTCAACTAATGCATGGGCTTTTGATGAAAGGCAGTCATACGAATTATCAAGTGATTTAATGGTGGATAGATTGAGCGGTACAACCTCTGCTGGTACCATTAATTCAGGTACGGTTGTTAATAGTTATTTTATACATGCAGATCCATTAGGTAGTGGAACTGATCCTGCAGATGTTGTGAATATCTCAGGTACAGTTACATTCGATACAGCTATTTTGGGATTAATTTGGACAGGACAGGCATGTAATAACTGTCCCGTGTCTCCAAAGTATTTAGACGCAAGTGACTATCTAGGTGCAGTAGGCACTATCTATCCTACAGGGAGTCTAGGCAGGGGATACGAAGTAGAGGATTTTTATGCCATAAACGGTACTCAAGATTTTGTAATAATTAGTGAAGATGGTTTTTCACTAACAACTTTGAGTTCTGCAGCACAGCCGCTTTTCTCTGATCAGCTAAGGGTGATTACTGCTGCGTCACCTGTGCCATTGCCACTGCCTGTAATGTTGTTTTGTAGTGGTTTCTTAGCATTGATAGGTTTTGCTCGTAGAAACAGGTCATAAGCAATCAGATTCCATGCACTTTAGTAAACGTCACAGTTTGCTTCAATAAGTGCATTTTTCTTAGGGGAAAAATACAGTTTAAAATATTTAATGTTATATTTTTATGAGAAATAAACTCATGCTCAATCATTAGTCATTAAGCCGTTTTTAAATTAAAATAACTGTATTATTAAATTGCTTATGAAAAAAATTATTAAGTGTAATTGCTAACAAGTCATTGTAATTTATCAAAGAACTATAGATACTGTCTATTCATAGTTAGTCTAGGAATATCATAAAGTTAGCACTTTATAATATTCAAATACGGGCATATTAAAGCTAATAAACACACTACTCAGTGTGTTTATTAGTGTATACAGATATAGATTTTGGTTTTTATGGGCTTATTTTTTAGTATTTGATGTTGAGGTATTGTGTTAAATAATATTACGCACTCTAGCTATAAAGATATTTAATAAATGGCATTATATTAAGTTTGTAACTATTAGCGGCTAATATGGATAATTAAGTCGTTTTTTGATGATAATAAATATACAGAAATATTGATAATTTCGGAGTTTTTTATGCAGTTTGAAAGTCACACTAGTGAACATGTTTGGAAAGTAAGTAACTATTTTTGGGCTAGTTTGACAGTTGTTTTTTTTGCAATGATATTTGTTTATTATGATGGCTTAAAAGATATGGTGACCTTATGGAATACTAGGCCAGAATATGGTCATGGCTTTATGATTCCATTTATATCGGCATTTTTTATCTGGCAGAAGAAAGATCAGCTTGAAAAAATTGAATTTAATAGCTCTTGGCTTGGAGTAGTAATTACTGCATTGGGGTTGTTAATTTTTTATGTTGGTACGTTAAGTTCTATATTTGCTGTTATACAATATGCTTTTCTCATCACTATAATCGGTGTCGCTATATCGATAACAGGTTTAAATGCATTTAAGTTAATTATTGTGCCAATATTGGTGCTTGCATTTATGATTCCCTTGCCTGGTTTTTTCTATAATAATTTGTCATCTGAATTGCAATTAATTTCTTCAGAAATAGGCGTTGCATTTATCCGCTTGTTCGGCATTAGCGTATATCTTGAAGGGAATGTAATTGATCTTGGTGTGTTTAAGTTGCAGGTTGTTGAGGCATGCAATGGCTTAAGATACTTGTTTCCTTTAATGACATTGGGGTTCATAGCTGCCTATTTTTTTACTGGGGCTTTTTGGAAAAAAGCTATTATATTCTTATCTACAATTCCAATAACTATAATAATGAATAGTATTAGAATTGGTGTGATAGGTATTACAGTGGAGTATTGGGGGCAGGAAATGGCTGAAGGCTTTCTTCATGATTTTGAAGGCTGGGCTGTTTTTATGGCCTGTATAGGTATATTGATTGTCGAAATGTGGATTTTAGCTCGCATTGGTAAAGATAGAATTCCACTTCGAGAGGCATTTGGCTTAGATTTGCCAGAGCCTACGCCAGAAGGTGTAGATGTTAAATTTAGAAAGATTACTAAATCATTTTATATTTCCGGCACTCTGATTATTGTCGTTGCAATATCCTCTTTGGCATTGCCTGAGCGGACTGAAATTGAACCTGATCGTACTACATTTGCAGAATTCCCTTTGAATATAGATGAATGGAAAGGACGCAGTGGTTATATTGAACAGGTAATTCTTGATGTGTTAAAGCTGACAGATTATGTTATGACCGATTATGTAGATGCTGATGGAAATATGATAAATTTATATAGTGCCTATTACGCTTCTCAAAGAGCAGGTTCATCTGCTCATTCTCCTAAGTCTTGCATACCAGGCGGTGGCTGGAGAATCTCAGGTTTTGGAGAGTACGCGATTGATGGTGTGCTTGTAGATGGTGTCCCATTAGTTGCTAATCGGCTTGTTATACAGAAAGGTGAGAATAAGCAATTAGTTTATTACTGGTTTCAACAGCGTGGTCGTATTATTACTAATGAATATTTAGTTAAATGGTATTTGTTTTGGGATTCATTAACAATAAATCGTACAGATGGCTCTTTGATTCGTATATCGGCATATTTGAAAAAGGGTGAAAGTATTGAACATGCAGATCAGCGTATTAAAGCCTTTATAGTGAAAATGAATGAAAAAATAGGTGATTATATTCCTGGCAAATAAGGGTTTATTTTTTTAAAACTCATATAAATGAGTTAAGTTGATAATTAAGGTACTTCTTAAGTATGTTGAATAATGTATGTAGTCTGAAAGAGATACTTTAAATCTTAGTTCATTCATGATTTTGATGAATGTGGTGTAAATTGGCTATCAAGTAGCCTGAGTCTTTATAAAATAGTTGGTATTAAAATTGGGTAGTTTACTTCTTTTTGTAACGGCAATGGTTATAAGTATGGCCATTGTTCCATTGATGATGCGCCTTGCTCCACATGTAGGTATGGTTGATTTACCTGATCCGCGTAAAGTCCATACTATACCTATTCCCCGAGTTGGCGGGATAGGTATAGTCATTGGTGCAATACTCCCTGTTATTTTCTGGCTGCCTTTTGATCCACTAATTGCATCATATGTTTTTGGGTGTCTTGTGCTTCTCGTTTTTGGTGTCTGGGACGATTCATGCGAGTTGGGGCATTATGTGAAATTTGTAGGGCAGTTTCTTGCTGTTCTACCAGCGGTGTTTTATGCAGATTTATATGTATCCACTCTTCCTCTGATTGGGGATATATCTGAAATAGCCGGGAAAATATTTACAGTAGTTGCTATTGTAGGGATGATAAATGCTACAAATCATTCTGATGGGCTTGATGGATTAGCTGGTGGCTTATCAATGCTGAGCTTGGCTTGTATAGGCTATCTAATGTATATGGTGGATGATAGCAGTATGGTATTCATTACTGTATCAGTTATGGGCGGAGTATTTGGTTTCTTACGATTTAACAGTCATCCTGCTAAGGTATTTATGGGGGATGGGGGTAGTCAGTTTTTAGGCTTTTCACTTGGATTCCTCGTTATTGTACTTATTCAAAAATCTAATCCAGCGTTAAGTCCCGCATTGCCTCTGCTAATTTTAGGTCTACCTGTTGTCGATATTCTGGCTGTTTTTTATTTACGTATATCTGGTGGGATGAATTGGTTTAAAGCTACAAGAAATCATATTCATCACCGACTTTTAGATATTGGTTTCACACATTATGAATCGGTCATCATAATATATCTTGTTCAGATGTCATTGATTTTAAGTTCAATAGTACTCTTATATGAGTACGACTCATTACTTTTATTAATATACTTTGGTGTAACTATTGGTGTTTTTGCGGCACTTACTTTTTCTGAAAGAAAAGGTTATAAGGTGCATAAAAATAACAGTTCATCGGTAATTGATAGGATTATCAATAAAAAGCTTAAAAGTAAAACTGTGTTGAGGTTGTTAGGCGACTATGTAGTTTTGTCTATATCATTAATATTTGTAGCTGTTAGCTTAATCGTTGCTCGTGTACCCGTAGATATTGGTTATTTGCCTTTAGTGCTTTTAGTATGCTTTTTATTTGTTTATGTGTTTTTAAGCAATTACCGGCGCCTAGTTTCAAAATTAGTGTTATATGTAACGGCTGCACTAATTGTTTATCTCGATTACAATCATCTTAATTTGGGTGGGAGCTTAATTGCTGATGTAGAGATAGTTATATATATATTGATGGCTATTGCTGTTGTTCTAGTGATTAAGTTTGATGATAAAATTGATTTTGTAATGTCTCCACTTGACTATTTGGTTGCTATTATAGTAATAATTACATTTACAATATTAAATTTGTCACCAGAGAATATTGGATATGGGGGTTATATCCTTAAATTGATACTGCTTTTTTACGGTTGTGAATTGATCGAAAAAAGAAGTGTGTTAGGATTTAAAATAATTACATCAGCATCACTATTAACTCTTTCAATATTAACGATTAAGATTTTAAATGGGTAAGTAGTCAAATGTTATATCTTATAAATATTTGTGAAATTAATGATCAGGATAAGTTGCTCTGTTGTTTTTTGTGGAATTAATATTAGCGAAGTGTGTTATCTAATATGGTGAGTTATAAAAAATTTTGAACAGATGTTTCAAACATAAATTAAAAATATAAATGGCAGGAAACTGATAATGAAATACCTTATTTCAGGACTAACAAAATTAACCGCAACATCTATATTGGTTGCATCCTTAGTGGCCTGTGGTGGAGCAGAAGAGCGTAAGGTTAAATATCTGGAGAGAGGTAAGGCTTATCTCGCTGACAAAAATTACGACAAAGCCAAAATTGAGATTAAGAATGTCTTACAAATAGACCCTAAATATGCAGAAGCATATTATTTGATGGGTAAATTAGATGAGGCGAATAAAGAGCTAGGAAGAGCTCTTAACAACTATGCTAAAGCTATTGAATTAGATCCTGGTCACACTGATGCTAAATTAAAATTGGCTAAAATTTATGTGATTGTAGGTACAGAAGATTATATAAAAAAGGCCAATAAACTGATCTTGCAAGTAAAACAAGAAAATCCCAATAGTGCAGAAGCCGAATTAATAGATGCAACTATCCTATATAAAGCAGGATCAAAATCAAGTGCGACAGAGAAAATGGAAAAAGTTGTCGCTAAAGATATGAGCTTAGTCGAAGGCATAAGTTTGTTGTCTACTATTTACCTAGCTGATGGCAATGAGAATAAAGCAATTAATTTATTAACGAAAGGCGTTTCTAATAATGAAGATAATGTTTTTCTTAGGATTTCACTGGCTAAAATACTGGCTAAAAATAACGATTTTATAGGCGCGGAAAAATATTTAAAAGAAGCAATTAATATAGAACCAGATGAATTTAAGCTTCAGGTTGCTATAGCAACATTTTATGCGACAAGTGATCAAGTTAATAAGGCAGAAGCTGTACTGAGAAAATCTATTGAGCAGAATCCAGAAGATGTTAGGCGTTATCTTGTTCTTGTCGAACTACTTGCTTCTAGAATGGGGGTGTCTGAAGCAGAGAAAGAATTAAGTAATGCTGTGTCTAATAATCCGGAATTATATGATTTGAAATTTGCTCAAGTTAAATTTTATGAAAAATTAGGCAAACGTGATGAGGCTAAAAAAGGTTTAAAATTAATTATTTCTAATAAGTCATATGACATTGAAGGCGTGAAAGCGCGTAATTATATGGCTAAAATTTTACTTGAAGAAGGTAATCAGAAAGGTGCAAAAACTTATCTTGATGAAGTTATAGCTGAATATCCAAATAATAATGACGCCTTGTTCTTGATTAGTAAGTTGGCGTTGGCTAATTCAGATTCAATAGCTGCGATTAATGGTTTGCGAACTGTTGTCAAAAATGATCCTAAAAATTCTGAGGCATCTTTATTGCTGGCGCAGGCACATGAACTAAATAATGAAAGCTCGCTAGCAGAAAATGAACTTAAGAAAGCTATGGAAGCTAACCCTATTAATGACCAAACGCATGTTAATTATGCTCGCTACCTCGGTAGTAAAGGGCGAATGGAAGAAGCTGTAAGCATTGTTGACAAGGCTTTGGTTTATTTTAAAGATAGTTATGATTTAATGAATCTGAAATTAAAGACCGTTGCTTCTCAAGGCAAAGATTCTGAATTACTTGCACTGTTGGATATGATGGAGCAGTCTAAGCCGAACAAAGATGAAGTAAATATTTATAAAGGCCAATATTTTTTATCTAAACATGAAAATGTCAAAGCTATAGAGCAATTTGAAAAAGCTTATACAAAGTCACGGGATAAGTATAAGGCTCTTCAATTGATCGTGAAAACTTATATGGCGTCAGGCCAGTCTGATAAAGCGCTTTCTCGTCTGCAGCAGAATCTTGATAAAAACCCAGATGATTCTATTGCCAATTTATTAATGGGACAGATATACCAGTCTCAGAAAAAGATTGAAGAAGCGAGAGAAAAATTCATGTTAGCTTCTAAAGCGGCTGAATCTTGGTTTCCACCTTACTCAAGCCTTGCGTCAACCTATGTGGAGGAAAAAAATCTTGAGGAGGCTATCAAGGTTTATTTAGATGCAGAAGCCAAATTAAAGAATAAAGTACCAGCTCAGCTACAGCTTGCATCTATATACGAACGTCAAAAAGCTTTTACTAAAGCAATGAATGTATATAAGAGTATTTTGGCTGAAAATTCTAATAACAAACTTGCAGCAAATAATTATGCCTCTCTGCTCTTAGATCATGGAGATAAGGCGGATATCGCTATGGCACTTGAATTATCGAAAAGCTTTGAAAAAGTTTCGCAACCAGCTTTTCAGGATACATTGGGTTGGGCTTATGCAAAATCTGGTGATAATGTAAAAGCTGTCGAGGTGTTGAAGTCAGTAGTTGAAAAGTCACCTAAAGTTGCAGTTTTTAGATATCATTTAGGATTTGCGTTATATCACGCTGGTGATAAAGCTGCAGCTAAATCACATCTAGAGATTGCAGTTTCTAATAAACAAAGCTTTTCTGGGAAAGATAAGGCTATTGAACTTTTGAAAACTATTTAACTGCATGATAATTATATGTCACTTAAATAAGTAGCGCTTTGCTAGTGACACAATGTGTTAATATTTTTCATTACATATTATGCAGTGTGTTTCTAGGCTAGAGTGTCGTTGTGATATGAGTCAAATTGTTTTAATAGCTCATTTTCGTGTCTATATAGTATGAGTGTAACTTGAAGATCTCTAATTGATATATTTGGCTGGGGAAAACATCCTTAAGCTGTTCGAATATAGTCAAGCAAGATCAGTGAGATAGACTATTATTGGATCTAATAATCAGAATATGCATATCTTTTAATGATTATAGAAGTAATTAGCTTTGGTATCTCGACGGCCCTGTTCCTTATACTTGGCTTGGTTATGCTTACAGGCCAACGAGATAATTTGCCTAAAATCATGCTGGCAGTGGCATCACTGGTAAGTGCTGTTTGGTCTGGTACAGTTACTTATCAAGCCATATATGGCGGTCTTTTAAGTTTTACGCTTCTCCTTGAGTTATTACGTTCTCTCGCATGGTTTGCTTTTCTGTTAGTTATGCTTCGTACAGCTTATAAATCTTCAGATCGAGTTAACAAAAACTTTAAAGTTACATTTGCAGGCCTAAGTATTTTTGTGATTGGCTTGATGTTGCTTGCTTTATATCGTATTTCTGGTGGTTCTTTATTCGAGATAATCGCAGGAAACGACGTACTGATTGGTCATTTACTTATCTCTATTGGTGGGCTTGTTATTATTGAGCAACTCTATCGAAATACCTCTGAAGAGCATCGTTGGGCATTGAAGTATCTGTGGATTGCAATTGGTGCGATGTTTGCCTATGACTTCTACATGTATTCCGACGCCTTTCTATTTCAACGAATTGACAATGAGTTGTGGAACGCGCGTGGTTTTATTCACGCAATGGTGGTGCCACTTATTGGCGTTGCAATTAAGCGGGAGATGCAATGGTCCTTAGGTGATGACTCAATAGACATCTTTCTTTCGAGACATATGGTTTTCCATACAACTACTCTGCTTGCAGCGGGTTTGTATCTTGTATTTATAGGTTTTGGCGGCTATTACGTACGTGATATGGGGGGTGACTGGGGCGTAGTCGCACAAGCTACTTTCTTATTTGCTGCAGTGCTTGTACTGGCAATATTGTTATTTTCGGGAAAAATCAGGTCACGGCTCAAAGTGACTATCGATAAACATTTCTTTCACTATAAATATGATTATCGTGAAGAATGGTTGAGAATTATTCGTACATTGTCTTCACAAGACACCTCTAGACGTTTACATGAAAGGGCCATACGTGCATTGGCACAAATCATTGATAGTCCTGGCGGCTTATTGGTCATGGAAAGAGAAAATGGTTATTTTGAGTCGGATGAGACCTGGAATTTTGAACAGCCTAATGTGCGTGAGCCTGCAAATTCTACACTGGTGCGATTTTTAGCTGAGCATCAATTCGTAATCAGCTTAGATGAATATAATAGTGACCCAGATATGTACACCCGTCTAGGCGTGTTAGATATTCCAGATTGGTTATTAAGTAATAAACAAGCATGGTTAGTAGTGCCCCTAATGTTACAAGATCATATGATGGGTTTTGTAGTTTTGCTACGTTCTCCTGCTCATGAGCGATATTTTAACTGGGAAGATAGTGATCTACTGAAAACCGCAGGTAGGCAGGCAGCCAGTCATTTGGCGCAATATGAAACTGCTCAGGCATTGGTGAGCGCAAAACGTTTTGAGGAAGTTAATCGTTTATCTGCATTTATTGTACACGACGTGAAAAATATGGTCGGCCAGCTATCAATGGTTGTTTCTAATGCGGCGAAACATAAAAATAATCCGATGTTTATTGATGATGCAATTATTACAGTTGAAAATTCAGTTACTAAAATGAATAAGTTACTGACTCGACTACGGGGTGGTGAATCTGATAAAGCAACGACTTTAAGCCTTTGCGAGCTTCTTGAAGATAGTATCCGTATTTGTGTTAAGGCGGGAACCCTTCCTATTCCAGTATTGGATTGTTTAAACCAAGAAGTATTAGTAACAGCTGATAAAGATCGAATGTCCGCGAATATTGCCCATATTATTCAAAATGCACAGGATGCTACAGCTGACACTGGAAGAATTACTGTAAAGCTGCGTAAGCAGGGTGACTTTGCTGTTATTACTATAGAAGACACAGGTGAAGGTATGGATGAAGTCTTCATTCATGACCGTTTATTCCAGCCATTCGAATCAACTAAAGGAACTATGGGAATAGGTGTATTTCAGGTAAGAGAATATGTACATAAGTTAGGTGGTCAACTAGACGTAGAGAGTCAGCCTGGTATAGGTACAACATTCCGCTTACATATACCTTTAAGTGAGTCACTGAAAGCAGAGAATAGCTCACAAGTCGTACAGCTGAATAAACATGGGAAGCATATATAAGATGACTAATCCTAAAATATTAATAGTTGATGATGATGAAGGAATCCGCGCACAATTAAAGTGGGGGTTTGAGGGTTATGATGTTATTACGGCTGACTCACGTTTAAATGCAATGGAGCAAATAAATATTCATCACCCATTAATTGTTACGTTAGATTTAGGGCTTCCACCAGATGCTGATGGTACTACAGAAGGGTTTGCGACACTTAAGGAAATATTGCAGAAAGCACCAGCTACAAAAGTAGTGATGGTTTCAGCCTCTGAAGACGCAGGGAATGCCGAAAGAGCCAAAAGCTGTGGGGCGTTCGATTATTATTCAAAGCCAGTTGATATGGCCCAATTACTGCGTATCATTAACAGAGCGTATGCTGAAATTCAGGATGTTTCTCATAAAACATAATGAAATTTGGCTGCGCATATAGCTGATACGTACTATATGGCTGTAGTCAGCGTTAAAGCTATTTTACCATGCCCATACGTACTCAGTACCCTTCGTTTTCTCTCCTAGATAAATCACTTTAATGAACTCTTATGCAGTATTATTAGTTGATGATGCTAATTTATTTATCATAGCTTCTGTTTTATTGTCTCGATTAGTAGTGTGAGCCCTTACAAATAAATAGTAAAAAAATCCGACACTTTGGTGTTGCTTAGTGTAATTATCTGTAGCAGAATCAATACTTCATACAGAAATTAAATAGCGATTTAAATGGAAAACAACAAAAAAATTCTCATCGTTGAAGATGATCCTGGGCTGCAAAAGCAGATGAAATGGAGTTTCGATGACTTTGAAGTATTCATTGCAGGAAATAGAGAGGAGGCACTAAAAATTGTCGCAAAAGAGCATCCTTCAGTTGCCACAGTTGATCTGGGCTTGCCGCCAGATCCAGAAGGATCAACAGAAGGTTTAGCCACAGTTGAAGAAATATTGGCGGCAGCACCCAATACTAAAGTCATTGTAGTCAGTGGAAATGATGATAGAGCAAATGCAGTAAAGGCAGTTGCCTCTGGTGCCTATGATTTCTACCAAAAGCCGATTGATTCAGAATTACTGAACCAAATAGTAACTCGTGCTCATCATGTTTATGAGTTAGAGGAAGATAATCGTAGACTTATCATGGAGCATTTCGATGTACCCATGGAAGGTATGATTACTAGTAGTCCTCAAATGCAATCGGTATGTCAGAAAATTGAAAAAGTAGCACCTTCTGATGCAACTGTATTACTGCTAGGCGATAGCGGTACAGGCAAGGAAGTATGCGCACGTGCATTACATGGTAAGAATCCGAGTATTACTGGGCGATTCGTTGCAATAAACTGTGCCGCTATTCCTGAAAATCTCCTTGAAAGTGAATTATTCGGGTCAGAAAAAGGTGCATTTACTGGAGCAACAAAAACAACACCCGGTAAAATTGAGTATGCAGAAGGCGGTACTTTATTTTTAGATGAAATGGGTGAGTTGCCCATGCCATTGCAAGCAAAATTATTACGCTTTTTACAGGAAAGAGTGGTAGAACGAATTGGTGGTAGAGAAGAGATTCCAGTTAATGTCCGCGTTATTTGTGCCACGCATCAAGATCTAGAGGATAAAATCTCCAAGCAAGAATTTCGTGAAGATTTATATTACCGAATTAATGAAATCCCTATTCATATTCCGCCACTTAAAGATCGGGATGGTGATGTTTTGCTTTTAGCAAGGTCATTCTTTGATCAGATGAATAAAGATCAGGGTAAAAAGCTCAAGGGTTTTACCAAAGAAGCGCTCAGTGCAATGGAGGCTCATCATTGGCCTGGGAATGTCCGTGAGTTAAAAAATAGAATAAAACGTGCTGTTATTATGGCGGATGGTAAACAAATTACGGCTGCAGATTTAGAGTTAAAGATATCGGATGTAAATGCTGAAATAAATTCTTTTAATTTACGTGAGGTAAGAGAAGTCGCTGAGCGTAGTGTTATTACTAAAGCATTGAAACATACCAATGGGAAAGTATCACCAGCTGCTGAACTGCTGGGAGTTAGTCGTCCAACTTTGTATGACTTAATGCAGAAATTAGAGATTACTGCGTAATTTTATTTTGAATATAATTTTATATACGTGAAAAATAAAACTAAGCTAAGAATATATATTATTGGAATAACTACAGGTAATTTTCTGTTTGGGATAAGTGCGGTGAAAATATATCATTTTTTCAAATTTTAGTAGAGGTTATATTTAAAGTTATTTATCAACTTGTGTTTTTTAAAAAAGCTAAGCTATTTAATTTCAATCCTCTGATATAGTAAGTGCTTAACATGCATTGCGATAATGATCGCATGTTATATATAAATGTGATGTTAATGTTTTGAGTGGTGAAAATTTAAACGCGCGTATTTTCAGAATAATCACGGTGCTTTTAATAAAATATTTAATAGATTGAGATGAAATATATGTGTGGGCGTAAAAATTCGATTAAGTCAATATTTATACTATGTTTTGTTATGTTCCTAGCTTCTTGTGGGGGTGCATCTGATGATCGAAAAAATAAATATCTCGAAAAAGGAAAGGTTTATTTAGCGGAAAATAATTTAGATAAGGCTAGGATTGAATTTAAAAATGTACTTCAAATTGATCCGAAGTTTGCTGAAGCATATTTTTATATGGGTGTTCTTGAAGAGCGCAATAAGCAGCTTCGTAAGGCGTTATCCTATTATAATGGAGCGATTGAGTTAAAGTCTGTTTATATTGCTCCTAAAGTAAAAGTGGCAAAAATATATTTTGTTGTAGGTACTAAAGAGTATATTGAAAAATCAAAAGAAATTTTAAAGGAAGTATTATCTATTGATCCAGATAATGCGGAAGCCAATTTGATTTTATCGACAATTGACTATAAATCTGGTAAGCAGGACAAGGCAATAAAAGATATTGAGCTGTTGTTAAGTAAGCATGGAGATATGGTTGAAGCTATTAGTTTGCTGTCCACTATACACTCGTCTAGAGGTGATGTTAAAAAGGCACTTATAGTGTTAAAAAATGGTATACGTAAAAATCCTCAAGATATTTCGTTGAGGATGCCTTATGCAAAATTACTGGCAAAAAGTAATAATAATAAAGAAGCAGAAAAACAGCTAAAAGAAATAATTCAGATTAAACCCGAAGATTTTTCTTTTCGGGTGACTTTGTCAAGATTTTATAAATTTAATGGTGAAACAGATAAAGCAGAAGCTGTACTAAGGAAAGCAATAGAGGATGATGCCGATGATGCGAGTCGATACCTTGCGCTTATAGAGTTTATTGAGATGAATAAGTCTCTTGGTAACGCAGAGGAGGAGTTGTTGGCTTTTATAAGTCTCAAGCCTGAATTGTATGAATTGAAATTTTCGCTGTCTGAAAGATATATCAAAGCAGAGGAAATAGAAAAAGCTAAAAGTATATTAAAATCGCTTGTCGAATCTAGATCTTATAAAATGGAGGGCGTAAAAGCAAGGTTGAGATTGGCTGAAGTTTTTTTTGAAGAAGAAAAAAATATATCAGCTGCGCTACTGCTTGTAAAAAAAGTTCTCGAAGAATATCCTCAGGACAATGAGGCGTTGCTACTAAACGGGAAAATATCTTTACAAAATAATGATATTTTTACGGCGATAAATTCATTGAGGTTTGTTTTAAAAAATCAACCAGCAAATACAGATGTCTCATTACTACTAGCACGAGCACATTTTATAAATGGAGAGGTGGAGCTTGCCGAAAACGTGCTTAAAAACTCAATTTCGATAAATCCAAAGAACCATGTAGCTTATTATAATTATGCTAAATATTTATTAGAGAATAAGAAATACAGTGAGTCATCTAAAGTTTTAGATAAGGCATTAGAGTCATTTGTAGATAATTATGAATTAATGGAGCTTAAACTGTCTTTAATGGCAGCGCTCAATAATGAACCAGACTTAATCGAATTATTGAATGCGATGCAGGAAAAGCACAAAGATAAAGGCGATATATACATTAAGAGAGGAAAGTTCTATCTGATAAAGAAGAAGTATGCCGAAGCATTGCTTGAATTTGATAAAGCATATGAAAAAATGGTAAATAAATATCGGTCATTAGAACTGATAGTTCATACGTATATCGTGCAAAAAATGCCGGAAAAGGCTATTGATAGATTAATGAAAATTCGAAATGAAAACCCAGATAATGCATTGGCATATCAGTTTTTAGGGGTGGTATATAAAGGTCAAAATAATTATCAGAAATCTCGAGATAATTTTATTCTGGCTATTCAAAAAGATAACCAATGGTCAGTGCCTTATATGGATCTGGCCAAATTGTATTTGGCTAATAATGATAATAATAAGGCAATAAATGTTTATCTAGATGCGATTCAAAATAATGTAAATGTTGAAAATGTAAAAATACAATTGGCATCGTTGTATGAAAAAGATAAAAAATATCAGCTTGCAATAAAGATATATGAAGAGGTTCTCTCGGCAAATTCTAAAAACTTAATGGTCAAAAATAATCTTGCTCTATTGCTTGTTGAAAATGATCCGACTGAGAATGAAATAAGTAGAGCAGTCGAATTAGTTAGTGAATTTGCAAATATTAAACAGCCTATCTTTAAAGACACAATGGGATGGGTGTATGCTAAATCAGGCCAAAGTGAAAAAGCAATTGTAGTGTTAGAAGAGGTGGTAAAAAGTTCACCAAATGTCGCTATATTTAAGTATCATCTTGCGGTTGCATTGAATGATTCAGGGAATACTAGTAGTGCTAAAATATATTTGTCACAAGCTATTGAAAGTAAGCAGGACTTTATGCATAAACAGAAAGCGATAGCTCTACTTAAACAGTTATGATTTTAATGTATATGTAAATAAGAGCTGTGAATTGTGTATAAGTTATTAAAGAATAGCTTTTGTTTAGTTTTAAATTTTTGATTATAATGTTTTATTGTAATCATATACACAGCAGGTATAAATAAATTAAAAATTTAGATAAATTAATAGAGCTATTTCAGCAATTCGGAGGGCAATTCGAAAATGTCGAAATTAGGCATAATGAAGAGGCTGGTTTTTATTGCTATTCAAAGAATTCAAAAAAAAACAGTATTATTTCTTGTCCTTCCAGCTTGCTGGTTGATGTGAATGATATTGATATTAATGCAGAGGGCTTGTTTATAAGTCGCCCTGAAAAATATGGAGAAAATATTGACTTTTTAAATCAATATTTTAAATTTCAATTTAACGGTGAGGTTGTAAATCATCAGGTAGAAAAAAAGCATCAAATTGATTCTTTGTCAGAAGTTGATCTATCCGTTATATCAAATATATTTCCACCCGAATTGTATAATCTAGAAGAATACGATGATCTTGAATATGCAAAAAAACGGATAATAGACTGTCATAACAAGCCATATCTAGATAAAAAAGTATTAATGCCTTTTGTTACCTTTGCTAATTACCATAAAAATGGACAGTCATTCAAATCCAGCGATGACAAAATATCCTTATCTGGAAAATTCAAGGGTGAAGTTTTTGCAAAATATAATGATGATGATGTGCTAAGGCTTGCTAGTGGCTATGATTTTATTGCAGATACAAAGTATATATATTCTATTCCTCTTGCGTACCAAATGGCCAATGGCAAAAAAATGATTATTAATCGTAAACCACTCGAGGCAACGGAACTTGGTAATGGGCGCTGGAAGCCACAGATAAAACATCAACCGGATTCAATAACACTTAGCTGGTTTCCATTGTATTTAGAGAGTTCACCGATTTATCCGGCTGCCATCGCCAAAATGATAGCCGATGAAGTGGATTTGCCTGCGGAAAATATCTTATATAATATTATTAAACTCAATCTTCATGCTTTAGTTCTAGCTGCTTTCCGGTTAAGAGAAAGCGAGAATGAGTTTGCTAGATATCTTGGTGCTGTTGCACAGAGACAGCTAGAAACAATTTCAGGATTGAGATAACTATCGTAATTTTTTACTGCTTAGGCTGTACTGTATTAGCTTGGCTTATTTTATGAAGCTATAGGCTATACCGTTAGCCGGTTGCTTAATCGTTGTCAGTAAAGAGGCGATAGTAATTACATAGATTTTTATAGTAAATAAAAATGTGTTTTAAATTATTATAAATGACATAATAAATTTATTGTTCCAGGACGCTAGTTAAAACTATGCACTTTAGTGCAAGGCTTTAGCTGCTGCATATGTATAAATGATAGTTGAACTCTTTTCAAGAAAAGAAGGGTGGATCAAGCGCAGCGGATCCACCTATATCACGACTCAATTCTGGTGGATCCACTGCGCTTGATCCACCCTACAGATTGATTAAATTTTAGTGCCGTTAATAAAATATATTGTGAGTTAGTATTGTATAAGAGAGGGTTTTTAGTCCTCTGTCGTCAACCTATGGACTTTCAGTCCATAGTCGTTGAGTCAGTTTAATCCTAATTTATCTAACAATGGCGTAAGTTGCTTCTCGTAATGTTTCCATCGAGCAACTGATTTTTTATATAAAGGTTTTCGTACCTGGTCGTAACTGGGTGTATTAACATCACGCTTAGATTTATAAAAACTCATGCATTGCTCATTCCATTCTAAATCACAAAATTCAAGTAATTCGCGGGTCATTGTTTCCTGGTTATCTAACAGGTCTTCATATACGACATCATGTATTTTTATATCCAATACTTCTTTCCAATATTGCATTACTCTTTGGTAAGCCAGATGGTAGTCCGCAAGTTCTTCTAAGTCTGTTGTATATGTCATTTGAGCACCAAAGCGCTGAAAAAACATGGATGTGCAGACATCACGGGGGTCTCTAATCATATGTACGAAATGAGCATTGGGGAAAAGCCTGGATATTAAACCCACATGCATAAAATTAGATGGCATTTTATCAACTACGCGTTTACTTTCCGTAGAGTGTGTATCTAGTGTTGCCAGGTAGCTTTCAGCAGCATCTGCAAGTTGTTTTTCCGTCGCATTGGTTAGTGATGCAGGTGATTGGTCGTGATGCTTGCCCCCGCCAATTTTGTAGGATAGTGTGCTGATATCCTGTAATTCACCTGCGCCATGTACATCTGGGTGACTGGCTAAAATTTGTTCACATAATGTAGTGCCTGAACGAAACATCCCGATAACAAAAGTAGGGCGATCACTTTTATTATTTGAAGAGGGTAGTTTGTTCCAGAACTCAGCTGGATATTGCTCAAACCAGTTGTCAATATCTTCTTTTTTAGTGTTATTTAAAAGTCGCTCTTCATTTAGGTATTCTATTTCTTTATTGAGTTCTCGCTCTATCTGGTTGGCCATGTTGTAGTTATAAAAGGCTTTGTCATAATTTTCTAGCGCATCGTATTGCTTGCCTAACTCAGAATGTAAATTAGCTAGTGATGGCTTATCTGAATACGAAGCACCAATTTTGTTTTCTATGGCTTCAATTGCGGCTTGTTGGTTGTTGAATTTACGGCTTAACGCAGAATATGTCATAAGCAACGGGTAGTTTGTATTTCCCGATTTTATGAGCGGTTCAATTAATTCATTGGCTTTATCAAACTCACCGCGTCGCTCAAGTATTTGTGCAATATAGCCTATAAGGTCATCGCTATGGTTAAGCTCATATGCTTTATTGTAATACTCTAGCGCTTTGTCATAATCAGAAGACTGATAGCTTATTTTTCCAATTAATTCTAAGGCATCCGTAAACAGTGGGTCATTTTTATAGGCCGTTGTCGCATAGTTAAGTGCTTTTGGAAGGTTGTTGTCTAGAAGATAAAAACCAGCAACGTTGCACAAAAGTTGATTGGAATTAGGCTTAATCTTAAGGGCTCTTTCGATAATGTTTTTTGCTTCTGTTGATCTACGTAAATCAACTAGAACAGCGCTTAAGTTATTTAAGGCCTCAAAATGATTAGGTTGGAGTTGAATGGCATTATAAAAACTCTTTGCGGCTAATTCAGAGTTTCCAACTATTTGGTAAATGTTGCCAAGAAAATAGTGAGTTTGAGTTAATTTGGGTTCTATGTTTATGGCTTGTTTATATTCCAGGATGGCATTATCCATTTCGCCCAGGCATTGTAATGCAGAGCCGTAAATATGATGTGCCTGGGCATTTTGCGGTTCGATGTGTAGAATATTTTTACTGATTTCTGCGGTTTGTTTAAATTCACCGAGTTTACGGTGAATTACTGCAAGTTCTAAACCTATAACATGGTTGCTTTTATTGCTTGTATATAATTGTGTGTATGCGATTTTGGCCTCATTTAACTTTCCCTGGTTTGCGAGCGTCTGTGCTTTTTTTAGCTTTGACCGAATAAGGATATTACTTTTTGCCATGTTTATAATCTCTAAATATATAGCTTGATTAATGTTTAATTGAGGGCTGTCGCCGCTTTTTTATATGTATATGTAGCGTGTGTTTTAAAATAGTGTTTGTAGTGCGTAGTCACTTAAAAATACCCTGTGTAAACACATCGACATGACGATAGGACCATCTTGTATCGCTATTTTATTTTGGCATCTCTTGAAGGGTTAAAACGTACTAACTATAAATTATTTATAACAAGCCTGTGTATATTTCCCTGATATAAATTATAAAAATTAAGTTAAACAGGGAGTGTAATAATATAACAAATATCAAGTCCTGTTTCAGCTGATATATGTATCCAAGTATTACCGAGGGTATAAAAACAGCTAGGCCTATATAGCCCTGAACGGGTATATGCAGGGTGGCAAAGAAAACAGATGTGAAAATAATGGACAGGACGTTTGCCGGAAGTAATTTTATTGATTTCTTTCTCGAAAAATATGTGAGTAAGGTACTTTGAACGTAGCGTCGAAAGAACCACTCTTCAGGCAATGCGGTAAGCAGGACAATAGTCAGCAGATTAATGAGTTGTGGTGTCGATTGATATGCGGGGGTAACCAGCAGTAATAGAGCGATAAGCCCTGTTAAGCTGAGCCAGCGTATGACACATTGTTTATTAAGAGTAATGCTTATATCTCTTCTGTATTTATCCAGCAGAGGTAAAAATAGCATTAAAGCAATGAGTAATAATTTTCGCTCGGTATCAATAAAAACGGCGCAAGCCGTGAGGATTGCGCCGTTAAGTAAGAGCAGCATAAACCTGCTCTGCATAGCTTAAGCCTGTTTGCGTTTTAAGCTAAACCAGCCTAGCAGGCCAATAAAGGCGCTTAACAACCACCAGTCTGCGTGGTCATTCGCATTGCCGCTTGTGCCTGTCATGCTGCAGCCATCGGTGCCTGAAACACGTGTTATTTCAGCTAGCCCACCTGGGTCAACTACGGTGCCATTGGCAAGGACGTCATCATCATTAGGGCCGCCATCGGTTATGCTAAGTAATAAACAACTATCACCCGTTGTTAGTCCACGATAGTCGGAACTGGTTTCATCGGGGCAGCTTACGCCAGCCGCTGTTACTGTGCCGGGCGCAGACTGGAAGGTGTCACCACCACTTCGGTCAAAGAGTTTCCATGTGCCATTGATCAGCTTGCGATAGGTAATGGTATTGCCCGCATCTGCTTTTACAGGGATTGGAGTATTCAGCGGTAAAACAATTTTGCCTATACCACCGTTTGCCAGTCCACTAAGGGTAAAGTCAAAACAGCCACCGATACAGGATTGAGCGATTTTGTCTTCTGGGTTGGTATTGTTATCCTGAATACCAATTTGCTCTATGGTTACTACGCCATCTGTTGATCCTGCGGCCACTGCAGTTGTGCCTACGGCAACGGTTGCTGATGCAGATGCCGGTGCATTAAGGGCATTTACAGTGATAGTTGCTGTTGCTGCATCGGATGCTTGCGGTACACCATCAGCTACAGTGTAGGTGAAGCTGTCTGTGCCGATAAAGCCAGCACTTGATGTGTAGGTAATAACGCCTGTAGTTGCATTAATGCTTGTGGTGCCATGGCTTGCATTTGCTACTATAGCTACGCTAGCTGAATTCATGTCATTACCAAGGTCGATATCATTAGCAAGAACATTAAGTGCAGTTGCTGTGTTGGTATTGACAGTGAATGAATCGGATATTGTATTAGGTGGAGGATTATCCGACACAGCTACTGTAACTGTTGCAGTGCTTGGTCTTGCTGCAAACTTGTCTGCATAGCTATATGTGAATGTGAAGGTTGCAGGTGTTCCAGTACAGGCAGGAAAAGTAACTGTGCCGTCGTTATTATTTGTAACGCTTAAAGTTGTGCAGCTTCCACTACCCGAAGCCAAAGCTATGGTACCTGCTTGAAGTGATGTTAAATCTAAATTAGTTTCAGTTAGGCCATCGTTTAAACTGCCGTTAGCTGAGTTAGGGTCAAATGCGCCGGGGTCTCCGGGACTTGATGCCACAAGGTTAATTATGCTGGCTGTGCCACCTACAGAGGAGGAGAGGGCCTTTGCATTAACAGCAGTGGCTGTCGGCGAAGTATTGAAAGTGCTTATATTTCCTTCTAAGTGCAGTGCATATGATACACCGCCGAAACCAGATGGGTCACCGGCGGGAACCGTTGCCGAATAATCCAATGTGTATGTATCGGTTGATCTACAATCATTTGCACACGTCAAAACTCCTACGCCATCAGGGTTGCCTATTGTTCCTGATGCACCTGAGTTCATAGGAATCGTAGCAATCCCATTCCAGGTTACAGCCCAGCCTGACATGTCAATAGTTGCGTTGCCTGTACCGTTATCACTGAGCACTGAAGTACTTGTGGTTGTCTTATGAAGACCTGTATTACCGAAGAAATTCCAGGCTGCATCTATGCCAGGTGATTCTGTGCCGTCAGGTTCGCCTGCATGTGTGCCCGCTGCTGCTTGTATGGTTTTTAGTTTTAAGCCACTCTTTACTACATCTGTGGCTTGTTCTAGGCCTGTTCTTTCGGATTTGGCAAATGCCCCATCACCGTTGGTGTCCATGGCGAAATAGCTGCCACTAAAAACATAGCCATAATATCCACCAGGAACCGCTGGGCTAATATTTAATACAGGATCAGCCGGCAAGGTTGCAAAGACCTGTGAGCTAATACTTGCGCAGCCTAATAATAGTGCGCTATTAATAAGTGTTTGTTTTGTTTTCATAACGTTTATCTCTTAAATTCTATAAATGCCATTTGGTTGCAATGAGTTAATTAAAAGTTCATTGATAGCGTTGCACCTAAGGAGTCCTGTGACATGCTCATGCTGCCCTGGTAACCGATTTGTGTTGGGCCGAATTGTTTGTTTTCAAAGGCATGTATATAGGAGAAGCTGAGTTCAATATCGTTTTGATATTGCCATGTTGCACCTAATGTTAAGTGATGCTCTACGGTGGCAGGGGCGACGATATTAAACAGAATTTCACGCTCTTCATTAATAGGGCTTGCAGCATAGTTCCAGCCGGCGCGTAATGTCCATTTGTCATTGTATGCGTGTTCTACACCAATTTCATAAACCGTTTGGTTGGTCCAGCCAAAGCCAAGGCCTTCTGCTAAGCCCAGGGCATTAGTTGCCTGGTTTACAGGGAAGGGTTCACCTGCGGTGTTTGGACCTATATTTGATACCGCAGGCACATTTTCATACATAATGTATGTTATATCCATCGCTACTTGCCAGTCTTTTTTGACGTTATAAGCGGCACCTATAGCGATGTTACCGGGCGTGTTGAATTTTCCTTCAGCGAACAAATCCACGTAGTTATCAAACTTAGTCATATAGGTTTCACTGGTAAATGAGGCACCTAAAGTTAGCGGCTGATCCTTAACTGTATATTTACCTAACCAACCTAGTCTGAGTCCTGCACCATAGGATACTTCTGCACCTTCATTAGTAAATTTTGAAGTGTTATCACCGGTTGCGGTAAAGGTAGTAAATTCAGTTAAGCCGTAAGCTTTAAATACCTGCGCACCGATTATCAGTGTGGCACCTATCGTGTTTGTGTCATCCAGCTTATAGGCAATGGTTGGATTAATGTTCATTACGAGTAATGAAACACCGAGTTTGCTAGAAGTGTCTTTTCCGGCAGAGCCATTATATAAATTATATTTGTATTCGCTTCCGCCGCCGCCAACGCCTACCATGGTGAAGCCGTAGCTTATATCTCCGTCGCTCCAACTGGCACCCATATTTGGCATCATGTATACGCCGTCAGCAATGGTTACATGTGTTGGCTTGCTTTCTTCTGTGTATCGGCGATCACCCTGACCTAATGTGGCCTCGGCAGTTGGTACAAAAATATCACCACCAATATCAAAGCGATTGCCAGTGAATGCCATTGTTGCAGGATTACTTGCGCTGGTTAATGTGTCGTGTGTTAAGGCCACTGAAACGCCGCCCATACCACGTGACTTAGTGCCATTAGCAATAAGAAACATACCGTTTGTTGCAAATACTGATGCAGGTGCCGCTATTCCCATGGCACAGCCCAAAGCCGTTACCAGCTTTAACTTTTTGTTAATCATTTTTGGTTTTCTCCCATGAGAAATATTATTGAGAAAATTATTTATTTATTGATATTTTTATTTTGTATTTAAAAAATCTAAATTGTTTTTTATTTAAATATTTGCGGCCAATAATGATGATCGAGAAGAGGCTTGTCAAGTTGGTGTATCGATTAAATTTACTTTACAGTGAAGCGCATTAATACATTAAAAAATATTAATATATTAATATATGAGGGAAATAAACGGCGCTGCATAGCGCTCGCTTATAATAGAGAAGATATGTGTGATATTTATTTTCCGGTAGCTGAACAATACGGTGTGCTGATCTGGCCTGATTGGTTTTGTTGCGATGCTTGTAATTACCTGTGTGTGATTTATATCTACAGGCATATTAAATGTTTTTCAATTTATGGGGGTAGATGGCGAAGCCGCTGAAATTTTATCGATAGCTAAAAGTATGTACTGAGCATTTGTATACGGCTTTAGAACATTTCATGGTGATTTAATACCTGAGTGAGGCTTGCTCTGAAATTAAGTGTGCTCAGTATTCTAATTCTTGGCTGTTTGCCGTGTATTTATAAGGTGGCGAGTTTAACTTCTTGTTATATAAGCTTAATAGGTAAAGTTTATCTTATGTTATTTGTCTGTTTTTTAATCAATTTTAATACCTCTATGCATATTTTATAACAGTGAGCAGAGGTATTATGATGCATTGTCGGTTTTCTTTTCAGTTTTGCACTTATTTGATTATTTGTTTTTTTCTGTTTTAAATATAGTGATGAATTGGCATTAATTCATCAAAAAAACAACATGTTATGAACTTAATTGGTGAACATTGATTAACTGATATTTCATATAACTACATACTTAAGTATTCGTTATGTGTGAGATGAGGTGCGTAGAAAATGTGCTTGTATCTCAACGACGCGGTAGTAGCTGTCGGTATTCTTTGCAGTTTTAGCGTGTTATCTGAATATGTCAGGATTATAAAATATTAAGCTTTTGATATATATAGATAAATTACTCTTGGCACACTGAGTGCTTTATTTCACAAGCAGTAACAATGAAAAATTTGTTGCAAAACTAAAATGAAAAATATTTGGAGATTCACAAGATGAACAAAAAATTATTAGCTTCTACAATCGCTGTAGCATTCACTGCAATTGGCGCAACTTCAACTGCAAGCGCTGCTCTAGCGACTGACGCAACGTTAGGTATGGATTCATTCGTACTTGGTGGTTACTACGGTAACATCGTTGTAGGTGGTAGCTACTTCGCAATGGATAACGATGGTAGCGGTTCATTCGAAAAAGCTGAGCGTGTAGGCCTTACTCCTGGTGCTGATGGTGGAATCACTCTTGGTTCTGCACAGGGCTTTGCTGACATTGATAATACATGGGTATTCTTCAGCGCAACAGGTTCTCATACACAAGCAGCTACTCTTTCTGTAGCTACTGATGATGGTGCGGGTAATGCAACTATCGATATGTCTGGTTGGAATGTAAACTGGAATGGTGGCGATATTGATATGGGTCAAGGCGCTAATGCAGTTGTTACTTGTGGTAACACTTGTGAAGTTGGCGATACTTATACTCTTGACTACACTGCAGTTGTTCCATCAGGTGGTTTCGCTGGTGTTAACTACCAGTTACGCCTAGAAGGTACAATTGCTGCTGCTTCAGCAGTTCCAGTTCCTGCAGCTGTATGGTTGTTCGGTTCAGGCCTGGTTGGTCTAGCTGGTGTTGCGCGTCGTCGTAAAGCAGCGTAATTTAGACTCTCTATCTTTAGAGTTTAAGTTGTAAAAAAAGATGGGGGTCACTTTTAGTGACTCCCATTTTTTTTGTCTAAAAATTTTTAATTTAAAAGGATGTTTAAAATTAAAAATTAGTTGTATTTTTTGGTGCGTTAAGTAAATGTTAATTGTTTTTTAAAGCGGTGCTTTATTGCTCTATTTGAGGTGGCGAATCCTAGTAAACTTATTTAATTCTAATATTTTATTTTTTGGATTTTTTAGCAAAAAAGTAGGGTTTTTTAGCTGTTTTTTTCGCTATTAAATACATGATAGTTGTTTTTTTAAAAGTTTATTTGCATCGTTATTTATTGGTGACTATTGCCTGTTTCATTGTTTGAATATATAAATTTTAGAGTTTATTTAAATAAATCTAAAATAAGCTTAAATATTTGCATTTAGGTGATACATGGTACATATAATCATCATTTTTTTTTGCATTATTAGAGAGTAGGTTGGTAGAGCTGTTTTTCTTAATTAATGTTCATGAAGGCTTTATAAAAATGAAAAAAATGAAATGTAAAAAAACTAAAATTATACTCGGTATGGTTTCAGTGTTTGGTGTTTCAAATGCAATTGCGGCAGAACCCGTTGTATGGGTTGAGCAAGTGAATGGTGGTGAGACGCGTTTTTATGACTGGGGTTATTCTGGACCTGCGGGTCGCTCAGCGAATGATTATTCTAGTATTAATGGTTTTAATGGTGCATCTCAAATACAGCATGTGGTAACCACAGCTGCTGATGGTCTTACACCCGATGATCCAAATAAAATTTTTACGGATCTTAATACATTTCCTGTTTTTCGTGATGCTAATATGGATGGGCAAACTAACTTTTATAAGTGGGGTTATACATCACCTGCGGGTTCAACCTTTAGTAATATGCAAATAGATGCCGATGGTGATTACTTTATTGCCCGGAATGATATGGCCTTTAATTATTATGATACGTTTGATTATACTTATGAAGGTACGTTAGACGATCCAACCACTTTGTATGAAGGAGCAGCAGAAGGAACTTATGCAACTAATATTGCTTTTCAGCCCTATGCATTGTCTGATGCTACTGGTTGGTGTGGTTCAGTGCTGACTTCTAACCCCTCTTCACTAGAAGCAATGGCAGGTCAAGTTACGTTTGATTTTGGCTTTGAGGCATTTTTGCCATTTACACCGAAAGGGGATGATGGAGTATGGCAGCCAGGTGAAGGTGCTATGCAAATAGTCCAGGACTTTGGTATGCGAAGTTATGGGTCTCTTGAAGTAGATGTCACGTTGTCGGACGGCACAAATTTAGTTTTTAATGCGGATGCTGTTGTAAACAATACGAATCCACTTTCAAGTACCTTTCAGACGGATGCTGGTGGCAATGCCATTATGATTGAAGTGGCTGTATTAAATATGGATGGGTCGCCAGCCTTAGATGTGAATGGTATTCCTAGAACCATGATGGTTGAGGATAAACGTGTTGGTGGTGGCGGTACTGATATCGATTATTACAATAAAGTTTCATTCATGGGTGGCGGTGTTGTACCTGATGGAGTTTGGGTAAGAACGGCTGATGCAACAGCAGCAATGTCGAATGATAATATTGTTGAAGTTCTTGATGCTGATGATGGTGATGCCAATACGGTATGGTGGGCAAATAGCTTCTCGGGTTATCCTTTTCTGTTACGTGCAGATGGTATTCGTGTAGTTGATGCCCTCGATATGAGTTTGTATAGCGACTATTGCGGAATACCTGGTGCAGTTTGTGATGCAGAAGGTAACTTTATTGGAGCTGATGCAAATGCTCCGGGTAGTGCATTTAATGCAAATGGTGAGCTTATTAATCTTGAAGGCGCAGTGGTTCAGAATTTATCTGCTGTACCCGTTCCAGCAGCGGTATGGTTGTTTGGTTCGGGCTTACTTGGTTTGATCGGAATTGCACGAAGAAGAAAATAAGCTTAATTTAGCTTGGTTTCCATTTAATAAAAAAGACAGCTATATGCTGTCTTTTTTATTGGGAATAATAAAATTATTTGCCGATATTTCTTACTGTTTACTGCGTATGATTTTACGGTTAATTAGTTATCGTATTGATACTACTCACTATTATGATATGGGTATGTAAATTGCTACTAACTTGGTATAAAAATAAAAGAAGCCTATTTATTATGTGTTTTAAAACGTATAAGTATATATTTAAATACTGTTTAATGGCATGTCTATTATTAATAAGTCATACAGTATATTCTGCGCCAGCAAATAATATTAAAGCTACTGTTACAGATCATTTGAATTCTCATCTTTCGCGCTTAACTAAAAACAACGCAACGCGTAATAATCTAGTAACCGTAATTTTTGAATCGGATGACTCTACTGCATTAAATGAAAATTTAATTAAATCTCATAAAGGTAAGATAAGGTATAAACGAGGAAAATCACGCGAAGTTAGTATGCCTGCGACAGATTTGTTGCAACTATTACAACGTTTGCCTAATACTATAAGTGCTCGTTTGCCTTATCCTCATCAAGCGGTTGCTGTAACAAGCCAGGGTGTGGGAATAATGGGAGCAGAAGATATGCAGGCCCTTTCATTTGGTGGTGCGGGTGTAAAAATAGGTGTCATTGATTTAGGGTTTGCTAATTATACAAATGCACAATCGTCAGGTGACTTACCAACTGTATTATCTATTGTCGATTATACGGGTACAGGTGTAGGAGGTATCAATCATGGTACAAGTGTTGCGGAAATTGTTTATGATATGGCACCTGATGCAGAATTATATTTAGCGAAAGTAAATACGAGCATTCAGCTTGATGCTGCTATGAATGATATGGCAGCAGCAGGCGTGAGTATTATCAATCACTCTGTTGCATGGTTTGGGGCTGCGTTTTACGATGGAACGGGTAGTATTTGTGGTACAACCAATGCAGCAGAATCGGCGGGAATGCTTTGGGTTAATGCAATGGGTAATTCACGTAATGCTCATTATCTGCAAACATTTACAGACCTGGATGGTGATCTTAAGCATGATTTTGTAGGTAGCCCAGTACAAAATTACAACACTATAGCGTTAACAGCAAACAGTACGATTTCTCTTATTTTAAATTGGGATGCGTACCCTACGACACGAGATATAGATTACAATTTTTACCTTTATGATCATCTGCCTAGCACAAGTAGTGTTCCTGTAGCATCTTCAGAAAATCCTCAAAAACGGCCATATAATAATGCCCCGTTAGAAATCATTACTTACACGCCATCGGTTACCGCTACGCATTATATCGTTGTTGAAAAAACGAGTGGTTCTACTGTAAACGTTCCATTTACTTTATTTTCTACAAGCTCATCATTTGGTGTAAAAACTACAGCGAGTAGCCTTCCACAACCTGCAGATTGTAGTTCTTCATTAAGTGTTGGTGCAGTGAACTTAACTGATGGCGTTGAATGGTTTAGTTCTGAGGGGCCTACAACAGATGGCAGAAGCAAACCTGAATTATCGGCAACTAATCGTACAATAACGTCACAATCAGCAAGCTTTGCGGGTACTTCTGGTGCGGCTCCGCATGTCGCTGGTGCTGCGGCATTATTACTATCACAAGATGGAACACTTACGACATCTCAGTTAAGAGCGTTGTTAATTACAGATTCAAAAGATGTTTCATCCGCAGGCTTTGATTATAGAAGTGGTGCGGGTCGTGTTAGCCTGGATGCTGATTTAGATGGCTTGAATCATGATGATGATAATTGTTTATTGGTATCAAACACAAATCAACTTGATACAGATAACGATGGCTTGGGTGATGTTTGTGACACTGATATGGATGGCGATGGTTTAACTAATAGCGTAGAACTGAGTATAGGTACAGATCCATTATTGGCTGATTCAGATTTAGATACTTTAAATGATGGGGATGAAGTAAATATTTATGCTAGTAATCCACTGAGTAGTGATACGGATGGTGATGGCATAAGTGATGGTGATGAAATAAATATTTACGGTACGAATATTACGCTGTCAAATTTAGGTGATCTTGCGCCTAAAGGAGCACCGGATGATATTATCAATTCAGCGGATCTGATGATGTTGTATCGGTATGTTGAAGTGTTAGATACACCTTCAGTGCTAGATACGGTATTAGGTGATTTTAATGCGGACGGGAAATTGGATATCATCGATATATTACAATTTAGTAAGTCTTTAGGTTATTAGGATGTATAAAATGAAAATTGATGATTTTAAGTCCATGCCATTATTTGGTTTGCTATTTTTATTGCTAACACTTAATGCTTGTACAAGTGTTGCAACATTACCAACAGTGGCGCGTGCTGGTGATACTGTTTCAGTAATGGTGGGTGGAACTGAAAAGGCTCGCAAAGAAACAATTGCTGTAACCTTGACGGATGTTAATGGTATAGATTGGGATTTACAGGCATTAGGACTTGTGCGGTCGGTTTTTAATCTACGTACAGATGGACGAGCTGAAGGGGCCCATTATTCTTCATATCTGGAATCTTATATTTCTTGGTATTCTGCTCATGAACCGGTTCAAACAGTGCTTGTTGTTAACGTGCCTACTAATGTACCAGCGGGTGATGGATACTTAACAATTAACACTTATGTAGATGATAATAGCTCAGGCATTGGTTCGCCTTTTACGGTAAACATTGAGATTTTACCAGGTTTGGGTGTTGAAGATACCTTTGCCCGACAAGATAGTACTGGTGTGAATTATGCTGTTGATTTTTCAAAATTAGAGCCAGCGCCGCATGCAAAGATAGACTTCGGGAATAGGGATGATATTTACATTGGTGCTGCAACATTAGTGATCGATTTTAATGAGTCGATATTAAATGGTGATGATATTAATGTGTATGTACCAGAATCAACCGTTAGAGGTAGTTTCGCTACAAAAGGTGCTTTTGGAGATACACAAAGAATGGTTTACTGGCGACAGGATGGGCAACAGCTATTTATAGATATACTGGCTCCACAGGGAATTAATCAGTCATATTTAATGATGTACCTTATGCATCCACGCGGTTTATCTGGATCCCCGGCATTCAATTTGATTAGTAGTAAAATTTATGATGTGAATGGTAGTGAAATATTTTTGACACCTTCATTAAGTTATTCCCCATAAGTTAAATTGTTGTTATAAAATTTTTAAAGGGATGTGAAAAATGAAATTAATGAAAGTTTGTATTTCGATATTATTTTCCATTTTATCGGTTAGCAGTAATGCGGCTTTAATTGGTAGTGATTGGCAGACTACTGGTGACAACCTCATTACACAGGATACAACCACGGGTTTAGCGTGGCTTGATTTATCTGCAACCGCTAATGTTTCATATGACGATGTAGTTATAAGTTTGGAAACGGGTGGAGTTTTTCAAGGTTTTCGTATAGCAACACAGGTTGAAGTGCTCGATTTTTGGGCAAATGCTGGTGTTACGAATACAGAGCGCTCATGGGTAATAAGTCAATTCACAGAAGTTAAAAATCTTGTCGATCGTTTAGGTCCTACTTTGATGGTGGAGGCAGGATTATTTCCATTTGCTACACATACAATTGGAATGGCTGATGGAGGGCTGGCGTTGCCTCAGGACCAGCGTTGGGCAATGGAGTTATCATATGCCAATGATAATCTAAGCTCTCGTACATCTTCTAATTATTACACTTGGAATGTGAGTAGTGCTGATCCACACTATTCAACATATCTAATTCAGACCGTCCCATTGCCTGCAGCTGCCTGGCTTTTCATTTCAGGACTGATTGGTTTAGCTACATTTAAGGGTAGGAAAATCAGATGAATATAATATTAAATTATGATTTTTTTATGCTGTTATGCCGTCAATAAAACACAGTACTTGAAAATATAGTTATATTTAATATGTAGATAATGTAACTGATCTTGAATCTGGTTCAAATTTATTAATTTTGTTGGTATCGGAGTCATCTTTTTTGCAGGATTTACTCGTAGAAAAAAGAGTATATAACTTTAATAAAAATGGAGAAAAATGAAAATGAAAATTCTTAAATTACTATCTGCGCTCGTGATTTTATTAGCATCGAGTAGCTCATGGGCTTTTAATGTAGGTGATGTAGTGTCTTTTGATGCAGGAGAAATCGGTTGCACTATTCCTGATGCCCAACTTTGTGAATCGCATCCCGAGTGGTTTCAAGGCGTGGTAGAAGGTTCATACTATGCAATGGATTTAAATGGTAACGGCCAGTTTGAGATAGCAGAAAGGATTGCTATTGCAGCGGGCCCTGATGGCGGTATTATTATGGGTCAAACCCAACCCGCTTCATCAGGGCAAGGATGTCAGAATGGAGTAGGTAGTATTGATGAACCTTGGTGTTTCTTTGGTAATACTGGTGCTCATCAAACAACAACTTATCCTGTAGTTGATAATGGCAACGGCACAATGGACTTTAGAGGTTGGGGTGTCACATGGGCTGGAATCATTGATATACCTTTAGGTGGTGCTGCATGGGCAGGCGATACTGGGTTGGCGACGTTAACGTGCTCTAGTGATCCGTGTGGGCCGGACGATGTTTATTCGATAGAATATGAAGCAACGGTTTCTGATGGCGGTTTTGCAGGTGTGTCGTATCAGCTACACCTTGAACATAAAATAATCATTCCATTAGTGAAAGTATATGTAACGATTAATGGTGGTAGTGTTCAGGAATGTGCAGCTATTAATGGGCATGATGTTACTGCATCAGCGGCTATTACATTACTTAACGGTGCGGTGTTAGAAAGCATTACCTGGTCTGTTGATGGCATTAATGCAGGTACGGGTGAAAATTTAAGCTCATTCCTTACTCTTGGAAATCATACTATCAGTGTTACAGCTAAAGCAACGTCAGGTGCTCAGGATATTGCAACAGCGAGTGTCAATATAGTTGATACTACAGCGCCAATTATTAGTGCTGCGTTTATCGATAGCCGATCTGGTTCAGAAATCACTTCTATTGATACAAAAAACACATCATTTGTTGGCGTTAGCATTAATGCAACAGACATTTGTGATGCCTCTCCAATTAATCAGGGTATTGGTGGTTTCGTATTGAGTGATGGCGATGTATTAAAAGTTCAAGGGAATCAGGATAAAGTTGAGCTAACTACCTCTGTTCTTGAAATGCAAGCAAAGTCATTTGATGCTTCTGGTAATGTTTCCATACAATCCAAAACGTTATCAATTACACCTTAGTTAGTAATAAAAGAAGCTCTTAATTGAGCTTCTTTTTATTTAGTTCAAAAAATAGTTAATACAAATTATTAAATTAGAAACTATAAAAAGGAAAAAATAAAATGATTAAATTAATATTCATCTGTGCATTAACCGTTTTTTCATCAGTATCTAATGCTGCGACATGGTGGAATGTGGGTGGCGGAACTTTTAGTGTGGTTGAGCCATCAGGTGCAATTGTTGGTGGTGCCCCTGTTGTGTTTGGTGGTAATGGGGCTTTTTCTGAAGGTGTATTTAATGGTAGTGCTAGTGCTATAGCTACTGATAGCCAAGCAACTTATGTAGGAATTGATACTTTTCAATTTCTGGCTATTGATGTTTTTACTTATTTTGCACCGTCTGGAAAAGATGGTGAGTCAGCAAGAATATCTGGTTTAAATGCTCCCTCTATTGATTTATATACAATGACGGCGGATATGACATCTATGTTTGCTAATTGGAATTCCAGTGAAGGTTATGTGGGTGAATACAGTATTGGTGGGATCGCTACCGTTACTAGTATCGATGAATATAGTTATGAACTTGTATGGGATTCAATTCAAACATCTGGACCTTATCAGGGTATGACAGTGAATATGACAATGCAAGTGAGTTCTGTGCCCGTACCCGCAGCTGTATGGTTATTCGGTTCTGGTTTAATTGGTTTGTTTGGTTTTTCAAGGAGAACTAAACACTAATATTATCGACAAGTCGTTTATGAATAAGGACATATAATATGTGTATAACTCTAATCAAGCTTAAATCATGGTTGTTACTGATTTTATTTTGTCTATTTACCTCAACAGTAAATGCAGTATCAATGCTAACGCTGCCGGGTTCATTTCAGCCTCCGGGGATAGATGGCACATTTTCAGATGATGCTGAGTTTTCCTGGATTAAACACCGCTTTACTTCTCAAAATAGTTATTTCAGTTGGCGATTTGGTGGAGGAACCGATGGTGGTGTTATTTTTGATCAGTCACAAGCTTATACAGAAATGACAGACGTGATGACTATGTTTAATAACCCTGCAGGTTTTTATTCTGTGGGTAATGGTTTGAGTATTGATCAAAATAATACAATTAATATGTCGAATCTGCGAATGAGTCATTCAGGTATCATTTATGATGTAGGCAGTGGCTCTGGCTTTGATGCGTTTATACCATATGTCGATGATCTTTCATCCTTACTTGAAAGAGAGAATGGTTGGTCAATTACTAATGGAAACTATCATCTTTTTTATAATACCCGAGGTATTTGTGCTGATTGTGAAATGACCATTCATATGTATGGGGCTGCTGTATCATCAGTACCAGTACCAGCTTCAATATGGTTAATTGGTTCGGGTTTAATCAGTTTATTTGGTTTTGTTAAGCGCCGTAAAAATTAATATTAATTTGAATTCATTAAATATAATGGAGAATTTTAAAATGACAGTTAGTTATATTAATAAATTATTTATTTGCACAGCTTTGATATTACTGGGTGGTACTTCAAAAGTACATGCTGCATTAGCTAATAATGCTGTTTTAGATTTTAATGCGGGTGTTGAAAGCTGTGTTTATGGTGGAATCTATCCTGATTGCTCTGTACCTGAAGTGGGTCTTAAGTCAGCAGAAGTAACAGGTGGTTCATGGTTTGCGTTGGATAGTAATGCTGATGGTGTTTTAGAAATTGGAGAAAGAGCAGCATTAACTGCAAATGAAGGCTTAATTTTAGGGGCGGTGCAGGATGCAGGTGGAACACACTCAGGTGCGCCAGATGGTTCAGAAACATATGGAATAGATCAACCGTGGGAGTGGTTCGGTTCGACGGGAGTCAATAGAACAACGAGCCCGGTAACGGTGGTATCTGGTGCTAATGGTAACTATCAATTAGATTTTAGTGGCTGGGGAATACAATGGAGTGGAATTGATTTTGCTTTGGGAGGGGATCGAACAGTTACTAATGAAGTTGGTTCATCTTCACTTGGCTCAGGATTAGCAACGCTTACATGCACCACACTAGACTGCGTTGTTGGTAGTGATTTTATACTGGACTACGATGTGGAGTTCTATGATCCCTCTGGATTTGGAATATATTATTCGTATGCATTGCATTTAGAAGGAACAATTGCTGCTGTGCCTTTACCCACATCCATGTGGTTATTTGTGAGTGGTTTATTTACTTTAATATCAATAAAGCTAAAATCTAATAGCTGTAAGTAATATAAATTTCAAAAAGGAAAATGAAAATGAAAAAAATAATTAATCCGGCTTTAGCAAGTGCGTTTCTCTTCTCTATAAGTACTGGAGCGCATGCATTTTCTACAGGCTTTACTCTGGAGTTTGATTCAGGAATATATGGCTGTATAGGAGGGGGTACTTACCCTAGTTCGTGTGCCTATGGCACAGGTATTACAAGTGGCAGTTACTTTACAATGGATACTAATGGAGACGGTGCCTTTTCTTTTTCTGAAAGAAATGCAATATCAATGAATGAAGGCATCTTTGTTGATGGTGCTGCGCAACCAGCAACTGGTGCACACACTGGGACTGTAGATGGGACAGAAAGTCCATCCATTGATAATCCATGGAATTTTTTTGCTAATACTGGCATGCACCAATCGTTGTCCCCCATTACTATCATGTCAAATGATTATTCTGGAAATATGTCATTAGACTTCTCAGGTTGGAGTGTGACATGGAATAATAACCCTTCAATTGCTCTTGGTGGAGATGCTATTGTAGGTGATACAGGGTTAGCGACTTTGACATGTGATGTAGACTGTTCTGATGGTGATAGATATACCTTAGAATATGCTGCTCATGTTCCCATAGATGATCCGTCTGGGTTTGGTGGCGTTTATTATGGTTTGCAGCTCGAAGGTACGATTTCTTCTGTTCCTGTACCGGCAGCAGTTTGGTTATTTGGTTCAGGTTTAATTGGTTTGTTGGGATTTGCTAAGCGCCGTAAAAGCTAAAGTTATTTGAGTTGCTGATTGTATAAAAAATAAAAATGGATTTAAAAATGACGGTTAATCATTTGGAGAAAATATGTATCGCCACCATCTTTATGATGTGTGGTGGTACTTCACAAGTACATGCTGCATTGGCCAATAACGCTATTTTAGATTTTTCTGATGGAATACAGCAGTGTGTATTGAATGCAGATCCATCTTTTGCTTCAGGTTGTGAACTTGATATTGTATCTAGCTCTGTTAGTTACTTTGGCGTTGATACATCCGGTGATGGAATTTTCAAGATACTGAAAGAACAGGGTTAACGAGTGCAGGTGTAGGCTTAACCCTAGGTGCTTCACAAGCAGTTGGTGAAATTGATCAAGGGGCTGATTTTGCGGTAACTCTATGGAGTCATTGGACTGCTCAGGGGCCGCTGCTTGTTTCTTCATCGGCTAATGTTGCAAACATTGATATGACGGGTTGGAATGTGTTTTGGAATGACGAAACTGTTCCCTGGGATAAAGGTAGTTATGCAACAGTTACTTGTGGCATTGATTGCAAAATAGGTGATTCATTTGTACTGGATTACACTGCAGTTAATCTTGAACCAGGTGTACTTTTTGGTTTTTATTATGAATTGCACCTTGAAGGCACTATTGCATCAGCGGTTCCTGTGCCCGCGGCTGTTTGGTTATTTGGTTCAGGTTTAATTGGATTGTTTGGTTTTGCTAAACGGCGTAAAAGCTAAGCTTATTTTTTGATTTACATGGGCTCGGTATTTTACTTTAAGTCGTTAAAGTTTAAATGCTGAGCCTTCTTGTATGGTTATTCTGCTCAGCCTGATCCCAGGCAGATGCAAAAAACTCGTGTAATTTATTACCTCTATTTTTGCAGTTAGATGAAATGGCACTATGCGAAGTTATGTCTGGCTTAAAAATAAAGCCTGTTTGATCGAATAAAATAAACGAAACATGTGTGCCTTGATAATCGGCAGGGGTATCTTTGATAGTGACGATAGAAGATAGTTGTTGTGCTAAGCCTATTAATTTATGACCACTTTGTAATGCGCTGCTGATATCGTCAACCAGTATCTGAATTTGTGCGTGTCTGTTGCCTTGCGTAAAGGTTAGTAGCTGTTTTCTAAACTCATCGTTATTGTATATTTCTGCCTCCAAATCGGGTGTGTATATTTTTATCGTTCTTAGGGTGTTTTCTGTTGCTTGAATTACGGCTGCTGATATTTCTTGTGCAGAGTTTAGTTGAATATCATTTTCGATATTTCCCTTGCGTTCAAAATTGGTGAAGTCGAATGCGGCCATTTTATAAATCCATCTGCATTGTTTTGTATAGTGAGTATCTGTTTAGCTTAGCACCGTTCTGGGGTGTTGGTGGATCCGCTTTGCTTGATCCACCCTACTTAGCGCTAAAGCACAATAAATATCAAAATAAAAATACGACTTCGTCATACCTGCGCAGGCAGGTATCCAGTGTCTGTCGGTTGTTCAGAGTCACTAGATTATAAAGGTCATCCTTGAACTTTACCCTACGGGCAGTACATCGTACGTTTAAAATTGATCCAGTCAAATTTATCCTGCCTGCGCAGGAATGACGGTGTTTTGAAAGTCACGTAGGCTGGTTTTATTGTAGGTGCTCCTACAGGTGCGCATGGGTATGAAAATATAAACTATAGAACGTGCGCCTACATGAAATAATCGATTACGGAAGATATTTCGGTCGTCTTTATAAAATACATAATGATTTAGAGTTGTTTTTCCATGGTTTTATGAGGAATACCGGCATCCATAAATTCTTCAGAGCTTATTTTAAAACTGTGTTTTTCATAGAAGGAGATGGCGGTTGTTTGCGCGTGTAGATAAACAGATTTCATTTTTAGTGTTTTAGAAAGATCGATGAGTGCTTCAAGAACTTCAGAGCCGATGCCTTTATTTCTATAATCTTTTAATACCGCCATACGGCCGATGTGCCCATCCATTTTTATGCGACCTGTCGCTATAGGGGTGTTGTTATCGGTTACAAGTACATGCACACAGGCCTTGTCGTCTTCATCCCATTCCAGCTCTTCGGGAACCTGTTGTTCCTCTATGAAAACCTTGCGGCGTATTTTGCTGAGTGATGTTTGGTCTTTATCCCAGCGGGTTAATTTAAGTGAGTATTCCATGGGTTATTCGTCTAAATAAATGCAGCCATTGTTATACAAATCTAGTAGTAGTTGTCGCTCGGCCTGGCTAGCTGTATTTATGAGCTTAATTGCAATGGCTCGGTTTTCACAAAGTTGTATCGCAAATTCAGTTGAGGTGACGTAGTCATCACCGTCTACAAACAACATGCTATAAGCTTTTTGTTGGTTATAAGCAAAACGGCTAGCGGGGTGGCGGTATAGAGTTGCACCAGCTTGTATCTCTTCTAATAGCTCATCTATCGATTCAATAGGGTCTTCTGGTGCTTCATTGTTCTCAGATTTAGGGTCACTCATATAACGTCCAAACCAGCGACTAATTTCAGGATGATTTGGATTTAAATATTCCTTAAAGATGCTAGAGATACGATCAATTGCATCATGCGTAATTTCGGCTGGATGAGTTTGTACTTTTAAATCTGCATCTTGATAGCTTAACTTGGGCGATAAATTTTGTGTAATATGGGAAATAAAATCATTTAATAAATCCGCATGGCTCACTGCGCGATAACCCACGGAGAAGCTAATGCTTTCGCCTAATGAAACGCCGTGATGTGAAACATTCGGTGGAATGTAAATCATGTCACCGGGTTCGAGTATCCATTCCTGTTCGGCGTTAAATGTTTTTTGAATGCGTAGCGGTGTGCCTTCGGCCTGATTATCTTCAGTCACTTCGGCCGTGCTTATTTGCCAGCGACGTTTGCCTGAGCCTTGAATAATAAATACATCGTATAAATCAAAGTGCGGGCCAACGGAGCCTTGATCCGTTGCGTAGCTGCACAACAAATCATCGAAGCGCCAGTCGGGTATAAAGCGAAATAAATCTGATATCCAGGCGAGTTCGGGTACAACTTTTTCAAGATCGTTAACCGCGAGCGTCCAATGTGATTCTGGTAGATTGGTAAAAGTGTCGTCGTCCATAGGGCCAAATATGGGCTGCCAGGGGTGATCGCCATCTTTCTCTATAATGATGCGTGAGTCTACACTCTCTTCACAGGCTAGCCCGGCGAGTTCTTCTGCACTAATAGGGCATTGAATATTTGGCAAGGCCTGGCGAATAACCAGTGGTTTTTTCTGCCAGTACTCTTTTAGAAATTTCTCGGGGGTGAGATTACCAAGAGGCTTGATGGACGAGTGCATATGGTGTCTCTGTGTGTTTAAAAGCTTGGTGGATCCGCTTTGCTTGATCCACCCTACGGTAAATTTAATTAAGCTTTGTAGGGTGGAACAAACGCAGTGGTTCCACCGGGTTTATAGTAAGTAGGTTTGAAACGTTGTTCTGTAGGGTGGATCAAGCAACGCGGTTCCGCCATTATTCTAACTCGATGGCCTGTATATTCAAAGGTTCGGAATGTCCCCAGCTATTATCATACCAGCCTTTGATGAGTGCGTTTTTATATGAGCTGTATTTCCAGTTATTGGGGTGATTGGCATAGCCGTGTTTAACTGGGTTGTAATGTATGTAGTCTATATGATTATGCCAGTCTTTTTCATTTCTAATTGTATGTTCCCAAAACCTTCGTTGCCAAATGCTTTTTTCTTTTCGATGATTGGCAGGGGCATCTATATGTGTAGATACATAATGTTTAATTAAGCGCCAACGCAATGAGTAGTTTGAATCGTTCTGGGGCAAACGCCAAATAGTGTGTAAATGATCAGGTAATACAACAATTGCATCAATTTCAAATGGGTGATTGTTTTTTACATGGCGGAAGGCTTTGCGTAGAAGACATATGTTTTTATCATGCGCAAAATATTGATAACGTTTGTAGGTGACCAGGGTAAAGAAAAAACAGCCGCCAGGTGTGAATGCTCTGCGATAATCGCTCATAATATTACAATCCATTGTTTATATTACGTGGGTTGGTGGATCCGCTTCGCTTGATCCACCCTACAATAAATTTAATTAAGTGCTGTAGGGTGGATCAAATGCAGTGGTTCCACTGTGTTTACGGTTTAAATATTTTTTGCCTGCTCAATCGTATTACCAATGTAGTTCATTGGTGTCGTATTAATTAACAAGTCTTTACCTTCCTGTGGCATATTCGGGTTCTCAACACACTCTTGCATGATTTGTTTTGCTTGTTTTCTCTACAGCATCTTGTGATTTGGTGCTGTCGTGGTTTGGTGGATCCGCTTTGCTTGATCCACCCTACGATAAATTTAATTAATACTGTAGGGTGGAACAAGCGCAGCGGTTCCACCATTTTATAGTTTAAATATTTTTAGTCTGCTCAATCGCATTACCAATGTAGTTCATTGGTGTCATATTAATCAGCAGGTCTTTACCTTCCTGTGGCATATTCAGGTTTTCAACAAATTCTTGCATGATTTGTTGATTGACTTTTTTTCCACGGGTTAATTCTTTCAGCTTTTCATATGGCTTTTCAATACCATAACGGCGCATAACCGTTTGAATAGGTTCGGCCAGTACTTCCCAGTTATTATCTAACTCTGCTTCTAATGCCGCAGGGTTAATTTCCAGTTTATTTAAACCACGCATCATAGAAGAGTAGGCAATAGTCGAATGAGCAAAGCCTACACCTAAGGTACGTAATACCGTAGAGTCGGTTAAGTCACGCTGCCAGCGAGAAATCGGTAGTTTCATTGCAAGGTGGCCAAACAGTGCATTGGCGATACCTAAGTTACCTTCGGCATTTTCAAAATCGATTGGGTTTACTTTGTGCGGCATGGTTGAAGAACCAATTTCACCGGCAACGGTTTTTTGCTTAAAGTAACCCACCGAAATATAACCCCAAACATCACGGCTAAAATCTATTAACACGGTATTGAAACGAGAGATCGCATCAAACAATTCAGCCATGTAATCGTGTGGTTCAATTTGAATCGTATAAGGGTTAAAGCTAATGCCCAATGATTCAATAAAGTTTTGTGCAAAGCCCGCCCAGTTTAAATCTGGGTAAGCCGACAGGTGAGCATTGTAGTTACCCACGGCACCATTGGCTTTACCTAACAGTTTTACATCGGCGGCTATGTCGCGTTGCTTTTGTAAACGATAAACCACATTGGCAAACTCTTTACCCATGGTCGTTGGTGATGCGGGTTGACCGTGAGTTTTGCTTAGCATGGGTTGCTCTGCATATTCCTGAGCCAGTGATTTCATTTTATTAATCACCTCATCCATTTGCTTTAGTAACACATTGTCACGACCTTCGGTTAGCATTAATGCATGTGAAAGATTGTTAATGTCTTCAGAAGTACAGGCAAAGTGAATAAACTCAGAAACCGCTTCTAGCTCTGCATTACCGGCAATTTTTTCTTTAAGAAAATACTCAACCGCTTTTACATCGTGATTCGTGGTGCTTTCAATGTCCTTAACACGTTGTGCATCTTCAACGCTAAAGCCTGTTTCAATTTTATCTAATAGCGCAGAGGCATCGGTGCTGAATGCAGGGACTTCAGCGATGGCCGGTTCTGCGGCCAACGCCTTAAGCCAGCGTATCTCAATTAATACGCGGTGGCGGATGAGGCCAAACTCGCTAAAGATAGACTGGTATTCAGTCGTTTTGCTGCCGTAACGGCCATCAACAGGGGAAATTGCGGTAAGTTGAGTGAGTTGCATAAAATTTTGTCTTTTATAGTCTTCTATTAAAGGTAAATCAGCTAAAATCTAACAATCCTTCAGCTGGTTGCCAAATAAATTTACATAGGCAAGCGATATAGCTGAGCAATTATACAGGCCGAAAGCATATTGAGCCAACGGCATAGCAGACATTTTATATTTGGAGCCATAATGAGTGATGTTCGCATAGAAAAAGACAGCATGGGTGCGCTAGAAGTACCGGCAGGTGCCCTGTATGGCGCACAAACGCAGCGAGCAATTAACAACTTTCCAGTCAGTGGGCTGGTGTTTCCAAGGTCCTTTATTCAGGCGCTGGGGCACATTAAAGCCGCCTGTGCACAGGTAAACTGTGATTTAGGTGAGATGTCGCAGGCGCAAACCGATGCGATTATTTCTGCCTCTAGGAGAGTCAGTGCAGGTGAGTTCGATACACAATTTCCCATTGATATATTCCAGACCGGTTCTGGCACCAGCACGAATATGAATGTGAACGAGGTGATTTCTCATATAGCGAGTAATGCCTCAGGTGTCGCAATACACCCCAATGATCATGTAAATATGGGGCAGAGCTCGAATGATGTTATTCCTACCGCCATACATGTCAGTGCGGCCTTGCAGGTCGCTGGGCAGTTAATTCCTTCTCTAAATCACCTAAAACAAGTGATAGATAAGCGCTGTGCAGAGCTGGATAACGTCATTAAAACCGGCCGTACCCATTTAATGGATGCCATGCCAGTAAGCTTTTCTCAGGAAATGGGTGGCTGGTCTGCACAAATTGGTTTAGGCATTGAGCGTTTGCAGGCAGCGATGCCACGCATAAGTTCATTGGTGCAGGGTGGCACCGCGGTGGGTACAGGCATTAATGCACATGAAAAATTTGCCGAACTATTTGCCGCGCAGATGAGCAAGCAAACGGGGCATGCGTTTACCAGCAACCCCAATAAATTTGAAGGCCTAAGTGCGCAAGATGCGGCGGTAGAGCTAAGCGGGCAGATAAAAACCGTGGCGGTGAGCCTGATGAAAATATCCAATGATTTGCGCTGGATGAACTCTGGCCCATTGGCGGGTCTGGGTGAAATTACCTTGCCCGCATTACAACCAGGTAGCAGTATTATGCCGGGTAAAGTGAATCCGGTTATCCCTGAATCGATGGCAATGGTGTGTGCGCAGGTGATTGGTAATGATGCGGCAATTACCATCGGTGGTCAGTCGGGTAATTTTCAACTCAATGTGATGCTGCCGATGATTGCCTATAACTTACTGCAGAGCATTGAAATAATGGCCAATGCAAGTCGTATGCTGGCAGATAAAGCGATTGATGGCTTTGTTGTAAACCAACAAAGCATTGAAGGCGCCTTAGGTAAAAATCCAATTTTAGTAACGGCTCTTAATCCTGTTATTGGCTACGAGTTAGGTGCAAAAATTGCAAAAGCGGCATATGCAGAAGGCCGAGCTGTTTTAGATGTGGCTGAAGACATGACGGACTTATCACGCGCTGAACTAGAAAAATTATTATCACCCGCTGAGTTAACCAAAGGTGGCATTACTAAATGAGCTTTATTAAAAATACGCTCGCAACAATAGGTTTATTGAGTCTAATTTTAATTGCAGTGTCTACTGCCAAAATTAAATCGACACTGGATGCAGTGGATACCTTTGATGAAAAAGCCATCGATATTTACAGTCGCTTTATTGAAAAAACGATATCATCGGGTTCGCCTGTTGATGCGATGATCGTAAAAATTAAGGCGGCAGATGGTGTAACCGCAGAAGATATTGAGACATCAATTCGCACGATATCCAATGAGCTTAATATTAAAAATGTAGGCGAGCTGCCTTTATCGAAACAAGTAGAGGCGATGTCGGGACAGGCTTACCGCTATGTAAAAATATACCTGCTATGCAATGCAATGACAGCGGCGAGTATGCTGAATTACAACGATGCATTTGCCAGCTTTTTACCCTGTAGAATTTCAGTGGTAGAGGATGAACAGGGTGCCTTATGGCTTTATACCATGGATTTAAATTTAATGATTCATGGCGGCAAGTCTATACCGCCCGCATTAAAGGCTGACGCCATTAAAGTACGCGATACCTTGAATGAGATTATGCGGCGTTCGGCAGAAGGAGATTTTTAAGTTTTATTGTCCCAGGACGCTAGTTAAAACTATACACTTTAGTACAAGGCTTTAGCTGCTACACATGTATTAATGATAGTTGAACTCTTTTCAAGAAAAGTAGGGTGGATCAAGCGCAGCGGATCCACCTATATCACGACTCAATTCTGGTGGATCCGCTGCGCTTGATCCACCCTACAAATTGATTAAATTTTAGTGAAGTTAATAAAATGTATGTGAGTGGTGTTGTATAAGAGAGGATTTTAGTCCTCTGTCGTCAACCTATGGACTTTCAGTCCATAGTCGTTGAGTTATCTATTAGCAGACTTTTGTTCAAGTATCATTGGAGGCCTCAAAACAATCGGAATAAGACTCTTAAGCATTTTTACTCTAACTCCTAAATATAATCGCGTAGGCTGGATCAAGCGAAGCGGATCCGGCTTTTTTGAATCGCAGCGGTGGATCCGCTTTGCTTGATCCACCCTACTTAAAGCTGCTCCTGTGTGTTTTTCTATGTCGGTTTGCGGTGGTACTGCTGAAAAACGCTAAAATCTTATAAGCCAATTTTACATCTAAATTCATTTTTCGGTTGTGAAATACTGGCTTTGCTTAATACCCCACCATTGTTCTGTCATATTGTTTAGCTATTTTCGCTGTCTATTTTATTCTCGGGTGGCTGATTAAGTGTCACTACCCGTTGAGGGAATGGGATCCCAATGCCTTCTTTACGAAATGTCTTAATAATCTGGAAATTGAGTTCGCTGATAACATTTAAGCGCTGATCAATATCATAAATAAAGCAGCGTAATTCAAAATTTAATGCACTGTCACCAAACGCCCTGAATAATACTTTAGGTGGCGATGTGTTCTGGTTTTTTTTATCCATAACCATTGGATGCTTACGTGCAATATCTAAAAGAATGCGGTGAACTTTATCAACATCTGCAGCGTAGCTTACGCCCAGCGGAATTGTAATGCGGCCATGAGAATCACGTAGTACCCAGTTAGTGACTTTGGCGGTGATTAGTTCTGAGTTAGGTACGATGACATCTGATCGATCGAAGGTCTGAATTTATGTGGATCGAATATTGATTGATTTAACATAGCCCTCCGTGTCGCCGGTAATAATCCAGTCTCCTCTGCGAATAGGGCGTTCGAATAATAATATTAATCCTGAAATGAAATTATTAACTATGTTCTGCAGGCCGAAACCAATACCCACTGATAGAGCACCTGCAATGAGCGCGACATTTTCCATCTGCACGCCGCTAATGGAGAGCGCCACTAGAACCGCAATGGCAATACCGGCATACCCAAATAGGGATGTTACGGCTTCTTTAACACCGCGATCCAGCCGAGTATGCTTCAGGCCATGAGGTAAAAGATGGTTCTTTGCATAACGAGTCAAACTCAAAAAGATAAACAGAGCAAGTACACCACTGGCAAGTTGTGTGGGCACAACAGTGAGGGAGCCTATTTGAATGCCTTCAATGACATAGCCGGAAATAATCGCAAGCCAGGGGTCATCTAGTCGCCAGATATGCAATATTAAAATAGCAAACCCGCCCCATAATAGAGTGAAAATAATGAGGCGAATCCAGATTAAGCCAGGTATTAAATGATCAGGCTTGAGACCAATAGACTCGCGAAAACGGACTTCCCAATCAAGTCGGCCAGTGTCCAGTCCATCGCATAAGTCTTTGAATAAGCGGTAAATGAGCAAGGTTATTGCAAGGCCTAAAGATGTACCTAACAGACCACCTAGTACAAATGATGACAGGTTTCGATAACCCAATAATTCTGTAACAAGTGTGATCAGGAGTATGGCAGATAATAAAATGCGTGGTTTGCGTGATAAGATGGCCCATGAAAAGTGACGCATTTGCCAGAGAATGGTAATTAGATTAATAATTAACAGAACGCTGAATAGGCTGCGATTCAAATAATAAACGGGCTCACTTAAGCTGGCTTTGAATTCGCCGGTGAGCAGAAAAAAGCCAACCAGGCCGAGCGTTAAGAGAACTTTTAGTTGCCAGGCAAATCGGCGAGATAAAGTATCGGATTTGCTCAGGTAGACGCGAGCAGGTGGTACCGGGCACAGCAGCGTATTAATCAGCAAAAGCAGGCTGATATAGCTAACGATGGCATAACTTGCCTTTAATATAAACGGTAAGGGTTTTAGTGGCAGGGACAGGCTGAGGAATATCGCCAGGGCGATGCAAGGCAATAACAGTGGTAAAGCACGGGTCAGGCTAGTACGTAATGCGAAAGTAAAGGCTGAAATTGTGTCGCTGGGTGCATATTGCAGTTTAAATTGTAAGCGCAGAGAACGAGCTGCAATAACACCTAATGCAGTAGAAATAACAATTAATACGATGAGCAGGCTGAAATCCTGTGTAGTGAGTAGTTTAAGCTCATACTGCCTCTCCAGAAACGTCATTGAATCGCGCCAGCCGGCTTCGGGTTCATGTAGGCTGTTTTGAATAACCTGCAAGATATGCGGTGTTCGTGATGATAATTGCTGGGCAAGAAAACCTTGCTGCATCTCATTAATAGACTCGATCATATCCTGACTCTGAATCAGTAGTAACTTGCAGGTAGCCAGCTTTTGATCAAATGTTTTATGTTCTTTGGCCAGACTATGACGCTTTTTGGTGACTTCAGGGTTTTCTATTCTTGTCGCTTCACCCAATGTTTCTATGTCTAGCGTCGTTTTTGATAACAGGGCTTCGGTGTCTGCAATACAGCTCTGCGCCTTACTCTTTATCTGGATAATTTCTTTAAGCGATTGATTGAGTAAGGCAGAGTCCGTTTCATTGATGTTTTCTACCTTTGAAAACTTCTCTTGTTGTTTAATGGTAGCGGTGGCCTGTTGTATCCAGTTTTCATTATTATCCTGCTCAGCAAGCACAGTGGACGGTACGACGAAGCTTATAAATATAAACCAGACAGACATTGCGAAATGGTAGCGATTACTCTTGCTATTCATAAATCAGGGCCATGTGTTTTGATGCGGTGTTGAACCAATAAAAATACCCAAGCATAAAATGAGGGGGTTTAGAAAGTATAGATATAGCGCAATTGTATTGTATTATTGAGCCACTATGCTCTGATTTTTACTATTAGTCGTAGGCTAGTTCAGTTGTGTTATTTTTTACTCTGATGCGAGAGCGTTGCTCTGACAGCGATGCAAGCTGCTTGGTAAAGGCAGAAAAGTAGGGTGGATCAAGCATAGCGGATCCACCAGAATTGAGTCGTGATATAGGTGGATCCGCTGCGCTTGATCCACCCTACAAATTGATTAAATTTTAGTGCAATTAATAAAATATATTGTGGGTGGTATTGTATAAGAGAGGACTTTTAGTCCTCTGTCGTCAACCAATGGACTTTCAGTCCATAGTCGTTGAGTTTTCGTTAAGTAGAATATTAAATCGGAGAAACCAGTTATTCTAATTCTAAGAAGATATCCGGATCGGTGTATCTTCTCTCCTAGCCCTCGCCAGATTGCCGAGTAATATCAACATACAGCCTTATTTTTTGTCCAGGCTGTAAATATTTTTTGCTCAAACTATTCCAACGTTTTAAATCATTGATTCCAACATTAAACTTTTGTGCAATTAGGTACAAGGAATCACCGTTACGTACACGGTAGGAAATGCGTTTAATCGTATCAATGCTACGACCAATTGAGGTTCTATTGGCTGATGGCGATTTAGTCCAGATAACCAGTTTTTGGCCGGTACGAAGCAGGTCGCGTATTGCCATGCCATTCCAGCGGGCAATGCTGTGTGATTTAACTTTATAGGTTTGCGATAAATCCCAGAAGGTATCACCGGACTTTACAATATGCGTAAGCTTGTGCCCTTTACGGTTGATGTTCTGCAGGGTTTTTTTACGTTGGTAGGCGGTTAAGTTGTAGTCAGACAATTTACGGCTGGATACCGGTATGACTAAATATTTACCCGCTCGAATGCTGTGAGAGTGTAAGTTGTTTAAGCGTTTTAGGCTATTAACAGAAACCGAATAGCGATCGGCTATGTGGCTGAGTGTTTGGCCCTGTTCAATCTTATGGCGCTTCCACTTAATGCGATCTGCCTGCGGAATACTCGCCAGGTTTTGTTTAAATGTGGCGGCCTTATCAACCGGGATCAGTAAACGGTGAGGGCCATAAGGTGCGGTTGCCCAGTGATTAAAGGCTGGGTTTAGTTGATAGAGCTCGTCTAACTCAAGGTCGGCCATTTCTGCCGCCATGGCCAGGTCTAGCTGCGCACCGATATCAACGGCTTCAAAATAGGGGATATCATCAATGCAGTTCAGGGTGATGCCATAAGCTTCAGGCGTTGCGATTAAGCGTTTTAAGGCCAAAAGCTTGGGCACATAGGCACGGGTTTCATTGGGTAAATCCAGGCTCCAGAAGTCGGTTGGCTTGCCACGCTTTTTATTGTTACGGATGGCGCGTCGAACAGTGCCTGAGCCCGAGTTATATGCGGCCAGGGCGTGTAACCAGTTGCCTTTAAATTCCCGATTAAGATTTTCCAGATATTTAAGCGCGGCCTGCGTTGAAGCATATACATCACGCCTGCCGTCATACCACCAGTTTTGTTTTAAGCCGTAAATTTTCCCCGTAGAAGGAATGAACTGCCAGATACCCGCTGCGCGACCATGTGAATAGGCGAAGGCCTGGTAGGCACTTTCAACAATGGGTAGCAGGACCAATTCGGTGGGTAGATTGCGTTTTTCGGCCTCGTCCAATACAAAGCGTAAGAACGGGCTGGCCCGTGTAACGACACGATCAATGTAATTTTGATGTTTGGCAAACCAGTTTAATTCAGCGATAAGGCGGGGGTTATTTGTGGTGTCTGAAATACTAAAGCCGGAACGCACACGGCCCCAGATATCTTCAATTTCGTCGTTGGTATAGTCTTCAGCACGGATAGCAAAAATGGCATCTTCAGGGTCAGTGATTTCCCCAGTAGCTGTCTGTTCAATTGATAGAGGTTCGTCATTGATAGCGTAATTATTGTTAAGAGTAAGCGGTGATGCTGCACAGGCGCTGAGTAGTGCACAGGTAAATACAGTGTAAATAGACTTAAGGTGGTTTTTAAGTGTTTCGTTAAATTTATTATTTATCAACTAATTATCAACTTTTTTTAAAAATATTGTTAGCTTAAAGAGCAATGTTCCAAAGTTTAATTCATTAAACTTTGTTTTGCTTGAACTATTTCTCAAAACGCGGTGCTTTCAGGTATTATCTGCCCCATGAATAATACAGATGAAAAAGTAAAACTATATACCGATGGTGCTTGCCGTGGAAACCCGGGCCCTGGAGGTTGGGGCGTGTGGTTACGCTTTGGTGAGCATGATAAAGAATTGTGTGGTGGTGAGAGCAATACGACGAATAATCGTATGGAGTTGATGGCGGCCATAATGGGTTTGGAATCTCTCACGCGTAACTGCGATGTGATACTTTATACCGACTCCAAATATGTGTTGCAGGGCATTACCGAATGGATGCCTAACTGGAAAGCCCGTGGCTGGAAAACGGCGGCTAAGAAACCAGTCAAGAATGTCGACCTGTGGCAGCGGCTAGATAAAGCCTGTAACCAGCATCAGATAGAATGGCAGTGGGTAAAAGGTCATTCAGGCCATGATGGCAATGAAAAGGCAGACTCCCTGGCAAACCAGGGCATTGATGAGATGACAGCATAATATGCGGCAAATTGTACTCGATACAGAAACCACCGGATTAGACCCTAAACAGGGTAATCGAATTATTGAGATTGGTTGTGTGGAAATCATTAATCGTAAGATTACTGACAATACCTATCACCAATATATTCAACCCGATCGTGAGAGTGAGGAAGGTGCATTTGAGGTGCACGGTATCAGCACCGAGTTTTTGGCGGATAAGCCACGCTTCGCGGACATTATTGAAGATTTCATGAAGTTCATTAATGGCGCGGAGTTAATCATTCACAATGCCCCGTTTGATATTGGCTTTTTAGACCATGAGCTAAGCATGGTCGATCCCGTGTGGGGCAAGGTGAGTGATCACTGCCAGGTGACCGATAGTCTGGTGATGGCGCGTAGAAAACACCCGGGGCAAAAGAATAATCTGGATGCCTTATGTAAGCGTTATGAAGTGAATAATGCGCGCCGTGAACTGCACGGCGCCTTACTTGATTCCGAGTTACTCGCGGAAGTGTATTTACGCTTAACCGGTGGCCAGGAAACCCTGGCACTGGGAGCAGAAGGTAGCTCCTCACAGCCAGGGCAGGTGAGCCCCATCCGTCGAGTAGACAGTAATCGCCCACAGTTACATGTATTGCGTGCCGATATCGAAGAACTCAAGTTGCATGAAGAACGACTCGATATTTTAGGTGAAGCCTGTATCTGGAAGAAAGATGCTTAAGTGATCTGACTAGAGACAGCTTCTTTCCACCCGCAAAGCCGACATAGAAAAACACACAGGAGGAGCTCCAGGTAGGGTGGATCAAGCGCAGCGGATCCACCGCTGTGATTCAAAAAAGCCGGATCCGCTTCGCTTGATCCGGCCTACGCGATTACACAACAGGGGATGGAGCGTAAAACACGGCGGTCTATTCCCGAGTAAATCAATGGTACGTGACTTCCTGCTCATGATTGTGACACTAGAGTGAAGGTCTATTAGTTTGATAAAATAAAATTAGATTTTGTGGAAAATTTGCTGTGTTGTGCATAAGTGATGTTATCCATGATTTTGTATCTTTTTCGACTATATTTGTTCGAAATAAGAAGTAATTTAGGCATATCCCTGTCGAGTTGAACTCCTGTGCTATTCATCAGTCTAGATAACAACGTCTAGCATTGGAGCTTCCCCCCCGTGAGCATAATAATAAAGACTGCCCGTACGCATAATATTGAGCAAGGCATAAAACCTTCTGAAATCACCCCTGAATCTGCTTATTTAAATCGTCGAGACTTTATTAAACAATCGGGACTATTGGCGGGGGCGGCCTGGGCGGGGGGATTAAGCTTGCCAGCCATAGCGGGTGAATCCGAGTACGGGAATGATTTTAAAGGCTTAATTAAAACCCCCTACGGCAAAGCTGAGTCACTGACTTCATTCAAAGATGCCACTACCTACAATAACTTCTATGAATTCGGCACTGGAAAAAAAGATCCCGCCGCCAATGCGCAACAATTTGTCACAGATCCCTGGTCAATTACCGTTGAAGGCGAGGCCAATAAAACCGGCAGCTTTCATTTAGAAGATATTCTTAAACAGGCGCAGATGGAAGAGCGTATTTATCGTTTTCGCTGTGTAGAGGCCTGGTCAATGGTAGTGCCGTGGGTCGGGTTTTCATTAGCCGATATGCTGAAACGCTTTGAGCCAAATTCTAAAGCCAGGTACGTAGAATTTGAAACCCTGTACGATCCCAAACAAATGCCCGGGCAGAAACGTCGTGTATTAGATTGGCCGTATCGCGATGGTCTGCGCATGGATGAAGCCATGAACCCCTTATGTTTTATGGCGGTGGGTTTATATGGTCGTGACCTGCCAAATCAAAACGGTGCGCCAATTCGTTTGGTGGTGCCGTGGAAATACGGATTTAAAAACATTAAATCCATCGTGAAAATAAAATTCACCGAGCATCAACCAGTGTGTACATGGAATACCACCGCACCGAAAGAGTACGGTTTTTATTCCAATGTTAATCCTAATGTAGATCACCCACGTTGGAGTCAGGCAACCGAGCGTAAGCTAGGATCAAATTTCTGGGAACCGAAAAGCAAAACGCAACTATATAATGGCTATGGTGAGCAGGTTGCACACCTGTATAAAGATATGGACTTAACAAAGTACTTTTAATGCGTGATGAGGTTTTGCTGTGGAAGCAATTATTAAACGTGGCTTTATGCAGCTAAAAGAAATCCTGCCTGGCCTGTGTTTTTTTAAGCCGCTTATTTTCCTTATTTGTCTATTGCCGTTTGCATCTATTGTGAGTGGTGCAATCAATCAGCAGTTGGGGCCTAATCCAGTAGAGGCAATGATTCGTGGCTTTGGTGATTGGGGGATTTATTTTATATTGATTGGTTTAAGTATTAGCCCAGTCAGAAAAATATTTAATCTGAACTGGCTCACCCAGTTTAGGCGCATGATAGGTTTATTTGCCTTTTTTTATGTCACCATGCACTTTTCAAGTTACATCTGGTTTGAACAATTTTTTGATATTGAAAAGATTATAAATGATATTGTTAAACGCCCATTTATAACCATCGGCTTTGTGAGTTTCCTAATGCTGGTTCCCTTAGCTTTAACGTCAAGCAATAAAATGATGCGACGCTTAAAGAAAAACTGGGGACGTTTACATAAATTAGTTTATCCCATTTCTGTTTTAACTTTGCTACATTATTTTATGATGGTAAAGGCAGATTATTTAGTGCCGGGTGTGTTGCTGGTGATCTTGAGTATTTTATTGGCTTATCGATTGATGCTATATCTTAAGCGCTAGGGTCGGTACAGTAGGAATATACTTCCTACTGTACCAACACTAAATATAAACCTGTCTTTATGTCATTCTGAAATTTTATAGGTCAGCATATTGATTACACAGCATCGCAAGGAACGATAATGAATAAACAACAACGCCGCCAATTTGTAGAAAAAACCTTTGATACCGTTGCACAAGGCTACGATCATCCGTCACTATCCTGGTTTGATCAAACAGCAGCTGCCATTAATGAAGTGGCGAATATTCAAAGCGGTGAAACGGTTTTGGACATCGCCTGTGGTACGGGCAAAGTAACCACCGCCCTGGCCAGGCATCAAAAAAATTCCACAATAATGGCAGTTGATTTATCTGCGGGTATGTTAGAGCAGGCAAAACGAAAAGCAGTTCAGGAAGATCTCAATAATATTGAATTTCACCAGATGGCATTTGAAGATATGGTGTTTGGTGAACACTTCGATGTAGTAGTTTGCAGCTTTGGTATTTTCTTTGTCAATGAAATGGAAGAAGCGCTGGCACATTTTGCTAAACAAATGAAGCCTGATGGACGAATTATTTTAAGCACCTTTGCAGAAGGATCATTTTCACCGTTTACCGATGCCTTTATGCGGCTGTATGGTGAGTTTGGTTTTGATATACCCACACCCGGCTGGTTACGCCTTTGTTCTGATACGCATATAAATAAATTGTTTAGCGATGCGGGTTTAAGTAAGCCGCAGTGCCAGCAATATGATTTTGGTTATCAAATTAGCAGTACACAACAGTGGTGGGATATTGTGTGGAATGCAGGTTACCGCGGGATGCTGGAAACCATGGATAAAGCCCAGCAAGAAAAATTTAAGCAACAGCATTTAGCTGAAGTGGCTGCTTTGATTGAACAGAATAAAAGCTATTTACAGGTGGATGTAATTATTTCTGTGGGGCATAAATAAAGGCAAGCTTAAAAGTAAGCTAAAGGGGCATATGAATGTTGTGGACCAGGCCAAAAGCCAATTTACATTAGATTTTTCCAGTCGTTTTTACCTGAGCTTCCCCTCAATAACTCATATTGAATCTCATTAGCGGATTTAATGGGTAATTGAATTTAATATCCATATATGTGTTAGAGTGTCTTTATTATTACAAGTCTCTTAATCTCAGTAACAATTCGTAGAAATACGGCCATTTCCACTGCATTTTATTCTCTACAAAAAAGCCAGCATTAAGCAATGCTGCGATAAGTAACACCGCAGGGCTAACGTTTGTTATCCCGTAAACATGTTTCATTTCCTGGAGTACGTATCATGGGTAAAGAACAAAACAGTAAGAAAAATGTAAAGAAAGCACCTGTCATGACAGCCAAAGAAAAAAAGGTGGCTAAACAAGTTAAAAAGACAGAAAAGAAGGGACTAGGGCACCTCTGATCAAGTCTATGATACTTCTGGCTTGCAGGTTTGCCCGTGCTCTGCGTTAGCTTTTTTCACCAGGTACCTACATGCTTTCAAAAACCTGTCTTGATCACGAACAAACCTGTAAGCCCCTCTGGGCGAGTTCTGAAGGGCACACTTGCCGTGTTACAAAGCTTGCAAAGGACCGGGCCATTCACTTCGCTTTGCGCCTTGCAATTGCACCCTTCAGATCACGCAGAAGCATTATAGACTTGATCAGAGGTACCCTAGGTATTAGCTGAATGGTGAAACCTACAGAACAACAAAAAAGAGGCCTCAGCGGCCTCTTTTTTGTTGTTCTCGATATTAGTAGCTCGAAAGCAAGGGCTTAACAGGGGGTGATTTTAAAGGCATCATTATTGTCCTTTTAGTGTTACTCTCTATAAGTCAGCGTATCGGGCGGCGTAATTTTTATATGTTCATTCCTTTGCCCAGGCTTCGTTGGCTAACCAGCCACAGAAAAAGTATCTATATTTCACCACCTTAAAGCTGTTAATAGACTTACTCGTGTTTTTGTATCCACTAAATATAGTGTGCTCCTGATATTAACCACAGGTGTTGTGCTATTTCTTTAATTAAATTTTTATCCAGGAAGGCACCATGCGTATAGAGTTAATAACGACACCTAATGAAACACTAAAGGAAAGCGGGTTTGGCTCGCTGATGGCCTGCAATAGTGTTTTAGACGCAATTCAGTCAATGGGGCATACCGTTAGCTTAAATGTGTGCAAAACGAAAGAAGATTTAGATGATATTGTCAAAAGAAAACCTGAATTAGTCATCTTAACTGTAAAGTATATTTCCGTTGAAAATGCAGACGATATTTGGTTGTCTGAATATTTTTCACAGCATGGAATTAATTTCACAGGCTCATCAAGAGACGTGCTTAAATTTGATTCAAATAAAGTGCTGGCTAAAATACACCTCACAAACAAAGGCATTAAAACGGCTAAATATTTTATAGCGATTCCTGAGCAATATAAAACACAAAGCGAATTGCCAATTACATTTCCGCTGTTTTTAAAACCATTAGATGCTGCAAACGGTAATGGTATAGATGATTTATCATTTGTCACCAACTTTGCCGACTACAAAAGTAAAGTAGCGTCGTTATACAATACATTTAAGCAGCCAATTTTGGTGGAAGAATATCTTGATGGCCGCGAGTTTACCGTAGCTGTTATCAAAACAAGCGATAAGAAATTAATTGTATCGGCTGTTGAGGTAATACCGCCAACATCAACTCATGGCTTAAGAATTTTAGGTGCACAGACTAAAAAAGATGATTCGGAAAAATTGATAGAAATTGTCGATAGTGAAGTTGAAAATAGAGTAACAACTTTAGCGATTGATGCTTTTAATGCGCTGGGTGTAAGGGACTATGGACGCATTGATATTAAAACCGATAATCACGGGGAATGCTTTTTTATGGAAGCAAACCTGGTGCCGGGTATGACCTATGGTTCCAGCTATTTTCCTCAGGCCTGTGATATAGCGCATCAATTTTCTTACGATAAAGTCATTGAGCTAATGTTGGAGGGTGGCCTTGGCAGAGTTTTATCAACAGTGCCGCCTATCCTACAGCCTGACTCAAACGACTCACTCGTTGCTGCTCTATAAATAAGTGCATTAATGATGCTGGGAAATTTGTTAACCTTAACAGTTAATATTGTATTCAATATAATGCGAACAGTTTTAGGAGATTCAGCTGCATGCCTTTCGAGCTTTTAGTAGAAGTTACCCGTAATAACACAGTAGAAAGTCGGCATTTTGGAGCTGCTGCTGTATGCGATTACAAAGGCAATGTTGTCGAAAGCTGGGGAGATATAGAGCGTTTGGTGTTTCCGCGCTCTGCACTAAAGCCGATGCTGGCAATTCACCTGGTTGAGAGTGGTGCTAGTGATCATTACACCCTCAATGATGCAGAGTTGTCGCTTGCCTGCTCTTCCCATCAGGGCGAGGAAATGCACCAAAATCTCGTGACATCATGGTTAAATCGCATCGGATTAACTGAGGCGAATTTAGCCTGTGGTGCCGTGCTTCCAGAACATACCGATAGCGCTCACCAGCTACTAGCTTCGGGGCAACAGGGTTGTCGAATTCATCATAATTGTTCAGGCAAGCACACTGGATTTTTAACCACAGCCCAGCACTTAAATTTATCATTAGACAATTACCACTTGCTCGAACATCCCTTGCAGCAATTATCACTGGATATACTGTCTGATCTGGCTGACATCGATCTTAAACAATATCCAATGGGCATAGATGGGTGCGGATTACCTGCGCCCACAATGCCGTTACTGAAACTTGCTCACGCTACTGCACGATTTGCTAAGCCAGTGGATTTATCAGAGTCTCGAGCGCAGGCAATTTATCGTCTCCACAAAGCCATTATCAATGAGCCTCTGTATATTGCTGGGCATGGAGCGGTAGCAAGCGAGGTGAGCGAAGTCACCAAAGGTGCAGTGCTAGCTAAAACCGGTGCCGAGGGTATTATCACAGCGGCTTTACCAGAGCGAGGCCTGGGAATTGCGGTAAAAATAGCCGATGGCAGTGCCCGTGCACGCTCAGTAGCATTAATGGCAATTCTGGATCACCTGGGTGTTTTAAGCGCTGAAGAGAAAGATAAACTTAAGGCGCATATCTCGCCAACAATTGTAAACTCAAGAGGCCTTGTCGTAGGAGATGTTCGCTCAGCAGCATCCTGGATTTCATAAAGGGGCTTAACGTAGTTAAGGTACCTTAGTATAGAGTTGTGTCGACCAGTTGAGGTCATCGTTGGAAGCAGGCACAGCGGATTTAACAGGGCGGTGATAAATGAGAGTGATTATTTTTGTTATCGAGCTCTTTAATTACCAAAGGCAAAACTTGGGCTTCCCCCAGGTTCACGAACACTGCAACTAATGTATTGATTCTTATGTTATCTGCAACAAAATAAAAAAGCCTCGGTTTTATCCGAGGCTTCCCAGCTCTACAACAACGTAACGTAGGTTTGTTACATATCAATAAACATTATTGATCCTGTGGCGGTGCATCTCCAGATGGCACCTTGAAACTCTCTATACATTCTTTTATGTAATTACTTTTTTCAGCGGCATCTTCAATACCCGACATCTCGGCCTGTTCTGTACAATACACATTATAGTCAGCCTCGAGATCTTCCATGGCCGCAGAATTTGCTACATTAAATATTAGTAACGTAGATAAAATAGTTAGCACTTCAACATACTTCATTTAAGTAACTCCAATGATATTATTCATAATAATTACTGCCGTGTAGTAACAGTAAATAAAGTGCATTTTTACGTTATTAATTATTTGTAGTAAAGACAATAAAACAGCATGTCACGATCATTTTTTTAGATCAACATGCCATTGTGTATATTCAGTCATATAATGTATTTATTGTCCTGCAATCTGATGTAATGGATTGACTCAATATTAAGCGTAATCATCGTAGTTACTGCTGTTTAATATCCGCTCGAGTTCTCGTTCTTCTCTTAATTGCTCTAGACGCCGCCGCGCAGTAAAGTTATTAGATGACGCTGTAGACTTGGGCTCTATAAAATCAACATCATCGAAAAAATCATCGGTCTCGAAATTGTCGTCAGTGTTTGTTTTTTTAGCCATAATACTTTGCTCGTCAGTACACAATTTATAAATCAATATTAGCAGTGGATAATATTGATTTAATCAGATGAATGTAAAGAAAAAATTATTGATCATTACGATCAATAATTTAAATCGAGGCAATACTTAAGCCTGAGCCAGCCTTCCTTAGATAGAGCCATAAGTAACTCATATTAGTTATTACTAATAAATCATATAAAAAGAATACTCTTACCTATTGGTATTGCGTAGGCCGGATCAAGCAAAGCGGATCCGGCAGGGATACTTGCCAGCCAGGTGGATCCACTGCGCTTGATCCACCCTACGAAATCACCTTATATTTGGCATTAAATAAAGGTCATTCAAATTTAATCGCAGGAAATTAGCCGTATCAATTTCTTCTGCCCCAGTATTAAACTTATTATTTTTTCTAAAGTTTTGCTTTGTGGTGTAACCGTTACTGGGTAAAAATCTCACCTTATAACAGATTATATGAAGTTCCAGGCTTGTCGTTTTACAAGCACTCGTCTTATCTACTTATGCAGCAGTGTAATATTACTGTTCGTTAATTCAGGCGCGTTAATAGCCACAATCTTAGCCTGATCAAACAAATTAAAGTTAGTCGCACTGGCGGATGTATAGGCGCCCATTTGATGGCCGATAACAACACTGCCAATGTCTAGGGGTGGCATGGTGATTTGTTCAGCGATTACATCAATACTGTCACAGGTAGGGCCTGCTAATACGGCCTGTTGTGTTTCTTTAATGTCACTAAAAATTGTTAGAGGGTAGGTTGCGTGGTCAAACATTTGGCCAGAGTAAGAACCGTAAATACCATCGTCTAAATAGTACCAGGTGGCATCACCGCGTTTTGCTTTACCCATAACGCGTGACACGGCTGTCATTGCGGGTGCAGATAAATAACGCCCAGGTTCGGCGATGATGTGCAGGTGTGCTGGTAGCTCTTTTAGTGCTGCGTTTATTGGCCGGCAAAAAGCCTGAATATCCATCACCGGTGTTATGTATTCTACGGGGAAGCCACCACCAATATCTAGAATGGATAATATCTTTCCGGATGCCTGAAAAACCGCATCAATAATTTTTCCACATTGTTTTATGGCATGTACATGGTTTGTTGAATCGGGGCATTGCGAGCCCGCATGAAACGACAGGCCTTTTACATGTAAACCCAGCGACTGTGCTTTTTGAATTAACAGCATCGCTTCATCTTCACGGCAGCCAAACTTGCGTGATAAATCGATGGGTGTATTCGGGTTAGGAAAACTCACGCGCACTAATAAGCCAACGCGATGGCGATAGTCGATGAATTTTTCCAGTTCATAAATGTTATCAATCACAAAGGTGGTGCAACCAAAACGCAGGGCATCACGAATGTCTTTGTCGCGTTTTATGGGGTGTGTGTGAATGGTTTTGCGTGCACGCGTACCTTGCGCTCTTAATAATTCGATTTCACCACTGGTGGCAATATCGAAGTTTGCGCCCAATGCACCTAGCGTTTGAATAGCCGCGGGGTGAGGCAGGGATTTAATCGCGTAATAAAGCTCTACCTTGGGTAGTGCATGCGTAAGTGCATTGAACTGTTCTGCTAATTTGTCACAGTCGAGCAGCAGCAATGGCGTGCCGTGTTGCTCGGCCATTTGCCGGTAAACGCCAGCTTTTTCTGTGGGTTCAATGTTTATGCGTTTCATTTCCTTACTCGCTTACATCTGCTGTTAATGCATTTTCAATGTATTGCGGCAATGCAAAACTGGCCATATGAATAGCAGGATTATAGTAACGGCACGTTATGTTTGCCGCATTAAAACGCTGCTTAATAGTTTCTACCGTTGTGCTTCGATAAGCTTTATTATCTGATGCCCAGGCAAATGTCATGACACCACCAATGTAAGTAGGTACAGCTGCGCAATAAAATGTCTGGTCTGCAAAGTAGGGCTTCAAGCGTTTTGCTGTGGTTGTTACTTCATCTAACTGCATAAAGGCGACACCGTTTTGTGTTACCAGTATGCCGCCATCGGCTAAACAGTTTTTGCAGTCTGCATAAAAGTCAGATGTAAATAAAACATCACCGGGGCCTATTGGGTCGGTGCTGTCTGAAATAATCACATCAAATTTTTCAGTGCATTCGCGCACAAACCTGGCGCCGTCATTTATTACGATGTTTACACGTGGATCGTTGTAGGCACCTGCGCTATGATTGGGTAGATATGTTTTGCACATTTCTACAACCTGATCATCAATTTCAACCTGTGTGATGTGTTCGACGGATGTGTGTTTGCATGTTTCGCGCAGTATGCCGCCGTCACCACCACCAATAATGAGTACGCGTTTTACATTACCGTGTGTCAGCAGTGGCACGTGGCTGAGCATTTCGTGATAAATAAATTCATCGGCTTCAGTGGTTTGAATAATGCCATCAAGTGCCATCACGCGACCAAATTTTGCATTTTCAAAAATGATTAAATGCTGGTGATCGGTTTTGTTTTCGAAATACACTTTATCAACGGCAAGCTCTTGTCCATAAGAGTCATACAGTGTTTCAGTATAGGTTTTCATTAGCGTACTCGGCCGCGAAGTTCTTCACACACTTCAATGCGTTTAGGGAAGAAGGCGCGTTTTAAAATCGCCACTGCATTTTCGGGTTGCGCATCGCCACACATAAACACATCAAAGGCTGCATAGTTGCGCTCTGGCCAGGTGTGAACACTGATATGGGATTCAGCCAAAACCGCTACGCCGGAAATACCGCCGCTAGGGGTAAAGTGGTGCAGGTGAATATGTAACAGGGTGGCGCCACATGCCTCAACGATTTCACGCATGGCATTTTCCATACGTTGCATGTCGTCAAGGTGGTCTGCGTCCCACAGGTCGAGTAAAAGATGCATGCCAGCGAATTCCACACCATTGCGTTGAATGAAGTGATCTTTGGTTTCGTCTGATTGAAACTCTGTTTGGTTTTCGACGTATTTTATCTCGCCGTGTTTTTCGTGGGCCGTTAGCGCATCAATATTTTTATTGTGCCAACGGCCCATTTCCGCGGTAGGAGCTTCCAGTTCCACCTCTGCAGGTGCAGCTATATGCATTCAATGTCTCCTTATAAAGACAGGTTTACAGCCAAATTTAATACGCGCTGTTCACAAGCCTTAAGGGGATTGAAAACAACGCTAACGTTCGGGAACCATAAATACTCTGGGTATAATTTTGGAGGCGTGAATTTTAGCTTCAGAATCGTAAAAATCAAGCTTTTTGTATATCTGATAAATGATTAATGGATATACATAATATGCCTGCATAACGCTATGATTATTCGTTTATTTAGGCACTGTGTCACCTACCTGAATAGGGGGAATTAATCATCGCGTGTTCAGCCGTTATTCAGCTAAGCTCGCAAAAAGATTAGAAATATTATGCGCACGTATAGGGTGTGAAACTGGCAATATTAAAGAAGCAGACAGGAAGGGTTTACGTTGTTTTGTGATTGATGGAAGAGTCGTTGCATCTATTGAGCGTACTGCGGCACTGGGTGAATTTCGTACGAATATTCATTTGGGTGGTACAGCCTGTATCGTAAAAATCACAGCCGAAGAAAAAGCCCTGGTACTTAGGTCGGCTAAAACACTGGGCTTGAAAGTAGCCGGTGTTGACATTATTCGCTCTAAAAATGACCCGTAGTTATTAGAGATTAATACATCGCCTGGGTTAGAGGGTATAGAGGGTATAGAGTCTGCGACGGGTAAAGATATTGCGGGGATGATGGTATCGTCGATAGAGAAAAAGCTGGCTGGAAAAGAGAACCGAGTGTTTAAAAGCGATTAAACCTATGATGTGAGTAGATTTGTCATCTTAAGCATAGTCGCTCTAAGTAGGGTGGATCAAGCAAGGCGGCTCCATCGGTGAGAAGCCAAAAAAGCCGGATCCGCTTCGCTTGATCCGACCTACGTGGTTAAATTCAGGTATAGAGTAACAGATGCTTAAGCGTTTTATTTTTAAAGCATCGGCCAGCTTAAGCGATCCCATGTCCAGTAAAGTCCAATAATGCTTATACACAGTGAACCCGGCATGGTGATATATCGGTGAAATTTATCGTTGCTTTTAAACCAGAAAGTGATACCAAAATAGGCGACTAGCAGTATGGCTAGTTGCGCGAGTTCCACACCCACATTGAAGCCGATTAACGCGGTGGTATATCTATTTTCCGGCATGCCGAATTCAGCTAGCACGCTAGCGAAGCCCATGCCGTGTAATAAACCAAAAGCGAACACCAGTACTAAACGACTATTTTTAAGCTTATGCGCAAATAAATTTTCCAGCCCAATATAGGCAATCGATAAAGCGATTAATGGCTCAACAATACTCGCGGGCAGTGATATTACATTGAACATGGAAAGGCTTAGGGTAATAGAATGTGCCAGGGTAAACATGGTGGCTTGCCAGGCCAGTGGCTTTAGCTTTGTGCTGAGCAGGAAGATGCCCAGTATAAATAGAATATGATCCAGACCTTGCGGGATAATATGCTCGAAGCCCGCTACAAGGTATTCTGTTATTACCTCTAGCAGTGGAGGATTTGTAAATACGGCGGCTAATGAAAAATGTTTGCTGGTGCTGTCATCGCGTATCCATTGCCAGGGTGACCAGTGCCATTTTTCATTTTGTGTATCGACCTGCCTCACTCGAACGGCATTGTCGGAAAAACGTGCCGGGTAGTACCAGCTCAGCTGCTTTACCTGGCGATCTATTGTGCCTTCAAATATAATTTGACTAATGCGCGGTACTTTTGTGTAGCCAGGGCTGGGAATGTTGATTTCAGTTACTTGCAGCTTGGTTAGCTGCTGGTCAAAATACAGGTGTATTTGCTCGGTTAATGTCTGTTGGAAGGGAATAAATTTTTCTTTTAATTGTGCAGATTGCAATTCCCTTAATTCATCATAGGCGTCGGCAAAGGGTGAGCTTTGGGTGGTTTTATATTGAGAGTTTATGCCTGTCATCATGGCTTCAATGCTGGCGCGCAGCTCCACTCTATAGCGGCCTTCGGAAAATACGCTGATTTCAACTAAAGCAGGTTTAACTATATCGGCGGTGCTATAATTGCAAACGGATATCGCGCTCAAAATATATAGCGCTATTGCATAATGCACTTTTAGAATTGCATTATGTACTGTGTTTTTGGTTCTAAGCATTTGAAATATAAATAAAAAATCATTATTATCGGCGATATTATTATAACTATAAACTAAGTTCTTACAATGTAAGGATGTACTAAAGCACCGCATGGGATAATGAATGTAGCTAAATAGCATTCAAATATTCTACTTATAACCACCATCGCTAAGGTGAAGTCATGCCATTTTTAAATCGACGCTCATTCCTAAAATTTATGGGAGCCGCAACTGCAACAGCAGCGGTACCTGCTTTAATGTCCAAGACAGCCCAGGGTTTAACGACTTCTGGTGTTGCAATGCCAAAGGGTTTTTACGATTTACCTATGAAAGGCAACGTAAGGATATTGCATATTACGGACGTACACGGCCAGCTTAATCCTGTTTATTTCAGAGAGCCTAATGTTAATTTAGGCGTAGGCGATGCCTATGGTCGACCACCTCATTTGGTGGGTAATAAGCTGTTAACCGCGATGGGGTATAAGCCAGCGACGCCTGAAGCCTATGCATATACCTATCTCGATTTTGAAAATGCGGCACGTACCTTTGGAAAAACCGGTGGCTTTGCACATATTAAAACCTTATTAGATCGCCTGCGTTCTACCGCGGGTGGCAAGCAAAATACAATCACCATTGATGGTGGTGATTTATGGCAGGGTTCGGGTACTTCATTATGGACACGTGGTGTCGACATGGTAGAGGCATCTAATATTATTGGCCTTGATGTCATGGTAGGGCATTGGGAATTCACCTATAAAGAAAATGAAGTGCTGAGTAATGTGGCCTTGTTTAAAGGTGACTTTATTGGACAGAACGTACGTGTAAAAGAAGCCTCTTTATTTGGTGATGAATATCCCAAGCTGGTTGAAAAATATGATGGCAGCGGTCTGTTTAATGAAGACACCGGTCATGCATTTCAGCCATACGTGATTAAAGAAATTAACGGTGCGCGTATCTGCATCGTAGGTCAGGCCTTCCCACGCACCGCAAATGCCAACCCACAGGAGTTTTTCCCAGACTGGTCATTTGGTTTGCGTGAAGACGACATGATTGAGCTGGTTAAAAATATTAAGAAAGATGAAAAGCCAGATGCGATTGTGTTGTTATCGCATAATGGTATGGACGTTGATATTAAAATGGCGGAGCGTGTACCGGGTTTAAATGCGGTATTCGGTGGCCATACGCATGACGGTATTCCAAAACCGCTTAAAATTAAAAATGTAGACGGTGGCACGTGCTGGGTAACCAATGCGGGATCTAATGGCAAATTTGTTGGCGTAATGGATTTTGATATTCAGGACGGCAAAATTAAATCCATGGATTATAAAATGCTGCCGGTTATTACGGACTGGTTACCCGCAGATAAAGAAATGCAGGCGTATTTAAAGCAAATGCGTAACACGGTTTATGATAAAAATATTGTAGAAAGTCGTGTAAATAAACGCTTCTTTAATAAAGCGCGTTTAGGTAAAACCTTCGAAGAAATTCTTTCTGAAAAGTTAGCCATAGCCGATCGCCTGCTTTATCGCCGTGGTAACTTTATGGGTACATGGGATCAAATTTTATGTAATGCATTACGTGAAGAGTATGGTGCTGATGTTGCTATGTCTGCGGGTGTTCGCTGGGGTACTACGACATTAAAAGGTGACTGGATTACCATGGAAGATGTGATGACCCAGTGCGCTATTACTTATGGTGAAACCTATGTCAATGAAATGTCGGGCCGTGACTTAATGCGCATTCTAGAAGGTGTTGCAGATAATTTATTCGATGTTGATCCATACCTGCAATCAGGTGGTGATATGGTGCGAGTAGGTGGCATGGACTACACCATTGACCCAGCCAAGCCTTTATATCAGCGTCTTAGTGATGCAAAACTTGATAATGGCCATGCGATTGAACCAGATCAGATATATAAGGTGGCTGGTTGGGCAACGGTTAATAAGGCACCTGATGGTCGCTTAATGTGGGACGTGGTACATGATTACATTGTGAAAAACCGTGGTAAGGACAATGTACTGAAGTTGCCTAAAATTAATCACCCTACCCTGGTTGGTATAAAGCAAAATCCGGGTATTGAAAATTATCCTGGAAAAATCAGTTAAGTAATTTATTGTCCCAGGACGCGAGTTAAAACTATGCACTTTAGTGCAAGGCTTTCGCTGCTACACATGTATTAATGATAGTTGAACTCTTTGCAGGAAAAGTAGGGTGGATCAAGCAAGGCGGATCCACCGATGTGATTCAAAAAAGCCGGATCCGCTTCGCTTGATCCAGCCTATGCGATTATATTTAGGGTTAGAGTAAAAATGCTTAAGAGTCTTATTCTGATTGATAAGAGATTCATCTTTGGGCTAAGCAACAGATCAAGTTCGAAGCTAATTTGTTGTGTGTCAGGTTAAGTTTGAGCTATTACATTTTAAGAGCAAAAGCCTTAGAAGCAAAGTAAAACGCCAATGAACGCGAACAACGCAAATACACGTGAAAAATTAAGATGAGCAATGAGTCGGTTTATTTTTGTTTGCGTTCATTGGCGTTGTTCGCGTTTTCTTTTGCTTTTTGAAATCACCAAACGACTGCATATTGATGGTGGCTTCAATTGCCCGAATACATCGAACTCAGTGAGTTGATCTGTCAGATCGAATCGAGCTACTACAACTTAGATTGCTACAAATAATTACGTAATGCCCGTTTCAATAGCTATTAAGTGGTTTATACAATCTAGTATAAGCAGCGCAATATCGTTACACTCCCGTTATGATTTTCGATTCGCCTTTAATCAAGGGCAAACTCATTCAGCGCTATAAGCGTTTTCTCGCAGACATCACCTTACACGATGATTCGCAAATAACCGCGCACTGTGCGAACACAGGGGCGATGACGGGCTGTGCGCCCACCGGCGCTAATGTTTGGCTAAGTGTTTCTGATAACGCCAAACGTAAGTATCCACATAGTTGGCAGCTGGTTGAGTTGAAACCGGGTGTGCTGGCCTGTATCAATACAGGCCTTACCAATAAGGTGGCGGGCGAGGCAATAATGCAAGGGCGTATTGCTGAACTTTCCGGCTTTGATACGTGTCAGAGTGAAGTGCCGTATGGTGATGAAAAAAGTCGTGTCGATTTTTTGCTTACTTACAATCAACAAAAGGTATACGTTGAAGTAAAGCATGTCACCTTAAGTTTGCAGGATGGCATTGCCAGTTTTCCTGATGCAGTCACCACTCGTGGACAGAAGCACTTGCGTGAGCTTATGCAGCAGGTGAGAGCAGGGTATCGTGCAGTGTTGCTATTTATAATCATGCGCACTGATGTTACTCTTGTCGAGCCCGCAGCTTCAATAGACCCTGAATATGCACGATTGTTAAGGCAAGCTCACGAGGAAGGTGTGGAAGTCCTCGCCTATGGTACATCGATTACACCATGTGAGATAAAAGTTAGCGACACCATACCTGTAAAATTACAGGCTATATAAAACTAAAATTAAAAAATATATGATTCTTTTCAAACATGTTTAGACCTAAAGAACTCTACATTGGCCTTAGGTATACCCGAGCAAAACGGCGTAATGGTTTTGTATCCTTTATAGCCCTGCTTTCAATGCTAGGCATTGCTCTGGGAGTGGCTGCTCTCATTGTTGTGCTTTCCGTGATGAATGGTTTTGGTAAAGAGCTACGTGAGCGTACCCTGGGTATGACGGCACATGCGACAGTAACCGGTCAAGATGGTCGACTGGATGACTGGCTATCGATGCAGGCAAGAGTCTCTAAACATTCCAATGTTTTAGCATCTGCGCCATTTACTCAAAATGAAGCCATGTTGAGTAATCGTAGCCGTGTTAGTGGTGCAATTATTCGTGGCGTATTTCCCAAACTAGAACCCAGTGTTTCTGAAATCGAAGACAAAATGGTGTCAGGTAAATTGTCTGATTTAAAACCAGGTCAGTTTGGCATAATTTTGGGGCGTGAACTTGCTAATGCAATGGGGGTATTTGAAGGTGAAAAAATAACGCTTGTTACACCACAGGCAAATGTAACGCCAGTAGGCGTTATGCCGCGACTAAAACGCTTTACGGTTATCGGTGTTTTTGAAGCGGGTATGCACCAGTTTGATCGCTCGATGGCTATTATACATATACAGGATGCACAAAAATTATTCAGCATGGGTGAGAGCGTTGAAGGCCTTCGATTAAAGTTAGATGATATGTTTAGTGCGTATAAAGTAACGCGTGAACTTGATGCTTTGGTTGGCGAAGATTACTGGGTGCGTGACTGGACCAAAATGCACAGTAATTTATTTAAAGCATTGCAAACTGAAAAAGTTGTGATGTTTATTATTTTATTGCTGATAGTTGCTGTTGCCGCGTTTAATATTATTTCCACATTAGTGATGACGGTTAATGAAAAACAGGCTGATATTGCCATATTGCGCACCATTGGCATGACACCGAATAGTTTAATGTGGGTGTTTATTGTTCAGGGTACGGTGATTGGTTTGGTGGGGACGATTATAGGTGTGGGCATTGGTGTGCCGATTGCTTCTAATGTAGGTGAAATTGTTAGTTTCTTCGAAACATTATTTCAAACTAAGTTTTTACCGGCTGATGTGTATTACATTACGGATATCAAATCGGATTTACATTTGTCAGATGTGCTTACGTATTCGGCATCGGCATTTGGTTTATCAGTATTAGCGACTATTTATCCTGCATGGCGAGCGGCACGTATCCAGCCAGCAGATGCATTGCGATATGAGTAAGTGGAGTAATATTAATGGTATCGCATGATCGATTTACAGAATCAACAATCTTTCCCGGTGGCTCGGCAGACCCGATCGTCTTAGAAGCGGTAGACTTATGTAAGTCTTATGATGAAGGTGGCGGAAGTCGCCTCGACGTTTTAAAAGACATTAACATCACCATAAGGGCCGGAGAAAAAGTGGCGATTGTGGGGGCCTCTGGTTCAGGGAAAAGTACCTTATTGCATTTGTTGGGTGGCCTGGATACACCCACTTCAGGTGAAGTTTTTATTGATGAAAAAAACCTCGGGTGCATGACAGAAAATCAACGTTGCCGTTTACGTAATAATTATCTGGGCTTTATTTATCAGTTCCATCATTTACTGGCCGAATTCACAGCACAGGAAAATGTTGCGATGCCCGCATTAATTCGTGGCACCAGGCCATCACAAGCGTTAAACAAAGCGAGTATGTTACTTGATAAGGTGGGTATGACACGTCGCCTGAGTCATAAACCATCTGAGCTTTCTGGTGGTGAGCGACAACGTGCCGCAATTGCGCGAGCGGTGATCAATGAGCCGCGTTGTATTTGTGCAGATGAACCAACGGGTAATCTTGACAGGGCAACAGCGAATCAGGTCGTACAGGTTTTAATGCGTTTAAATAATGAATTCGGCACCAGTTTAATTGTGGTAACTCATGATATGGAGCTGGCGAAAAAAATGGATACCATTTATACCATTGAAAATGGTGATCTCAAAAAACTTTAATCGATACTGCCAATGTCTAAAAAAACGGTGACTCAATCCACAACACCTAACCCGCTTAATCAGCGCGCCCAGTATTTACTGAAAACACTCATTAATTGTTATGTAAATGAAGGGGTTCCCGTTGGCTCAAAAACACTCGCTGAATCGGCGGGCTTAAATATTTCCACGGCAACTATTCGTAACGTAATGGCAAACCTCGATTCTATGGGTTTGGTCTCCGCTCCACATACATCAGCAGGCCGTGTACCGACTAATATGGGTTTTCGCCTGTACGTGGATTCCATGTTGGAGTTCAGCCCATTAGAAACGGCCATTAAAGAGCGTATCAAACAGGAATTAAATAGCGACCAGGATAAAGACAGTTTAATCAATGTGGCAAATAATTTACTTACCGACCTTACGCAAATGGCGGGTATTATTACCCTGCCTAAATCGGGGCAGTTGAATTTACGCCGCATTGAATTTTTACCATTACCGGATAAAAAAATTCTGGCTATTTTGGTCGTCAATGAAAGGGATGTGCAAAATCGTATTGTGCATGTTGATAAAGATTACTCACAGAATGAACTGGTTAAAATTTCAAATTATCTTAACCAGCATTTTATGGGTGAAGATATCTTTAGCATTCGCAGTAAGTTAATGCAGGAACTGCAAACGGCAAGAACACAGGTTGATGATATGATGGCAGCGGCTGTGACATTGGCTGATCAGGTATTAAGGCCAGATAATGAATCAGAGGCCTATCGTTTGCAGGGGCAATCTAATTTAATTCGTTTTGATGAAGCCAATAACGCTAACCAGTTGCAACAATTGTTCCAGGTGTTTCAAAGTAAGCGTGATATGCTTGGGCTGCTAGATCGCTGTATTCAGGCAGATGACATGCAGGTGTTTATAGGTTCTGAAGCCGGCATTGAAGGCGTGGATGACTTCACGGTTATCTCTGCACCCTATGGCAGTAAAGATAATACGCTGGGCGTATTAGGTGTTATCGGTCCAACCAGAATGGAATACAGCAAAGTGATTAGTACGGTCAATATTACGGCGCGTTTGTTGAGTTTGGCTTTGGGGACAGATGAGTAGTATGTATTTATAAAAACATTGCATTATGAAGCGCTAATAGTAGTGGTCGCTTATTTACTCTGTGTTTATGTGACGATAAGTAAAAAAAATAACCAAACCACGCATATTGATTTCAATTAAATTCGAAGAAGTATGTATCTGTTCTATCAGTTGATTTACAATCAACAGCTATAATACTGGATGAGGCTTAGATATATTAATAAGTTATACGTCGTAGAGTATATTTTCGGGTGGCAAATAGGTTTTAAGGATGAATGAATAAAACATGAATTTCAAAAGGATAATTATTGAGAGTGTTTTAATATTACTATGTCTTACAAGTGCTGCTTGGTCGAGTTCTATTCAGCTTGCTGTGTTATACCCAGAAGCAAGGGGTAATTTTTCTAAAGTTTTTGAAAATTTGATATCCGGCATAAAAGAACAGCAGGATATTAATGTTATCTCTAAACAAGTTACCAAAGCTACTCCCGTTGAAGAAATCGACAAATGGTTAGTTGAAAGTAATGCGCAAATCATCCTGTCTTTAGGTCATCTTAGTTATACCTTATCAAAAAAATTAAATTCAAATATTCCGGTTACTGTAGGTGCGCTTGTCGTTTCTCCAAAAGGTCATAGTGGCATAAGTCTGGCTGCCGACCCCAGAATATTTTTTAAACACTTAGAAGATTTAGCGCCTGATGTTAAACGCGTATTTGTCGTTTATAGTGAAAAAAACACAGGCTGGCTAATAGATATAGCAAAGCGTGCCGTAAAAGAACGAAATATAGAGCTCATTGCATATAAAGCCGCGGATATTAAGCAAGGGGTCAAATACTATGATGAAGTATTACAGCAGGTGAGAAATGGTGAGGATGCCATTTGGATCCCGCTGGATCGAATCGTACCCGATAAAATAATTTTACCCAAAATATTACAGGCAGCCTGGGAACATAATATCGCTGTGTTCTCAAATAATCCATTGCATACAAAAAAAGGTACATTGTTTGCCTTGTTTCCTGATCATAGGTTAATGGGAAAAGATCTTGCTCAACTGGCTGTTGAACAATTTATCAGTAAAGCCAAACCTCGCGTATTGCCTGCAAAAAGTTTAAAGCTTGCTGTAAATAAGCGCACAGCATCACATCTGGGTTTGAGTTTTTCAAAAAGTAAACAACAACAATTTGATATTATTTTTCCCTCTAGATAGGCGTTTATATTAAGTGTTCCGGTTTAAATCTATATTTTCATCCCGATCTAGCTTTAGGAAACAGCTGTTTTTTATTTTTACTTTTAGTATTTTAGGTCTTGCCGTAATGTCAGCAATTGTATCAGCCTGGTTTGCCAGTCAGCAAATGCGAACGCAGCTAGTAGATCAAAACATTCAAGTAACTAAAATTCTAGCGGAGCAAAGCCTATTAGCTTTTCTATATGACAGTGCGGATAATGCCCAGGATGCGGCTAGTGCTGCGTTGTCATTTCCTGGAGTGGACTATATAAATCTGACTAGTAGTGAAAATAGAATTTTAATTCAAGAAGGGAATTTAAAAAGTGAAAAAATAAGGAGCTTGCCAAGCATCTTTGAAGATGAAAAGGTAAAAACAATTTATGAATCATCTAAGGCCTGGCATTTGGCCGCGCCTGTATTTACACCTGATCCAAATGAAGAGCTCTCTCTATTTGTTGATGATGGAAATGCAAAAGAGTTGTTAGGTTTCGTTTATGTTGTTGTTAATAAAGATGCATTAAATGAAATGCAGAAAACTATTTTTATTACCAATATAGGTGTTGCCTTAGTTATTACCTTGCTTATTGTTTTTTTATTACATGCGGTATTGAAGCGCCTCACTAGACCTTTAGATAATTTGTCTGAAGTAATGTTTAAAGCGCGTATGGGTGATCAGCAAGTTAAGGCAAGATTAGAAGGGCCGGTAGAAATCGTCCGTATAGCCAGTGTTTTTAATGAGATGATGAGCACCTTAATGGAAAAGCAGACGGCTCTATATAATGAAAAAGAGCAGGCGATAATCACATTAAAATCGATAGCCGATGGCGTTATTACAACAGATACAAAAGGCCGAATCATCTATATAAATCCTGTGGCAGAGCGTCTGACGGGATGGAATGTCGAAAATATTAAAGGTCACTCACTAGATGAAATATTTAAGCTTTTTAATGAGCAAACGCATCAGGTAGAAGAAAATCCAGTATTACGTTGTTTAGAATTGGGTAGGATACAAGGTCTGGCACAGCATTTTATGCTGCGTCCAAAAATGGGAAATGAAATATTTATTGAAGACATAGTGGCCCCTACAAAAGATAAGAATAATGTCATTACAGGCACAGTGATGGTCTTTCGTGATGTCACTGAAGCACGCAATATGGCGAAAAAATTATCTTATCAGGCAACGCATGATTCATTAACGGGTTTAATTAATCGTGCTGATTTTGAGCGTTACTTAATTGATGTTCTAGAGAGAGTTGATGAAAATACCGAGCATGCATTATGTTATCTCGACCTGGATCAATTTAAAGTCATTAATGATACTTGTGGTCATATGGCTGGCGATCAATTACTGCAAAATTTATCTGTGTTAATGTCGCAACGCATTAGAAAAACAGAGGATACTCTGGCCCGCTTAGGTGGCGATGAATTTGTATTGTTATTGGAAAACTGCAGTTTACAGAAAGCAGGTGAAATAGCTCAGAGTATGTGTGATGCAATCCAGGACTATCACTTCGTCTGGCAAGAAAAACCATTTACAGTGGGTATCAGTATTGGAGTGGTACCTTTAAATATCAACAGTCATGATTTTCAGGATGTGTTAAGTAAAGCGGATAGTGCTTGTTATATGGCTAAGGAAAAAGGTCGTAATCGTGTGCACACATATCTGCTAGACGATAAAGAGCTGATGCAACGGCAGAGTGAGATGAAGGTGGTTTCAAGCATTACCGAAGCCTATGAAAATGATTTATTTCATCTTTTCTATCAACCTATTGTATCCATGGATCATCCAGAGAAAACCACTGAACATTATGAGCTGCTATTAAGAATGAAAGATAAAATGGGAAACTGCTTGTCCCCCGGTTTTTTCCTGCCTGCTGCAGAGCGCTATAATCTTATTCATAAGGTAGATCGATGGGTAGTACGTACGGCATTAAACTGGTTGTCCCGAAACCCGGAGCACCTGGCACAACTTAAATGCTGTGCGATTAACTTATCAGGTATGTCACTTAATGATGAGATGTTGTTTGATTTTATTGCAATGCAATTCAAATTGACTGAAGTGCCGCCAGAAAAAATCTGTTTTGAAATTACTGAAACCGCAGCTGTTACAAATCTTTCAAGGGCAATAGGTTTTATTAATAAATTACGAGACCTTGGTTGTAAATCGTCACTGGATGACTTTGGTAGCGGTATGTCATCTTTTGCCTATTTAAAAAATTTCCCCATCGACTATTTAAAAATTGATGGTATGTTTGTTAAAGATATAATTAATGATCCTATCGATAACGCTATGGTGAAATCGATTAACGATATAGGCCATGTTTTGGGATTGAAGACGATCGCTGAATTTGTAGAAGATGCAGATATATATCAACGGGTTAAGGAGTTGGGTATAGATGAGGCGCAGGGATATCATATTGCTAAACCACAACCGATTGATAACTTGATTAATGGTGTAGTGCAAAATGTCGTTGAAGGGACTTGAGGTGAATTCTGACAAGATATAGCTTTCAACCAGATAGCATTTAATAATGTAGATATTTATGACTAAACTCTAATATGCACGATAGACTTATAAATAATGTTGATTAATAGCCGTATTCAAACTATCTTTCTATATGTCCGTTTGTGGCCGTTTTAAATAATACCATCTCAATAGTTTACAGACTAAGAGATAATAATCTGGTCAAGATGAAAGTCTAATGGCCAGGGGAAAATAAATGAAACGTTACATTGTGTATGCTTCTATTACTAGTCTGTTTTTAATTGTTTCATACCCTGCATTTGCACAAGAAGATGACCTTCTTTTGCTTTATGGTGATGATGAAATGATTAGTATTGCGACGGGGGTTTCGCAGCCCATTGCAGTTGCACCATCTACAGCCAGTGTTATTACGGCTAAAGATATAAAAGCTATGGGGGCTGTGACACTTGATGAAGTAATGGAGCGTGTGCCAGGTGTTCATGTATCACCATCAGAATTGTCTTTTCAGAATAATTACACTTTTAGAGGAATTAAAACAACATGGACATCTCAAGTTTTAATTATGTTGAACGGTTATAGAATATCTTCTGATGTTTATAGTAGTACTTTAATAGATGGTACTGTGTTGAATGTACAAAATATATCTAGAATTGAAGTTATTCGTGGCCCAGGTTCTGCTGTATATGGTGCAGATGCTTACTCGGGTGTAATTAATATAGTGACAAAAAATGCAAAGGAAATTGATGGGATTAATATGGGTGTGAAAACAGGCTCATTTAATACATCGAATGTATGGGGGCAATACGGTGCAAAAATAGGAAATGATTGGGATCTTACAATTATGTTGGAATATGCGAAGCAAAAGGCTGACACAAGCCAGATAATAGCGAGTGATTTTCAATCAGCATTTGATGGTTTGTTTGGTTCATCTGCTTCTTTAGCGCCCAGCTATTTAGAAAATCGCTATGAGGCTACAACTTTTAATATACATGCAAATAATGACAATTGGAAAATAGGTTTAGACGGTTGGGTACAAAGAGATAATGGAACTCGCGCAGGTATTGGTCATGCATTAGATCCATTGGGGAGTATCGATACAGATCAATTTCTTTTAACATCTGAATATAATAAAAAAGATATTATAAAAGACATAGACTTCACTGCCAAATTGAGTTATCAAACAGCAGAACAACAAAGTCAACTCAATATATTTCCTCCGGGAACAATTTTACCGGTAGGTTTAGATGGAAATATTTTTAGTTGGCCTGCTGATGCTGGTTGTCCAGCCGATATACGTTTTGGTAACCAACCAACTTGTGAAGTTGTATTTACTGATGGTTATATTGGTTATCCAGGTCGAAAATCAACTACCCCACAACTTGATTTTATATTTTTATACCATGGAGTGCTGGATCATGCTTGGCGATTTAATTCGGGTGTGAAAAAAGAAAAACTCAAAGCAAATGAATCGAAGAATTTTGGTCCTGGGGTAATTGATGGAACTGTTACACCTATAGGTGGCACTTTAACAGATGCGTCAAATCCGCCTAATACAGTATATGTAAGCAATGAAAATAGAACTATTAACTATGTTTCGATTCAGGATATTTGGGACTTTGCAGCTGACTGGTCGCTAACAGCTGGCATTCGCTATGATGATTATTCTGATGTTGGTGATACAACAAATCCAAGAGTCGCTCTTGTGTGGGTGCCTAAATCTAACCTAACTACTAAGCTATTATACGGCAGTGCTTTTAGAGCGCCTTCATTTAGTGAATTATATTCAAAAAATAACCCAGTATCTGTGGGAAATGCGAATCTAGAACCTGAAGAGATTGATACTTTAGAATTAGCTTTTGCATACAAGCCAATAAGTGACCTCACTACGGGGCTTAGTATTTATAAATTCGAAGCAAAGAATATGATTGATTTTATACAATCAGGGAATGATAAGATTGCACAAAATATTAATAACTTAACTGGCCAAGGATTTGAAATTGAACTGGATTGGATTATCAATCAAGATGTTGAGTTGCTAGCTAATTATGCTAATCAAAGCACTAAAAATGATGCAACCGATGCGCAGGAAGCATTCAGCCCAAGGCAGCAACTGTATGTTGATGTACGTTGGAAGGTTTTACCTGGTTGGATAATCTCATCTCAGGCGAATTTAGTTGCCGACAGAGAAAGAGCGCAAGGTGATCCACGCACTAGCGATGTTGATGACTATACCTTGGTTGATCTAACAATCAGATATCAAAATAATGATTTTGAATTTGCGGCATCAATTAAAAACTTATTTGATAAAGATGGCTTTGAGCCAAGTAATGGAGATATTCCAGGTGATTACCCATTACATGAAAGAGCATTTTTTATTGAAGCACGCTATGAAGTAAAATAGCTCAATGATAAAACAATTTTAATCACATTGGTGTTTTATGAATAAAACTGCTCTTATTACTGGTGGTAATTCTGGTATTGGTTATGCCACAGCTAAACTATTTAAAGAAAAAGGATATAACGTAACTATAACTGGAAGAAATGAGAAAAAAGTCAAAAGTGCTGCCTCTGATTTAGGGGTTGATTATATTGTTGCAGATTTAGCCCGATTTTCAGACCTAAAAAAAATAAGCGACAATCTTATTAATTCCGAGCTTGATGTTCTTGTGAATAGCGCTGGTATTGCACATCCAAAACCCATCGAAATGTATTCTCTTGAAGATTTTGATGATCATATGAATGTAAATTTAAGAGCTTCATTGTTTTTAACGCACTATTTACTTCCTGCATTAGAAAAAACGCAAGGCTGCATCATAAATATTTCCTCAATTATTACACGTAGAAGCGCACCAGGATTTGGCATCTATACAGCCACAAAAGGTGCTATAGAGGCATTTACTCGCAATTCGGCTTTGGAGCTTGCTCCAAAAAATATTCGAGTTAACGCCATATGCCCAGGTGCAATTGATACGCCAATGTTTGATAAGTTTGGTATGACTGATGAACAAGCTATAGAAGCAAAGGAGCGGACATTGGCTACAATACCATTGCACAGATTCGGTGTTCCTGAAGAGATTGCACAGGTAGTATTATCGCAAGTGGAATCTACTTATGTAACTGGTGCTATTTGGAATGTTGACGGTGGAGTTGACACCTAATGGTTTGTTTTAAGATTTATCTTATGAGCTAGAATAAAATCACTGATTTTTTAACTTAGCCATTAGTTTTAACCGGTACTAAAAATCGTCTTTCCAATTAATATGTGCAGGTAAGTCAACATATTTTGACTTATTAAGAGTAAATATATTGTTTTCTTTTACAAAGTTAACCATATTTAGAAAAACTTCGACTTGTTGGTTTCTAGATCCATTATTATAACTGGCTATAATGGTTTCCAGGCCACGAAGGTTCGCTATTTTTTGGATTCCATATATTAAAGAGTTTTCTATTTCACGACCCAGTACCCTACAGCTCAAAAATAACGAATCAATAATTAAATTATTATTTTCTTTATATAAAATACATGCGCCCACTAATCCGTAGTCTCCAAATTGATCGTTAACATTTATTGTCCATATGGAATAACTATCATCTAATTGGTGCAAGTCCTGTAATGAGCGGCGAATAAGGGATAAATTAAATTGATTGGTTTTTTGGCTTAATTGCGCTACTCGAGCAAGGCTGGATTCATTTGCCTGTTCCATTTGCACGCAAATATTTAGGGATTTCAAATAAGTGTTAAGATCAGTAGATTTATGCCGTAAATTTTCTCGTTGTATATTATCAATTGTAAACTCATTGCGGAGTCTGTCTTCACTGGTTGTTTTAGGTGAGTCAAATAACCATAATTTATTTAGTGTTTCGCCGTAATTAAATTTATTGCTCGGCATTTGGATGACAGTGATTTCAGGTGCGTTTGTTTTAACCTCTAGGCATTCGGCGGGAGAATCGTCAAGAAAAATAAATGAATCAAGCCCTAGATTAAGTTCGTTAGCAATAGATCGAATGTTTTCAGATTTCGGTGACCAGTTTATACGTTTGCTTGCAAAATCATCGCTTTTAATTAGCATGCCTGGGTGAGAATCAAGTACGTCAATAACATCCTGTTCTTCGTTTTTACTTGCTAGAGCCAATAAAACCCCTTTATCTTTAAAAGAAAGGATTTGTTCTTGAAATAACTTAAAGCTTCGTCCTGGATGATCGTCGCCTATATCAATATTATCTATGCCATCTTCGCCTATGATTCCACCCCAAAGTGTATTATCGGCATCAAGTACTAATACTTTTTTTGACGGCGTATTCATTTTTCGAATTAATCTGACAATATCAATACCTAGTTGTTGGAATACATTTTGGGAATAAGGTGATCGAGTGATGATTTCCATTTCTGAAGAATAAGCGCTGGTGGCGCCTATATCAGTAATGATTCTGGAAAAGTCTAATATTTCCAACATGGTTCTTTTTTTTAGTTCTTTTTCCCAGAATGATGCAAGCATCTCTCCGGTGTTAATCTTTTCTCTATAGAAGCTTGAAACAACAGGCGGCATATTGCTTACGACAAGTGAGTTTTTTGTTTGTCCATAATACTGATCAATAGCACTAAGAATTGATTGAGTTCTGTTATTGCCTATTGGGTCTACTCTTGTTATGAAGTCTTCAGGCCTTACTAATATAATATTGAGTGAGTTGTTAGAATAGAAATTACTACTAGGTGAAATTAATTCAGTTTCAATTTGATTAAAATCACAGAATATAACATTGGCAGATATTGATAGTCCTTTGCACCATAATTTTATAGATGATTCTATAGATTGAGTTGTAAATGTAGCAGCAATAACAATGTCATATTTCTTATTGTTTGCATTGCTGTCATTTTTTAGGTTTAGGAGGGCTTTCGTTGCCTCTTCAATTGGAAGTAATGGTAGTAGATCTATGTTGAATTGATTGCTATTTATGTTCTGATAAGAATTAGATTGAAAGTCAGATTTAATAGGTTTTTTGTCTAATTTTGTTTTAATGTTTTTTGATAAATTATCATTTATAAAACAGCTTAATTTTTCAACTGAATCTAGTTCATATACTTTGTCAGGGGTGATGGTGATATGATACCGATCATGCAGCATTGCTGCTAATGACATATTTGCCAAAGAATCCCAATTTTGGTGATCATCGGATGTGAAGTTTTTATGTATTAAACTGTTTTCAATTGATAATGCATCTGCCAGCATTTCAATTACATTTTGTGTAATTTTTTCTGATGAGATCATAGGCATAAATTATATTTAAAAATAATAACGTGTACTGATTGATAATATTTATTCATAATATGGACTAAACTAGTGTAATTTTAATGAATAATTCATTTATAAAGTGTACATTAATAATGACTAAAAAAGTAGAAAATATACCGACTAAGATCTGGCAAGATAATCCTTCACCAGATAACCCATTTGTTACTGAGACATCTATATGTCATGGTTATGATGTCTATGGTGATCTACTAGAAAATGCGAGTTTTATCGATTATTTATTTCTCCTTTTTATGGGTGAAGCACCGACACAAGCTCAAAAAAATCTACTCGAATCATTAGCTGTTGCATTAGCAAATCCAGGTCCAAGAGATCATAGTGTTCGTGCTGCTATGAATGGTGGTGCAGGTGGTTCGAGCAATGCAGCGTGTTTAATCGCAGCACTTGGTGTTGGTGCTGGTAATCTTGGTGGAGGGCATGAAGTCAGTATTGCAATGAAAATCTGGCAGATATGTGGGTGCGACATAAGTAAGTGGGAAGAGTCTTTAGTTAACCCTCCAGAAGATGATCGTGAAGATGTTTGGAACCTCATCGAACATGCACCAGGGTTTGATCCTAATGCTCAGAGTTGTTCAAAACCTGTTTTACAAACACTGGAATACCTAAAACAATTTGACGTTGGAACCGCTTTAAATTGGTTGTCAGAGAATAGAATATTTTTGGAATCGATTACTGATTCTTCTCTAGCAATGAGTGGTGTTGCTGCAGCTGCTATTCATGATTTAGGATTGAACGATGATCAAGGCGAAATGTTATACCTATTATTGCGCTTGCCTGGTGCAACTGTACATGCAGTAGAAAGGCGTCAATATGGTTGGCGTCAATATCCATTTTTTGGTGATAAATTGAAGTTTAAGGACAAATAAATAATGAGTGTAGATGATTTATTTAATTATGAAGATAACTGGGTAACTGCAATGGGAGCCTGGTACCCTGGAGAGAAAGTCATTTTCCGAAATCATGATTTATTTAATGAGCTCAATGAAATTAGTTGGATGGAGCTTATGTTATATGGTATTACGGGTCGTCGTTTTAACCAGCAACAAATTGAGTTATTTAATAGGATGTGGGTTTTATGCACTAGTTATCCTGATCCTAGAATTTGGAATAATAGAATTGCGGCTTTGGCCGGTACAGTAAGAAGCACTTGTTCTCTTGCCATTGGTGCCGCAACAGCAATATCTGAAGCAACAATTTATGGACGACGTCCTGATATAAGAGCAATTGATTTTCTTCAGAAAACTCAAACTAAGTTAGAAAATGGTGAAGATTTAGATGATTTAGTCGTTGCTGAAATAAAAAAATATAGAGGCATAGCAGGTTATGGTCGGCCTATAATTAATGCAGATGAAAGGATTGCTCCAATAACTAATGAAATGGAAAAACTTGGTTTTAAAGATGGCACATATATCAAATTAGCCTTTTCTGTAGAAAAATCCTTGCAAAAAACACCATGGCCATTAGCGATGAATGTTGGTGCGGTGTTGGCTGCTTTAGCGGCAGATCAAGGGCTCACACCAAAACAACACTATCAGTTTATGACACTGTGTTTTTCAGCAGGTATGTTTCCTTGTTACATCGATGCGCTAAATAATCCTGAAGGCAGCTTTTTTCCTTTGCGCTGTGAGAGAATACAGTATGAAGGAAAACCGAAACGTAAGTGGCAATCGACAAAATAAATTGACAGCTTTTCATAACAATTAGTAATACAATTTATTTAAATATCTTCATCACGACGATCCAAAACACGACGATTCAAAACTTTCATTCTCGAACCCATAGGTGGTACTTCATCAGCATCTATATATACATCCAGTAAAGTTGGGCCTTTAGAACGACATATAGAAACTATGTCAAGGAATGCAAAATCTTCTGGCTTTTTAATGGTGAAAGCATGTGCACCCATAGCTCGTGCAATGGCTGCATAATCTACTTTGGGTAATTCAAACCCTATGGGTTCGCCGCCTCCTAGTTTCTGTCCGTGTTTTACCATGCCTAATGTACTGTCGTTTAGGACGACAAAAACAACCGGTAAATTATGTTGTATGGCTACGGTAATTTCCTGTCCGCTCATTAGGAAACTGCCATCTCCGGTAATGCAAACAACCTGTTTTCCATATGCGCCAAATGCGGTGCCAATAGATGCACCAATGGCCCAGGCCATGGAACCAAAACCCAGGCCAATTCGATAATGGCCAGCCTCTTTAGGGTGTAAATAATGCGTCGCCCATGCCCAGCTATTACCAGCATCAATTACAAAGCGAGTGTCATCTGCGAACGCTCTTATCAGTTCACCCATTAAGCGTTGTGGTTTAATCGGCACGCTTTCAGATACATATGCTTCGGGTTTATCTATTTTTATCTGCCTGGGCGCATAACAATTTATTTTATCGTATTGAGCGGCATGTAGCAGATTGACATTCTCCTGCGGGTTAACTTTTTTAAGAGGATGAGTCAACGTTTCAAAATACTCTATTAAATTAATAAATACAGTATTTAAGTGACCGTAAACATGCAAGCGTGCCATAGGGGAGCGGGCAAAGTTTTCTGCTGTTTCTTCAATATGAATAAGCTTGTCATTCATTAGCGCCTCCTTGTCCCAGCCACCTGTGGATATTTCACCCAGGCTGGTTCCTATAGCTAAAACTACATCTACGCTTTCATCTAATAATGTGTCGCGAGCGGTGTCGTGTCCGGCGTATCCAAATACGCCCCGGTATAATGGATGATAAGGGTCGATCCAGCTTTTACCACCTGCGGTTGCAACGAAAGCACTACCTGTCATTTCGGCAAACTTCATAATAGAGGGCATGGCTTCGCGACTACTACTGCCTAAAAATATGACTATTTTCTTAGCGTCAGTCAGTATTTCACACAGGGCTTTCATACTGTTTTCATCTGTAACCTGTGGTTTACGAAGTAGATTGCCAAGTTTGAAAGTAGCTTTACCATCCCAGTCTGAGTTTAAAATATCCATAGGAATACTAATATGTACCGGGCCTTGAGGTTCATGAAAGGCTGATAATAGTGCTGAAAACAACTTGCCTTCTAACTGACCTGGATGAGATATCATGGTACTGCATTTGGTGAAATTTTCAAATATGGCTACGGTATCTACACCATCACTGGATGAATCCTGTAAGCCGCGTTTACCAAAATTTGGCAATGCGGTTTGAGCAGTGATAACCAGCATAGGGATGCGATCGGCGTAGGCAGAGGCTACACCGGTAATTAAATTAGTGGTGCCTGGGCCTGTTGTGCTACAGCATACACCTAAACGGCCTGTTTCACGTGCATAGCCATCGGCCATATAGGCAGCGCCGGCTTCGTGACGAGCAACAACCGATTTGACGGAAGTTTTATTTACATCTTTTGATTCTTTAGCGGCTCTTGCCAAAGAATTGTATAGCGGTTCGATTGCTCCACCTGGAACGCCGAAAACGTACTCAACTTTTATTGATGATAGGTAAGCTAGTATCAGATCGGCTAGAGTATTGTCCTTTTTTAATGCTGACCTTTTATCGCTTTCGATATCTGAATTAGCTTCAGTCTTCACGATTTTCATATGAGACATCGCTGCTTCTCCATTTAATATTAGATTCATTTTCAAACTGAATTTAAATCAGTAATGAGATTTATTTTTGCTTCATATAATTATGCGGCGGAGACTACAGAAGCGAGCATAATCTGCCTTTTTCAAGCAGGTGGTATTTTGAAAATTCCTCAAAATGACACTTGAAATTGATAAATCTCAATTTTTTTGTCACATGTTAAATGTAGCACATAAGTAGCTTTGTATACCTTAATTTGAGTAGTAGAATATAATGCGTTGTTGATTTTGTTGTTAAGGTTGTTAATTAAATCGATGTTTAAAGTACCTCCCTTATTTATTTCGCCTATTATCAATATATTTAAAATATCAGACAAATTTCTAAAGGAATATGATTCAATCTAGAAGTGCTTGATAAAATGGAACGGCACTTGAGTTTGATGATAGATCAAATGGAATCGTGTGGTGTTATGTAAACATAGTTTTTGAGGGTATATATTCTGGATTATTTGCAACTAAATAGAAGTAGAATAGTATTTAATTATTAAATACTAATAGATGTATATGAAATATTGATTTATAGCCGCTTTCAAACTACCTTCTATATGTCCCTTTGTGCCCATTATCAAAAAATACTATCTCAAAAGCATTAATAGATTATTCGCCCAGTCAAAAATAAATCCCGATGAATAAGGGAGAAACAGATGATAAGACCAGTTATTTATATTACAAGGTTTTTATAAAAAATTTAATGCTGGTAATGGCATTCTTTGCCAATCTACGTAAGAGAAATTGAATATTAAAACAAGACAATATAATAGTTCTCGATTGAGTAAGCGAGCAGATAAGTGAAGTGGTTAAAGTTTAATCGCTGCAGTCCTTTTTTATGGGACTTGAAAAAGATTAGTTTTAAACATTTAGTATTGGGCATCGCAGGTTTGACGTTTATATTGCTTACCACATTAACTGCTTTTTACAGTTCTTTTAACGCAGCAAATGAATTAACCAAAGCGGTCTATCAGCAGGGTGTTCGTTTAAGTCATAATCTGGCTATTAATAGTGTTGTACCATTGTTGTACGAAAGCGATGCCGATGCTGAAGATATGTTGCAAACCTTATTGGGTATTCAAAATGTGACTGAAGTTAGTGTTATGACCTCGGATAAAAAAATATTACTAAGCCGTAAGTTAGACCTGCACATTGATCATTTTTATCCAGAGGTGTCACTAATTGAGCCTTTTAACGTAATTGAAACTGATATGGCCTGGTATTATTCAGTTGTCGTGTTAACCCCAAAAGAGTCTGCTGATAGCGTAGAAGGCTTATATGCAATGGAGGGGGATGAGTCAGCGGATGAAGTGCTTGGCTATGTACGGCTTTCACTTAGTAAGCACAATATTGCATCTGCCCAGCGAACTGTCTTTATAAATAATTTTATTGTCTCCCTTGTCATAGGCGGCTTGTTGCTTATTATTATGTACCTTATTTTACGCGCGATTACTCGGCCATTGGAAAAACTTTCGGGATTGATGGAGCAAGGGCAGCGAGGGATATACAGCGAAAGTACAGATGCGCATGGTCCTAAAGAAATTTTTGAAATATCTTCTAGCTATAACAATATGATTAATGCAATAGATGAGCGTGAGCAAAACTTGTCATTAACGATGGATAGTATCGCTGAAGGTGTCATTGTTAGTGATAATGTAGGTAATGTTACACGTATAAACCCTGCTGCTGAGAAATTTCTGGGAAGATTACATCAAGAGGTAGTTGGTAAATATATTGATGAAGTGCTTTTGTTAGAAAATGTAGAAACTAATATTCGAGTGCAAGAGCCGTTATGCGAAGCTATTAAGACGGCGGCTCCTATAGTGTTCAATCATGCGGTTAATATAATATCTGCATCGCATAAAAAACGCCTTGTCATGTGTTCTGTTGCGCCAATTGTCAACCCGTCAAAACATTCTGTAACTGGGGCTGTTCTTATCATTAGTGATATTACAGAAAAGAATAAACAAGATAACCAGCTTCGTCGCAGCCAGAAAATGGAGGCTCTAGGTAAACTCACAGGTGGAATTGCTCATGATTATAACAATATGTTGGGTATTGTTATGGGTTATGCAGAATTTTTACAAAACGCTTTGGCTGATCAACCTAAGTTGTTAGATTATGCTCAGCAAATTTATCATGCATCAGAACGGGGAGCTAAATTAACAGGAAAATTGATGGCTTTTTCACGTTATCATGCATCAGGTAAAGAAAGGTTTAATATTAATCATTTGTTGCAAGATGAACAGAATATGCTTGAGAAAATATTAACTGTGCGCATAAATTTAAAAATGGATTTAGCCATTGATTTGTGGTCAGTTTATTTAGATAGCGGTGATTTTGAAGATGCTATTATAAATATTTGTATCAATGCCATGCATGCGATTGAAGGCAATGGTGAGGTGATTATTGAGACAAAAAATCAGTGTCTTGATATGTTTGATGCTGAGGAATTAGGAATAGATCAGGGTGATTATGTGCTGTTATCTATTTCGGATACTGGCTGCGGTATGGATGATGCCACTAAAGAAAAAATATTTGATCCATTTTATTCTACCAAAGGAGAGCAGGGAACTGGCTTAGGGCTTAGCCAGGTATATGGTTTTATAGGGAGTTGTAATGGAGATGTTAAGCTCTATTCTGAGCTGGGGCAGGGTACGCGTTTTATGTTATATTTTCCACGAGATGATAGTGATGAAAAAAATATAAAAAAACAAAATATAAAATCGACCCCGGAAATTTATAAAGGTGACGCATCCATCTTAGTGGTTGATGATGAGCCAGGATTACTGGGTTTGACCTCTGAAATATTAAGAGGCCAAGGTTATACGGTGTTGACTGCTGGGAGCGCAAAGCAGGCGTTACAGATATTGGAAGATGAGCCTGTAGATTTAGTATTAAGTGATGTCATTATGCCAGATATGGATGGTTTTGAACTGGTTGCGATTATTCAAGAAAATTATCCTGATATTAAAATACAACTCGCTAGTGGCTTTACTGGTGACCATGAAGAAAATTTAGAAAATAAACGGCTGAAAAATACTATTCTTCAAAAACCATACCATGCCCAAACTTTATTGAAGAGAGTGCATAGCCTATTAAGCTTGTAGCTGCTTTTAATAAGTTATCATTGTGGCAAAGGCAGCGAGTCGGACGAAGTGAGTGCTATTGGGCTAGCGTATAATTAATCGATTAATGCGCTGAATATCATGTATGTTTGTTGAGTTTTGTGTTGGCATATAAAAAGTAGTGCATATTAAATATAAGCTTGACTACTAACTATGGAGAAATATTTTTCATTTTCCATAGCTGGTACGGGGTGTAATATACGTATGTGCTTTATGCGCTTAAATAAAAAATTTTATTTAAGATAAACAAATTTCTAAAACAAAAAAGCCAGCTACACAGCTGGCTTTTTTGTTTGTGCGCGATTATGGATTATACAGTGAGTTTATGTAAATATCCGCTATTCATATGCCGCACCCAGTATGCGATGACTTTCTTCCAGAATAAACTCAAGAAACGTTCGCGCGACTAATGAAAGTCTTTTACCCTTTAGATGCACGGCATACCATCTTCGTTTTAACGGGAAACCTTCAACATCTAATACAGTTAATTTATTTACACTTAGTTCTAGTTGTACGCTGTGTAATGATAAAACCGCGATGCCCAGGCCTGCCATCACCGCTTGTTTGAGTGCTTCACTACTACCAAGCTCCATATAAGGCTCAATTGCTACGCCGCGTTCTTTAAGTAATTGGTCGAACACATGTCGTGTACCTGAGCCTATTTCACGATTTAAAAATCGTTGCTTGCTCAATTCCTTTAATGTAATGTTTTTTTTGTTAGCCAATGGATGGTCAGATGGCGCAACGACACCGAGTATATTATTTATGAATGGATAGGTCTCCAGGTTATCATCTTCGGGTACTTGTCCCATCATCACAAAATCATCTTCATTATTCATCAGGCGTTCCACAACTCGGGCACGATTGGTGAACTTTAATTTTGGTTCTACATCGGGGTATTGTTGTAAAAATGCACCTAATAAATTGGGTAAAAAATATTTAGCGGTGGTTACTACTGAAACCTGAAGGCTGCCTTTTACATCACCCTTCAATTCTTCTATAGACATCTTTAAATCTTCTATGCGGTTGAGGATATCTAAACTGGCCTCATAGGTTACTTTTCCTGCTGCAGTAGGGAAAATCTTCTTCCCAACATGCTCAAATAACACCAGGCCAACCTGCTCTTCAAGGCGCTTAATCTGAATAGAAACAGCAGGTTGCGTAATACATAGCTCCTCAGCGGCGCGTGTAAAACTGCCTAATCGAGTGACGGCTTCATACAGCCTTAATTGTTGTAATGTTAGATGCATATTTACCAACCATTAACAAAAGTAAATGTAATTTATAACAAAAAGTAATTTTTATAAATAGTTAAATAGGCCTATATTCCACTCCAGCTTATAAAGCGGGCTCTAATAGGGCCGATTAGTTAGGTAAAAATTCTAATTTTGGAGATGTGTCCTACTTATAAGATGCTCTCTAAAATTTATTGTTAAGTAACTGTTGAGGAAACCAACATGGCAAAGACTTATAGCGCTGGTGTTAAAGAATACCGCGAAACGTACTGGACACCAGAATATTCTGTTAAAGAAACAGATATTCTGGCTTGTTTTAAAATCACTCCACAGGACGGTGTTCCTCGTGAAGAAGTAGCTGCAGCTGTTGCCGCTGAATCTTCTACTGGTACTTGGACTACAGTTTGGACTGACCTTTTAACTGACCTTGATTACTACAAGGGCCGTTGTTACGCAATTGAAGACGTACCAGGTGATGATACTTGTTTCTACGCTTTTGTTGCTTACCCAATTGATTTATTCGAAGAAGGTTCAGTTGTAAACGTACTAACTTCTTTAGTGGGTAACGTATTTGGTTTCAAAGCTCTACGCGCACTTCGTTTAGAAGATATCCGTTTCCCAATCGCTTACGTTATGACCTGTAATGGACCACCACAAGGTATCCAGGTTGAGCGTGACATCCTAAACAAATATGGTCGTCCTCTTCTAGGTTGTACTATCAAGCCTAAGCTGGGTCTTTCTGCTAAGAACTATGGTCGTGCATGTTACGAAGGTTTACGCGGCGGTTTAGATTTCACAAAAGATGACGAAAACGTTAACTCACAGCCATTCATGCGCTGGAGACACCGTTTTGACTTCGTAATGGAAGCCATCCATAAAGCAGAAGCTGAAACGGGTGAGCGTAAAGGTCACTACTTAAACGTAACTGCACCTACTGCTGACGAAATGATGCGTCGCGCTGAATATGCAAAAGAAATTGGCGCACCGATCATCATGCATGATTACCTAACAGGTGGTTTATCTGCGAATACTCAGTTGGCACAATGGTGTCAAAACAACGGTATGTTGTTACACATTCACCGTGCAATGCACGCTGTATTAGATCGTAACCCGCACCACGGTATTCACTTCCGCGTATTAACTAAAGTACTTCGTCTGTCTGGTGGTGATCACCTTCACTCAGGTACGGTTGTTGGTAAGCTTGAAGGTGATCGTGACGCTACTTTGGGTTGGATCGACATCATGCGCGATTCATATATCAAAGAAGATCGTTCACGCGGTATCTTCTTCGATCAGGATTGGGGCGCAATGCCAGGTGTTATCCCAGTTGCATCTGGTGGTATCCACGTATGGCACATGCCAGCATTAGTTAGCATCTTCGGTGATGACTCTTGCCTACAGTTTGGTGGCGGTACATTGGGTCACCCATGGGGTAACGCTGCAGGTGCTGCTGCTAACCGTGTTGCGGTTGAAGCATGTGTTGAAGCACGTAACTCAGGTGTTGAACTTGAAAAAGAAGGTAAGGACATCCTTACTAACGCTGCTAAGCATAGCCCAGAGCTTAAGATTGCGATGGAAACTTGGAAAGAGATCAAATTTGAATTTGATACAGTTGACAAGATCGACGTAGCCCACAAATAAGCGGCGTCTTTTACCGTGATACGGCGTTAGTTACTGTTTTTCATTTGTTTACGTATTTACATACGCTTCACAAATGAAAAACAGCAACTGCCTTGTCTCACAGCAAAATACTTGCTTATTAATACAAATAAATTTTGGAGTAAATCACATGAGTGATGTACAAGATTACAATTCAAGCTTGAGCGATGCTGCTGCAAGCCGTAAATATGAAACTTTTTCATACCTTCCACCTTTGAGCAAAGAGTCTGCTCGCGCTCAGATCCAGTATATCGTTGATAAAGGCTGGAACCCAGGTATTGAGCACACTGAACCAGAAAATGCGATCAGCAACTATTGGTACATGTGGAAGCTGCCAATGTTCGGTGAAACTGACGTTGATGCTATTCTGGCTGAAATTGAAGCTTGTCATAAGGCTCACCCAAAGAACCACGTTCGTCTATTGGGCTTTGACAACTTTGCACAGTCTGCTGGTACTGCAATGGTTGTTTACCGTGGCGTTTCTGTTTAACAGCGACAAGGTAACACCAGAGTAAGATAAAAGCCTCTGCCGGACTTATATCTGTCAGGGGCTTTTTTCCCTATACTTCACAATAATATTAACTACATAAGAAACTAATATGGCACGTCCTGATAAATATGTTGGTGTTCAGAACGAAGTCAATGGTGGGATGACCACGATTGGTAAAATTATTCGTGATGCATGGGTATTTGGTTTAATTGAAGAAACTGAAACATGCGAAGGCTGGAACTTTGCGGGTGTTGATGCCTTACTGGATAAGGTTAATAAAGAATGGGATAAATACGGGTGCATGGTGAGCCATCTCCCCCCCGAGCTATATGAAAAGCACCAGAGAATTCATACCAAGGCGATAGAAGACGCTCGCGCCGCAGGTTGGTGTGGAGAAACAGAAACTGAGGATGAGAAATAAATATCCCAGTAAAAATTTATTTTGCAGTGTGATAAAAACATTGCAAAAGCATCTTAAATTAAAGTTATTTAAATAAGAGAGAGTGGGCCATGTCCGTTACTGAAAACGTTGTCGATGCTGAGCAGTATATTGTTAAAGATGAACCCTATTACGAGCCCGTGGGCAAAGAGATAGAGTTATATGAATCTGCTTATGATGTGCGCATGCCCATGATGATTAAAGGGCCTACCGGTTGTGGTAAGTCGCGTTTTGTAGAATACATGGCATGGAAATTAGGTAAGCCGCTTATTACGGTTGCCTGTAATGAAGATATGACGGCCTCTGATTTGGTGGGTCGTTTTCTACTGGATAAAGATGGCACTAAATGGCAGGACGGTCCGTTAACAACGGCGGCTCGCATGGGCGCTATTTGTTACCTCGATGAGATCGTTGAAGCACGCCAGGATACAACGGTTGTTATTCACCCACTTACCGATCACCGCCGTCAATTACCTTTAGATAAAAAAGGTGAGTTAATCGAAGCTCATGCAGATTTTCAACTGGTTATTTCGTATAACCCGGGTTATCAAAGTTTAATGAAAGACCTTAAGCAATCGACCAAACAACGTTTTGGTGGTCTGGATTTTGATTATCCAATAGAAGCCACAGAAATCAGCATTGTATCGAAAGAATCAGGTGTTGATAGGGTAACTGCTGAAAAATTAGTTCATATTGCACAACGTGCACGTAACCTAAAAGGCCATGGCCTGGACGAAGGTATTTCTACTCGTTTACTGGTTTATTCAGGGCAGTTGATTGCTAAGGGCGTATTACCATTAGATGCTTGCAGCATGACCATGGTAACGCCTTTAACGGATGATCCCGATATGCGTGATACGCTAAATGCCGCTGTAGAAACATTTTTTGGCTAAAACAAGTTCGATGCATTGTGAGCAGGAACATTAGTTATATCGGTGTTTCTGTACGTGTTGTTCTGATAATGATAGAAGCTTAATATGTCGATGAAGCTAGAAGATTACGAAGAATTACTTGCAGAGGTAGCGCCGGAAATTCGGGGTGTTATGGAGGCGACTTTTCAGGAGGCGTCTCGTGTAATGTCGCCATCGGGCCTGCAAGAGTATATGGACGGTGCAAAAAGTTTATCCAACTTGGGTCGTGGTTCCAGCGTTGTTATTTCCTATCTTCAGGAAATGCCACTGGTAGCCAAAGAGTGTGGTGAAGATGTAATTGGTGACTGTTTAACAGCCGCAATGAAATTATCTTCTATGACTTCTGCTGAAGTCGTTGCTTTGTTGTTTGCGAGTATGCCAACCGCAGCACGTAACCTGGGTGATGCGGAACTCTTCCGTGGTTATTTAACCCTTATACATCAGTTAGCATCAACCGCTTCACGCGGCGTGCGCCCAATGCTTAATCATATTGATGAGCTGTTATCAAAATTGACCTTAAGTGGTTTACGTCGTTGGGCTCAGTTTGGTTCTCAGGCGTATCGTCGAGACTTTGATAACCTGACTGCCTACTTTAATCTTGAGTCTGCTGATAGCCGAGCCGTTTTGCAAAAAGAACGTCGCGGTATTCTTTTTATAAAAACCCAGCGTAAATTAAATTTTTATTTACGTGCCTTATGGGGTCGTGACTTTTTCCTACGCCCAACTGGTGCAGATTTTGCGGATTTTCGTCCCTTCATTGAGCACCGTATATTGCATTTGCCGGATGCATTAGATGACTGTGGTGATGTAGCAGGATTAGAACTTTACCGCGCAACGGCAGCTCACATGGCTGCGCATATGGCCTATTCAACCGCACCTATTTCAGCTGAGGGCTTAAGCCCCGCACAAATGTTTTTTATTGGGCTGGTAGAAGATGCACGCATTGAATATAAAGCGATTAAAGAGTTTCCTGGTTTAAGGAAACTTTGGCATTCATTAATGGATGTTACCCGAGAAGAAAGAGGGCTTGATAAAGTTGAGCACCCAACCATGCTCGTGCTGGAGCATTTTGCAGTTATGCTACTGGATAGCTCGGTGACATCAAATGATGAAGAACTGAATGCTATTGCAAAAAAATTCCACGACGAAATTGAGAAAAACCAGGACAATAATAATTTTTGTTGGCACCTGGGGCTGGATGTTTTTAATTTATTTTCTGCACGTAAAGAAGTGCCCAGCTTGCGTATTCTTGAGCGCATAGATATTCCTTACCGCGATGATAATCGTTATGTTTGGGAATTTGAAGAGTTCGACATGAATGCCGAATTTGAATACGTGCCCGCCAGTCAGCGACAAGTGCGCAAGCAGGTCAGTGTGATCGAAATGGCTAATGAGGTGGATTGCGAATTAGCCGGTGATGATGCGCAGGAAATATGGACTTGCTCAACCAATATGCGTCCTTATGAGGATGACTTGACGGATGAGCAGGTAAGCTTCAATGATATGTGGGGCAAAGAGCCCGTTTCAGATCCTTATCATTATCAGGAATGGGATTACCAGATTCAGTTGCACCGCCCTGATTGGGTAAGCGTATATGAGCGCCGTCAGCCACGTGGACATGTTGAAGACATTCAGGCAATCATTGATGAATACAAACCCGTCGCGCATCGTATAAAACAAATTATCGATCTGTTAACACCGGAAGGCGTACAACGCGTGCGTAATATGGAAGACGGTGATGAAGTTGATATTAATGCCGCAATTGATGCAATGATTGCGATACGTATGGGTGAACAGCCTAATACGCGTATTACCATGCGCAACGTTTTAAAGACTCGAGACTTATCCGTTGTGTTGTTGCTGGATTTATCCGAGTCAACCAATCAAGCCATGAATGGTTCAGAAAAAACCGTATTACAGCTAACACGTGAAGCAGCGACGTTAGTAGGTACGGCCATTGAAGGTATTGGCGACCCATTTGCTATTCATGGATTTGCCTCTGATGGCCGTCATGATGTTCAGTATTATCGTTTTAAAGACTTTAATCAGAAGTTTGATGATGAATCGAAATCTCGCTTAGCGGGTATGAAAGGTGGTTTATCAACACGCATGGGTGGCGCACTTCGTCATGCAGGCCAGCATTTATTAAAGCAGCAGGAAAAACGTAAGTTAGTGTTACTGGTAACGGATGGCGAGCCTGCGGATATTGATGAGCGCGATCCACAGCATTTGCGTCACGATACTAAAAAAGCGGTGGAAGAACTGTATAGTACAGGCGTACTAACGTACTGCTTAACACTCGATCCGAATGCAGATGATTATGTAAAACGAATTTTTGGTGCGAATAATTACACCATTATTGATCATGTAGATAAGTTGCCAGAACAGTTACCCACATTGTTTGCGAGCCTGACTGCATAATGAAATTAATCATTAGGGGTAACTTATGGCTTTAGTGAGTATGCGCGATATGTTGTATCACGCCTACGAAAATAATTATGCCGTAGGTGCTTTTGATTTAGTTAGCCTGGATTTTTTAGAAGCGGTTATCGATGCAGCAGAGCGTTGTCGCTCTGCTGTTATTTTAAGTGTCGCAGAACCTCATTTTGCTTATTATGATTTTGAACTTTTGCTGCCCGCGGTAGAAGCGGCGGCAAAACGCGCCTCTGTGCCGGTTGCTATTCAACTTGATCATGGGAGTAGTTTGGAGTCCGTTGTTAACGCTATTAACCTTGGTTGTAATGGGGTTATGCTGGATGCCTCTAACCAGGAGTTTTCCGATAATGTCGATAAAACGCGAGCGGTTGTTGAAGCGGCTCACGGTTGCGGTGTTTCAGTGGTAGGCGAGCTGGGCTATGTTGCAGGAAAAGTAGGAGAGGGTGCCGAGCAGCATCCAGGTGAAACAACCTTTACTATTCCTTCTGAAGCAAAGGCCTATGTAGAAAAAACAGGTGTAGACTTTTTAGCGGTTTCAATTGGCACGGTGCAGGGAAGGATGGATGGTCGAGCGAAACTTGATTACGCACGACTCAAGCAGCTCAACCAGGCAGTTAATATTCCATTGGTTATTCACGGTGGAAGCGGTCTTAATGACGATCAATTCCACAAGTTAACCTCTAACGGTGTAGCAAAAATAGATTACTTTACAGCGCTTTCCGATACAGCAGCACAAGCCATGCGTAAGGGCTGTAAAGAAAACCCCAGGGGAAGCTTTACAGATTTAAAGAAAGACGTGAAAGAAGCCATCTGTACAGAAGTTCAACGTTGTCTTCGTCAATGGGGTAGTGCAGGCCGTGCCGCTGAGGTGTTAGAGCGATGCACTCCATGGTTGGCTGTAGAACACCTTATTGCGCATAATGTGAATTCAAATTCCACTGAATCATTTAGTGGGGTTATGCTTGAAGGCAAAAAGCTGTTAGCGAAAATACCGGGCGTGCGTGATGTTTTTACCGGAGAGTCGATGCAAGGCGGAAGTAAGTATCGCTTTTGTTGGTTGGTTCAATTTACGCACCAAGCTGCACTCGATAATTTTCGCGAGCATCAAGAATTTGGCCGTTTCCTAAAGAAAAAACTTACGCCGAATGTGAATGACTTAATTAATATTGATTACAAAGAAACGGTGTAACTTAGTAGAACATTATTAGCGCTGTAAATAAAATATTTTTGTAATATTGTTTAGGTTTGTCTTAGCGGTAATATGCTTACATTACAGTGTGTATTTATAGCGTCTCTATGTCGCTGATCTATTTGTAGCATGGCCTGATAAAATTCGCTGTTTAAACGATTTTGAATTTCCTGCATGTCACCACCATAAAAAATTGCACGGCAGTCCATGTGCTGAGTTAGGCTTTGGCGCTGGTTGGCAGTGATTAAAGGGTGCCAGGAAACTCTAATTAGTCTGCCGCCTTCATCGCCACGTGTTGCGTATGCTAAGCTGTCAACAAACCAGAAGGCATTCATTTCAATAATAGCAAGGTACTGCAGGGAACGAATTGGAATGAAAAGGTGGCTCGCCTGGCTTCGCTTAAGCAGGGTGTGGGCCAGATTGTATATTTGAGATGGCAGACGGGTTTGCTGATAAAAAAACTCATCAGGCGTGAAAAAAGATTGAGTATCATGAACTGTCATAATGTTAATTGTAGCATTATAAATTTACTTGGCCAGCTATATAATATAGCTACGAGTTTAAATTTATGTATGTATAAATAGAGTATTTTTTGCTCGAATTTAAAGAAGGTTGTTATGTCTAAAGACGTTTATATTTTTGAAGCTACCGCGGCTAATTTTGAGCAAGTTGTATTGCAAAACTCAAATAAAATTCCTGTTGTTACACTGTTTATGGGGGTGTGGTCGGAGCCTTGTTTTATTATCGCTGAAATTTTTTCAAAGTTAGCAAAAGAATTTGCCGGGCAGTTTATTTTTGCCAAAATTGATGTTGATGAACAGCAGGTTTTGAAAGAGCAGTTTAAGATTGAAAATGTACCCACCATAATGGTTGTGCAAAATAGCAATGCGAGCTTAACATCAGAAGGCTTAATAACTGAGGACGAAGCGCGTTTGCTGTTAAAGGGCGTTAGTGTTTTTAATATAGCTGATGCCATGCGTGAGCAGGCGCGTGAAAAACATATGAGTGGTGATACTGAAGCTGCCATTATTCTGTTAAGCCAGGTGATTCAGCAAGAACCCGCTAATGTGAATGTTGCATTAGATATGGTGCAAATATTCATCGACATAAAACAAATAGAACAGGCAAATGATTTGTTTAATAAATTACCGGAAGCCGCCAAACAAAGCGATATGGGTAAGTCTATTACCGGTCAGCTTGGCTTTGTAAATCTTGCCGCTGAAAAACAGGGTGTTGAAGCTTTAAAACAGATGTTAAGTAATGATGAAAGCGATATGCAGGCAAGATTTGATTTAGCTATTTGTCTAACCGCTGAATACAAATATGAGCAGGCGATAGAGCAGTTATTAACGTTACACAAACAAGATGAATCGTTTCAGAACGGTGCGGCTAAAGAACTAATAATTACGCTTATTAGTATGTTAAAAACCACTCACCCTGAAATATCGAGTTGGGCACAGCGTCAGTTGTCTAATTTGTTAACGAGTTAATTCCTGCAGAATTATTGTAGGGTGGCGGCCTGATAAAATAGCTAATGCGAGGCATGTGCCATGCTTATCTTCGTAGCGGACGCTTGAAATCTGCAGAACTCCCTGTCTAATACCACTTATTACATTTCATTTGGGTCTATTTTCCAAATACCCTCAGTTTTTCACTTGAATCTTCAAACAGCGTCCCCATATGCGCTTCAGTAGATATGTTTTTGGAGATTCAGCGATGTCAAACGAGGAAAACCTCGATAAAAACCAAGTGGATATGCAGGATGAATTGCAGTCTGAAGAAATACTGGAAGCAGTTGATGAAACAGCCGGCGAGGCCTTTTCACCAGAAGAGCTAATCGAGCGCCTGGATCAGGCCGAGAAAAAAGCCACGGATAACTGGGATCAGTTGTTGCGTACTAAAGCTGAGATGGACAATATCCGTCGCCGCACGCAAAAAGACCTGGAAAATGCACATAAGTTTGCACTAGAAAAGTTCGTTACTGAGTTGTTAGGTGTTAAAGACAGTTTAGAAATGGGCGTTGACGCATCGCTGCAAGAGAATGTAACTATAGAGAGCCTGCGTGAAGGTAGTGAAATGACGCTTACTATGCTGGCGGGCCTGTTTGAAAAATTCAACGTGGTTGAGCTGAACCCTGAGGGTGAGAAGTTCAACCCTGATCACCATCAGGCCATGTCTATGCAGCCCAATGCTGAGCTGGAACCGAATACGGTGATGGCTGTTATGCAGAAGGGTTACCTGTTAAACGATCGCCTGGTTCGTCCAGCGATGGTGATGGTGTCAAAGGCCGCTGATTAGCAGTTACTGCTCAGTTCACCGCTGTGTGCCTGAAGTTTTGCGTTGAAAAATGGGTATTTACAATTGTAAACTCACATTTTCCGCCTTGCTCTGAAACCACGCAGCAACAAGCTGAGCAGCAATGAAAGTAATTAGAAATACTGAATAAATGCTTAAAGAAAGCATTGAAAAATAAAAACCCGCCCCTATCTAGGGGATAAGTTAAGAATTTAAGTTTTATTGGAGTAAGAAAGATGGGCAAAATTATCGGCATCGACCTGGGTACTACTAACTCATGTGTCGCAATTATGGATGGTGATGCACCTCGCGTAATAGAAAACGCAGAGGGTGATCGCACCACTCCTTCAATCGTTGCTTTCGGTGAAAACGATGATGTAATGGTAGGGCAATCTGCTAAGCGTCAGTCGGTAACGAATCCGGAGAATACTCTGTATGCAGTTAAACGTTTAATCGGTCGTCGCTTTGATGAAGAGGTTGTACAGCGCGATATTAAACTCGTGCCATACAAAATTATTAAAGCCGATAATGGCGATGCGTGGGTTGAAGCGCGTGGCAACAAGATGGCTCCACCTGAAATTTCTGCACGTGTACTTCAAAAAATGAAGAAAACGGCTGAAGATTACCTGGGTGAAGAAGTAACCGAAGCGGTTGTTACGGTTCCGGCTTACTTCAATGACTCACAACGTCAGGCGACTAAAGATGCGGGTAAAATCGCTGGTTTAGAAGTTAAACGTATTATCAATGAGCCAACCGCTGCGGCACTTGCATACGGTATGGACAAAAAGCTTAAGGGCGATAACGTTATAGCGGTATACGACTTAGGTGGTGGTACATTCGACGTTTCTATCATTGAAATCGCAGACATCGATGGCGAGCACCAGTTTGAAGTATTAGCGACTAACGGGGATACCTTCCTGGGTGGTGAAGATTTCGATATGCGTCTGATCGATTACTTATCAGATGAGTTTAAGAAAGACACAGGCATGGATCTGCATAGCGATCCACTCGCGCTACAGCGTTTAAAAGAAGGTGCTGAAAAAGCCAAGATTGAGCTTTCTACTAACCAGCATACTGATGTGAACTTACCTTATATCACCGCTGATGCGTCAGGTCCCAAGCATCTAAATATCAAACTGACGCGTGCGAAGCTTGAGTCATTAGTTGAAGACCTGGTAGAGCGCACAATTGAGCCTTGTAAAGTGGCGTTGAAAGATGCGGGTTTAAGTATTGGCGATATCGATGACATTATTTTGGTTGGCGGCCAGAGCCGTATGCCTAAAGTACAGGAAGCGGTTAAAAATTTCTTCGGTAAAGAAGCACGTAAAGATGTAAACCCAGATGAAGCGGTTGCCATGGGTGCAGCGATTCAAGGTGGTGTATTGGGCGGTGATGTTACTGATATCCTGTTACTCGACGTAACGCCTTTATCATTGGGTATCGAAACTATGGGCGGTGTGATGACCAAACTGGTTGAGAAGAACACAACGATTCCAACTAAGGCATCACAGGTGTTCTCTACTGCAGATGATAATCAGGCAGCGGTAACGGTTCACGTACTTCAAGGTGAACGTGAAATGGCTTCGGGTAATAAATCATTGGGTCGTTTCGACTTAACGGATATTCCACCTGCGGCACGTGGTATCCCTCAAATCGAAGTATCTTTAGATATCGATGCGAACGGTATATTGAATGTGTCTGCTAAAGACAAAGCAACAGGCAAAGAGCAGTCAATCGTCATTAAAGCCTCTTCTGGTTTATCGGATGAAGAAGTAGAACAAATGGTGAAAGATGCTGAAGCGCATGCGGATGAAGATCGTAAGCTGAAGGAGTTGGTTGAAGCGCGTAATGCGGCAGATAACTTAATTCATTCTGCAGAAAAATCGCTGAAAGATCTGGGTGACCAGGTAGAAGAAGCTGAGAAGACTGCAATCGATGCGGCCATTGCTGAATTAAAAGAAGCAGTAGCAGGTAACGATAAAGAGCTCATCGAAGCTAAGACTACAGCGTTAACGGAAGTGGCTGGCAAGATGGCTGAAAAAGCCTATGCTCAATCACAGCAGAAAGAAGGTACAGCAGGCGCGGCGGATGCCGGTGCCGATGCGGCGGCTAATGCTGATGATGAAGTTGTTGACGCTGAATTCGAAGAAGTTAAAGAAGACGACAAATAAGTTAAATACTTAGGCATTGCGCCATTACGAAATGCCTGGTTTTTTAAGCCGGGCATTTCGTGTATTTAACGTAATGGTTTTTCTAACGAATTAAGCAGAATAAAAATATTTTCTTAAGTAACACTCTTAAGAAGTAGAAATTTAAGAGACACTATCAGTATGTCAAAACGAGATTATTACGAAGTTCTGGGTATAGGCAAAGATGCGAATGAAGCGGCGATAAAAAAAGCCTTTAAACGTTTAGCAATGAAGCATCATCCTGATAGAAACCAGGATAATCCAGGGTCCGAAGAAAAATTTAGGGAAGCTAAAGAAGCTTACGATATTTTATCTGATGCGCAAAAGCGTGCGGCTTATGATCAGTACGGCCATGCAGGTGTAGATCCATCTGCCGGTGGTGGTGCAGGCTATGGAGCAGGTAACGGCAATTTCAGTGATATCTTCGGTGATGTATTCGGTGATATTTTCGGCGGTGGCGGTGGTGGTGGACGCAGTCGTTCATACCGTGGCTCAGACCTACGTTACAATATGGAGCTTAGTCTGGAAGATGCTGTTAGTGGCACAACGGCGAAGATAAAGATACCGACCTTAGTCGCATGTAAAACTTGTGATAGTACGGGTGCTAAAAAAGGTTCTTCGCCTACAACCTGCACAACGTGTGGCGGGACAGGCCAGGTAAGAATGCAACAGGGCTTTTTCTCGGTACAACAAACCTGTCCACATTGTCACGGACAGGGTAAAACCATTTCAGATCCATGTGGCGATTGCCATGGCCAGGGGCGCATAGAAGAGCGTAAAACGTTATCGGTTAAAGTGCCGCCGGGCGTTGATAATGGCGATCGCATTCGTTTATCTGGTGAAGGTGAAGCGGGTGAGAACGGTGGCCCACCGGGTGATTTATATGTGCAAATGCATGTTAAACCACATGCTATCTTCGAACGTGATGGTGCCAACCTGCATTGCCAGGTGCCTATCAGTGTAGCAACGGCTGCCCTGGGTGGTGAACTTGAAGTACCTACTTTAAATGGCCGTGTTAAATTAAAAGTTCCAGCTGAGACACAAACCGGTAAAATGTTCCGCTTAAAAGGCAAGGGTGTTAAGCCGGTTCGTGGCGGTGCAATTGGCGATCTTTTGTGTAAGGTTGTGATTGAAACACCGGTGAAGTTAACCGCTAAGCAAAAAGAATTGCTTAAAGAGTTTGATGAAAGTATGCATGGCGATAATAAAAATCATAATCCACAGGGCAGCTCCTGGGTGGATGGGGTTAAGAAATTCTTTGATGATATGAAACTCTAAAATAGGGATATATAATCATGACAACACGCAGGAAATTACTCACAGGATTAGCCAGTATGTTAGCTGGCATTTTTGTCAGCAAGCATGCCGCTGCTGAACAATCGTCAGCAGAGTCAATGGATGGCTTACGTTTTCCTGGTGATCCTACTGAGCACAATGTCATATATCAGCTAAATAAGAGTGATGATAAATATCATGATGGCGTGCTGTTTTCAGTGGGCGAGATGCTGAGAAAATATAATGATAATATAACCATTGTGGTGACAGCTTTTGGTCCTGGGATTCATGTGTTGGCCAAAATTCCTGGTAGACCGGTATCTGAAAAGAACATGCAATCTGTAAAAAGCCTGGCTGACTACGGGGTAAAATTCCATGCCTGTGGAAACACGCTGCAAGCATTGGGCTGGGGTAAAGATGATCTGTATGACTTTGCAGAAATTGTGCAAGTCGGCGCGGCTGATTTATTAGAACATCAGGAAAAAGGCTTTGCCTACATTAGTTTATAAAAGCTTGATGATCAAATTTAAGCGTTAAATTTTAAGAGAACTTACATGTTACGAATTGCAATTACCGGCGCTGCTGGTCGTATGGGCAAAACCTTAATAGAAGCTTGCCAGCAAACAGAGAATTGTGGATTAAGTGCAGCGATTGAACGACCCGGTATTAGCTTAATTGGTGCTGACGCTGGTGAGCTTGCAGGCGTTGGCACACTTAATGTGATATTGGTTGATGACATTGCCAGCGTGCTTGATGATTTTGATACGCTAATTGATTTCACTTCAATTGAATCTACATTACATAATTTACAAATCTGTAAAGAAAATAAAAAACACATCATTATTGGAACAACGGGCTTTAGTGATGAGCAGAAGTTGCTCATTCAACAAGCCGCAGAAAAAACGGCCGTTGTGTTTGCGCCGAATATGAGTGTGGGTGTGAACTTATGTTTGAAGTTATTAGAAATGGCAGCGTCTGTATTAAATGAAGATTACGATATTGAAATTATAGAAGCACACCATCGTCATAAAGTGGATGCGCCTTCCGGTACAGCATTACGTATGGGTGAAGTGGTGGCTGAAACATTGGGTCGTGATTTAAAAGCATGTGCAGTGTATGGGCGAGAAGGTCATACTGGCGCACGTGATCCGCAAAATATCGGTTTTGAAACAATCCGTGCCGGTGATATCGTAGGCGATCACACCGTTATGTTTGCCACTGAAGGTGAACGTGTAGAAATTACACATAAGGCGTCTAGCCGAATGACGTTTGCGAAAGGCGCTATGCGTGCCGCTCAATGGCTACAAAATAAAGATAATGGACTGTATGATATGCAGGACGTTTTAGGGCTGTAAAAATTATTTTAAAGTTGTTACCAGGTATTTCTAAATATTTGGTTAATAAAAAATTATAATAAGGGTAAATCTATGAAATTTGCATGCGTCTTTCCAGGGCAGGGTTCACAATCTATTGGCATGATGGCAGAGCTGGCAGAAGCTTATCCAGTTGTGACAGAATTATTTGCGCAAGCGTCCGACGTACTAGGTTATGACCTGTGGAAAATAGTTCAGGAAGGTCCCGTTGAAGAGTTAAATAAAACAGAAGTTACACAACCTGCCATGTTAACCGCAGGTGTCGCGGTATATGAAATTTTGAAATCTAAAATTTCAGCAGAGCCGGTATTATACGCAGGCCATAGTTTAGGTGAATATACGGCGCTAGTTTGTAGCGGTTCATTGAAGTTTGAAGACGCAGTGAAACTGGTTTCACAGCGCGGTAAGCTAATGCAGGAAGCCGTGCCAGAAGGCGTGGGTGCAATGGCTGCAATTCTGGGCCTTGAAGATGCGCTGATTTTAGATCTTTGCAAAACAGCCAGCGATGATAATTACGCAGTACAGGCGGTTAATTTTAATTCACCAGGTCAGGTTGTCATCGCGGGTAACAAGCAAGCGGTTGAAATTACCATGGCAATGGCCAAAGAAGCCGGTGCTAAACGTGCGTTGAAATTACCGGTAAGCGTACCTTCTCACTCAAATTTAATGGAAGGCGCAGCGAAGAAGCTGGCAGCATTTATTAAAGAGGAAATTAAAGTAAGCAAGCCTACCATTCCAGTATTACAAAATGTAGTAGCCAAGGCATACACACGGCCTTCTGATATTACTAAAGCTTTAGTGAAGCAATTACATAATCCTGTGCTTTGGGTTGATACCATCAATAACTTAATCGCGGAAGGTGTTGAAGCGACGATTGAATGTGGCCCAGGTAAAGTATTGGTCGGTTTAAACAAGCGAATTAATAAAGAGACTGCTCACTATACAATTAATGATGTGGCTAGCCTCGACAGCACAGTAGAAGCTCTGTCTTAGTAAACTAAGGCATCAGTGATTAGGAAAACTTATGAATTTAGAAAATGAAGTCGTACTGGTAACGGGCGCAAGTCGCGGTATTGGCAAAGCGATTGCAGAGACATTAGCCGCAGCCGGTGCGACGGTTGTTGGTACCGCCACGTCGGATGCTGGGGCAGAGAAAATTACAGAGTACTTGTCAGCCAAAGGTGGCAAGGGTATGTGTTTGAATGTTGCAGAGGATGAATCTATTCAGTCTGTCATCAAGGCCATTAAAGATGAATTTGGTGCGATTAGCATTCTGGTTAATAATGCGGGTATTACACGCGACAATCTTTTAATGATGATGAAAGATGATCAGTGGAATGACATTATTCAAACGAATCTGACATCTGTTTTTAAATTGTCAAAAGCCGTTGTTCGTCCTATGATGAAGGCGCGCAAAGGGCGTATCATTAACATTGCATCGGTGGTTGGTTTAACGGGTAACCCGGGTCAAACGAATTATTCTGCCGCTAAGGCGGGCATTTTAGGTTTTAGTAAGTCATTGGCGCGTGAGATAGGTTCACGTAATATTACGGTTAATACCGTCGCACCTGGTTTTATCGATACTGATATGACCCGTGGGTTACCGGAAGAGCAAAGAGCGGCACTAACGGCGCAAATACCCTTGAATAAACTGGGTGATCCGCAGGACATTGCTAATGCAGTGGCCTTCCTTGCTTCGCCTGAAGCAGGCTATATAACCGGCGAAACCATTAATGTTAATGGTGGGATGTACATGCCATAACGTTATGTATTGCTTTTAGAATAACTCATAACTCATTGATATATATAAATATACCAGTGTTTCAAATTGCTTAAAAAAACACTGGTAGTCTGTGGCGTTATTCACTAAAATACCGCGCAGCTCAAACATATTCGTAATCGAGGGGAACCATCCATGAGCAGTGTTGAAGAACGCGTTCGCAAGATTGTAATAGAACAGCTAGGCGTAAAAGAAGAAGAAGTGACTAACTCAGCTTCTTTTGTAGATGACCTGGGTGCTGATTCATTAGATACCGTTGAACTGGTTATGGCTTTGGAAGAGGAATTTGAATGTGAAATTCCTGATGAAGATGCTGAAAAAATCACCACCGTTCAGCTTGCATTGGACTACGTTAACGCTAACAGTTAATAGAGTCCTATAAGAAAGGGCGGGCGTAGTGCCTGCCCTTTTTTTGTTTGTGCAGGGTAATTTTGTTACGTTGCAATTTTCTGTCATAAATTGTTGCTGTGATTTTGGTACACAGAGCATTTCTCATCAAGCTCACCTAAAATACACAGAATTAATTAAACAAACACCTGGAGAGTCCTCTTGGCTAAACGTCGCGTTGTCGTTACCGGTTTAGGTATCGTGTCACCTGTAGGCAATGATTTAAAATCTTCATGGGATAGTATCCTTGCGGGAAGAAGCGGTGCATCACTGATTACCGATTTTGATACGGCTGAATTTGCCGTTAAATTTGCATGCACCGTGAAAAATTTTGATGCGTCGGAGTATATTCCTAAGAAAGACCTGAAAAAAATGGATACCTTCATCCATTACGGCGTTGCGGCTGCAGCTCAGGCAATTAAAGATTCAGGTATTGAAATCACCGAGGAAAACGCAGAACGTATTGGTGTTGCTGTGGGTTCTGGTATTGGTGGCCTGCCGCTGATTGAAAAGAATAAAGAAGCGTTAGAAAAAGGTGGGCCACGTAAAATTTCACCTTTCCTTATTCCCGGCACCATCATCAATATGATATCTGGCAACATCTCTATTATGTACGGTATTAAAGGCCCAAATATTGCGCCTGTTACGGCGTGTACGACAGGTACCCATAGCGTGGGTTTGGCAGCACGTTTAATCGCTTATGGTGATGCCGATGTAATGCTGGCGGGTGGTGCTGAAAAAGCCTCATCACCATTAGGCATGGGGGGGTTTGCTGCTGCTCGTGCATTATCACGCAATAACGATAACCCAGAGGCAGCGAGTCGCCCATGGGATAAAGACCGTGATGGTTTTGTACTAGGTGATGGCGCTGGCGTGCTGGTACTGGAAGAATATGAGCATGCAAAAGCACGTGGTGCTAAAATCTACGCTGAAATGGCTGGTTTTGGTATGAGCGGTGATGCATACCATATGACTAGCCCATCAGAAGGTGGAGAAGGTGCTGCGCGTTGCATGATTAATGCAATGAAAGATGCAGGTATTAACCCGGAGCAAATCGATTTTGTAAATGCACACGGCACCTCTACACCTGCCGGTGATATAGCAGAAACACAGGCGCTTAAACTGGCGTTTGGTGATCATGCCAGGTCATTGGCGGTTACATCGACTAAATCGATGACAGGCCATTTATTAGGTGCTGCGGGTGGAATTGAAGCGGTGTTCTCTGTCATGAGTTTACATGATCAGGTTGCCACGCCAACCATCAATCTAGATAACCAGGACCCAGACTGTGATTTAGATTATGTGCCAAACATTGCACGTGACATGAAAATGGAATATGCGTTATCGAACTCATTTGGGTTTGGTGGCACAAACGGTTCTATTTTATTTAAGAAAATTTAATGACTATCCTCCCGGTTGGTTAATAAAAGCGGCGAGGGTAATTAGTTATTAGACTATTTGGGCTTTAAAACTTATGCCTCAGCCTTTGATAATTAAGGCCCTTGCGAATATTCCAGACCTGTTGGCACTTCATGCCAATAACCCTGAGCGTTACCCTCATTTATTAAGCAGTAATAAAACTGCAATTTGTGGCGATGATAATCATGATATTGCGCGCTTTGATATTTTATTCGCCTGTCCGCAGCAAACTATTACAAGTGATGATGGCTGTTTTCTTGAGCGGTTAGATACCGCCTGGCTAGCCGCTAAACAAGCAATAACACCTGCTGTTACAGCAAGTGATTTACCCTTTACCGGTGGCTGGTTTTTATACCTGGGTTATGAGCTTGCTCAGCAAATTGAAACGGGCTTAAGCTTGCCAATGGCTGAAGATGGTTTGCCCGTTGCATTTGCAAGTCGGTTTCCTGCTGCGGTGATTATAGATTCACACAAGAAACAGGCGTTTCTGCTGTGTGAAACAGCATATAGTGAATGCGCACAGGATATTGAATCTGATCTGCAGGACTCAGTCGATCCATCCAGCTATTGCCAATTGTTTAATATAGATGGAATGCAGGAAGATGATGAGACGGCTTATCTTCAGCAGCATAAAAAACTACATAAATACATTGTAGATGGCGATGTTTTTCAGGTGAACCTGTCGCGCCGCTGGCAAACGAAATTAACATCTGCTGTTAATCATGCGAGTTTATTTCATCAGCTCAGTCAATCTAACCCAGGGCCGTTTAATGCCCTGGTGACTTTGGGTGACAGGGCGATTATCAGTTCATCTCCCGAACGATTGATTCAGGTGAAAGATGGCAATATACAAACCAGACCAATAGCCGGTACGCGGCCGCGTGCTGCAGATAAAGTGGCAGATGAAAATTTATCAACAGAGTTGCTGGCACACCCCAAAGAGCGTGCTGAGCATATTATGTTGATTGACCTTGAGCGTAATGACTTAGGCCGGGTTTGTGAGCCGGGCAGTATAGAAGTTAATGAATTGATGGCACTGGAAAGCTACCGGCACGTGCACCATATTGTCTCGAATGTCCGCGGTAAAGCGCAAAAAAATATGACACCAGGGCAATTAATCGCTGCGGTATTCCCTGGAGGTACGATTACCGGTTGCCCGAAAGTTCGTTGTATGGAAATTCTGGCTGAGTTAGAACAGCTCGGACGAGGCGCATATACGGGGTCCTTGGGTTATTTAAATCATGATGGCAGTATGGATTTAAATATATTAATTCGTACCATTACGCGGGAGGCAGATAAACTGCAGTTTAGAGCTGGTGGTGGAATTGTAGTAGACTCAAATCCAGAAAATGAATTAAATGAAACGCGCGCAAAGGCAAAAGGACTTATCCATGCATTACAAACAGGGAATCGTTAAGGATGAATAAAATACTCGTAAATGGCAGTGAACAAACCACTGTTGATGTACGTGATCGTGGGTTTCAATACGGTGATGGTCTGTTCGAAACCATTGCTTATAAAAATGGACAGCTGCAGCTGTGGGATGAACATTTGCAGCGCTTGCAGCAATCAGCAGAGCGCCTGTCATTGGCCTCAGTTGACGAGTCGCTGTGGCTTGATGACATAAAAAAGCTAGACCTGTCTGGTGATGCTGTGATTAAGTTAACTGTAACGCGAGGTGTTTCAGGTCGAGCTTATGCTTATGGAAATGAGCATAGCGTAAGCAGGATAAGCGCTGCCTATGCGTGGCCTGAATACGCTGACAGTAATTCTCCAGGCGTGACGAGCTGCTTATGTGAAACGCCTGTATCTATGAATTCGGCACTGGCGGGTCTTAAACATTTAAACCGGTTAGAGAATGTGCTTGCGCGTAATGAATGGAATGATTCGACAATAGCCGAAGGGTTTATGCTGGATCAAAATCAGCATGTTATAGAAGGCACAATGAGCAATGTGTTTTGTGTGTTAGACGATGAGCTATATACGCCCTCACTGGAATATTCGGGTGTGGCGGGTGTGATGCGCCAACATGTAATTGAACTGGCAGAAAAAAATAATATTCCCGTTAATATTATTGATATTAGTAAACAGAATTTTCTACATATGGATTCGGTTTTTATAACGAATAGTCTAATTGGGCTTTGGCCTGTTACTAAAATATTGGTGACAGATCAGCAATATGACTTTTTAATAACAGATCGAGTTAAAGCAATACAGGCCTGCTTAAGTGATTCATTGAATACACAAGCCTGAGAAATTTATGATGAAAAAAATATTAGGTTTAATTTTTATAGTATGCAGTGCGCTAGCTGTGGATTTTTATTTTTTTCTAAATAAGCCGCTAGGTGTAGATGGCGAGCAGTATTATCATTTTGCGCCTGGAACCAGTGTTTCTGCATTAGCGCGTGATCTTGAAAAGAAAAATATTATTTCCAATCGGATGTATTTTTCAATTTTGGCAAGAGCAACCGGAAGTGCTCGATTGCTTAAAGCGGGAGAATACCAGCTTAATCAAAATATGACCGTGTTAGAGTTTTTTGGTTTAATGCAAAAAGGCAAAGTTCGTTTATATAGTCTAACCCTTGTTGAAGGTATTACGTTTAAAGAGGTGATGCAGCAGGTAAATGCATCACCTCATTTAAAACATAATTTGAAGCAGTTAAATAACCAGCAAATTATGCAGGCATTAGGCTATACCGGAGAACACCCAGAAGGTCGTTTTTTTCCGGATACTTATCGTTTCCCTAAAGGTATGAGTGATATAGATTTATTGCGACAGGCTTATCAACAGCAAAAACAACGATTAGAAATGGCATGGAATTCTCGTGACACTAAGTTGCCGTTAAACTCAGCTTATGAAGCGCTGACGCTTGCATCCATTGTCGAAAAAGAAAGTGCGAGTGTAGAAGAACGTAAAAAAATTGCTGGTGTATTTATTAACCGTTTAAGAAAGGGGATGCGACTACAAACGGATCCTACCGTAATATATGGCATGGGTGATAATTATAAAGGTGATATTCGGTTTAAAGATTTACGCAAAGATACACCATACAATACTTATACAAGAAAGGGCTTGCCGCCGACGCCAATAGCAATGCCAGGGCAGGGTGCACTTGATGCAGTCAGCAAGCCAGATTCGACTGAATATATTTATTTTGTCGCCATGTCAGATGGATCAGGTCGACATATTTTTTCTAAAACGCTTAAAGAACATGAATATGCGGTAGATGTTCATCAGCGCAAACGCAAAAAGAAATAATTTCATGACAAAGCCATTATTTATTACCTTAGAAGGTTCAGAGGGAACGCACAAATGAGTCGTCCATTATTTATTACCTTAGAAGGTTCAGAAGGGGTCGGTAAAACTTCGAATATGGAATATATAAAATCTCTGCTCAATAAGAAAGGCATTGAGTTTATAGAAACCAGAGAGCCAGGTGGTACGGCATTGGGTGAGGCCTTGCGTGGTATGTTGCTGGGTGAAGAGTATAAAGGTATGGCGGATGATACAGAACTGATGTTGATGTTTGCTGCACGTGCCGAGCATGTGGCACGGGTAATTAAACCAGCCTTAAATCAGGGAAAATGGGTTTTATGTGATCGTTTTACTGATGCGACTTATGCGTATCAAGGCGGTGGTCGTCAGTTAGACATAAAACGTATTGAAGGTTTAGAGAATTGGGTGTTAGGTAATTTACGGCCTGATTTGACGATATTATTAGATGCACCTATTGAAGTAGGCCGCGAGCGTGCAGGTAAGCGCAGTGCGCCTGATCGTTTTGAGCAGGAACGTGATGATTTTTTTAATCGAGTGAGAGAAACCTATCTTGCACGTGCTAACGCAGATCCAGAAAGAATGAAAATTGTCGATGCATCAGGTGATTTAGATTCGGTGCAGCAACAAATAGATACTGTTTTAAATAACTATCTATGAATTGGCTATAACATTCTCTTATAACTTTGGCATAAATTTATTATCATTGAGTAATTATTAATGAAGTTTTATCAGCTTTAAATAAGGATATTTTTTTCAAACTAATGGAACAACCGTCCAAAAAAATGTTTAGGATTTAAAAAATCTAATAAAGTATTTTTTGGAATTAAACCAGCTGTTGCACTAGCAACCTGAATCCGCGATGTAATGTAAGGTTCCTCTATGTCAAATTTAAGCGCTGTATTTAGATCGAGAATCCTTTTACTGATGATATTGCCTGGCCTTGGGCATAGCATCAGTATGGCCGAAGAAATCACAAAAATACGCTTTGGTGTGTTATCGATTGCCCAGCCATCTCGTATATATACCAAATGGCAGCCATTTGCTGATTATATGAGCCAGCAATTGAATGTTCCGGTTGAAATCACTGTTCCCAGAGGCTTCGGTAAAATGAAGGAAGCGATTACGCAAGGTGAAGTTGATTTCTTTTATATTAATTCACATGTATTTTATCGCTTAAAACAGCTTGATAATGTGATTGCTGTAGCGCAAATGAAGAATATTGCAGGTAAGACGACTAGCCGTAGCGAGGTATTTGTTAAGCAAAACAGTGGCATTAAAACGATTGAAGACTTGAAGGGTAAAAATATTGCTTATGTTAGTCCTATGGGGGCTGGTGGTTATCTTGCACCAAGGGCGCTTTTAAATAAATCCGGCTTAAACAGTGGAATCGACAATAAAGAAATATTCACTAAAAATTTATCTAATTCTATTCATGGCGTACTTTTAGGTGATTATGATGCTGCGTCTATGTGCGGAGTGAATTATAAATTAATGAGTAAAAAAATTGAAACAGGTGAGTTGAATATTATTGCGATTAGCGATGAATATCCTGAGAATGTAATTGCTGCACGTAATAACATGCCAGCAGAACTGGTGGAGAAGTTTCGCAACGAGTTATTAATGATGGATAAAAATCAGCCAGGCATGAAATTGCTAGAGACAATGAACAGTATGAAAATTCAATCATTTGTGAAATATGATCCACATATGGAAGAATTGACTGAGAAGATGTTGGAAGTAGGTAAGCTGTAGTCGCTCAGACTTGACAGTTAGCCGTTTTTTACGGTGACTGTTAGTTTAAGTCTGAGCGACTGGTGCATCAAAAACTAGTCATCCGGTTGCGGCATAGGCAGGCCCGCTAACTTGCATACCTCATGCGTTGGGTCACATGGGAACAGCTTGTAAATATGTTTTTCATATTCCTTTTGATGATGAAAATGTGTATTTTTTTTACCTAGCTCACGCACGACTTTATGCATGGTAGGACATACCTGATTTTCTTCGTAATAGGCTCTGAAATAAAGAATCAATTCCCAGTGATCATTGTATAAATCGACGCCATCGTTCTTTGCAATGGTTTCGGTGAAATCCTCACTCCAATCAGCAAGGTTGCTGATAAATCCCTGTTCGTTTGTTTCTACGCTTTTGCCGGCTACATTCAACATCATAATTAAAGTCTCCTTTTGTCAGATAAACAGATGCCTGTCGATGGGGGGAGTTTGGTGTTCTTTACCGAGGCATCAAATTAAGTATAGTTACCATGCTGGTTTTTTTATGAGCCCCTAAGGAAATTCGGATTAACGGAATAAGCTATTTAAAATCCATTGTTTATGGTGATTTTGCCATGCAGATAGTAGTATTCACTGATTAAATAACCTTATTACATACATATAAAAGCATTTCTAGATGAATTATCCCTGGCAACAAACTCAGTGGCAAAAAGTCCAGCTACAACAGCAGGCGGGTAAGCTGCCTCATGCGCTGCTCCTGGTCGGTGCAGAGGGTTTAGGGAAGCTAGACTTTGCGCTGCACTTGGCGAATAGCCTGTTGTGTCAAAATCAATCTGCCGATGGCTCTGCCTGTGGTGTGTGTTCTGCCTGTCAGTTATTAGCGGCGAAAACGCACCCTGATATGTTGACGTTGCAGGCAGAAGACAAGGGTAAAGTTATTAAGGTTGACGAGATACGGCAGTTGTCTGCTCGCTTCACCTTAACCAGCCAGTTTGGCGGCTATAAGGTGGTGGTGATAGTGGATGCACATGATATGAATATCAATGCATCGAATAGCCTGCTAAAAACCTTAGAGGAGCCCGCAAGTGACTCAGTTTTGATACTGGTCAGCTCTAGCCCTCAAAAATTACCCATTACGGTACGTTCGCGTTGTCAGCTTATTAATTTCACGCAGCCAGAGTCACCGCAGGCAATTAAGTGGTTAGAAGAACAGGGTGTTGATCAGCCGATAGATCTCTTGAGTTTGGCGCATGGTGCGCCTTTACTGGCGATGCAGTTGAAAGACTCTGACTTGCTTGGTAATCATCAGCAATTAATACAAACGCTGCTCTCTGTGGCTAACAATCAGCCATTGCTTGAACAGGCAGAGCGCTTATCTAAACTCCCATTGGCCTATATGCTTAACTGGTTATATGACTGGGTACAGGACTTAGTGAAATTGCATCAATGCGGTGAGCAGGCGGGTTTGGTGCATCAATCATATCAATCTGAACTAATGAAGTTAGTTGACAGGTCTAGCGTACAAAGTCTATATGAGTATCTGGATCAGTTAATTAAACAAAAACAATTGCAATCTATCCCACTGAATACTCAACTGTTATGGGAAGATTTGCTATTATCATGGCACAAACAATTAAAACGGGCATAAAACATGGCTGCAGGCGGCGCACCAAGACAAGGAATACTTTCACTCACTATTAAAGATAAGGCAGCACTTTACGCAGCTTATATGCCATTTATTGGTAATGGTGGCTTGTTTATACCGACGAATAAAACCTACGGTTTAGGCGAGGAAGTATTTATGCTGTTAACCCTGATGGAAGATAAAGAACGCTTGCCCGTTGCGGGCAAAATCATCTGGATTACACCGCCTGGTGCGCAAGGTAATAAGGCATCCGGTATTGGCGTGCAATTTGGGCCACAGGATAACGGCACAACCCGCACCAAAATTGAAACCTACCTTGCCGGTGCGCTAAAGTCAGATCGTACAACCCATACCATGTAATATCTCTGCAGGCGGTTAGTCACTGATTAGCCGCCTATCGTTATTCATATAAATCCCCTCAAAGTTAATTCCATGTTTATTGATTCACACTGCCACCTTGATCGTATCGATTTAAAAGATTTCGACAACAGTTTTACCAATTTGCTGACCAGCATTCAGCAAGCTCAGGTTGAGCGTATGCTCTGCGTGTCGATTAATCTTGAAGACTACCCGGCGATGAAGGAGCTGGTGCAAGCGCACCCGCAGATTGATATTTCAGTGGGTGTGCATCCTTGCGATGCGCAAGATGACATAATAAAACTACAGAAATTAATCGAGCTGGGGGGTGATCCTAAAGTGGTGGCGATTGGTGAAACCGGCTTAGATTATTACTACTCCAAAGAAACCCAGGAACAACAATTATCTAGTTTTAAAGTACATATGCAGGCGGCGAACGAGCTTAAAAAGCCGGTGATAATCCATACCCGAGATGCACAACAAGATACCCTGAATATATTGCGCGAAGGTAATGTTGAGCATTGTGGCGGGGTGTTGCATTGCTTTACTGAAAGTTGGGATATGGCGAAACAGGCCATAGACTTAGGCATGTATATCTCGTTTTCGGGCATCGTCACCTTCAAAAATGCGGCAGCCTTGAGAGAGGTGGCACGGCAGGTGCCGGATGATCATTTTTTGATTGAAACTGACTCACCATATTTGGCACCCATGCCACACCGGGGCAAACAAAATCACCCTGGTTGGGTAGGGCATGTGGCTGAATGTTTGGCAGAGGTGCGTGGCTGTAGTGTGGAAACTATCGCCGAGTTGAGTAAACTCAATTATCACCGCCTGTTTACGCGCTGATTTGCTGGCTTATAGGGGGTAATTAAGCGTTTATTAATGTTACAATACGGAGGATTTGTAACACCACAGGCAGTACCCGATGACTTACGACGTTTCAGCAGAAGACCTCAAGAAAGCACGCGTTCCCCATGAAATTTTTCTCACCAATTTAATTTTTAACCATGTATTAGTTTTTGTTGCCATTTTGAGTGCCAGCTCTCTAATACAATACATTGTGATTGTGCCTGTTTTTTCTTTCGTGAGCCTGGCGTATCTATTTTGGGGCGCAGGTCGCGCTAAAAAAAATGCCTCATGGTATGTCAGCGGGCATTGGCAAATAGCCGCTAGACGTAGTGGTTTTTTCTTGCTGATGTTAACGGCAATGTGCTTAGTACTGGGAATTATTTATTGGGTATCGGGTGGTGATATGAAGCCACAGCATTGGGCATTTAGCGGCGTCGCATTTTTGCCGATTATGGTGACCGTACTGGGATTGATTGTGTTTGAATCTGAATCACTGCATCAGGCAAAAAAATCGATGCTGCCAAAATGGGTTTCTGAACGTTTTCCAGAAAATGCATTAATCCCGATTGATGAAAATTTGGCTAAAGTGAATGATGTTAAACAGGAGCAAGTACTTTAATGCTAACTAAGCATATTTTCCTCAAAGTATTAGGCTTTACAGTGTTGGCGTTATTGGCTGGTGTATATCTCTCTTCATTTAAAAACCCTAATGAAGTGCACGCAGGGTTTCCCTGGCAAGTTGACGTTCTAGAATCTGGGCACACTCAGGTGTTTAGTTTAATCGTTGGACAAAGCTCTTTAGGGGACGCTGAAAGACAGTTTAAAGAAACAGCCGAATTAACCCTGTTTAGCGCTAAAAATACACCACCCGTTATTGAAGCTTTTTTTGCTGAAGTAAAAATCGGCGGCCTTAAATCCAAGATGGTGATGTCGATAGCCTTGCCACAGGATGAGCTTGAAATTATGTTTAATCGTGGTGCGCGCATAGCAACACTGGGTAGTGGCACGCGTAAGGTAACCCTGTCATCTGAAGATGCACGGCGCGTACGCGAGGCGGCTATCGCATCCATTACGTACTTACCCGCTATTAATTTAAACGCAGAACTTATAGAAAAACGCTTTGGTATACCCGCTGAGAAGTTGGCGGATTCAAGCAGTGATGCTATTCACTGGTTGTATCCAGATAAAGGCATTGATGTTGCGTTAAGCGAAGAGAACAAAGAAGTGATTCAGTATGTGATGCCGCAAAATTTTGATACATTAGTGCAGCCATTGAAAAGTGTAGCGGTGACGGAGTAACACAGGACACATATTTCACATATTTAATGTAGCAACAGTCATGTTGCATAAACACCAAACCAACAGGAATACCTCAAGTGAGCGCAGCCAGCACAATTCCCGATATCGAAGCGGTAAAAACCTACCTGCTGCAATTACAGCAAAATATTTGCAATGCCTTAGTTGAAGAAGATGGTGCAAAGGCATTTGAAGTGGATGAATGGCAACGGGAGCAGGGCGGTGGTGGCAAAAGTTGTGTAATGGCTGATGGTGCGGTGTTTGAAAGCGCCGGTATAAACTTTTCCCATGTATATGGTGATAGTTTGCCGGGCTCGGCCACAGCGCATCGCCCAGAGCTTGCTGGGCGCTCGTTTCAGGCGATGGGAGTCTCTCTGGTTATTCACCCGCATAACCCATATGTGCCCACATCACACGCCAATGTGCGTTTTTTTGTGGCGGAAAAAGAAGGAGAAGAGCCGGTTTGGTGGTTTGGCGGTGGCTTCGACCTAACCCCGTATTATACCCATGATGAAGATGTGAAACACTGGCATCAAACCGCTAAAGATGCGTGTATACCATTTGGTGAAGCGGTATATCCTAAATATAAAAAATGGTGTGATGAATATTTTTATTTAAAACATCGTGATGAACCGCGTGGTGTTGGCGGCCTGTTTTTTGATGACCTGAATGAATGGGGTTTTGAGAAAAGTTTTGCCTTTATGCAGAGTGTGGCTGAGAGCTATGTTAAAGCGTATCGCCCCATTGTAGCAAAGCGTAAGTCAACTGAGTTTGGCGAACGTGAACGCGATTTTCAACTGTATCGGCGTGGCCGATATGTAGAATTTAATCTGGTATACGATCGAGGTACGCTGTTTGGGTTACAGTCTGGTGGCCGTACAGAGTCAATTTTAATGTCAATGCCGCCGAATGTCCGCTGGCGTTATAACTGGCAGCCAGAAGCAGGTAGTGCAGAAGCTGAGTTGTACGAAAAATACTTAAAACCACAAGATTGGCTGTGAGATTTTTTTATTAAAGTAGATGCATTTATTCAATATCTTAATCCTCACTTGTGGAAAATTTGAACAAAAAAAAGTGTTTATGAAAATACTTATGGGCAAGTAAAGTTTAAGTGTGACTGAAACTAAAATAAATTGTATGATTTTTAATCAAAAAAGAATATGATACCGACTTTCAATCAATACTTGGTGTAAGAAATGGCCGTAAAGAAAAAAGCTAAGAAAAAAACAACTGCAGCAAAAAATCCGTTAGCAATGTTAAAAGCAAAGTTAGCTGATGTTAAAGCTAAAACAGTTGCTGTTAAAGCAGAAACAAAAGAAGTTACTAAGCGCACAGATGCGTTACTAAAGTCTTTACAGGTTAGTTCTGCACCAGCAGCTAAAAAACCTGCTGCTAAAAAGAAGACTAAGAAGAAAGCTAAAAAAAGCGCTGCTAAAAAGAAGTAATAGTTAGTCAGTTGCAATAAAAAAGGGGCTTAAAGCCCCTTTTTTACGCCTGTAGATAAAAAATAGCGCAGTGACAGTGCTTTTGAATGGAATGATTTAGTTGCTTTGGCACTGAATAAACAATCGTAAACATCATATTGAAGTTCTATTTTCCCCTATTTTCGGTGTTTTTAGTCGTAGCGTGTAAATTCTGTATCTTTTTACCCTGCAAAAATGCTCTACTCAAAAAGCTTATATATACTTTGCCGACTAATGGGCTTTTTTAAGCATTGTTCGGCACCAGCTAACATTATCCGTTGCACATTCTCTAAATCAGTGTATCCGGTCATTGCAATTACGCGTATATTTGTGGTTGTAAGATCATCTTTAATACGTTGACATACAGAAAATCCATTCATCCCCGGCATCATTAAATCGAGCAGTACACAATCCGGTTTTACTTTATTAATAAGCTGTCCAGCTTCAAAGCCATCATGTGCAATATAGGTCTGTGTATCTAATGGCATATACTTAAAATACTCTGATAAAAGCTCTGCATGTTGAACATCATCATCGACTATTAAGATGGAAAGAGATGCCGATTTTCGGCAGCCATACTGTTGCGCAAACTCATTGACCTGTTCTTGTTTAAAGCGTCTGTGACCGCCTGGAGTTGTGACAAAAGGCAGCCTGTTCTCTTGAGCCCATACTCGTACAGTGACCGGCGAAACCCCCAGTTGGTTGGCAACATCTTTGGATGTTAATAGTCTTTTTTTATTATCTATTGGCTTAATTTCGTCCATTTTTTACCCGCCTTCCATAGTCCGTTATTTAGTGTATCTATTTTAGCGTATATAATTTTATAAATATTTACATTTATAAATTACACATAATTACGCATAAATTGTTAGTTAATTTATATGTTAAATCCTATTTAAATAAGTCTTTGTATTTAATGCTATTAATTGGATATCACCCTCCTTTAGCCTATATCTAAAATTGTCAGTTATGCAAATTTCAGAAAAAACACATACAAATGTGTCATTTAATACAAATAAGATGTTTTAAGGTGAGAGTTTTGCCTGTTTTTACACAGATATACAGGATTGAATTTCGTTGTCTTAAAGCAATATGTAGCGGATGGTTCCATCAATGGTATATATGAACACATAAACTGCGCGCTACAGCGCAACAGATGCAGGTCGTAATGCAGTTATTGTGCTTTAACGTTAATGCTATTTGATTGTCTATATAATCCATTTATATTAGCTTGGCTTTAATCTATTTCAAAAATCGCCCTGCAATGTAAAATACGCAACTTAGGCCATATAGTCGCAGTCGGTTCAGCTGTTTCTGTGGCCACCCAATCCCTATTAATTTAAAGAATTTAGAGTGTTATGACAAAGCAAGAAAATACAGTAGAAACTCAGCATGAAATGATTAAAAAGGGTGGGCAAATAGAAAAATTTGCCGAGGCGATGGCGCTGTTTTGCAAAGTAGAAGGCTGGAAAAAATTAAATGATGAAAGTGGTGCGGCCTTTAAATCATTGCGTCATTATATAGAGGCGAAGCCACCTTTTGGTGCGGGTTATCCCGGGAAAAGTGGCATGGAAAAAATTGAAGCGTATTTATCATTGACCCCGGTGATTAAAGATTATTTCCAGCATTGTCACGCGAATTGCCTATTTGAAATGGCTAAAGAGGAGGGTGTATCGCCCTCTGTGGTTGCTAAGCGTGAATGGGATGATGTAAAAGGCGCCAGCCTTGCCCGTGCGATACAGGAAAACCCAGAAGAAATTTACATAGAAAAAGCCGCCGCCTATGTGGAGGGTAAAGAAAGAGCAAAACCCAGGCCACGATCAGTTGCTGCAGAAGCACCTATCCGCTTAAGTGCAATACCAGGTCAGCCTTATGCTTTAGCTAAAAAAATAAAAGAAGGCTTTGATCGAGAGTTTATAAAAAAGCTGCTAAATGGATTTAATGCAGAAAACCTGGATGAGATAATTGAATTAGAGGCCAAGTTTAGCCTGGCGGTTGCAGCCTTTAATAAGGCTAAAAAACCGGACGGTTGGGGTACAAAAAATGTAACAGCGCCAGAGTCATTATTAAAGCGTGAACCGACGATGGAGGCATCTGAATTTATTGGTGATGAAAGCGAAGAGGGTAAAGTGCTTTCATTAAAAGATGATGAAGGGAAAATAGCCATAGTAAGATTTCGTGGTACGGGTGTAGGGGCTATTTCGTTTGCTGAGAAAGATTAGGCTATAGAACATAGAGGGTAAAAAGCAGTATTATTTTTTTGTCTTTTTGTCTTTTTGTCTTTTTGTCTTTTTGTCTTTTTGTCTTTTTGTCTTTTTAGCTGTGGCTCTTAATGCCGCGGCATAAGATGATTGAGCCCAGCTATGCATAATATCGGCATCTTCAGGTGTAGTAGCCTTATTTGTAGTAGCTCAGATACAATCTGACTGGTTAATTTAATGATTTCGATGTGTTCTGACAACTGAGAGTTAATCTAAGTAGGGTGGATCAAGCAAGGCGGATCCACCAGTGTGATTCAAAAAAGCCGGATCCGCTTCGCTCGATCCGGCCTACGCGATTATATTTAAGATTAGAATAAAAAATACTTAAGTACAGGGTTTAGGCATAAATAATATACTGCTTCTGTATGCTACTTTTTAGTAGATTCTTTATAACCTGTGATCATGGCATTTACCAGCTTCTCTTTATGCCGGAAAGCTGAAATATAAACGCCTAATACATGCAGTATTATCAATAATACCGTGAAGTTGGCAAAGAATTCATGTAGTTCTTCCCAGACCTCATCTTCCTCGTCGTGCTCATTATGCTCAGCATTTTTATATTGTTTATCATGATCGTCGTCGTCATCTGCTGATTTCATGTCAGTAGAGTTTGCCGCTACTGAATTAAGTCTTGTTTCACTGATGGTTTCAGTGGGTGTGGATGCCAGCGGGCCATGGCCTTCTACACCATACGCTTTAAGCCCTGTGATGCCCGTAATGGTAATGCTACTTAGTAATGCTAATACCATTAATCCACCGGCAGGATTATGCCCCGTGTATTTCTTCGCATCGCCAGTGACGAGTCCGCGAAGGTAGCTTATGGCCTCGGGAAGCGGGCGCACAAAATCACTGAATCGCGCGTGCTTTGTACCGATAAATCCCCATACGATACGCACAGAGATTAAAGCCAGGATTAGGTAGCCAGAATATGCGTGTACCGTTTCAAACTCATCACCGGTGAGGTAGCTGAGCGTAAAAGTGAGCACTAAGCTCCAGTGAAATACCCTTATTAATGGATCCCATACATATGTGCCCTGTTTCATTGTTTGTTACTCTTAAATATTCGTCGTAGTATGATTATTGGGCTTTGTATGGGCTAATACATCAGGCAGATGCCCTAAGTAGGGCCGTATAGGGCATATGTCCTATGCATTTTTACGCTTTGTAGAGGATTATTTTGATGCTTCGGCTGTTTACTAAAGAGTTTGTTACGGTACTTATTTTCCTGCTGGTTATATTGGCCAGTGCCGGTGATTTAATATCAGATTTGATGCATGGGGTGAAAACGGCGCATGTGATTCAGGAGGCTATTGTACTGATTGTGGCGATTAGTGCCCTGGCGTGGATATTACAAAACATTCGAGTGCAGAGTAGCGAAATTAAAATGCTTAATCAGCAATTGGAAGATGCACGTAATTTACCCGTGTCTGATAATGCGCGCTTAATTGATGCGCGTAAAACTCTGGCTGATATAATGGCTACCCAGTTTTCGGATTGGGGGCTGTCAAAAAGTGAAAAGGAAGTGGGGCAGTTGCTGCTCAAAGGTTTGTCACTAAAAGAAATAGCGATAGTCAGGGGGACGGCTGAAAAAACCATTCGGCAGCAGGCGTCATCAATTTACCAAAAGGCCAATGTGACGGGGCGGCATTCTTTTGCGGCCTGGTTTATTGAGGATTTTTTGTAAGGCATATAATCAACAGAGATAATGCCTTAAGTAAGACATTATCTCTTCCCATTAATACATTTGTTACGGTGTTTGCTTCATTATCAGCCGGGTAGAGTCTTACTGGAGTAAACCCAGTAAGGCATTGGCGGTTGCGGCGGAGGAAGCCGGGTTTTGTCCAGTGATTAATAAACCATCTTTAACGGCATAAGGCTGCCAGTCTTCACCTTTTGAATAGTTCGCACCGTTAGCTTTTAAACTGTCTTCTAATAAAAAGGGCACAATCTGCGAGAGTTGTACGGCATCTTCCTCGGCGTTACTAAAGCCGGTAACTGATTTTCCCTTTACTAAGGGTGAGCCATCGGCCATTTTAGTGTGCAGCAAAACCGCAGGTGCGTGGCATACCGCAGCAACCGGTTTACCCGCAGCAAACATGGTTTCAATCAGCGCAATGGAGTGTGAGTCATTGCTTAAGTCCCATAATGGTCCATGTCCACCAGGGTAAAATATAGCGTCATAATCATCTGCAGAAACATCAGACAGTTTATGGGTGCTTGCGAGTACCGCTTGTGCATCCTTGTCGGCCTTAAAACGATGAGTCGCCTCTGTTTGAAAGTCGGCTTCATCGCTTTTAGGGTCTAATGGTGGTTGCCCGCCCTTTGGTGAGGCCAGGGTAATATCGACACCCGCATCTTTGAAAATATAATAAGGCGAGGCAAATTCTTCTAGCCAGAAGCCTGTTTTAAACTCAGTGTCACCTAGTTGATCGTGAGATGTGAGTACCATTAAAATTTTCATATGTATTTACCCTGAGGAGTTTAAAATATAAAGGTTAATGTACACTCTATCGACAGCAGCGTAAAACTAGAAATAACATTCATGCGTATTAAGCTCATATTTTTAGCGCTAACACGTATCAACTGCATTGGTGTGGTAACTTTTCGCTTGAGTAGTGACCTTAGATTTCAGGTTATACTCTGGGTCTCGTCAATCAAACAACTATCAAAAAACTACAGGGTAAATTTTTCATTTGTATCTAAAATAGATGATGGTCTATCTCCAATTATTTGCTAATCTGTAGTTAATCAATAAAACATGTATCTAAGGAGTTCGTGCCATGAAAATCATAGTTCCTCTAATTTTAATCATGTTTAATCTGTTAAATATTGCACAAGCATCTGATTTGGGTAAAGAAAAGCGCTGGGCTGATCAGATTGTTGATTACCTGATAGATGGAGAGGCCGAGTGGCTTGATTTAGGCAAACATAAAGCCTTAGCGATATACACAGAATCAGCTGCTGATATTACAAGAGGAGGTGTCATCGTAATACATGGTTCTGGTGTACACCCCAATTGGCAAGAGGTGGTTTATCCGTTACGCACGAAATTAGCAGAAAGTGGCTGGGCTACTTTATCTATTCAAATGCCGGTATTAGATAACGAAGCCGAATACCAGGAATATGCGCCTTTATTTGATGAGGTCGCCCCGCGTATTGATGCGGCTATAAAGAATTTACAGGCTAAGGGTATTAAAAAAATATCAATTGTAGCGCACAGTTTGGGTTCAGCTATGTCGGCGTACTATTTGTCAAACAATAAAAACAGCAGCATCAGATCATTCGTTGCTATCGGCATGCCGGGGCCTCGTAATGATAAGCGAATGGATACCGTATTAGCGCTACAAAATATTAATATACCGGTACTGGATTTATACGGTGAAAAAGATTTAGATTATGTGCTTGATTCATCGCAGATGAGAAAACAGGCTGGGTCAAAAAATAAAAATTATTCACAACAAGTAGTCACAGGTGCCAATCATTTTTTTGTGGATAAAGATGCAGAGCTACTTAATAGTGTAAATAAATGGTTAATGATAAATTAAGCAGGATTAAATAGCCCTGGTTATTTAGAAAAAATTAATACTCTCTATCTCGATCATGCGCACTATTAAAATCTAACAAGGGTCCTCCAGGTATTATTTGTGTTGGGTTAATACTGGTATGGCTATAGTAGTAGTGGCGCTTGATATAATCTATATCCACTGTTTCTGCGATGCCCGCTATTTGGTATAGCTCGCGCAAGTAATTTGATAAGTTGGGGTAATCGCTAATGCGTTTTAAATTGCATTTAAAATGGCCGACATACACGGCATCAAAACGTATTAAAGTGGTGAATAGGCGCCAGTCGGCTTCGGTTATTTTTTTGCCCAGTAAGTAACGCTGGGTTGATAGTCGTTGTTCTGTTTTATTTAACTGATCGAATAATTCTGTGAAGGATTTTTCATAAGCGGCTTGTGTGCTGGCAAATCCACAACGGTATACGCCATTGTTTATATTTTCGTAGATGAGTTCATTAATGGTGTTTATTTGTTCCTGTAATTCTGCCGGGTAGTAATCTGTTTTGTCATCTGTAAATTCATTGAAGGCAAGGTTCAACATACGAATGATTTCGGATGATTCATTATTCACAATTGTATTTGTTTTTTTGTCCCATAAAATGGGTACGGTAATCTGCCCAGTAAAGTGACTATCTGCTTTTTGATAAAGTTCATAGGCATAGCGAAAGCCATATAAGTTATCCTGATATTTACCGTCTATAGCAAACGTCCAGCCATTGTCCAGCATGTCTGCTTCTACATAGGAAATACCTATTACATTTTCCAGCTTTTTAAGTTTACGAAAAATAACCGTGCGGTGTGCCCAGGGGCAGGCTTCAGATACATAAAGATGATATCGATCCGCTTCAGCTTTGAACCCTGCATTTCCTGTTGGGCCAGCTTTACCATCCGGTGTTATCCAGTGGCGAAAAAAGGATTCCATTCGCTTGAACTCACCTTCTTCTATTTCTTTATCTAGCCAACTATTGGCGAGTTCGCCATTGATTAACATGCCCATGTTGTTTCCTGATATCTAGTTAAAGGCCGCTTCTTGTTATGCAGCGGCCGTAATATGGATGTATAACGATTGGCTGCTTTTACGATAGTTTATTATCAATGCTGAGTTTGCCAGCACCGTGATTAACCAGCAGTAGCAAACCACCGGTAATGGCCAGGTTTTTCATGAATAAAATAGACTGCATTTGATCGGCAAAATTACCGTGGAATATAATGCCTGCTAACAGGGTGAATCCCGCTAATGCAAATGCAGCCCATTTAATTTTAAAACCCAGTATAAGCATTAAACCGCCGACAATTTCAGTGGCAATAACCAGCGGTAATAAGCCACCTGGTATACCCATACTGTCCATATAGCCCGCCGTTCCAGCATAAGCTGCACCGAGTTTGCCGAAGCCTGCCATTACGAAAATGAATCCCAGTAAGATTCTTGCAGCCAAGTCTGTAAATTTTTCCATTGTCTTCACCTGTTTGTTTAGATTTATGCTTGTAGTTGATGGCTGTTATTATGGTGCAATTTCATAGATATAAAAGCGCATAATATAGGCTTTAAATATCTAATAATTAGATGTATATTGAGCTGCATGAAGACACCAAAAGTTAGCTTAGATCAGTGGCGCACTCTGCAGGCAGTTGTTGATTGTGGCGGGTACGCACAGGCGGCTGAGCAATTGTATCGCAGTCAATCATCAGTCAGTTATGCGGTTAAGCGCCTACAGGAGCAGTTAGGTATACAGCTAATGCATATAGAAGGGCGCAAGGCGGTGTTAAGTGAGGCGGGTAAGGTGTTACTACAGCGCTCACGACAGCTACTTGCAGATGCCAGTGCAATAGAACAGCAGGCACAGCATTTACAACAGGGCTGGGAAGCGGAGATACGCCTAGGTGTGGAGGCAGCCTTTCCAACACACTGCCTGATGCAGGCGCTGAAACAGTTTGAGCCGATAAGTAAGGAAACGCGAATAAGGTTACAGGAAGTGGTTTTATCGGGTGCTGAAGATCTGCTACTTAATGATGAAGCCGATTTAGTGATTAGTCCATATGTGCCAAAAGGGTTTGTAGGTGAAGAGTTAATTCAGGTGAATTTTGTTGCTGTGGCACACCCTCAGCATCCATTGCATTCATTATCTCGCAGCATTACTACCAGTGACCTTAATCGAGAAACCCATGTAGTGGTGAGCGACTCAGGCAGTAAAGGCATCGATTCCGGTTGGTTAAATGAATCGCATCGCTGGGCGGTGGCCAGTATTGAGTCAGCGCGCAAGGTGATAAGTCATGGCTTAGGTTATGGTTGGCTACCGGAAAAAGAAATTGAATTACCGTTAGAGCAGGGTGAACTTAAGCGGTTACCGCTAGTGCAGGGGCAAAAACATACCGGGATATTGTATTTAATTTATGCCAATACTGATCAGGCGGGGCCAGCAACCAGGCAGTTGGCAAAGATTTTGAAGCAGGTGAGTGCAGAAAATTAAGCTGTAAATTTAAGAATACGCGAGTGCTAAACGTAGTTTAATATTTAGTCTTCATCCGCATCTGGGCTAACACTGTCATTTTTTTTCTTTTGATTTTCAGGTAATAAGGGATCGTCATCATCCATCAGTATGCGATTCGCATCACCTTCAAGGTCATCATATTGACCGCTACGCACTGACCAGATAAATATTACGACACCGATCAGCCCAAGGCCAATCATCAGTGGTATTAAAGCGTATATAACGTCCATCGTTTTACTCTTTGTCTTTAAATAATGTGCGAATACGTGCCGCGTTGCCAATAACCGCAAGCGAACTTATGGGCATGGCGATGGCCGCAAACAAGGGGGTAATAAAGGCCATCATCGCTAATGGTACCATTATAATATTATAGGTAATCGACATCGCAATATTTTGCCGAATGGTACGTAAGGTACGCCGAGACAATGCAGATGCGAGGCGAATTTTATCGAGCTCATTGCTGAGTAATATTATATCAGCGCTTTCCATTGATACATCGGTGCCAGAGCCAATGGCAATACCTACATCGGCTCTCATTAAGGCGGGTGCATCATTTACGCCATCGCCAATCATTGCGACTTGTTGACCCTGTTGTTGCAATTGTTGAATGACGTGATCTTTTTCATGGGGCAATACTTCGGCGATTACATTCATTCCGCCAAGCTCGTTTGCAATAGCGTCTGCAACCGCTTGCTTATCGCCACTTAACAGCGTGATCTCAATGCCTGCTTTGCGTAAGTTATCAATCAATGATTTTGCATCGCTACGAAGTTGATCGGCAATGGCAATGAAACCCTGGTGTGAGTTATTCACCGCAATGTGTACACAACTAACACCCTGTGTTTCAAGATTGCTGGCGTTGACAATAAATGAGGCTTCAAGTGTTATCTGGTTTTTTTCTAACCATTTGGCATTGCCGACGATAATGCTTTGTTGTTCGAATAAACCCATTACACCATAACCGGGTGCATTGGTAAATTTGGATACTTTTTCTGTATTAATCGCCAGCTTGCTTTGATTAGCCTTTAATAATATCGCCTTAGCAATCGAGTGTTCAGAAAGACTTTCCAGATGAGCGACTTTGTTAAGCAAAGTATTTTCATTGTTATCGCCAAAAATTTCTTTAACGCGCATTTTTCCTTCAGTAAGCGTGCCGGTTTTATCAAACACAAAATGCTTAATGCCGGAAAGATATTCCAGGACAGCACCATTTTTAATCAGTAAGCCATGACGTGCCGCCAGGCCCGAAGCCACAGCAATTGACATAGGCGTGGCCAAGCCAAAGGCACAAGGGCAGGTAATAATTAATACCGAGGTTGAAGCAAGTAAGGCTAATTCAATGCCGTCACTAAACCAGTAGATAAACGTAAAGGTCGACAGGCCTAACGTAACCGCAATAAACCACGGAACAATCTGATCGGCAATACATTGTATGGGGGCTTTGCTCGCCTGCGCTTCTTCCACCAGGCTAATTATTTTGCCTAATGATGTGTTGCGTAAAATGGCCGTCACTTTAACAGTTAAGGCGTTATTTATATTAACGGTGCCTGCAGATAATTTATCGCCCGTTAATTTTTTAACTGGCGCAGACTCACCGCTGAGTAGTGATTCATCAATAGATGATTCGCCAGAAAGAATAACGCCATCAACTGGAATTTTATCGCCGGGTTTTACTAAAATGGTTTCGCCATGTTGTATGGCGCGAATTGGCACTATATGTGTTTCGTTATCGCGAATGACATTGGCAACGCGCGGTTGTAAATCCATTAAACGTTGAGTGGCCGCGACCGCATGACGTTTCGATTTTGCTTCAAGAAAACGCCCAACAAGTATAACGAATATAAAATTAACCACAGTGTCATAATATACTTCACCCACGCTGCTGCCACTGATGGTCACAAATACAGAGTAGCTGTAGGTTGTAACGGCACCAATCGCAATGGGTACATCCATGGTTAAATTTAAATATTTCAGCCCAGTATAAGCACCCTTTAAAAATGGCCAACCTGAATAGAGCAGTGTCGGTGTGGCGAGTAAAAAACCGACCCAGTGAAACAGTGATTTAAACTCACCCTGGTCTGCACCGCTATACAATGCAATTGAAATCCATAATAGATTCATCATGCTGAATGCGGCAAATGCCATGCGCAGTAATAAAGCACGGTTCTGTTTTTGTATAGTGCCTTCAGCGGTTTCAGGATTAAACGGCGTGGCAGCGTAACCAATATTGCCAAGGTGTTCGATAATGCTGGAAATTTTTATTTGCGTATTATTCCAACGAACCAATAAACGTTTGTTGGCTAAATTAACTTTTATATCAACAATGCCCGGTAGTTTCGCAAGGCTACGCTCTATTAGCCAGACACAGGCAGAACAGTGAATGCCTTCTACAATTAAGTGCATGTCGCGTATCTCGCCCATCTCATGAACAAACTCGCTCTGAATTTCATCTATATCATATAGAAGACTTTCCTGTGGTGGCTCTGGTGGTGGCGCGAGTAATTGCCCATCCGGTGTGCGTTGGTAAAAGCCCTCTAAACCTGAGTTATAAATCATTTCGCATACTGCACTGCAGCCATGGCAACAAAATGTTTGTGTTTTTTTCTGAATGACTTTTTCTACGCGATTTTTATCATTCACCGGGAGGCCGCAGTGATAACAGGTGGAGTCGGTAGCAGGGGAGACTTGGGTCATGAGTCGATATATTTTCGGGCTTTTAGCGTGCTCCCGAAAGTACTTCGGGAACAACAAATGATTTTAAATGCGCGATGATGTTTGCGCAGCATCAAATATTTATTCAGTTACGATGCTTGCGCGGCGAGTAAAGTCATAACGATCTTTTTCACGTGTAATACTTACAGTGATATCCCAAATACCTTTTAAAGGATAAGTTATATAGCCCTCATAAATGCCTGCTCCCACTTCTGATAAGCTTGTTTCAAAATCAGCGGATGCATCTGATGGGCGATAGCCATTAAATTTTATTATAGCAGCGGTTAAAGGTTGTCCTACTTTATCTACGACGCTTAAGCGGTATAGCTCTTTTTTGTTTATAACCGGGTTAGATGGAAAGTTGGCCTGGTAAGTCCAGCCCAGTGCTGTGCGAGCAGCACGGTATTTAACCAGGTTTTTTTCGTAGTCTTGTGCATTTTCGTAGTAGTTTTTATCGACAAGCCCAGGGTTAGTGATAAACGCTAAACTGATAAAGCCAATATTAACCGTTAGTACTACAATAACCAGAGCCAGCCAGCCAAGTACCCAGGGATTTTTTAGGGCTATGGGATTATCTTGTGATATTGAATTTTTTTTCATGCCTTGCTCGTCTAAAGTTGTTTCACTCATTGGATATTTTACCTGTACTCATTAATTTACATGTGTGGGCCATAGAACATACTTTGATATTCAATTGAATCGCCAAATTCCTGATAGGATTCAATCGTAAAATAAATAGGTGTACGTTCTCTCAGTATATATTTTTTAGGAATACGTATAAACACGGGGAATGATGTCAGTTTGCCTGGTGCTAAGGTCATCTTTTCTCTGATGCCCTGGGTTTTAATGCCTTCTGCACCCGTTATTACAATGCTGATATGCATCTCTTCATCGGTTTTATTCAAAATTTTTAAATCATATTTGTTTTGTATATCACCGTTGCTCATTTGTACAAACAGGGGCTGGCGCTCGTGAATAACTTTTAGATCATATGTGCCTAAATGGGTTAAGCCATACAGAATGCCGATAATTGAAAATAAAATAATGCCCATGTAAATTAAAACGCGTGGACGTTTGAAAAAGGCTTTTACTTCTACGTGATGCATTTCATCTAAAGAAGCGTAACGAATTAACCCGTGTGGCTTGCCTATTTTATCCATCACAGAATCACAGGCATCAATACACAGGCCGCAAGTGATGCAACCCTCTTGCTGGCCATCGCGAATATCTATGCCCGTGGGGCAAACCGCGACGCATTGGTTGCAGGAAATACAATCGCCATTGCCTTCTATGGGTTTGCCCTTGGCTAATTTTCCACGGGGCTCACCACGTTCTACGTCATAGGTTGGCAAGATTGTTTGAGTATCATACATAACACCCTGAATACGTGCATAAGGGCATAACCAGAAACAGGTTTGTTCACGCATAAACCCGGCAAGCACGTAGGTACCTACAGAGAAAGTAAATAATAATACGTAAATAAATAAGCCAGCATCTAGTGTAAAAATATTTACCCATAGTTGAAAGGCATCAGTGAACCAGGCAGTAAAAGAAAGGCCAGTAATAAATCCGATGCTTATCCATGCGCTGTGTTTTAGCACTTTAATTCTAATTTTTTCTGCACTCCAGGGGGCATTGTCTAACTTACGACGTTTGGCTGGAGAGCCTTCAAGTTTTTCTTCGATCAGAGTGAATATATCTGTCCAGATAGTTTGAAAACAGAAGTAACCACAAAAAACACGGCCAGCTACCGAGGTAACAGCGGCAAGCATGATGGCAAAGAATAAAAGTATTAGAGCGAGTAACCACACATCCTGCGGTAGAATGGTGATATCAAAAATGTGGAATTTACGATTAGGCACATCAAACAGAACCGCTTGTTTGTCATTCCAGCGTAGGTAAGGGCCAAGGAAGTAAACCGCCCATACCATCATGGAGATCCATTTTAAGTCACGAAATTTTCCACCCATGCGTTTTGCATGAATAATTTCATCACCTGTATTTACATGCCAGTGATCTGCTTCGGCATATAATTCAGCTGCACTTTTTTCCGTACTAATATCAGTACTTACAGCTACATCTTCGGCTTTGTGGTCCACACAATACTCCACAACATATTATTGATTAAAAGCACCTGCAAAAACTAAGTGTTTTTAGGGCTCTAGATACAAAAAAACTTTTATTAATTATAGGTGCCCAGTGTATCTGCATCATTAATTAATAAAAGTATCTTGTGTCATTTCTTTCTGAAACCACGTTCTAGAAAAGACTAAAGGGGCACCAGGCCCCTTTAGTTTTAGCAGCTCAATCGTGAGTGGTTGGGCGTTTCATTATTTTGCTAACCCAGTACCAAAGGAACCCGACTAGCACAACAATTGTTGCTACCACTGTTGCGATTGAACCAATTACAACTGCATCCATATTACACCTCCCAAGGCTTATTAGACGAAAACAGTAAAGTAACTGGTTTGAGGGTTTTCCCTCTGTTAGCTGCTGATCTTTCTATAGGGGTTTATTGTCCACCACCTAATTTATGAACATAAACAGCTAACTTTTTGATCTCTGTATTGGATAGTTTGCCGCCACCGAAAGCAGGCATAACTGCGTTGCGAGTATCAGTATTTGATGCGTCATTTACGCCATACTTTATGGTGTGTGCTACTGACGCTAATTGATCTTGCGCAGTAAAACGATAGATATTATCCGTTAAGTTAGCTGAACCCATAAAGCTCAAACCCTTTGCATCGCCACCGTGGCAACCAACGCAACCAGCTTCCATGTAGGCAGGTTCTTCCAGTACTTTGCCATTCACAATAGCTGTTGATAGTACCGCAACTTCTGCATCGTCAAGTGTTGCTGCGTGACCTGGCATCATACCCTGGCGACCACCTGTAATAGTGGCTTCAATTTCACTAATTGTACCGCCGTATAACCAGACATCATCTGCAAGCACAGGGAAACCAACGTTACCCTGGCCACCAGCACCATGACAGGCTGCACAGTTGTCACCAAATAAAACTTTACCTGATGCCGTTACGTATTTTGATAACTGCTCATCAGCAAGAATGTCTGCAGCAGACATGCCTTTTATTTTTGTTTCAAAGGGTGCACGTACGGCTTCAATCGATTTCATGTCTTCATGATATTCACCAATAGATGTCCAACCTAACAAGCCTTTAAAGTGCGTGTCGATCATTGGCCATGAAGGGTATAGCAGTGTGTATAAAATTACGAAAATCCAACTTGCGTGGAAGCCAATGGTCCACCAGGTTGGTGGCTCATTGTCTAGTTCGCGTAGATCGTCGTCCCAGAAATGACCGGTGTTATTTTCACCAGGAAATTTATTTTCTTCACTCATTGTTTTGAGTCCCCATTCTGTGAGTTTGAATCCATGTCATCGTCATTTAGAACATCGTAACGATGAGATTCAAGTTTCTCTTTGTTCTTTGGATGAAACGCGTAAACGTAAGCCCAAATCATTAGAAAAAAGATGCCAACGGTGATGATGAGACCCGCCCAGTCATTCAGTGTCATTGCAGCCCAATCTGTTTCAAAAAAGTCAGACATTTACGCGTACCCCTTAACGGTAGTCTTTGGTTTCGTCAAACTTAACCATTGTGCCCAGAACCTGAAGGTAAGCAACGAGTGCATCCATTTCAGATTTGCCTTCAACTTCTGCTTTAGCAGAGGCGATGTCAGCAGCAGTGTAAGGAACAGGAGAAATAGGCATATCGCGCATAACTTCCATCGTCTTAACTGTTGTTGCAGGGTCAATAGTCGCATCATCTAACCAAACATAGTTAGGCATTACCGATTCAGGAACAACACTGCGTGGCGCACGTAAGTGCAGCATGTGCCAGTCATCAGAGTATTTGCCGCCTACGCGCGCCAAATCTGGACCCGTACGCTTAGAACCCCACTGGAATGGGTGATCGTACATAGATTCAGTTGCAAGAGAGTAATGACCGTAACGTTCTTTTTCATCACGGAAAGGACGAATCATCTGTGAGTGACACAGGTAACAGCCTTCACGTAAATAAACCTTACGGCCCATTAGTTCTAATGGCTTGTAGGGACGTACGCCGTCGCCCGCCTGCCAATCGTTTAATGTTTGGCCTGCCTGGCGATCCCACAGGATCTCTTTGTGCTGATTGTGCTCCATTGTTTCATCGAGATAGAACAACGGTACGATTTCAACAAGACCACCCACAGAAACCAGACCCAATGTGATTAAAATCATCACAACAATGTTGGTTTCAAACTTTTTCTGGATAGGACCAGTTTGATTATTATCAGACATTATTCAGTCCTCCCTTAAGCTGTGGCTGTCGCAGGCTTAGCGGCTTCAGAAGCCGTTGCCATACGAATAGTCATGATTACGTTGTAAAGCATTACAACACCGCCAGCCCAGTAGATAAGGCCGCCAACTGCGCGCATTGCATAGTATGGGTGCATTGCGGCAACCGATTCTGCAAAGGTATAAGTTAGTGTGCCGAACTCGTCATAGTCACGCCACATTAGACCTTGCATGATGCCAGATACCCACATCGCGATGATGTAAACAACCGCACCGATAGTCGCCAACCAGAAGTGGACGTTAACCAGGCTTGATGAATACATGCGAGTGTCCCATAGCTTCATTACCAGGTGGTATAATGCACCGGCAGCAACCATAGCAACCCAGCCTAAAGCGCCAGAGTGTACATGGCCGATAGTCCAGTCTGTGTAGTGAGACAGTGCATTAACTGTCTTAGATGACATAACCGGGCCTTCGAAGGTAGACATCGCGTAGAACGCCAGGGATACAATCAAGAAACGCAGCACGTAATCTGTACGCAGTTTGTCCCATGCACCTGACAGCGTCATCATACCGTTGATAGCACCCCCCCAGGAAGGAATGATCATCGCCAGAGAGATAGCCGCACCTACAGAGCCCGTCCAGTCAGGTAATGCTGTGTATTGCAGATGATGAGCGCCTAACCATACGTAACCGAAGGTTAGTGCCCAGAAGTGGATAACTGAAAGACGGTAAGAGAAAACAGGGCGACCCGCTTGCTTAGGTACGAAGTAGTACATGATGCCAAGGAAACCCGCTGTCAGGTAAAAACCTACCGCGTTGTGGCCCCACCACCATTGAATCATCGCATCTTGTACGCCAGAGAAGATGGAGTATGAGTTAAACATATCAACCGGTACTGCCAGGCTGTTAACTACGTGTAATAGCGTAATCATCACCATCATCGACAGGAAGAACCAGTTCGATACATAGATATGCTTAGTTTTACGATTAGCAATCGTCATTACAAAATTCAAAGTGTATGCCAACCAGACAACCGCAATGGCAATATCAAATGGCCACTCCAGTTCTGCATACTCTTTAGATTGAGTAATACCTAAAGGCAGAGTAATTACCGCACCAACGATAATCAGGTTCCAGCCAACAAATACGAACCATGCCAGCTTATTACTCCATAACGGCACACCACAGGTACGCTGTACTGAGTAGTAAGATGTTGCCATCAGGGCACAACCACCAAATGCAAAAATAACCGCATTAGTATGTAATGGACGTAAACGACCGAACGTTAGTTCAGCAATATCAAAGTTCAAAAAAGGCCAGGCCAATTGTGATGCGATTAACACGCCAACGCCGGTGCCTACCACTAGGTAAACAATCGACATCACGGAAAACGCTTTGATGATTTCAAAGTTATACTTCTGATCAAGCGTAGCTTGCACGAGAGTGTCTCCTCTTGTGAATTAAATGCTGCGAGCAGCAACCCCATTTGGGAATAAATAAAATCTACATAAGCAGGTTTTATATAGTCCAAAAATTTCTTGCTATCACCTGGCAAGTTATGCAGAGAATAAATAATGAAACAGGTACAGATTTATAGCCCTTAACCATGGGGTATAAGGGGACTTGTTTAGTCTTTATTCAAACATCTTCTTTTTATTATTAAACCTATTTGTATCAATAGGTTAGCTAACCAGGTGAATGGCATGTTTTTAGTATTAATTAGCGGGTGAACTATTGCTTCAACCACTTGTCTGAAGTTAACCAGAAATTTCACACAATCGGCTAATTTCAGTCTAGTTAATACTAAAAACGGCTAGATTATATAAAGCTGTCTCTCATAACTTACTGACTCATATCAACATTAGATAAATTAGTAATAGATTTAGCAAATTAATGCATAAGTACATTTGTAAATTATGATATACCTCCCTTCATGCGCGCGCATTATACAGAAGTGGCGGGAAATTTAAATCAATACAATACGCTTGAACGAATACATATAAAAGCCTAGGATTTTATCTCCCAATTTATAGGCTTAAGCATGGGTGGTAAATGTGGCCGTATTGCGTCTAATCAGGTGGTAATTGATGATAAAGCGCTCAGTTCGGAGCATGCAGAAGCTTCGCTGCTAAAGATCGATGAGGGTTATGTTCCTATGTGTTGTGTGATTTAGGCAGTCCGAATGGCAGCTATTTAATCAGCAGAAAATTGACCAGCGGTTATTACATCATAAGGATGTCATAAGGGTGGGGTGGAATAGCTTTACCTTTATTAATGAGGGTGAGGTAAACCTGGAGAAGACGACGAAGGTGAAGAAGAGCTGGATTCCGGGGGTTTATTATAGTGATGATTAGTTGTCTGCTCTCATGATTAGGTTAACCCTAGTCATAAACTGAAGTTTTAAGGTTCGCCTGATGGCGACTCACTTTTTTCTGCAGCCAAAAAAGTAAGCAAAAAGCCCGCTCGCTTAGTCGCTTGCCCTCATGAAAAGCATATGAGGGTTCCCGAAAATTATTCATGCCACATCTTATAACTTAATAACCTGTCAGTTTCTTACTCTTTTCACGGGTCGTGCTGATGCGCCATCCGGGCTTAATCAGCACTTGAAATTACATCCCTGTAATTTCATCCCTCTCTGAATATAATTTTCGGCAAGCGACAGGCTGAATTGTCACAAGACTGGAGTTAATTATGTTTACTGCTTGAATATGAGCTTAAACACCTGTTTTTATGTATTACAACTTAAATAACAGGACTTTATAAAACTGACATGTCCGTCCCTTATTTTGTCTTTAAATATAACGGACAATGTTTTCACTGGTAATTTAATCATCTCTTTTATTGGGGGAATTTTAGAATGATAGAAATAATATGTAAAATCATTGATAAGTTCGATTCAAATCAAATAATAGTATTAGCAGCTTTATTTGTCGCTGGGTTATCGCTATACCTACGTTAGAAAGATCATCATAATTTTTTTTAAATATTAAGTGATACTATCAAGTGGTGAATCACGATTGATTTGATGGGCTTGCGACAAACTTCCCTGTGACTTGCCGAAAATTGTTTCTTCCCAGGGGCAAAATCACACGGACGTGATTTTGAGGGGCGATAAGCCAGGACGGCGCATCGCCCCGACCCGGCAACAACGCTTTAAACTAACAGATTAATAAACTTTAAATATATTAATTCGCAGAATTTTCGGGAACCCTAATTAGCTTTTTAATTAGGGCAAGGCACCAGGAACGGCAGTCTTTTGCTTACTTTTCTTCTGCTGCTGCACACTACTGTCCGGAATAAATAAAAGAAAAAGCCTGAAAGTATTGAAGCCCCAAGGTTTAAAGGGTAAAACCCATTGATCGACTCAATAACCTAAAGGCTTCAACATGTATAGAAATACACGAT
>Ga0316205_10000063_pt1 | contig 252940 bp, 211 predicted proteins | sample 3monthpyrite_MG_FD_204941 | JGI IMG/M metagenome (GOLD analysis project Ga0316205, IMG submission 204941) | Microbial mat bacterial communities from mineral coupon in-situ incubated in ocean water Damariscotta River, Maine, United States -... | ecosystem: Environmental > Aquatic > Marine >... | reverse complement strand
ATAAAGTGATTGCATTCCAATTGCCGTATTATCGGACCCTGTTGTATTTAAATACATGGATTCATAACCGCTTGAGGTATTGTTAAAACCATTGGTGTTGGAGTACAGGGATTCATTTCCATTGGCCGTATTGTTATTTCCTCCAGTATTGGAGAAAAGAGCCAGATTACCGTTGGCAACATTCCAATTTCCAATAGTATTATTGCGTAGCGTCTGATACCCATTTGCGGCATTGCCTGATCCTGTTGTGTTGCTGTAAAGTGATTGATATCCAATGGCCGAGTTGTTAAAACTCGTGGCACTGGTTTGTAAAGTTTCAAAACCGATACCTATATTTCTATTGTCTGAGCTATCATCATTCATTCCTGCATTCATCCCTAAAAAAACGGAAGAACCATCTTGACTACCATCATTATCCGATTTTCCGTCTAAGAGGTCATCTATTTTTTCAGTGGACGCAGTGCCGCTTATTAGTTTTTCCCACGTGGTTCCATTAAAATAGTAAAACCCAACACCACTTCCTCCGGTAACGGCTGCATTGGTGTTGTAAATAAGAAGCCCAGTTGCGGCGGTGTTGGTGCCATCCAACATGGTGGTAGCAACATCGTTTAAAGAGATTCTTGGCACAAGAATCCCTTTATCGGTTGCCGTAACGTCCAACATGGATGAGGCGTCAGGTGAGGTCGTGTTGATCCCCACCTGGCTGTAGGTTTGGGTAGAGGCAAAAAAAAGTAAAAGAACCAATAGTATAACTAGAAAAGGAGGTAAGACAAGGGGCCTTGTGCAATATCCTGTGTTGCGATTCATGACTACATACATTTAATCTGTTTCCTCTTAGTGGAAACAAAAAACGTAAGGTTAACATGTGTTGCTAATTATTTTAGGTGATTGAGAAGTTGAAGCGCTTCTTGATGGTTATAAGAATTGGTTGCAACAATCCTTTCTAGGTGGCTTTTTGCTTTCGTATTTTCGTTTGTTGTAACATAAGCCAATGCTAGATACCATTGCGCTCGATCGGTAAACTCACCAGAAGTAGCTATATAGTTTTCTAGTAGAACTATTGCTTCGGTTCCTTGGCCTAATGCCAATTCACAATTGGCGAGATAAAAGGTGTAGTACGATTCATTTTCCGTATCTATAAGTTGCGAAAAATAAGAAGCCGCTTCCTTATACGCTTTGTTTTCATAGGCCAAAAAGGCTTTTGAAGAAAGTGCTTCTGATTGATCTCCGCGGACCACAGGTGCTACAACATTGCGATAGGGTTCAAAATATTCGGCAAACAATTTGGAATTTGTATTCTGAAAAACAGTAAAATAAGCCGTCGCTAGTAAAGCCACGAGTATCGCTGCGGCAACCCATCTGCGTCTTTTTGAAGAGGAAGGGCGTTGGTTTTCGTAGGATCTTAATTGTTGTTTGAATTGATCACTGTCTTCGTGCCGGGCAACCACTTTTACGTCTTCCTGAAAACGAACCTCTTCGGCGAATTCAGCATCCGTAGAAATCAACTCATTAAAAGTCAATCGCTCTTCTTCAGTAAGTGTGCCATGCACATATTTTTCTATAAGTTCCTGCCGTTTCATTGTGTTGCTTTAATACGTTCTTTCAAAGTTTTAAGGCATCTGGACTTCTGACTGCGTACAACGTTGGCGTTTTCATATCCACCTTGTTCTGCAATCTCGTCAATACTTAGTCCTCGATAGTAAAACATTGTTAACATTTGTTTGCACTTTTCTCCTAGTTTCTTAAAATTTGATCGAAGCAATTCCTGTTCTATAGTAAGAGTGGTTTCTTTTTCAATTTCTATTGAAGTGATGCCTTCGGTTGGATCTGACGTTAATGGAACGAATTTCTTTTCCCGCTTCAAATAATTGAAGATCATGTTCTTTCCAATCCCAAATAAATAGGTCCGCAAAGAGCTATTTACCTCATATAGTTTTCCTGCGATGGCCTGTTTACGGAGTGCTACAAAAGCTTCTTGATAGATATCGGCTAAGGCGTCATCAGGGATTTGATATTTCTTTCCGAAGCCAAAAAAACCATTCCGATGTGCATAATACAAGTCACGTACAGCGATCGTATCATTATCAATCAAGGTTTTAATATGTTGTACATCCATAAGGTCAAACTCCTTATAAGTTTAAACTCCAGAGCTTTTTATTTCATACTAATGTAACTAGAAAAAGGATATATAAGAAGGCAATGTCTCTTAGGAAAATTGATGTCATATAAAGAATGTATAATAATCACCCGTTTGGGGGATGTATAATTTATTGATTATCATTACCTTAGTAAAACACTTTCAACACTAATAATCAATCTTTAAAAATGAAAAATATGAAAAGAGTTTTCGTAGCCATCCTAGTAATTACCACCTTGTTTGCCTGCAAGGATAATCCGGTATCAAAAAAAATAAAAGAGACAAAAGAAAATGTTTCCAATGTTAAAAAAGCAGCAGACGAAATACAGAATATACAGAAAGAAATTGAAGAGCTTCAAGAAGTGGAGCCACTTACTAATGATGAACTAAAGGCTTGGTTACCTGATGCCATTAATGGGATGAAACGTACTGGATATAAAGCGGGTCAAATGGGAGTTATGCAAATAGCGTCTATTGAAGGCACCTATACCAATGAAGATAAGTCTAAGAAATTTAAAGTAGAAGTGATTGATGGTGCAGGCGCGATGGGAGCAACAGCAACGGCGGCCATGCGAATGATGTTTTCACAGGATTTTGAAGAAGAAGATGAATATAAAAGCAGAAAAACGGTGAAAAGAAATGGGGTTAAAGCAATTGAAGAACATCGAAAGAATCAAAATAGAACGACCATTGAGTTTATGAAGAATGATCGTTTTTATATTAAAGTGACAGGTACCAATATGGACGTAGATGAGACCTGGGATGGAGTTGAAGAATTAGATGCTGAAGACCTGGGGTAATCATTTCAATTTTAAAAAAGAAAGAAGAAGGTCGGAAGTGTCAAACTCCGACTTTTTTTATGGCGAAAAAAGTTAAATTAGAAGAAATTAGATTTTTTTAGTGAATAGAAAAGCCAAAATGAAGTCGATGTTTTGTTGAAAAACAATGTTACCAAAACATCACCAAAATAGTACTTGAACACCATAAGAATCGCACCTTTCGGACGTTTTGATGGCTAAATATAAAATTGTTGATAAGATTTAATAAAATTCATAAGTGTTTAATAATCAATAAATTAAAATGTTTTTTAACATAATGATAATAACAGTAGCCCGTAACAATTGTTGAAAACTTTGTTAAAAACCTAAACTCATTTTTTCTCTATTCCGTTTCAAATTTTTTCATATTTGTTAGTCCCTAGTAATGAGAAATTAATTAAGCTATTTTAAAACAAAGGACAATGAGTGCAGTAGAACCTATCTTAGAAGAAAACGAGAACAGATTTGTAATTTTCCCCATTCAACATCATGATATTTGGGATTGGTACAAGAAATCTGAGGCTAGTTTTTGGACCGCCGAAGAGATCGATCTTCACCAAGATCTTCATGATTGGAAAGAAAAATTAAATGACGACGAACGTTATTTTATTAAGCACATTCTTGCCTTTTTTGCTGCTTCAGATGGAATTGTGAATGAAAACCTCGCTGAAAACTTTGTAAATGAAGTACAGTATAGTGAGGCAAAATTTTTCTACGGATTTCAAATCATGATGGAAAACATTCATTCAGAAACCTACTCATTACTAATTGATACCTATGTAAAGGACGATAAAGAAAAAGACAAACTTTTTAAAGCCATCGATAATTTTGAGGCCATTAAAAAGAAAGCAGATTGGGCTTTGAAATGGATTGATAGCCCAAGCTTTGCAGAACGCCTAATTGCGTTTGCAGCCGTAGAAGGAATCTTCTTTTCAGGTGCATTTTGTTCGATTTTCTGGTTAAAGAAACGTGGGCTAATGCCGGGATTAACGTTCTCTAACGAATTGATCTCACGAGATGAAGGCGTGCATTGTGATTTTGCCGTACACCTTCATAATAATCACCTAGTAAATAAAGTGCCAAAAGAACGGATTAAAGAAATTATTGTTGACGCACTTGACATTGAACGAGAATTTATTACCGAATCACTACCAGCGAGCCTTATAGGTATGAATGCGAAACTAATGACGCAATACCTTGAGTTCGTTACAGACAGACTTCTCGTAGAATTAGGATGTGAGAAAGAATATAACGCTACCAATCCATTCGACTTTATGGATATGATATCATTGCAAGGAAAGACTAATTTCTTTGAGAAACGCGTTTCTGAATATCAAAAGGCAGGTGTTACCAATAAAGACAAAGAGTCTAATAAAATAAGTTTCGACGCAGATTTTTAAAAAAGGATTCGCTTTATCCCCAAAGAAGCGATCTTTTTATCTAGATATATATAGCGCAACCTACATTGTGCATAACCTTCTTTTTTCAAAAAAAAGAAAACTAACTAATTAACAAACACAAAGAGTCAATGGATGTAATTAAAAGAGATGGCCGTAGAGAACCCATAATGTTCGATAAGATCACCTCCCGTGTACGTAAACTGTGCTACGGGTTGAACGAATTGGTAGACCCAGTTAAGGTTGCCATGCGCGTAATTGAAGGATTGTATGATGGGGTTACAACTAGTGAATTGGATAATTTGGCGGCAGAAATTGCGGCTACATTAACAACATCTCATCCAGATTATGCGCGTCTAGCGGCGCGTATCTCTGTGTCCAACCTTCATAAGAATACCAAAAAGTCTTTTTCTGAAGTAATGACAGACTTGTACGAATATGTAAATCCGCGTACGGGTAAAGATGCACCCTTATTGAGTGATGAGGTGTACAACATCATTAAGGAAAACGCAGATGAACTTGACTCTACCATTATCTACAATCGAGATTTTGGATATGATTACTTCGGTTTTAAAACCTTAGAGCGTTCGTATTTATTGAAACTAAACGGAAACATTGTTGAGCGGCCTCAGCATATGTTGATGAGAGTTTCTATTGGAATCCATTTAGATGACCTAGAAGCAGCGAAGGAGACCTACGAGTTGATGTCTAAGAAGTACTTTACACACGCAACACCTACCTTATTTAATAGTGGTACGCCAAAACCACAAATGTCTTCATGTTTCTTACTAACTATGAAAGACGATAGTATTGATGGTATTTATGATACACTCAAACAAACGGCAAAGATTTCACAGTCTGCTGGCGGAATAGGATTGTCTATTCATAATATTAGAGCAACCGGATCCTACATCTCGGGAACCAACGGAACCTCTAATGGAATTGTTCCTATGCTTCGCGTATTTAACGATACAGCTCGTTATGTAGATCAAGGCGGTGGAAAACGAAAAGGCTCGTTCGCAATTTACATGGAAACATGGCATGCAGATATCATGGATTTCTTAGATCTTAAGAAAAATCATGGTAAAGAAGAGATGCGCGCGCGTGATTTGTTTTACGCTATGTGGATTTCAGATTTGTTCATGAAACGTGTTCAAGAAGATGGAGATTGGACGCTTATGTGCCCTAACGAATGTCCTGGATTGTGCGATGTGCATTCTGAAGAGTTTGAAGCAATGTATATTAAATATGAAGCTGAAAACAAAGGCCGAAAAACAATAAAAGCCCGTGAGCTTTGGGAAAAAATTCTAGAGTCGCAGATAGAAACAGGTACACCGTACATGCTGTACAAAGATGCCGCCAACCGAAAGAGTAACCAAAAGAATTTGGGGACTATCCGATCTTCAAACCTCTGTACAGAGATTATGGAGTATACCTCACCGGACGAGGTGGCGGTGTGTAACCTGGCGTCTATTGCTTTACCTATGTTTATCAAGAACGGCGAGTTTGACCACAAAGAGTTATTCAAGGTGACCAAGCGAGTGACCAAAAACCTAAACAAAGTAATTGATCGTAATTACTATCCGGTGATTGAAGCCAAAAACTCGAATTTCAGACATCGTCCTATTGGACTTGGAATACAAGGATTGGCAGATGCTTTTATTCTATTGAGAATGCCTTTTACAAGTGATGAGGCACAAACGTTGAACCAAGAGATATTTGAAACTCTTTATTTTGCTGCCGTTACCGCCTCCATGGAAGAAGCCAAAGAAGACGGCCCTTACGAAAGCTATAAGGGATCACCAATTTCTGAAGGACTGTTCCAACACAATCTTTGGAATATTAAAGATGAAGAATTAAGTGGCCGTTGGGATTGGGCAAAGCTTCGTAAAGATGTGAAAAAGCATGGGGTGCGTAACTCCTTGTTAGTGGCACCTATGCCAACTGCTTCTACATCTCAAATTCTTGGAAACAACGAAGCCTTTGAACCGTATACGTCTAATATTTATACCAGACGTGTATTGAGTGGTGAGTTTATTGTAGTAAACAAACACCTTTTAGAAGACTTAGTAGAACTTGGCTTATGGAACGACGATTTAAAAGAAGAAATCATGCGCGCCAATGGGTCTATTCAGGATGTAGACATTATTCCACAAGACTTAAAAGAACTGTACAAGACGGTGTGGGAGTTGAGTATGAAAGACATCATAGATATGTCACGTCACAGAGGATATTTTATAGACCAATCACAATCGCTGAACCTGTTTATGGAAAATGCGAACATGGCGAAATTAACCTCAATGCACTTTTATGCATGGAAAAGTGGCTTAAAAACAGGAATGTATTATCTACGTACGAAGAGTGCTGTAGATGCAATTAAGTTTACGCTGAAAAACGATAAGAAAGAACAGCCAGAGCCAGCAATGGCTGAGGCTGCTACGGTAACGGCTACAAAAGCAGTTAATGACAAACCGTTAACAGCAAAAGAGCTCAAAGCGTTATTAGAGCAATCTAAAGAGGCTGAGAATGATGAAGACTGCTTGATGTGCGGCTCTTAACCGAGGCCTGCGAAAGCAGAATTCCTCAATTTTTAAGTGTATAATGAAAAAAGAAGGCTTCGGCCTTCTTTTTTATATCCAATGCAGGGCATAGCCCAATAACGAACCCAGGAGCACTACCCAAAGCACACTGACTTTCTTGAAACCAAAGATGATAATGGCACTCAATAGGGCAATAAGTCCGGCTTTCCAGTCTATCAAAGTCTCTATACTCATAGTATAAAGAACCGCCAACATAACAGCCACGGCTGCTACATTTACGCTATCCAGAAACCCACGTAGCAGTTTGGAACGTTGCATTTTAGGAACTAAAGGATTTAACACCCAAACAAAAACAAAGGAGGGAAGAAAGATTCCTAGGGTAGCTGCTAATGCACCCCAAAACCCACCCAATTGATATCCAATAAAGGTGGCTGTAGATAAAACAGGGCCAGGGGTAAATTGCCCCATACCTATGGCATCAATAAGTTCAGAACGCTTTAAAAGACCCGTAGTGACCAGCTCAGCATCAAGGTAGGCGAAGAGTACATAGCCACTTCCGTAGAGGATGCTGCCGACCTTCAGAAAGGTCCAGAATATTTTAACCGTGGTTACTTTGGTCAGGGTTTGTATCGAAAAGGAGAACCACAAAAAAGGAACAATTGTTTTTACAGAAGGGCTTTTCAATTTGTTTTTCAGAAAAAAATAAGAAGCTCCTACTAGGCCACCTATAAGCAGTGCGGCTACTTCGTGAATGCCGGATAAACTGGCGGTCAATACCAGTGTGCCTAAGAGGGCTAGTTCCCAATTTTTAATTGCTTTTTTGCCTAGCTTAAAGATGGCGGATGCAATAATGACCAACACAGCTGGCTGAATACCCCTAATAAAGGGTTCAATTTCGGGGAGTGTACCATAGGTGACATATAGCCATGCTAGGATTCCGGTAATGACTACGGCGGGAAAAATAAAGCAGAATCCCGCAACAAAAAGGCCAGGTACACCCGCCCGTTCGTGACCACAGTGCATGGTCATTTCGGTGGAGTTAGGTCCTGGGATGAGGTTGGTAGCACCTATAAGATCTAAAAAATGCTGGCGATCCATCCACTTGCGTTTGGTGACTACCTCGTCCTCCATCATAGCGATATGAGCGGCAGGTCCACCAAATGCAAAACATCCCAGTTTAAAAAACACAAGAGCGAGTTCCTTTAATTTCTGGCCTTGGGTCATAGTACTTACTCTAATTTTAGGATGTCAGTGCCTAGATATTTATCGTCTTTGTTGTAATACCAAGCTCGGGTCTTGGGCATTTTTATGCCATTAACAACCTCTTCCTCAGTTAATAGTATATATTCTCCAGTATCTTTCCCTTTGCCATTTGGATCGCCTTTATAAAATTGATACACCTCCATGGCATAGGTGGTTGGGTCGAAGTAAAAAAACCAAACATCGCTACCCACACCTTCATCGTAGGTGGCTTTCAAAACCAAATACTCTTTTCCTTTAAAGGTTTTTTTTGCAACCTTTTGGTCAATGTGTGTGCCCGGATCCTTCAGCTTCATAGGCAAGCCGTAGAGATAGGTGTAGTAGTTTTTGAACAAGGAAGCCCTTTCGCAAGTGAGCCCATTTTTTTTGGATTCATCTTCTGAAAAATCGGCAGAGCCATTAAGCAATACTTCGCAGCCATCAAGCGCATCCAAACGATATTCAATGGCGGTGGTATCCCGTACAGCTTTCATATAAAAATGTTCCCCAGGAATGTCAATAACAATACGACTATTTCTATCGGGGTTGTTAGGCGTTTCCATCGTCACGGTAAAGGAATCGTTAAATGTTGTCCAATGATCATTAGGATCGTGGTATTCAATGGCCTTTTCCAATAACTGAGGGCCTCTAAGGTCTTGACTCAATAGTACCAGAGGGCTGCAAAGAACAAACAGGTATACGAAGAATGATTTCATGCTAGGTGATGTTGGTTGAGGGTTCAATGTAGGGCAAATGTTTCTATAATCAAAAGCCTCACGATCGTTTCCAAAAGTGAGGCTTTATATGGGGAGTGTATATCAATTATTGCTTTTTATAGCTAGTGTGATATTCTTCCATAAGGTTCATAATAGCTGTGACAAGATCTTTGGATTCTAGTAAGATATTAAAATACAAGGTAGTATTCTTTGGACTAGATTCTTCGGTTCTTGTTCGTTCTATTTGCTTTTCGATTTTTTCGGAAAGAGCTGCGAAAACTTCTGCTTTTTTATCGATCACATAACTAATTCTATCAAACTTTCGACTGTTAAAGATCTCTTCAATTTCTCCAAAGAGTGATTCCAGCACATCATCTACCTCACGAAGTTCTTTGATCTGGTTAAATCGAAGTTTCTTGTGGTTATTATTGACGTGTTTGTGACTCTTTTTGGAGATAAAGTCAAGGGATTGCGCAATGTCTGTTAGATAGGCTAAAATAGTGATATAGAAATTACTTCCTCGTACACTAGTTTCGTCCAAATTCTTGATGAAATAGAAGACATTATCTCGCAATTCTTCAATTTCAGCGTCCAGTTTTTCAACACCTTTTCGACTCTTTTTGAGTTTGGCAGTATCTTCTTTAGCCAGACCTTTTAATACATCCGTATAGATCTTATTGGCTCTTGAAATAACGTTCGAAATGTTATCAGCACTTTCAATAATAATTCCTTGAACGGTGCTGCTTTCGGCCTTTTTCAATCCGGTAGGAGAAGCAATTGCTTTTGATTTCTTTTTATGCGAAATATAGTTTCTCACTAACAGAAGTACAGCCAATAGTAAAAGTACTGCGACCATTGGGCCGGGGTTATCACCCAATGAGATTAAGAATGCAATGGTTCCCGCGGCAACGAAGGCGCTAAAAGCGGTAAAGAACCATCCACCAATCACATTTAACACACCCGCAACGCGGTAAACAGCACTCTCACTTCCCCAAGCTCTATCTGCCAAGGAAGTACCCATGGCCACCATAAACGTTACGTAGGTAGTGGAAAGCGGTAATTTCATGGAGGTTGCGATGGAAATCAAGATACTGGCTACCATTAGGTTTACTGCTGCGCGTACCATATCGAAGGCTGGTTGTTCACTAGCATCCTTTTTTTTCAGGGCAACAACAGCTGGTTTCTGAAATTGTCTATTGATAGCATTTTGTGCTGACTCAGGCATTATGTATGAAAACATTAGAGCTGAACCTTTTGCGAAGCGTACGATTCCTCGAGATAAAAAGTTGGGTTGAAAACGTTCTTTTACCGAATCTTGACTAGAAAGATCAATAGATGTTTTAAGAACTTTCTTGGCTTTATTAGAAAACCATAGGGTTAAGACCATGATAATACCCGCACCAAATAACAACAAAGTGGGTGTCGGAACTTTTTTAGCCATAGCTCCCATACTATATGCATCAGCGGCTACACCGGACGCTACCCAATCTTGATAGGAATTTAAGGCAGCAATTGGTACACCAATAAAATTAACTAAATCATTTCCGGCAAAGGCCATGGCAATAGCAAACGTACCAATGGCAATAATAAATTTGTACACATTTACCTTAAAGACTTGAGTGATCAATGCTGACAAGCCCGTCCAAAAGACAAAACTTAAGGCAACAATTAGCGCGGTATTTGTAAAAACAAATTCTTTGATGTCTCCAGGAATCAAAGTAGTTCCTTTAAGTCCTTTTATAAAAATAAAGTAGGTGATGGCTGAGGCAGCGATACCACCAAATAGGGCTGCTACCCAAGATGGCTTTTCTTCAAATTTAAAGGTGAGAAACAACCGGGATATATATTGTATGATCGCTCCCACTGAAAATGCAACAAAGACCGATAATAAGATCCCGAGAATAATCTCGGTCGCTTTGGCAGTATTAATGTAACTCGCAAGATCTGCAAAGGTTTGAGTATCGGACTCGCTAATTTTTATTAATGAAATCACCACAGCCGCTCCTAATAATTCAAATACAATTGAAACTGTAGTTGACGTTGGCATCCCCAACGTATTGAAAAAGTCTAACAGGAGTATATCTGTGATCATCACTGCCATAAATATGATCATGATTTCACTAAACATAAATTCTCCCGGCACAAAAATCCCTTTTCGGGCCACCTCCATCATTCCGCTGGAAGATAAGGCACCAAAGGCGATACCAATACTAGCTACGATCATTATTGTTTTAAAGGAGATCGCTTTTGAACCCACAGCAGAGTTCAGGAAGTTTACGGCGTCATTACTCACCCCAACGACCAAATCGGCAACAGCTAAGGCGGCAAGAGCAACAAGCATTAATAAATAAATGTTATCCATAATATGTATAATTAAACTGGTGCAAATGTCTCAATTAATATGAGCTTGTTTGTTACCAAATTGTTATGTCTTATTGTCTAGAAATGAAGGTCAAAACCTACTCTAAAGGTGATGTTGTCGTCGTTTCCATTAACGGTTTTATAGCTTAGGTCAGATTGTACTTTTAATTTATGACCTACAACATATTTTGAAATACCTAGCGTGTATTGATCTTCATCACCACGTCCGGTAATATTATCAAAATTGGTTGTGGTATATCTTCCAACGACTTCAAGATTGCATTTAAAGAGATATCCCGCTTGCAGGTTCAATGCGTTTCCGATAGAAACAACATCTCCAGTAGGATTCCCATCTTCATCAAGCGCAGCTGTTCCATCAGCTTCCACAGCTACAGGGTTTTCTGCATCTCTGTGTGCATATTCGACCATAACTGAGAGTCCGTTATATTTAAACATGGCATCTGCGAAAAGGGTTGTAATATCTGTTTCGTATAAAGAACCATCACTTAAGAACATATAGCTTCCCAAATTGCTACGTGTTTTTACGGCATCTTGATTGTAGTCGTAAGTGAAGGCAAGCATCAGCTTTGGCTTTGCTTCACGCTTCAAATCTGCCTGAGAATAATCTCCTTTGGACGCAAATTTTCCAAAAGGAAGAAACTCTACTCGTCCTGTATATTGTAATCCACCTTCGTTTCCTTCGGTAACATTTCTTCCTTCTCCCTGTGAAATGGCTAATTTTTCTCGCATAAAGAAGTTACCACCAAGGTTCGTGCTATGACGTAATTGAATCCCTAGGTCACGATCAATATTAAAACGACTGTTTAACAAAGAACGATCTATTAATTGAAGGTTCGCAGAAGAAACCACTCGTTCTACGTTACCAGGTAATTTGGTTTGTCCAGCCCATAATTCGAAATTCTCGTAGAAATTCCACATAATTACAGCATCGAGGATGTAACGAGGGGTGTTTCGATTAAATTGATTGGCCCCTGAGATATCCCGATTGGAGAGTCCTAATTCGATTTTATATTTTAGTTTGGGAGAGTAGGCAAATCCATCAAATTTTAAACGTGCTCTTCGCACAATAAAAGTATGATCAGGGCTTCCATATTGATCGCCATCGTGATCCCATGAGGATACAGAACGCACCTGAATTCTTGGAGCAAATTTTACACTAAAAGAACTATCCTTAGCCACAAAGTTGATGAGTCCTTTGCCAAATTTTGTATCACTAATTTCTTGAGCATTAGCAACATACATAGAAGAAAGTAATGCTACTAATAATAGGTAACGTAATTTCATTAAAATCGTTTTAAGTTTTTGTCGGTGCAAAGAACTTAATCCAATGTTAACTTAATGTTTCCTAATGGTTAACTTTCATGTTATAAAAGACCGATTTATTAACACAAAAGGGCCGTCTAAAAGACGACCCTCACACTTTAAAAAATACAGTTGACAAAAACCAAACAATTTTAAAGCATATGAAGTTATTAGTTTCGAGCCCAGCCCGTTTTCCAATTTTCGTAATTGGCCCCATTTCCGTTTCCATCGCCAGAAATAAAATCGGGGTCTGAGAATGGTACGGAGGTATCATTTTTAACCTTTAGGCTCACGTCGGTAAAGGTAACATCGGTGACAGAAAGGTCTCCATTAATAACGCCTTGTCCCGTGGGACTCTCTCCGCCGTCTCCGTCAAGGTCAAAGCCTTCTTCAAATCCTTGGATGGATACGTTGTTGAAAATACCCTGCGTTCCTGCGCGCAAACGAATGGCTTCATTTTCGGTGGCAGATCCTCTTCCAATAATAGTAAGATTGGTAACCGTTGGCTTTGAGAAGAACAGGGGATTTGAGTTGTTTCCTATATCTGTGTTAAACCCATCTGCCTCAATTCCTTTGTCATGAGAAACACCATGTTCAATATATACATTGGTGAGTGTTCCTGTGAAACCTTCGGTCCAATCTACAGAATCGTCTTGGGCCCCAATCACGGATAGAAAGCTTGCGTTTACGGTACCTCCAAAAAACTCAATACCATCATCTTTTCCTTCATAAGCCTGGATATATTCAATAGAAGTTCCGTTTCCTACTCCGTAAAAAGAGAATCCGTTGTTTTCAGAAGAAGCATCTGCCGCTCCGCCAGAATATTCTACACGTACATAGCGTAATATCCCAGAATCATCTGCGGGATTGCTGCCTCCATACGGAAGCCCTCCAATTTCGGAAGTAGATGTAGTATTTCCTCCCACTACCGAGTTAATAGGCGCTTTTCCTAAGATGATTAAACCACCCCAATCTCCTGGGTTTGGCGTAGCCACATTAGAGGTGAATACAATAGGGTCTGCTGCGGTTCCTTGTGCGACAATACGAGCTCCTTGTGCGATAGCCACATATACGTCTGCACCGGCAATAGCTTTTATCACAACACCTTGTGGGATGGTTAAGGTGGTACCTTCTTCCATAATTAAGGCTTCGGTGAGGACATATTCGGTTGCTTCAGTTAAGGTCAAATCGGCCGTTTGTCTTCCTCCAAGTTCATTATCATTGGTGCTGCCTCCGTTTCCTTGAGTGTCTACATTAATCACCAAGTCAGAAGTGTCATCCGATGAACATCCTGTAAATACCAGTAGAGCCATGGAAAATGCTAATAATACATAGTTAGTTTTCATAAGTTATCAGTTTTAAAATTTGTATTTCAATTGTAATCCGAGGTTGATTCCTCTTTTATATTTTGAAAGAGCAACATCTCCTTGAGAGGTGTTTTCACGAACTCTTTCAATGGTTGGATCCAACAGATTCTTTACACTCGTGTTGATCTCGAAGTTGTCTCCAATACTATTTTTCCAAATAAAGTCTAAGGTGGGTACTCCCTTTTCAATAATATTTCCTAATTGCCCGGAGCCTATGGCGTCAATGCGGTCTGAGAAATATGAGAACACCATATTTACTACCGGCTTGTAGTTCCCAAAGACGGGGCTGTAATTGATATCTGCATTAATTAGAAAGGGAGAAGCTCCTTGCAGTTCCTCTTCGTTTCGGTTAAAGGTGGTAGTAAAGAGGCCTTCAGAATTTCTCAAATCCTGTTTGGTGTACATATAGGTGGCATTAAAACCCACAGACAATTCGGCTTCATCGTCTTCATTCAGGATGAGGTTTTTCCGAAGCTCTATTTCACCTCCCAGGACTTCAGCTTTCTCTCCCGTACGGAAATAGCGTTGCGTTCCTGTGGCGTCGTTAGCGATTACTTTATTAATTGGATCATTGATTTGCTTGGCGAAGGCCGCTACAGAAAAAATTTCACTCTTTCCGAAGAACCATTCATATTTTAGATCGATGTTATAGATGTTAGATACTGCGGGATCATTTAACAGGTCTGGATTACCTCCCACACGCTGCGTTACGTCTTCGTATACAAAAGGAGTTACCTCTTTAAATTCTGGAATCGAAACTGTTTTACTGAATGAAAAACGCAGGTTTTGATCTTCGGTCAATCCATATTTTACGTTCAAACTGGGCAAGAAAAATGTTTCGCTGGCTTCTCTAAAACCAGGGTCACTTGGCGGAAGGTTGATCACATCATAGGTAATGTCTTGTTTAAAAGACTCTACTCTAATGCCAGGAACCAGGGTCCATGAAGAATCGATCTTGATCTCTGAATTGATAAATCCTGCGTGGATGTCCAGATTTCCAGTATAGGTGTTTTCTGGCAGCCCGGGTAGGTTGGTGTTGCCAAGCCCAATAGAAGGATCCACGGCATTAAAAACTACGGTGTTGTACACCACTCCAAGATTATCAAATGAAAAGATAGAATTTAAGTTGTTTACGTCTTCTACCGGAGTATTTGCTGCTATAAAATCATATCCATATCGAATGTTCTCAAACGTACGTTCTTTGGTTTTTCCGTTGTATCCAACGTTTAGTTTTAGTGCTTCGGAAACGGTATAGGCAAGGTTGAGGCGACCGTTAAAGGCTACGTCTTTAATATCCTGAAAATAACGCTGATTATCAAAAGGGATATTGTTGAAAAATGAAGGATTGGTGGTTGGATCGTTATCCAAAGCCAAATCAAAACGTTCTATACTGAAACGCTTTCTGTCTGGTTGACGTGATCTTACATTGTTTACACCTATGCCCCAATCAAATTCTAGCTTTTCATTGAGTTTGTGGTTCCCCAGTAATTGATTCACAAAAATCATATCCTGATCAAACTGAACATTCATTTGATAGAACCCCTGATCTGTATTTAAAATGGCATCGCGATTGGTGCCGCGTCCGTCCAGCCCAAAATAACCTACTTCGTCTTTAGAGCTATTAATAAATAAAGAGTTATAGCTTATTCTGTGATCGCTATCAATTCTATAGATAAGATTGGCCATGGCCGTTGTGGTTGTAGAATACTCGTATTCTTCACTATCGTCGAAGCGTTTCTTTTCAACCGTGGTGAAATCTACAGCCGGTCCTTTTCGGAACTCGAAGTCATTATCAAAAGCGGCAGTAAAAAAGAGGCTTATTTTGGAGGACTCTCCCAGATTAAAGGACTTCCCCCCGGCAATACTACCTGTAAATCGGATGGGTTCTCCCGCATTTTGAGGATTTGGACCATGGGAAAGAATAACGGCAAACGGGTTGTTATCATATCGGTTATAAAATCCAAATTTTCCCGTTCCTTCACTCTTTACAAATTCTTCTCCAATGGCACGTGAATTAAAACCAGTGCCTAGATCAATATCCAAAAATCCTTTTCCTGAGTAATCTTTGGCGGTGATATTTACATTTCCTGCAGCGAAATCACCGTAGAAACCTGTGGTATATGCCTTGCTTACAGAGACATTTTGGATCACATCTGAAGAAAACAGATTAAGATCCATGTTCTTCTTTTCAATATCATTAGACGGCAAGGAGAGGCCGTTATAGGTTGTATTTAAGTATCGGTCTCCGAGCCCTCGTACATAGACGTTGCTTCCGCCTTCCTGTCGAGAAATACCAGAGATTTTTGTAACGGCACCGGCCGCATTGCTAACTCCTTTTCGGGCTAGTTCATCGGCACCGATACTTTGTTTTATAGTGGTTGCTTTTTTCTGCTCCAAAAGCAAAGCGACTTCGCTTTCTCTCTTTGTGGTTGTCTTGATAATAACTTCGTCCAATTGGGCAGCGCTTGCTCCCATAGGAATGTTTACAGTAGTTACCTTGTCCGCGACCACAACGACATTGGAAATCTCTACGGTTTCATACCCAACAAAGCTATAAACTACCGTGTAGGTTCCGGGGGTAAGGTCTTCAAGGGCATATAAACCATCAAAATCTGAGGTGGTTCCGGTGGATGTTCCTTTTAGAAGCACCGTGGCGAAGGCCAACGGTTCATTATTGTAATCCTTGTCGGTTAATTTTCCAACGATAGATCCGTTTGCTTGCCCAAAGGCGAATACCGTTAAAGCTAAAAAAATACTGGTAATTAATGTTCTCATTATTCACTATTGATTTCCAGTGCAAAGAAACTTGAGGTGTGTAAAGTCCATGTTATGGAAGTATTACGAATTTGTCATTTGAAGGTTACTAAAATGTTAATAGGTTAACTGTAAGTTTCCATGGGTTTGCCAGGCGAAAATGTTATCTTGCATTGCAAATTTTCTAGCAATGATGCAATGGGAACAACTCCTGTCACTTCGCAGGCATGGAGATACCAATAAACGGTTACGAATAGAGCAAGACGAAACGCGTCTTGGGTTTGAAGTTGATTATGACCGCGTGATCTTTTCTTCGGCTTTTAGGAGTTTACAAGACAAGACGCAAGTGATTCCTTTATCAAAAACGTCTTTTGTTCATACACGCCTAACTCACAGTTTGGAGGTTTCTGTCGTGGGTCGGTCTTTGGGGCGCACAGTGGGGAAGGCCATCATTGAGAGGCATCCGCATTTACAGAAAACACATGGGTATCATTTTAATGATTTTGGGGCTATAGTAGCCGCAGCAGCCTTAGCGCACGATATAGGGAACCCGCCTTTTGGCCATAGCGGAGAAAAGGCCATTGGAAGTTATTTTTCAGACGGAAATGGTGTTCGTTTTAAAGATGAACTTACCGAGAAAGAGTATCGAGATCTTGTAGATTTTGAGGGTAATGCCAACGGATTTAAACTTCTTACTGAATCCAAAAACGGAGTAGATGGAGGTTTGAGGTTGTCATACGCTACCTTGGGTGCTTTTATGAAGTATCCCAAAGAGTCACTGCCTAAAAAGCCAACAACACATATAGCTGATAAGAAATTTGGTGTTTTTCAATCCGAAGCTAATTTCTTCTCGGAAGTAGCCCATGAGCTTGGTTTGCTCTCAAGGGGAGCAACGGACGCTATGAGTTTTTGTAGACACCCTTTGGCATATTTGGTGGAAGCGGCCGATGATATTTGCTATACCATCATTGATTTTGAAGATGGTATTAATCTAGGTTTAATCGAAGAAGAGTTCGCGCTGGAATACTTGATTAATTTGGTTAAAGAAAGCATCAATACGGCTAAGTATAATAACCTTAAAGAAGCCTCAGATAGACTGGCATATCTGCGTTCACTTGCCATTAATACACTAATCTCTGAAGCGGTTTCTATTTTTCTGAAAAACGAAGAAGAGATTTTATCTGGAAACTTTTCCGAAGCACTTTTGGATAAGAGCAGTTACAAGGCACAAATTGATGATATCTTAAAGATTAGCGTTGAGAAGATCTATCAAAGTACTGAGGTAATAGAAAAGGAGATTGCTGGCTATAATATACTTTCAACCTTATTAGACACCTATACAACGGCCTTCCAAAATCATTATAAAGGAAAAGCCAGGCATTATGATAAACTAGTGATGAAAAATTTTGAAAGTTACTTGCCTGAACAGCTATCCACATACGAATATTTGATGGAATGCTGTAACTATATTTCGCGCAGTACCGACGGCAGTGCATTGCAGATATTCCAAAAAATCAAGGGAAATCTGTGAATTTTTGAGGATAATATGTTAAATGTCGGGAATCTGACATATTACTCGTAATTTATCCCATATTTTTAAGACCAAATTGTTTTGTTAAAAACCGTAGAGATCTGCGTCCACAGTTATTTCTACACCTAAACCCAACGTTAAATGAGAAAATTACTCTACTTTTTTACGTTTCTCGCAGTAAGTTTTGCCAGCGCGCAGGACTTTAGCGGGCCCGTAAACGCGTATTTAAACGCAAACCGTACTCAACTCGGATTACAAGCGCAGGACATTGCGGATGTAACCATTAATAACCAAAGTTTCTCGAAGAGCTTGGATTTGCATAATGTGTATGCGTCCCAGCGTTTTCAAGGAATCGAAATTTTTAATTCAACCTCTAGTTTTGCTGTGAAAAATGGCGCAGTGATTAACGCTAGTCTTTCTTTTTCAGAAGGCATTTCAACCAAGATTAATACAATAAACCCCGGCCTTTCTGCTTCAGCCGCTATTGGCAAGGCAGCAGATGCTCTGGGCTTGAAAACTCCATCTGGGTTGCAATTGTTAGAAACTGTTTCCAGCAATTCTTTTGTTTTTTCAAATGCTGCGATCTCATTGAATGAGATTCCGGTAAAGTTGGTATTTCAACCCACTGAAGAAGCCCAGCTTAAACTGGCATGGGATCTTAGTATTTATTTATTAGATGCCAGTCATTACTACAGTGTTCGTATTGATGCTGTTACTGGTGAATTAATTGGTCAAAACGACTGGGTGGTTAGCTGTAACTTTGGTGATGCACCACACTCGCACACCACAGAAAGAAGTATTTTGGAAGCAGTTGGTAATGAACCAACAATGACTTTCACTGCTGGGGGTGCTCAATATCGTGTATACCCTATGCCTTTGGAAAGCCCAAATCACGGTGATGACGAATTGGTGAGTGATCCTTCTGATGCAATAGCATCGCCTTTTGGATGGCACGACACCGATGGTGTTGGAGGCCCTGAATTTACCATTACACGTGGTAACAATGTGAACGCCCAAGAAGACTTAAATGGAAACAATGGTACTGGTGCAGCCCCTGATGGCGGCGCTACCTTGAACTTTGATTTTCCATATATTTTTGACGGTCCTCCAGTAAATATGCTGGATGCTTCAACAACCAATCTTTTTTACTGGAACAATATTATGCACGATGTTTGGTATCAGTACGGTTTTGATGAAGCCAGTGGAAACTTTCAAGAAAATAACTATGGCAATGGAGCCGCGGGAAGTGATTCAGTGAATGCAGATGCGCAAGATGGATCTGGATTGAATAATGCTACTTTTGGAACACCTCCAGATGGTCAAAACCCTAGAATGTCTATGTTCTTATGGTCGGCTTCAGGCCCTCCAGGAGAACCCCTAACTATTAATAATGGCCCACTTGCCGGAGATTATATTGGAGTACCTGCTGCTTTTGGTCCTCCACTTCCTACAACACCTTTAACGGCAGATCTTGCCTTGGTACTGGATGATGATGCTGGGACGTCATCAGATCCTAATGATGCTTGTGATAATATCACCAATGGAGGTGATCTTGCTGGCAATATTGTTGTGATTAGACGTGGAGATTGCGAGTTTGGTGTAAAAGTATTGGCAGCCGAAAATGAAGGAGCTGTTGCCGTAATCATGGTGAATAATGTTGGAGGAGATCCAATAGCTATGGGAGCTGGTGCCGTAGGAGGAAGTGTTACTATCCCTTCTATTATGGTAAATCAGGCTGATGGCGAAGCACTTATTACTGAATTAGAAGGTGGCGGAACTGTAAACGGCACCTTGGTGCAAACAGGTCCTTTCCAGATTGATGGAGATCTAGACAATGGGATTGTTGCACACGAGTATGGCCATGGAATTTCTAACCGTCTAACAGGTGGCCCTGGTAATACAGGTTGCTTGAGTAATGCAGAGCAGATGGGCGAAGGATGGAGTGATTGGTTTGGTTTGATGCTTACAATGGAAGCCGGCGATACGCCTGGTGATGTTCGTGGTATTGGAACCTATGCCATTGGCCAGTCTGTAACAGGAGGGGGAATTAGACCAGCACCTTATAGTGTGAATACCGATATTAACGGATTCACATACGACGATACTAACAATGGGAATATTTCACAGCCACACGGAATTGGGTTTGTATGGGCCACCATGCTTTGGGACCTAAACTGGGCATTAATAGGTGAATATGGCTTTGACCCGGATTTCTATAATGGTACAGGAGGAAATAATATTGCCATGCAATTGGTGATTGACGGATTGAAACTTCAAAACTGTAGCCCTGGTTTCGTAAATGGTAGAGATGCTATTTTAGAAGCAGACATGATTGCCAATGGCGGTGCAAACCGTTGTTTGATCTGGAATGTATTCGCGGCTAGAGGATTGGGAGAAAGCGCTTCTCAAGGAAGTTCTAACAATCGATTTGACCAAGTGGAAGCTTTTGATATTCCTTCAGATTGTACCTTAGGTATCGACGATCAAGGAGGCTTAGATAATAACTTCATTATCTATCCAAATCCATCAGATGGTAATATCAACATCAGCACAGTAATAGATGCTGGCGATGTGAAGATTTCTATTATGGACATTAATGGTAGAACAGTATTCACGCAGGATATGACCCTAAGTGATACAGTATCTATCAATGCGAATAACCTGCAAACAGGTCTGTATATTGTTCAGATTGATGGCGACAATTACACGCATACAGCAAAAGTAATTATCAGATAGTTCTAATATTTCTGAACAAAAAAGGCGACTCATTGAGTCGCCTTTTTTGTTTATTAGATATGTTTTTGAATCGTTTGTTTGATTTTTTCAGAAGAGATTCCGACGAGATGTTGAAGTTCTGCAATGGTTCCGTGATCTGGGAAAAGATCTGAAACACCCAGTAGTTCAATAGTATTTTTATATTGATTTTCCGAAGCAAATTGTAAGATAGTACTTCCAAAACCACCACGAATAACACCATCTTCTACCGTGATAATGGTTTTGTATTTAAGAAAAATAGCATGAAGCAATTCTTCATCCAAAGGCTTAAGGAAACGTAGATCAAAATGCCCTATTTTTTGTGGTAGCTCGTTAATGGCTTCGGAAACATTTTTAGCAATAGCACCTATGGACAATACAGCAACGGATGCTCCTTCCTGAAGAATAACCCCACTACCCATCTCAATTTTTGAAAAGGGTTTTTCCCATTCCAATAGCGTTCCCCTTCCTCTGGGATAACGAATAGCAATGGGTTGATCCATGCCTAATTGAGTTGTATATAAGATATTTCGAAGTTCAATTTCGTTTCGGGGCGCAAAAACAATAAGGTTAGGAATGCATTGCAAATAGGCAAGATCAAAAATACCATGATGCGTAGCGCCATCTTCCCCTACGAGCCCAGCTCGATCCAAACAGAATATAACGGGCAATTTTTGAAGACATACATCATGAATTAATTGATCGTAGGCGCGTTGTAAAAATGTTGAATAAATATTGCAATACACGATCATGTCCTGAGTGGCCAGACCTGCAGCGAATGTGACAGCATGCTGTTCGGCGATACCCACATCAAACGCCCGATCTGGAAAGGTTTCCATCATGTATTTTAAAGAACTTCCCGTGGGCATAGCGGGAGTAATCCCAACAATTTTTTCATTTTTTGAGGCTAGTTCAACAATGGTTTTGCCAAATACATCCTGAAACTTAGGGGGGGCGTTTTCAGTGTTCTTCGGAATGATATCACCTGTAATGGCATCAAACTTTCCGGGGGCGTGATACTTTACTTGATCTTCTTCTGCTTGCCGAAGCCCTTTGCCTTTTTTGGTAATTATATGCAATAACTTGGGGCCTTCTACATGTTTTAGTCGTTCCAACTCCGAAATCAATACCTCAAGATCGTGGCCATCTATGGGTCCGGAATAGTCAAAGTTTAGCGCTTCAAAAATATTGTCGGTATCCGGGGCTTTGTCTAAGGTTACCTTAAGAAGATATTCCTTGAGTGCACCCACACTGGGGTCGATTCCAATTGCGTTATCATTGAGAATTACCAAAAGATTGGTGTTTGTAACTCCCGCATGATTCAGGGCTTCAAAGGCCATTCCGCTTGCGATGGAAGCATCACCCACCACAGCAATATGCTGCCTTGAGGCAGCGCCTGTCAATTGCGCCGCGATTGCCATGCCCAGCGTAGCTGATATTGCCGTGCTGCTGTGCCCCACGCCAAAGGTGTCATAATTACTTTCACTTCGTTTTGGAAATCCGCTGAGACCACCGAGTCGTCGATTGGTGTGAAAATTGTCTCTTCGCCCAGTGAGTATTTTATGACCGTAAGCCTGGTGCCCCACATCCCATACCAAAATATCTTCAGGGGTATTGAATACATAATGTAGAGCGATGGTGAGTTCTACCACCCCCAAACTAGCACCCAAATGCCCTTCTTTTACCGCCACAATATTGATGATGAATTCCCGGAGCTCTGCGGCGAGCTGGGGGAGACTTTGTTGATCTAGTTGTCTAACATCAACAGGAAAATGGATGGTATTCAATATCTTTTCTGACACGCAGTAAAGATACAATTGAAATTGTACTTTTGAAGGAATATCAATTAGGAAAGAATTAATTCTATGTCCATACTCGAACCTTACGATGATGCCTATTTCATGAAGCGAGCAATGCAAGAGGCGGAAGCAGCCTATACTAAAGGCGAGGTGCCTATTGGTGCTATCGTGGTTATAAAGAATCAAATTATTGCTCGAGCGCATAACCTCACCGAAACATTAAACGATGTAACTGCCCATGCCGAAATGCAGGCAATCACGGCTGCGGCCAATTACCTGGGAGGAAAGTACCTTATTGATTGCACCTTGTACGTTACTATTGAGCCGTGTCAAATGTGCGCAGGGGCGTTGGCGTGGAGTCAAATATCAAAAATTATATATGGGGCAAGGGATGAACAACGAGGGTGTATTGCCTTAAAAACACAGCTACATCCTAAAACTACCATGTCAGGCGGGGTGTTGGCAGAAGAAGCTTCGGCGCTGCTCAAAAAGTTTTTCGTGGAAAAACGGAACTTGAATTAAACAAAAAACCCTCCGATGCGAATGCAAGGGAGGGTCCTTTCAAATAATCTATATCTCTTAGTCGTGAACTAGGCGTACCTGAGCTGCTACTGTTCCTTTTCTTCCTTCTTCCTCCACGTATTCGACTTTATCTCCTTCGTTTAGTGCTTCGCCATTTAGGCCGGTTACGTGCACAAAAATGTCCTTACCGGTTTCATCATTTGTGATGAATCCGTACCCTTTAGATTCGTTGAAAAATTTAACTGTTCCTTCCATTGTAAATAAAATAAATTAATAATAATCCATCAAAGGTAGGGGAAATATTAAAAGAGTTTGCAATGAAACTGGGCTTTTTTTTGTAAAAAGGCTTGATTTAGAGTTTTTTGTCTTTGCCATATTTCCTCATTTTGTCCAAATTTTCCTTGGTTAACATATAGTCTTTTACGCTTTTATTTTTCCAACGATAATAGATAAAAAGAGGCATCAATAAGAAAAAAGTAATCGCAATTGAAAGGCCAATAATGAAATCGCCAGTAACCATATTTTCAGATCTAATGTAAAAACCAATACAGGTGCCTGATACAACAATAAGGAGTAAAATAATTAAAAAGTACTTCATGAGTTTCCTGAAAAATCAATTAATTTTCTTCTGTAGGCGGTCAACATTTTAGATTTAGATACAAATCCAAAATAGGCGCCCTTACTTACCACGGGAAGATTCCATGCACCGGAATCCTGAAATTTTCTCATAACATCGGTCATTTTATCTTCTTCTAAGATAATTACTGCGGGTGGATTTTGCATGAGATCGTTCGCAATAACATCTTTATAGAGTGATTGATCAAACATAATAGGCCTTAGATCATCCAATAAGATAACACCCATAAGGGCATTGGTTTTCTCATCCAACACTGGAAAGATATTTCGATTGGACTTCACAACAGCATTGTCAATAATCTCTTTAAGTGTCATTTTCGGATATACCGAAATGAAATTGGTCTCTATTACGGTCTTAATATCCATGAGGGTAAGCACGGCATGGTCTTTATTGTGTGTTATTAACTCTCCTTTTCGGCCCAATTCCATAGCATACACAGAATGGGGTATAAAATATTTGGTCAAAGAGAAAGAGATGGCCGCAGTAATCATCAGTGGAATAAAAAGACCATATCCCCCAGTTACTTCGGCTATTAAAAAAATAGCAGTGAGCGGGGCATGCAATACACCCGCCATAAGACCTGTCATTCCTACCAATGTAAAATGGCTTTCAGAAATAGGCGAGAAGAGCCCAGTGCTGTTTATGGTCTTTGCTATCCCATAGCCCATAATACTACCCATAAATAATGTTGGAGAAAATATACCACCTACACCACCAGCGCCAAATGTAAGAGCACTAGCAATTACTTTGAATAGCACAAGCCCTCCCAGCAAGGCTATTACAATCCAAACATTGGTTAGATCAAGCTGAAAGAAGTTATTCTCAAGTGCTTTTTCTGGATTGCCTTGTACCAGATTATTAATAACATCAAACCCTTCTCCATACAAGGGAGGTATAAAATATACGAGAACACCTATACCTATACCACCTATCAATAAACGTTTTAGGGGCGAGCCTATTTTTTCAAAAAAACGTTGGAGCCGCTCATAGATCCTAGTAAAATAAATAGAAACTCCTCCAGCGATAAGTCCTAATAAGATGTAAAATGGAATGTCTTTTAATGAAAAGGTATCCTCAATATTAAAAGGCAGTAGCACATCGTTTCCGAAGAAGAAATAAGATGTGATAATGGCAGAGACCGAAGCCAGTAATAAAGGAATTAGAGATATAAGCGTGAGATCTAAACTAAAGACTTCAATGGCGAAAATGATAGCCGCGATAGGCGCTTTAAACAAAGAGGACATGGCACCCGCCGCCGCACAACCAATTAATAGTGTTCGTGTGGCCTGGTTCATATGCAACATACGCGACAAGTTGGAACTTATCGCTGCTCCAGTAGCGATGGTTGGCCCTTCGAGCCCTACAGATCCTCCAAATCCTACTGTAATGGGTGCTGCAATTAGGCTTCCTACCATTTGAAAACGTTTCATGATTCCCTTGCGTTTTGAAATGGCAAATAGGGTTGCTGGAATGCCTTGTGTAGGTTGGTGTTTTAATAGGTATTTTATAAACAAATAGACCAATCCAAAACCTATTATAGGAAAGAAAAAATAGAAGGCGTTCTGGTATTCCTTAATTAATTTTCCCTCTAATAATAATTGAATTACGTGTGTCCCGTTTTTGATCCAAACTGCTACAAGCCCAGAGATCAAACCAACCACAATGCTTAGTATGTAAACAAACTGTCGCTGAGAGATGTATTTCAATCTCCAAATGAGCATTTTTTTTAAGAGGGTTGGTTCGGGCATTTGTTAGTTAATTCGGTCATTAAAACTTCAAAATCCTGTAGATAGAGCTGTCTTAATGCTTCGGTGTAAGGATGTTGGTTGTAATAACCGTAATTATAATCCTCAATGCCCGAAGTTACTAATTCCTTAGCTTCTTTACATCTATTCTGAATCATAAAAACCTGAGCTTTAAAGTATTTAGCGTCTGCCGAAAATCCCCTAGCATAATTAAGTTGCTTGTCAAAATCACGTAGTGCTTCTTCGTAATTGCCATTTTCGAAATGTGCAATTCCACGATAAAGAAAGGCAGTTAGCTCAACCCAGTCTTCTCCAGATTCCAATGTCTCTTTCTCAATATAGGTATCAAAAAATAAAATGGAATATTCATAATCCTTACGTCCTAAATAGGCAATACCTCTCCAGTAATCTACACTTTGCCCTTGAGGCGCATCGGTAAAATTTGGAGTGAGGGTGTCGGAAGCATTAAAATCGGCGAGGGCTTTGTCATAATCACGATAAAATTGGAGGTAGAGATAGCCTCTCCAAGGAACCCAAATTTTCGGATCACATAGTGCTGCTTTTTCAAATTGAGGATACCAATCTAAGGGCATACCTCTTTTGAGATGTGCCACAGAGAGCTCACGAAGGGCATCACAATTAGTAGGGTCAATGGCTATTGCTCTTTCAAGACGTGTCATGCTTTTTGGCGATCCTTGCGGAAGATGTTCGCCCTCTTTGAAAACCTTGTATGAAAGCGCCTTACGTTCTTCTGCATTTAAATTAGAGATGTCTTTTTCACAGGCAATAAAGAAGGTTGTTAAAACACCTAGACTAAGGAAGAATTTCAAGTACCTCACCGTTTTCAATTTTAAAAATTAAATACATATAAATATCACGTCGTTTCTCAGACTTAATAATTGCATTCCAGTTCTCCTCTTTGATGGCCAGATTCACAAGCTGATTTACCATATCGTCATTCAACTCTGTCTTTTTATAATCCATTCCTACTTCATTTATGACAACATGACCCACGGTTCCTTTGCAATTAACATGAAATCGAAGGTTTAGAAATCCCGAATCTGTATAGCCACGGTTTTCATAATTTTCCAAAATCAATTTTCTGAAAGCATATTTGCTGCCTTTATAAGCATTTGGAGCGGCACTACTATAGAACCCTATTTGAATGTCTTCGCTACAAAGTGTAAACCCCTTTGGACTTATACTTTCAGTACGATCAATATATCCAATGCGATGCGGATACTTTTCTTGATCAATAGAGAATCTTCCAAAGTGATAATAATAAAGATAACCAACATAGCCCAAGACAAGAACGATGAGCCCCGTCAGAATAAGACCAGTAATTTTCAGAATTCTCATTTTTAAAGATGAAAAAATCCCACGTAGTTGTGGGATTCAATATTTTAAAGATTCAACGTAATGTTGAGCTCTTTAAGCTGTGCTTCGTCAATGGGTGAGGGTGCATCGATCATAACATCTCTTCCTGAATTGTTCTTCGGAAAAGCAATGAAATCTCTAATGGTTTCTTGTCCTCCAAGAATAGCCACCAGCCTATCCAATCCAAAAGCAATGCCACCATGCGGAGGCGCTCCATATTGAAAGGCATCCATAAGAAAACCAAATTGTGCCTTGGCTTCCTCTGGTGTAAAGCCTAGATAATCAAACATCTTGGCTTGCGTACTTTTATCGTGAATTCGAATAGATCCTCCACCAATTTCATTTCCGTTTAACACCAAATCATAGGCATTCGCTTTTACACTACCCGGATCTGTAGCTAGCAATTCCATTTGCCCTGGTTTTGGGGACGTAAATGGGTGATGCATGGCATGATAGCGTTGGGTGTCTTCGTCCCATTCCAATAATGGAAAATCTACAACCCAAAGTGGCGCAAATTCATTGGACTTTCGAAGCCCTAGCCTTTCGGCCAATTCCATTCGCAAGGCACTTAATTGTCCACGAACTTTATGGGTCTCTCCAGAAAGAACACAGATTAAATCTCCCGGCTTGGCTCCAGTAACTTCGGCCCATTTTGCAAGATCATCTTGATCGTAAAATTTGTCTACCGAAGACTTATACGTTCCATCTTCGTTGCAGCGAGCATATACCATACCCAAAGCTCCTACTTGCGGACGCTTTACCCAATCAACTAATTTGTCGATTTCTTTTCGGGTATAGGTATTTCCACCAGGAACAGCAATTCCAACAACCAATTCGGCTTGATTGAATACATTAAACTCTTTGTGTTGGGCTACGGCGTTTAGCTCCCCAAACTCCATCCCGAAACGAATATCAGGCTTGTCATTTCCATATCGCTGCATGGCGTCATCATAGGTCATGCGAGGAAATTCACCAACTTCCACATTGTTGATCGATGAAAGGAGGTGTCTGGTGAGACCTTCGAAGGTTTCCAGAATGTCTTCTTGTGTGACAAAGGCCATTTCACAATCTATCTGTGTAAATTCTGGTTGGCGGTCAGCACGAAGGTCTTCATCTCGAAAACATTTTACAATTTGAAAATACTTATCCATCCCTCCAATCATAAGCAGTTGCTTGAAGGTTTGAGGAGATTGAGGCAGCGCATAGAACTCGCCTGCATTCATTCGAGAAGGGACCACAAAATCACGGGCTCCTTCTGGTGTTGATTTTATTAAGTAGGGAGTCTCAATTTCTACAAATTCTTTTTCTGAAAGGTAATTGCGTACAGCCATTGTTACCTTATGTCTAAAAACGAGACTTTCACGAACTGGTTTTCTTCGGATGTCTAGATATCGATACTTCATTCTCACATCTTCTCCACCGTCTGTAGTATCTTCAATAGTAAAAGGCGGAACCAATGCTTCATTGAGAACACTGAGTTCTGAAACCAAAATTTCAATATCACCTGTTGGTATTTTTGGGTTTTTGGACTCCCGTTCAATAACGGTTCCAGTGACTTGAATAACAAATTCACGTCCCAATTTTGAAGCCACCTCCATTACTTCTTGAGAGGTTCTTTCTTCATCAAAAATAAGCTGAGTAAGACCATAACGATCCCGTAGGTCAACCCAGATCATAAAGCCTTTGTTACGGCTTTTTTGAACCCAACCCGCCAATGTAACGGTTTCATTTATATGTGAGGCGCGCAATTCGCCATTGGAATGTGTTCTGTACATTACTCTTAAAAATTTGGATATGTCTTTGCAAAAAGACGACTGCAAATTTATAAAGATAAAAGGGCTTTACCCCATAAAAAAGCAAAAGAATAAAGGGCCAATTACGATTCTTATTAGAAATAAGATGAACGATTATGCCTACAACTCATAAAATCTTGCTAATTTTAAAACACTAACACAAAAAAACATATTATGAAACAAAACAACTTCAAGGGTAGATTGTATCTGCTTTTATTATTTATTTTACCTGCTTTTGCCATGGCACAGAGTACGGTCACCGGAAACGTTACGGACAATAACGGAGAGGTGGTTGCTTTTGCCAATGTAGTAGAAAAGGGCACTTCTAATGGGACTACCACAGATATTGATGGTAATTTTTCCATTGATGTAGCGTCTTTGTCTGCCACACTGGTATTTAGTTCTGTAGGCTATGCCACTCAGGAAGTATCTGTGAGTTCATCGTCCATATCTGTGACTATGATTGAGGGAGATGCCTTGGATGAGGTGGTTATTGTTGGTAGTCGTTCTAAACCAAGATCTGTACTAACCTCTGCAGTGCCTATTGATAATATTGGTGCCGAGGAGCTTATTCTTACCGGACAACCTACGGTGGATAAGATGTTAACCTATAAGGTGCCTTCGTTTAATTCATCCACTCAGACAGTGTCTGATGCAACGGCACACTTTGACCCTGCAGATTTACGAGGGTTAGGGCCTAGTAGAACACTTGTTCTTGTAAACGGAAAAAGAAAGAATCAAAGTGCTTTGGTATATATCAATGATACTCCTGGAAAAGGAGAGGTTGGTGTTGACCTGAAGAGTATTCCTGCTGCGGCCATTAAAAGGGTCGAAGTATTGCGTGACGGTGCTTCTGCTCAGTATGGATCTGATGCAATCGCCGGGGTAATCAACATGGTTCTAAGAGAGGATGTGGGTCAAACAATAGTAAACATAACTTCAGGGATTACTACTGAAGGAGATGGATTCACCGCAGGAGCAGATGTAAACACCGGAATTGGAATTGGAGATAACGGAGGGTATTTGAATTTAACCTTCGCGTACTACCAACAAGAAGAAACCGATAGAGCTGGAGAACCAGGAGAAGATGTCTTATTTGGAATCTCGGCAGACGACCCAGATTGGGCCGACTGGCTAAGAAGAAACCCTGATTTGGGAATGACCATTGGACAACCACAACTTCAAAAAGGGGATGTGTTCTTTAACCTTGGATTGCCCATGGGAGAAAACACTAAGTTTTATTCGTTTGGTGGATTTACGTATCGTGAAGGTAAAAGTTTTGCGTTATTCAGAGCTCCTTATTGGGTTCCAGATCCATTCTTTTTACTACACGAAGAAGGAACTGAATATAATGGGTTCCAACCAACCTTTGAAACTAAAGTACGTGATAACACAGGGACCATTGGACTCCAATTTGATGTGCTCGGCTTTGATGCCGATGTGAGCGGTACTTTTGGACGAAATGCAGTGAGCTATGAAGTGAATAATAGTTTGAATCCTGCTCTAGGTGCTGCGAGCCCAATCTCTTTTGACGTTGGGGCGTATGCGTTTAGCAACATCTTGGCCAATTTAGATCTCTCAAGAAGCTTTGGAAATGTGAGTGTTGCCTTTGGTGGTGAAATAAAAGAAGAACGCTTTAGAGCTATTGAAGGAGAACCTGCATCGTATGAAGGCGGAGGCGTACAATCTTTTCCAGGACTTCAACCAGGAAATGCGGTGACTGCTTTAAGACAGAACTACGGTGTATATGCAGATGTAGAATGGGAACCCACAACCAAATTATTGGTAGGTGGAGCGGTTCGATATGAAGACTTTAGTGATTTTGGAGATAATACCTCATGGAAAGTAAATGGTCGTTATATTCTAGGTGATAACAAAGGAGCTATTCGAGCCAGTTATAGTACTGGTTTTAGAGCACCAGCATTGCACCAAATATTCTTGAGCAATATTCAAACATTGGTTTCTGGAGGAACAGTATCCAACCAAGGGACGTTCAATAACGTTGATCCTATTATTCGAGAAGGCCTTGGTGTCCCTCAATTGACGGCGGAGACTTCTAAGAACATTTCAGCAGGAATTACTTACAAAGTGTTGCGTAACCTATCTGTTTCAGCAGATTTCTACAACGTAAAAGTGGATGATCGCGTCTTATTTACGGGAGAAATTGGTTTTGATGGAGATGATTTGAACACGAATCCAGTTGAGCAAATTTTGGTGGACAACTCAATTACGAGTTTAAAGTTCTTCGTAAATGCAGTAAATACGAATACCACAGGTGCCGATCTGGTTGTGAGTTATAGTAATATTCCCTTAGCCGGGGGTAAATTGGGAGCGTCTTTAGCTGCCAACTATAATGAAACAGACATTGATGGACAGATTGATACCCCGACATTGTTGGCAGAAAATGGATATGATATCTTTAATAGAAAGGAACAATCCAGAATCACCACGTCGCGTCCCCAATCTAAAGTACTTGTTGGCTTGGATTATGAAATTGGGAAATTCACTTTTATTGTGAATAACACCTATTTTGGAGAAGTTACTTGGCAACATTCTGACAATGGTTTGAATGGCGCCGATCTTGGTAATGGACCGCTACCAACAGATGATGCTGCATTTGATCAAACATTCGCTGGTAAGATTCTAACCGATCTTATAGTGGCCTATGATTTTTCAGACCACATTTCTGCAAATGTTTCGGTGAATAACCTATTGAATGTATTCCCGGATGAGATCGAAACTCAAGGAGATTTTGTTACCGATCTTGGAGGTCGTTTCAGATATCCGTGGGAAGTAAATCAATTTGGATTTAATGGAACGGTTATAAACGGAAGACTTACGTTTAAGTTTTAAGCAATACCCAGTTAAAAGTAAAAAGCCTCAACAGATGTTGAGGCTTTTTTATTCAGTAATTATTCGGCCGCAGGCCTATATTCTTCAATAGATTCTTCTTGTTTTGGTCTACGCTTTGTACGAACCCACATTTTAAGGCGCATGGCTAGATAAAATAATACAGGCACCACAATAAGTGTTAAGAATGTAGCAATAAAGAGTCCGTAGATTACCGTCCAAGCCAATGGTCCCCAGAAAATGACATTATCTCCACCTACATAAATATTGGGATCAAATTCGCTAAAGAGTGAAAAGAAATCAATATTAAATCCAGTGGCCAATGGAATAAGTCCTAAAATAGTGGTAATGGCTGTTAATAATACCGGTCTAAGACGTGCTTTACCCGCTTTGATAATACTGGCTAAAAGATCGTCTTTTTCTAGATATTCAGATGCGTCCAGATTGAGTTCATTTTTCTTTCGGTCAATAAGTAACTGAGCATAATCGAGGAGTACTACACCATTGTTCACCACAATTCCGGCCAATGAAATAATTCCCATCATGGTCATTAAGATCACAAAAGGAGATCCGGAAATAACAATACCCCCAAAGACCCCAATAAGACTTAAGAAAATGGCTACCATAATAATGGCGGGCTTTGACACCGAATTAAATTGGAATATCAAGATCAAGAAAATAAGACCTAGGCCACTAAAGAACGCACTCATTAAAAATGCTTGTTCCTTGTTTTGATCTTCCAATTGCCCCGTATAATCTATCTTGATATCACCTGGCATACCTTCAAAACTTTTCATAGCCTCTTGTACTTCGGCAACTGCAGCACCAGCATCGGTAAACCCTGGCTTTAGTCCAGAATATACAGTAACTACCCTGCGTGTTTCTTTATGTTTAATAGCACTAAACCCTGAACTGTTCTTTTTTGTAGCTACTGCCGAAATGGGGATCTCTCTAAGCTGTCCATCATTGGTTCTAAAAGTCATGGTTTGGTTGAACAGCGCACTTGAATTGTAGCGGCTGTCTTCATTGAAACGAACATAAATGTCATAATCATCACCGTCCTCTTTATACACACCCGCTTTGGTTCCAAAAATGGCATTACGCAATTGTTGCCCTACTTGCCCGGCGCTTACACCCAATTCTCCTGCCTTTTCCCGGTCAACCAGTACTTGCATGGCAGGCTTGCCTTTATTCACATCAATTTTTAACTCATCAATCGCGGCAATGTTCTTTGTGTTTAAGAACTTTCGCATGTTTTCTGCCGTGGCAATGAGTTCATTATAATCGCTTCCTTCTAGTTCGATATTAACAGGAGCGCCTTGGGGAGGTCCATTGGCGTCTTTTTCTACAGAAATGAGTAACCCAGGATAAATACCTTCCAGTCCTTCTTGCACTTTTTTGCGTAAGGCCTCGCTGTCTTCACCCCTTCGATATTTATACTCGCGCATGGAGGCGGTGATCTTTCCTTTATGAGGCATTTCGGCAGCCGAACCTCCATCGGTTTGAGGGTTTCCAGCTCCCGCCCCTACCTGAGACACGGCACTTTCTACCAAGAAATTAAAGTCGCCGTCCATATATTCAGTATCATTCAAAATACTATAGACCTTTTGCTCTATTTCTTTGGTAATGGCATTTGTTTTTTCGATGGCCGTTCCTTCAGGATATTCTAGATAAACAATAATTTGATTGGGCTTATTATCGGGGAAAAATTCAATTTTTGTTCGTTGAAACGCAACGGAAGCCCCGAAGGTCATAATTGCCACTACAAAGAGAAGAAATGCGCTTATAGAAATAAAATAAGGTCGTTTTCCTTTAAAGGCCTTGGTTAAATTACGTTCGTACCAGTTTTCCAGTTTAACAAGGGATTTGTTCTGAAAACGATTGGCCATTTTTCGAAGTATCAGGCGGTACACCCAAAGCATACCAGCAACCACAACCATCAATGTTCCTAGGCCTCTCCAGGTGCCTCCAAAGAGCATAATGAAAAGTCCAATACCACCTACAATGGCCGAAATCCGTATAATGTTTTTCAGCGGCATGTCTTTGTCTTCAGTAGTCATATATTGTGAAACCAATACTGAGTTGAAGAAGATCGCAACAAAGAGCGATGATCCCAATACCACCGATAGTGTTATGGGGAAGTAAATCATGAACTGACCCATTAATCCAGGCCAAAGACCCAATGGGATAAATGCAGCCACAGTTGTTAGGGTAGAAATTATTATTGGGAAGGCGATTTCTCCAATCCCTTTCTTCGCTGCTTGGATCCTACTTAAGCCTTCTTCGTCCATGAGACGATAGACATTTTCCACCACCACAATACCATTGTCTACTAGCATTCCTAGCCCCATAATGAGTCCAAACAAGATCATGGTGTTCATGGTATATCCTAGCCAACTTAAAATCATTAGGGACATGAACATAGACATAGGAATCGCAAACCCTACAAATAATGCATTCTTAAAACCTAAGAAGAACATTAATACCGTTACAACTAGAATAATCCCAAAAAGAATATTGTTTACTAGATCATCTACTTGCCCAATGGTTTTTGAGGATTGATCATTGGTGACAGTTAACTTAAGATCTGAAGGGAATTTATCTTCCTTTGCGTCGGCAATAAGTACATCTATTTTCTCGGCTGCAGCAACCATGTTTTCTCCAGAGCGTTTCTTTACGTCCAGCATAACCACTTGATCACCAAACTCACGAGCGAAGGTAGTTTTGTCCTTTTCTTTAAAAGAAACTGATGCAATGTCTTTCAAATAGACAATATTCCCTTTTTCAGATTTAACCACAAAGAAGTCAAGTTCGCTGGGGTCGTCAATTTCGCCTAAAATACGAATGGTACGTCGTTGTCCGCTGGCTTTAAAATTTCCTGCAGACATCGTCATATTTCCATTACTGATGGCGCTAGAAATATCTGTAAAACTTACATTACTGGCCATCATTTTGTAAATATCAACGGCCACTTCTACTTCTTTTTCTTGAGCCCCGCGAATATCCACTTTCTTGATTTCTGAAAGATTTTCAATTTCATCTTGCAGGTATTCACCATACTCTTTGAGTTTTGCTACGGTATAATCTCCTGAAATATTAATGTTGAGTATGGGCATTTCTTCGCTCATGCTCAATTCAAAAATATTGGGTTCAATCTTAGCGCCATTAAATGTGGGCCAATCTTCCCCTGAAGTCTCGGTATCTACTTCATCTTTTACACGCTGCTTCGCCTGTTCTACAGGAATATCATCATCAAACTCAACAATGATCATCGAATAGTCTTCTTGTGATGTTGAGGTAAGCTCTACCACCCCGCTTACGGTTTTCAATTTGTCTTCTAGCGGGTCAGTAATTAGCTTTTCAATGTCCTCTGCTGTGTTTCCAGGGAATAGAGAGCTGATATATATTTTAGTTTCTCTAATTTCGGGAAAGCTCTCACGAGGCATCGAATTATAGGCACTATATCCTAAGAACAGAATAAGCGCCATAGCCATATAAATAGTCGTTTTATTACTAATGGCCCATGAGGAGAGTTTAAACTCTTTCTCGGTATTTTTTTTCTTTTTTTCCATAATACTATCTGCAAGGGCAGCTCCTATTAATAGTTAATATGTAATGATTTTTACAGTCTGCCCATCTTTTACGCTTCTAGCGCCTTCTTCGATGATTTCATCACTATCATTAATTCCACTAAGCACTTCGATAAGATCTCCCTGAGTTCTTCCAGTTTCAATAATGACTCGCGTGGCCACCGCTTTTTGATCTTGTTTTTCTTTCAAAACGTACACATACTGTTCTCCTTCTGCATTTTCACTGATAATACTTTGTGGAATCAATATGGCCTCTTCATTGGTGTAATCATTAATTTTTAAACGAGCCGTAAGGTTTGGTTTGATGGTTTTGTCCAAATTTGGGACATTAATTTCTGCTTTGAACGTTCTATTGTCGGGGTTAATAAAACTACCCGTTTGACTCACTGTAGCTGTTAACTTTTTATTGAGTACGGGAAACTCTACCTCTACATTTTTTCCTATGATGATATCAGTAATGTAACTTTCTGGAACGTCCGTAGCAATATACATATCCTTGAGGCTCACAATACGCATTAGGCTAGATGAACCTGGAGCAACAACACTTCCTTGTTCGGTGATTATATCATCAATGGTTCCTGAAAAGGGAGCACGCACCATGGATTTACCAAGTTGCTGTTTCATTGAATTTAGGCTTCGTTGCATGCCTTCATAATTGGATTTGGCCTGTAAGTATTGAATCTCACTGCCTATTTTTTGATTCCAAAGGCGTTCTTGCCTTTCAAAGGTAGTTTGGGCTAAATCTACTTGCACCTGCATTTGCGCTAGTTGCTGACCCATACCGCCATCATCCACTTTGGCAAGTAATTGCCCTTTGCTTACTTTTTGTCCTTCGGTAACATATACCTTAGTAAGTACGCCCCCCATTTCTGGAGTCACAACAATGTTTTGGTCAGTTTCTACGCTTCCCTGAAGTTCTACATAATGATCAAAGCGCTCCTTCTTTCCAGTAAAAGCAGTAATTAAAGGAATATTGGTTTCTGGGTTTAACTCACTTAGTTTTTGATCCAGTTCCTTTAATTGTTCATTTAGCTCTTGGTATTGGGTTGCAATGGCGTCTCTTTTCTTTTGAATAGCTGCGACATCATTTGTAGCAATAATGTCTGCAAGAGATTTTTCATCACCACCACCACAAGCCAAAACTAAAAGACTTACCAGAAGTAAAAGGGGTATATTTTTCATGATGGATACGTTTTTCATTTTTGTTAATTAGTTGAAGTTGGGTGTGTTTAACACGGTTTCTAATTCGGCCTTGGTGTTTATTACATTAAGCATGGCTTGAAAATATTGTTGTTGCGCATTATACAATTGACTCTGCGCTTGGCGTAACTCAAAACTACTAGCAAGACCTTCAGTGAATTTTACTTGATTTTTGGTTTCAATACGTTCTGCCAGATTCAAGTTCTTTTTTGAATTTTCATAATTTTCAATGGCAAATGTGTAGTTGCTTTTAGCAGTGTTTAATGCTAACTCAACCTGTTGAACGGTCTCTTTTAATTGGGTTTCGGCTTGGTCCAAAGCAATGCGTGCTTGTTGGGTTTTAGCACTTCTCATACCACTGCTAAAAATGGGAATGTTAAGCGTTGCTCCTAATACCGAAGATTGAAACCAAGGGAGATCGCTATCTAAAAATGAAAAGTCATCGCTGTTAGCCTGTGTGCCATAATTAACAAAAGCCGATAATCGTGGCAAGGCTCTACTTTTCTCAAGCTTGAGTTCCAGACTGCGTTGCTCTGTAAAGTTATAAGCAATTTTATAGTCTATATTATTTTCCATTGTAAGAGCGGTATCCATGAAGACCAAACTAATATTTTGTTCGGCCAGATCATCTAGGTTTTCCGTAAGTGTTACGGGAGAAGCAACATCAATTCCTAGCGCTATGTTGAACATCTGATTGGCAATTTTTTGAGTTCGTTTGGCATTGCTTAATTGGGTTTCAATATCTAGAAGGGTGATTTCCAATTGCTCAACACTTTCTTCTTCTTCCAAACCATTTTCAAAGACCTTTCGGGTTTCGAAAAGATTCTTTTCAAGGTTGATTTTGTTCTTTTCAAAAATGGCAACGAGTTCTTCAGAAAGCAAGACACTTCCGTAGGCATTAATGACCCCTTTGCGAACCTCCAGATTGGTTTTTTCAGAAGCATTTTCTGAAAAATTTAGAAAGGCTTTAGCTGCTTGTAGGCCAACCAAATAGCTACCATCAAAAATCAACTGGTTAAGTGTGGCTGTGGCTGTTGTGGTTTGACTGGCCCCAAAGGTAGCCGCCGTAAAAGTGCCTGGCTCCCCACCACTAAGCTCGGCAGGGATAAAAATAACCGGTTGTTTTAATTGGTTTTGATATTGTATAGAAGCATCAATTTGAGGTAGTCCTGTAGCTGTGGTTTCCCACTTCTTTTTAAGGGCAATGGCAATGTCTCTCCGGGCATTGATGGCCGTATAATTGCTGTCTATTGCAAAACTAATGGCTTCTTCTAGGGTAAAACTATGCGCGCTTTTTTGCTGGGCAAACCCCAAATTTACGAGTAGAACAAAACTTAAAAGGACAAGTTTCTTTCTCATTATAGTTGTTGTTTTTTGATGAATTTTTTAAGTGTTTTTAACCCTTCCTTGGTGACTACACCTCTAAGGTGATATTCTAGGTAGTCTTCCATAAGTTGAGGTTTTGGAAAACGAGCTGTTGGAAATAGGGAGTTGTCTTTAACTCCATTTATACCCAAAAAGTAAATGCGAGATACAAATTCAACATCCAGATTTTCTCGATACAAGCCTTGATCAATCCCTCGACTCACATTTTGAGTCATACAATCGTGCATTTTCTCAAAATGTTTTTTCTTGAGCTCCGCATAAATTTCAGGGTAGTATTTTTGCAACTGATACTGAGGAGAAGATTTGTCATCTTTTAGATGAACCATAACAAATTTCTTGATTTCATAAAGCTCTTCAATAGGGTTCTTCTCAAGTCCTCTAATGCAGTCTATGCCCTCAGTGATAAAATCAAACATATACATGGTGGATTCCATCACCAAATCTGTTTTGTTCTTGTAGTGCGCGTAGATTGTTTTTTTGGAAATGCCCATTTCGGTGGCTATTTCATCCATGGTAACACTTTTAAACCCTAGTGTTATAAACAATTCTGTTGCTTTTTGTACTATCTTTTCCCTCATAATATTGGACAAAACTACGAATGGAAACTTTAAAAACAAAAAAAGTTTCCGTGGTTTTATGTTTTTTAACATTAGATTAACGGTGGTATCAAGGGATGTTTTATTTGTAAAATTGCCCCAATTGGCTTGCTTGTCTTATTTTAGCGGGAAATTTTAGCATGGAAGAATTAGAAAAATACGGGAACGAGCTTCAGACCTATTTGGAAGATGTTGTTTCCAAGGAAGAGCCCTCGCAATTATATGAGCCAATTCGATATATACTTTCTCTTGGTGGTAAGCGATTGCGTCCTGTGCTAACATTAATGACTTGCGATTTTTTTGAAGTCAATTACACCAAAGCGATTCAAGCTGCCTTAGCGGTTGAACTGTTTCATAATTTCTCGCTCATTCATGATGATATTATGGATAATGCTCCCTTGCGGCGAGGAAAAGAAACGGTGCATGAAAAATGGAATCTAAATACGGGAATTCTTTCTGGTGATGCCATGCTAATATTGGCGTATCGATTGTTTGAAGAGTATCCTGCCGAGATGTTTCAGGATTTGGCGAAGCTCTTTAGTAAAACCGCACTAGAAGTATGTGAAGGGCAGCAATATGATGTGGATTTCGAAACCAGAAATGATGTCACTCTGGATGAATACATCACAATGATTGATTATAAAACCGCTGTGTTAGTAGGAGCTGCCATGAAAATGGGTGCTATTGTTGCAGATGCTTCTCAGAATTGCCAAGAAAGCATCTATCAGTTTGGACGAAATTTGGGTATTGCTTTTCAACTACAGGATGATTATCTGGATGCCTTCGGAGATCCACAAACTTTTGGCAAACAAGTAGGAGGGGATATCATAGCAAATAAGAAGACATTTTTGTACCTCACGGCCATAAAAAACAGCAGTGTTTCTGAAGCCGAAGAGTTGACACAACTTTTCAGTATTATACCAAAGGACCCCCACGATAAAATTGCGTCTGTAAAGGATATTTTTGTGAGAAGTGGTGCGGCCGAAGCTATTAAAGATGAAATATCGTTATACACCCAAAGAGCGTATGATGTTTTGAATGGTATTAAGATCAATGAAGAGAATAAAACCTCATTACGTACGTTTGGAAATTGGCTTATGCAACGGACCGTTTAGCGACTGCATGACCGTGTTTAAATAGGCACGTACAAAAGGATCTATGTGTTTGTATATGGTTTGGTTAACATTCATTGTTCTTATACCAATGATATCAACCGCTATTGTGTTATCAAGAACTTATAAAAATGAGGTGTTTAGACCAACCAATTAGTACAAACACCTCACTCACTCATTTATTGATAAGGACTACTACCCAAGAGCAACTTGCTATCTATCAGAAAAACTAACTTATGAAACACAATGAAGTTTTGCCAAATCACAAAGTGTAAGTTTCGTAACTCAATATTTCTAAACTCTTGTTTTCTGGTAGTAGTCCAATTTTAATATTTATTTTTTAATTATTCTTTTGGTTATTGTTCCCTCTGCAGTCTGTATTTTAGCAAAATACATGGCCGTTTTTAAAGAACTCAAATCAATGGAATAATTGGTTTCACTGCCAAACTTCTTAGTAGCAACTACTTTCCCTTGTATATCATATACAATCACATTTTGAACCTCAACTTTTGGAGCCAAAATATTTAGCACATCTATAGCTGGGTTTGGATATACCACAATTTGATCAATTCCAAAATCGGAAGTATTCAATATTGCCTCTTCTTCGAATTGCAGTGTAAACCTATTGTCAAAAGTGCCTTTGGTACTTCTGAAAGTATAAGGCTCATCACTTAAATTAGTCACGATATCTAGATAGTTATCGATTAAATAAACGGTGACTCCTTCTAGATTTTCTCCATGAATATTTTTAATATCAATTTGATAATCTAAGGGGGCATCGATCAAGGTTGAGAATCCTAATAGTACCTTCATACCGCTTTCAAAGGCTTCTCTTGACTGTATGCCCAGTTCTTCACTCCCATCATCAAGATGTGAGTAGAGAGAGAGTACCGTTGCCAAACGACGACTATCATAGCCATTGTCAATCCCAGCGGTGGCCTCAGAAGTAAAACCAATTAAGGTAGTATTCTGCATTTCATAAGTTTCATTACTTATTGCAACCCAAATTCTATTTCTTCCATCGGGATCCATTCCACGCAATGTATTGTTATTATTGCTTCGGCGCATGGTATTAGTAAATGTGACCGTACCACTTGAAGTTGCTTTGATTCCAAACCCTTGTCCTGTGGAAATATATCCATTTGGCGTGGTTGATGTTCCAGGAAATTCACTAGCGGCTGGATTTCCTCCCATTAAATTATACATGGAAATGTCTTCCATGCTAAAATTCATAGACTGAGAACCAGGTAAGCTTGCACTTGGCGGTGTAAGATGTTCCCAGAAAAACACTTCACTAACCATACCGTGCGCATTTATAAAGTCGTCTGCAAAAATGGCCGATGCATACGGGTTTGCCAATACATTTGGGCTGTCATTTTTAGAGGTGTTATACGCTACATTAAAGCTAACATCTCCGTTGTTTAATGTTCCTTTATCATAGGTCATGTTATAGGTCTTGTTACCGTCTCCATAATTGAGTTGTGGACGTACCAAGTATCCCCTACCAGCGTCAATTGATCCCGTATATTGATTCCAAAATTTGCCGTTTTGAGTTTTATCATCTGCAAAGTTTTCTGCTCCGGGAAATAAGGCCGTCACATCCGGATGAGGAAAAAAGTTGGCTGTTGTGTGATCAAGTACTAAAAAGGCATCTTCAAATACATCATCACGAGTTTCATCACTCATCGGGCTTCCCATGATCATGAAGTCTCTTGGCGCCAACATGGGCGTAGTTATTTCCACATTTATCCTTCCATTATTTTCAACTATGGCATTGGAATCAGTTTGTAAGAAGGATCCTTCGTGTTCTATGGTTAAGGTTCCATTTACTGTCATTCCTCCATTGACACTCACATAATCACCAGCTCCAACGGTTAGTGTTTTTCCTGGGTTTACTTCTAAATAACAGGCATCAAAACTTCCGTAGGTGGCAGTGTCATAGTCATCTAATATAATTACTGTTGAATCTGTTGTAGGGGCACCATTGGTCCAAGCATTAGCCACAAACTTAGTTACGTCTGGATTGGCTACTCCTGCATTGTATGTATATGTAAATCTAATCTGAGCGGCATCAGGCGGATTTTCTTCATAGGTGTCCGCTCTTCTTTCTACGGAAGCGTTATTGGCATTTGCACCGGTTCTTTCGAAAACAAAAACCATGCTATTGCCAGGGGTCCAATCACATCGATTCACTACTTCTTGAAGTAAATCTTTAAGGTCATCTGTGGTAGTGTCAGCACCTCGTTCACCATTACTCCAATCATCTACAGTCCAAGTTACTGAAGTTGAAACTAAATCACGTGCTGAAACATTGGCCTCAGCATTACTTTCAAAAGGAGCCGCATCACCAGAATCTTCGATAGAAATTAGCATATTCATCGGATTTTGAGCATCACTTGCGTCCGACTTAAATCTAATATCTGCTGTTGTAATAGTTGCACCATTAGGAATTCCTAAGTTTTGAAAACGAAGTCCCACCACTTGCCATCCGCCATCATCAAAGAATTCAAGATCCGAACTGTCAAAATAAACCGTTCCATCACTCTCATCTTCTTCAACATCATCATTTCCATCGGCTATAAAGACGATTCCGTTTTCGGTAAAAGATCCTACATTTATATTTATAGTAGCGGTATCTGTTTGTCCATTTACATTAGTAGCTATGGCCTCCACAGTGTAGCTACCACTTGCATAATTATCTGTATAGGAATAAGGGCTTGTTGTATCTGAAGACTGGAAAACACCATCAATATAGAAATCTACTTTAGTAATTCCACCTCCCGCATCAATAACATCGACATCCAATGACAAACCAGTACCATTGGAATAGTCATTAAACTCACCATCGGCAAAAGCAATACTTGGCGGTGTTGGTATATCAGAATGATTAATAATAACAACATCACCATTTGAGGGATTCCAAACATTTAAATTAGCAGGTAAGGTAAAGGGATCTGTATTTGATACCTCTCCTACCGAAGATTCATTATCAAAAAGAATTGTACGTAATTCTATTTTAGTTTCTTCAACAAAGATTAATTTGAATTGATTAAAACTTCCTGAATCTCTGGTCCAAGATTTATCATCGTCGTTTGTACGGGTTGGGGCTCCCCAACATCCTTCTCCAGCATAAACGGTCCCATTAGTATCGTTTCGTATAAAACCTTCATCATTTCCTGCCCCAGATGACGGCTGTAATGGCCATGTCGTCTTTACCAGGTGAGAATCACAATCAACCACCAAACGAACACCTTTATTATAAAACAGTTCTGCCCAGGCTTGATAATGAGCTTCTCCTTCCGATTTGCTTGTGGTATGAGGTCTCATGGGTTTATGGTACTGCACGGTTCTCCAAACCGCATCTAAATTGTTTGACAGGTCATTGTCCAACCATGTTAATTGATTCCCAGAAACCGAAATATTTGTGTTCAACGTATAAGCTCTTACCATATCATCTCCAAATGTGATTGCAAAATAAGAATCACTAGTAGGTGTATCGAAGAGTTCATATATCACAGTAGATCCTTCGTGATTTCCCACAGTAGGGACTATAGGAAACATCCTTCCATCACTAGCAATAGTAGACTGCCAGTCGTCAAGCCAATCTTGCCACTCACCAGAGCTATCTCCATCTGTCATATCACCACCAAAAAGTACGGCATGAGGTTTTAGTTTTGCCACTAATCTATTTGCATTTCGACGTATTGATGGGTTGTTTCTGGAATCACCTCCAGCAATAAAAGACAATCTGCTTAAATCGTCTGGGGCCGTTCTAAACCAAAACCTTTGACTATTACCTTGACTATCATTTATTACGAAATAATAATTCGTATCTGGAGTTAAACCCGTTAGTCTGGCAAATCTATTCGCCATACCTCTAGAGGTGACCGATCTATCTACCGTTTTAGAATTTGGATACGATAAGTGGTTTGTACCAAAATCTGTTGTGCCATAATAGACTACAGGATTTGATCCAGACGATTGATTCCATCCAATGGTCATAGTTGTTGCTGGGTCTGTTGTAAGTATAAGCCTGTACTTGTCGTTATTGGCATAACCTACAATACTTACAAGCAACCATACTAGAATAAATACTTTTCTCATGTTTTAGTTATTTAGGGCATTAGTAACATTAACTTTTGTTCTGGGGATCAATTGCTTGCGATGCAAATAAAACACTAGCAACGGAATTAATCCGTGGGGTAATCTATATACTACTTGATACAATGATTGATGAAAAGAGGAAGCGACAAAATCAAAATTTATTGTTGAAGCTATTCGTGCAAACGCAGTCAACATTCCCCATACAAAAGCGTACATTAAAAAGTAACTAGCTAATTTGGGGATAAAAATAAGAATTGACAACACTATGTCTAGTGCTCCGGCAACGTTTAGTATAATAACCGCGGTATCTTCGGTTACTTTAAAAGACCTTATTGTCATATCTATAAAATGACCGGGGATGGGGTAATATCCCAATGCATAAAGGCCATGAGCAGTAAATGTAACTGCAATCAATATTTTTAAATATAGGGTAACATTTTTTAACGAAGTGCCTTTAACCGCAAGGAGTAGTACAAAAGGTACCCCAAATTGAATCGCATGTTCAAAAAACTGTCCGTAATGGTAAAACTTGTCTTTTGCAGCTAGTAAAGAAAGTATCACGAGTAAGTACGCTCCAATCAATATTGGAATCCTTGTGTATTTTCTGTTTTTGGCATTCAATAGTAGGACCGAAATGGCCGCAACAATATATATAAAGCCGTTAATTACAATACTTCTTTGAATCCATTTATCGACTTCCAAACTAGTGACGTAATCACTCCATGTAGTATTAAAAACACCTTCAATTAAAGGCCTCAATAGGCTTTCATCCCAAAGAATAGCTCTAAAAGGGGCATCAAAAAACAAGTAATGGTATGCCCTTCCTATAAATATTAGGAAGGCACATATTTTCAGTGCAAGTATGACCTTTTTATTTGAAAGCATCAACCGTTATTATTCTTGTATTATTTTTGAGATCCAGTATCGGTTACATTCCCTGAGGGTATGACCGTTTTAGATTCTGGATATAAATAACTTCCAACCATGGTTGGTTCTTTGTCAACCTCAGGAATGACTCTATACTTGTTCGCATATGGGTCTTTTCTAATTCCAGTAACCTGCCAGCTTATCTTCACATTGGGCACTTGTGATTTTATCACAAACTGATTCCCATCAATTTCTTTGGTTACCATAACCTTTGAAAAAGCTCCAATTGGAGTAAATTGATACTGAAAATCTTTATTTAAGGCATCAAAATATGAAGGCATTTGGATAGTCGCCATGCCAGCATCATCTGTTGTAATGATTCCATCGTAGATATTCATCATATCTGGGCTTTCCACAAAACTATGATACAGGTATTTATTCTCTGGATCTACTGGGTGGTCTATTTTAAATGTTCCTCCAAGTTTTGATAATGTGCCATTAACAGTAAGGTTATTGGTGATACTGGTAGCTCGAACTCCACCGGGAGCACTTAAGTTCATAATATGGTCTGTTCCTAGGTAAAAGTCTATTTCACCTGTATCTTCTCCATGACCAATTTCCAATTCGTTTTCTACGTTTTTATGTCTAAAAAAGCCCTTTTGAGTAGGACCCGCCCAAAGTTCAAAGGCTTGGTGCACTGTACTAGCTATAGAGCCATTATCATTGTCAATTCGCATGACGGCATTTTCAGTTCTATCGTCCAGAATTATATGCAGGAGATCTTCTCCGGGGGGGGGTGGATCATCTTCTCCCCCAATAGTAACATTACCCGTAGTCACATCGATGGCCATTGCCTTGTCTTCTTCGCTGGGGTTATCTCCCACATACCATTCAGAACCTGCGGCGACGGGGTCATTATCCACACTCAAGTACCATGTATTTCGAGTAGGTCTTATGTAGATGTTTTCTCCTTGGTTATCAGATCTAATAGCACCTCCTCCGGTTTCCATATCCCCATTTACATCTACCCGTTCTGAAGGGGTATCTGTCCCTATTCCCAAATAGCTTTCTCCAGTCATCGTATTATAGGTGAGTCGCATTCTTTCTATGCCATGTGTTCTGAAAATATAATCTTGATCATCAATGGTGCCTAGAAAGTCACTAGTAATATCGGTACCTGCATTTCCAAGAATTTGCCAGTCATCTCCACTAGCTACGTTAGACCCAATCAAAATCCAATCATCTCCATCCCAATAATAAAATCCCTTTCCCGTAGTTGTGTTTGTGTTATATACCAAAAGGCTTTCTTCGCCCGTCCCAGAAACAGTTATCGGGGCAATTGTACTTAAATCGGCAATAGAAACCCTAGGGATTAAAACCCCTTTTGTACTGCTCTCTGTGTCAACCACAGAACCATCTCCTGGTGAATTAGTTCCAATTCCTACTTGAGCTTGCAGGTTCATGCAACAAATGAGGGTGGCAAGCAGCCCTAAAACTTGAAGACGCGATGTAAACACAGAACCCCTCATCTTATTGTTTCTTTTTTCCATAATTGATCCCTTTTTCCTTTCCTACATTATATGCTTCTGGGTGCAAATATTTTCCTTTGGCTGCAGGTTCTTTCTCTACTTCAGGAATTACGCGATTTTCATTTGCATATGGATCTTGTCTTACACCAGTAACTTGCCAACTCACCTTTACGTTGGGCTCTTCAGACATTATAACAAACTTATTGTCTGCAACTTCTTTATACACCATAACTTCCGAAAATGAGTTTAGGGCAGACAATTGATATTTAAAGTCTTTGTTTAATGCTTCAAAATACTCAGGTAGTTCAACCGTCGCTATTCCATTGACATCTGTAGTAATATTACCGTTATAAACATTTAACATATCTGGACTTTCCACAAAGCTGTGATAGAGGTACTTATTCTCTGGATCTAACGGATGGTCAATTTTGAAAGTTCCCCCTCCCTTAGTAATATTACCAACGATATCTAAGTCACCAAAAATAGTTACATCACCAGCATCAAAGTTCATAATTCTAATGGTCCCTAAGTAAAAATCAACCTCTCCTCCGTTGGTAGCATGACCAATTTCAAGCTCGTTGTCGTCGTTATCATGTCTAAAAAAGGCCATTTGGGAGCTTCCATCCCACAATTCAACAGCTGTAAAGCCATCACTGTGGGTATTGTCTATTCTAACCGCTGTGGTTTCTGATTGATCCTTTGTAATGTGAACAATATCTTGAGGTTCGTCATCATCTGCTCCAATAGAAACATAATAATCATCTGATGAAATTCTGAAAGGTGCCTCATCTGCTAAATTGGAAAGACCAATAAAAAAATCAGAAGCATCATTAGAGGCATCATTTACAACACCAACAAACCAAGAGTTGCTTTGAGCGCGCATCTTGATGGTCTCTGCAGGGCCGTCCCAATCATCAAAATCTCCTCCAATATCTAAATCACCATTTACATCCAATATCTCTGAGGGTGTTGTAGTTCCAACTCCCAAAAACCCTTCACCAGGACTTCCACCTTCATCGGTGGTAAGGCGCATACGTTCGGTATTATTGGTTCTAAATGCAAATCCATTAGCATCTGTTGTTCCAATAAAGTTTCCTGCTGGTGTGGTTCCTGTATTTCCTGTAGTCGTCCAGTCATCACTGGTCCCCTGAGCTAGTAAAACCCAGCGTGAACCATCCCAATAATAAAATCCTTTACCCGTGGATGTATTGGTATTATAAACCAATAAACTCTCTTCTGCCGCAGTAGTGGGTACTACCGGGGCTATAGTGGCTAAATCCAGAATATTTACTCGTGGGATCAATAATCCCTTAGTTGAGCTTTCTATATCTAACATGGCTCCATCTCCTGGCGAAACGGTGTTTATGCCTACTTGTGCTACTAAAACGGGGCTCAGTAATAATAAGGCATATAGACATAAATGTTGTAAGAATGCGGGATACTTTCTTTTCATCATAGCGGGTTTTTAGGACTTGGCAACTACAATAATATGAAATTATTCGCTAAACTGTTGCAAAAAATGGATAAACGAACCCTTTTTCGTGAAAATACGCGTTTACACGTACTTTTTTCCAAAACTTGAGTTGCAATAGATTGGTGTTCAATTAAATAACACTTGAACTCTAAAAATAAACACATACAAAAGGAAACGATCGATATTTGCCAGCTATATTTAGTCAAACCACTACCAATCGCTTAAACAACGATGGTAGTTCCGCATGCTGAAGAACAATTGTCGTTTGTGTTCTTAGTAGGACAGGGTCCACATGTATTCGCTTGATTTCCTGTTGGCAGGCAAGCAGCGGCGTTATTGGTTGGATAAATCGTACCACCACCATCCATCACGGATAACTGTAATTTGCTAATTACGTTCTTCTTTAAGGCTAAATTCTTAAGTTTCTTTTTCATAATTATATGTTTTTTTGATGTTCTATAATCAATACGTATACGAGGAGACGTGCTGTGTATTTCAAACATAATCTGATTTTTTAAGCAAAAAATGAGATGGCACCTTAATTTATCCAAAATGAGGCGTGACTAGTCACCTTTTACGTAAGAATGTTCACAGATAGGTGATTATTCATGTTCCATGGAATCAAATAGTACCAAATAAAGCACATCGTTATAAGGTTTATTGGCCGTAAAGTGATTTCTGTTATAAATACATTGGAGAGCGCAGTGGAAAATACCCACGAATTTTCATGAGGAAAATTTCAGATGTTTTACTGTAAGTTTTTTGCCAGTTTTCTACTATAATTATATAAATTCGAAGAAGGTAGTTAATGGATTTGTTGTATTTTTGTAACGTTTTATTTAAAAATAGTCTTCTATAATTCCTATGATGGATAGATATTCTTTTCTCAATGCGGTTCACCCTTCTTTTATCGCAGAACTATATGAAAAATATTTGCAATATCCAGACGGTGTGGAGCCAAGCTGGAGAGCTTTTTTCCAGGGTTTTGATTTTGGGATCGAAAATGGCTCTTTAGAGGCATTAGGCATTGATCCAAAGAATCAAGAGATTCCCGAAACCGTCCAAAAAGAATTTCAAGTCATAAAATTGATTGAGGGCTATCGTACCCGTGGCCATTTATTTACTAGAACCAATCCCGTACGAGAGCGAAGAAAGTACGAACCAAGCTTGGATATTGAAAACTTTGGATTGTCCAAAGATGATTTAATGACCACCTTTAGAGCTGGAGAAATGCTGGGTATCGGAGAAACCACTCTGGCGACAATTCTTCAACATTTACAAAACATTTATTGCGATTCTATTGGAATTGAATACATGTACATTCGGAAACCCGAAGAAATTCAATGGATCCAAAATAAGCTGAATATCAACGAAAATCAGCCTTCTTTTTCGCCTGAAAAGAAAAAACATATTCTTAAAAAACTGAATGAAGCTGTTTCTTTTGAGACTTTTTTGCACACTAAATATGTAGGGCAAAAGCGATTTTCTCTTGAAGGTGGCGAAAGCTTGATTCCAGCATTGGATGCATTGGTTGAAGGTGCTGCGGAGAAAGGCGTGGAAGAATTCGTAATGGGAATGGCCCACCGAGGACGTTTGAGTACCCTTACCAATATTTTTGGAAAAAGCGCTAAAGATATATTTAGTGAATTTGATGGCAAAGATTATGTCCAAGATGAAGGTTTCGACGGAGATGTAAAGTATCACCTAGGTTGGACCTCAAAACGGAAAACAGCCACAGGAAAAGTAATAAATCTGAATATTGCACCCAACCCGTCTCACCTTGAGACCGTAGGTGCGGTGGTTCAAGGTATCGCTAGAGCCAAGCAGGACAGACATCATAAGGACAATATTGAGAAAGTACTTCCCATAGTAGTTCACGGTGATGCTGCCATTGCAGGACAAGGTTTGGTGTATGAAGTGGTGCAAATGGCGCAATTGGATGGATATAAAACTGGAGGCACTATTCATATTGTGGTAAATAATCAAATTGGATTTACCACAAACTACTTAGACGCTCGGTCTTCAACCTATTGTACGGATGTTGCCAAAGTAACCTTGTCACCAGTATTGCATGTAAATGCGGATGATGCCGAAGCCGTAGTTCTGGCAATGTTATTTGCCCTTGATTTTAGAATGGAGTTTGGCAGGGATGTGTTTATTGATTTGCTTGGATATAGAAAATATGGACATAACGAAGGAGATGAACCTCGATTTACACAACCAAAATTATACAAGGCGATAGCCAAGCATCGAAACCCTAGAGATATTTATGCCGAGAAGTTATTAGTTGAAGGCATTATTGAAGAGGGCACGGTAAAAAAATTAGAGCAAGAATATAAAAATACATTGGAAGAAGATCTGGAAGATTCCAGAAAAGAAGATAAGACAGAGATTACCGCTATTATGAAGAACGAATGGGAGGGGTTCCAATATGCCCAACCAGATAGTATGATTCAAGCAGTGGATACTACTTTTAATATGGCAGACCTTACCCAAATTGCTGAGGTCATTACGAAACTTCCAGAGGATAAAAAATTCTTGCGAAAAATATCTAGACTCATAGAAGCCCGACACAAGATGTTTTTTGAAGAAAACAGCCTCGATTGGGCAATGGCAGAATTGCTCGCCTACGGTTCTTTGCTAAAAGAAGGGTATGATGTGAGAATGACCGGACAAGATGTAGAAAGGGGTACGTTTTCACACAGGCATGCGGTGGTTAAAGTCGAGGATAGTGAAGAAGAAGTAGTACTACTCAATCAATTGAATAAAGAACAAGGAGATTTTTATATATACAACTCATTGCTTTCAGAATATGGCGTGGTTGGTTTTGACTATGGGTATGCGATGGCAAGTCCAAAGACACTTACTATCTGGGAAGCTCAATTTGGAGATTTTAGTAACGGTGCCCAGATCATGATCGATCAATATATCTCTGTTTCTGAAGATAAATGGAAACTTCAAAACGGATTGGTGATGCTGTTACCGCATGGTTATGAAGGCCAAGGGGCAGAACATTCTTCGGGAAGAATGGAACGGTATCTCCAACTATGCGCTGTAGACAATATGTTTGTGGCAGATTGTACAACACCGGCTAATATGTTTCATTTGTTACGGCGTCAAATGAAAGTACCGTATCGAAAGCCACTTATTGTTTTCACTCCTAAAAGTCTATTGCGCCATCCAATGGCGGTCTCTACCAAAGAAGAATTTTCCGAAGGTAGTTTCCAGATGATTATTGATGATGCGCACGTTACCCCATCTAAAGTAACATCTTTAGTGTTTGTTACCGGAAAGTTTTACTATGATCTGTTGGACAAAAGAAAAGAGTTGAAACGAGACGATGTTGCCTTGGTACGAGTGGAGCAGTTATTCCCGTTGCCAATTTCAACAATGAAAACCATTATTAAAAAATACAAAAACGCCAAGGATATCGTTTGGGCACAAGAAGAACCTAAGAATATGGGAGCTTATTCTCATGTTATGATGCACTTTGACGAGGCTAGAAGTTTTAGAGTTTGTAGTCGAAAAATGTATGCGGCCCCGGCCTCTGGAAGTGCAATACGTTCCAGACGTCGTCACGATAAAGTAATAAATAGTGTTTTTGAAGATTCTAAATCATAAGCTTTATATACAATCAATCCTTTAAAGGAAAAAAGAAATAGTATGGCATTAGAAATGAAAGTCCCTTCACCAGGGGAATCTATTACCGAAGTTGAGATAGCCCAGTGGCTTGTTGCCGATGGGGATTATGTTGAAAAAGATCAGGCAATTGCCGAAGTCGATAGTGACAAAGCAACCCTAGAACTTCCTGCCGAAGCAGCCGGAATTATAACGCTAAAGGCCGAAGAAGGTGATGTCATTGCCGTGGGTGCTGTGGTTTGTCTTATCGATACCGAAGCGACACCACCAGAAGGTGGAGCTAAGCAAGAAGTCCCTTCCGAAGAAAAGGCAACTCCAAAACCAATCAAAGAGGAAAAAGCTCCAGCCAAGAAATCATATGCCACAGGAACACCGTCTCCAGCGGCTAAAAAGATTTTGGATGAAAAAGGAATTGATGCGGGTAGTGTTTCAGGTACTGGTAGAGATGGACGTATTACAAAAGAAGATGCTGTAGCGGCAACTCCTTCCATGGGAACTCCAGGAGCAGGTAATCGTGGATCAGAAAGAAAGAAACTTTCCATGTTGCGTAGAAAGGTAGCTGAGAGATTGGTGTCTGCCAAAAATGAAACGGCCATGCTTACCACGTTTAATGAAGTGGATATGACGGCGATTTATGATCTTAGAAAGCAGTATAAAGAGCAATTTAAAGCAAAACATGGTGTAAGCTTAGGATTCATGTCGTTTTTTACATTGGCTGTGGTTAGAGCGTTAGAGCTATATCCAGATGTAAACTCTATGATAGATGGAGATTATCAAATAAAATATGATTTTAAAGATATTTCAATTGCAGTTTCGGGACCTAAAGGACTTATGGTTCCTGTAATTAGAAATGCAGAGAACCTTACCTTTAGAGGTGTTGAAACCGAAGTGAAAAGGTTAGCACTTCGTGCTAGAGATGGTCAAATTACAGTGGATGAAATGACCGGCGGTACTTTTACTATTTCTAATGGAGGCGTATTTGGCAGCATGTTATCTACCCCTATCATAAATCCACCACAATCAGGAATTCTTGGGATGCACAATGTGGTTCAAAGACCTATTGTGCGAGAAGGGGAAATTGTAATCGCACCCGTAATGTTTGTGGCTTTATCCTATGATCATAGGATTATAGATGGAAGAGAGTCGGTTGGATTCTTAGTAGCTGTTAAAGAAGCCTTAGAAAACCCTGTTGAACTTTTAATGAACAATGACTTGAAGAAATCACTGGAATTATAGTAGTTTCAATAAGATACCATTAAAAAGCCCGACCAATTGGTCGGGCTTTTTGTTTGATTAATTAGTTGAAAATGATAATTAACTTAAACGTACTTATATTGATACAAAATAACTTACTACGTTAAGGAGAACAACACTTATTACAGAGATTACCATAAGCGTAAACATCACTTTGTTCGCTCTTCGTTTCTTGACACCACTCTCTTTAAATGCTATTGTGTTTTCCATAGTATAAATGTCTATATATAAAATGAAAATTGAAATACGTGTTAACACGTATTTTGCGAAAACCTAAAGAAGTTTGTCGTGTTGTTCTTTTGCCCAAATCAAAAGGCTATTCGTCTTAGGCTCAAGGCTTAACTTGGTGATAATGTTACTGCGATGCTTTTCAACAGTACGATAGGATATAAAAAGAAGCGAGGCAATTTCCTTATTGGTTTTGTCCCTAGCAATCAATTTAAGAATCTTTCTTTCGGAAGGTGTCAAAGTGCTCAGGGCGTCATTGTCCATTGAATTTTTTCCTAGAAGGTCTTTTATTCTAGGGCTAAAATAAGGTTCTCCACCAGTCACGGTTTTGATACAGTTTTCAATTTCTTCCAAAGCAAACTCCTTTAGAATATACCCAAAGATATTAAGTTCCTGTGCTTGTTGATAGAGGTCTTTCTCTTTATGAAGCGTGATAAGTACGATCTTGGTGGTGATGTTATTGGTTTTGCATTTTTTGGCAATTTCCAAGCCAGACATATAGGGCATTTGAATATCCAAGATAGCAATGTCAGGGGTTTGTTGTGTAATTAGATTGTAGGCTTCGCGCCCATTGGCGCCACTACCAATAAGGTTATATTTCTTTTCCAATAAAAAGTCGTTAAGTCCTTTTAAGAGTAGCGGGTGGTCATCTGCGGTGATTATTGAATGCTGTTTCATCATGCTAGGGGAAATTGAAATTCAAGCACCGTACCGTTGTTCTTTTTTGATTGTATTTTCATTTGCCCATTGAGAAATTTTGTGCGTTCCAAAAGTGTTTTTAATCCAAGCGATTTTACATTTTGATATTGTTCTGAAAAATCAAAGCCAACACCATTGTCCCGTATAGAGATTACAATACCGCTTGCAATATTTTTAATAGAGACCTTACCCGCTTCCGCTTTGGCATGTTTCAATACATTACTTAAACTTTCCTGTACAATGCGATAAATGTTCACCTCTTGCTCAGGACTAAATAGGTTATCGATATTATCTATTTCAGAAGAAATAAATAAAGTGGTGTTTTCGTCAATTTGATTTATAGTATGTTCAATAGCTCGGGTAATTCCCATTTCCTGAAGTTGAAACGGATGTAAGTCTCTTGAGATTGTCCTTACCTCTTCTATTGTTGTATCTACCATTTTCTTCGTTTCATCATCTTGGGTTGTAATAAGCCTATTTTTAATAACCAATAATCGCTGCCCTAAACCATCATGCAGGTCTTTTGATATGCGTTTGCGTTCTTCCTCTTGTGAGACTAGCAGTTCTTGACTAAACTTTTCTTGCAAGATTTTGTTATTCTTTAGGTGCCTTTGATTTCTAAATAATAATACAATACCAAAAACCAAGACCAAAGCTATTATTGTAAAGATGATGAGTTTTTTGAAACCTTCGTTGTCTTTTTCCAATAATTGAATACTTGTGTTTTTTTCTACCAGCTCTTTTTCCTTTTTCTCGGTTTCGTAAAGTGTTTGATAATAGGCGAGAGAATTAGCTGTACTCCGGTTGTATATAGAATCTTTTATACGAGCTGAGCTATTTTTGTTCTCAAGACTGCTTTTATAGTCGCCCTGTGCCTCGTATAGTTTTGCTAAGAATTCATGAGAATCAATGATTTCATCCTCGTAATTCAATGCCTGAACATTCTTTAGCTGCTGCAAAGCAAACCCTAGTGATATATCGTATTCACCTCGTGCAAAATGGTAGGCCGCATAGGCCCCGTTGTATTGCGACTCATTTAGTAGGTCTTCTTTGGTGTCGTTATATCCGCTTTCTAAGTTTTCAAGTTGTTTTTCGGCATTTTCCAGATCATTTATTTCGCTATAATGTTCTACCAAACGAGCGTATACATACATGAAATTGGAAATATCAACCTTAGAACTATTTAATTTATTCATTAAACTAGCTGCGTTAAGCAGATATTCAAGATGCTTTGATTCATTGCCCACCTTTTTATAATCTAATGCTTGATTATAATATTCGGTGATGAGGTGATTGTCTAGTTCCAGTTCTTTAATTTTGGCAATGTTTTTTTCACGTTCTGACATGGCTTTTTCAAGGAACCCATTCATACTATACATAACCGTAATTCCCTGTTGTGCATAGAACATGTATTCGTAATCTTTTAGCGCTTCAAAATATTCATAGGCTTTGCGATAGTTTTCACCAGCAGGGGCAAATTGACTTAAGTTTGAATATGCTTGGCCGCTAAATAAATAGGCATCGGCGATATAGACAGAGTCATTTTGTGAGAAGTTTTGAATGGCATTGGCATAATCTATAACGGCTTGATTGAGATCCAATCTATAATTGGCCCCTCCTCGTTTAAGGTGAAGATTACCTAGCAAAAAACTGTCCTTTATTTTTTCTTTATTGGCGAGTAATTCGTCTATGATAGAAATGGTTCTTCTAGGTTCATTTTTCACAGAAGAAAGTGTATATCCAACTTTTATAGCTTTTTTGGCGGCGAGTTCAAAACTATCTATTGTTTTTGCCAAATCGATGTATGTAATCGCTGCAGCCGTGAAAGTATCATCGTCCTTTTTATGGGTTTTAGACATTACTGAATCCAACGCCACCAGTCTGACAATAGGATCTTGGGCCGTATCTGCGACCGAAGCATAATAAGAAACATCCTGAGAAACTCCTTTAAATGGAGATAGAATGAGCGCAAAAAGCACTACCAATAGCGTCTTATCCATGTATTAAGTATTGTTGGGAATATTTAAATGTAGTAAAAAAAGTTAAGTTATTACTTAAGGTATAATGTATTCCTGCCGTAGTCAATAACCGCGCGCAACTTCTTAAGTAGATCGGCGCCAATAATACCTTGTACAGGCGGTTCTTCTACTTGGGAGAGCGCTTCATTTACATGGCCAAGGTCAAACAACACAAAGTCAACTTTTGAAAGGCTTTTACTTCCAATAGACAGCGTATTTTTTCGAGCTAATTTGGTTTGCATATTAATAGCCCCAGCTCCAGCGGCTTTAACATCACTTTTTTCATCGTTTAGATTAAAACGGACGGCGCAATCAAGATCGATACAACTATTGGAAGCCCCTGTATCTAAAATGAAGCTTCCTCGTATACCATTAATCTTCAAAGAAAGTTTATAATGACCCGTGTTCAATGTTTGTAAGGGGATTCTATGGAAGTCATGTGACTCTAGTAATTCTCTTAAAAGTATCACGCTTTTTTTTTGTAAAGATAGGTAACAAAATAGTTAGATTTGCAGGGATGTTAACAGATACACATACCCATTTATATAGCGAGGCTTTTTCTGAAGATCAGGATGAGATGATACAACGAGCCATGGAGGTAGGGGTGCAACGGTTTTTTATTCCAGCTATTGACTCTACCTATATCAATGCCATGTATGCACTGGAAGAAAAGTTTTCAGAGCACGTTTTTCTAATGATGGGCCTACATCCAACTTCGGTGAAAGAGAACTATGAAGACGAGTTAGCCATAGTCGAGACAGCTTTTAAAGAACGAAGTTTTGTTGCCGTTGGAGAAATAGGAATTGACCTATATTGGGACAAAACAACCTTAGATATTCAGAAGATTGTTTTTAAAAGGCAGATACAATTAGCAAAAAAGTACAAATTGCCTATTGTAATTCACTGTAGAGAGGCGTTCGATGAGATATTTGAGGTGCTTGAAACAGAAAGAGGTGAAGATCTATTTGGGATTTTCCACTGTTTTACCGGAACCATTGAGCAAGCACGACGAGCTATTTCGTTCAACATGAAATTAGGTATAGGAGGAGTGGTGACATTTAAGAATGGAAAAATAAACACCTTTTTAAATCAAGTCGATATTTGTCATATTGTATTAGAAACCGATTCGCCTTATCTTTCACCCGTACCGTATAGAGGAAAACGAAACGAAAGTAGCTACCTTGCTTTGATTGGCGAAAAAGTAGCCGAGGTGTATGATATGTCTATCGAAGAGGTCGCTCGTATCACAACACAAAACTCAGTAGACGTATTTGGAGTATAAACAAATTTGTAACTATTCTGATCCTAAACTATGAATTCGAAATCCAACATTCTACTTATATATACAGGAGGAACCATTGGAATGATCAAAGATTTTGAGACGGGAGCCCTCCGTAACTTTAATTTTGACGATCTGCTCAAGCACATTCCTGAACTAAAACTACTAGATTGTGATATTGCAACCCGGAGTTTCAAGGAACCCATAGATAGCTCCAATATGAACCCCGCCTACTGGGCGGACATTGCAATCATGATCGAAGAGGATTATGATAATTATGACGGTTTCGTGGTATTGCACGGAAGCGACACCATGTCTTATACTGCCTCTGCGCTTAGTTTTATGCTGGAAAATCTAAATAAACCAGTCATATTTACAGGTTCGCAATTGCCTATAGGCGATTTTAGAACAGATGCCAAGGAGAATCTTATAACCTCAATTCAGATAGCGGCGTTGCAAGGAAAAGGACATCCAGCCATTGCAGAAGTGTGTTTGTATTTTGAATACAAATTGTATCGGGCCAATAGAACAACCAAAATAAATGCGGAGCACTTTGAAGCCTTTGCGTCCTTAAATTACCCGGCCCTTGCCGAAAGCGGGGTGCACTTGGTCATAAATGAGCATGCCTTGTTACCACCAAACAAACAAAAGAAGCTTAGGGTGGTGAAAGTGATGGAGTCTAACATTGCACTTATAAAGATGTTTCCTGGGATTAATCAAGCGACGATTTCGCATCTCTTTGCGCATCCTAATATAAAAGGATTGGTCCTGGAGACCTACGGAAGTGGTAATGTGACCAACGAACCTTGGTTTATTGAAGCGCTTGGTACATTATTAAAAAAGGGAATTCCTGTGATAAACGTAACCCAATGTTCTGGAGGAAGTGTCTCTATGGGGGATTATGAAACCAGTATTGCGTTAAAAGACTTGGGTGTTATCTCTGGAAAAGATATTACAACAGAAGCAGCGCTTGCCAAATTGATGTACTTATTAGGGCAAGGAATTTCATTAAATAGCTTTAAAACCATTTTTGAAACCCCTTTGCGAGGTGAAATGCAATAAATAAACGTGCTACTATTTCATCGAGCCTGTTTTTTTTCGATATTTGCACCCCATTATTAGGGATACCTATATAAGGTAATAGAGAGGTGGCCGAGTGGTCGAAGGCGCACGCCTGGAAAGTGTGTATACGCCAAAAGCGTATCGAGGGTTCGAATCCCTTCCTCTCTGCAACAAAAAAAGCCCGAAGAAAAATGTCCAAGTTTACTTGAGTATTTTTCTTCGGGCTTTTTTATAAATCGCTTTTTGCGATTTGCGTTGACAGCCTCTCCATTGGGATCACGCGGTAGCGCAGTGGAGGTGTAATCCTGTCCAAACTTGTTTGAGCATTTTTACAACCCACCCTCCAAGTCATAGAAAACGAATGGGGTAAACAACCTAAAACATCGGTGAAAATAGCTCTTTACACCAACACAGGGGTATATTTATCGGCAGTTACCTTTTCGTTTGTTCTGAGTCTTTGCAAATACAAATATTTTTATATCTTGCACGTTCACTCGCTTCCTACAGTCATATGTAGGTTACGGGCGAATGAAAAAATTGATATGAAATTGAGATAAAAGGACGATAAAAAAGTCCTTTTTCCACCTAAAGAAAACAAGGAAAATTTTTAATATCCCCGTAAAATAGCACTTCAAGTAACAGTTGCCATTGTTGAAATGGAGATGCTGTTGTAGCTATTGGGACTATTTAACGATAATTTATAGATTAACTAAATTATTTTATATATTTAAACCTTTAACTAAAAACAAACTTTAAGTCGATAGCAATGAAAAAATTACTTTCTATTATGGCAATTGCCGCATTGGTTTCTGTAGGCACATTTAATGCAAATGCACAGACGATGCCAACGAGTGCGCAATCATTAGTAACAGCAACAACTGTAACAATTATTCAGGATGAAGACGGAGCTTCCGAAGAAGAGTCTCAAGGTTTTCACCAAGAACTTAAACAGCGATTTATTGAGGGAGGTCCCGCTTTTATGGGAATTGTATTATTATGTTTAATTCTTGGATTAGCAATTGCTATTGAAAGAATTATATTTCTTAACCTTTCAACTACAAATACTAAAAAGTTAGCTGAAAATGTAGAAGACGCACTTAATAGTGGTGGTGTTGAAGCTGCAAAAGAAGTATGTAGAAATACAAAAGGTCCTGTAGCCTCTATCTATTATCAAGGTCTTGACAGAGCAAATGAAAGTCTTGATGCCGCCGAAAAAGCTGTAGTTTCTTACGGAGGAGTACAAATGGGACAATTAGAGAAAAACGTTTCTTGGATTTCATTGTTTATCGCTTTGGCTCCGATGCTTGGTTTCATGGGTACTGTAATTGGTATGATTCTTGCCTTTGATAAGATTGAAGCAGCGGGTGATATGAACCCATCTCTTGTAGCAGGAGGTATTAAAGTAGCACTTTTAACAACTGTATTCGGTTTGATCGTGGCTATTATACTTCAAATTTTCTACAATTATATTATCGCTAAGATTGACAGCATCGTTAATAACATGGAAGATGCATCCATCACATTGATTGATCTACTGTCCGACTATAAAGAGAAGAAGTAATCTAAAATATACCAAAGAATGGGTTTACATAAAATTTTAAAAATAGTAGCTGCAATTTTAGGAGTACTTGGAATTGTGTATGCAATTAGATTATGGTTTGCTGGTGAAGGAGCTTCAGAAGCAATGATTGGCCAGTATCTTATGATTGCATATGTAATTATGGGTATCGTTCTATTATTTGTAGTGATCTTTGTCCTTAAAGGCATAGCAGCCGGTGATATAAAGAAGACCTTGATTACTATAGGTGTCTTTGCGGCCATTGTTTTAATCTCTTACCTAATGGCGAATGGGGTTGAAACAGAGCTAAAAGATGGAAAAATGCTGTCTGCAAGTGGTTCAAAATGGATCGGGGCAGGATTATATGCCTTTTACTTCCTTGCCATTGTGGCAATTGGATCGATGATTTACAGTGGAATTAAAAAATTGGCAAACTAATGGCAAGAAGAGCAACACCCGAAGTTAATGCCGGGTCAATGGCGGACATTGCGTTCCTGTTGCTTATATTTTTCTTGGTGACTACCACCATTGAAAAAGATAAGGGAATTGCGCGACAATTGCCTCCTAAACAGGAAGAAGATGTGCCACCACCACCGCTTAAAGAAAAGAATATCTTTATTGTAAATGTTAATAAAGATAATCAGTTACTTGTAGAAGAGCAGTTGATGGATCTTGAAGACCTTAGGCAAGCAGCTATTGATTTCCTAGACAATGGAGGTGCTCCATCAGGAAGTCCAGAACATTGTAATTACTGTCAAGGGCCTAGAGACACTAGATCTTCAGACAACCCAAAGAAGGCGGTGATTTCTGTTCAAAATGATAGATTGACCTCCTATAAGACGTATATAAGCGTTCAGAATGAACTTGTGGCCGCTTATAATTTCCTTAGGAACCGAGAATCCACGCGTTTGTTTGGATGGAATTTCACCGAAGTTAAGAATGCTATTAACGAAGGAAATTATAACGGTAATGAGGATGCAGCTTGGGAACAACTAAAACAGATTCAAGAACTATTTCCTTTAAATCTTTCTGAGGCTGAGCCAAAGAAGAGAGGAGAATAAATCAAAGAGATTATGTCAAAGTTTAAAAAGAAAAAGGGAGGTGAAATTCCCGCGGTTAATACGGCATCTCTCCCAGATATTGTTTTTATGTTGCTATTCTTCTTTATGGTAGTTACGGTATTAAGAGACAGTAGTCTTATGGTTAAAAATACCCTTCCAAAAGGAGATCAGGTTGAGAAACTGAAAAAAGACCGCTCTATATTTATTTATGCTGGAAAACCAGGTCCAGGGTATGACAAATATGGAACAGAAGGAATTATTCAAATTGGAGATAAGATTACCAACATCGGTAATATTAAATTTGCCTTAGAAGGATTGAGACAAAAACTACTTCCCTCACTTAAAGATAAAGTGGTAGTAGCCCTAAAGGTAGACGGAGAGACCAATACTGGATTGGTATCTGATATTAAAGAGGAGTTGAGAGAGCTTAATATGGTAAAGATCATATACATCACAACACCAGGAACTGAACTTCAGAATTAATTTGAATACAATATAAGTTAAAAACGCCTTGAAATATTCAAGGCGTTTTTTTGTTTACATAGTATAGAAATTACGTTTATCTTTATCCTTTATATGTCTACAATGAGAAAATACTCCTTATGGCTCTTACTGTTGCTTACCTGCCTTTGTTACGGGCAAGAGGATAGTACAGAAAGTAACGAGGAAGGTGATTCAAAATATAGAGAAGATCAGTTTTATATTGGAGCTAGCTATAACTTAGTGGGTGATGTGCCCTCTGGATTTAGCCCAAGAGGCCTTTCGGGAGGAATACAATTAGGCTATTTACGTGACATGCCTATTAATGAAGATCGAACAATTGCTATTGCCGTTGGAGCTGGACTCACATACGACCAATATGGTGAAAATCTATTTATTGGAGCCGGAAGCACTGGCGAAACTGTCTTCACCATTCTTGACGAAAGTGAAGTGAACTTTGATAGTAATAGGTTAAGTACTGCCGCTGTAGAGCTACCGATAGAAATTAGATGGAGGAGTTCTACATCAACCTCCTATAAATTTTGGAGAGTATATGCTGGTTTTAGAGTGAGTTATGTGTATTGGCACAAAGCAACATTTAAGCAATCTGGCGGCAATGAATCTCTCACTAACATCCCAGAATTGGACAAAGTACAACTAGGGGCGTCCTTAAGTTTTGGATATAACACCGTTAACTTTTTTGCCTACTATGGAATAACCCCTCTTTTTAGTAATGCATCTACGGCAGATGGACAGAACGTAGGTTTTAATTCGGTGAAACTAGGCCTTATTTTTTATATACTATAACCAAAGATTTAGAAGAATTAACTGAGGAAGTACGCCTATCCCGAATCCTACAATAAGTTCGGGATACGTATGAGAATTAGTATGCAGTCTTGAGGAAGCTACCCATCCATTACATATAAAAAAGAAACTTATCCATAAGAGCATATTTACTTTAAAGTGAATACTCAAAGCAATAACAAACATGGTCACACCAGCAATCCCCATTTGATGTAAACTTATTTTAAACTTGAAGAAAACTAGCATGAGGGCGGTGATTCCTGAAAAGAGAATACCCACAAAAAAGTAATACATTTCAGGACTATCATAAGGACTATATACCATTTTTAAGATGAGCAAGAGTAGAAGACTCTGAATCATAAGTGGTATTTTACGCTCAGTAACATTACCCAAATGAATGGAATGAACAATCTTCAGGTTCTTTAACAGAAAAAAGCTAATAAGTGGTACCAATAGGGTTATAATGGCAATGGCAAATAACTTAGTCTGAATTAATTCTAGCTCAATAAAACGAGGAGTGATAACGTAATACAAAAGTGCACCCAGCAAAGGCATCAATAACGGGTGCAATAGGTAAGCTCCAATACGTAAAAAGTAATTCATCAAATTTCTTTTCGAAGCCGTGCAACAGGTAGGTCTAACTGTTCTCTGTACTTGGCAACCGTTCGGCGGGCAATAGGATATCCTTTTTCTTTTAGGATTTTGGCCAATTTATCATCGGTTAGCGGCTTTTTCTTGTCCTCTTCCCCAATGGTAATTTCTAGAATTTTTTTAATTTCTCGGGTAGAAACATCCTCTCCCTGATCGTTCTTCATAGATTCACTAAAGAACTCTTTGATTAGCTTGGTGCCATAAGGTGTATCAACGTATTTACTATTGGCTACTCTAGAAACAGTGGAAACGTCCATACCTATTTTGTCCGCAATATCTTTTAATATCATCGGTTTAAGTTTACGCTCATCTCCAGATAGAAAATAGGCTTCCTGATGATGCATAATTGAGTTCATGGTAACAAATAATGTTTGTTGACGTTGTTTAATGGCATCAATAAACCACTTTGCCGCGTCCAATTTTTGCTTAATAAAGAGTACCGCGTCTTTTTGCGACTTAGACTTGTCTTTGGACTCTTTGTAGCCCCTTAGCATGTTCGTATAATCACGGGAAACATGCATCTCTGGAGCATTTCTGCCATTAAGGGTGAGTTCCAGCTCACCATTCTGAATTCTAATAGCAAAATCGGGAACTACATGTTCCACCATGCGTGTATTGCCCGAATAAGTGCCTCCTGGCTTCGGATTTAAACCTTCTATCTCCTGTATGGCTTCTCTTAATTGATCTTCGGAAATATCAAATTTATGTAGTAACTTTTTGTAATGCTTCTTAGTAAAATGATCAAAGGTTTCTTCCAGAATTCGTATTGCCAGCGCAACAGAGGAGGTTGTGACTCGTCGCCTTAATTGAATTAACAAACACTCTTGAAGGTTTCTAGCTCCCACGCCAGCAGGGTCTAACTCTTGGACAATGCGCAGTATTTCCTCAATCTTTTCTTCGGTAGTAAATACATTTTGAGTAAAGGCCAAATCATCAACAATATCGGCTAGGTCTCTTCGTATATATCCGCTTTCATCAACACTACCCACTAGAAATAGCGCAATTTCCTCGCCTTCTTCATTAAGTCTGAAGGTGTTTAATTGCTGCATCAAATGCTGGTTGAACGATGTTCCGGATGCATATGGGGTTTGTTTTTCTTCGTCATCTGCGCTGTAGTTGTTTGCAGACAATTTGTAACTCGGAACTTCATCATCGCTTAAATAATCGTCTACGTTGATATCGGTCTCAATAACATCGGTGCCTTCAGCGAAATCTTCTTCATAGGTGTCATCCCCAAAATCTTCTTCATAGGTATCCTCATCTTTTCCACCTTCCAATGCCGGATTTTCTTCCAGTTCTTGTGATATTCTTTGCTCAAAAGCCTGTGTAGGCAATTGAATAAGTTTCATCAACTGGATTTGCTGAGGTGAAAGCTTTTGTGATAATTTAAAATTTAACTGTTGCTTAAGCATAAATACCTTACTTATTCATAAAGTTAAACAAAACAATCTACTTAATATGGCAAGTAGATTGTTTTATGAAAAGCTTGTGATGTTTCATTAAAACTCAGCGTTTCCTGGGGTTCTAGGATAAGGAATTACATCTCTAATGTTCCCCATGCCTGTAACAAATTGTACCATTCGTTCAAACCCTAGTCCAAAACCACTATGAACAGCGGTTCCAAATTTCCTAAGCTCTAAATACCACCATAATTCTTTCTCATCAATACCCATGTCTTGAATTTTCTGAAGCAAAACATCGTACCGTTCTTCACGCTGAGAACCGCCAACAATTTCTCCAATTCCTGGGAAAAGAACATCCATAGCTCTTACTGTTTTTCCGTCTTCATTTAGGCGCATATAGAACGCTTTAATGGTAGCTGGATAATCAAATAAGATAACGGGACATTTAAAGTGTTTTTCTACCAAATAACGCTCATGCTCACTTTGTAGATCGGCACCCCATTCATCTATGAGATATTTAAATTTCTTTTTCTGATTTGGCTTAGAGCGTCTCAATATTTCAATAGCTTCTGTATAGGAGACACGCTTAAAATTATTGTCTAATACAAACCGAATCTTTTCGCGTAACGCCATTTCACTGCGTTCTGCTTGAGGTTTACTCTTTTCTTCCTGTAGCAATCTGTTTTCAAGGAATTCAAGATCGTCTACACAGTTCTCAAGCGCATATTTTAAAATATACTTTATGAAATCCTCTGCGAGATCCATACTGCCATCCAGATCACAAAAAGCAACCTCGGGTTCTATCATCCAAAATTCTGCTAAATGTCGAGAAGTGTTAGAGTTTTCTGCTCTAAAGGTTGGTCCAAATGTATATACTTTGCCTAAGCCCATAGCATAGGTCTCTGCCTCCAGTTGACCACTTACTGTAAGGTTGGTTTCTTTCTCAAAAAAATCTTCTTTATAATTAACCTGACCCTCTTCGGTTAACGGAGGGTTTTTGGCATCTAGACCAGTAACACGAAACATTTCACCAGCTCCTTCGGCATCACTGCCCGTTATGATAGGGGCGTGCATATAATAGAAACCCTTTTTGTGAAAATATTCATGAATGGCAAAAGACAACTTAGATCGGGTTCGCATTACAGCGCCAAAGGTGTTTGTTCGAACACGCAAATGGGCCTGTTCACGCAATTTTTCTAAGGTATGACGTTTCGGTGATAGTATGGTCAATTTTACTTCTTCTGGATCTGCCTCACCAAGAATTTCAATTTTTGAAACTTGCATTTCAACCGTTTGCCCTTGCCCTTGACTTTCCACAATTGCACCGGTCACATGTATAGCGGCGCCCACCGTGATTTTCTTCAGAAGATTTTCCTCAAAATTTTCAAAATCAACAACACATTGAAGGTTTTTAATAGTACTACCATCGTTTACTGCAATAAAACGATTACTTCTAAAAGAGCGCACCCAACCACTAACCCCAATCTCATGTAATGAGGGGTCGCTTTGTAGTACGTCAATAACTTCTTTTCGCATGGTTCAAATTTTTGAGGGGGTAAAGATACTTTTTACTGAGAAAAAGACCAACATTCCTGTTACTTATCCTCAGAACTATCCACCTCTTTGTCAATGATAATACCAAGAGCTGGTTTCTTAAGGGTCTTTTTATTGGCAATGCTGCGTTCTAATGACAATAATAGCGAAGGTAATAAGAGTAAGTTAGCAAGCATAGCAAATAACAATGTTGCTGAAACTAAAGCGCCTAAAGCCTGAGTACCACCAAAACTTGAAATAATAAACATTGAAAATCCAAAGAATAGAACAATGGAGGTATAGAACATACTTACGCCCGTTTCACGCAGCGCTGCATAGACCGATTTTTTGATACGCCAATTATTGGCAATAAGTTCTTGTCGGTATTTTGCCAGAAAATGTATGGTGTCATCTACTGAAATTCCAAAGGCAATACTAAACACGAGGATGGTAGATGGTTTTATTGGAACCCCGATAAAGCCCATGAGTCCCGCTGTGATTATAAGAGGAAGTAGGTTAGGAATGAGGGAGACAAGAATCATTTTAAAATTTCTAAACATCCATGCCATAAACAGTGCGATTAGAAATATGGCCAGCGACAAAGAAATAATGAGGTTGTTTACCAAATATTTGGTTCCTTTCTGAAATACGAGCGCTTTTCCGGTGAGTGAGACGTGGTATCGTTCTTCAGGAAATATTTTGCCAATCTCCGCGCGGAGGTCTTCTTCAATACGATCAAAACGTCCAGGCTCAACATCTTTCATAAAGACTGTCATGCGTGCGTATTGCCCCGTGCTATCTACATAGCTTTTGAGTAAATTGGTTTCACCTGCACTACTCTTTGCATATGACAAAATAAAGGTGCGTTCTTGGCTGTTGGGCAATTGATAGTATTCGGGGTTATTATTGTAATACGCTTGTTTGGAATACTTTACTAGTTCTACTACCGAAAGAGGTTTTGAAAACTCTGGAATTTCTACGAGATACTCTTGAAGACGATCCATTCGTTTTAATGTAGCTAATTTCATGACACCTTTTTGCCGTTTGGTGTCTATCATAATTTCGAGCGGCATAATGCCTTCATATTCTTCTTCAAAAAATCGAATATCAGTAAAAAACTCTTTATTTTTTGGCATGTCTTCAATAAGACTACCGGAGATTTTAATACTATTGATACCTATAATACTGGCACATAACATCAATAATGCTACTACATAGATGGAGATTCGATGTTCTCTTACCATGCGTTCCATCCAGCTTACAAACGTTCCAATCCATTTCTTGTTGAGATGCTTAAGATGCTTGTACTTAGGAACCGCCATATAGCTATACATGATGGGAATAATGAACAAGCTTAAGAGAAAAATCGCTATAATATTAATGGAAGCTACCGTACCAAACTCCTTCAAAAGTTTGCTATTGGTCAAGATAAATGTGGCGAATCCGGAAGCGGTAGTCACATTGGTCATTAAGGTTGCATTCCCAATTTTTGCAATAACTCGCTGTAGGGATTTTGCCTGATTACCATGCAGTTTTATCTCTTGCTGGTATTTATTGATTAGGAAAATACAATTTGGAATTCCAATGACTATAATTAGGGGTGGAATAAGAGCCGTTAGCACCGTGATCTCATAATGCAACATTCCTAAAATACCGAAAGCCCACATTACACCAATGATAACGGTAACCATAGAAATTAAGGTTGCTCTTATAGACCTAAAAAAGAAAAAGAAAATGAGAGAGGTCACCAATAAGGCAGCACCAATAAAAAGCCAAATTTCATCAATAATATTTTGAGAATTTAGGGTTCGGATATAGGGCATCCCCGATACACGAACATTCATTCCCGTTTTGTCTTCAAATCTTTCAATAATGGGAATAAGGTCTTCTACGATAAAATCTCGGCGAACCGGCGTGTTTACAATGTCTTTTTTGAGGTAGATCGCCGTTCGAACAGATTTTCGATTCGGACTATACACCAAACCTTCATAAAAAGGGAGTTTACTAAATAATTCGTATTTATACCTGTCCAGCTTCTCTTTATCAAGAATAGTATCAGTAATAAAGGGAACCAGAGCAAAGGCAGCGGTGTCTTCACGTTTCTCAAGTTTTTGAAGATCGCCAATGGATAAGGTCAATTCGACTTCGTTAAAACTTCCAATCTCAGCATTTAAGTCGCTCCAGGCTTGAAATTTTTCAGGAGAGAAAAAAGCCGTATCCTTGACCCCTAAGACAATCAAATTGCCCTCTTCACCAAACTCTTGTAAAAATTGATTGTATTCAATATTTACTTCGTGGTCATCTGGTAAAAGATTGGCTTCGGTATAGGTGAAACGCATGTTTTTCCATTGCATCGCCATGACTACAGTAATAGCCGCTATAACAATAAGCAAGAGGGCACGGTTTCGCAATATAAAGCGAGCCATAGCACTCCAAAATCCTATGCTGAAAAGTTTATTCAACCTAACCTTAGTTTTAAGACGGCGCAAAGGTATTAAAATACCGCACACCTTGATTTATAAGACCCTATAATTTAAGATAAAATGTAAATTTAAAAGAAACATTATCTTCTAAATCTGTAAGGTGATAAAAGCCATACCTGTATGCAAAACTCAAGCCAAACCCAAAAAGTATTTTGTTAAGTTCAAAACCAGATTCTGAATAGAGATTATTTAGGGTATTAAAAGAAATGCCTTGATGTCGTTCGGGGTTTTTTAGGTCCCCTATAGCGTGGCGGGTAATAAAAACCAATTCTGGCTTTATTTTGTCTGAAATTCTAAAACGACGTAAACTATGTTTTACTTGAAGGGTTGTTAGTCTATCTGAAAAAAACTCCCCAAAATACATAGTTTCAAAACTTCTTCTGCCCGCAACAGAGAATCGCTGAAGGATCTCATCTTTTGTTGGACTGTTGGGATAGGCGTGAAACAAGTGGGTGAGTGGCACATCGCCTAAAGCGAGATTTCCTTCCAATAAAAAATGGGTAGCGGAAAGATTGGGGCGCTTGATCAAATAGTCAAATTTTAATCCAATTTTTGTGTAGTTAAAATCACTATTTGCAATTCCTTTAATTCCTTGAGTTACCTGAAAGCTAATATTGGGAAGCCCATCAAAGTATTCCAGCCTTCCTTCTTCTGTAGTAAGTGATTTGGTTTTAGGGCTTACCCTAATAGAGGCTGTGGCTTCGGTGGTCCTGTAGTTAGTGAGAACAATACCATCATTGATAAAACTATATGCTTCAATTTGATCCACTTTGGTACGAGCAACGCGCAATTCAGAAAGTATCTTAGGACTAAACTCGTGCTGTATGTTTGTTTGCCAAGTTCTGTACTTGTAGAATTGTGTAATGTTGACTAATCGAGGTTCAAAAACCGAATACACCCGAGAATCTGTTAAAAAGGAAAAAGATCCCGTTTCACGAATGTCATTTATGTAATAGAGATTTAACCAAGTTTTGGTTTCTTCGTTTAGCTTTACGCTACCTCCTATACTGTATTTGTAATCATCATCTTTGAATCCATGGGCAAAATAACCGCCTATTTTGAAGTTTTCAAACAAGCGTGCATTTGTAACTCCGCCAAACCCCAATCGGATGCCCTCATAGTTGTTATACTTTATGATATATCGCAGATCGATATCAAAGAAGCCTACGGGGTAGAAACCAGTATTGAAAGGACTGGGAGCCTTTTTATTTGAAACGAGCGAATCTTTTTTTGTTTCGGAATTAGGGGTTTGCGCAAATGCCAGAGAGGTAATTTGCAATAAAAATAGTACGATGAAAATACGCTTGCCCAAGAAAAGGAATGGTCTTAATACAATAAAAGTAATAAATAAAAGCGGCCGTAAGCCGCTTATTGTGTCTTATTTAACAAGATTACCTTACACCTTCATTATTTCTTTTTCTTTGGAATTAAGAATGGTGTCGATCTTAGTAATATGCGTGTCGGTCATTGTTTGAATGTCTATTTCCAAATTCTTCTTAAGGTCCTCAGAAACATCTAAATTCTTTATTTCGGTATTGGCGTTTTTGCGATCATTTCTAACACCAATTTTAGCTTCTTCACCCTCATGTTTGGCTTGTTTGGCCAATTCTATTCTTCGTTCTTCAGTTAATGGAGGTACGTTTATGATAACACTTTCTCCGTTGTTCATAGGGTTAAAACCTAAGTTAGCACCGTGTATCCCTTTTTCAATTTCTGGAATCAGTGATTTCTCCCAAGGCTGGATTGTGATTGTCATACCATCAGGGGTACTAACATTGGCTACTTGGTTAAGAGGCGTCATACTTCCATAGTAATCTACCATGACGCTTCCAACCATAGCTGGAGAAGCTTTTCCAGCTCTAATATTAACCAATTTTTTTTCCAGATGAGCAATAGCACTTTCCATTGCTTCTAGTGTACTATCTAAAATAAATTTAATTTCTTCGTCCATTTACTTTATTTTTTAGTCTTTTCTCAACAATCAAGCCAGATAAAAATAATTGATTTTTCTGTATACTCCTGTTTAGAGGTTTACTTTGGTTCCTATTTTTTCCCCAGAAACTACTTTCAGTAGATTTCCTTTGGTATTCATATCAAACACAATAATTGGGAGTTTATTTTCCTGACTAAGTGTGAATGCAGTTGTATCCATTACTTTAAGCCCCTTCTTTAGAACTTCATCAAAACTAATGAAGTCAAATTTAGTTGCCATTTCGTCTTTCTCAGGGTCGCTGGAATAGATGCCGTCTACACGCGTGCCTTTTATGATTACATCTGCACCAATTTCAATAGCCCGTAACACAGCAGCCGAATCTGTTGTAAAATATGGATTTCCGGTTCCTCCTCCAAAAATAACAACGCGCCCTTTCTCAAGATGACGAATTGCTTTTCGGCGAATAAATGGTTCTGAGACCTCATTTATTTTAATGGCACTTTGCAAACGTGTTGGGATATCTTCATTTTCAAAAGCACTTTGTAGCGCTAATCCATTTATCACCGTGGCGAGCATACCCATATGATCTGCTTGCACACGATCCATACCTCGACTGGCTCCCGAAACACCCCTAAAGATATTTCCACCTCCAATAACGATGGCTATTTCAACTCCCTTTTCACTAATTTTTTTAATTTCTAAGGCATATTCTTTAAGGCGAATAGGGTCAATTCCATATTCCTGACCTCCCATAAGGGCTTCGCCGGAAAGTTTTAGCAAGATTCTTTTATATTGCATTAAGTGCTGGTTTTGTGCAAATATAATTATAAAATGTAATTTTATGTTCTAAGATTTGCTACTATAGCAACGAAAATTGTAATTTAGTATTATTAAAAAAAACCAAACTATGAAAAAGATATTTTTATCATCCATTGTGTGCCTCGGTATGCTTTTTTCTTGTTCCAGTGATGACGGGGGTACGGATCCTGGTGGCGGAGGTGGAGGCCAAACGGTAACTGCAACTTATAGAATCACTTTCATTCCAAATTTTTCACAAGCTAATTTTCCTACTGATTATCCTGCAGATGCTATGTTTTCAGGAATAGTGGTAGCCGTACATGCTCCAGATAAGCGAGTATTTAGAGTAAATCAAGCGGCTAGTGAAGGTCTTAAAACATTAGCCGAAACAGGCAATAATGCGCCTTTAATTACTGACTTAAACAGTCAAGGGGGAGATGACGAGAGTGACTTCTTCGTTACAGCGCTTTCGGCGGCTTCAGGACCAACATCCACTCAATCGGTTAATATTGCCATTGATCCGGAAAAAACGTCCATTAGTTTTGCTGTAGGACTTACACCAAGCCCAGATTGGTTTGTTGGTATAGATAATCAAAGTCTTATTGTGAATGGAAATTCGCTGGTTACTGAATTGGATGTAAACCTTACGGCCTTGGATGCTGGAACAGATAGTGGAACTACCTACCTTTCTGCAGACAGCCCAACAGTTCCTCAAGGATTGATTACTACCATCGATTCACCCCCAATTGGAATGGGTGGATTAAGTCCAACGATTGGAATTCTCAGAATTGAACGTACAGATATTTAATAGTATCATTGTTATATTAAAAAAGCCGCTCAATCGAGCGGCTTTTTTATTTCTATATAAAAGCGATTTGCTTATCCTAGAGCAACTCTTTCAAAACCTACAACTTCAACGTCTCCAATAGTTTTTACATATTGAGCAACGCTTTGTTTGCTGTCTTTAATGAATGCTTGGTTTACCAAGGTGTTATCTTTGAAGAAACGTTTGATTTTTCCTTTAGCGATGTTATCTAACATGGCTTCGGGCTTTCCTTCCTGACGTAATTGGTCTTTAGCAATTTCGATTTCTTTTTCAATTACCGTAGCATCTACACCTTCTTCATTAAGTGCAACGGGGTTCATAGCTGCTGCCTGCATTGCCACATCTTTTGCCACTTGTTCTGCGCCATCAGTTTTCGTTGAAAGTCCAGTTACAACAGCAATTTTGTTTCCAGCATGAATATATGATCCTACAAATGGGGCCTCTAGAGTCTTAAAAGAACCTATTTCAATTTTCTCTCCAATAACTCCTGTTTGCTCAGTCAATTTTTCTTGAACCGAAGTACCGTTAAAGCTAGCTGCTAGAAATTCATCTTTAGATGAAGTACTAAGCGCCAATTCGGCCAATTCATGTGCAAGATTTACAAAATCATCATTTTTAGCAACAAAATCTGTTTCACAGTTCAAAGAAATGATAACACCCTTATTGGCTGTTTCATTTACTTTTGCAATAACTGCTCCTTCACTAGAATCTCTGTCTGCTCTTTTAGCAGCAACTTTTTGACCCTTTTTACGAAGGATCTCAATTGCCTTGTCAAAATCACCGTCAGCCTCTACCAATGCTTTTTTACAATCCATCATTCCAGCTCCGGTGGTTTTTCTCAGTTTATTTACATCTGCGGCGGTTATATTTGCCATTTTATTAAAATTTTAATTGTTTATAGATGAGTATAAAAAGTCGTTCAATTTATTTCTGAAAAGAAAGAACCAAACGACCCTTAACTGTTTACTTAATTTGAAGTTTATTCTTCTTCGCTTTTGGCATCAGCACTTGTTGCTGCAGCCGCTCTTTTTCTTGGTGCTTTTTTCGCAGGTTTTTCTTCTACTACAGCTGTTGCTGCTGGTGCAGCTGCCGCTGTTTCTTCTTTTTCTTTCCCTGCTTTTCTTTCGGCAAGACCGTCAATAATAGCTCCAGAAACACTTGAAATAATTTTGTCAATTGATTTCGAAGCGTCATCGTTTGAAGGAATTACGTAATCAATCACTCTTGGATCACTATTGGTATCTACCATAGCAAAGATTGGGATGTTCAATTTTTGAGCTTCCTTTACTGCAATGTGCTCACGGGTAGTATCTACTACAAAAAGGGCACCTGGAAGACGACTCATATCAGAAATAGATCCTAAATTCTTTTCCAATTTAGCTCGTAAACGATCAACTTGTAAGCGCTCCTTTTTAGATAGTGTTTTGAAAGTCCCATCTTGTTTCATGCGATCAATAGAAGCCATTTTCTTAACAGCTTTTCTAATGGTCACAAAATTTGTAAGCATTCCACCTGGCCATCGCTCTGTGATGTAAGGCATGTTTGCATTTTTCGCTTTTTCAGCGACAATGTCTTTTGCTTGTTTTTTGGTAGCAACGAAAAGAATTTTTCGTCCACTAGCTGCAATCTTTGTTAAGGCCTCATTTGCCTCATCCAATTTTGCTGCAGTTTTGTAAAGATTGATAATGTGGATTCCATTACGCTCCATATAGATGTAAGGAGCCATGTTTGGATTCCATTTTCTGGTAAGGTGTCCGAAATGCACACCAGCGTCAAGTAAGTCTTTGACTTCTAAATTGTTTGCCATTTTTGTAATAGTTTACTTTCCTGTGTTATATAGATAGCAACCTGCGCATATAGCGTTTGGTTTAGATGCTAAACTAACCTTCGGTCATCCCGAAGTAACAGCGTTATTAATAATTAAAAAATATATGAACGTGTTCAAATCTACTTGGGCATCCGTATATGATGCCCAAATAGTTTGAGTATTTTTAACGTTTAGAGAACTGGAATTTCTTACGCGCTTTCTTCTGTCCGAATTTCTTACGCTCTACCATTCTTGGATCTCTAGTCAATAAACCTTCCGGTTTTAAGACAACTCTGTTCTCTTCATTGAGGTGACACATCGCTCTTGAGATAGCCAGACGAATAGCTTCAGCTTGTCCAGTAATACCACCACCAAATACATTAACTTTAATATCAAAGTTACCCTCATTGTTGGTTAATACCAATGGTTGATTCACCTTGTATTGTAATGTTGGAGTTGTGAAGTAATTCTTCAACTCCCGCTTGTTAATTGTAATATTTCCTTTTCCTTCAGAAATATAAACACGTGCAACAGCAGTCTTTCTTCTTCCTATTTTGTGAATAACTTCCATTATTTGATATTATTAAGGTTAATGACTCTTGGTTTTTGTGCCTCTTGATCATGCGTGGCGCCAACATAAACCTTCAAATTTCTAAATAAATTTGCTCCTAATTTGTTTTTAGGTAGCATCCCTTTTACGGCTTTTTCAACAATCCTTCTAGGATCTTTACCGTATAACTCTTGGGCAGTTAAACTTCTTTGTCCTCCTGGGTAGCCAGTGTGACGGATATACTGTTTAGCTTCCCATTTTTTTCCTGTTAGGTTGATTTTTTCTGAGTTGATAATAACTACGTTATCACCACAATCAACGTGAGGAGTGAAGCTAGGCTTGTGTTTTCCGCGTAGCAATTTTGCTACTTCACTAGCAAGACGACCCAATGTTTGCCCGTCCGCATCTACCAAAAGCCACTCCTTATTTACGGTGCCTTTGTTAGCAGATACTGTTTTGTAACTTAATGTGTCCATGTACACTTAGTTTTTTGTCAATAATTAATAATTCTTTTTTCCCTTCAAAAAGGGCTGCAAATGTACTACTATTTATTTGAACAACAATGAATAGTGTTGCTCAAATTTTAGAAGGATAATGAAGGTCTGTAGTTTTAGGATTAAAAGGCACTATTCAATTCCAACACCCAATAGTCGAGACCACCATTGGAGGGTTGGCTTTTGTCACCAGCAATGTCACTTTGAGTGAACCCGCCAATTATGAAGTTAGTGTTGGAAGTTGGCCTAATTACACGGAGGTCGTCAACTTCAGGAGTTCCTATCACACTTTGGCTTAAAAGATTTCCGGAAGGATCGAGTTCAAGGAGCCAGTAATCTGCATTTCCATAGCCAGCTATTGTCTTGTCTCCTGAAATACCCGAAGCCGACCATCCTGCCGCTATAAATCTTCCTTCGGCTGTTTCAATAACGCCTCTACAGAAGTCATCCACATTACCTCCTAGACGCTGTTCCCATTCTAGATTTCCTGAACTACCTATTTTCACGATCCAGTAATCGGACCCCAAAGCTTGACCCGCATTGCCCTGTCTTGCCCCACCAATCGCAGTTCCTCCAAGGACATATCCACCATCCGATGTGGCTTCGATCGAGTTGATTACATCATGACTGTTTCCAGCGTCATAGGTTTGGTCCCAGACAACTTCTCCCGAAGCATTGATCTTTACAAGCCAGTAATCGAAGGAACCTAAATTTGGACTTGTCTTATCGAAACCGGCGGCGGAATCCGAGCTCCCTCCAATTAGATATCCGCCATCGGGTGTAGTGACCACGGATTCTACAAGATCATCCCCCGAACCTCCAATGGTATTCTCCCATTGAGATTGGCCATTGGCGTCGAGCTTAATGACCCAATAGTCAAAATTCCCAGTATCTCCCACAGTATTCTCAGTCTTGTCAGCAGAAGTATTTGAATTGGAAACAGCTACAACCAAAACACCTCCATCTGTTGTTGCAACCATAGATCGCACATAATCCGATCCGGATCCTCCAAGGGCATTTTGCCAGACTTCGTTTCCGTTGGGATCTAACTTAATTACCCAGACATCGCTACCTCCTAATCCCGGTTCTAGTTTGTCTCCGGAAATATCCGAATTGGAATACCCTCCAATGATAAAGCCTCCGTCAGTGGATTCGACTGCACTTCTTGCAGATTCACCTCCTAATCCTCCCATAGTTTTATTCCAAATCACGTTTCCATTTTGATCTGTGAGGAGGGACCACATATCACCACCGCCTCTTGAATCTTCGGTCTTATCTCCAGACACATTGGAGTCTGAAAACCCAACCATTAAATATCGATTATTTTGCGTCACGTGAATATCGTATAACGCTTCTGAACCAGAACCTCCTAAAGATTGTTGCCATTCAACGATGCTCATTTGATCCGCAGTATTAACCGTATCTGTGGATTCAATGTTATCTTTACTACAGGCTAGGACAGATATTCCTATTGTGAGTGTTACTAAAATTTTAGACGTTTTCATACCTTCTTTTTTAATAAAGTCCCACAAACATAAAAATGTTGCGTGCGAAAGGTAACATAATCTTGAAGGAAGATTCCGAAAGCTGTTAAAGTTGATGTTTAAAAGTTAAACTTATGCTAAAAGAAATATAAAATTGTCACACGAACCCGTTTTATTAGTCTCTTTATTCAAACTAACTAAACATGTTCCACGCACGCAACGCAACCAGTGCCATTTTTTTGCTTTGCTCAATAATGGCCTTTTCACAAGAAACCACCACGTACGAAAAGCGAATTTACACCACGACTTCCGTAGCAGATAAAGAACCTATATCCATTGATGGGGTAATCGATGATGCTGCTTGGGATGCAGTAGAATGGACTTCCGACTTTGTAGAGTTTGAACCTGATGTAGGTACGGATCCTACCGAGCAAACCAAAATGAAAATCGTCTATGACGATAAGAACCTGTATGTTGCTTTTAAGTGCTATCAAGCCGACCCATCTACTATCGAAAAGAGAATGGGGCGTCGGGATGATTTTCCCGGAGATTGGGTTGAGATCAATATTGACAGTTATAATGACGATAGAACGGGCTTTTCATTTACCACTTCGGCCTCGGGAGTAAAAGGAGATGAGTTCATTTCTAACAATGGAAACTTCGATAGTAGCTGGAACCCGATTTGGTATGTAAGGACTAAGATCGATTCTGATGGCTGGACTGCAGAGTTGCGCATTCCCTTAAGTCAGTTACGTTTTGGAAATGACCAAGATCAAGTTTGGGGAATTCAATCAACGCGGCGCTATTTTAAAAATGAAGAGCGATCACTCTGGCAACCGGTGCCGGCCAATCCTCCGGGATGGGTAAGTGAGTTTGGAGAATTACATGGACTTAAAGGACTTAAGCCACAGAAACAACTCGAAATCCAACCCTATACGGTTGGAAAATTAGATACCTTTAAAAAAGAACCAGGAAACCCTTTTCGGGATGGAAGTGATACCAATCTCACGGGAGGGCTGGATGCAAAAATTGGGATCACCAATGACCTAACTTTAGACCTTACTATCAACCCCGATTTTGGGCAAGTAGATGCTGACCCCGGTGCCATTGCCTTGGACGGTTTTGAAATATTTTTTCAGGAACGGAGACCTTTCTTCGTAGAGAACAAAAATGTATTTGATTTTAGAGTAGGTGGAGGCGCAGATAACCTGTTCTTTTCTCGACGAATTGGAAGAACACCACAAGGGTTTACTTCTGCAGATGGCAGCAAGGGAGAATTTGAAGATTTTCCAAACAATACCACCATTCTTGGAGCAGCTAAGTTTAGCGGAAAAACCCAAAATGGATGGTCCCTAGGAATACTGGAAAGTGTGACTTCTCGGGAATTTGCCGAAATACAACTGGATGACCGTCCAGATGTGATTAATGGTTTGCCAGAAGTAGGTAAGCCTAGAGAAGAGATTGTGGAGCCATTAACAAATTACTTGGTAGCTAGAACACAAAAAGACTTTAACGACAGAAACTCCTATATAGGTGGAATTTTTACTTCCACAAATAGAAGACTAAGTGCAAACACCTTAGACTTCCTAAGACGTGACGCCTATTCTGGAGGAATCGATTTTAAACATAATTGGAAAGAACGTACTTACTATGTGCAAGGAAAGGCCACTTTCAGCCATGTTCAGGGGAGTGAACAGTCTATATTAAACACACAAACCTCATTGACTCACTTGTTTCAAAGAGTTGATGCCGGACACGTTGAGGTAGATCCTACCAGAACGTCTTTAACGGGTACGGGAGGTAGTTTTGAAGTAGGAAAAGGAGGCGGAGGAAACTGGAGATATAATGTGGGAGGAAATTGGCGATCGCCTGAGTTGGAACTCAACGATATTGGATTTTTACGTCAAGCGGATCAATACACGCAATATGCGAATGTTCGTAGACTATGGAATAAACCAACGTCTTGGTTTCGAAGAGCAAGTGTTAATGTAAATCAATTTGCGCAATTCGATTTTGATGGTAATTATAACCGTATTCAATATGAGTTGAACGCAAACATAAACTGGAAAAATAACTGGTGGAGTGAAGCTGGATTTGGCCACAAACCGCGTATTTTTTCGAACACTGTACTTAGAGGAGGGCCAAGATGGCGTTGGAATGATGAGAACTTTTTCTTCCTGTTTTCTGGAACAGACTCTCGGAAAAAATTCAATATGCATGTTGGGTATGTTAACTCAGCAGCAGGACAGGATAATTTCTCTTTTCAACGGTATGTTTTGAGGTTATTTTACCAACCACTTAATTCGTTGAGTCTTTCTTTGGTTACGGAGTTTGAACAAAATCCCAATAAGACACAATATGTAACCGAAAGGGATTTTGATGGCACACCACGCTATATTTTAGGGAATATTGATGGTGAAAACATAAGTACAACCCTGCGGCTTAATTACAATATCAATCCAAATTTGACCATTCAGTATTATGGGCAGCCCTTCATTTTTAGAGCGAGATATTCTGAATTTAATTACGTCAATGACCCGGTAGCCGAAAACTTAAATGACCGTGTTACCTGGTATAATAATAATCAGATTTCGTTAGAAGACGGGGTGTATTCAGTCGATGAAAATGAAGATGGCACCGTAGATTATTCTTTTGGTCAGCCCGATTTTGCGTTTGTACAATTTAGATCAAATCTCGTAGTACGCTGGGAATACATTCCCGGATCCGAAATTTTCTTAGTTTGGTCACAAGGTGTTACTGGGTTTGGAGATCCAGATAATGATTTTAGTTCTATTGTAGATAATCAATTACTGAATCAACAACCGCAGAATACATTCCTAGTAAAAGCAACGTATCGATTCGTTCTATAAAAGTAAGTGTTAATGAGTTAGCGTAAAGCTAACCAATCAATCAAGGTGTTTTTTTAACGAGAAACACCTTTTTGTTGAAATCGTAATTTGCGCCTCTTTATTATTGGCTGGACAATTTATTTTGTACATTTAATAAAAAACCAGCTATGAAATATCTTTTTAACCTTTTAATCCTTGCGATTATTGCTACGGGGTGTAGCAGTGATGATCAAGAACCCGTCCTAGAGGATGCCGATCTTTTCGGAAATTGGACCCTTCGTGAATACAACTTAGATGAAGCCGTAGACATTAATTTGGATGGTGCTGCCTCATTGAGTGTCTTAGATGAAGTTCCTTGCTTTTCCTCTTTAATCACTTTTAATTCCAATGGAAGCTTTATTTCAGGAACCAATCAATTCGAAATTTTTGTTCAAGGACAAACCATTTCTATTGACTGCGGTAGTTTGCAATACTTGAGCGGGTTTTGGAGTCTTGAGGGAAATCAACTCACAACCGATATTAATGGAAATTCCAAAACTGAAACCATAGACCTACAAGGAAATTCCTTGTCACTTAGCTTTAACGACACCAATTTTGGTAGTGGAGAGTTTATATTCCAGAAAGGAGGGCAGTAGATTTTGGTATTCACTTTTTTTAAAACTTATCGGGATTCAATTTTTCTAGGTGAGATAAAAACACGTATTTAGTAACACTAAAAAAAAATGTTATGAGAAAATTTATGGGCCTATTGGCCATTTTATTTGTAGTAGTCGCGTGTAGTAGCGATGATAATTCTTCAAACCCTCCTCAAGAGGCAGGTCTGGTAGGCGTATGGACACTTTTGGCCTATAACTTAGATCAAGCCGTAGACGTTAACTTAGATGGAGTGCCTTCTACCAATGTGCTAGAAGAAGTTCCTTGTTTTACATCAACCGTGGTGTTTAGTTCAGACGGAAGCTTTACTTCTGGAACTAATGAGTTCGAAATTGTTATTGGTGACATAGATATTACTGTAACATGTGGCGATCAAGAAGTGCTTAACGGAACGTGGAGTTTATCAGGAAATCAATTGACCACAACTGTTGAAGGCGAATCTGAAACCGAAACGATCAACCTTGATGGGAATATGTTTTCTTTTGTGATCGCTGATCCCGACTTCGGAGATGGAGAATTGATATTTTTCCGTTTGGTAGAGTAGTTTAAGTAAACTATCTTTTTTACGTTATTCGTTGTATTCCACAATGCGCGTCCGTAGTTCCTTTTTTCTGGAGTCTGAGTCGGGCAATTGCTGGATATAGGGAAGGCTTTTCTGGATGTCACCCGTATGTAGATAGAGTAGTGCCAAATTATAGTTGGTGTCCGTGTGTGCATTAGAAATGTCCAATGCCTGAAGGTAGTTCTTTTCGGCATTTTTGAGATCTCCTTTCTGAAAGTAAGCAACGCCTAAATTTGTATAGGTAGCAAGAAACCCAGGGTTGACAATCTTTGCCTTTTCTAAGCTATAAATGGCTTCCTCTATATTATTTGTATATAGAGCGGCGACCCCAGTATAAAAACGAATAGGAGTGCCTACAGGCGTTACTGTGTATGACCAATGATCTGAGTTGGCAGCCCTATTTTTTAAAGCTGAATAGTCTTCGGCATGGTATGCCTTTGTCATGGCCAAAGCGGAGCGTTCATGTTGCATCCGGGATACTCCTAAGTAGGTATTGAAGCCCATCATGAGGACTACAATGACCCAAGCACTTTTTTGAAGTAAAGGAGGCGTCTTGATTGTTTTGATATGGTCTTTCAGAAGAAAAGAAAGAATGGCAAAATAGATAGCAAGGATCAACAAATGCTCGATGCGCTCTTTTGGAAAACTAATGGAAGCAAATGCGCCATAGGCTAAAATACCACTGGTGAATATGGCAATAATTATAAGAGGCTTTTTGTTCAACGAACGGATAAAGGCTCGGCAGCTGCTTTTGAGAATACCTATCCAAAACGCTACATAAAGTAGAAACCCAATTAACCCTGTTTCGGCTAGGATCTCGATCCAATCATTGTGCGCCCTTGCAAAAAATACTGAATTTGTTTCGGCCCTAGCAATACCTTCTACGCCTGTCAATGGAAAGGTAAATTTCCAATTTCCAGAGCCAACACCCAACAAAGAATTTTCAGAAAAAAGTTCCATCGTTTTTCCCCAAATTAGAATTCGTTCGTGCCATGTACCCGTGGTCGTCCCTTTTTTAATAAAACTGAAGGTGTCCAATACCCCCAATATATTTCCAGAAATGAAGAGGATTAGAATACCTAAAAACACCAAAAGTATTCCATAAAAGAAGACCGAAAACCAGATTCGTTTAGAAACATGAAGAAAAGTGCCCGCCACAAAGTAAAGCAAAGCGATCGCCAAAATAAAGAGGCCTACATAGGCAGAACGAGTCTCCATAGCATACAGGAGTCCTAACTGTAAAAGTAGCACGGTAGCGTACCCATATCGCCACAACGATTTGGCCGTAAACGCACCATAAATATTGAAAGGAATTAGCAATAAGACAAACCCAGCAAATAAGTTTCGATTGCCCGAAAGGCCAGTAATAATAACTGTAGCATGGCGATCTAAGTTTTCTGTGAGATGAAGGTTATACAAATGGAGGAGGGCAACGGGTAGCACGATTACGGAGATGATTAGCATACACTTTGTTATGGTTTGTATAATGGCTCCCGAAGACCCAAATAATAACAGCTTCGTAGAAAAATAACAAAGTACAAATAAGGATAACTTTTGAGATTCAAAAAGAGCTTCTGCCACATTGGGTGCCCAACTAATGGAAAGTAGATTGACAAAATAATATCCAAGGAGTAGGAGATCTATGTTTTGAACCTTGTTGGTGGAAATAGATCTTAGACACCCCCAATTGATCAAGCAAAACAATAACAAGAACGCCGAGACAAACGTAAATCGGGATGTGAGCATTGGATCGATTAGCCCCCCTATATAAATGAGTGGACAGATTACAATGAGCGCTGCGAAGAATACGAAATGAATAATGCGTTGGGATGACATGGATCGAATAATTACCACTAATTTGAACACCTTAGGATTAAAAAATAATAGTACTTTTGAGTAAAATAGCTTATGAAAACAATTCTAACCATCACGTCAACCATACTCCTTAGCTTAGGGTTTTTAGTGTTCAACAAATTAGACAAAAAAAATGAATACGTGGCTAGCGCGTTTGTCGAAGAAACAAATATTCAATACGTAGAATTCGCTACTAATGATATGGTCAACCTATTGGGTGCAGATGGGGAATTGATAACAAGCATAAGTCGTGCTCCCGAAACTAGAGGAAGCTCCACGTGCGTAGAGGGAATTGCGATAACCCTACAAAACGGATTGGATTGCCCAAATGATATTGATGGTGTATTGGCGGCAACTATAACACGTTCTCCAGACTGTTTTGGAACTGTTTTATATCGATTTAGATGGGAAAAAGACGGAATTCAAGTAAGAGAGTTCTTTGCAAACCAAAATAACCTTACCGATGTATTGAATCCTGCAGGAAGTACCACAGGAGAAGTGCCAGCGGGAGAGTACGAGGTGTTTGCTTTAGACTTAGGCGATGATAGTTCAGGAATCACAGTGACAGATACGTTTACTTTAGCGGGTCAGGATAATACAGACCCACAGATCACCTGTCCTGCTAATATTACAACCACTACCGATGCAGGTGTTTGTACTGCTAACGTTACATTTTCTAATGCTACTGCAACCGATAATTGCGATGGTACCCTCACGCCTTCTCAAACAGGAGGATTGTCTTCTGGGAGTGATTTCCCAATAGGTGTGAGTACCATAGAATATACCGCAACGGATGCTTCAGGGAATACAGAGGTTTGCTCATTTACGATTACTGTTGAAGACCAAGAACCGCCCGTACTGAGCTGCCCAGCCGATGTCACCGTAGAAATTGTGCTGCCTACGCTATTTACCGTGCCAGACTACTTTAATTTGGGCGATGTAACGGCGAGCGATAATTGCACAGACCCCGTGACCATCTTATCACAAACTCCAGCGCCTGGGACTATGTTGGGCGAAGGAGATTTTACGGTTAATTTTACGGCAGAAGATGCTTCTGGGAATGTAGGGAGCTGCTCTTTTCTGTTAACGGTAGATGATATTCTAAGTGTGGAAGACGTAGGACTTTCAGAAAGTATTACGATCTATAATCCGATTCAAAATACAATGATCATCACCAATGAAAACCGAGTGCCGTTAACCAACGCTCAGTTGTTTGATATCAGCGGAAAACTACTGATGGAGTTGGACCTAAGCACTATGGATAGAGAACATACAACCAATGTATCTGGATTATCTTCAGGGATCTTTTTACTGAAAATCAATAACGAAACGGGGAGTGTGGTCAAGAAATTGGTGAAGCAGTAACAGGTTACTGCAAGCGCGACTGGGCTTCGGAGATAAAGTCCTTGTATTTTCTAAGCACACGATCCCATTCTCTATATAATTCGTCAGACTTTACACTGGTAAGTGGTCGTTGAGATTCTTCACTCACTAGTTTTATTTTGAACGCTAGCGGACTGTCGCTGGACTGTTTTACAATGATACGAGTTCTAATGGTATTCTGCGTAAAGGTTTTAAGTTGCCAGGCGGTTCTAATATAGCCAGTTTCTTTGTCTGTTATTTCAATAACATCGCTATACGAAAGTACGATCTGGTTGATTAATTTCCAGGCCGAATCCTTCCCGTTAGTGGTCTTTATTTCAATATCAACGTTTGCAATATCTGTTCGTACCGAAGCATTGTAAGCGTCGTCTCTTTGCATGTCAACAAAGTATTTTTTAGGCGGTTTTGAGAGATCTTTTCTGTTGCAGAATTCTACTTCATAGCGTAAAAAACCAACCTTTACCACTTTGACGTTTACACAACTGTTCTTAGGTACTGTAATTGTTAAACTTCCTTTTCCAAGCAGCTTTCCATCTACTATGATATCGGCATCCTGTTCCGAAACACTTAATTCAATCTTCTTTTTTCCGAAGTCTACGGCATAGGTGTTTTGAGGTAACATAAAAGACAAAACAGCGAAAATAATAAGGACATTTTTTAACGAGAACCCGAGATGATTTTTCATTTGGAATTGGATTATGCTAACGGTTCAGTTGTAATTGAATGACACCGTTGAGCAATGAATATTTAGCTAAACAAATCTAAAGAGGGTTCGGACAGAATGATATACCTAATGCTAGGTATGTAGGTATCCTATAAAAGCAGAATTACATATTGGTCAGCACGTAGTTTACAAGGCCAGTATTGCTTTTAATACCTAGTTTTTTATGAATGTTTTTTCGATGCGTATCGATGGTATATTTACTAATTTTTAACTCCGTTGCCATTTCAGCACTGGTCCTGCCTTTGGCCAATAGTTGTAAAATTTCCTTTTCTCTTCGTGTGAGGTGTTTTGCTTCGGAATTGTTCTCGCCATCAAACCACGCTTTAATGTCTTTTGGTAGGTTTTTACTGAAATAAAAGGCTCCCTTAGTCAGGGTATGAATGGCCAAAACCAATTCTTTCCTTTCAACATTTTTAGTGACATAGCCTTTGGCGCCCGCTTCAAGCATTTCAATGACGTCCACACTTTGATCGTACATACTCAACGCAAGGATGTGAATTTTAGGATGGTTTTTGGTGAGCATTCTTGTCGCCGTTATTCCATCTAGGATTGGCATCCTGATATCGGTTAACACAATGTGAGGTTTTGTGCCGCTTTCGATCAATTGCAACAGCTCCAATCCATTGTTGGCCTCTCCAATAATGGAAATTCCGATTTCTTCAGAAAGAATGGATTTTAACCCGTCTATAAAGAGTTGGTGATCGTCTGCTATTACAATATCGATATTCATAAAGGAATATTTAAAATTACAGTGGTTCCATGATCGAGGGTAGAATCTATAACCATTTCACCATTAATTTTTTCAATGCGTTTTTCGATATTAGAAAGACCTACCCCTTCCCGGGATGCGTTTTTTTCGAACCCAATACCATTGTCTTCCACGATGATATTCAGCATATTTTCATGTTCGGAAAACTGAATAATTGCCTCGGTGGCTTCAGAATGCCTAATAATGTTTGTTAGTAGCTCCTGAATGACTCTAAAGATTTGAATTTCGATGGTGTTTTCAATGCGCTTATTTACATCTACATTAATGACTTTAATACTAATCTGATTTGTATCCGAAATTTGCCTCGCGACAGCCATGGTAGACGGAATTAAGCCTTTGTTTATTAAGGCACCAAAATTCTTGTTAGATCCTATCTTTCGTATTTCTTGATAGGTGTTATCTACAATTGATTTTAGCTTATCATAAAACGAATCAAACCCATCCTTATCATTAAAACTGTCCAAATACAGCTTTAAGGTGGCTACTTTGCTACCTAGGTTGTCATGGAGGTCCGCAGCGATCTTACTGCGCTCTTTTTCTTGGGCATGTATGATTTCGTCAATACCATTTAACTCCTGAATTTTCAACGTTCGTTCAAATTCTTGCTTTTCAATAAGCGCATTTTGAGAGGCAATCACCTGTTTTCTTTTGGAGTTTTTTATCAAAAGGTAGAGGAGTACTAGTGTGAGTGCGAGGGCAGAGAGTGCCGCAATTAGCAAACTTCGATTTTGTTTTCGCTTATAATCGGTTTCTTGGTTTACGGTTTGTAACGATAAGATTTCCCTTTCTTTCTTTTCAGATTCGTATTTGGTTTGAAGTTCCAGGTAATTATTTTCACCTTCGGTACTAAGAATACTATCATTGAGTACTCTTGCTTTTTCAGAAAAAAACAAGGCCTTTTCCATATTTCCCATCCCCTGATGGGCTTCCCTCATATTATTATAAACAAGGACCAATTGCCGCCCTTTTATTTGCGTGGCGGCCTCATCAAAATAGCCAATGGCTTCCTTGTATTCTTTGTTTTTTAGATGAATATACCCGAGATTGCTTTGGGTGATTTCTATTCCCTTTATTAAATTCAATTCGTTTTTAAGGCGCAAGGTCTGTTCCAGATAAGCTTTGGCTTTCTCTGGATCTTTTTCCAAATAGATATCACCAAGATTGTTATACGTAATGGACAAGGAACGCTTATCTCCAAGCTTGGTAGCTAGGGCCACTGCCTGATCGTTGTATTTGATTGAATTAAGGGTGTCTCCGTTTTTGTAGTATTGCGTGGCGAGGTTGGGCAAGGTGATTAATTCGAAAGGGGTTTGTTTGGTTTTTCGGAACATAGTAAGTGCTTTTTCCGAATATTCGATGGCTTTTGGATAGCGTTCCAATTCCGCAAAAGCAGAAGCAATGTTGCTATAACACTTTGCCATATTGATGGTATCCGAAGCGTTCTCGAAATAGGTAGCGCTTTCGGTTAAAATTTTTATGGTCTGGTTGTAATTACCGCGCCTTAGTTGAATAGCTCCAAGACTAATATTTACCGCTGCCACACGGGCAGGCATGTTCAATTTTTCAAGAAGATGAATTGTATTTTCAAAAAAATAGACGGCCGAATCCAGTTGGGCGGTAAAGAAATGAAATCGTCCTAGCTGATTGTTTATCTCTGCCGAAAGGGAATCATTTTCCTCAAATTGTAGCGCTTTATAGGCGAGCTTCTTTCCTGCGGCCAGATCTACACGCTCATATAAGGCGGCTAATTGCAACTGGTAACTGGCAACCTCAAAGGGATCCTGGGTTGCATTGAGCAGAGTCCTTACACTATCGATTTTAGCATTTTGTGAATACAGGACGCTGCCTGTTAAAAATAAAAGTATCACTAAGTGTTTCATAATAAGGCTAAAACGAGAATATCTTAAATGTACTAATTAATTTAAAATTAACCAGTTGACTATAGGTCTTATAGTTATAACAAATGTAGTATCCTTTTTTCCGAAGCATATACCTACTGTTAGGTATTGGGCTATATGCTTGATGTAGATACATTTGAAATGAATTTTAAAGCTATTACAATGAAACTAAGTCTATTTTTCATTCCCTTTTTTATTTTTCTTCAAACAAACGGTTGCAGTGAAGACGACTCTGTGACACCCGATACTACGATAAACGAGAATTTTATTGAATTTTTAGGGGTTAGAAATGTAGCCGCTGGAGGCTGCAATGAGGAATCCACTTCAGGAACCGAATCTATCTGTGTGTATGGCGGGGGCTATACAAATGCAGGGCTAACCTACGCTATTGCGGTGAGCCATCAAGGCCTGTGTCGATCGGCTACGTTCAATTTAAGAGACAATTTTGACGAGTCAGGAAACAGCTTTTTTATTATCCAAGTTGCTGAAAACGGCGTTGCAATCGAAAACTATTTTGGAAATACGGGAACCGTACGGGTTACGGATACGGGAAACATTACAAGCATTGAATTTAGTGGTACCGTGGTCAGTTCATCAACGGGTATTGAAGAGACCATTTCTGGGTTTATGGAATGTGGATTATAGACTTAATCTGATAAACACATACGTATGAAATTACAAAAATATATTTTGGTAGTCGCGCTCATTTTCTCCTTTGCCTTTAGTTGCGATGAAGATGAAGAAGGCATGGAAGATGAGCCCGATAGAACAAACGTGCTATTAAGCTTGAACAATAATTCTGGACTTAGCGGGTGCAATATTTTGGGGCCTCAAAAAGTGGTCTTTATCATTAGTTACCGAGACGTTCAAGCGGATGTTACTATAGAACCCGAACAAGGCGCTTTTTTAAATGCGCTTGTTGAAGATGGGGAGGTTATTAATATTCAGGTTCGGAGATTTGAAGATAATATGTTGCAGGCAGACGCCAATGTTACGGTGAGGACAACAAGTCGTCCGGCGAGTTTGGAAGGCGAACCTCGCACCATAAGCTATTGCAGGGCGTTTGATTTAGCATTCAGCAATTTTTAATAACTAACCAATTCAAATTAGGTGTTCTGTTTTCCCCTCAGAGCACCTTTTTTAATGCGCTTCTAACCAGTTTTCACCCAGTCCTAATTCTACATCCAAGGGAACGGCTAGGGTATAGGCACTTTCCATTTCAGTTTTAATCAGTGTTTTGAGTTCTTCCAATTCAGGTTTGTAGATATCAAAGACGAGTTCATCATGAACCTGTAAGAGCATTTTGCTTTTGTAATTGGCTGCGGTCATTTTTTTATGAATATTGATCATGGCAATCTTGATGATATCGGCAGCACTTCCTTGAATAGGAGCATTCACGGCATTTCGTTCTGCAGCACCACGCACAACGGCATTTCTACTGTTAATGTCCTTCAGATACCTACGACGTCCGGAAACGGTCTGTACATAGCCATTATCTCTGGCAAAATCGACCAACTCGCTCATATAACTTCGTAGTTTCGGGTAGGTCTTGTAATAGGTTTCTATCAGCTCTTTCGCTTCCGAACGAGAAAGATCGGTTTGATTGCTCAGTCCAAAGGCCGATACCCCGTATATAATTCCGAAGTTCACTGTTTTAGCATTCCCACGTTGTTCGCGAGTCACCTCTTCAATAGGCACATTAAATACTTTGGCGGCGGTAGAGGCATGAATGTCTTCACCGTCTTTAAACGCCTGAATCATGGTTTCTTCTTCACTTAAGGCCGCAATAATACGCAGTTCTATTTGCGAATAATCTGCCGCTAGCAAAACATGGTCTTTGTCTTTGGGGATAAACGCTTTTCGCACTTGGCGCCCACGTTCGGTTCTAATAGGAATATTCTGTAAGTTTGGATTGTTGCTACTCAATCGTCCCGTAGCAGCCACCGTTTGCATATAATCTGTGTGTACTCGGCCAGTGCTTTCTTCCACCTGTTCTGGCAGGGCATCCACATAGGTGCTTTTTAGTTTTGCGAGTCCGCGATAGCTCAGTACATCCTGAATAATCTTATGATCTTTGGCCAAATAGGACAATACATCTTCGGCGGTGGAATACTGCCCTGTCTTGGTTTTTTTCGGCTTGTCCACCAATTTCATTTTTTCAAAAAGGATCTCTCCCAATTGTTTGGGCGAAGCAATATTAAATTCTTGTCCAGCAGCTTCGTAAATAGCTTGTTCTAATTCTAGAATGTCGCTGTTTAATGCTGAAGAAAGGCTATTCAGAAAGTCCTTATCTAGATTGATGCCTTCCAGTTCCATATCGGCGAGCACACGAAGCAAGGGCAATTCGATGTCATCAAATAGTTTTTGGATGTTAGCTTCTCCCAATTCTTTCTCAAAATGTTCCTTTAGCTGAAGGGTAATGTCGGCATCCTCCACAGCATACTCCGTTTGTTTGTCTAGGGGGACATCGCGCATAGACAACTGATTTTTACCCTTTTTTCCAAGGAGGGTTTCAATGGAAATAGGGGTGTAATTTAAATAGGTCTCGGCAAGGACATCCATATTATGTCGCATGTCCGGATTGATGAGGTAATGCGCCAACATGGTGTCAAACAGGGTGCCTTTTACGATCACATCGTATTTAGCGAGTACCTTGATATCGTACTTTAGATTTTGACCAATTTTAGTAATCGTTTCAGATTCAAAGAAGGGGCGTAGTACCTCGATGAGCTGCTGGGCTTCTGCTCGATCTTCAGGAAACGGAACATAAAAGCCTTTGCCAGCTTGCCAAGAAAAAGCAATCCCTACGAGCTCCGCAGTGATGGGATTGAGTCCGGTAGTTTCGGTATCAAAACACACACTGGTTTGCTGCATCAGGGTTTTTACAAACAAGGTGGTTCCCATACCTGGCTGCACCGTTTGGTAGAAATGAGAGACTTCTCCTGCGGTATTTCTGGAGCTAAATGATTCCGCGGCTTCGGTGGCCTCGCCATCTCCGCCAAAGAGGGAAAACTGACCCGCTCCTGCGGGGGTTTTAGTAGCCGCTTTTTTGGGTGCTTCTTTTTGAGTAGTCGAAGGTGTTGCTGGGGCAGATTCTGGGGCGAATGTCTTTCTAAAATTATCGGTGAGTCTTCTAAATTCTAGTTCTTCAAAAATAGTTTGGACGCCTTCCACATCGGGAGCCGATAGTTCAAAGTCCTCTTCGTGGAAATCTACGGGGACATCGAGTATGATTTTCGCTAGTTCTTTGGAAAGCATGCCTAGTTCTTTGGCATTTTCCACCTTTTCTTTCATTTTACCTTTTAGCTCGTGGGTATTGGCTAGGAGCCCTTCCATACTTCCGTAGGCCGCAATAAACTTCTTGGCAGTTTTTTCGCCTACGCCTGGGAGTCCGGGGATGTTGTCTGAGCTATCGCCCATCATTCCCAAAAAATCGATCACTTGTAATGGATCTTCCACCTCAAACTTGGCTTGTACCTCAGGGATTCCCCAGGTTTCATAGCCACCACCAAAAACGGGGCGATACATAAAGATATTTTCAGAAACCAGTTGTGCAAAATCCTTATCTGGTGTCACCATAAAGGTTTTATAGCCCTCTTTTTCTGCTTTTTTAGCGAGGGTGCCTATCACATCATCTGCTTCAAAGCCTTCCTTTACCATGATGGGAATGTGCATGGCAGTGAGGATCTTCTCAATATAGGGAACGGCAATTTTAATGGCCTCGGGGGTTTCGTCTCGATTGGCTTTGTACTCTGGGAACATTTCGTTACGGGCGACACTTCCGCCTCTATCAAAACACACGGCGAGATGGTCTGGGCGTTCCCGTTTGATGACATCTAGGAGGGAATTCATAAACCCTAAAATGGCGGAGGTATCCATTCCTTTGGAGTTGATACGTGGGTTTTTTATAAACGCATAATAGCCTCTAAAAATAAGGGCGAATGCATCAACGAGAAAGAGTCTTTTTTGGTCGGACATGGTGTTTTGTTATTGCAGCCCTTAAAACTACAAAACTTCTCCCTTGATTAGAAATTAATTGGAATGCAAAAAGCAGCGATCATTTAAATTAGTAGCATACATTCAGAATTACCATGAGTGGGTGGTAGGTTGAGGTGCTTTTAATAAAAGGGTCTCTATCCTTCTCTATGTGGGTTATCTTAAAAAATTAGGAAAAGGGATTTATAACCACCTCATGGGTGGGATAAAGTTTGTACATTGTATTGAAAACGGATAGGTGTTTATATACCAACGTTGGCATTCATTAAAAGAAACGAACGAACACACAATGAACAAAGTAATAGAAATATTAGAAAAAAAAGAAAAAGAGACTAAAAAGACAGGTTCAATGTGGGATTGGCAAGAAGGCTATCCAGAAAGTCAGTGGAAAATTCTCTGTGAATTAGAAAACGGTCAATTTTTTGAAGACGAAAAAAATTTAATGTTCTATACTTCAGAAAATGAAAAAATCGGATTTAAGGATATGCCAGAATATAATCAAGATAAAAAAGATTTTATATCTGCAAAAACAAGCGAAAATATAACCTATTGGTCATCTGATTATCAAATTACAAAAAGTCTGACTGAAAATGGTGTATTTGAAATTACTGATAGAGTTGGTCATTATATAAAACTACGTGTTGAACCTATGCTTAATGAAGTATCAACAGTTGTGAATGACTTTAAATCTGTGCGATTAAATGGTCAAGAATTACCACTTCTTTATATAGCTCTTTCCAAAAACTTGTTTAATAGACCAAAAAAAGGACAGGTTTATTATGAAAGTCATAACGATGGAAGTTGTACTTTATACCTTAAAGCTGATTATCATTCGGAACTTGAATCTTCTATGTTAATGGCACAATATCAAGGTAAGTTTAGACAAAGTAATTCAGAATTTGAATGGAATAACTTAAAAGAAAAGATTGACCAAGCAGAAATTTCGGATAAAGAGAATATTAAGGATTTAGAGCTTTATGGAATATATGATGAATAAATAACGAAATGCCAACACCGTATAAAAATAATTGCGGCTTACTGCTTAATCAAAGGTCGTTGCTTGTTTGTAACGTCTGAATTTCCTTCGGAAATTCCTCGCATACAAACCCGCAACTATTCTTATACAAGACCGTTAGCCACAAGCTGAAAATAAAAAAATGACAACAAAAGAATTTAGGAGTAAAATTGCAGAATCTGAACAAACTGAGTGGTATAATGCCGCCGAGCTTTCAATTAACTATTCGCATATCAATTTCAAAAATGAACTCACTGGTTTCAGCTCCATTCATCAATTTTTATCTCAACAAATTAAAGGGTGGTCAGATTTAAGCGAAAATCTTCCTAATGAATTTACCGAATCTCAAAGGCATTTTGAAACTCTAAGAATAAGGCTTGAAACTTTTGTCAATAACAATAGAAATTCAGACGAAAATACATTGACAAGAAATTGGCAAAGCGAACAAAGCACTTTTAAACAGAATAGAAACTATTTCACTTATGATAGCCCACAATCTAAATTTTTAATAGACATAAAAGATAATGTTCCTGATGCCTACATTGGTGCTTACAAATACATCGTAGGCACGTTTGAATTAAATACCAAGGAGAAGTTGATTGGAAATTTATTGGCATATGAATATGATTTAAAAGACCACACCGAAATAACTAATCGTAGAAATTCCGAAAAGAGTTCAATTAGCAAAATTAGAAACGACTTAAGAAAACAGCTTTCAGAATCTGAAATACACTTAACAGAGCATCTTTCAAAGGCTAGTGGAGACTATAAAAATTATGTTGGATTAATAGATACATTTAAAAGTGAGAAAGAAATATTATTCGACAAGTGGTTTGACAAATCTAAAGGAGATTTTGACAATTTTGATTTATCATCTAAAGGTAAAATTGATGAATTAGAAAAAACTTATCGGGAAAAATTAAAACTGGAAGCTCCTGCTCGTTATTGGCAAGTTAAATCCGCCAAATATTATGAAGAAGGCAAGAAAGCAAGAAATATTTTATTATGGATGGTCTCGCTTACGGGAATATTTCTAGCAATCATATTAGTAGTTTCTCCAGCTTGGATATTTAAACAAGTATTTAGTGAAAATACATCTTCAATAGTAAGATGGTCTGTAGTTTTTATTGTTCTTCTATCTTTTATAGCCTTTGCCGTAAGGGCAATTACTAAGGTTATGTTTAGTTCTTACCATTTGGCAAGGGATGCGGAAGAACGACATACCCTAACCTTTTTCTATTTGGCTTTATTAAAAGACACTGAGGTTAAAGAAGAAGAAAGAAAGTTAATTTTACAATCATTATTTAGCAGAGTAGATACAGGATTATTAAAAGAAGACTCTGGACCCACAATGCCGAATGATATATCAAAAATAATTGGGAAATAGAGCCAGTGGCTAACAACGTATATAAAAAATGCTCAAGATGTATAGCAGAATGAAAATACTTACTTTTAAAAAACAATAATTAAATCTGAAAAATCCGTCTCCGAAAAGACGCACTTTTCATATACAAAACCGTTGTGTATAATACAAAATGACAGTCCAAACAGAAAATACAATTCAAGAATTAATCGGGTTTAAACTTACTCAAACGAGTAGAAGTTCAGATATGGAATGTCTAAAATTTGGATATAAGGTTAACGACAAAAATCAGAATATTGGAGAATTTGGACTTCATATTCAAACGAATTGGAGAATAATCGATAAAGAAAACATTTTAGTTGGTAGTAATGATTTATACGAACCAAACTCCGAAAACCAATCTGAATTGGATTTTGATTATGAAGATGGAAATTTGAGAGATGAAAGGCTAAAGAAGATTATAGCCTCGAAAAATTTAATCGTTTCAAAAGTACTTGCCGACGGAATTGGTGGATTGAATATTCTATTTAATAATAAAACGGAATTACAAATAGTACCTAACAACTCTAGCCAATCAGAATATAATGAATTTTGGAGACTAATTGATAACAGAAAACCTGAATCGAAACATATCGTAGCAAGAATAAAGGGAATTGAAAGTGAATAAAAGTACTATGCACAACAACGATATAATTTATGTTGATCTTGTGCTGCGAGAAAAATCATTGTTTCAATTTATCGTAAATTCACGACTGATTAATCCGAACATGCGGCGCCAAGGCTGCCGACGGGCTCGCCTTCCCAAGCTTCGCTAATTGGGGCCCAGCTCGCTCCGATGCCCCAGCGCGGCCGCCAGTTCAACACAAATCATATACAATACCGTTAGATAACATTGGAAATGATAAAGAGTAATAATTTCACTTATTGGATTCTTACCATCGTTGTAGGGATTGTTATTGCTGTATCTTCTCATTATATTATTAAAAACGCTTCTGAAGTCCCTATTGAAAAGCAAATAGAAACAGAAAACACCAAGTCAGAATCTTCGTCAAATATTGAATCAAAAAGAGAGAGAAAAAATTTCATCGGAAAAGTAGGAAAATGGAATGCCAACTTCGATCTGACTTTTGATTATATGAAGAAAAGCGTTAATGGAATCTATTCATACCCCAAAAGACCTGGAGTTGTTTATGAATTAAAAGGAACCTTTAGTAAAGGTTCTTTGACGTTAATAGAATATACTGATGACAGAATTTCCGCTGAATGTATATTGACTCCGACTAGTAATGGAAATTGCTATGAGGGCATTATGAAAAATACTGATGGGCGAAATTTAGACATGAAATTATGTGAGAAATAGACATTATCTAACACTGTGTAAAAATGCATTAAAACGCATTTTACACCAAACGTTGTACGTAATTTAAAGAACCTTAGAAAACACATAAAATGAGAGTACTTACCATTATTATTTCATTTCTTTTATTTTTGAGTTGTGGAAACAATAAAAAACAAGTTGTTGAGAAAGAATATCTCCAATATGACACCACAGAAAACCTAAATGGAAATATGGTGGAATATTTAAGAAACCTCAAACTACAATCAGATAGTAATTTTGTTTACGATATCTACATTATAAATGAAACCAATACCAAAAAGATTCATTTGGAAGGAAATTATACTTCGAATAATCAAAATATCAAGCTGAATATAAATAAAAAAACAGGGTTTGAATGTGACACCCAAGAGATAATCTATAAAAAAGATGGAAATGGAAAACTAACCACACCGAACGATGAGGACAAAATAATTGGAATGACTTACGATATGAGAAAAAGAAAACCCTTAGAATATAATAATTGTATCGATAATATTGGTGATAGTTATTTAATGGTCTTATCCTCAAAAGAAAGGTTTTATAAAATGGTTCCTGCTAAAAAAAGAGTGCAAGAGATTTTGAAATCTGAATAAAAAACTACGTACAACATCGTGTATAATTCATTGCTAGTGCTGGTACTTGCCTACTTACGAAAATCCCCACGGATTTTCTATTCGGTTTGTATTTGCTAATTTAGTTGCTAAACCACGCAACACACGAGCGAAGCGAACTGGCGAAGCAAACCATACACAAACACCTTATGAATCTAGAAAATAAACAAAATTAATGGCTAGAATTATATTGGTAGTCTTTTTAATAATAGTAATGTCGTGTTCTAGCAAGGGCAAGTCGAAAAAGTCTACAAATACTGAGCAGAAAACTGAAAATTTAATTGCTGTTTTAGATACAATATGGCAAAAAGAACAAATCCCCATAAGATTAAGAGATTCTTTAATAAATATTTACGGTGCAGAATCTAAAGAAGCTGATGTCTATCAAAAAGAATATAGAAAAAATCACGCTCTAAATATTAAAAAAATTAAAGAGATTCTTGGCAAATATGATTGGCCTGAGTTAACGCTAATAGGAGAACAAGGGAATAGAACTATTTGCAATGTCCTTCAACATGCTGATCAAGAAACAAGGGAACATTACATTCCAAAAATGAAACAGGCTGTCCTAGATAAAAAATTAGAACCAAGGTATTTGGTTCGTGCAAAAGATAGAATTGCAACTGATAAAGGTGAGTTACAAATCTATGGTGGACAAATGAAATACTACCCTAAAACTAAAAGCTTCAATCTATGGCCAGTTTTTGATCCTAAAAACATTGACAAGAGAAGAGCTGAAATTGGATTAGAACCAATCGCTGAATTTCTTAAAAATAGATTTGACTTTGAATGGAATCTTGAAGAGCAAATAAAAAGGTCTGAAGAATTTATAATAGAACAACAGAATAAAACTAAATAACGAAATGCCAACAACGTGTATAGCTCATTGCCAGTACTCGCTTACTTAAGAAAATTGCTGGCGCCAGTTCGCTTCGCTCGTGTCACACGGATGTTCTATTCGGTTTGTATTTGCTAAATTAGTTGCTGAAACACGCTATGTTTCATATACTAACCGTTGTACGCAAGCTGAAAAAAGTCCTGTAACAATCATCAAAATAGGGCATCTTTATTTCGGACACTAATTCAAAAAATAATGCGATTAACAATATTCATTGCAAGTATTGTACTATCAACAATATCTTATGGGCAGACATCTATAAAAGAAATAAACCTTAAAGCTGGAGAATACAAAGTAGGTTTCAAACATTATACAATCAATGATAGTACTAGATCCTACCGAATTCATAATGCGTTTAACAACCAACTCATTGAGAGGCCAATTCCAATTAGTATTTGGTATCCTGCGATAATTGAAGATAGTAATTCTGAGCAGTTAACAGTTTTAAATTATTTAGAGATTTTAAAAGAAGAGGAAGAATGGAAAAATTTACCGAACTATTTTTTATTGGATTGGTTTCCTTATTTATGGAATACGCCACAAAACAAGGGGCATCTTTCTGAAGAAGTAAATGCATTTTTTTACCCAACATTTTTAGACGGGAATTTTCCAGTTGTAGTTTACGCACCAAGTTATCAAGCCTCTTCAATTGAAAATTTTGCACTATTCGAATATTTAGCCAGTAACGGTTTTGTAGTGATATCAAGTCCTTCAAGAGGAACTGATACGCGCTGGTTAGAAGGCGGAACTACAAAAGATATGGAAACACAATCAAGAGATGTAGAGTTTCTTCTAAAAGAAATTCACAGCTACAAGAATATCGATTCGGAAAAAGTGGCATTAATGGGATTTAGTTTTGGCGGGTTGGCGAACGCTATAACGGTCATGAAGAACAAGAATATAAGTGCAATTGTAAGTTTGGATGGAACCGAAAGGTATAATTACACTGTCTTGGAAAAATCACCTTACTTTAATTTAGATAAGTTTACCATTCCTTATATCCATTTTGCTCAAAAAGAAATTCCAGAAGAAGTTTTGACTAAGGATAAAATTCCTGCCGAGTTGAATTATAAATTCCAATTATATGACTCTTTACAATATAGTAATGCTTACAGTTATAGATTTCACGACCTAACTCATTCCTATTTTAGTTCATTCGGTGTTTTATTTGCCAACAGAGATAAGAGACAAGACAAAAGTGATGCTAAAATTATGACTTCTTATAACTTACTTTCTGAACATACCTTGCAGTTTCTAAATGCTACATTAAAAAATGATGACAATTCTAAAACATATATTGAAAACAACCCTGATAAAAATGGCTTGTCAGAAAACCTGATTTCTAAAAAAACCAAAAAAGCTGATAAAACAGAATTTAATTATAGGGATTTTAATGATTTAGCTCTCAATCAAGATTATCAAGATTTAATTCCGCTGTATAAAAGAACAATTCTCAAACATCCGGAGTTTCAGCTTCAAGAAGGTATGCTGAATACATTAGGTTTGCGATTGTCATTTAATTCCAAAAAAATAGAACAAGGTGTTAATGTCTTTATGCTAGCATTACATATATTTCCGAAATCAGCAAATTTATATGATAGTTTAGCTGAGGCTTATTTATATAATAAGGATTTTAAAAATGCTATTTCTAATTTTAAAAAGTCGTTGGAATTAAATCCTGAAAACCAAAACGCAATTGATAGATTAAAACAACTTAAGGAATAGAGCAATGAACAATCGGTTCTTTCCTTTTTGCTAACTTAGTTCTTGCCAACGCAACACACGAGCGAAACCAACTGGCGAAGCAAACCATACACAAACACGTTGGCAACAATTATGAAAAACATTCCGTTACTGATTTTAACATTGATTTTAATTGCAAGTTGTAATTCAAAACAAGCTTCATCGGAGTTGGAAAAGATGACTGAAAAATTGACCGAAAAAGAAAAGCAGATTTCGGATTTACAGACACAAATTGAGAATTTAGAAAACAAACAAACTTCGGACTCTGAAATAAATGTTGCAGAAAAATTAAAAAGCGGAAAGCGGAAATTAATTGACAAAAAGGATTTTAAAGACACTTTAGATATATCAGACAATTTTTTCATTTATAAACATACATCTGAAATCACTCAAACGTCTGAATCGGAATTTGAATCAGTCCTTCGTGATTTTGACCAAGTCAAATCGGAATATGGGAATGACTTTTTTGTGAGAGTAATGACATTTTATAATGGACAAAGTTTACCTCTGGAAACCGAAAATTCTAAAACTGATATTCATATTTTAATCCAACCGACTGAATTGGGTTATGAAAATAAAACGTTCGTGATTTCGGACTTTTATGATGTTGACATAAAAACGCTCGAAAAGAAAGAGAATAGTGTCGAACTGACTTTTGAACACGGAAAATTTCCGAGAAAAAGTGAATTAATAATAATAAAACCTGAATTAGTAAAATTTGGAAATAAATAACTGTAGGTGACAACATGTATAATTAATTGCTTAGCCATTTAAGAGCCTCTCGAGAAATCCTAGCGGATTTCCAGGACGTTCTTCCCTTTTTTCTATCTTAGTGCCAAACCGCAACGAAACCATACAAGAACACGTTGTAGCACATATGAAACTGACCGCAGAAAACATAAAAAACCATTATCTGATTTTGATAATTAAGCTCTCAATATTGAGCTTATTTATTTACTCGTTGGTTCGTGGAAAAATAGAAACTTCGGTATATTGGAACTTTGTAGCGGAAACTGGAAACGGATTTGAAAACTATCTGAATGTTATAAAAGAAACATCTTTTTTTAGACCAGCAATAATCTTATTAATTCCACTTATCGGAATTTTTATAAACAAAAAAATTGGCTGGATTTTAATTCAAGCCTATTTCTATTTTTTGATTACGAATCTGATATTTTCAGCAAAATATATTGACTTAACTGATAATACTCTGATTTTAATAAACATTATCGGATTCTTACTCTTGCTTCTGATTATAATACTGATGAATAAAAAGAAAATAAGGAATCTGATTTATGGAATCGAAAAAACTGAAATGATAAGTAAAAACGTTGTCGCTTCTATTATTGGAATGTCAATAACAATAATTTTGGCGTTGATTAAAGCGCACGGAATTTAAAAAAAATACGCGCTACAACAACGTGTATAGTTCATTGCTAGTACTCGCCTACTTACGAAAATTCCTGCGAAATATTCTATCTGTGATTTATTTGCTAAATTAGGACTTAACCGCGCAACACACGAGCGAAACCAACTGGCGAAGCAAACCATATACGAACACGTTGTAAATAATTAACAATGAAAAAAACACTATTATTAATAGTAAGCCTTTTAGCTATCAATTTAACTTTTGCTCAAATTAAAGATGGACAAAATTTTTGTGACGAGACTAAAAACGGAAGTTATTTCCCTCTTGTATTAGAAGAAAAAAAGTTATTCTGGGCAGATACGCATTATGTTGAAACAAAAAATGGAACTAAAGAAATTAATGGAAAAACCTATGTTGAGTATTTGCAAGAATGGAAAGAAGGTAATACTTCTACTTTATACCTTAGAGAAGAAAATGGTGTCGTTTATCAATATGAAGAATGCTGTGAACAAGAAACGATTAGATATGATGAATCGTTCAAAAAAGGATACACATGGAAAACAGCTGATGGCTTAGGACAATACGAAATTCTGACTTTCAAAGGAGCCTTAAAAACACCTTTTTGTGAATACAAAAACGCAATGGTAATTCAAGCAAATTTAGAAAATGGTACGTTCAAGTTCTATTACTTAAAAGGACATGGATATATAGGAGCCACTGTTAATGATAAAATTATTTCATGTGTCACACCTACGTTTGATTTAGATTAAAAACTAGCTACAACAATGGCTATACGTAATTGTCAAGACACACCGAGTTGAATGTTAAACCACGCGACTATCCATACACAAGCGCGTTATATACTGTTTTCGACATGAATAAAATTGATAAAGGAGTTAGGGCTACAAATTACTTCATTGACTTGTTCGTTATTTATGCCATTTGTTTTGTTATAATACTATTAGATCGCTCCTTAATTGATTTTCTCTTTCTCTTCTATATAATTATGTTCTTGTATTATTTTCTTATGGAACTGTTCACTAAACAGACGCTAGGTAAGATGATAACTAAAACAAAAGTTGTCCATAAAGATGGAAGTTCTGCCAATTGGCTAAAAATACTTATGAGAAGTTTTTGGAGATTGATCCCATTTGATTCAATATCATATTTGTTTGGAACTGAAGTTGGAATGCATGATAAACTATCGACAACTAGATTAATCAAGCAGATTAAATAACAGAACAAAACAAAACAACGTATGTATCACATTGCCAAAATTTGGCTAACTTTGAGTTCTCTCCGACTTTTAATAACAAACTATTTCGGCTGAAAGAATCGCACTTTCGTTATACAATACCGTTAGCAACAAGCTTAAAAGACAATTGAACTAAAATTAAGATGGTTGGAACAAAATATCCAAAGTTTAAATTTTACAATTCAAACCTGTTTAACGATGATTCAACTCAAAATCCTTTTATAAATTGACTACAGTATTTAGTTTTACGCCTGTACTAGTTGTAATTAAGACTTGAATGATCACAAACAAAGAAAAACGCTTAAAATACCTAGGGTTTGATGACAAATGGTTTGCTATCATAGGTATATTGCTATTAGGCTTATCAGCAGTGTATGTCTTTAATGTAGCCGTAGTACAATTCACCACTATTGAACTCATCATCACCTTTGTGGCTTCTTTATTTTTTTCATCATGTGATTGGTTGATCAATAGGTTCATCTTAATACGTTTAAGAAAAATGTATCCCAGCTTAAAGGATAGTGTTAAGCGGGTAACCTTTCTTTTTATCTGCACTTTAATTACTGTTATCTTAGTTGATTTTCTAGGGGTCAACCTAATTTCTCTGCTCGCTGAAAATGTTAGCTATGATTTTCAGGAAAGAGCCAGGTCGTTGGTAGTCATCGTTTTTCTCACTATCATGATAATGGCCATTTATGAAGCTATTTACTTCTTTGTTCTTCTCAAAAAATCGGTCAGAGAAGAGGAACAGGCAAAGCAAGCGATCATACAAGCCGAACTTGACACACTTCGTAATCAGGCCCAACCTCACTTTTTCTTCAATACGTTGAACACTTTGCGAGATATAATAGACCAAAGCCCCAAAGAGGATGCGAAGCAATTTGTAGACAAACTATCGGACATCTATCGCTTTTTGCTGGAATCAGGCAACACCAATTTGATTTCATTGAAGGCGGAGCTGAACTTTGCGAAAGCCTATATTCACATACAATCAGAACGATTCGGAGAGAACCTAAAATTGAATTGGAATATCCCCAAAACCTTGGAGGATAAGGTGATTGCGCCGATGAGCCTCCAATTGCTCTTAGAAAATGCTATTAAACACAATGTGATTTCCAGGGCTAAACCACTGGAAATCAAAGTTGACATTGCGGATGACTCTATTGTAGTAACTAATAAAATTCAAAAAAAGTCTACACAACTACCTTCCACAAAAATGGGCTTAAAAAATATAGAAAAGCGTTATGCACTCATCTCAGACAGATCAGTTGAAATAGTGAATGATGGCAATCAATTTTCCGTCGCTCTACCGTTGTTGAATTATAGTATGCTTAAAGAATGACTATGAAAATCTTAATCATCGAAGACGAAATTAGAGCAGTTAGCCAGCTACAATTAATGTTGAAAGCCTGTGACTTTAAGTTCGAATTGTTGGAAATTATTGATACGGTCGAAGACGCTGTGCTGTGGTTTCAACAAAACGAAATCCCCGATCTTGTATTCATGGACATCCAACTAGCCGATGGGTTAAGCTTTGAAATTTTTCAGAAAACAACAGTAAAGGCTCCAATTATCTTTACAACAGCCTTTGACCAATACGCCATTCAGGCGTTTAAGGTGAACAGTGTCGACTATTTACTAAAGCCCATACAAGAAGATGATCTAAACAGAGCACTTGACAAATTTCACCAATCTAATAGGTCTTCTACATTAGATACTGCTACTTTAAAACAATTACTCAGTGACTTGCAAGTACCTGCCGAAAGAGATGGCTTATTAGTAAAATCGGGGAACGGATTTGTACAGCTTAAAATATTCGATTTACTCTATTGTTATTCTGAAAATAGCATCACTTTTGGTGTTACGCGTAACAGACGCTTTATTATTGAAGAGACAATAGATGAGCTATTCGTTACACTAGATCGCACAAAATTCTTCAAAATTAATCGGGGACAAATAGTAGCTAAATCTTCAGTTTTGAAAATAGAACCTTATTTCAACCACCGGGTGATACTTTCTGTGACCAATCCAAGAGATCAGGAATTCATTGTAAGTAGGTCAAAAACCAGCGATTTCAAGAATTGGATGAACTGGTAATGTGGTTATTACAATTCAACCAGCCTTAACGATAGTCCAGGATAAACAGCTTTCTAAGCAATTAGTTTAAATTGATATTGCACCCATATTAATTAAAAAATTAGAAAGATGAGTAAATTAACTTTAAAACAAATAGTAATTCCAATAGTTACTCTAGCCATTATTTGTTTCATGTACTTTGGCCCAATCACCAGAACCGCTTTTGAAAATATAATTATTTCTATATTAATAATTGGAGCTAACTTTTTAGAATACAAGGGAAAACTATTTTCAGCACTTGGGTTTTATCGCGAAAAATTCACTAAGAAAAACATATTTGTCCTTGCCCCATTAGTAGCATTTGGACTTTTTGTTTTTTATGTTTTCGTCCTAGTTCCTGGAGTCGAGATGCTCACAGGAGTTCCTATTGATTATTCAAGCATAGCCCAATTGAAAGGAAATCTTCCAACTACTATTATCTGGTTGTTAATAGTGTGGGTTACCGCAGGGTTTGGAGAAGAAATTATTTTTCGTGGTTATTTTATGAGACAGTTTGTGAAATTCTTTGGAGAAAGCAAAATCAGTCTTATGATTAATATTCTAATATTTTGTAGTTTCTTTGGCTATATGCATATGCAGCAAGGAATCACCGGACAAATTGTTGCTGCGTCTACCGGAGCACTCTTATCCATTATATTCTACTCGCGTAAATACGATTTGTGGTTCAATATCATGGTACATGGTTTTTTTAACACCCTTGGTATACTCAGTTTTTACTTTGGATTGGCCTAACCTTTGTTGATTAATCGCATTTGTTTTGAAAACTAGAGGAAAAGCATAAAGCTAGTTGCCAACAATGTTTTTAAGTAATAACGGTTTAAGAATATAATAAAGGTCTGTGCTAAACTGAAAAGTCAGTGAATATAAATTCGCTATCACCCATTCACGAGACCTTTAGACCGCATTTAAAAACTAATTTTCATTGCTATGAGTAATCCATTGACTAAGAAACAGGAAAAACTGAGAGGAAAGAAAGTCATTGATATGACAGATGACGAATTGCGTTCTTGGATTAACGCGTGCGATCGAATGGAAAGTCAGATAAAATACAACAAAGCAAGAAGAAGTTGGACTCAATCAAGAGAGGAAGCTGAGGACGAATTGATTAAGCGTGAAAACACCGCCTAACAACGGATATAATTTATGTCGATATCGCGCTGCGAGAATAATCATTATTTCAATTTATCGTAAATTCATGACTGAATGATCCGAATTAGCGGCGCCAATGCTGCCGCTAGTTCAACACAAACCATATACAATACCGTTGGTGTGCATTTAAATCCAAAACTCTAAAAGGAAATTTGAAACGAATTTTTATCATTATTGCTGTTATATTTTTCGCATTCTTTTGCTACAAAGCCTATGATTTTTTATCCTTCTCATGGTTAGGTAATTACTGCGGAATGGATGATGGACCATTTAATGCTGTAATGATTGAACCAATAAAAATATCAGAATCGGCACAAGAATTTGACTTATCTGATAATGGGAAATTGATAGTGGATAATCGTACTGATTCGCTCTCACCTATTCTGATTTTAAAAGAAAATGGAATAATCAAATGGACTTTGGATACTGATACTCGGAATACTAAAGAATACGCAAATACTCGAATTTGGAATATAAGAAATGTGGAAATATTAAATAAGTCAGAGCCTATTAGACTTCAATTCTTTGCAGACTGGACTTATGGTGCGGAATCTGGCTCAATGGAAATTGACAGAAAAAGTGGAGAGAACAGTTTCTGCTTGAGTTGGTAAAAAACAAAAACGATTACTAACACTGTATAAAAGTAATACGCAAGGATTTCGTTATCTTTGAGTTCCCCCACGTTTCATGTACACTACCGTTGTAAACAATTAAGTGAAAATTTATATAGTTATATGTAGCAAAACGTTCTTAAATTTAATATAAATCATTATGAAAATCATTAGAAATTTATGTATAGTACTAGTTTTATCCTTAGCCTCTTGTGGTCTTGGGCCAGACTATAATCTCTCGGTAAATCCGCCCGGACAAAATGATACCCCTGAACAAATATTTCCTGCAGAAATTAATGGAGATGAAGCGAAAGTAAATCAATTAGAATCAGGGGGATTAGAATACACATATGGTTCTGATAAGAGTATCACAGTTGCAAGATTAACATCTGAGGATGAAGCCATTGCTTTTTTTAAACAAAATGTACTTCCCAACTATCAAAAACAAAACAATAACTTTTCAGGAACCATTAATGGTCAGTTTTATGCAAAAGCAGGTGGGAATTGGAAAATGTTTGGTTGGGTAAATGGCAATTTTGCGTTTTCTCTAAAAGCATCGGATCAAGAAAAGTTAGATGATATTATCGATACCTTTAAATACATTGAGCATCAATAAGCTCCATTGGGATTAAATGATTCTGAAATAAAAGAATAAAGACTGGTTGCAACAACCCACCTAATTCATAGCTTTCCAAGCTAGACACAAAATATCACTCTCAAAATTGTTTGTTTTAATTTCTTGGTTGGCCTCCAAGTGGCTGCGACATCTTATGCAATACCGCTACAGCCAATTCTTAGCTCGACTGTAACATTCTAATGATTTATATATCTATACTAGGAAAATCCTCAGAAAATGAAAAGAATCGCATTACTATTGATTTCCTTGCTCACTCTTTTGAATGCATGTGCGCAGAAAAAACAAATGAGTATTGATGGTGCTATCACAGAAATAGCGTTTAATAATCCGTATAAATTCAATTCAGAAATTGAAGAGAAGCTAAAAACCGATACCCAGCCATGGAAACGTCAAACTGCATCGCTATCCTATCAGAAAAAAGGAGCGTTTAAAGAGATATTAGAACTATTTGATCTTGAATCGGGAAAGCAAACTACCACCCCTTTAACAGCTAAACAAATTGATTCAATCAAATCCAAATATACTCCTCACGATGCTAGAACTTTTATAATTGAGCAGGCTAAATCGAGACAAGTGGTGATTATTAATGAAGCGCATCATAATCCTGGTCATAGAACGTTTACAAGGTCACTACTTAAGGAATTGTATGAATCTGGCTATAGATATCTGGGTCTTGAAGCACTTTATAATGGGCCCAAGGGAGGGACGCCAATAGGTAGCAACGGAAATCATATAAAAGACGAAAAAGATACACTTCTCAATACAAGACGATACCCTATTTTCGAATCTGGAAATTATCTGGAGCCTCAAATGGGCAATCTGATAAGAGTGGCTATGGAAATTGGATTCACTGTTTTTTCCTATGAGAAAACAGGTGTAGGCGGTGGAAACCCAAGAGAGTTAGGACAAGCCAAAAATATTGAGCAAATATTAGAAAAAGAGCCAAACGCAAAAATTTTAATTCATTGCGGATATGCGCATGCCTATGAAGGAGTTGATGTATACGAGCCTGGAGGAAAAGCTATGGCAGGTTGGCTGAGCGAATTGACAGGAATAGATCCATTAACCATTAATCAAGCAACATATTCAGAAGGCTACAGTGACCCTGAATTTAATAATCCTTTACTAAACGCATTATCATTAAATGAACCCAAGGTGTTATTGGATAAGAATGGGAAACCAATGAGATTTGTTAAAAGGAATATGCATACCGATATTGCGGTTATTCATCCTAAAATAAAATATGTTAACGACAGACCCTTCTGGTTATTTGCATATGATAATGAAGATGTGATCATTGACATTTCGGGATTAGATATTAGTTTTCCAGTGATGGTTTTTGCATACCGTCCAGAAGAAGATATTTCAAATGCAGTACCCGTGGATATGGCTGAGGTAAATAACTTGGAGACGCTACCACATCTTTCCTTAACGGAAGGAGCGTTCACAATTATTGTTGCACCTAAAGATGGGACCGCGCAAAAATTTGATATTTCGGTAAAATAGCTGTCGCCATTAGCTAACAGAATTGACGTAATTTCAAAAGCAAGGAAAAGAAGTTTCGTATTACTTTGATATATCTTCCTTCTTCGGAAAATTTTTAACTAGTGACAAGACAATAACGAAGGCTAACATTAGATACAAACTATATACCAGTTAAGCTAACCACAAAATCTCGCCCAAATAGTTTATTTTAGTTTCTTGAGAAAACGGTAGTCAGGGCCTCGTCACATCGTCTAATAAAAATCAATGCGAAAAAAACACATAGGTATCCTATTAATTCCTCTCATTTGCTATTCTTGTGATTTTACGTCAGCATCAGAATATTATAATGAATCCATTTATTATCAAGAAAAAGGCGACTTAAAAAAAGAACAAGAACTTTTAGAGAAAGTTTTAGAAAAAGATCCAAAGTTTAGACCTGCACTACTAAATCACGGAGCAAATAATTCAGATTTTGGTAATTACGAAGAGGCAATAAGGGATTATCAAAAAATCATAGATTTTGACCCCGAGAACACCCTAGTTCTAATGGCTATTGGGAACAACTATAAAAGGCTTGAAAAATATGAAAGATCAATATCCTATTATAACAAGGCATTGAAAACCAAAGGGGCGCTCAGGTCTGACACCATTTATTTTGAATTGAAATGGATGGATGAGTTTGATAAAGACAATGAATATTACGTAAGAAAACATGTTATTCACTACGAACGAGGACTTGCTTATTTGGACAGTGAACACTATGAATTGGCGATAGCAGATTTCCAAAGAACAATAGCGGCTAATTATGAAAAACCAATTTCCTATTATTGGATTGGAGAGGCATATATTGGATTGAAAGACAGCACAGAAATTTGTAATAATTTTATTAGCTCAGCAAAACTGGGAATAGAAGAGGCTAAAGATAAATTGCGAGAATATTGCATTGAAAAATAACCCACTCGATGGTAATTGAAATAAAGCAACTACTACAACTGTATATTGTTTATTGGGAAAGTGGAACTAAAATCATCGATAAAAGATAAATACAATATGAGATTCGTACTTAGTATTTCCGTTTGCTTTTTGATCCTTTCTTGCACAACCAAAAAGGATCTTGATATTTCAAAGTATCCCATTATAACCACAGCGGCAGAATTGTCTGAGTATTATGATTTAAAATTAGATAAGAGCGGAGAATATGAATCAAGTGCAATCATCAAATATTTGGATGGTTCAAAAGAACTTGAATATTCATATGACCTGGCCGAAACGAAGTACTTTGATCCGCTAATCTATTATATTACCATCCAACAGGAACGAAGCGTTAGAGATGCAAAAGAAGTCTACGTACTTGGCAAAACCGCAATTAGACTCACGGGAAATTCCTTTAATCAAGGAACCATAGAAATTGATAGCCTCATGCTACCGGGAGATGAATATTATTACGCCTTAAGAACATATAATGATGTGCCAAATGGAATGTTTTATACGGTCAGAAAGGGAGCTCGAATTTACACTATGATGATTTCTGGAGTTTATACCAGCGATCATAGTTTGTTATATGATCTAATACTCCCGAGGATTGAGAGCTTAGAAACCTATGACATCAGGAAATAAGGTGATAACCACCCACCTCTCTAAAATAAATAAATGGGTAACTTTATATCAATGTTGCGTAACATCTAAGCTATGATTATAGTAAGATCAATTCCTGCACCTTCACCAAATGAATTGAATTTATTGGCTGATTATGAATTATATTTATTTAGCTTCCTTGCGATAATTGTGATTATGGTTTATTTAAAAATTAAATTCTCAAAAAGACGAACAAACGAGACTAATAATTCTGAAAATCAAGATGATATTAAATATAAAAGTTATGATATTTTAATGCAGGAGAAACAAGTGGAAGATGATACTCTAATTCCATTTACCAATTTCTCAATGGATTGGATACATATCGGATTTTCGATAATCTTACTTATAATATTTTTTTACTTTCTTTCATAAACGTTGCCAACACCATATACAGCACATCACCAAATTTTAAAAACTAGTTAGATGAAACAGCATTTTAAGTATTTTTTGACCTCGATTATTTTTATTTCAATGTTTGGTTCAGCTGCTTTTGGGCAAAGAACGATTGCAGCTGGAGAAGGCTATTCTACTCAAATTGGCAATCTCGTTGCCATGCTGGAAGATTTGAAAGGACGCGTTACCTATAGTGTGTCTAATCTTACCATAGAGGAAACCGATTTTTTATTGGATGAAGATGCCAATAGAGTTGGCGCTATGATTTTACACCTAGCAGCAACCGAAAAATATTATCAAGTCTATACCTTCGAAAATCGGGGGTTAAATAGAGAAGAAAGAGCGCAGTGGGATATCGCTCAAAACTTAGGGAGCGCCGCCAGAAATCAGCTTAAAGGCAAGCCCATAGGCCATTATCTGGATATTTGGAATGAAGTACGCCAAGAAACACTGCGCCTGCTTAAAACCAAAGATGATGCATGGCTTTTGGCACGAACACACGATAATAATATGAATAACCATTGGGCCTGGTACCATGTAATGGAGCATCAAGCAAATCATATGGGGCAAATTCGATTAATCATTAAAAGAAGTAACTAGCTTCAACAAGGCAGGTATTTAAAAAAGAGCTGATCTGATAAAAAAGGAGCTGATAAAAAGAGGAATTGAAAGCTATAGATTAGTTCCAATTGGTTATGGAGAGTATAATCGAATTTATTTGGCCCCTACCAGAGTTGGAGATATGAAGAATGAAAGAGTTTTGATTAAAAAGATAGAAAAACACTAAAGCCAGTTATCCACCTAATTCATATCCCAGTTAAGCTAACCACAAAATCTCGATCAAATAGTTTATTTTAGTTCCTTGGCGGACTCCCAGATGGTGACCGCTATCTCCAAGACGAAGAAGCACTATGTATAAAATCAAACACTTGATTTTACTTTTAATTATAGCAATCTCACCCATTAAATTAATGGCTCAAGAAAATATATGTGACTGCTGTTCATATTCTTCTTTGCAATACCCACGGGATTATGAAGAGATATTCAATCCTACCTTGATAAAATCTGAAGGAATAAAAGAGGTGATGGTTTTCACAAAACCAAAAACAGCTTCTAGCTCGACCAAAACGGATGCATACAGAGAAATGAAATTTAAATTTAATGGTGATGGACGTGTGATATCAAAGACATGGTATAATCGAATGGGAAAACCGCACTCTAGGTATGAGTTGAAAAGAAATAAGGCTGGAAAAATTTATCAACAGATATTTAATTACATCGATAGCTTAGAACGAAAGTCGGCTTCCTTTGGGCAAGAAATAATCGACTTTACATATGATGACAAAAACAGATTGATTAAAATAAAAGATAGAAATTCTAAGGGTCAAATTCTAGCCGACAACAAATCATCATATACAATTATAAAATATGATGATAAAGATAGAATAGTCCGAAAAGAAAGGCATATGTATTGGGGTTATGATAATGATTCATCTATGTCAATAACAGATGTTAGCTTTTCTGACAGTTCATTTAGTGCGACCTATCAATCAACAAGAGACGGGGAGTTAAGTTTGTCAGGCGAGAAAAAATATAACAAGAATTGGAAAAAGATTAGCGATAAAACGTTTAACGAAACTTTGAAAAGTGTTGCTTTTGAATATCATTATGAGTACAACCCAAATAATAGACTCATCCAATATCAATCTATTTCTGGATCAGGTTCGGGGAGTGAATGTCCGGACGGTGGAAATTATAAAGACAATTATGAATATGATACCAATGGACTTCTAATTACGATTCGTCATACTTTTGAACAAAATACATGTGAAATGACATTTGAATATCGAAAATAGTCCAGAGGGGAACGATGTATAGTTGATAGTCCTGCCAGTTTCGCTCAAATAGTTTATTTTAGTTTTTTGGGATAGTCCTAAGCAGCAGGCCGCCACCTCGCTAGTATATATTTTTGAATACCATGAGCAATATTATAACATACTCGAAGCCTGTGTCAACTCTAAAAACTATTTTTGGAGCTATTCTATTTTTAGGGGCATTTTATATCATTCTTTTTAATAGCATATTGTTTGGGTTTTTCATGATAGGATTTGCGATTTTTTTGACTTCGACAACTGGTTCACAGGTTAATTTGGACAACAATACATTTCGAAATACATGGTCTATATTCGGCCTCCGTTTTGGAAAATGGAAAGCAAGTCCGAATTTCGAATATATCTCTGTTTTTAAGGGAAAACAAAGTCAAAGAGTAAACGGTTTGGGGGCTTCAACTAAATTCGCCGAGGAAATATTTCTCGTGAATCTATTCTACGACCGAAATAAGCATTTAACGTTCTATAGAACATTTGACAAAGAAGATGCCTTTAAAGTAGCCAAACATTTTTATTTGGCATTTAGCATCGATATTCTGGATGCTACAGAAAGAGAGCAAAAATGGATAGATAGTAAAGACCTATGGTAACAACCTAGATGAAAAATGCCCAAGTTGATTAAGCCAATTGTTTCCTATTAACTAACTTTAGTCTGGACTTAAAAACGTGCGATCAAAAATTAATTTAAAGGGAAAAAACTAGAAATCAATTATGATTTATACAATTGAAAAGGCTAATATGATAGCTGAACAACTAAGACGTTTTACGTCAGGGTATGGGCACCACGTTGTTGGACAATTTGCCAATGTTGATTTTTGGCTGAACGAAGTAAAAGAAGCACAAAGAGTCATAGACCAGTACAACGCTCGATTTAACAATATGCGTGATACCCAGAAAGAATGGGTAGAAAATCATGGCACCATAGTTTATGATTATTGTTCATATTGTGGTGGGAAATGTGAGTTAAGCGATGGAGCACCTGCGCCCCCAAGACGAACATCGAGCTCAGATACCGATGAGGCAAGAAGACAGCTAGTAGATACTGCCTACTACTTTCTCACCAGATGCTACAGAATGGAGCTCTTGAACGAAGAGGCATTAAAACAAAAATGTGATTTTATAGGAACAAGTATAGATCCAAACGACTTAAAAAAATGAAGCAAACATTAATTGTATTTAATCTTATTTTAGTTTCATTGTTTAGCTATGGACAAAATGAAACCTTACCTAGCCCAGAAGCCTATTTCTCAGCTATAATCGTAAGTGATATGGAATCTTCTATCACTTGGTATTCAACCAATTTTGGATTTAAAGTTTTAAATAAAATAGAATCAGAAGAAAAAGGATTCAAACAAGCGAACTTAAAAGTCGGAAATGTATTGATTGAACTAATAGAATTGGATTCATCTTTATCTCCAATAGATCTCCTCGAAAATCATCCCAAAAAGACGCGAATAGATGGATTCTTTAAGTTTGGATTTCTAGTCTCTGAGTTTGACACATGGGTTGAGTATCTAAAACAATCAAAGGTTGAGTTCTATGGAAGTGTAGTAACAGACAATTTATCTGGTAAAAAAATGCTGATAATTAAAGACCTTGACGGTAACAGAATACAACTGTTTGAGAAATAAAACTAGGCTGTAAAAACAACCAGTATGAAACACACACGCTTTTTAATTATACTCTTTTTTTTAATCACTTCAATTTGTTGGAGTCAGAGTCCAGAATATCAAAAAAAGAAAGCAGAGAAAATCGAAAAGGGCTCTGTTTTTACTAAAATAATTAATAGAGAGATAAATGCTACCATTGTATATGAGGATGAAGATATTATTGCCTTTGTTCCTCTGCGGCTTCAAGCACCTGTTCATTTACTAATTGTTCCTAAAAAGGAGATTTACACAATTAATGAGGTTTCTGAAGAGGACACTCTATTACTGGGTAAACTGTTTTTAGTAGCTAAAAAATTGGCCAAAGAGCAGGGTATTTCTGAAACTGGCTATCGCCTTTCTATAAATATTAATGAAGATGCAGGACAGTCTGTATTTCATTTACATATGCATTTGTTAGGTGGTAAAGCATTAGGCCCTATGGTTACACAAGAGAAATAAAAAATGCTAATGGATCTGCTTAATTCACCCAAATAGAAAGTCAAACAGAACCTAACAGTCCGTAGTTCAAACTAAGCTAATCTCAAGATTCAGATGAAATAGTTTAATTTAGTTTCTTTAGATGGCCTTGGATAGCGGGCTGCGATTTGGCTACGTTTCATGCACAAACCGTAGTAATCAAAATTTCAAAATGATTAAAAGAATCACCTTCATTGTTATATTTATGCTGATTGGCAACACCGTTTTGGTCGCACAATCAACAAAAGAAATCATTCTGACAAATAATTCGGCAGATGATCGATATGCAAGTTATTCAGCTTCTGGAAAGCAAATTATTTTCGAATCGAACAGAGATGGTAATTGGGAAATTTATATAATGGACTATGATGGCAAAAACCAAGTAAGGCTTACAAGAAATGAATCTGATGACAGAAGACCAAGTTGGCACCCAAATGGCAAGAAAATTATTTTCGAATCAAACAAGACGGGTAAAACTGAACTGTATGAACTTACTATTAAGAACAAAGAGATAAGAAAGGTTACTATTGGAGATATCAATGGAGAACCAACTTTTGCAAGATATGCGCCCAACGGTGAAAAGATTGCTTTTTCATTAAAAGAGTCAGACCAGAAATCTAATATCCTCACAATAGATAAAGAGGGTACACTGGATATTATAACCCATTATGATTTTAGGAGTTATTACCCAAGTTGGTCTCCTGATGGCAAAGCACTTTTGTTTTTCTCGAGACATGAGACCAACAATGAGGATGATGAGATATACAAAATAAATATTGATGGGTTAGCGAAAGAAAGACTAACAAACTGGCCCAAACATAATTTCTGTCCATCATGGTCAAATGACAAAAAAAAGATTGCTTATGTCACTTCAATGGAAAATAGTAGACCTGAAATTTATGTAATGGATTCTGACGGAGAAAATCAGGTAAGAATTACATATAATAATGATGGCGATACCTTACCTAATTGGTCATTGGATAATAAAAAACTTTTAATCACAGGCTATAGAAATGGCAATTATGAAATTTGTGAATTGACAATTTATACCAACTAAAATTCAGATTGCAACAAGAAATAAACACCATTAAAACAAGCGCCTCTTTAGACCTTTGTGTACAATTAATATAATAGAACAACATATTGAAGCAAGATTTTCAGTCAATTTATGACACCTCACTATGTTTCTTCAAAATAGCATCTACACAGTTTATGCCATCAATAGCAGCAGACATAATACCGCCGGCATAGCCAGCGCCTTCACCGCAGGGGTATAAACCATTAATAGTTACGTGTGATAATGTGTTAATATCTCTAGGAATAAGCACAGGAGACGAGGTTCGTGATTCGGGCGCATGAATTACCGCTTCATTGGTATAATAGCCTTTCATCTTTTTTCCGAAAATGATAAATGCTTTCCGTAGCCGCTCAGATAACAATGAAGGTAATATTTCATTTAAATCGACACTCACAATTCCGGGGTGATATGATGTTTTAGGAAGGTCTTTAGATACACTCCCTTCAATAAAATCTATCAACCGCTGTGCGGGTACTCGTTGAGACTTTCCTGCAGCTTCCCAACACGCTTTTTCCACAGACTTCTGAAAATTTAGACTTACAAAGGGGTCGTCTTTTGTGTAATTTGGCAGATCTTTAGGTGTTACGCTCACCACAATTCCAGAATTTGAATACGGATTGTTTCGTTTGCTTGGACTCCAACCATTGGTAACTACCTCCTCTGGTTCTGTAGCACAGGGAGCAATGATCCCACCTGGACACATACAAAAAGAATACACGCCCATTCCATCTACCTGTTCTACTAAACTGTAAGAAGCGGGAGGGAGGTATGGATTGTTGTCATCTCCGTGATATTGAATGGTATCTATAAGCTTCTGCTGATGTTCTATACGTACTCCTATCGCAAAAGGTTTGGCCTCAATTTTTATGTTTTTAGCATGTAAAAGATAATAGATATCTCGTGCCGAATGTCCTGTTGCAAGAACAACATCGTCAAATTCAAGCCAAGAATCATTATTTATTTGAATAGATCGAATTTGATCATTTTCAACGGTAATGTCTGTGAGTTTCGAATTAAAATGTACCTCCCCACCGGCATCAATAATTGCTTCGCGCATGGTGCTAATAATCTTCGGAAGCTTGTTGGTGCCAATATGCGGATGGGCATCTACCAAAATGTTGGCATCTGCGCCAAAATAAACCAGCCATTCCATGGCCTTGAGCACATTGCCTCGTTTTTTGGAACGGGTATAAAGTTTACCATCAGAAAAAGTTCCTGCTCCACCTTCACCAAAACAATAGTTAGATTCTGGATTCACAGTTTGCTCCTTCGTTATCTTCGCTAAATCTCTTCTTCGAGCACGAACATCTTTTCCTCTTTCAAAAATGATGGGTTTAAAACCTCCTTCAATAGCGCGAAGTGCGGCATACATTCCTGCCGGTCCCATACCAATGATCGCTATTTTTTTTGAGTCAGAAACGGCTTGTGGAACAAAAGGATAGATTTCTTTTTTTTGGTCGTTTTCCAGCCAAATCTCTATTTGAAGGTTCATTTTTACGGGCGCTCTTCTAGCATCAATAGATCTTTTGCGAATTCGCCATTCTCGAACATCTTTTTTTAGAATTTTAGACGTATTCAGTGCTCTTTTGAGCAGCATATCTTCATCTTCCTGCTGATGCGGCAATATTGAAATTTGTACGAGTGTGCTCATTGGTGTAAATTTAACTAAGAACAGGGAATAGGCCACCTTCTTGTCACTATTTATACAAAAAAGGTGTTTTTAATAGAAAATACCGTTGACAACAATCCACATAATTCATTCAAACTAGCTTAAAACTGTAACCAATTAGTTCTATACAACGGCCTGAGAATGCGGCCGCCCCGCCCATAATTGCAAATCATATACAGTGTCAGTGCGCTCGATAGTGATAAAAGCCTACATTTGTACCTAATAAAATATTTAATTATGGGTAACGGAACAGTAAAGTTTTTCAACAATTCTAAAGGATTTGGATTTATCACTCCCGACGAAGGTGACAAGGATGTATTTGTGCATGTAAATGGACTAATTGACGAAATCAATGAAGGGGACAAAGTAAGCTACGATGTAGAAGAAGGTCCAAAAGGATTGAATGCAGTAAATGTAAAAGTAGTTTAATCGATTATTTTTAATCTATTCTTATTATAAAAGCCTGTCGTAATTGATAGGCTTTTTTTGTTTGTGACAGTAGCTGTAAAGCCTTGCATTAAGGCATGTATAAAACATAGCTAAAATTTGACTATCTTTAAGTTCTCTCCACTCTTAAATAAATAAGTATTACGGTTGAATAATGTGTGTTTTTCAAAATCTCACCCGTCATAGTATGCCGTAATATGTCACTCTTTAATCCATAGAAAAATGATTATTAGCGGAGAAAAAATCAACAGCGAGCAATCTGCTCAAGTATGTATTGTGGGATCAGGCGCGGCCGGAATTACGCTGGCATGGGAATTGGCCCGACAGAAAATTCATGTCATTTTGATTGATGGCAGTCGAGACCTAGGAGACTGGTCTACTCCCTACTCACCACCAGACTATACTAACAAATGGTATATTGATAAGGAACTACTTTATAACGGAACGGCCGAGGGCCTTTTTACCAATAACGAACCAGGTTTTTTAACCTTACCTACCACTCTTCAGTCCAACCCTAGTGAACGAGAGCGCTATTTTGGTGGTACCTCTAACCACTGGGGAGGCCAATCTAGACCCTTAGACTCTACCACCCTTTCGGACTATAAAAACTATCCTGGTTGGCCCGTGAGTTCAGCGGAACTGGCCCCTTATTATTCGAAGGCAGCTACCCTTATGAATCTCACAGACAATTTTTCTGCGAGTTATTGGGCGTCGACCTTGGGGGATGCGGTTCCCCAGTTACCCGGTTTTACATCAGCAATGTATCAATTTATCAGTAGGGATTATTTACAGTTTCAACACAATAGGTATGATAGTACAACGCGATCTTTCTACCCAAGAACTTCGTCCATGGGCGAATCACTTGCCGATAGTAGCTACATTACAGTAATTCGGAATGCGAGTTTACTTCATATAAACCAAAGTCAAGGTGCCGTAACAAGCATCAAGGTGGGTAGTATGGCGGGAGGCTCGACCGTAACTAGTGATCCTCCTACTCCGGCCACCTTTTTCAACATCACAGCTGATGCTTTTGTGCTTGCCTGTGGTGCTGTTGAAAACGCCCATCAATTGCTGCTCTCAGATGCAGCCAATTCTTCAAAACTGGTAGGACGGTACTTCATGTGCCAACCCCTTGTAAATTCGGTGTATAATATTGGAGGACCTTATCTTTCTCCACTGCAAAAAGATCTCATGAACGGCGCCAACAATTCTGGAGTCAACCTCAATGGGGTAGGCATAACGGGTAGATTTCAGCCAGACGCAAACACACTTACCACGAATGGAATTGGAAGCTGCTGGTTTTGGGATAATTTGGGTTGGCAACAATATTATTTTGAACAAGCCCCGAACTTCAACAGTTATGTTAGCTTGGCGGATACGGTGGACAAGGTTTTCGGCCTGAAAGAGACATCTATTAATTGGGCATTTAATGAGGACGATGAACGTTCTTACAACATCATCAAGCCACTCTTTCAGAAGGCCGTTCAAGATAGTGCAAATATAAACTATCCCGGAACTACAGTTACTGTCGATTTCCAGCCTTGGAGCTATATCAAAGACAATGCTGTGGTGAACGGGCACCATCTAGGAACCACCCGTATGTCAGACGATCCAACAAAAGGGGTGGTTAATAGCGCACTGCGTACTCATGATCTGGACAACCTATACATCGCGGGTTCTTCGGTATGGACTTCGGCTGGGGTTTCCAACCCCACTTTCTCGATCATTATGTTTTCCATCCGTCTTGGAGAGTATATAGGCAGTAGGTTGGCTTCTTCCGGAATTACTGTTAATGAGGAAGGTCACTGGACCATTTGCGGAACCCATGAAGGGGGCATCGCAGGGCTCAAAATTGAGGCTTGGGATGCCGACGCCCTAACAAAAGACGACCTATTGGGTTCCACCACAACCGACGAACATGGTAACTTCTGTATCACGTACAATCAGAAAAGCCACAAGGAGTTGATCTTTGATGCAAAACCCGATCTCTATTTCAAGGTGTATGATGCTTCTGGGAAGTTGCTGCAGCAAACGGATCCAATTAAGAATGCAGACACGAACACAAAAAATATAGTTATTCCTGTGAGTTAAAGGGGTTTTACTTTCATAACTTGAGCAAAAAATAAACAGGTAATTTTATGCCGATGTTTTACGCAAGCTCAATGTAATGCAGTTAAAGCCAACAATTGGAATTGATAATTTAAAATTCGGAATCACTCAAAAGGAGATTTACGAAGTAATTGGTATTCCAAATAGAAAAAGAGTTGATGAAATCGATTCAAATGAATTGTACTTAGAATTCAATAATTTACTTCTCAGGCTAACAATTTATAGAGACGAAAACAATAGACTCGGATATATTCAAACGTCGAATCCCGAATTAGAATTCAACAACCACAGAATAATTAATGCCCCTATTGAATTTGTAAAAAAAGAGATTTTCGGCGAAATCATATCTGACTGGGAAATTGAGGACTATGATACCTTCTCTACGCATGGCAATGAGGAGTATTGGGTTATGCTTAATGTTGAATATGGCAAGGTAATAAGTGTGGAACTCGGACTGACTTTTAATGAGGAGGATGAATATATTTGGCCAGATTGAATCTAACGAAAGTTAGGGTACTACAAGATGTATAATTCATAACGTACTGGGTTGATAAAGCTAATCATTGAACAATTTAACTACCTTTAAACGCAATCGAAAGATCCAGTATAAACAAGAATGCTTAAACAATAAAAATGAAAAAAGGAACAATTAAAGTAAGTGTTTTATATCCAGATGGTGAAGGAAAAACATTTGACATGAATTATTACAGTACCAGGCACGTTCCAATGGTTGCAGCCCTTTTAGGTGATGCAGTAGTTGGAGCAACTGTTGAAAAAGGACTTGCAGGAGGAGCACCGGACTCATCAGCAACATATCTGGCTATGGGGAATTTATATTTTGAATCTGTTGAAATGTTTCAGAATTCATTCGGACCAAATGCTGACAAGATAATGGCAGATTTACCAAATTATACCAATGTAGAACCTGTGATTCAAATAAGCGAAGTGGTGATTTAACGGTTAAAGGCATTGTTCAGCAAATTATAAGACGCTTTACACAAATTAGAAATCAAATAAAATCAAAAAAATGAGTACAATTAGACTAGGAGATGAAGCTCCTAACTTTACAGCACAATCGACAGAAGGTGAAATTAATTTTCATAATTGGCTGGGAGATGATTGGGGAATCCTTTTTTCTCATCCAGCAGATTACACTCCTGTTTGTACAACTGAGCTAGGGACTGTTGCTAAGTATAAAGCTGAGTTTGATAAAAGGAATGTTAAGGTGGCTGCCTTAAGTGTTGACGGACTTGATTCGCACAACGGATGGGTAAAGGACATTAACGAGACGCAAAACACGACTGTGAACTTCCCTATAATTGCTGATGAGGACAAAAATGTAGCGATGCTCTATGACATGATACATCCAAATGCAGACAGCAAACTTACGGTGCGATCTGTATTTGTTATTGGGGCAGACAAGAAAGTAAAGTTAACGATTACCTACCCGGCCTCTACAGGCAGGAATTTTGATGAGTTATTGAGAGTAGTTGATTCATTACAGTTAACTGCATATCACAAAGTGGCTACACCTGCCAATTGGAATAATGGCGATGACTGCGTAATTGTTCCTGGGGTGTCAAATGATGAAATACCTAATTTATTTCCTAAAGGACATACAGAAGTCAAACCATATTTAAGGATGACTCCTCAACCAAATATGGATTAACATTTGCATATAGTAGTATAAAGGGCGCTAAAACGCCCTTTATACTTATGGCCACTAGGTTGTTACTTTTCATATACCTTAGACACAAGTTGATAAACCACAAATACAACAGTGAGAGATATACATCGAATTCCGAAAATATTAAATGAACTTGAACGAATTTGGAAAGCGAATCCAGATTTGAGACTGGGGCAATTAATTGTTGTTGGGACGAAACCCAAAGAGCCTTGTCCAGAAGTATTTTATATAGAAGACGAAAAGCTTTTAGAGGGACTATTGGCTTTCGAAAACCCAGCAGAATCAAAATTAGATGAGTCCAATACTATTCCTGATTGGAAAAAATATACGAATTTGAGTAGAATGACTCCGAAGGAATTATCGATCGAACTAGTATCAGAATTGATAGGCGAACTAAAAAAATCGAACAAAAAGGTAGTAATCACCCCGATAAATTTAATGCGATTAAATGGAGCCCCTGTCTCGGATCAAACCTGGTTGTTAAAACAAAAACCGAGAATCAAAAAATTGAAAAAACTACTGATCGAATTAAAAGAAACTGGAATCTTATCTGAAAGAAAGTCAAAGCAAGATTTTCTAGGAATAAAAGAAACAGGCTACGATATCGTTGAGTAAAAAGTCAAGGGCTAAAGAATGGAGTGCTGACCTTCTATCTGCCTATTTAGGAAGGTAGTCCAAATAAGGTGCCAACTGCCGAGTAGAAGCAAATTCCTTAGGGCGCATCAATCGTAAAACAATAGCCGCCTGCTGAGGATCCTTGTCAATGAGAGTTTTGAACTTAGTAGGGTGAGCTAGGTACTCCATACTCATGGACATCACTTCAGTATGCCCGCTTGAATATACCTTTGAAGTATATTTTCCGGTCGCCGGATAATTCCCAGCAAATCCTTGTTCTGAATAGGATTTCGGATAGATATAGCTTCCTTTTTGCTTTCCAGCATTTCGCCCATGAAGCAGGAGCTGAATATCCATCCATTTCTCAATGGGTAAGTTATTTTCAATATAGTGCCCTAGTTCATGAACAAGTATAGATTCGTCTTCGTCTTGAGCTATATGAATCTCATCGTTGGATTGATACGCTCTAAACCCATATGGATTAGTGAATGACTTTTGGTTCATTAAATGAACCTTTATTATTGGCCTTGGCACATGTCTTAATACATCGGGTTCTATAGACAGTCGTATAAATCGTTCCGCCATTTTCACCTTCCCTTGAAATGTTTTATCATCAACCTTGCGGCGATCTTTGTTGAAGAAATATCCATCGTCTACTTCTTCAATAGAATTCACAATGGAGCCTTTGTTTTTCCAGTTGCTAATCCCGAGTGTTTTTGTCTTCTCTTTAAACTGTTTTTCACTTGTGCCCAATAATCTTTGTACTCCCTTGTTGCTTGTTTGATACAGTTTTTTTACAAAGGGCATTTTCTTTAAAGCTTCGGAAAATCCAGCGCGATCCTGAGCCGATACATTGGCATGATCCAATTTTTTATCAAGCCCTTTATTAAGATCAGTATCCAATGGATGGATAAGGTTTTTACCACCTCTTCCTAAGAGGGCAGCGATATTCTGGTTGTCATAATCACCAAGATTTTGCCCCAATTCATAGGGAAAATCAGAATGTAGAAAGGAAGCTTCATTTCTAGCGCTTTGTACAGCGTTTAGTGCTTTTTCTGACAATCGCTCTTCGTCTTGATCTGTTAGGTTATGAACTCTTCTGAAAAGATTGATCTTTCGTTTCACCAACCAATAATATCCAATTCTATCGCCTGAGTATACACTACCTCCCAATTTTCTAGGCAGCGTTATCTTCTTTTTATGCGCAACCACACGTTCCAGAACCAGTAAAACCCCCGCCACACTGGCAGCAATATATGGATGTCCGGTTATAAGTCCAATGACATAATCCAAGCCCCATATCCCTTGAACCACTTCTTGGCTGCCCGTTGTTTCACTTTCGGGCTCGTCTTTAATGTGACTTGCGAGCCCTTCTTTTAAGGCCGATGTGATTTCAACAATCTGTTCTTCATCTCCAGAATCCAACACCCCCTTTAGAGTTTCTATATGTGTTTTTAAACTTTCAGCCTGTTCTTTTCCTTCTTCCGAAGTTTCGGCCTTTTCGGCAATTTCTTCAAGCTGTTTAATGACCTCTTCTAATTCTCCAGCCGATTCACCTTCTTGTCGTTGCACCACCCCAGAAGTAATATGTTTCATCTGAAATACATAAGGCGCTCCGTGAGGTTCTTGTTCGGTTTTTAGTTGAAGTGCTTTGCTACCCATAACGTCGGCTTCTTTCTCTAATGCAGGATCATCATTTACATTGGTAGCCCCCTTCATTTTTATGGTAGGTTGCACTCTGCCTTGTTTTTGTTGGGCGACATGCCATGCTTCATGGGGTAAATGTTTCTCTTGCCCAGGTCCTAGATGGATATTCGTTCCTTGTGCATAGGCAAGTGCCCGTAGCTGAGAAGGTTTCTGAGAATTGTAATGCACATTAACATCATCCATGGAGTGTCCTGAAAGCTGTTCTATGCCGGCTTTAAGGTTGTCTGGCAATCCCGTAGTATTTTTCTTTTTTTGGATCGTTGGGGTAGGCTTATTGTTCACCATTGTTTGTAGATGTCCAGCTTGTTTTACTTGAGGGCTGTTATGAGCCGCCGCTTGTAAATTTTGTATTCTCTGAGTTGAAGGTCTGTTGTCTGAAAAGGGAAAACTGTGAACTTCTCCACCTCGTTTTTGAAGTGTCATCTTTCCTGCAGATTCTTTTTTCTGCTGAATAGGGACCGTATCATTCTTCGAGCTTTTTTCCGCGTATATACTCATCGTTTTCTACTTCTAGTCGTGCACAAACGACCTGTGTTCAAGTTACTTTAGAATAACCGAGGAATGATTACGTATTTCTACGTAATTGTATATCCAGAAGATATATAATTCATAACTCAAACCAAACTAACTATCAAATCTCGTTCGAATAGGTTATTTTAGTTTTTTGGAATAGTATAAGTTAGCAGGGTGCTAGCCAATCATATACAAATCATTACATTACGTATGAACTTAATAGGAAATTGGAGTGGATACTACGAATATGGCGAAGGCTATGCATTGCCTCACTTTGGTGAACGGGTCAATATCTCGGTTGTTTTAGATGGAAACAATGATAAATTTATAGGAACGGTTAAAGAAGATGGCTCTGAATATTCCGTACCTCTTAAAGCAACAATTCAAGGATTTTCTGAAGATCAATTTGTTTCCTTTATAAAACGTTACCCCAAAATTCCTCGAATAATTGAATCCGGAAGTTCAGAACTTGAAATGGACAATGGTTCATTAGAAATTGAACATGTAGGGAGCATAGACGCAAAGTTTAACTCAATGTATGGGTCTTGGACGATAATTCAAGATTACGAGGACGAACAGGGGACGTACCAAGAAGCGGTACATGGAATTTGGATGCTAAAAAAGGTTGACTAAACACTTTGTCTGACCATATATAAATGAACCTTTGTAATGAAGTTAAATTTTACCAAATACCTAATATTACTCTTCTTTATCGCCAGTTGCGTACATCAAGAAAAAGAACTGAAAGAGTACGGACATAAGGAAAGTGATGATCACGGTGTACATATTGCTTTGCAACTATCAGAGTTTCCCAGTTATGGACAATTCATTGACCGTCTTAGAGAAGTGACGTGTAATGATAGTATTCCGAAAATAACTATTGAAAAAAAGAACCTAACACAAAATATTTACCCCATTGAACATTGCGAACCCATAATCTTTGACCCAAAAGAGAAGCACTATGTTTCTTTTGCAAGGGGTAAGGCATATAAAGGCCATTCTTCTAAAGAACTTAAGACCGATTCTATGGGCTGGATTTTAAAAAACGATTTTGCCTATTATCGCACATCAAATGGATCCAACAACCTAGAAGGCTATTTAATTATTATTGAATCTAATAGGAATGAAAGGGTCGACGGAATTGAAAAGTTCCTAACGAACCTAACCTTGGAATTTGACAAATTAGAAACCAACCTAGACCTGAATATTTCATTTTGGGAGCAAGTACCCTATATGCCGCCTGAACAAACACTGGAAAATGAAAAAACGGAAGAAAATTAATCTTCCTATATTTATAATTATGAAGAATAAGAGACTGGTCATTATTTTGTTGATTGCTTCAATGATATTGCTAATACAGCTAGTAGCGATGCAGTTTACCGATGAAGTACATTGGGAGATGTCAGATTTTGTTGTCGCAGGTATCCTACTAGTTGGCACAGGTCTTATGTGTGAATTTGTTCTAAGGAAAGTAAAAAAAACCAACCATCGCATCGTTTTATGTGGAGTGCTTCTCATAGTCCTCCTACTCATTTGGGCAGAACTTGCGGTAGGTATATTTGGGACACCATTTGGCGGACAATAGATATATGGAGAATTCAATCTTATACTACAATAGCTTAATAGAGACACACCCAAAGATCGAAAGAAAGGGGAAGACGACACCCTATACATCATTAAATGGGCATATGTTTACGTTCTTATCCAAAGATGGAATAATGGGGCTTAGGCTTTCAGAAAATGATAGAGCGGCTTTTAGGGAGAAATTTAAAAGCGAATTAATGGTGCAACATGGTCGCACCATGAAAGAGTATGTCCAAGTACCAAATACCTTGTTAGAAAACACCGAATTGCTATCAACGTATTTAATCTCAAGTTATGAATACGTTGCTACGCTCAAACCCAAGCCAACAAAAAAGAAATAGAATGAAATACAAATGCATTGTTGATATAGATATTCCAATAGATCAAGCCGTAAGTCTTTGGTCTGATGAAAACTATTATTCAAAATGGCAAGACGGATTTCAAGCCATAGAACTTTTGGAAGGGGAATCAGGCTCAGTTGGGGCCAAATCAAAAATCTTGTTGCAACATGGGAAAAGGAAAATGGAATTGATTGAAACAATAATTTCTAATGATTTACCAAAAGAGAAAAAGGGGTTATACGAACATATACATATGACCAATTTCCAAACGACTCGTTTTGAAAAACTCTCTGAGCATAAAACACAGTACATATCTGAAGTTGAATACACAAAATTCAATGGATTTATGCCTAAATTGATGGCAAAGTTGTTTCCAAGAATGTTTAAGAAACAAAGTCAAAAATGGATGAATCAATTCAAAGAGTTTGCAGAGATGAGCATTGAAAAGTAAACAAAGCAAAGCCGTTATCTAAGATTATGAGACCAACATGCTTTGTCGAAATTTTAAAGGCGTTAGAGAGCTGTACTTGTTTTACAATGACTATTGGAAAGGCAAACCTTTTAATACAATCGTTCCTTGGTTAGACAGCGAGTCCGAATTGGAAAAAGCGGCAGCTACAAACTGGAAAACGCTAAAGAACAAGTAAGATTGGCTAACAGCATATAAAAATAGAGCATTAAGCGCAAGTAATTTTAGCTTGCGCTTTTTTAATATATCCATCCGAAAAATTCGTACTTTCAAAACGCCAATTATATAAGAAAACTTGTTAGATATATGAAAAGAACAATAACAATACTACTACTTACAATAATGTGCAGTTGTCAAACTAGTTTACAGAAAGTTCGCACAGCTAATCCCGAGTTTGAAGTGGTACAAGTACCTATTGTTAATCAAAATGATACCATTATTCTGAATGAATTAAGATTCTATAGGATATCCTCTGCTGTCAATTTTATGCAGCTATTTTATGATGAATATGGCAAATGGGACTTGGTTATAGATGGGCGTTATCAAAGTAATGTCCCGCAACTTATATGGAAGGATATTAAACTAACAGATGATCAAGAAACGTATACGATTAGTACGTGTGGCACTGAAACCCATACCAAATACTTTGCTTCGGTCGTGGTACTAAATAAAGAAGACATCGATTGTCTCTCTCTTGAATATCCTAAAAGGCAAATAATTATTGATTTTCTCGTTAGTAAAATGAGAAGTTTAGGGTCTTCAAAAGAATTCTATCAAGAGTATAGAACAAGGTAATTACTCATAATCTAGTTTTGCACAAGTTAGAAAATAGTTGAAGTGAATAAATCATGATTAAAATTGTCAAATACAGTAAATTAAATGGGTTGACCAAAAGCAAATTGGATGCCTATATTAATGATGAGTTTGGGCATATTCCAATAGTGACTGAGACGGAATGGTCAAAACCTGATTGGACAATAATCAAATATCAAAATGATACCATTGTTACCTTTTACAATATTGTTGAGCGAGAAATTAGCGTTGATGATGGCACATTTAAAGTGGGAGGAATAAATAATGTAATAACACCGAGACAATATCGTGGGAAAGGATATGCTTCGCAAGTTTTGAAAGAAACCGAAAACGTAATCTTTAATCAACTAAAATGCGACATGGGAGTGCTACTTTGTGCAGACAGCTTACTACCATTCTATGAACGTCTGAATTGGTATCGTGTGGAATGTCCGATTTTCTTTCGACAATCAAGCGGAGTCAAATCATGGAAAGCGAATGCGATGCTATTAACTAAAAAAGAGAAAATGAATCCTCAGAAAATAGATTTGAATGGACTACCCTGGTAAAATATACCGCAACAATACATTTAATTCATAACTTCGTTGTACATCAAGTATAAAAACAGTTGGATATAATGAACGCCAAAGAAAACAGCATCGTGAATTTTCCCTTTAGCACCCTCTTAATACTATTTGTACTATCAATTTTGGGTTGTAATGAAAAAGAAGAACCCATAAGTTCTATCGAAGAGCCCAGAAAAAAGATAGAAATGACCACCAACTATGGAACCATGGTCATTGAACTATATGACGAAACACCGCTACATCGTGATAATTTCGTCAATCTTGCTAAAAATAAAGCATACGATAGCCTTCTTTTTCATCGCGTTATTGAAGAATTTATGATACAAGGTGGCGACCCTGAAAGTAAGGAAGCTCAACCAAATGATACCCTCGGTGATGGTGACGCTCCTTATGTAGTATCTGCCGAATTTAATAGTAAGCTATTTCATAAAAAAGGAGTTCTAGCCGCAGCCAGAGACGATCATCCGGAGCGTGCATCCAGCGCCATGCAATTTTATATAGTACAAGGAAGAGTGTTCAATGATAGCCTACTTGCAATAGCAGAAGAACGTATAAATAGAAATATGGCCATAGTATATTTCAGAAAAATAACACCAAGAAACCCTATTTTGGACTCCTTGCAAGGTGCTCGAAACTCTGGGAATTTTAAATATTATACTGTATTGGGAGATAGTATCTTAAAATTGGCAAGAGCCGATGAGAACTTTACTTCCTATATCATTCCCGATGATCAGAGAGCCGCGTACAAATCTATTGGAGGGACCCCGCATTTGGATCAAAATTATACCGTTTTTGGGGAAGTGATTCAAGGATTAGACGTAGTGGATTCTATTGCGGGTGTTGCGACAGAATCTCAAGACAGACCGCTCAAAGAGGTGCGAATACTAAAAGTACGATTGATGGAGTAACCGAATGCTCTAGTCTGGCACGAAGTTTCTATTTTTCAGATAAATATTCAGCACATAATGAATACCTTCAAAATTGAGAAAATTGAATCAACCAATTAGAAGGGAAATTACCTGTAAAGAACAATACCCAATTAGACATCCGTAGATATACTTATTTTTAATGGGATACATCTTATGTATCTTAGTCCAGAGGCGCTGTCTATTTTCTATATAGACTAGTGATATCAAAAATGAGTATGTAAATGCATCAACCTAAAGCATTAGCAGTTAAAGCACCCACCGTTGTACAGGAAGTAAAAGCTCCTGAGATGGCTAAGGGCGGAGCCGTTTCATTTAATGATAGTCGTCCAGAAACACTTCGGGCCACCCAGTTGCAAAAAATGGCAGACGCACATACCTCGAAGTTTACATATCACACAAACACTGAATCAATAGATTCATCAAAGGTTGCTCAATTACAACTTGCTGCGGGTCAATATGGGTTGAAAAATAAAGTTTTTAAAACAACGGTTCGTAATGATGATCCTCCAAATTATACCAAATTAGGAAAACTTCCAGCCGGATCACAAGTAACTGTAATGGATAAAGGGGACCGAGTGTCAAACTTCAAAGGAGGATTGTTTAAAACAAACGAACATTCTTGGACTCAATCAGATTTGGGAACTGGTTGGATTGAGGATTCTATGCTCGTAGGACAAAATGAGGGTGCCGGGCCTTCTGGATTGACGCTACATAATCCCATGATGGATGCTTTTTTAAATAAACCTGCAACACCACCTGCGGCCCGCTGGTCTCAGGACGAAACATTAGTAGAGTTATTTTATAAAGAAACGGGCCTAACAGCCTATCATAGAGATGCGGATTTGGGTTCGATTCAATTTTCTATAACCGCTGATGCCATTAAAATTGGCGGAATTCAAACGGTAGAAGGATACCCAGGCGTGGGGTCAGTCATGTTGCAATCCCTTTTGGCAGATCACATAAAAGATACTGTTCAAGTAAGTGGAATAGTAGGTTCTCATGGGTATTGGGCTCGTCTAGGATTGGACATTCCCGAGGCTTTTATACACAGTAGAGAAGATATTGAACGTGTTATGGAACAGAGATTAATATCAAAGAGAGACGCTATTGACGCACTAACCCGAGATGCCACTTTACGCCATAGAGGGGGTGTAGGAAACAAGGAAATAGCATTTCGTATTTTTATGAGGAACGTAACTAAGGTAGCCGCACAAAAAGGGTGGCGACAGATTTAACTAGTTACGTTTAGGTAGTTTATCTGGATCTACCAGAACCCGCTCAATGTTATCCAATATAAAAGCTCCACTATTACCATTGGTTGTTATAATATAACCCATATCTAGATCATCATATAGTCTAAAGATGGCTCTAAAGTCGCCATTGTCTCCACTATGCCTTATAATTTTACCGTAGGGAGCTTCTTCAATAAAAAAACCAAGTCCCATATATTCATTATAGTTCCAAATATTCGATTTAGAATCTTCAGGAAGGGTTGTTTGTTTTGAAAACATCATATCAAAGGTCTCAGGTTTTAGGCCTTTTCTATTTTGTAAGGCTATTATAAATTTGGTAAGAGATTTTGGGTTTGTAGCTAAGCTATGTGCCGTACCTACGTTTGATGGCATTCTTTTTATGGTGGCAAAGGTATTAGAATGCCCGTGTGCCTTTTTCTGCATCGCGACCTCATTCTTTTTAAAATGCATGTCTTCTAACCCTAACGGAACAACTACTTCAGCACTTAAAATATCATTAATGTCCTTATTTGTGATTTTTTCTAGCACCCTCTTTAGGTATTCAAAACCCTCACCCGAATACCCATACTGCGCACCCGGTTTAAATTTATATGTTATATCAGAAGACCGCCCCCAATTGGGAAGACCGCTTTTATGGGATAATATCATACGAGCGGTTAGCAGTTTATTGTATTCGGTATTAGACGACCTTTCAAAAGGCAAATGCTTGTATAATGGCTCATCTAGGTCAATAATGCCTTTTTCATACAATCGTAAAACGGCATAGGCGAATACTGTTTTAGTTATAGATGCGACTTCAAACAGCGTGTTTTCATCTACCTTCTCTTTGGTGTAATTATTTTTCACACCGTAGGCTTTTGTATACGTAATCCGGTCACCTTTAAAAGCAGCAAATGACACCCCTTCTATCTGATAATAGTCCATGTACGCCCTTATGGCTTTGTCAATTTCATGTTTGGTCTCATTGGTTACATTGTATAAAAGATTTGCGGGTTGTTCAATATTAGGTTTTGTCACCGCGTGTAGTTCAAAATTGACATCTTTTGTGGTTTCATTGGCCTTTATGGTAAAAGACATCGTTTTTAGCGTATCTGCTTTAAAGAATGCCCTGCCATTAAAAAAGGCTGCCTTCCCTGGTTTTAAAATATATTTCCCTGAAGGTAATACACCTTCAAAATGCCCACTTTTGCGATTTGCTGGAAGATAAAACCATTTTTTAGTATTAGATTTTGAGTGTATATAAACACCTTCGGGTTGTTGACGTTTTATGGTACTATCTTTCCACGCAACACGACCGGAAATCATTCCTAAGGAGGTATTTTCTTTTTTGAAAACGAGCATACCTATATTACCTGGTCTCGCGTTGTAATATTTGCTACTTCGGCCAATCCATGCATAACTCGTTTGTTTATCACTATCCTTATCGTCTACCAGATGTCCAATCCCTATGACCTTTCCTTCATAAATGGGTGCATTTAATCGTACTTTGATTTCGTAAATTCTTTGACTTTCCTTTGTTATTGCCTTGTAAGTGATGTTATCCCATGTTGATGCCAATTTTGGGTCCCAACTTATAGTTGCATCTAATTTTCGACGTTGATTTGCTGCAATGATGTAACGAGCGATTCCCGAACCCACTTTTTTATACTGTTCATTTAGATATAAAATATACGTATCAAGACGGGCAATGTTATCCTCTTTTGTGCCTAGAACATGCTCATCATCTTCTACCACAATGGCCACGTATAATGCATTCTCCTCTATATTATAACCAGACATAAAATAGGCTGAAAAATCACCCTCACCATTATTTTTTCCTCTCCATAATGGTTTGTCAATAGGGTAATGCGTTGTATTTTTTGGCCAATCACTAAGTTCACCATCTATGCTTATGGATTTTATGGGGTTAGCGTATGCGATGGGTGTCGTATTGCTAGGCATATTTTGAGCCTCAACGATTAAAAAAGGCATAAACAGTATAATAGTAAGAAGCAAATAAATAGATTTAAGGTTCTTTGGTGCGGTCATAATGGAAGATTTTTAATAAGATATCTACTCCGTAGACCACGATTTTTTAAAAAGGTTACACCTTGTTATAATTTATAATGAGTTTATAATTTGAGCATGGGAGTAATCTCTTATATTTTTGAGTACGAGTTACCATCTAATTTTTTATGCCTCTCAATCCTAAAATTTGGTCTACAATTCGTACTTTTCCGCAGTAAATAACACAGGATATGAAACCAGTTGCGATTGCTATTCACGGGGGTGCGGGAACCTTACTGAAAGGACAAATGACCGATGAAAAAGAGGCGGCCTATAAAGACGCGTTGCGTGACGCATTGCGTTTTGGACATGCCGTGTTGACCCAAGGCGGTAGCGCTGTAGACGCCGTGGAAACATCTGTCAAATTATTGGAAGATTCTCCGCTTTTTAATGCTGGTAAAGGCAGTGTCTTTACAGCGGAAGGCACCCATGAAATGGATGCCGCCATTATGGAAGGCGCAGACCTCCATGCCGGAGCGGTTTCGTTAATTACTGGAATTAAGAACCCTGTTTCACTGGCACGTGATATAATGGAAAAGAGTGAGCATGTGTTTATGGCCGGCGAAGGCGCTATGAAGTTTGCTACCTCTCATGGACATGGGGTTGAAGAGGCTTCCTATTTTTATGATGAATTGAGATACCAACAATGGCAAGAGATAAAGGATAGTGATCACTTTCAATTAGATCACAGCGTAAAGAAGGATTCAAAATTTGGAACCGTGGGTGCTGTGGCCCTTGATACTCAAGGAAATTTGGCCGCTGCGACATCTACTGGTGGAATGACTAATAAGAAATGGGGTCGTGTAGGTGATAGTCCCATTATTGGTTCGGGCAATTACGCCAACAATAATACCTGTGCCGTAAGCTGTACTGGAAGTGGAGAGTTTTTTATTCGAGGAGTTGTGGCGTATGACGTTTCGTGTCTTATGGAATACAAAGGACTTTCTTTGGCTGAGGCGGCTTCCGAAGTTATACATAATCGAGTACTTCAATTGGGAGGAGATGGCGGATTGATCGCTATTGATTCGTACGGAAATATTACAATGCCTTTTAATACCGAAGGAATGTACAGGGCGTGTTATACGGTTGAAGGTAATGAGGAAATAGCCATTTATAAATAGCTATTTCCCCATGAGTCAATATAATTGACGAAAACCTCTGCTCTAATTTTGATTGATATTATTGTTTAATCAGTTTTCCATTAAACAGCTGTCGCTTACCATCACTTAGCGTATAGAAATAGGCGCCTGAAGCTAAGCCTGATATGTCTATACGAGCCTTTAAATATTGATTTGATGTAGAAAGCTCCGTTTCTTCGAACAACTTTGTCCCTGTGATATCATACATCGTAATATTCAGATTAGAATGATCAAACTGAAGATTGGATTCAATTGTGAATTCGCTTTCAGCTGGATTTGGATATGCTTTTACCTCATATTTTATGGCATCATTGTCATTAACTGAAAGAAAATCCAAAACACCAGTTATAAGTCTTACATATTGAGGATTTAGTGCGACCCCAGTAGTGGCCACGGCACTGTTTACATAGATAGAGTCCCCAGTTTGAGTGACAGCAATACCATTGGGATTAGAGAAGGTGGCGTTTCCCACATCGCCGTCATCATTGCCTCGTACTCCAGCAGTTCCCGACAACAATTTTCTTACAGGATTATCTTTGTTAAAATAAAAAATTTGTTGTCCCGCAAAACTGGCTACATATAAGTTTTTGGTTTGAGGATCATAATCTATATGCCCGTTACCAGCTAGTGTATTGGCAATGATCGTTGGGGTGCCTGCAGGGTCAACCTTTACAACATTTGTATTTGAAAAGTTAACCACATATAAATTATCATCTTCATCGATAGTAATTCCATTAGGGCATGCAAATTCGGAACCTGATGAAAAGAGGGTAGAAGTTCCTCCAGGTGTTACTTTTCTAATGGTGTTATTTCCGCAGTTACACACATAAAAATTATCATTGCTGTCAAATACTACGCCTACGGGTGCCACAATGCCATCTGCAGTCACTAAGGTTCGAACACCGCCTACAATTTTGTATATGCCGCTTGCAAATATATCCGACTGATGGAGAGTTCCATTATTATCGAAGTTATTCCCAGAAGCCCCAATGAATCCTGTTGAGAAAATAGATAGGTTTTGATCTGTGTCTAGCACTTGAATATTATTGGGAATACCGTCCGGGTCTGGGCCACTCAGACTATCTCCAAAATCGGCAATATACAGATTCCCATCGGCGTCTAAACAGAGGCCTCCGCTACCTTCAATTTCCGGTGTTACGGTTGTAACTTCCGTTTGTGCAAAAAGTGTTGCACAAAACAAACTAATACCTAAAAGATGTAATTTTTTCATAGACTTTTTTATTTTGATTATTTAGCGCTAAGAAAAATGAAAAGAAGGCAGCTTTTGTTATCGCTTATAAACATTTACAAGCGATGAAGTAACTGTTTATAGGGGCTTATTATAGAAATCAGGAAGGATTTATGTTTTTCGATTTAAATACACTTGGCGTCATTCCAGTGTGTTTTTTGAAGGTTTTATAGAAAGAAACCCGGTTGTTAAAACCACTAGAATATATAACATCTGTAATACTTAAATGAGCTGCTTCTAGCAATAGGTTTTTAGCTTCTTCAATTCTATAATTATTTATAAAATCGAAAAAAGTAACATCGAAATGCTCGTTGATGATCTGTGACGTGTGGTGTCTGGATAAGTTAAGTTGTTCGGCAAGATCTGAAAGCCGAAGGTCACTTTTAAGATAGGGCTTTGAGGTATCGAAATAAGAAATGAGTTGCAATTTTAATTCTTGTGAATGTGCTTCGGAAAGTCCTGTTTTTTGATACTTTTTGAATGGTAAAATCGAATTCATGGACCTGCCCTCAAAAATTTCGGGTTGCATTATCCCGAAGTAAACCATCAATCCAATAAAAAGGATGATTGTATACATAATGAAGTAATCATGTTCGGTTGAAATAAGGCCGAGACGCGAAAAGATAAAATAGATAATCATAGCGTTCACGTAACAGGCAAACGAACCTAGCACCCATAAAAACCATCTTTTTTTATTGAGTCCCACCTTACGATTTCTATGCGTAAAGTACGTTAATAGCGTATAAAAAACCATAACAAGTATAACCCCCCAAACGATATATTGTGGATATCGAAGGTAGGCGCCAACGGTTCCGTTTTTAAGTGCTTCCAATTTTTCTGTGGTTCCCAAAATATAAAACGGGAAGTAAACCCATATAACGATAAATAGTGGCGCTAAATGAATACTGTCTTTAAGAGAAATTACTTTTGTTGTTAGAACACTGCGGGCGTACAAATACATGAGAGGCGGATATAATACCCATAGTATGATAAGAACACCATAAAAATGAATATTTTCGGGTTTGTACATGAGCTCGGACCAATACAAGACATTGTATATCAGGTTGAGCGAAAATAGAATAAGATATGTGCCCAGTATCATGTTTGGAAGGCGGTCTCCTTTTCTTTTCACAAAGAAAAATACCCCAAACAGAAATGACTGGAAGGCGAAAAACAGAAAGACGGTTTCCCAGAAATTCACGACAGCAATTTTTTTTAAAATTACTGTAAATAAGCCATAAAAGCTATTTTCTATTTTCCCTGAGTAAAATTAGGGTTGTAAAGAACAGGTAAGGGCTGTTTAGTAAGAGCTACACAATGGATTAAACAAAGGGGGCATCTACGGGAAGCACTTTTACCTTCTTTTTTCGGATATCAAAACGATCTCCATTGGCAAGCACATGAGTTTTTAGGTTGGTAAGTGACATAGGTGTGCCTACTTCCAATATTTTTTCATTGTTGTGTTTCAGCTTTCGAGGATCAAAAATAATGACCATACCAGAGCCAATAACCTCAAAGGTGTTACAGTTTTTTATAACAAGACCAGTGTCTTCAGCGAGTCCAATACCTATAAGTTCGGGAAATTTTGCCACAGCTTCAGCCAACCTTCCAAACCTTCCCCGACGTATAAAATGAGAATCGATAATTAGATTGGGAATAAAACTCATTCCTTTGTTCATACCCACGGCTCCTTTAATAAAAGCTTCCGTACTGCTACCTCCAGTAATCATTTCTTCAGACATGCACATAGCGCCAGCACTCGTTCCAGCAATAACGATAGGATCGTTTTTAAATCGTTCCATTAGTACTTTATGAAGGGTGGTGTCTCCTATTTTTCTAGTAATATTAGATTGGTTTCCTCCAGAAAACATAATGCAATCCGCCTTTTCTAAGTGAGCGATATTGTTTGGGTCTTCAGATTGCTCACGTTCTCGAATGTCCATGACATGCACATCTGTACACCCTAGTTTTGTAAAGGCTTTAATATAACTATTGCCCACCTCCTCAGGGATGCTGGATGCCGTAGGAATTACCACAATCTTTGCGTTTGGTCCGCCACTTTCCTTAACTACACGAGATAAGATACCTTCTTCAATATATTCGAGGGTATACTGTTCGTTAATCTCATTTCCTTTGTCTTCATTTCCACCTATGGGAATCAAAATTCCTTTTGTACGCATTGATCTGCTTTAGAGAGTGTAAAAATACGCTAATTGTTCCAAAAAAATTATATATTTATGAAATAAGCCTACCGCTAGTATAAATGAGGTAGTTGAAGTTCAGATCTTTAAAAAACTAATCCGTCAAAATATGAGAATAAGAGAAATAAACGCCATGCGTGGCCCCAATTATTGGTCGGTTCGTCGTCATAAATTAATCGTTATGGTGTTGGATCTAGAGGACATGGAAGAGCGCCCATCCAACACAATTGATGGATTTAGAGAACGGCTTGAAGCCATGTTCCCAACGATGTATGAACACCGATGTTCGGTGGGTACCGCTGGAGGGTTTTTTGAACGCGTAGAAGAGGGCACCTGGATGGGGCACATTATAGAGCATATAGCTCTGGAAATACAAACATTGGCAGGTATGGATACTGGCTTCGGAAGAACACGAGGTTATGGTGAAGACGGAGTATACAATGTTGTCTTCTCTTACATCGAAGAAAATGTAGGGAGGTTTGCCGCTAAGGCTGCTGTAGGAATATGTGAAGCCTTAATTTCGGGTGAAGATTATAACCTGGAAGATGATATTCAAGAAATGAGAGAATTACGTGAAGCCTCGAGACTTGGGCCAAGTACAGGGTCTATTGTTGAAGAAGCTGCCAGCAGAGGGATTCCGTGGATACGCTTGAATAAATATTCATTGTGTCAGCTTGGATATGGAGCAAATCAGAAAAGAATTCAGGCCACTGTAACTAGTGAAACCAGTAGTATTGGTGTGGAGATTGCCTGCGATAAAGAAGATACAAAATACCTATTAGAACAGGCAGAAGTTGAAGTGCCTCGTGGAGATATAATTAGCAAAGAACGAAGCCTGGAAGAAGCCTGTCGATACGTAGGATATCCATTGGTTATAAAACCAATTGATGGTAACCACGGAAGAGGTATTACTGTGGATATTCAAAATTATGAGGATGCTTTAGTGGGTTTTCATGCTGCGAAAGAAGTATCCCGTAGAGTGATCGTTGAAAAATTTGTAACTGGTGAGGATTATCGCTTGTTGGTTATCAATAATGTGCTGGTGGCAGCTGCAAAGCGAACACCTGCACACGTTATTGGTGATGGAAAATCTACAGTGAAAGAACTGGTAGATAAAGTAAATGAAGATCCACGCAGAGGATATGGACATGAGAACGTCCTTACCATGATCACCATTAATGATTTGACCAAAACCATTATGAAGGACGCTGGATATACGGAAGACTCAGTGATTCCTGAAGGTGAAATGTTGATACTAAAAGATACTGCTAATCTAAGTACAGGAGGAACAGCAGAAGATGTTACAGACATTGTGCATCCCGCTAATGTGTCCATGGCTGAACGAATTTCGAAAATCATCGATCTGGATATTTGCGGTATTGATGTTATGACCAGTGATATTACCAAGCCGCTTTCCGAAACAGGAGGTGCCGTACTTGAAGTAAATGCGGGCCCAGGTTTTAGAATGCATTTAGCGCCTACTAATGGATTGCCCCGCAATGTGGCCGCTCCTGTTGTAGATAAATTATTTCCCACGCAGGGAGATACGGGAAGAATTCCAATTATAGCTGTCACAGGAACCAACGGAAAAACAACCACCAGTAGATTGATTGCACATATGGCTAAGATGAGAGGCTATCGTGTAGGATACACAACCAGTGATGGGGTATACATTCAGAATAGATTATTAATGACAGGTGATTGCACCGGTCCGGCAAGTGCCGAGTTTGTTCTTAAAGACCCAACGGTGAACTTCGCAGTACTAGAATGTGCCCGTGGTGGATTGTTACGAGCTGGCCTTGGATTTAAAAATTGTGATGTGGCTGTGGTTACCAATGTGGCCGCAGACCATTTGGGACTCAAAGGGATACATACAGTAGAACAATTGGCAAGGGTAAAAGGAGTTGTTCCTGAAACGGTCTTACCCGATGGCTATGCAATTCTCAACGCAGACGATGACTTAGTTTACGACATGCGAAGAGGGATTAATTGTAACCTAGCTTTGTTCTCAATGGACGAGAATAATCCAAGAGTTCAAGCACTGCAACGCAAAGGAGGTATTACAGCGATCTATGAGAACGGCTATGTGACGCTATGTCGAGGTGCCTGGAAAATGCGTATAATGAAAGCTGTGGATATTCCACTTACCTATGGCGGAAAGGCCGATTTTATGATTCAAAATGTATTGGCGGCCGTGATAGCAGCCAATGTACGCGGTATTAGTATTGAAGACATGAAAGCGGGGCTTGAAACCTTTATCCCATCGGCGGCACAAACTCCAGGACGTTTAAACCTTTTTAAGTTTGAAAATTTCCAAATATTACTTGACTATGCACACAATCCGGCAGGAATGAGAGCGCTTCAAAAGTTTACAGATAATTTAGAATGTACCGTAAAAGTGGGCATTATAGCAGGGATTGGAGATCGACGTGAAGAAGACAATAATGAAATGGGAAGTATTGCTGCTGAAATGTTTGATGAAATCATCATTAGGCAAGATAAACGCCTTCGAGGGAAAACTGAGGAAGAACTCATTAAGATGTTGGACGATGGAATCAAAATGCATGACCCAAACAAGAAAACAACCATTATTCCTTCGGAGAAAGAAGCAATTACTTATGCCGTTACTAATGCAAAGAAGGGATCGCTAATCATATTGTGCAGTGACGTAATACCAGATGCATTGGAGCTGGTTCAGAAATTTAAAGCACAAGAAGCGAGTGGAGAAGTAATCTTCGCACAATAACAGTACATATTATAACTAAAAAAGCCGCTCCCCCAAGAGCGGCTTTTCCTCTCAAAATATAATTGAAACAATGTTTCAATCAAACTATTCTTTATCAGAAACAAGCATTTCTGTTTCTGTTGTGGTTTTCGTTTCTAAGGCATTTAATCGAGCATCTAATATTGCATATTGAGACACTAACGCCTTAAGCTGTTTATTTTCTTCGGAAAGCGATTCCACTTTTTCGTTGAGTTCTTTGATGGCCTGAACGGCAACAGGAATCAACTTTTCATAATCTATTGACCATAAATCTTCGGCTTCGTTTTCTGGTTTGAAGGTGGCTTCGGGAATAACCTCAAATACTTCTTGAGCTATAAATCCAATCTCTTTGGAACCTGAGCCTTCCTTCAGAATTAAATCTCCTTCATTAAATTCAGAAGCAAATTGCATATAACTTTTAGGTGCTAACCTTAGTAACTCTGAAAGGCCATAGGTTAACATACGTTGGTCTTTTTTTACACGTGAGTCGCTATACGTGACCCAAGCATTGGCTCTAGCTTGCCCTACAGTTATGGTGGCATTATTGGGTAATTCCAGCGCATAGGAAGGATTATTAATATTGATGCCTACGCGACCATCCCCCCGAACTTGAATAATGTTTCCTGTGGTTGTATGGTTGATATTAAATCTGCTTTCGGCAGTTGTGTTATCTGCTCGACCAAATAACAACCATTCATTGGTGGTTTCTACCGAGTTGGTAAAGCGCATTCTGGCACCGTCGTTGGCAACCGTTTCTTCAATTTCTATCTGTGAGAGTGTGCCCGTACTGTTACTACTAACATTTAAACCAGCGTCTGGATTGTCGGTTTCTCCAATACTTAATCGATCCGAAATATAATTCCTTCCTACAAAGTAACCCGCCCAACCATCGGCATTATCTACAGTTGAATGGATTCCGTAGTTAGCGGTTCCAGAAGTACTGGCGCTAATATCAACACGCACCCCATATTTAGTACTAGTACCTAAGGTATTGATGTCAAGATCAAGACCGTAAATGTTTCCTCCTGTTCCAATATTAAAAGTACTTATGCTTCCATATTTATCTCCAGTACTGGTACTACTAAATACGTTGCGTGTACCGTATAAAGTTCCCGACCCCGTACCGTGATTGAACAGATTGTAAACACCATTAAAATCTCCACTTCCTACACCCGTATAGATGTTATATACACCATATCGGGTTGCAGCAGCGGTACCCAAAAATTGGTTGCGTTGTCCGTATCGGTCTCCCGAAGCACTTCCAGAAAAAACAGTATTATAACTTACCTTAATGTCCGTTCCTGTGTTTGATAGCGCGTTGCTCATTGCAAATTGAGGACCACTTCCTGTTCCAGCCAATGTTATTGCCATACCTGAGGAGGCTCCTGTACCACTACTTGTTTTGGTAACCACAATACCTGTTGTAGAAAGGGTAGAGTTTTCAGATTTATTAATATTTAGTGCTCTGCCAACACTATTGTCTGTTTCGAGTATGTCCAAGGTGTAAGTTGGACTGGATGTTCCTATCCCTACTTGTCCAGAATCTTCCACTATAAAGGCGTCCGTGCCATTGTCTTGTACAATAAAATCACCAGTGCCCGTAAGATTGAATCGGGTGTCAAAAGACCCATAGGTTATGGCTGTGTCTTCGGTTAATGCCCCGCCTAATTGAATAGCGTCAGCGCCAGCGTCTACATTTAACCCGTTATTTGCATTGGCAGTTAGTGTAACCGCGCCAGAGGTTCCGCCGCCGCTAAGGCCATCACCAGCGGTAATAGCTGTAATGTCTCCAGAAGAGGGTGTTACCCAATTTACATTGCCAAAAGCATCCGCTTCCATAATTTGACCATTGGTTCCTCTGCTCAAGGGGAGAACATAATTAGTAACGGTCGAATTTCCAATACTCACTGCGCCAATAAAATAGCCAGCATAACTCCCTCCCTTGGTTGCCTCTGAATGCACTCCGTAATGTGTACCCCCCGTCGAACTATCGATATATGCTCTAAATCCAAATTTATCTCCGGTACCTGTACTTAAAATAGTTGCTCGTGAACCCGTGTGATCTCCATTGCTATTAGATTGTAAAAGATTGAATATACCAATGTTATCACCGGTATTGGTTCCATTTATTTGGTTTCTCATTCCCATATAAGTACCAGATCCTGACATCAATCCTATGGTGTTTATTCCATACGAAAAGTCCGAGACACCATTCCCTACGTTAGAAAGATTGAGCTCTATTCCAGTGGTAGCAGTAGGAATGGTTCCTGTAAGATCAATCTGCATCCCATTGGTTCCATTAGTATTATCTATATCTACGGCAGTAGTTGAGCCCGAACCCTCAATGTTAAGTCTAGCAATTCCTGTAGTGGCTCCAATGGTTGCATTGCCTTGGGTATATATATTATCATTAATAGAATTTGGTGCCGTTGTGCCTCCCACTTCATACCAATCAGCATCTCCATTGGAGGGATTTACCCAACTTATATCACCTAGGGCATTGGTCTGCATGACTTGCCCATTGGTGCCTCTGGAAGCTGGAAAGGTATAGGTGTTTCCTGTCAAAGTTCCTATGGCCACGTCTCCTAGAAAATACCCTGCAAAACCATCGGTGGTTTGAACATTAGAGTGAATACCATATTCAATACCAACAAGATCTGTTGTTATGGAGGTTTGAATGCCATATAAATTGGTGCTCCCTGTTACAAACCTCGATATTTCTGTGTTTATATTTCCTCGGGAGTTGAAGGCGGATATAGCTGATCGAGACGCAAGGGTATAGCTGGAGGTGACATTTACATCAACCCCATTGGCGCGATCTCCTGCATGATTCACTTGCATCACGTCAAAATTAATATCGTCGTTCCCTATGTTTACCGTATTGGTTCCGGACAGACTACTCACTCTTAATTTATGAAATCCCGCCGCGATAGATCCTATAGTAATATCTCCATCATCTTGTATTCTAAAGGCTTCCGTGCCATTGGCACTATAGGCTGTTATTCCAGTTGAAGGGCTAAAGAAGCCCGTGTTGGTATCGGAAAACCGAATACTTGGATTGGCAAGAGAACCGTTATCATATTGGATCTCATCCATGCGACTTAGGCCTTCTGGATCAACATAGTAATTGGTATCGTCCCAGTCTATCAAACGATCGCTTATATACAGGTCGTTATTGGTGCTGAGGTTATTTCCGATGAATACATCTCCACTTTGCCGTTCTATACCGCCACCCACAGTAACCCAATCCCCGTCATCCAAAGTAGACGAATCTACGAAGGATACTTGTCCAGCACCATCTGTCGCTAAAACTTGATTGGTTGTGCCATCTGTGGTAGGGAAGGCATACCCAGTTCCGGCAGGATTGCCTATTTGATACTCTCCATTGACCCGAAGAATGTTTGTGTCAAATTCACCATAAATTAATGCGTTATTAGCATTGGCACCGCTATTTTCAATGTACAAACGATTGCTTCCTGTTTCATTAAAACCAGCAAGATAACCCAGATAAATATTTCCATCGCCCAAGCTGTTAAACCCTGCCAGACGGCCAATGACTACGTTATTATCACCGGTACTACTAGAACCCAGTGCCTGAGCGCCTATTGCAATATTAAAAGAGCCACTAGCGTTGTTTGCCATGGCCCGGTCACCAATGGCTGTATTGGAACCTCCAGTGCCATTAGTAAACAGGGATTGATATCCAAACGCTACATTACTAGCTCCGGTAGTGTTTGTGTTTAGCGAGTAACTCCCAGCGGCCGTATTGTTTAATCCAAATGTATTCATAAAAAGAGATCGATACCCAACCCCTACATTAGATGCTCCCGAAACGTTCGCTCTAAGCGCATAATATCCAACACCCACATTTTGATTGTCTGTGGCGTCGTCAGATAGTCCAGCGCTGTCACCTATAAACAATGAAGATCCGTTCTGAGAACCATCGCTATCTGATTTTCCATCGCTTAGGTCGTCTATTTTTTGCACCCCAGAACCAGCTCCAACGGCCACCCAAGCAGTAGTGCCATTGTCCCAATAGTAAAAACCTTCAGTTGGGGTTCCAGCACCCGTAATAAAAATCATCATTCCATTTTGATCTGCACCGGGATTAGTTACTGGAAATTCATGCATTCGCGGAATTAATAGACCATCCGTATTTGCAGGGGTGCCTAAACTGGAAGCCGAAATATCCAAGCTCGCCTTAGGGTCTGTATTGCCTATGCCCACTTGAGCGGTCGCGAGCCATGTAGCCAGCAGGCATGTTAGTAGTATTAATTTTTTCATTGCGTTTTATTTTGAGAGTCAAACAGCACTAACTTGTAGGTGGGGGAAGGGCAAAAAAGGTATTTCTATAAATATAGGTGTGTAGCGAACCGACTTTGGTAATTTTTAGTGAAAGGGACTTTTTTTTTAGTGAATGAAAAAATTCCCAGGCTATGAAGAGAATTCTTTAGGAATTCAGCAGTTGCTTCAAGTGTTCTCTATGAGAAGCACTTAGGGGTAATTTTTCGTTGTTCACTACCACCTTTTTGGTGAGAATAGCAGAGACCTTTCGAATATTGACCAGACACGAACGATGTGTTTTGACGAAGTATTTTGGGTTTAGAGTTTCAGAAGTAAACTTTAAGGTTTTAGGAACGAGATAGGTGTGGTCTACCGTAGCCACATAGCAATAGTTATCAAAGGCCTTGAGATATAGAATATCTTCTTGATTTACCTTATACGTTTGACCTTCGGAATTAAAAACAAGAAATTCTTCCCGTAACTGAAGGTAATTATGCCAAGCCACATCAATATTGCTCCTAAGTCCCGCTTCGGTAAAAGGTTTGACAATATAGCCTAACGGATTGGTGTTTTTAACCCGTTCTATGGTATCAGGATCTGTTTGAGAGGTGAGGTATAAAAAAGGTATTTTTCGTTTATCCAATTCTAATGCGAGGTCTATACCATCTTTATCACCTTCCAATTGAATATCTACGAGGACCAAATCTGGAGGTGTTTTTTTTATTTCTAAAAGGGCTTCTTCGAAAGATTCACTGTCTCCAATCACTTGATATCCCTGTTTTTTTAAAGCAATAGCAATGGTAACCGCAATTAGCGGTTCGTCTTCTACTATATATATATTTAGCGCTTCCAGATTACAATAAATTATAGCGAGTTATTTGCAATGTGGCCAGTGTTCCTTCTTTTGGCGATGGAGCAAAATGCAATGTAGCCTTCAATTTTTTGGCCAAGGCTTTCATGAGTTTAATTCCAAAAGAACTTTCACTTATTTCGGATGTCATCCCGACACCATTATCCGCAACACTTAATACCAATTGGTCATCCTTTTTGCCGAAGGTTATATGCATATTACTTGCATCGGTAACTTCTTTAAAAGCATGTTTTAAGACGTTGGTTATTAGTTCATTTAAGATAAGACCAATGGGAGTAATGGTTTCAACATCCAGGACCAAAGGCGCTACATCCAATGAATATCCAATGGGTTTTTTTGTAAATTGATGACTCTCGAAAATGTCTTTGGTTAAGTCGTTAAAATATTCTTGCGTATTGACGCCTACCAACTGATCTTTATTGTACAGTTTTTGATGAATTAAAACCATAGATCGGACCCTATTCTGAGCTTCTCTAATCGCCAACTGGGCTTCTTTATCTTCCATTGTTTCAGACTGAAAATACAATAAAGAAGAAACCATTTGGAAACTGTTCTTTACACGATGATGCGTTTCTTTGAGCAATATGTTTTTTTCATCTATAGAGGCCTCGAGAAGTACTTTTTGCTTTGCCAATAACATGTTTTTCTTGCGGTTCTTATAAAAGAAAAATGTCATTAACAGAAGTAATAACCCAACAAAACCCAATATCCAGAACAGTAGGCGTTGGTTGGCGTCTTTCTTTTCTAATTCGCGTTGGGTGAGCTCTGTCTGGTAATTGGTCTCTAGGTCATACACGGTTTGATCTCGCTGCTTTTCTTTTAATTCTTCAAACATGGTGAAATAATCTTGTTGGTATTTCAACGCTGTTTTATAATCTCCAAAAGCCTCATAATAATTGGAGAGTGTCTTGGTCATAAGACTTTTTCCTCTAAGAATAACGGTTTTATTTATTTCAGCTTTAACTCGTTCAATGAAAGGTGCCATTCCTACGGAATCTTTTAAGGCCGTTTTAGCCTCTACATAATACATTAAATGCCATTCTGAGTCACTGTTGTCTGGATGTTGTTCAATAGATTTTTCTAAAAAAGGAACAGCCGCTTCGTATTTTTTTAATCTAATGTTGAGGTTCCCCAAATTTGCATAGGTGCTATAATCCAAATCACGCCGCACATCTAGCGTAAGACTCTCTAACAACAAGGCTTCCCCTTTTTCATAATCTTCTAAAGAAGAATGTATGGATCCCATATTAATGAGGCATTTTTTCTGAAGAATGGCATCGCCTTCCTTTTTTGCCCGTTCATAGGCGATGGTATAGTATTCCAGTCCTTTTTTATAGTTGTCTGATGTATGAAACATAACTCCTACCGAGTGATAAATAGAGGTGGCATAATCCAGATTGTGTTCTTCGCAAAGTGCGATTCCTTCAAAATAATACTGACTGGCCAAATCATAATTTCCACTCACAATTTCGTGATAAAGACCTTTGGATTCTAAAGCAATGGCTTCGCCCAAAATGTAGTTGTTTTGCTTGGAAAGTTTGAGTGCTTTTTCGGTATAAAAGAGGGCACTATCACTTTCCTCCATCATGTATTCCCAGGCAATGTCTATATAGGTTTTCGATTTGACTTCGGTGGTTTGGTCGGCATCCAGCGTAGCAATAAGACGTTGTTTTTCAGAAATGTCTTGTGCCCAAAGAAAACATGGAAGGATACAAAAAATGAGAATCCTCATAGGGAGCGGGTTTGACAGTTAGTTGTTACAATGTACACAATTTTACTAGCTTGCTAAAATTGTACCCATTCCATATAGGCAAAAATGGAGAAGCTACCACAATGTGATAGCTTCTCGCCCCAAATTTGATCGATATCCCGAAGGTATCAACCTACTTATGTCTTACAAAGCTACAAATTTATTTTCATAATGAAATAGTAAAAATTTAGCCGTTAAGAGGTTGATTAAATGTTTGATTTTTAGTTTTTTAGTTTCAATTTTAGAAATCCGAAATACAAAATATAACCATAACAAGCGATAGCCAATAACAGTGCTATTTTGAAACCAAAATAATCGGCAAGATTACCAAAGATATACGGAATTATAGCACCTCCCACAATGGCCATACATAGTAACCCTGATGCTTGTGCTTTTAAGTCTCCTAATCCTTCCAACGTAAGTGTGAAAATGGTTGGGAACATAATAGAATTAAAAAGCCCAACCGCTAAAATAGACCACATTAAAATAAGCCCTTGACTGCTTATAGAAATGAGGATCATGGTTATGGCAAGGGTGGCGAAGATTCCGAGAACCTTGGCTGGCGCCATTTTCTTTGTTAAATAGGAACCAACAAAACGGCCTATCATGGCTCCACCCCAATATAAAAAGACAAAGATGCCTAGTAACGATTTAGGGTCTTTCCCCGAGAACGATTGGTTAAACACATTGGCTATGGTGTTCGCAATACTCATCATCACATCGTTTTCAGCAACAATACCTGCCAAATTCATATCATAAAAGTAATTCACTAAAAAGCTGCCAATGGCAACTTCTGCCCCTACATAAACAAAGATTCCAAGCGCACCTAACATCATCATTTTGTTTTTGAGCAGATGTATATAACCGCCTTTAGGACTTTCTTTAATTAGCTTGGGTAACTTTATAACCACAAACAATAGGGCTAAGAGTCCAATAAATCCCGCAATAATTAGAAAAGGCTTTTGCACGGTAGCGGCTTCGGCAATGTAATAGGCGTTTTTTTGTGCTTCATCCAAAGTCGAAATCTCGTCCGAAGTCTTCACCGTATCACTTAACAAAAATAAGGCACCCACTATGGGTGCGATAGTGGTCCCTACAGAATTGAATGCCTGAGACAAATTTAGCCTACTGGACGCACCGTCCTCACTACCTAAGAGTGCCACATAAGGATTGGCAGCTACTTGTAGAATCGTAATTCCGCCAGCCAATGTAAAATACCCTACTAAAAACACCCAAAACAATCGATTGGAAGCCGCCGGATAAAATAACAAACATCCCGCGGCCATCATGAGGAGTCCAACAATGATCCCTTTTTTATAGCCTATTTTAGAAAGGATTAATCCAGCAGGAAGGGAGAATACAAAAAAGGCCACAAAAAATGCAAACTGTACCAATACCGTTTTGGCATAGGACAATTCAAAAACATCTTTTAACCTAGGAATGAGACTGTCTACTAATACCGTAATGAATCCCCATAGAAAGAACAGAACTGTGATGGTAATAAAGGCAGAGCGATACGATTTTTGATGGGACATGGATGCTTATTGTTTGTTGTAAAAATCTGATTGAATGTTCTTGCTTTCGTTGTCTTGGTATATGCGATAACTAAACCATTCATGCACGGCATAGGCACCCACTTCTCCTTGTTTGTTAACTGCGATATAACCCACCTGAAAGTCTTTGTAGTTTGGACTTTTCTTAATAATTCTGGCCACGGCTTCTTCGCAAGCTTCTTGGGGAGACATGCCTTGTCGCATGAGTTCAACAATTAAAAAACTCCCTACTGTTTTTAACACTTCTTCACCCATGCCTGTGGCGGTAGCTCCTCCCACTTCATTGTCAACAAATAATCCTGAACCAATAACAGGTGAATCACCAACCCGACCTGCCATTTTGTATGCCAGCCCACTCGTGGTACACCCTCCAGAAATGTCGCCGTTTGCGTCTATGGCCAGCATTCCAATGGTGTCGTGATTTTCAATATTAATAACGGGCTTATAATCCGATGTCTTTCTCCATTCTTCCCATTCAAGACGTGTTTTTTCCGTTAGGAGATTTTCCTTTTTAAATCCAGATTCAAGGGCGAATTGTTCGGCTCCTTTTCCAGCCATGAGCACATGAGGGGTGTCTTCCATTACTTTACGCGCCACCGAAATAGGGTGTACAATATTTTGGAGATAGACTACTGCGCCATAGTCACCTTCCTTATTCATGATACAAGCATCCAATGTTACATTACCATCCCTATCTGGGCGTCCTCCCTTTCCTACAGATTGATTTTCAACATCGGCCTCTTCAACCATACAGCCCTGCTCAATAGCATCTAGCGCCGATTGCCCGCTTTCCAATACTTCCCAAGCCTTAGCAACTGCATTGGGTACGTTCCAGGTAGCAACGACCAGAGGAAATGAAGCCTTGGAGGAACCTGCAACAGCAGGGGTACTCTTTTCGGTGGATTTCGTTTCGTCATTGCAGGCGAGTGCAGAGGCGCCTACGGCTACTCCCAATCCAGAGAGTGATGCATTTTGAATAAAGGTTCGTCTTTTCATGGGTATAAATTATTTGATTTCAATTTCGTCTACAAAGATCCACGCCTTGCCATCGTATGGGTGTCCCAAATGCCACTCAGGCAGGTCTCCCAGATTTTTGGCAATGATCTTTATATAGCGAGCGCTGTATCCGCTCATGTCAAATTGTATGGTTTTTATTTCACTTTCGTTTGAAGGAGTTTCAGAAGCTATCTGTTGTGCGGGAAGACTCTTATAAAAGGTCCTTCCAGGTGCCACATAACATTCAATTTCAGTAGGGAAAAAGATCCAGCTCCCCTGATCCTGCAAGAAATTCACACTAATGGTTTCTATGGGTTGGATACTACCTAGGTCAACAATGGCAACAACATCGGTATCTTGATACCCTTGCCAAGCACCTGTTCTGAAATCCTGAGACCCTCTAATGCCATCAATAAGCGCATCATTTCCTCCGGCATTATATTGATTTGCATATTGGGTTTCTAGTGTGATATTCACATTGGGATCAATTTTATAAAACTGCGTACTCAATATGTTGCTACGCACTCCTTCGCGTTCGGCATAGGTTTTTACCAATGTCTCTTCGGTGAGTGTTAAGGGTGAGGTGTAGGGTGTAAATTCGGAATCGTCAAGGGCATAAAAAATGTTAGCATCATTTACCGAAACGCCTAGGGAAACCTGTGTTTCTGTTTTAAAAGCTACGTTTCCTCCTGAAATAAAAGGAGCAGGAGTGATGCGGTTTTCGTTGATTTCTGTCTTAGGTTCCTGCCCTTCTTGAGTTCCCCATTCTGAAGGAGCATTGGTCATTTGAAACTCAAGGAGACCTCCATCCACAATTTCATTGTGGTAGAGATAGGTTCTATCTAGTAACTCGCCATTAAGCGATACCGATGCGATGTATTTATTTGTTTCTGAAAGCTGCGGCGCACTTACCGTAAATTGATTTCCGTTTTCAAGGTATATGGTTGCCTTATCAAACAAAGGTGTTCCAATAATATATTGATTGCTTCCGGGCGTTACAGGATAGAAACCCAAAGAGCTGAACACATACCAAGCACTCATTTGTCCGCAATCTTCATTACCCGAAATACCATCAGGTTCGTTGGTATATAATTGCGTTAAGATTTGATGTACCTTCTCTTGTGTTTTGTACGGTTTGTTGACAAAATTATAGAGGTAGGCCATATGGTGACTGGGCTCGTTGCCATGAGCATATTGCCCAATAAGCCCTGTGATATCTGCCTGATCTCTTCCTGAAGTGGCTGCTTTTGCCGTAAATAGCTCATCCAATTGCCCTTCCAAAACGCTTTTGCCTCCCATCATTTCCATCAGTCCACTTACGTCTTGCGGAACGTAAAAGCTATATTGCCAAGCATTGGCTTCGGTGTAGTTAAAATTGACCTCGTAGGGATCAAAAGGAGCAAACCAAGTATTGCGGAAACGCCCTCGCATGAACTTACTTTCTGGATCGAAAACGTTTTTATAGTTTTGAGCTCGTTCGCTAAAAATGATATATTCTTTTCGCCAACTCATGGCTTTTGCCATTTGAGCGATGGTCCAGTCATCGTAGGCATATTCTAAGGTCTTAGAAACAGATTCACTTTCTATTTCCATAGGTACAAATCCACTTTCTTTATAAGCGTGCAGACCTAGTTTATCTCGAGTAGCCGAGTGTATCATGGCTCTTAGCGCTTTTTCCGAATCGTAATCCCGAATGCCCTTTAGGTAGGCATCTGCAATTACGGGCACGGCATGATATCCAATCATGCATCCGGTATAATTGGCAGAAAGATCCCAAATGGGCATGATGCCGCCTTCGTCATACTTCGCCAAGAAGGTGTTGATAAAATCGTTGGTACGTTCCTGTTCTATGATGGTATACAGGGGATGTGCTGCTCGGTAGGTATCCCACAGTGAGAAGACGGTGTAATAGTCGAAATTGGTGGTTTGATGTACTTCCAAATCCATGCCTCGGTAGCGACCATCAACATCTTGATACAGGTTGGGAGCCAGCATGCTGTGGTACATGGAGGTGTAAAAATTAACTTTATAGTCTTGCTGTGTACTTTCAACTACAATTTTTTCCAGTTGTTGTTCCCAAGTAGCTTCGGCTTCAGCCTTTATTTGTTCGAAGGTTTTGGTTCCTATTTCGGCCTCAAGGTTTTTAAGAGCACCTTCCGTATCCACTGCCGAAATCCCTACCGAAACGATCACCGGTTCATTATTGGGATTGTCAAACAGAAAAGCTGCTTTTTTTTCATATAACAAGGGCTCAGAAGCACCCATATCTCCTAATAACGGATGTGAAAATCGCATGAAAAAGAAGAGACGTTGATCTGTGGCCCAGGCGGAAGAATGACGATAACCCTGTATTTCTGTATCTGAGACTTTTTTGATCATACCATCCAGTAATTTATCCCTATGTTGAAGATCCAAAATCACAATTTGATTTTCGGAAGAAGGGTAGACATATTTGTGCATGCCTGCTCGAGGTGTTACCGTTAGCTCTACTTCAATATTAGTGCTGTCTAATAGTACCTTATAGTATCCGGGACTTGCTGTTTCGTTGTCATGAGAGAAATGTGCCCGATACCCTGGGGCGCCATCGGCACCATTATGAAACACCATAGTATCTGTAGGCATCAATAATACATCGCCATAATCACTGACACCGGTTCCGCTCAAATGGGTGTGTGAAAAACCATAGATATAGTTGTCGCTATAATGATAGCCACTACAGCCGTCCCAACCGTCTAGGCGAGTGTCTGGGCTTAATTGCACCATTCCAAAAGGCATCGTTGCCCCTGGATAGGTATGTCCGTGACCACCCGTACCAATAAAGGGATTAACATAGGAGATAAGCGCAGTGTCTTTTTGAGCGGCAGGCGTATTTTGTTTGGAACAACTTAAGATAAAGGTGATTAAAAAAAGTAGAAAAACTAATTTTTTCATGGAGGTGGTTTAGCTGCTGAAAAGATACAAAACCCAAACGAATTGAAAAACGGAATGGACGCAGCCATTTTCCGTATACGAAGACACGTTAAAAAAAAGTAAATATGAAAAGCAAGAATTTAAAACACAGTATCTTTACCCAACTATAATCACTGCTATGACCCTAAGGCTTGTTATTTTTGTTATCGTGCTGCTCGCGCTGGATTTTTACGCCCTTCAAGCATTACGAACCCTAACTAAGAATCAATTTGTACAATGGGGTTATGTGGCATTGTCCTTAGGCGTGATTGTATACCTAATGTACGTCATGATTAACTATGACAGGAGTGTGGGTCCCACCCAAGATACACTTCGTGTGGCTGGTGTTTTCCTGCTTTTCTTTGTGCCAAAACTGGTGCTCCTTATTTTTATGTTTGGAGAAGACATTATTAGGCTGTTTGTAGGGGGCTATAATTATATTAGCGACCATCTTTCAGATGAAAAATCGTCACAGTTCATTCCAGGAAGAAGAAAATTTGTGAGTCAGCTAGCCTTGGGAGTTGCGGCCATTCCTTTTGCATCTATTCTCTACGGAATTTTTAGAGGGAAGTACAACTTTAAAGTACTTACCCACACCATTTATTTTGATGACCTACCAGATGCTTTTGATGGCTTTCGACTTACACAAATAAGCGACATTCATTCGGGGAGTTTTGATAATCCTGAGAAGATAGAATACGCCATTGACCTAATTAATGAACAGGAAACCGATGTCATCTTTTTTACAGGAGATATTGTCAATACGAAAGCAGAAGAAATGGATCCGTGGATTGATACTTTCAAACGTATGAAGACCCCTCAGTTTGGCAAGTATTCCATTTTGGGTAATCACGACTACGGTGAGTATGTATCATGGAATTCAGAAAAAGAAAAAGAGGCCAACTTTCAAGCCATTAAGGATGTACATGGAAAAATTGATTTCAAATTACTCCTCAATGAGAACATTCATATTGAAAAAGATGGAGCGCGTATAGCGGTAGTTGGTGTTGAAAACTGGGGGCATAATTTTAAAAAGGCGGGTGATCTAATAAAAGCTTCGGAAGGTATTTCAGAAGAAGATTTTAAAATATTATTGAGCCACGATCCGAGTCATTGGGAACATGAGGTTAAGAAAAGCGATACCCATTATCACCTTACTTTGAGCGGCCATACGCACGGATTTCAATTCGGAATAGAAATTCCAGGGTTTTTCAAATGGAGTCCGGTACAGTACGTATATAAGCAATGGGCAGGCTTGTATGAGGAGTTGGGGAAATATGTACATGTAAACCGTGGATTTGGCTTTCATGCCTACCCAGGACGTGTAGGGATCTGGCCAGAAATCACCGTTATCGAGCTTAAAAAAAGAGCCAATACTGCATAATATGCGGGAAATGCTATATTTGTAATAACATTATTCCAAAAATACGTTAGATAAATGTCAAAATTTGGAGAATTAATTGAAACACGAATTCCAGTACTGCTCGACTTTTATGCAGACTGGGACGATGCCTGTCAGGGGATGCATCCAGTACTTAGGGATGTAGCTGCTGCATTGGGGGATAAGGCGCGTGTGATTAAAATTGACGTGGAGAAGAATAAAGAATTGGCCGAAGCACTACGCGTAAAAGGCCTTCCCACACTTATGATCTACAAGAATGGTGAGATGAAATGGCGCCAAAGCGGAGAGCAGGATGCCAATACACTCATTGGTCTGGTCAAAGAGTACGTCTAGTAGGGTTATTGAATCCCTTCACAAGTGAATCCCTTTTCTGAAATATAAGCCAACACCTTGGGTAGTGCATACTCCAAGCGAAGTCGTGCTTTTAAGCTATCATGAAAAACAACGATACTGCCTGGCGCTATGTTTTCGATGACGTTGCGTAGGCATTGTTCTTCCGAAAGAGCGGTGTCAAAATCGGCACTCAACACATCCCACATTATAATTTTATAACCCTGTTGACGCAGGGCTTTAGATTGCTTCGCCGTGAGCTTACCATAGGGAGGTCTAAATAGCTTCGCCGTTTCTTCATGGGTGGCATTCATAACATCTTCGCACCGTTCACAATCCTCTAGGTAGGCCTCGTATTTGGTTTTCCAACCATTTTTATGATGGAAGGTATGGTTACCAACGGTATGTCCTTGGGCTGTGATTTGTTTAAAAATCTCAGGATGTTTGCGCACATTGTCCCCAATACAAAAGAAGGTGGCTTTGGCCTCGTGTTTTTTGAGTATGTCCAATACCCACGGTGTTACTTCTGGAATGGGGCCATCATCAAAGGTAAGGTAAATGGCGTTAGACCTTGATGGCAGTGACCAAATGCGTTTTGGAAACAGTTTTTGTATGTGACTAGGCGTTTTTGCCCAATATGATTTCATATGCTTAAGATGCGCGTATTTAATACGAATTTAGGCATAAACTGAATATGATAGCATGTGAAATATTGCAAGGATTTTGAAAATGCATTATATTGAAGGTAAATGTGCGGTTATTTTTGCTGAAAAATGTTTGTACAAGCCAAAGTTTGTATTAAATTTGCCGCTCGTTACGGTATTGGCCTATGGTGTAACTGGCAACACGTCTGGTTTTGGTCCAGAAGAGTCTAGGTTCGAGCCCTAGTAGGCCAACTAAAAAACCCTCAAGTTTTAAACTTGAGGGTTTTTTGATTTGTAGGGGATTATTGTATTGAATTAGTAATTGCGATATCCGTTTAGATTTTGTACAAAGTTATTGATGGTAGTGGGATCTGTCGTATTGCCATGTTCAAGTAGAATCTCGCGGGCCCACGACCTGCATTGCCGAATTACTTCGGTGTCATGACCTCGTAAAGCAGGTGCCGATTCATTTTGAGTGAGATTGTCCCAGTCTCGTTGAGCTCTATCCCTATGTGGGCGTGCAAAATCCTGCGAAACCTCAGACGGGATCATAGTACGTTCTCCTCTTGCCAGCCGTATGAGATTATTGCAATAAATACTGATTATAGAAGCTAGGGAGACATCGTGGCTGTCGGGCCTTCCAAATATGGTTCCAATATTGCCAAGTGATTCCTGCATAAGCGTGTCAAAATTTTCTTCTAAAGTCCTTAATTCTCGTTCTTGAACATCGGCTGTATTGCCTTCAACATTGTCATCATCGAAATTCATAACATCCCGCGTTCTAAATCGGATTAATGCTACCCATCTTCGTTCGTCGCGCATTATATAACCAACTAGGCAGACATTTTGCCCATCACGAACTCCATTATCCATAAGTCCTCTGTGAATATCTCGCAGGTCTGCACGTCTGTCTATAACCCGCTCGGCATGTTCAGGATCAGATCTGTAGGTCATTCCCTCACGGATTTCCGGTGAATTTGCCACAACCGATCTTCGAAACGCATCATAGCTTCGTGCATAGGGAACACAAACCTGCAAACTATCTACAGAAGCGGGCGTCGTTAGCTCGTCCCACCAACCAGTAACCCCAGTAGATCCATTGAACAATCTGAGAAATGCGGCTTTTGACGCCTCAAGTCCACCTTCATTTAACTGAAAAGCGCCAAAATGAATAACACGGTTATAGGTTTCTCCATCTCCTTGAGTGGCGCAAGCAAAAAAATGTGCATTTCTAATGCAGTTGATCCAGGTGTCCGAGATGCCTTCTCTCAATGCTTCGATATCATCGTATAAGATAAAAGCGATGGGTTCTCCGGCCTCGGTCAATACCTCATTGACACTATTTCTGAATTCATTATGTCCCGAACCTCCATAGAAAATGGCCCGCACAAGTTGTTGTGCGATTGCCATATTTGGATTACCACCAAAAATTGGACTATCACTGGAAACCTGAACCGCATGAGGGCGTGTTTCGGTATTTGGATTTGCTACATAATACACTCTTAGTTGTTCGTTTATATTCGCTTCATTGGGTTGTGCCATAAGACCGCCAAACATTCCCATAGTAAAAAGAAGCAGGAACATATTTTTTATAAATTTTCTGTTTGTTTTCATGATTTCAAGTTTTAAAATTGACCTACATCGCTGAGGTATAAGGTTTCGTCTGTGGAGGATCTCTTTTCCTGCACAATGGGCTCTTGTCCCTTTATGTGCCATTTTATTTCATACTCATACTCCAACACATCGTCTTCTTGAACGACCGAAATCCTCTTGGAAAGCTCCTCTTTGGAAAAGTCGATCCTTACCCGCTCTATTTTTTCTTTTTCACCCTGTTGGTAATAGATTTTTACTTCTGCAGATCGCACATTGTTGTCTTCGGCTAGACTGGCATCCGCTTCTATATAAATGTCCTTTTTTCTAAGCGGAGGAGCCAATGATATGGAACCAGACTCGCGTGTTGTCCAGGGCATTTCAACTTCGTGTCCTCCAAAAAAGCTCCACGTAGTTTTATACTCATATTCCAACCACTTGTCTCGGTTGTTGTCACCTTTCCAACCATAGGGATCGAATTTGAAATTATTTCCCTGATTGAAATTCTTGCGATCAATACGTATTTCACGTTGTGTTAATTCGCCGCTTTCGTGCTTTTTCTTCAGAAGAACGGTTACGAAATTGATAAACTGTCCGAAGTCTTCGGAATTAGATCCGTCAATGAAAGCAATTATTTCCCGTTGCTTGTACAGCGGATCATCCAAATTCACCATCCTAAAACAGTCGTCACAATTTATAGCGCCAATACCTTCATCGAAGTTGATCACCTGATTACGTAATAGAGATTTTTCAAGGCTTAAATTGAAGGTTCCCGTTTTCTTCACTTGCTTGAAGCTAAAAGACGCCGCAATAGCAATGGCAGGTGGTTGCGCATTGGTATCATCTCCTTGATGTGGAGGTACGGGGGAAGGCTCATCACTAGGGCTGGCACGTCGTACCCCAGATCCAGCTTGTGGCTCCTCTTCCTCATCATCAGTATCTGAGGCATTGGACGAAGTGGTTGTTTCATTGCCAGCATTGTTCTCTGATCGCGTAGATGATGTGTTACCACCACGGTTTGCATTGGATCGTGCCAGGTTTCTGTTGTTGCGTTCGTTGTTATAATCTTGTCTTTGTTGATTCAGCAAAGACGTAGCGCGATCCAACATACTGGGTCTAGCATTGTTCCCTGCGCTCAATTGAGACAAAGAAGGAGTGGTAGCGTTTTCTTGGGATTCGAACATTTCAGTACGAATGATTTCCATCACTGTAGATCGAATTACATCGAAATCTTCGTCTTCTCCTATTTCTGTTATTTTGATCGTATTATTATTGATCATTTCACTTACTGCCACGTCCACTTCCCCTGATAACACGGGTGTTGCAATTCCGGCCTGAAAGTTCTTATGCTCATAAATTTTTTCCCATTTAAAATTAACTTTGGCGGAAATAGGCGAATTGTATCCTTCAATTTCCATATTGAATTTGAACACGATATTAGGGGTACGGGTTTTGAACGATTCCCATAGAATCTTGGACCCCTTTTTAGTTAATTGAATGGAAACTGACGCTTTTTGCCCATCCAATACAGGAGCGGGGCCTAGCCCCAGCACCTGTTCTGAAAATTCTTCATTATCAGCATTGAAGGCGGAGACTAGAGCAACGGTGCCTCCTCGATACATTACGGGGCCTCTTAGCCTACCTCGAGGATTCACTCTTCGCAATTCTTGTTCGGCGGCTTGTCTTTGTTCTTCGGAAACCTTTAATTCAACCAAGGCAGTGACAATACCCCCACCTGCTCCTTCTGTGTCCTTATAGGAATCATCGTCATTGGTGCTTTCATTTTCTACCCATCTCAGGAAAGAGAATTGAGGTTTCCCTCTGTTGTCCGTTGCCAATCGCACCTGATCAGAAAGATAGTAGTATTCGTTTTCGTTATGAATGCTTGGAAAAACGGTTAAATCTCCAGCTTTTACCAGCTTGTCGAGTACGATAGCTTGAGCCGTCCCTGTTAGAAAAGGCCACATTAGAAGTACCGTACATGCAATGATGATTTTTTTCATGATGTTCTGTTTTAATCGTTGTTAAATATTTCATCGAACTTGTCCAAGATCTTTTCTCCAGCCTTGGTAGCAAGTTCTTTTCCTGTGTCCTTGGCGATCTTGAAAATTTCAGACTCTGTGTCCAACAATTCCTCCGGAATATTGACATAGATATAATTGTCGTTGATCATGGGTTCCCAAGGAAGGACAAGTTTCTTTTCAGTTTTGTGATTGAGTACCAAGCGGTACACATAGCCATTGGTGTCTCTGTCCAGAAAGATCTTTTTGTTGATGATGGCTTCATCTCCACGCGCCGAAAGTTGTATGTTACTTTCCACTTCTTCATCAAAGCGTTTGTATCTAATTTGAGCAGTTACTCGTGTAATATCACTACTTTGTAGTTCATCGAGATCGGCTTCTAGTTCAATGGTTCTTGTTGTGACAGGGGGTTCCAGAGTTACGCCTTCCCAAGTTCCTTTAATCCATGAGGGGTTTCTGGGGTAGATATTTCCTCCTTTCAAGCTCCATTGTGCTTGATATTCGTAGGCCGAAGGATCGGTGTCTTCTCCTCTGGCATAGGTCTTTACTGCTGTGATCCCACTTTTCTCTATGAAGGCTTTGTCAAAGGTTAGATGGTCTTCATAATCATTGCCTGAACTTCGCTTTTTCCGAACATTTACTGTGACATAATTCACAGCTTCATCGAACATTTCTTTGGCCTCTAAATCCAGTACAAATCGGATGTCTCTATGTTTAAAAAATGGGTCGTTGAGGTTGACGCTGTAAATACATTTGGGATTATCTTTTACTTGATTGTACCAACTTGCCAAATTCCCTACGATCTGGTAGGGTTGTTTTACAGCCAAACGCACTTCGCGTAGGTCGATCACCTTTGTTTTTCTTTTAAAAGACCCTTTGGTCAAGGAACTTCGGAATCGATAACCAGCACCTTGCTGTATGTTAGGGACGCTCAAGGTATCTGCTAGGGTAACATTCGATGGCGTATCGTCTTCGCTTTTGGCGGGTGATTGCTCGGTAAAAGCGTTTAGAAAATATTGGAAAAAGGCCTCTCGAATTACATCTACCCGTTCGTCGTTTAAAGTTTCTTCCCATTCAAACCGAATTACTTCGTGTTCTCTTAGGAAATCATAATGGCTTCGGACCTCTTTATAGGTTTGAAATGTCTCATTACATAAGAGCCCACAACCTCTGTCTTTTTTTCGGTATTGAGCAGAAATGTTATCGTACTCGCGTTCTAGCTTCACCCAGTCGAATACGATCTTTCCTTTAACGGCGGGAGTTTGCAAGGTAAAATAGTAGTCCAGCACTACGGAAAGATCGGTGATGGATTGGGCTCTTTCAAAGGTAGAAGCCAGTAGTTGAGCTCCGTATTTATCCAATTGGGCAGCCGCTGCAACTTTTCCACTTTCAATAAGAGGGGCTTTGCCTGAGGTAACAACTTTAGAAGATCTTTCTTCATCAGAGAGGGTGGCCGAAAGTATTTTGAAAGACTCAACCTTCTCATCAAGTTGCATAGGAACTCCACCCATAACCTTGGCTCCTTTGACTTTGGCGGCCAGTTTTTCCTCCAGTTCAGTTTTTTGACTGGGAGTTAGGCCCCATTCCATCAGAAAATGAATAATCCCCCCATTGATTCCGCCCTGATCCTCTCGTTCCTCTGTAGTAAATTTCATAAATAGGAACTCGGGCGTGCCGTCGGGTCGAGCTCCAATTTTAAGCCCAGTAGGAAGGTAATAGTATCGATTTGTTTTACGTCCAATGATAGAAGAACTCTGTCCATATAGGATGATAGAGGTTCCATCATCGAGTTTAATGTCTACCCTGTTTTCTGAGTCTAATGACTGGGCAAAGGCGGTTAAGGGTAGTAGGAGTACTAGTAATAATATTCCCAGCCACTTGGTTGGTAATGTTTTATTTTTTGGATTTTCCATGATTTTAATATTTAGATTATTCGTGTTTATTAATTGGGGAATTCATCTATAAAGATGATTCCTGAATTGTCTTTTCTATTTTTACTTATTCGTTCGCCGTCACTCTTTATCCAGGTGAGTGTATATTTATATTCTCTGTTATCTAAAGGAAGCGTGAGTTCGAAGGCTTCTTGGGAGAGATCATCTCCCTGGGTAATGATCTTTTGCGGCTTCATTGTTTTTCCGAAGAAAGAATATTCCAATTGTACTGCTATGGCTCGGTATCCCTGTTCTTGGAGAAGATCCATGTCGCCTGCCAGTAGGATCTGGGTTCTATCAAAGGGGGTGAAGAGGTTGATCATTGATGCCGATGCCGTATTCCAGTCGGTTTCGTAGGTGGCACCTCCTAAAAATTGCCAGATCGTCTTATAGTCATAGTTTAACCATTCAAACCGATCTGTGTCCTCTTTAGACCCGTACATAATCGTTAAGGGCTGCGCTTCATTTCGATCAAACTCGGCCTTGTTCACCACCAGAGAGCGAAGGGTCTCTTCTCCGTTTTGGTGTTTCTTTCTAACCAACACGGTTACATTGTTGACCATCTTATCAAACTCTTGATAGAGGGTGCCATCAATGCCTACACGTACTTCGCGGAGTTGGAAATCGATATCCTCCATGGAGGTTGTTTTGAATATGCTCTTGTCCTTGTGATATTTCTTATAGAGGTTGCCAATGTTGAATGTGATAAAATGGTGTCGTTCTACTGTTGATCGAGCGTTTAATGATACCGTGCTCTTTCCGGTCTTTGTAGCTTCCTTATACTTATACGATGCTTGGAATCCAAACCCTGAGGTTTGATAACCCGGTTGATTGTTCTGGCTAGAACTTCTCATTAAACCATTTAACATTTCGGTGATTGAATTGGTGTCTTCGGATTCGTTGTTTTCTACTGGATTAAAGAGTAAATCGAGCATTTTTTCGAGGACATTATTCATAAGTTGATCCATATTATCGTTCTCTCCATTGGTGGTGAGTTTTATGTCTTGATTTTTCATCAGTTCATCTATTTCAAGACCTGCCTGTGCTCCAATGAACATATACCCTCCACCCACTTGGGCTTCATGACGTTTTTGGATTTCTGACCAATTAATTTCGAGAGATGCATCGTAGGCGTTGCCTAGTCCGGCAAAGGTGAGATCGAAAACCAGTGAAATATCAGGTGTAGCCATCTGAAAGCTTTCAAACAAGAGCTTGGAATCTTTGGCATTTAACTCGAAGGAGAGTGCAATCTTATTGCCTTCAAGCACGGGAGCTCTTCCCTTTACCATAAGTTTTCGGTGTTCCCCGCCTTCTTCGGGGTCTATGATAGAGGAAATCAACGCATACGAACCTTCTTTAAAAATGATGGGTCCTTTTAAGCGTGCATTATTGTTTCCAGAGACATAAGCGAGTTCATCTTGTGCGGCTTCCAGTTGTGCTTCTGTGGTTTCGTACAATACTAGAAAATGGAGTACTCCTCCTCCTTTAGCACGAAGTATGCTATTGGCCCCGTTGGCAATTTCGGCTTCCTCGCTCACGTAGCGCATAAAAGAAAACTGAGGCTTTTGATCCTGTTCACCCAGTCGTGCTTCTGCAGGAAGATAGTAGTAACTGGACGGGTCTTCTTTGGAAGGAAAGCACCAAAGACCCTCCACCCGAATTCCTTGATCCATAAGAATCTGGGCATTTCCCTGCCATAGGCCACTAAGTGACAAGATGAAGAAAATAAGGATGTGATTTTTTGCTCTTTTCATGATGTAAATTTTTGGCAATTAGTCCTCTCTTAGATTTTCGATGGGAGGTGTGAGGAATAGATATCCGTGGTCCATAGGTTGGTGAGGAAGCTTTATTTTTTCACCGTTTTGGGCGTACCAAACGGTTCGGTACCTCACTTTACCTCCGTAATCGTGGAAAACGGCAGCTACGTTTCCACTTTCATCATCTTTAGCCCGTAGTATCACAGATTTAACCATGCGGGTTTCTCCTAAGAATTCGGCAGCGAAATCTACCGCGACAGAAACGATGTTATGCTGCTCGAACAATTGCTTGTCGAAGTCGATGGCAATCTCAGCTTTTTTGAAGGGTGGAGAAATAACGACGGCCTTGTCTCTGGCCTTATGCCAAACGTCACTTTTACCCGTAGAAGTTGCTTCACCTCGTATGCTCCAGGATATCTGGTATTCGTATTCTTGCCAGTCATCACTTGCTATGCCTAATCTGGGAAAGGCGACCGATTTATAAAACTTTCCTTTAGCAATGTCTTCGGCATTGAAGTATAATTGTCTGGTAAAATCGTCTCGGTCGTCACCGTAGGTTTTTCTAAAATTGACCGTCACAAAATTGACAAGGTGATCAAAGGACTCCACGAAGTCTCCATCTAGTTGAAAAATAACTTCGCTTTTTTCATAGTCACTACTTGCTAGGTCAATAACTCTAAAGTATTTGGGATCACTTTGAAAGCGTTCGTGAATGCCACCTAGGTTTCCTGCCGTGTTAAAGGGAACCCGTATGGAAGTAGATTCGCTGAGATCAAGCCTGAAACGGCGTGCTTTTATATCTTTTCTTTCTTTTACAATGTGTTGTATGTCGGGGATGAACATACTGGCTGGTCCAAAGGCGAATCCGCTTAAGACCTTGGTTCCGGTTTTGTCAACGGCTCCAATAGGTTCTTCTTTTTCGGGTAAGGCCGACCAACCTGTTTCGGTATCAAACATTAGGTTTATGAGCTTGTCTGTAACTATTTGAAGAATATTCTTGAGTTCACTTTTTACTCCTAGGCCGCGGGTTCTATCTAGGGCCTCAATTTTTATGGTTCCGTTAGTATAGAGGCTATCTATTGCCTTGCTTACTTCATCATGGGTAAACAGTGTTTCGGTCTTTGAGACCTCGCTAAAATGTTCGTATACTTGATCCATTTCGGCGGTAACTACAACATTATATGCCTTAGCGATGGCTTCATAATAGCCACTCACGGCTACAGAAACATCAGATGTGGGTCCGTTAAATGTTTCCCAGAGCAGGGTAGAACCTTCAGGGTTAAGCTTGGCTGCCAAGGCCGCTTTAGATCCGGCTGTGAAGGGTGCTCGACCACTGGTGATTAGGTTTTGGGTAAAGGGATTACTAGATAAAGTATCGGACAGAACGGATGAAATGATTCGGAAACTTCCTAGCGCTGGCTCTCCTTCTTTCATAGTTTCCAGCAATCGGATGGGGCCTTCAATTCTTGCTCCTTTGACCCGACTTCCAAGTTTTTTTTCCAGTTTTTTAAGATCCTCGTCTTCCATTCTAAATTCAAACAAGGCATGAAACAAGCCTCCGCTGTTTTCTTCTTGTTCTCCTACGTATTTTATACATAGAAGTTCATAGTCTCCGTCTTGATTTATGGCCAATCTAGGGTATCTAGGAACGTAGTAATATACCAGCGAATCATTGTAATCCTGTAGTAACTGGGTCTGATCTATGGTCAATCGCCCCTTGTCATAATGGACCTGTGCCAAGGCACTCCAAATAGTCATATAGGCCAATAGTGTGATGTATATATGTTTTTTCATTTTTCTTCAGATTTAAGTGCTTCTTCAAAATTCTTTTTTGAGGAAATGTCAATAATGCTGTTCCAGTTTTCTTTTTTGATCCATTCGCCCGTAGTGATTTCTCCGGTTTCGGAAATTTCAATGACCCGATATCGCAGTGGGTGGTCCAATCGTATCGCATACTCAAATTTTATGGCATATGCATAAACATCGGGATGTGCTTTCGAAAATTGCATCTCGGTTTTTACAGTTCCATTTCCAACTCCAGTAGCTTCAAACTCTACTAACTTCGCAAGTAAATCGGGGCGAATGTTATCTACAAAGTCATGGCAGTAGACATCTACAAGACCATAGCGAGGAGATAACGTGCTTCCAAAATCTATTTCCTTCAACTGATCCGGCCATGCTTCTTGATCGATTGTAATTTGAAAGGCGCCCGCATTTATTAGCGCTTCATTTTTTTTACGCGTTTCTGTGCTATCATTAGTGCCTTTGTTCATCTGTATGAAAACATCCTCTAACTCTTTCGGCCCACTAAAATCATAGGTTACCTCATCTGCATGATCGCCTAGGGTCCAAATACCGTAGGCAACGCTAAGGATTCCTTTGTTATTCTTAAAGGCATCCCATAACACCTGAGAGGTAAACACATCTGGGCGTATGGTAAATGTTTTGGATGTCCATCGTTCACTAAAGCGTTTGGTCTTTGGCGCACTGTGATGATTGCTTTCTACCAGGGTGGATTTCTCCGTATCCAAGTTGGTATATATCAAGGACGCCTCTGTTTTTCGAATAGGAGCTGGCACAAAGAGGATTTTGCATTGGGCACATATTCGTTCTTTCAGCATGCTTCTTATCTCTTGAAGCCTACTTTGTTCTAAATATTTAGGCTCAATAGTAAACTGGATCACGCTGCTTTGTTTAGGAGCTTCCAGATCTCTGGCCCGCCCATTTAGGTGGGTCATCCTTACAAAGGAAAAATTGGGTTTTCCATCAACATCGCGATCCAGTTGAAAGCTTAGGGGAGCATAGTAAAATTTATTGGGAAGTTCTGAATCCCTATATATGGCCATATCCTGTATGATTTCTTTTGAAGAGAGATCGGGTTGAGCCGCCCCTTGCAAATAAAGGATGTGGCACAAGATTAGTATGAATATTGGTTTCGTTTTCATGGTAACATGCTATTAGTTTTCCTCGTCGCTTTCATCGTCCTGAGTGGTTTTGGGCCATTCGGTAAAATGATTTTTCAAACTAGGTTCAGTAAGCAACACTCGCAGTGCATCTCCTTGAATCCATTCGTTCATTTTGTGAATGGTTCCGTCTGGCATCACCAACCACACTTTATAATCGAATGTGGGTTGTTCAGAATTATAGAGATACATCGTGGGGGATTTGACATAATCGCTGTCGGCATCTATCTCAATGGGATCATGAATGGCAATCTCTTGTTGTTTCCCAGGATCTAATTGTTCAGATTTAAGAAAGACCCAAACAAATTTTGCCCCTGTGGCTTGCAATAGATTTACCGACTGGAATTTTATCTCCTGTTTAGTAGCAGCAGTAAGGCCTCCAGTAAGGTCATTGATAATATTTTGAGTGCAGGACTCGCAGTCAAGCAAGCGGTATTCTACAAAAGCACGGAGTGGTTTTTTATTGCCCTTGAGATCATTCGGGAAGACGAATCCTGAAGGTTTTTTGAAATTTAATATATCCTTAGGCCGTGCAGTTTTATTGCCGAGTTCAAAAGAATAGATAAAAGGAATTATTGTTCCTTCGGAATTCTTTTCGGTGGTCATTACATGTAAATACTGAAGCTTTATGGGGTATGGCGTGGGGTTCTTTACATTGGGTAACGTGGGGAAGTCCACCTCGAAAATACCATAGGCTTCCTCGTCCATAATACTGATATTGGCCGGAATAACATCTGAGACATCATGTCCTTTGGCGGCAAACTCTAGTCCAAAAGATATTTTATTTTGAAGTCCGCCACTTTTAAGCGCGTCAATATTGTCATCTGAAGTTGTGAAGGACATTTCAATGTCTTTGCTGAAATCTGAAAATGATACTATAGAAATTTGATCTTCGCTAATATCAAAGCCTCCTCCCTCAAACTTAATGCTGGGACTTTCAATGGCCAATGGTTTTAGTTGGACCTTGGGGTTGGGTAATTGCGGACTTTTAAGCAGTTGCTTAATCAAGCCTTCAAAGAAGTGAATGTCAGCTACTGTAATACCCGAAGTTAGTGTAGCCTTAACGCGGGCACTTTTCTCTTCTCGACCTTCAGATTTGCGACTATATGTAATTTGCAAATTGTGTTTATCCATATCCTTATCCCAGTCGAGATTGTATGAATGAGGTCGATAGTAGAACACCCCCGATCCCGGTTCCTTATCGGGGATGAGGTTGGCATGGATGCGAGAAAAATAGGAAGATTCATTATGATCAAACCGATTCCTAAGATCCATGTCTAAGTCGAGGAATACAGAATAGGGTTCGCTGTCCAAGTTTGGCCCTTCAGCCTTGTATTGTTTTGAAGAGGCTTCGGTTTGCTTTTTAGCGACATTAATTAAAACGACATTTTTGAGTAACCCAGGGTTATAATTATATAGTATGGGTTTTGTTTTTCCAGCCTCGGGAAGTGTTAAGGAAATACCACCAGAAGAAGTATTAGTCACCTCAATGAGCTTCCATCTTTGAGCGGTGCCTCCATTGTATCTCCACATCCATATGGGTGTTCCGTCATCTGCTTTTGCCCATTGCACATCAAGGTAAGTGCCCATTTTAGATTGTATGAGTTTGTAGCCATTTGGAGCATTGATAAATTTCCACTTGCCGTTGTCAGGACCTTTTCCTTGCCATATTATGGGGAGTGCTCTTGATTCACGAGAGCTATTGCTAACGTGCAAATACTTTCCTACACCAGACTTAATATAGAAATAGCCATTACCTGCATTTTCCAAGGTAAATTTTTGAGCGGCCCCTCCATTGTAAGGCCACAAGTGTAATGGGGTGCCATTATCTGATTTCCCCCATTTAACATCAAGATGCTTGTTGCCAATGGCAGATTGTATATAATATGTTTTGCCATTTGTTTGTCCCAAACCTTTCGCAGTCATGAGGAAAACAATTCCGCATAACAAATAAATAAATGTTGTTTTCATGATTTTCAAATTAGTTTCTAATGAATTTTTTCTTGGCCTTTTCTTTGGGTACCATTCGGAGTTCAATGATCTTGGATTGCGATTCATCAGCATCATTAACAGCGATACCGCGACTAACAGTCCCCATGGTCATGGGTTTCCATGTTTTTTTTAGTTTGTAGACATGAGAAACTCCCTTGAACCGGAACGGACCATTGGTAACTACCAGTTCTATATATTCTGTGGAGATTTCCTTAGTGGCTCTTAGTTCTAGCTTTAATTCTAGTGTTTGACGTTCTCGCCTGCTTGACAGACGTTTTAACTTTGGAATGACTCCTATATTGGCCGAACCTGATGCATTCGAGGCTACTGCCTTGAGGCTTTTCCCCTGGTAACCAGTTAATGATACCTCCAGCGTAATGGATTGATCGGTTCGATTGGTAACCAGAACTTTTTCTATAGTACCCTCTAAGCCTTCCAATTGTTTGGGTTTCGTACCTTTTCTTTCCTCACTAAGTATGGGGTCATATGTGAGCTCGGTTGTCTGAGCTATTCCGGTTATACTGATTAAGATCAGTATGAAAAATGATAGTTTACATGTTGTTTTCATCGTATGGATATAATTGTTTACATCCTTTTATGACAAAATCATCAATAGGTTAACATCCATTATTTTTTTTTACATTTAACTGTTAACTACTTATAGCTTATCGACATTAAATGATAAAGGAGTCTGATCATATACTTTTTAACTCACTGAAGGAAGGATCTGAGGAAGCCTTTAAAAAGGTATACCATGATAACAGGAATCTTTTTTTGAATTTTGCCGCGAAATACGGAATGGAGAGGGAGGATTCACTAGATGTGTATCAGGATGCATTTACGGCGTTCTATGAAAACATTTGTAATCGAAAGTTGGTGGAGTTGCGAAGTGCTATCTCAACGTACCTTCTTGGGATTGGCAAATACATGATTATGGATAGAATGAGGAAAAAGAAACGCAAAACGAATATTGAACTTCCAATGAGTCTCGTACAAGAACTAGATACAGAGATAGAGAGTTTTGACTTGGAGATGGAAGAGCCAAGTGCCGAAGATGCATTGTTACAAAGAATGCTCGATAGACTCGGCGAAAAATGCAAAATGATTATTTCTTTGTTTTATTATAAGAAGTTCAGCATCAAAGAAATAATGAAAGCGGGAAACTATAGTAATGAGAATGTGGTGAAAAGTCAGAAATCGCGCTGTCTTAAAACATTGAAAGAGACCTATAAAAATGCCATGAGTTGATATGGAAAAAGAGGAACTAATAGAGAAATATTTTTTGGATGAGCTCGATGCCAATCAACGCAGCGAATTGTTTGCCCTCATGGAAAAAGATCCGGTGTTGAAAGAACAGTTTGAGTTTGAACAAAAGGTGCAAAGGGCTTCAAAACTAAATGAGCGTGCTGCGGTTAAAGACAGGCTCAAAACATTCGAAAGTGAGTTGGAAGAAAGGCCCCCCGCTAGGAAGGTACCATGGAGGCGTATGGGGATTGCGGCTACTATTGCTTTGTTATTGGGATTGGGAGGATATTGGTATATTTTTAACCGAGAGGCCAATTTTAAGGAGCTTTATGCGGCCAATTATGAAAACTATCCTAACACTGTGCATCCCATTACTCGTGGGGATGGAAATAATTCTTTAGAACGACGAGCCTTTGTTGCTTACGAATCGGGGCAATATAAAGAGGCTATTTCTCTATTTAAAGAATTGGCAGGTGAAACAGGAACGCATCTGGGATATGTCAATTTTTACCTCGCTCAATGTTATCTGCAAACCGAAGATTTAGATGCGGCTATATTAATTCTTGAAGACGAGATAAACATAGAGAACCGAAAGTTTCACTATGAATCTATCTGGTATCTCGCTTTGGCCCATATTTGGAACGAGAATCCCGAAAAGGCTAGAGGTTATTTAAATGTCTTAGACATTCAAGAAGGTTACAAAACCGAAGAAGCGCGACTACTTCTTAAAAAGCTTCCGTAGTTTTCTTCTCATCAAAATCACAGCAAGGATAAAAAATCCACCCATCCAATACCATAAGGATGTGATAGTTCCTGCAATAGGTTGTGTGTTGCCTGTTACTGTATATCCAGACCAGTAATAGGGATGTACAAGGTCGGTTTGACGATGGCTTTGAAGAAAGTCCAATTTTGCCTTCTGAAGTGCGGCGTCCTTGGATTCTCCCTTCGACAAATAGGAATAAAACCCACCCATGATTTCTGACGTGGATGCATCATTTATATTCCATAAAGTACCTACGATACCCGAAGTTCCGCTGTAGAAAAAACCACGAGATAATCCCATAAAACCTTCACCACGTTTTAGGTCTCCAAGGCCCGTTTGACAAGCACTTAGTACGACCAAATGCGCTTTCAGGTTTAGTTGATAAAGATCTTTCACATACAACAAATGATCTTGATTCTCAATGGCCGAAAATGCCAGATACGAATATTCGGGTGCGACATCATTTAAGACGGCATGCGTGGCTAAGTGTAGAATACCGTAATTGGGAGTTTCGGAAATGAAATTTTGCAGAGAAGCTTCGTTGTTCAATTTAGAAATTCCTTTGAAAGATTGTAATATTTGTGCTACTTCGGTTTGACTGTTGGGCAAAGGCAGCAAGTTAGAACGTTCATTTTCGATCGAGTTTGAAGCTTCGTTAAAGCCGGGTGCAAATGCCAGAACTTGTGTGTTCTCTGTATCGCGTTCCCTTAATTCTAAGAGCAAAGAGGTAGAATGTGCGTAACTCACCTGACTATCTTCGATGAGGTATTTGATACCGTTTTCCGAAGTATTTAAACTTCCAAAGGGAACATAATTAAGAAGCCCATCGGCTAAAAAAATAAGCTTCTTGTGTGAAGAAGACTCCAATAAAGGCGCAAGGACACGTGTATAGAGTTCAAAAGTTATTGCACCCAATTGGTTTACATCAGAGGTGGGATCACCAAACATCTTATGACTTGTGCGTATTAACTCTTCAATCCTAGTATCCAATGGGATGCGTTCGAGAGACAGGGAATTAGCATCTATTACCATGGCGTAAATCGCTTGACTTCCATAGAAATAAGAAACCAAACCTTCCTGTTTGTGTAGTCTTTTTTGCAATTCGCTAACCGAAGTTACCTCGGTGTTATATTTTAGATTGTAGTAAGCCGGGTATTGGGTCTCTAGATTTTGTGTTAGTAATCGGTATTCGTTTTGAATGATGAAATGTTCATCCTCTAGGGTAGCCGACCTGTTTTTGGTGCGATCCATTCGTTTTTCTAAGTGAATGATCTTTGACTTCAATTGCCGCTCCTTTTCGAGGACAGCATCGGGAATGTTGGCAAATTTTGAAGCCCGTGCTCCCAGCAATGCCTCTAACAGTAACACCGATTTACTTTTTTCGGCATACAGAAAGGCCTTCTCCAAATAGACTTTGTCCAGAGTTTCAGTATACAAGTGGTAGGCAGCTTCCAAACCCGATTCGAATAATGGAAACACATCTTCTATAAGTAGGAGTTTGTCTTTTTCACTTCGAAATCCGGGCCTCAATCGGTCCAATATTTTAGTGGCTTGGTCTGTAGTTTTTAAGACTTCATTATACCCTTCGTGAGTTTCATATTGAACAGAGATCTCTGCCTTTTGTTTGAGGAGTTTTAGCAAGGTGGCCCCGTTGGAATCCCGAAGCAAATGATGGGTTTCCTCTGGTGTTTTCTCACAAAGTTGGTCGATGCCCAGTTCACAGGCATTGAGCGCCTCGTCCCAATAATTATGTTGTTGATGTAATTGCGCTATCTGATGGTATAGCAATGCGATTTCCTCATGCTTCTTACCTTGCCATCTTTTTTCCAACAATTCGAGGGCTGTTGTGAACTCATTGAGGGCTAGGTCATAAACCTCATTCTTACGGTAAAATTCTCCTCGCGTTTTATGATATCGATGCAAGAAAGGATGCCCTTGAGGCAAATGAGTTTTCATTACAGCTAAATAATGCGAAGCACTATCAATACGAGAGAGTCCTAAATAATTTTGAACCACATTTTGCGCGGTGGAAATAATGGTGTTTGAATTGCCCTGATTTTCCAAATTATACTGAAGTGCCTTCAGAAAATATCGATTAGACTCGGCATGGTTTCCTTCCCTTTTATAGACTTCCCCTAATAAGCTGTAGTTAATGAAAACTGTTGCCTTATCCTCGGGCTTATGGATGTCGATAAATCGAAGGTTTTTAGAATAGAACTCCTTGGCAAGGCTATACTTGCTTTCGTTATTGTACATTTTAGCAACAAAACTATAGGCTGTAGATAGCAGATCCACCGATTCACGACCCAAACTATCACCCCCAGACCCCTCAATAGATGTAATTAATTTCTGAAAATACCCTCGGGACCTGTCGAAATCATCAAGTTCAAAATAATAGGCACCTTTATCGTAGAGCAATGAATTTCGATATAGCTGTCCGTCGTGTAGATTATTTATATAATTATCTTGCTCAAGAAAAATGGAATCTAGGGATTCCAAACAGACTTTCATGAGTTGTAGATCGTAGTGATATCCTGCAATTCGGTTAGTGCTCATATAGGTCTCCATAACCTTTTTCCAATCAGCTTCTTTGGTGGCTACCGCTATAATCTTATCAAAATAATAATAAGCCGAATCTTTATCTGAATACAGATGTTGATAGGCATTATTGGTCAACGCTTCAATTTGTGAGGCATACGTATCTTCCTGAGCAATGAGCCCTTGGGAAATAAAAAGCACTACGAATATGTTTCGAAAAATTTTCATTTAAATTTCCCACCTCCGAATAGGTAGTATATATTTTGTAGCACTAGTTTTTATTGGCCAAAACACTATAAACAACGGGGTTTCCGTCGGCATTTGTTCGCTCTACAATTACCGTGACAGTACCTGTATAAGAAGATACTTCAATATTGTGATAGAACAGTTGTTCTTGTGTATTAGGAACAGCTCCGTTTTTGGTGCTAGAAGCACTCCCAATTGTGTTTCCACCTGGATCTTTGATCGTAAATTTTGAAACTTCGGTCTCACTTGCCACCAAGAGATAGGTTAATTCTGGTGGAAAGCAAAGATCTCCATTTGGACAGGGAGGTTTGGGTGGAATGATGCCGATATTTACAATATCGGGAATACTGCTCAAATCAACACTAAGCTCGTCCTTCTTCTGAATGGCTTGAGCTAGTAATCCTTGAGTTTGTTGATCTCCTTGATTGTTGTCGAGACTATCTTGTAATTGTAAGATTTGATCGTTAACCACTGCCAACTCGTTGTTGAGGTATGCAGCATATAACTCGCCTTCATACATATAATTGGTTTTGGTAATTTTTACCGAATCGCAGGAGGTAAATACTACGAAAAACAGAAGTACTGTTACAATGGAAATTCTCATGATGGTTGATTAAGGTGTTGATATCTAAAATTAAAGATACGACTTTCGCATATAAATAAGAATGCAACCTAAAAAGATGGCGAATTGAGTGCTTGGGATTTTCGACTAAATGTTAAGAACAATCATTGATATGATTGTGAAGGGGTTGTTGTCAATCCCTCCTCCTATATTGCTCTTTAAATTCAAGATCTAACACTAGGGTGTCGTTTGGACTGTGCCATTGCATGTGCATGAGCGTATCTTGAGTGATTTTATATTGAATGTTTACTTCTAGACTATCCCTGCCAGTTAATTGGATAGCATTTGAAGCAGGATCTATGGTATACGGCAGCCATGTACTCTTTTCTCCCTTGATGAATACATATCTGTGAGCCTCAAAGAATAGCTTGCTCTCCATGGAGACAATACTGTCGTTATTGATGCCTTCGCTGCTAACCACTTCCCAGACACCGTGCATAGGGTCTTTCTTTGCTTCGTTTAGGGACTGAGTGGCCGTCCAATTTTCCCAATAACGATGCCCTACTATTAATAATGCAAGCACAATGAGGCCATATTTTACATACGAAGCCCATCGCGGGTGTAGCGTCGGGTATTCTTTCTTGGAAATAGATTGATTTGTAATAAAAAGTTTCCATAGACGCCCTCCTTGTGACGCGAGAAGCACTATGTTGACGAGCAGATAGGTGCTAGAATTTAGTTTGACGCAGATGTCGTTGATATAATTTAGTAACACAATGTTGCCCAGCAGAGGAAACATGATTACGGCTCCTAGCAAATAGGTGCGTCTGGATAAAAGCAATAAACTTGCAATTAACTCACCCCATCCAATAAGCGCTTGGTATTCATAATTACTGCTCATATACACCCATGTTAATTGCATGGGATAAAGGTCAACGGCCTTATATTCTAAATAGGCATGCAAGGGATAAAACTGATTGTCGAGTATCTTAGAAATGGCGTACGCAAGAATGTAATAGGCAAGAAAATATCGTAAAAAGGTAATCAAGGCCAAAGACATATGGCCTGTGTTTTTTCCTTTCTGAAAATAACTATATATAAAAAAACCAAGCAATGATATACAAACGAAGATTCCGGCTCTGGTGAAATCTTCGGGTCTATCTCCACATCCCGAATTGGAATCAAAAAAAGTGGTGAAAAGGATTGATAGGGCCAACCCTATGATTAGAAAATAAGGGAGCTCTTTCCAGCGTAATTTCAAAGAAGATATTGACATTGAATTAAATTTTTAGATCGAAATAGCTTTTTAACGCAATATGAATGTTATACATATTATTTTTTATTCCTTTTATAATAGTCTACGATGTACTGGATTTTATTAGTGCTAGTAGTATCAATTTCAATATCCGGGATGATTCCTGTACTATTGTATCCATTATTGGGAATTTCCTTATGCAGCGTGCTGGTAGGATAACCAAAGTAGATGTTTTGAGTGCCACTATTTTTAAGTGGCAACGAATTGACACTGGTATAGTCAATAACGCCATCAGTTGGACTTCCGAAGGTTGTTACCTTGTTGCTGGACGCCTTAGCGTGAAGAATAAAAGACTCTGCAGCACTCATACAGGCACCATCTGTTAAAATGGCAACGTTTGCAATAGCCGTTTTCTTAATGTCATACGCCACGCCTGGGTATAATGGACCATCTACAATTTTTCCCATATTCTTGATGATGCTATCCACAACAGGGGTATACACTTTAGAAGAATAATTCTTTGCGCTATGTTCAAAGTATTTAAGATTGTCCTCTGAAGCTAAAACTAAGCCCTGACTGCCCTTCATATCATTAGTAGCAAAAAACGCTATTAGATTAAAGTATACACCATTTCCTCCTCTATTTCCGCGAATATCAATTATAATTGTTGTCGCCTTTTTTAGCTCTTTTTCGTGGGCGTTAATTATGTCGTTAAAAAGAGTGAAATCTACAGAGAATGATGGAATAGTAATGAGAACAGTTTCGTTATTTATGTGTTTAATTGTTGGTAATTTGAAGTTATTATCAACATCCAGTGTGATTACATCCAGTGGGTCGGCTACTTTTTGCCAGAAGATCGAAGAGGCAACAAACAATGTTCCTTCTTTGTAGATACCACCCTCAATGAACCATGACTCATAGTTATTGGTGTAAAATGATCCTATATAATGGTTGTTTTCAAAATTCAGTTTGGCCTTGAGCTGTCCAGGTTCAACACTGTCTAATATACTCTCGAGTATATAGACATAGTAGGAATCATTTTTTTTGGTAACTACAAATTTTGAAGTGCCATCTGTCCAAATGCCTAAAAAGGGATCTGTTTTGGTGGCAGCATTATTATCAACATAGTGTTTCAAAGTAGGTAATGAAACCTTATTCTTTTTTATTGATTGTTTAATGCTGTCTCGCTGTGAGTCAGTATATTTTGGCCTCTCAAAAACAAAAAGATGACCGTCGTCAAAATAATTCAAAAAGGTACTTAGAAATTGAGTGCAATTTTCGGGTGTAATAGTTTCCGCTTCTTTGCTAAATAGTGCTTTTCTCTCTTCATACGTTCCTTTTTCTTCGGGAAGTTGACCTAAGGGAATTCCGATGTAATTGGCTTCCAGTTTTACAATTATCTCTTTAAAGGTTTCTTTACAGTCGCATGGACTAGTCAGGGTTGTGTCTTGAGCCCTAGAAGGACAACATACTATTAAGATGATTAAGACAAAAAGGGAGAAGTTTTTAATTTTCATAGCAAGGGAATTAAGTAAAACAAGTCGAGATTCCTATTTTAATAAAAATAGAAATCTCACTTTCAACCTTTTCAAAAATGATTTCGAACTACTAAAATTTGATCTAAAGTGAATAAAAGTTGCATCGAAACTCTGAATAATAGTCGTTTTGACAACTTTTGAGACGAAGTGTGAAGCTTTGTTGGGGTATTTTTCTAAGCACACAGGCAGGAGGTGATGCCTTTATCGCAATGTGCGTGCTCTTTTAATAATGTCTTTATAGGTTTCACTGAGGGTGACCCTATGATCGCCAGTTAATAAAATAAGGTTGTCTGCAGGCACTATTTCTTCAATTTTCTGAACATTAGCAATATAGTTTCTATGTGTTCTGCAAAAGGTATTGCTATCTAATAGTTTCAGTATTTTTGTTAGCGATATAAGAATAACAAACTTTTCTTTTTCGGTGATAATATTGCAATATTTCTCTTCGACTTCAATATAAATGATATCGGTGATCAATACTTTTTTTAAAGACTTCCCTTTTTTGATAAATAGGTACTCTGAGCTTATCACAGTATCTTCTTCTTCATTTGAAAACACATCGTTTTGCTCATAAAACTTTTCTACCGCCAACTCTATGGCATATAATAGTTCCAGCTCATTAAAAGGTTTCATTAAATAACTAAACGGCTGCGTTAATTTGGCTCTTTCAAAGATGTCTCTATCGGTAGAACTTGTTAAAAACACAAAAGGTTTTGAAGCATTGGGTACCGTATTAATAGTTTCGGCGAAGGAGATTCCATCGGGAACACCATTCAGAAAAATATCAATAATAATCACGTCAATTTTTTTAGCACTGTAGAATAGCGTTAAAGCATCTTTGAAGTTGGCAGCAGTTCCTGCAATAGTATAGTTGTGCTTCTTCAAAGTCTGTATTAAAACATCACTTTCTGCAACATTATCTTCTATGACAAGAACATGTACGTTATCCATTTTAAATAGTTTTTGGTAAAGAAATAATCATTTTTGTGCCTTTTCCTAATTCACTTTCTATGGAGAATTTTCCATTGTTTTTTTCGATCATTGATTTACAAAGTTGCCACCCCAATCCAGATCCTATAATATCCTTGTTTTCTTTTTCCACTGTTATTATTTCTTTTTTAAGGAGGTTTTGTCTGGTAGACTCACTCATGCCAATACCATTATCTTCAATGATCAAGTTGCAATAGGTATCTTGAGTATTTTCAATGTAAACTTTAATAAATCCATCCGTTTTGCCAAATTTTATAGCATTATCTATCAAGTTTCTTAGTACAATTTTTATGGATTCTTGATCGCCATACGCCTTGTCACTTTTTGATAGTGTATTTTCAAAATGAATGTTTTTTTCAAGTAGTAATGTTTTATAGTTATGCGCAACGTGTTCTACCGTAAGAAATAGAGGCAAGGAGGTAACCTCAAAGTAAGATTGCTCGGTTTGTAATAGCGCCCAGTTTAATAAATTGTCTAGTAAGTTATAGGCTCCATTTACGATGGAACTATTGGTGTGTAATAACGTATCTAGCGTTTCTAAATTTTTTGCTTCTAAATTTTCTGACAGCGTTTTGTTACTTCTTTTTAATGCCTGTACCGAAGACCGTAGATCATGGCTTACTATAGAAAACAATTTGTTTTTAGTGGCGTTCAATTCGTCTAAATTTTCTTTTTGAGCAACGATAATTTTATTGGTTTTAACTTTTTCTCTATAAAAATAAATGGTGGTTCCTAATAATAGTAATAGAACGATCGCCGAATAGAAAAGTCCATTCCGTTGGGTTTCTTTTATTTTCTTCTCTGTATTTGCTAAGTGTACTTCTTTTTGTTTTTCCTTGACCGCAAATTCTTTTTCAATTTGAGCTACTTCCCATACTTTATTTTGATCGTTTAGTGAGTCATTCCATTTTTCATATTCTTTTCTGTAGGTGAGTGCCAAGGGAAAGTTTTTACGGTTTTCTTCAACAACAGCCATATTTAAAGCGGTATTTACTTTTAACCCAGGTTTATCTGTTTTTTTAGACAACTCATATGCTTTTGTAAAATAAGGAATAGCTTGATCGTCCTTATATTGATTGTAGTACAAATTGGCAATGTTGCCATAAGCGCGTATTAAGGCTAAAGTATCTTTCTGTTCTTCATATAGTGTTTCACTTTCCAGTAAGTAGGTTTCAGCCTGATCGTACTGCTCAAGATGTAGGTAACAGACCCCTAAATTGTGGTCTATATTACTCTTTTTGATTCCTGAAAGCTGCTCAGAAGTGTACGCTTCAGTTTTTTTGAAATAATCAATAGCTTTCTGAAAACGTCGTTGTTCCAGAGCTATTACACCTAAAATCATATAAGTATGTGGGTAAAATTCAAAAACGGAAGAGACCGTTGAAAGTTCTTTTTCAGCTTCTTTGAATAATTTTTTATGCTGAAAACTTAAGCCTCTTAAAAAATGACAATAATCAATAAGTTCAGTGTTGTTTTCTGAATCATTGAGTTGTTTCATAGAATACACCAAAGTAGAATCCCAATTTCTCTCAAAGAAAAAAGTCCGGGATTTACGAAAATTGGCCTCATTGTTAAATTTGGCACTTTTGTTTTTTAACTCCTGATCAAATGGAGTGATATTGGTTTCTTGTTGTGAAAAAAGCGATAAGGGAGGACTTAAAAAAATAAAAAGAAACACTGTAGTAAGATGATTACTCATAATGCTCATATTTATAACAATGTACTCAAATTTTGAGCATAAAAAAAGCGAGAAATAGTTGTCTCTCGCTTTTTAACTCAATATGCCCTGTGGGATTACCCTTCAGATACTGCTTCACCAAGAGGTGGTTGTACCGTGGTAACTGTACCTCGGGAAGTTTCTGGATCTACATTGACCAGAAAAACTTCGACACTACTTACCTTATCGAATGTAATAACTGTACCATTCGCGCTTTTAAGGGAAGATGGCATAAATTTAATTTTATATGAATAAAACTTATAATCGTCATTCTTTTTGTCTAGTTCATCAAAGGCCACGTACACCGTTAATTTATACGTGCAATCATAGTTGAGGGAAAGGTTGAAGTAATATTTAAAACTAGAATGAAGACGCAAATTATATTTTGTGCCAATAAAGGCAACAATGTACAGATTTAGAGGGTTAGATGGAGACGTATTATCGTAAAAAGCCTGAGCGATTGGAGGGATTAAATCCGTAGAGTTTATTTTTGGCAACCCAGTGGATGGAGCTGAACCCGTGAACTCAGCCTTAGCGAGGATAGGTGCATCAAAGGGGCTGCTGTAAATTTCTGTTCCTGGAATTTGTAATTTTGACATAATGTTTTGTTTTTAGTTATTAATGTTATAGAATTACCACTTTAGTAGTGTAAGTTATTCTATAACAAAGAGATACTAAAATAATTAGCTTGTGATTTAAAATGTAATAAGATCAAGAATTATAGGTATAAGAGGGTGAAAATAAGGTATAAAATTTAGAGGAAATGTCTTTAAATGGTACGTTAACCCATGCTGCTGTTTGCATAGTTATTTAAACGTCCGGAGCTATAAGTGCCATTACACCTAAATTTGCTTTTTATATTACTGAAGGTAATGACTCGAGTTACTGGAGTAATAGTCTATATAATATGGACACGGTCTCGAATACGGCCGTAAAAGTTGAGTTGAGTGATTTCGAAAACCAAGAAGCAACAGCTACTTTAACTGAAGCAGGTACATGGTGGGTAACACCAGGGAAACCAGCACGGTGGTAGTGTGATTATTGGACCCTAAAATTTGATCTAAAACGAATAAAAGTGGTATGGAGTCTATGAACATTTTTAATTTTTATACTTTTACCAAACACATAAAAACGTTAATTACACAATGAAAAAACTATCAATTATGTTGGCCTTGCTGTGCACTACAGTGATGTTTTCACAGAAACTAAAGGTCACAGAGGGGAAATTTGATTTTTTTGAAGGTCAAAAGGAGATCAATGTTGAGTTCGATTATGACAATATGAAATTGTTCAAAAAGGATTTAACGAACGAAGAGTATATGAAAGAACGATCTGCCGATTTGGAAGAAAAAGGAAGAGGTAAAGGAAAGGCTTGGGAAAAGAAATGGATGGCCAGTAGAGAGCTTATCTATCAACCAAAGTTCTTAGAACTTATGAATAGGAGGCTGGAAGAAGACCACGGAATCTATTTCTCTGAAGGTGCCACGGACGCCAAATACACGCTTATTGTAGAGACCGTCTGGGTATATCCGGGATGGAATGCGGCTGTGATGAGACAACCAGCAAAAGTGTCCACCAAACTTATCTTTGTAGAAACGGCCAATCGGGATAATGTACTATTGGTGATCACAGGTAAAAATGCCCCTGGAAATAGATTTGGAGGAACCTTTAGCAATGAAGACAGAATTGGAGAAGGATATGCCAAGACGGGAAAATCGGTGGCAAAATTAATTTCTAAGAAAGCGTTTTAATACACTACTAGTATATGTATACAAGGAGTTTCTGAAAAGGAACTCCTTTGTTACGAATAGAACCATCGCATTATGCTAAGAACAATTACAATATTACTACTTATCTTCTCGGTTTCCGTCCATGCACAGCGCGTAAAACTTCTGGAAGGCGATCTTAAAAAACTGAAAGGAGTTACCGAATATACAGTGATCTTCGATTACGCCAATGTAACCATTCCGGGGTTCGAGTCTGAAGAATTGTTTCTGAAGGATAAAGTGGATAAAAGGGAAGCAAAGGAAGTGGGATTAGGCGAAGAATTCAAGAAGAACTGGTTTTCCGACAGAGAGAACATTCACGAACCGAGATTTATAGATGCTTTCAACGAGTATTTTGTGCTCAAAAGAAAGATTGCGATATCGAAGGACAATCCCAACGCCAAATACACCCTGAAAGTAGCGGTTACTGAAATATATTCGGGCTATCATGTGGGGGTCTTTTCGCAAAATTCGAAACTTCGAATCTTTGTGAGTGTGTATGCCTCAGACACTCCCGAGGTGGTTCTTTTTAAAAGTAAAGAGGTCTATGCTACGGGCATGGGCACCTTTAACTCGGGAGAACGAATTGGTGCGGCCTATGCGGTCATTGGCCGAAAGGTAGCTGATTATTTCAGAAGAAAAACATTTTAAAATTCGCTTAGGAGTTCATGTCAATGACATGAGCAACCGTTTTTATAAGACGATGGTGATTTTTCACGAAGGGATTGGTGGTATCCCAAACATATCCTGCCAATACAGCACATATCTGTTTCTTTATTTCCAGATTTTCGGGTCGATGAAAGAATAACTTCTGAAGGTTTCCGGTGTACCATTCTTTCACGTAGGTCGCAAATACGTCCACTCCAGATGTGATGTAGTCTGTATACTCTGTTTCCCAATCCACAGTTTCGCCCTGTAGTTCGCGCGCCATAAGTTTGGCAGCCAAAAGACCTGATTCTGTGGCAAACGTAACGCCGGATGAAAAAACGGGATCTAAAAATTCGGCGCTATTACCTGTAAGGGCATAGCCTTTTCCGTATAATTGTTTGACAGCTTTAGAGAAATTTCTGATGACCTTAGGTTCAAAAAGCGCAGGTGCGTTTTTAAATCGCTCGCAGTAGTGAGTGGAAAGTTTCATCATTTCCTGCAGGCGTTCTTCGGGAGTCCCCGAAAACGATTCAATGTAATCGATAGGTCCTACATAACCAATACTTGTGACTCCATTAGAAAAAGGGATAACCCACAGCCAGGTGTCATCACTTACCACATCAAAGGTAATGAGAGTGCCTTCTTCCCCGGCGGGTCTATCTATGTCTGTAACGTGGGTAAATATGGAAGCGTGTTTCGGAATTTCGGAGGGCTTGTCCAGATCCAAAATTCTTGGCAGTACACGACCAAAACCACTGGAGTCAATAATATGTTGGGTATGGGTCACTGTTATGTCACCGTTCTTGTTCTTTGAGGTAGTTTGAGAAGCCCCGTTTGGATCAATCACTACATCAACCACTTCTTCTTCGAATACAATATCAACGCCTCTTTTGATGAGTTCGTTGGTCAAGGTTTGATCGAAATCTGCCCGAGGTACTTGCCAAGTCCAGTCCCATCCTTGCGTATGTTTTTTACTGAAATCAAAATTACAAACCACACCTCCTTTTAAAAATCGGGCTCCTTTTTTAACTTCGTAGTTACGGGTTTTCAGACAATCTAACAGTCCAACTTCTTCAAAATGGTCCATGCATCGTGGTAACAGGCTTTCTCCAATAACAAATCTGGGAAATTTGTTTTTTTCAAGTACCTTAACCCTAAAACCTTGTTTGTTCAAATACGCAGCAGCAACGCAACCTGAGGGACCAGCCCCTATAATTAAAACGTCGATACGCGTATCCTTCATGCTTTATTAAATGTAGGTTCTTTATTTATTATAAATTTGCAGTTCAAAATAACTACTTTACTTTGAGTTATTAATTATTATTCGAAAAAATATTGATGGTTACATTAAGGGGGAAATTAGGAATAGACGAATTTTACAAGGTTGTTTTTGAAGACCAATCTATTCAAATTAGCGATGAGGTTCTGGAAACCGTTGAAAGAAGCTTCTCTTTTTTAAAGGAGTTTTCGGAGAATAAAATTATTTATGGTGTCAATACAGGCTTTGGTCCCATGGCGCAATATAAAATTAAAGATTCCCAACGAATAGAACTTCAGTATAACTTGATACGAAGCCATTCGTCAGGTACAGGAAATATAATTCCTTCTAGATATGTAAAGGCGGCCATGTTAGCTAGGCTTAATACCCTATGTCTTGGAAATTCTGGTGTTCATGTTTCTGTAATTACCTTAATGACATCGCTTATAAACAAAGACATTATCCCCGTAATCTATGAGCATGGTGGTGTGGGTGCCAGCGGTGACCTTGTACAATTGGCACATATGGCGTTGGTATTAATAGGCGAAGGTGAAGTGTTCTACCAAGGAAAAAGGAGAATGACTCAAGAGGTGTTTGAGGAAGAAAATTTACAACCCATCACGGTGTCATTAAGAGAAGGTCTTGGCATCATGAATGGCACCTCTGTGATGACAGGTATAGGTATTGTTAATACGGTGTATACCCGAAAGTTATTACATTGGGTAGTTTCTTGTTCTTCCATAATTAATGAAGTAGTACAAGCCTATGACGATCATCTGTCTTTAGAATTAAACGATACTAAGAAGCACATAGGACAGCGTCAAATAGCCGAGCTTATGCGAGCGCATTTGGCAGACAGCACCCTTACCCGAAATAGAGAACATCATTTATACAATGTGAATGACGAGGTGTCTGTTTTTGATGAAAAAGTGCAAGAATATTATTCATTGCGTTGCGTCCCTCAAATTTTGGGTCCCGTCTTAGACACGCTCAATAATGTAGAAAAAATAGTCATAGAGGAAGTAAACTCTGCCAATGACAACCCCATTGTGGATGTAGAAAGGCAGCAGGTATATCACGGTGGCAATTTTCATGGAGACTATGTCTCCTTAGAAATGGATAAGCTGAAAATGGTTGTGACCAAAATGAGCATGCTTGCCGAGCGGCAATTAAACTACCTTTTAAACTCTAAACTTAATGATATTCTCCCCCCCTTTGTAAACCTTGGAACTTTGGGATTAAATTTTGGAATGCAAGGCGTTCAGTTTACGGCTACCTCTACGACCGCCGAAAATCAAATGCTCTCCAATCCTATGTATGTGCATAGTATTCCCAATAACAATGACAATCAAGATATAGTGAGCATGGGTACCAATGCGGCATTGATCACCAAAAAAGTGATTGAAAATGCCTACGAAATTGCGGCCATCGAACTCATTACCGTGGTTCAAGCTATTGAATACCTTGGTTTGCAAGACAAAGTATCTTCAAAAACGAAAAAAGTGTATGATGAAATTAGAAAGATCGTACCTGTTTTTAAAGAAGATGTTGTGATGTATCCATATATAAATGCAGTAAAACAATATATTACGAACTCATAATACCCGCGAATATGAAGAAAGCAATAGTAACAACCGTGGCCCTTTTCTTAGGGGTGCTTTTAGGTTTTGGACAAGATCTTGCTCTGGTAAGACAGAATGATAAATTTGGATATATAAATACTACTGGAGAGGTAGTTATCCCGTTTCAATTTGATAAATCAAGTAGTTTTTCTGAAGGCTATGCCGGAGCTATGAAGGATAAAAAGTGGGGATTCATTGATGGTTCGGGCGTATGGGTTATTCAACCCGAATATGATCGTGTGAAATATTTCAATTCGGGTCTTGCCTTAGTGTTGCAAGATGATCAATGGAATTACATTGATAGTTCTGGTAAAATATTGAACACTCCGGTTCAGGAAAAATACTACGACTTTGATCAAGGAGTGGCTTTTTACAGAGTTGGAAAGAAGTTAGGATTGATTGGCACCGACGGAAAAGTAATCTTGAACCCAAAGTACGATGTTTTGAAACCCTTCGTAGATGGTCATGCTCGAGTGAGAAACGATGACTATTGGGGAATGATCGATACCCAAGGGAAAGAGATTATAGCTGTTGAATATGATGAAATTGGAGAATATAATAGTCAGGGAGTTTGGGCCAGAAAAGGAGAGTCGTTTGGTATAGTTACAAATGGCACATTTAATGCTATAGCTGGGGTGGATAAAATATTTGATTTCACAGATCACTCGGCCTTAACCTATGCTAGAAGCAACAAGAAAATGGGATTCATAAATAACCAAGGAGAATGGGTTATTCAGCCTTCGTTTGATAAAGCCCGTGCTTTTAAGAATGGATTGGCTCCGGTATATAGTAACAAGGCTTGGGGTTATATTGATGAAAGTGGGACATTGATAATTGGATATCTGTTTAGAGATGCCGAAATTTTTTCTGAAGATGGTCTAGCGCCAGTCAAAGAGAAAAAACTATGGGGGTTTGTTGACAAGAAAGGAAAAATGGTAATTCCGGCCCAGTATAATATTACCGCTGTAGGGTTCACTTTTCTCAAAAAAAATAACGATAAGGGCTTTAAAAATGGTCTAGTTCGTGTAAAGTATAAGAAGAAGTGGGGCTTTATAGATACTACAGGGAAAGCTATAGGAAATACATGGTATCAAAACGCGGAAGACTTTTCGTATATAAAAAACTAGTTGGAAGAAATAGGAAGTATGGAAGATTCAAATAAATATGCCCTAGTTACAGGAGGATCACGAGGTATTGGAAGGGCCGTTTGTGTGCAATTGGCCAAAGACACTCAATACCATATTTTGATAAACTATCAAAGCAATCGTGAAGCTGCTGAAGAGACGTTAAAAAGCGTTGAAGAAGTAGGAGGGGCAGCAACTTTATTGCCGTTTGATGTGGCCAATTCAGAAGCTGTTACCAACGCATTGGATCAATGGCATGCGGATCATAAGAATGCGGTGATCGAAGTGATCGTGAATAATGCGGGAATAACAAAGGATGGGTTGTTTATGTGGATGAAACCAGAAGATTGGAATTCTGTTATAAATACGAGCCTAATGGGCTTTTTTAATGTAACCAATTATTTGATTCAGAAACTACTTGTCAATAGGTATGGACGTGTGATTAATATGGTGTCGGTTTCGGGTGTTAAAGGGACTCCTGGACAAACCAATTACTCGGCTGCCAAAGGAGCGGTGGTAGCAGCTACCAAAGCCTTAGCGCAAGAAGTGGCAAAAAGAAATATAACTGTGAACGCAGTTGCACCGGGATTTATTAAAACAGATATGACCAGTAGTCTGGACGAAAAAGAACTGAAAAAGTTGGTCCCGGCCAATCGGTTTGGTGAGGCAGAAGAAGTGGCGCATTTAGTTTCATTTTTAGCTTCAAAAAATGCATCGTATATTACAGGTGAAGTGATTAATATTAACGGAGGAATTTACTCTTAAAATTTAGTTGGGCGCTTATGAGAAGAGTGGTAATCTCGGGAATGGGAATTTATTCTTGTATTGGTAAAAATCTGGAAGAGGTAAAAACTTCATTGTATGAAGGCAAGTCTGGTATTGTCCTAGACGAACAACGAAGGGAATTTGGATATCGTTCTTGTCTTACAGGAAATGTTGAAGAACCTAATCTCAAAGAATTCTTATCGAGAAGACAGCGCATTAGTCTGGGAGAAGAAGGGTCGTATGCTTATATGGCGACCAAAGAGGCCTTGGAATATGCAGGAATTACGGAGTCTTTTTTTGAGGAGAATGAAGTTGGAATTTTATACGGAAACGATAGCACGGCAAAATCGGTTATAGAAACCGTAGATAAAATACGAGAAAAGAAAGACACCACTTTAGTAGGTTCTGGAGCCATATTTAAGGCAATGAATTCTACCATCACCATGAATCTTTCCACTATTTTTAAGTTAAGAGGCGTCAATTTTACTATTAGTGCGGCTTGCGCCAGCGGTTCCCACAGTATAGGAATGGCCTACCAACTCATAAAAACAGGATTACAGGACTGTATTATTTGCGGAGGCGCTCAAGAAGTGAATGAGCTTGCCATGGGTAGTTTTGATGGTCTGGGTGTATTTTCGGCCAATATGGAACATCCTCGAAAAGCCTCCAGACCTTTTGATGCCAGTAGAGATGGGTTAATCCCAAGCGGTGGCGGAGCTACACTGGTTGTAGAGAGCTATGAATCTGCCGTACGAAGAGGAGCTCCTATTTTGGGTGAGATTATTGGATATGGATTTTCATCCAATGGAGGTCATATTTCCACCCCCAATGTAGATGGCCCTGCCAGAGCGATGAAAAAAGCCCTGAAAGAGGCCAATATTGATCCTTCGCAAGTAGATTATGTAAATGCCCATGCCACATCCACCCCCGTAGGTGATGTAAATGAAGCCAAAGCAATCTTTGAGGTCTTTGGAGAAAACGCTCCCTTTGTAAGCTCAACCAAGTCCATGACAGGTCATGAATGTTGGATGGCAGGAGCCAGTGAAGTTATTTACTCCTTGTTAATGATGCAACATTCTTTTATTGCTCCAAATATTAATTTAGAAAACCCTGATATAGAGGCAGCTAAATTAAATCTTGTTCCTAAAACGATAGATGAAAAAATTGATGTATTTTTGTCCAATTCTTTTGGATTTGGGGGAACAAATTCAGCATTAATAATAAAAAAGTGTACGAATAAAGATGGATAAAGAAGTTATTGTTGAAAAAATAAACAACTTTCTTATAGATGAATTTGAAGTTGAAGCGGAGGATATACAACCGGAGGCAAACTTAAAAGAAACCTTGGAGCTGGATAGCTTGGACTTTGTAGATCTTGTCGTGGCCATTGAAGCCAATTTCGGGGTTAAACTCGTTGGCGAAGACTTTGTGGATGTTACTACACTTCAGGACTTTTATGATCTAATCGAACGAAAAGTCGGTTAATTTTACAATAAATAATAATGGCTAATGAATGGAGGGGGAAATCCAGAGGTTCCGTTTTAGGATATAAGATCTTTGTATTTTGTATTAAGAACTTCGGTGTTCGATCGGCCTATTTCCTTCTTTACTTTGTCGCGCTATATTTTTGCTTTTTTTCTGGGAAAAATACGCGAGCTATTTTCTACTACTTGCACAAAAGACGTCACTACTCGTGGTTCAAGAGCGTTATAAATGTATATAAAAGCTATTATGTTTTTGGCCAAACCATCATCGATAAGGTAGCGATCCCTTCAGGCCTTAGAAATAAATTTAACTACCAATTTGACGGTATTGAGCAAATAGAAGCAGCCCTACAGCAAAAAAAAGGAGGAATTCTTATAAGCGCTCATGTTGGCAATTTTGAAATTGCCGAATTTTTCCTCAATGAAGTTGATGAAAAGGCTGGAATAAGCTTATTAACAACAGACGAAGAGCATAGAGAAATCAAAGAGTATTTGGAGCGCTTTACGAAGAAAACTAATACCCGTTTTATAATTATTAAAAATGACCTCTCCCATATTTTTGAGATCAATGCGGCCCTAGCGAGAAATGAAATTATTTGCATCACAGGAGATCGCTATATAAAGGAAGCCAAGCATATGACGGCGGACCTGATGGGCCAAGAAGCACGATTTCCCGCGGGCCCGTTTTTAATAGGATCGAGATTACAGATTCCCGTATTATTTGTGTATGTTATGAAACATTCTGCAACCAAGTATAACTTATATGCCAGAACTGTGGTTGTAAAGAATAGGGATGCACAAGATCTATTGGATAAATATGTACATAGTTTAGAATGGATTTTGGAGAAATACCCATTACAATGGTTTAATTATTTCGACTTTTGGAACGACTTGAAATCGCACGATAAAGAATGAATTTGCTAAAAGACATTATAACAGATCCTGAGGTTATGAGGAAACTTATTCCGCAGAAAGAACCCATCGTTATGGTAGATAAGCTGCTCTATTTTGATGAAACTCGGGTTCGATCGGGATTAACAATTTCTGAAAAAAATATGTTTGTCCAAGATGGTGTTTTTACCGAACCAGGACTCATAGAGCACATGGCGCAAACGGTGGCCCTCTATACAGGATATCATTTTTACATCAAAAATCTCCCTGCTCCCGAAGGATATATTGGAGCCATTAAGGGAGTAGAAATACATAGTTTACCACCAGTGGGCACGCATCTGGAAACAGAAGTAGAGATCCTACAAGAGATTATGGGAGTTACACTGGTAAAGGGAAAAACGCTAGCCAATGGCGAAGTTATTATTACAGCTCAAATGAAAACTGTGTTGAAAAAATAGTCAATGAAAAACCAAAAGAAGGAATACCGAAAGACAACCCAGTTACAATCATCTCACCAAATTAGGGTTCGTTTTAATGAAACGGACGCATTAGGAGTGGTATGGCACGGATATTACCTTCATTATTTTGAAGATGGTAGAGAGTCCTTTGGAAGAAAATACGGAGTGTCCTATTTGGATGTTAAAGAGGAGGGATATGTTACGCCCATAGTTACCTCCAATACAGCGCATAAATTACCTCTTAAGTATGGAGATATAGCAACCATTGAAACTACATATATTGATACACCTGCCGCAAAAATGATCTTTTCATATCGTATTTTAAATGAAGAAGGAAATGTAGTGTGTACTGGTGAAACCACGCAGGTGTTTGTAGATCAAAATGATGAGCTGTCTTTAGTTCTTCCAGAGTTTTTCAAGGAATGGAAACAAAAAATGAAATTGACCTAATTGCATAGAAGTATGAGGCAGGTCTTTCTAACAGCAAATAATATTATATCCCCTTTGGGACTTACTAGCGATCAAAATATCGCCGAAGTTGCTCGTGAGAAATCAGGCATTAGCCAACATACGGACTCAAAAATACTTCCAGTCCCTTTCTGTGCAAGTATTATTAATAATGAAGTTTTAGATACGGCTTTTGCTGAAATAGGAAACGCCACGCAATACACAAAATTGGAAAAAATGATGTTGTTATCCCTACGGGATACCATGGAGCAGGCCAATTTTTCAATCTCAGAGAAGACGGCGCTTATTGTGGCTACTACCAAAGGAAATATAGACGCATTGGGCAACGATTTTCCTTCAGAGCGGGCCTATTTGCCAGTCTTAGGAGAGGTAGTTCAAACTTTTTTCGGATTTAAAAATGAACCGATAGTTGTTTCAAATGCCTGTGTGTCTGGACTTTTAGCCATAGCCATAGCCAAAAGGCTTATTCAAAATGAGTTCTATGAAAACGCCTTCATTGTGGCAGGTGATATAGTTTCAAAATTCACACTTTCTGGCTTCAACGCTTTTCAGGCTATAAGTGATACACCCTGCAGACCCTATTCAAAAAACCGAAATGGAATAACCATTGGGGAGGCAGCGGCTTCGGCAGCCATTACATCCCAGAAAACAATAGATGCTATTGAGATTGCGGGTGATGGTTCTAGTAATGACGCTAATCATATTTCAGGACCTTCACGAACGGGAGAAGGACTGTACAATTGTGTGCAATCTGCAATGCGCGAGGCACAAATGATTTCAGAAGATATTGATCTTATTTCTGCCCACGGCACGGCTACATTGTATAATGATGAAATGGAGGCGATTGCTTTTAATCGCTCGAAATTAGAAGAAACACCCTTACACAGCCTAAAAGGGTACTATGGCCATACATTGGGAGCATCCGGTTTGCTGGAGGCGATCGTTGGAGTGCATGCTATGAAGAACAATACCTACTATACGTCATTAGGGATGGATGAGTTAGGGGTCTCGAAACCATTGCAGGTAATTACGCAGGTAGGTTCAGGGAATATTAGAACGTGTTTGAAAACAGCCTCGGGATTTGGCGGGTGTAATACGGCTGTTGTGTTTAAAAAGAGCGAAGATTGAGTAACAAAAACTATTACATATCAACCTACTGTAGTTTGCAAAATGGGGCACTTTTTGTGAACGGAAAAGCGACCTTGGAGATGGACCGTAGTTTGCCGTTTATTGTTTTGGCGAAAACAATCTATAAGGAAACGGGAATTAACTATCCCAAGTTCTTTAAAATGGATAATTTAAGTAAGTTAGCATTTTTAACGGCCGAATTCCTTTTGGAGCACAGTGCTCTGTCGGAAAAGGATGTTCAAAAAATGGGAATTGTACTATCAAATAAAAGCGCGAGCCTGGATACAGATAGAAAACATCAGGAATCTATTAGTGATGACAAGAATTACTATCCAAGCCCTGCCACCTTTGTATATACATTACCTAATATTGGTATTGGTGAAATTAGTATTAGACACCAAATAAAAGGGGAAAATGCGTTTTTCGTATTTAATACTTTTAATGCAAAAGGCCTATTTCAATATGCCGCAAGCCTTCTGGCTAGTAAAAAAAGCAATCACGTACTCTGTGGATGGGTAGATGTAGATAAAGAGGAATATAAATCTTATTTTTATATAGTTTCAAAAGAAGGAATGTATCCGCATACAGAAGAAGTCATAAATCAGTTATATATCAACAACGAATGGAAGCCTTAAAACAAGAACTGAAAGAAAGTATTATTGAACAATTAAACCTCGAAGATTTTACCCCGCAGGACATTGAAGATAACGATGCACTATTTGGAGATGGATTGGGATTGGATTCTATTGATGCCCTTGAGCTTATTGTGATGATGGATAAGGACTACGGAATTAAATTGACGGATCCAGATCAGGGAAGAGAAATATTTACATCAATTACTGTTTTAGCAGACTACATTGCCCAACACAGAACTAAATAATAAAGATTGGGGTGGTATTGCCATCACCGGAATGGGAGTCATTTCGGCTATTGGACATACTACTGCTGAAAATTTAGAGGCTCTTATGGCCTCAAATCAAGGAATTGCTCAAGTTTCAAATGTCGCCACACGACATCACCAACAAATACGAGTGGGTGAAATAGCCAACACGAATGAAGAGCTAGCCAATGAGCTACTCCTTCCGAAGGATAATAACTATTCTAGGACAGCTTTGATAGGGACTGTTGCGGCCAAAGAAGCACTCGCACAAGCAGGAGTTACAGAAATACAAGAGTATAAAACAGGGTTTATATCTGCAACAAGTGTGGGGGGTATGGATATGACCGAACGATACTTTGCGAGTTATGAGAATACCCCCGAGGTGCGTAAGTATATTTCCAGTCACCATGCGGCAGACGGTACACAGAAGATTGCTGAGCAACTAGGCATCACAGAGTTTGTTACAACGATAAGCACGGCCTGCTCATCGGCAGCCAACGCCATAATGCTGGGAGCTCGATTGATACGATCAGGAAGATTAGATAGAGTGGTTGTAGGAGGGGTAGATTGCTTGTCAAAGTTTACCATCAACGGTTTCAAAACATTAATGATCCTATCAGACGAAGATTGCACTCCGTTTGACGCCCATCGAAAGGGACTTAATTTGGGGGAGGCAGCGGCCTATCTTGTTTTAGAATCTCAAACACTGGTAGCCAAAGAGAATAAGGAAGTGCTTGCATACCTTACCGGATATGCCAACGCGAATGATGCTTTTCACCAAACGGCTTCTTCGGCCAATGGAGAGGGGGCTTATTTGGCGATGAAAAAAGCCTTGCAGGTTGCTAGGATAGATTCAAATGATATTGATTATATCAATGCGCATGGTACCGCAACGCCAAACAATGATTTATCTGAAGGCATAGCCTTGGAACGAATATTTGGAACCCGAGTTCCCGACTTTAGTTCAACAAAAGCATTCACAGGACATACCTTAGCCGCTGCAGGAGCCATTGAAGCGGTGTATTCTGTGCTGGCGCTTCAACATCAGGTGGTGTTTCCAAATTTGCATTTTAAAACCCCAATGCCTGAAGTCAATTTGAAGCCAGCAATGACCCTTCAGAAGAAGAATATTCAACATGTCCTATCAAACTCTTTTGGCTTCGGCGGAAATTGTTCGACATTAATATTTTCAAAAGAATGAGCAGGTGTTATATACAGGGAGCAGCATCGATTTCGGCACAAAATAACTTTGCTGAAGATGATTTTATGACAGAAGTAGTTGCCCATACATCGAATATGGCGAAAGCTATTCCTGCCAATTATAAAGCATTTATTTCGCCTGCTGCGAGCCGAAGAATGGCCACTGGAGTTAAAATGGGTGTTGCTGCAGCAAAAATGGCATTACAGGAGGCCAATGTGACTCTGCCAGATGCTATTGTGACTGGAACAGGAATGGGCTGTATAGAAGATTCGGAGAAGTTTCTGAAAAACATGATTGATAACGATGAGGAGTATCTTACACCAACATCATTTATTCAATCTACACACAATACGGTGGGAGCTCAAATTGCATTAGGACTGGAATGCAAAGCGTATAATGTAACCTATGTTCATGATGCGATTTCGTTTGAATCTTCACTAATAGACGCCCAATTGCTTTTGGAAGAGGGAGAGGCATCAACTGTTTTAGTAGGGGGTGTGGATGAGTTAGGAACACTATTTATTGAACAGGTAGCATTGATGGAAAAGCGAAACTCTGGAGGTATTACAGTACCCTTTGGAGAAGGAGCGCATTTTTTCACAATGTCTTCGGAAAAATCAGATACCACTTGGGCTGAACTACAAGATGTAATTACTTTTAGTGTTGCTTCTCCAGGGCAAGTTGTTGAAAGATTACATGCTTTTTTGGCGAAGAACGAACAAAATATTGGAGAGATTGATGCATTCGTGGTAGGAATAAATGGAGATGAATATGATGGGTATTATCAGAAATTGAAGGCGGAGTTTGTGGTAGATACTCCTTGCATTAGTTATAAACATTTATCAGGAGAATTCTACACTGCTTCTGCTTTTGGTTTTTGGGGAGCACTAAGGTGTTTAAAGAAACAGAAGATTCCTTTGGCCATGCTGGAGGATGGAATAGAGAGATCGCAGTATCGCACTATACTTCTATACAATCAATATAAAGGGAGGCAACATAGTTTTATTTTGATCACCACATGCTAAACTTCAAAAATACCAGCCTGTTCTGCTTCACTCTTCTCTTGGGGGTTATAGTTCTGGATATTTTTTTTAAAGTCCCCTTGTTTCTCTATGGATTGCTGTTCGGTTTTTGGTTTATAATGACTCTAGTAGGATCTTTTTCGATATCTCGAAATTTCCATGTCAATGCTTTTAGCGCCAGCACACATGCAGTGGATAAAAAGGTGGTTATTACTTTTGATGATGGGCCTAATGCCACCTATACACCAAAGGTGTTAAAATTGCTGAAAGAATTTGATGCAACGGCTACTTTCTTCTGCATCGGAAAACACATAGAAGAGCAACCCGAGCTTTTTACATCCATTGTGAATCATGGGCATTCTGTGGGGAACCACTCCTATTCACACAGCAAGTTTTTCGATTTCTTTGGAACTAAAAAAGTGCGAGACGAGATTGAAAGAACCTACCAAATCATGGCTTCATTGGCGCCAACAAAATCAAAATTATTTAGACCTCCCTATGGTGTTACCAATCCTGCCATAGCCGGAGCACTAAAAGACACAAATCAATCTGTTATTGGGTGGAATGTTCGGTCTTTTGATACGGTGATTAAGAACCCAGAACGAATAAAAAAAAGACTGACGAAAAGAATAAAACCGGGCGCAATTATACTATTGCATGATTCTCATGATCGCATTGTGTCTGTTTTGGAACATTTATTGATATTTTTGCAAGACAACGGATACCAATCGGTTTCTGTAAATGAACTAATGAACAGCAAGGAATAATGCGTAAGACCCTATTAATTATATGTTTTTTTTGTGCCCAACATATGGGCGCACAAGAGGTTTTGACTCAAGAAGAAGAGCAAGCATTTAAGCAAGAAGTCATACAAAACGCTAAAGAAACACAGACCATTGTGAGTGATTTTGTTCAATACAAACACCTTAGCTTTTTAAATAATGATATTGAAACCAAGGGGAAATTGGTCTTTATGGCTCCTAGTAAAATAAAATGGGAATATACCGATCCGTATGAGTATAGTGCCATATTCAAGGAAGATAAGCTCTATATAAATGACGGAGGAAACAAAACTAATATAGATATTGGCTCTAATAAAATGTTCAAGAGTTTTAATAAACTCATTGTAAATAGTATCAAGGGCGATATGTTTGATGAAAATGAGTTTTCTATTAGCTATTTTAAAACAACGGAAGGATATCTAGTACGGTTTGTTCCGAAAGACAAAACAATCCACGAATATATTTCCTCGTTTGAGCTTACCTTCATAAAGGGAATTGCAGATGTTTCCGAAGTAAGAATGATAGAACCTTCCGAAGATTATACAAGGATTGTCTTCGAGAATAAAAAATTAAATACTACAGTTTCCAATGCGGTTTTTGATCATTAGTCTTGTAGTGATGGGTACAGTTTCTTCCTGTGCTCTTAAAACTACGAAAGATCTCATTGAAGTTACACCAACGCAGGAGTTTTACGTCAACCCTTATTTTTCTGACTCCAATCAGGATTATGTCTATAAAACGAAGATCCACCTAAAGGACAATTTTTTCGGAGGACTGTTGGTATTTAAAAAGATAGGCTCAGATCAACATAGGGTTGTTTTCACAACAGACTTTGGTAATAAAATATTTGATTTTGAATTACAGGGTTCAACATTTAAAACCCACTTCATCATTGAGCCTCTAGATCGTTCGTTTATTGTTAAAACCCTAGTTCGGGATTTCCAGATGCTAACACAGGAGAAGTTCAGGATAGCCAAAAACTTTAAAGACACTACCTATCTTGTTCATCAATCAAAACAAAAGAATAGACGCAATCATCATTTTGTGCATCAGGAAACGAATAAGTTGGAGCGCATTATTAATACTACCGCTACCAAAGAAAAGGTGATTGTAACCTATAGCGGTATAGATAAGACTTCTGCTGAAATCATAAAAATTGAACATCAAGGATTGCAGTTAACCATCGATTTGTTTTATATTCAAAACTAATAGGAAAGCCACTTTAATAGGCGGTGATTTCTTGATTGTTCATTGATGAATACCTATTTTTGCTACCGTTATAACTGAATTAACAGAAAAACTATGAAAAAATTACTACTCCTTTCCTTAACACTCTTTCTAGGAGTTGTTGTAAATGCTCAAATAGAATTTAAACCGGGAGTGAAAGCAGGTTTGAATGTTACTAATTTTACCAATATCGATGATGGTCCTACTGAAGGTAAAAGCATCTCTTCTTTTCATGTGGGAGGAGTCTTCGGAATCAAGTTTGTTGATTTCTACACATTACAACCTGAACTATTGTATACCAGACAAGGAAGCGAAATACAAGGACAATTGGTGATTGACGATCAAGTATTTAATGAAACATTTAAGGTGGAAGTAAATTACATTTCATTGCATATAACTAATAAGTTCTTTGTAGGAGGAAGTGGTTTTAACTTTCAAGTGGCTCCCGTGATTGATATTTTAGTGGACAGTAAGAACATAGATAGTCCAGAAGGTTTTGATTTTGCCATCGCAGGAGGTATTGGTTACAACTCACCATTTGGACTCACTATAGATTTGAGATATAAACAGGGTTTGGTAGATGTTTTTGGTAGAAATGTGAATACAGGAGACCCAATCGATAACGTTGAAGTAGGTGACCTGGTTCTGAATAAAGGATTTCAATTAAGTTTTGGATATTTATTTGATCTATAAGCCGTATGTTAATTGATGGGTTTTATAAAGTACAATCTATAGAAAAAGTTGAAGACGGGGCCCTATTGGTGGCTATTCAACTCAATAAGACACACGATGTTTTTAAAGGGCATTTTCCCGGAAATCCAATCACACCAGGAGTTTGCATGATTCAAATCATTAAAGAGGTCCTGGAAACTCATGTGCAACAGCGCCTTTTTTTACAGCGCATTTCGAATGTAAAATTTACAGCGATCATTAATCCAGAAATAAATGATGTTGTGATATTGGAGATGTCTGTTATCGAAGAAAATAAAACGGTAAAAGTGAAAAATCTAAGTAAATTTGAAGACGGTACCATAGTGCTGAAATGTAATAGTACGTTTATTTATAAATAAGTACGCTCAAAATAATTCCAATTTGATGCGCTTGGGGGACAATAATGAAAGTAACAACCACTTACAACACATTCCAAAACGTTGCATGTTGTGTAATTATTCCTACGTATAATAATTCCAAAACATTACAACGAGTTATTGACGGTGTACTTGCCCACACTACCAATGTTATTGTTGTGAATGATGGAGCTACAGACAATACAGCTCAAGTTCTTGCCTCCTATCCAAATATCGAACAAATACATCTTGCCAAAAACAAGGGAAAAGGAAATGCACTTCGAATTGGATTTAAAAAGGCGATCGATATGGGATTTGAATATGCCATTACCATAGATTCAGATGGCCAGCATTTTCCTGAAGACATTCCTGTGTTTATTGAAGCTTTAAAAAAAGAAGATACTCCAAATGTACTTTTAATAGGAGCTAGAAATATGGATCAAGATGGTATTCCAAAGAAAAGTAACTTCGGAAATAAATTTTCCAATTTTTGGTTTTGGGTCGAAACGGGAGTTAGACTTCAGGATACGCAATCTGGATTTCGACTATATCCACTGAAAAATATAAAAGAGATAAAGTTTATTACTACCAAGTTTGAATTTGAGATCGAGGTGATTGTAAAAGCTTTATGGGCTGGTGTAGCGGTTAAAAATATACCTGTAAATGTGTTGTATGATGAAACCGAAAGAGTATCTCATTTTAGGCCCTTTACAGATTTCACTAGAATAAGCATCCTTAATACATGGCTCGTAATTCTCACATTGTTCTATATAAAACCTCGAAATATCTGGAGGAGGTTGAGGAAAAAGGGATTTAAAAGATTTATTGTAGAAGATTTTTTGGGAAGTCATGATTCCCCAAAAAAGAAAGCGTTCTCTATAGCTTTGGGGGTTTTTATAGGCCTTTCACCCTTATGGGGATTCCACACAGTGATTGTTATTTTTTTGGCGATTGTTCTAAAATTGAATAAGGTAATAGCCTTCGCCTTTTCAAATGTTAGTTTACCTCCTTTTATTCCCTTTGTAGTGGCTATGAGTTTTAAGACAGGTGGTTGGGTCTTGGGGGAAGACTTTAGCTTTTCGTTTGATGATCTTGATCAGAATTTTGAAGTAGTTGAGCATTTGAAAGTGTATATTGTGGGAAGCCTAACCTTGGCAACAACAAGTGCATTAGTCGTTGGAATTTTAGGCTTTGTTGTACTGTCTTTATTCGGAAGAAAAAAAGAGTTGAGTCATGGGTAGTTTTTTTTATCGCACATACCAACAACTATCGCAAAATAAATTCTTTGCAATCATCTTGCTTCTAATTGTGGTAGGGATACTCTCCTTTTTGGCGTCAAGAATTGAATTTGAAGAAGACATCACCAAACTTATACCTACAAATAGTAAGACAAAGGACATTGAAAAGGTTCTAAAAACGGTCAACTTTACAGATAAGATCATTGTAAACATTCAGCGAAGCCCAGAAGGTTCTGCTGAAGACCTAACTGCCTATGCCAGTCAGTTTATAGATAGAGTTGAAAACAAAGTGGCTCCTTTAATACAAGATATTCAGGGAAAGGTAGATGATGATACTGTATTAGAAGCGATCAATTTTGTATATAGCAATGTGCCGTTGTTTTTGGATGAAGAAGATTATGAGGCGCTCAAAGGGAAAATTCATCGAGATAGCATCGCTGAAATTACAAGCTCCAACTATAAAACGCTCATTTCACCTTCTGGAATTGTCGCTAAAAAGACCATTTTAAAAGACCCCCTGGGACTGTCTTTTATGGGGCTGAAAAAATTACAGCAATTGGGCATTGGGGATGATTTTACATTGAAAGATGGTTTTTTACTCAGTAAAGATGAACAAAACGTACTGCTCTTTATGTCCCCAACATATGGTTCGGGAGAAACAGCCGAAAATGCAAAACTTTCCGATAGTTTGTATGCCATTCAGGAAAGACTCAATACCACATTTAACACTAAGGTAAAAAGTGAATATTTTGGAGCTGCGCTTATTGCCGTGGCCAACGCCAAACAGATTAAAAAGGACATTCAATTCACAGTAGGAATTGCCTTAACCATATTGATGCTCATCTTTATCCTATTTTATAGAAAATTAAGCATTCCCCTCATTCTTTTTGCCCCTACAGTGTTTGGAGGCTTGTTATCTGTGGCTTTTCTGTTCCTAATTCGCACTCAAATTTCGGCAATATCATTAGGGATAGGTTCTGTGTTGTTAGGAGTTACATTAGACTATTCGCTTCATATTCTAACGCATATTAGAAATAATGAGACCATAAAAAGTCTCTACCATGATGTGACAAAGCCAGTGTTAATGAGTAGTATAACTACCGCTTTTGCTTTTTCATGCCTTTTGTTTTTGGAATCTCAAGCGCTGCAAGACCTAGGCGTTTTTGCAGCCGTTAGTGTTATGGGGGCCTCCGTTTTTGCACTCATGTTTATTCCTTTGGTGTATAAAAATAAGACGAGATCAAAGAAAGATAACACGCTAATCGATACTGTTTCGTCCTATGATTTTCACAAAAACAAATGGGTGATTACAGGCTTGGTGTTGGTGCTTCTCATGAGTGTGTTTACGTATAATAAAGTCACTTTTAACAAAGACATTTCTAAATTAAACTATGAGCCAGAAAAGATCATTGCAGCGAAGGAAAACTTGGATGCTTTGACCAACATTTCATCCAAATCTGTGTATCTGGCAACCTACGGAACTGAAATGGAAGAAGTGCTGGTCGCTAATGATGCCATTCATGAAAAGTTAGTGGAATTCGAGAATAATGATGAAATACACAGCTTTAGTTCTATTGGAACATTGATTAATTCAGCTAAAATTCAGCAACAAAAAATTGACAGATGGAACACTTTCTGGAATACTGAAGTTAAACAAAGTATAGAAAAGGATCTGATAGAAAGTGGAGAAACTTTAGGGTTCAAAGCTGAAACCTTTAGTGCATTTTACGCCTTATTAAACAAGGAATTTACACCACTATCCATTGAAGATTATAATGCATTTAGTTCTGTTTCGGTAGCAGATTATATAGCAACCGATGAAAACTTTACCACCGTAACGTCATTAGTGAAGGTAGCTGATGCCAATGCTCAAAAAATAAGATCAGAATTCTCTCAAGAAGATCAAATATTGGTGATCGATAGGCAACAAATGAATGAAACCTTTTTAGGAAACCTTAAAAGTGATTTTAATAGGCTCATACTATACTCGCTTATTGCTGTTTTGTTAGTGCTTCTTGTATTTTTTAGAAGCTTTTCTCTTGCCATCGTTACAGGGATTCCTATTTTTCTTACCTGGTTTTTGACTATTGGAATCATGGGAGTTTTTTCGTTGGAGTTTAATATTTTCAACATCATTATCTCCACGTTTATATTTGGACTAGGTGTGGATTATAGCATTTTCATTACAAATGGTTTATTAAAGGAATATAGAACTGGGGGGAAGGCACTAAGAACACATCGAACTTCTATTGTCTTATCAGTGATCACTACCATTTTGGGAGTAGGAGTACTCATTTTCGCAAAGCATCCTGCCCTGTATTCTATTTCACTAATCTCTATCACGGGAATTTTTTCTGCCGCGATTGTTGCTTTTACCATTCAGCCCCTGCTCTTTAGACTGTTTGTTGGAAGCAAGACCGAGCGGCCCATTTCATTGAAATTATTAGTGCACTCCATAATATCGTTCGGGTATTTTGGATTAGGAGGTTTTATATTATCTGTGTTTAGTTGGATATGCCTGCTTATTCTAGGGCAGAAAGAGCGCAATATGAATTGGTTTCATAAGATTATTTCAAAGTTTATGAAATCAGTATTGTATACCAACCCTTTCGTGCTAAAAAAGGTGATTAATGAACATGGAGAAGATTTTAAAAAACCAGGAATGATCATTGCAAACCATACCTCTTTTCTGGATATTCTTGCCATAGGGATGTTGCATCCCAAAATTATTTTTCTCGTGAATGATTGGGTATATAATTCTCCGGTATTTGGAAAAGCCGTCCAGTTGGCAGGTTTTTACCCTGTCTCTAAAGGTGTGGATCACGGAATAGATTACCTCAAATCAAAAGTAGAAAAAGGATATTCGTTAATGGCTTTTCCCGAAGGGACACGATCAAAAAGTAATAAAGTAAGGCGCTTTCATAAAGGCGCATTTTATCTGGCAGAACTACTTGATCTGGACATTATACCTGTATTAATACATGGAAATTCTGAAGTACTTCCTAAAGGCAGTTTTGTAATTAAAGATGGAAGTATCACCGTAAAGATTTCCGACAGAATTTCGAAAGGAGATCGTCATTTTGGAGATAATTATACCCAAAGAACAAAGAAGATAAGTGCCAATTTTAGAAAGGAATTTCAGGAATTAAGAAAAGAAATTGAAGGTGCTAACTATTTCCACAAGGTGTTGTTAGAAGATTATAGGTACAAAGGAGATGGCTTGTATAAAACCGTTTCCGAAGATATTAAAACGAATAAAGAGGGCTATAAGATCTTACTGGATGAAGTGGGTATAAAAGATACGTTGGTGCACATATCGGAAGACCAGGGTCAACTAGATTTTTTACTGAATCTTGATGGAATTGACCGAAAAATATATCGCTATATTGAAGATGAAACGTCAAGAAAGATAGTTGGAAATAGTTATATTACTCACAATCGAAGCAAAATCACCCTGCTATCAACAAAGGAAGAGGCGTTATCGGTGAAGGCTGATGTGCTTATTCTAGATGAATGGGATTCTAGCTACGCCGATTATGATTTCAGCGAGATCAAAATGATTGTTTTAAGGAAAGCCGAGAGGAACGCAAATACTGAAAATATCAGTAATTTAGGATTTTACATATCCAATCAAGAAAATCAAATGATAATTCTTAAAAAAGGAACGCGCAATTGAAGAAGGAACTATATGATGTGGTAATTATTGGCAGCGGCCTGGGAGGGTTGGTTTGTGCGAACATATTGGCGAAGGAAGGGCAAAGCGTTTGTGTCTTGGAAAAGAACAATCAGTATGGCGGCAACCTTCAAACCTTTGTTAGAGACAAGACCATTTTCGATACAGGAGTACATTATATAGGAGGCCTTTCTGAAGGTCAGAATCTGTATAAATATTTTAACTATCTGGACATTATGGATGACCTAACCCTAAAAAAGCTAGATAGTGACGGGTTTGATATTATTACGTTTGATGATGACCACACCGAGTATAAACATGCTCAGGGATACGATCATTTTATAGACACCCTAACTCAACAATTTCCAGAAGAGGAACAAGCGATAAGAACGTATTGTGACAAGCTCAAAGAAACATGTAAAAAATTCCCGCTCTACGGATTGCGAAATGAAGTACACAACTATCACGACTCTTCCATTTTTGAACTTCCCGCAAGGCAGTATATTGATTCCATAACCAATAATGAAAAACTACAGGCCGTGTTAGCGGGCACTAATTTTTTATATGCTGGTGATAGTACACGCACCCCTTTCTATGTACATGCGCTTTCGGTGAATTCTTATATTGAAAGCGCCTATAGATGTGTTAATGGAGGAAGTCAGATTTCGAAAATACTAATACGACGTTTGAAGCAAAACGGCGGGGAAGCATACAACCATCAAGAGGTAGTAAAATTTGGTTATGAAGATGGAAAAATTACATCTGCCATCACGAAAAAGGGAGATGAAATTAGGGGAAAGCTCTTTATTTCAAATGTAGATCCAAAGGTTACACTAAACCTGGTAGGGGCAGATAAATTCAGGAAATCCTATTTCAATAGAATCCAAAACATTGAGAGTATCATTGCAGGATTCAGTCTTTATATTGTACTAAAACCTGAAAGCTTTCCGTATTATAATAAGAACTTCTACCATATTAAAGATCATTCAAAAATATGGGATGTCCAGGATTATACGGAAGCATCATGGCCAGAAGGCTATATGGTATCTATGGGAATTAATAAAAAAACCGAAACTTGGGGAGATAGCCTTACGGTTATGACCTATATGAGATATGAAGAAGTTGAGCCGTGGGAAGGTACTTTTAACACCGTAGCTAACAAGAACGATCGCGGACAAACCTATGACGAATTTAAAGCAGAGAAAGCAGAGATATTGCTGCAAGAGGTAGAAAAAAAATTCCCAAACATTCGAGAATGTATTCATGAAATGTATACATCAACCCCTTTGTCATATCGAGATTATATAAGTAGTAATAGAGGCTCCATCTATGGCTATGTGAAAGATGTTAACAACCCATTGCGATCTTTTGTTTCACCCAGAACCAAAATAAAGAACCTATTGCTTACCGGGCAATGCCTGAATATGCATGGTATTTTGGGTGTAACAATTGGAGGTGTTATTACTTGTTCAGAAATTCTCGGGCGTGAGTATTTGATCAACAAGATAATCGCTGCCAACGCTAAAGAGACAATAGACACATAGTGGTATGGAAAAAATCAAGACAGAACCAGTAGCACGTGTTCAAAATATCTCAAAGAAGGATTTTATAGAACAATATTATAAGCCGCAACGCCCAGTGTTGATCGAAGGCTTAACCAAAGATTGGGACGCCTATCAAAAATGGAATCTTGACTACATTCAGCAAAAAGCGGGAGATCAGGAAGTGCCTTTGTATAATAATGAGCCTGCCAAAGGGAAACAAAGTGTCTATGCTCCCGTAAAAGAAATGAAGCTTGCGGCCTACATAGAGATTCTCAAAACCGAGCCCACAGATTTGCGTATCTTTTTCTATAATATCTTAGACAGCATGCCCGAGTTGCTTAAAGATTTTGAATACCCAGACATAGGATTGAAGTTTTTTAAACGCTTGCCAGCACTTTTTTTTGGGGGAGGAGACTCTAAAGTGTTTATGCATTACGATATTGATTTACCAGATAGTATGCACTTTCATTTTCACGGAAACAAAAGTGTTACCTTGTTTTCTCCGAAACAAACAAAATATCTATACAGAATACCATTCTCGATTCACAATATCGACAAAATTGATATGGATAATCCGGATTTTGAAACCTATCCTGGTCTTCAATACGCCAAAGGCATTCAGGCAGATATGAAACACGGGGATGCCTTGTTCATGCCCAGTGGATATTGGCATTATATCAAGTACTTAAATGGCGGTTTCTCAATGACTTTGAGAGCGCTTCCTCGGAAGCCAAAACGCATTTCAATCATGCTTTACAATGTATTTATTATGCGACATTTTGATAATGCCATGCGGGGTATGTTTGGACAAAAATGGTTGGACCATAAGGAAAAGGCCATTCTGAGAAAAACCAATAAAAAGATGCGTAGACTTCATGGATAGAACCTCTCTGTGCATACGACATATTGCTTATTTGGCATGTATTTTTTTGCTGACATCCTGTGGTATTTCAAAATCGTTGAAAGACCAACCGGATGTAAGTAGCTATAATGCAAACATTGGGGAGAGAACCAAAATTAACGACTCAACATTTGTAATCGGAGATAATTTTTTAACGAAGAATGAGCAAGGGCTGTGGGAGTTATATGTAGAAGGAGACCCTTTGGAACTTGGACTCCTTACCGGGCAACTCACTCAAGAGTTGTTTCAGAAGCAGGAAGATGTTTTCCTGTCTAAAGTAGAAGAACTAGTGCCCTCAAAAACGAAACAGGCGGTGTTGCGAAAGTTTCTCGCTTGGTTTAATCGTAAAGTGTATTTACACGTCCCAGAAGAGTACAAAGCCGAAATTTATGGCCTTTCCAAATACGCATCAGAAAGGTATGATCACATTGCACCCTCATACCTCCGTGTTCTGTATTTGCATGGCGCACACGATATTGGTCATGCATTACAAGATTTGGCTTTGGTGGGATGTTCAAGTTTCGCGGCATGGGGAGATAAAACCGAAGACGGCAACTTAATTATTGGGAGAAATTTTGATTTTTATGCAGGAGATGCCTTTGCCGAAGAAAAGATTATTGCGTTTGTAAACCCAAGTGAAGGACATAAATTTATGTCGGTTACCTGGGGCGGAATGATTGGTGTAGTATCCGGAATGAATGATCAGGGATTGACCGTTACTATTAATGCAGGGAAATCAAAGGTGCCATTGGTTGCTAAAACACCCATTTCTTTAGTGACCAGAGAAATATTGCAGTACGCATCCACAGTTGATGAGGCCATTGCTATTGCCAAAAAGAGAGATGTTTTTGTTTCTGAATCCATTTTTGTAGGGAGCGCAAAGGATAAGAAGGCTATTATTATTGAAAAATCTCCTGGAAATTTTGGAGTATTTGAAGTGCCAAATAGCAATCAATTAATATGCTCCAATCACTTTCAGAGTAATGCCTTTGTTAATGATAAGCGCAACATAAAACACATTGAAGAAAGTCATTCTAAGTATCGATATCTTAGAATGCAAGAACTTCTTGCTGAAAGTCCAAAGGTAACCCCCACAAGCGCGGTGGACATCCTTAGAAACACAAAAGGATTAGAAGATAAGGAAATAGGGTTTGGGAATGAAAAAGCATTAAATCAACTCCTAGCACATCATGGGATCGTATTTAAACCCGATGAACTATTAGTATGGGTTTCTTCAAGTCCATATCAATTGGGTGAGTTTGTTACATACGACCTCAATACTGTGTTTGATGAAACCTCTGATAAAGTTTTGAAAACATCAGTCTCCAATGCTCAATTAAATATTGCTGAAGACCCATTTATTCATAGTATCGACTTTAAAAATTATGAAGCCTATAGGATGTTGGAAAGAAACATGGAGCAGGCGCTGGCTTCAAATCAAACTGTTTCGCCAAATATTATCTATAAATTGCAGCGCTATAATCCCAATTACTGGAAAGGTCATTACCTAGTGGGAGCGTATTATTATAACAAGAAGTATTATACGGCCGCGTTGGGCGCTTTTCAAGAAGCGGCAGCCAAAGAGATTACAACGGCACCTGACAGGGAAAAGGTGGCCAAATATATTCGAAAATTAAACCGAAAATTGAATAAATGATTCCGATACTGGAAACAACGAGTGCTGAAGAGATAGTAGCCTTTCAAGAGCAAGAATTGAAAAAGGTAGTGGCGCGTGTTTATGAGCATTCTCCCTATTACCAACGTATGTTTGGTTATAACTCTCTGTCGCCAAAAGATATCAACTCTTTAGCGGATTTGATCAAAATACCGGTGACTACCAAAGAAGATCTTCAGCGCTATAATGATGATTTTTTATGTGTTCCGAAAAGCGATATCATTGATTACGTGACTACATCTGGTACGCTAGGCGAGCCCGTTACCTTCGCATTAACAGATAGTGACTTGAATCGTCTTGCGTATAACGAAGCTATTTCTCTAGCTTGCGCTGGAATAGAAAAAGGAGATGTTTTACAGCTTATGACCACCATGGATCGAAGGTTTATGGCAGGTCTGGCCTATTTTTTAGGAGCTAGAAAATTAGGAGTCGCTATGATACGTGTAGGTTCAGGAATTCCTGAATTACAATGGGATTCTATTTTAAAATTTAAGCCTACTTATCTAATCACGGTGCCGTCTTTTTTATTGAAACTTATTGAATATGCCCGTCAACACAACATCAAGTTGGAAGATACTGGGGTCAAGGGCGCCATATGTATTGGCGAGCCTATTAGAGATCAAAATTTTGCACTGAACGTATTGGCCAATAAGATCACTTCACAGTGGGATATTCAACTATATTCTACCTATGCATCTACCGAAATGAGCACCGCTTTCACAGAATGTACTAATCAACAAGGGGGTCATCATCATCCTGAATTAATCATCACCGAAATTTTGGATGAAAACAATCGGCCTGTACCTCAAGGGACCGTAGGAGAACTAACCGTAACCACCTTGGGAGTTGAAGGCATGCCGCTATTGCGTTTCAAAACAGGAGATATGGTTAGATCCTACGCAGATGACTGTAGTTGTGGCAGAAATACAATAAGACTTGGCCCCGTAGTAGGACGCAAGAAACAAATGATAAAGTACAAAGGCACCACCTTATACCCTCAGGCAATGTATAATGTGCTGGCCCATTTTAATGAGGTAGAGAGCTATGTGATTGAAATTTATCACAACGAGCTGGGTACTGACGAAATATGTATCAAGATTGCTGCCCAAGAGACTTCAGAGATGTTGATACAGGATATAAAAGATCACTTTAGAGCAAAACTCAGAGTGCTTCCAAAGATTGAGTTTCAAAGTGCATCAGAAGTAAATAAAATCAAATTCCCCAAACTAAGCAGGAAACCTGTCATCTTAATTGATAAGCGAAATTAAATCTTAAACGTAATCACAGGCATATTGGCGTGGTTTACCAAATCTTCGCTGATGCTTCCATTAAAAAAGTGAGAAAGTCCCTTCCGACCGTGGGTGCTCATACCTACAAGTTGTGCATTATTTTCTCTGCTAAAGTTTAAAATACCTTTTTCTATCGAAGTGTCATTGTAGATGTTAAGTGTATAATTTTCGAGGCCCATACCTTTCACAAACTGCTTCATAATGCCATTTGACTCTGAAGATGTTCTAAAATCGTTGGGTGTATTAATGAAAAGTAAATGCATTTTGGCGCCAACGGCCTGGGCAAATTTTTGGGCTTCTCCAAAAGGCTTTCGGCATTCTTCTGAAAAATCACTCGCAAAAACAAAGTCATTGATTTCAAAATGTGAATGCTCATTTTTAATTACCAATACAGGGATGTTAGAGGTGCGAACTACCTTTTCGGTATTGCTTCCAATAAACATTTCTTTAAAGCCACTTGCGCCATGAGAGCCCATAACAACGAGGTCAATTTCCTTCTCTTTGACGGCCTCTCTAATGTCTGTATAAATCTCCCCGTGGCCTATGGCCTCATGTACTTCAATGCCATCAAGATAAGGGCGATGTAGTATTTCGGAGAAATGTTTTTCAGCTAATTTGATAAAATAGAGCGCTTCAGGTAAGCTTCCAGAATTCCCTGAATTGGCCAGATGAAGCGGCATTTCCAGAGAATGCAATAAATAGATTTGGCTGTTGTATTTAGCAGCCATTTGGGCGGCTACTTTGAGTGCATTTTCGGCTTGAATGGAAAAATCGGTGGGAACCAGAATTTTTTTCATTTTTTCAAATTTAGGGAGTACATAACTACCATTAAATTACAAAAATAAAATGGGGAGAGGTCTCTTTTATAATCTCAAAAAATATAGTATATTTGCAGCAAAATTATTCAGCAGAAAGATGAGGGGACGAAAAGTCCCCTCTTTTTATAGCTAAAAGTGATGCGTGAGAGAGTAACAGAATTGTTGGAACAAGCCCTAGACAAAAACCAGTCTTTGTTTCTTATTAATTTAAGTATTTCTGAAAGCAACCAAATCATGGTCGTGCTGGATGGAGATCGTGGGGTTACCGTGAAAGATTGTATTGCTGTAAGTCGGGAGATTGAGCACAATATTGATCGAGAAGAGATAGACTTTTCGTTAGAGGTTACTTCGGCGGGGGTTTCAGAACCTTTGAAACTTGTTCGCCAGTACAAGAAAAATCTTGGCAGAAAGTTGGAAGTGAAAACCGAAGCAGATAAAATAGAAGGAACGCTTGAAAACGTTGATGATAACGGGATTACCTTAACATGGAAAACCCGTGAACCAAAACCAATTGGTAAAGGAAAAGTAACAGTTCAAAAAGAAGCTGTACTACCTTATAAAGATATTGTAGAAGCAAAAGTGATGATAACATTTAATTAGCAGGATATGGAAAATTTGGCGTTAATTGATTCTTTTTCAGAATTTAAAGACGATAAGCTAATAGATAGAGTAACGCTAATGGCGATACTTGAAGACGTTTTTAGAAACGCTTTAAAGAAAAAATACGGAAGTGATGACAATTTTGACATCATTATAAACCCTGATAAAGGAGATTTAGAAATTTGGAGAAATCGTATTGTTGTTGCTGATGGTGCTGTAGAAGACCCTAATGAAGAAATTTCATTAAGCGATGCACAAAAAATTGAACCTGATTTTGAAATTGGAGAAGATGTGTCAGAAGAAGTAAAGCTGGCTCATTTAGGGCGTCGCTCTATTTTGGCCTTACGTCAAAATTTGATCTCAAAAATTCACGAACACGACAATACAAATATCTACAAGCACTTTAAAGAGCTTGAAGGTGAAATATATACAGCTGAAGTACATCACATAAGACACCGTGCTGTAATCTTGTTGGACGATGATGGAAATGAAATTATTCTTCCAAAAGAAAAACAGATTCCATCAGACTTTTTTAGAAAAGGAGATAACGTTCGAGGGATTATCGAAAGTGTTGAATTAAAAGGAAATAAACCATCTATTGTACTATCAAGAGCGAATCCATTGTTCTTAGAAAAGTTGTTTGAACAAGAAATTCCAGAAGTGTTTGATGGTTTGATTACTGTTAAAAAAGTGGTTCGTATACCAGGAGAAAAAGCAAAAGTTGCTGTAGATTCGTATGATGACCGTATAGATCCTGTAGGAGCATGTGTGGGAATGAAAGGTTCCAGAATTCACGGAATTGTACGTGAGCTTGGAAATGAAAACATTGACGTAATCAATTACACCAACAACCTTAATTTGTTTATAACACGGGCTTTGAGCCCTGCACGAGTGACTTCGATCAAAATAGATGAGGAGAGAAAGCGTGCCGAAGTTATTTTGAAACCAGAAGAAGTTTCTAAGGCCATTGGTCGTGGAGGACATAACATTCGTTTGGCGGGACAATTAACAGGATATGAAATTGACGTACTGAGAGAAGGTGCAGAAGAAGACGTTGAACTAGCAGAATTTTCTGATGAAATCGAACAGTGGGTTATTCAAGAATTCCACAAAATTGGATTGGATACAGCCAAGAGCGTATTGGAAATGGACATGAAAGATTTGGTGAAACGTACCGATCTAGAAGAAGAAACCATTCAAGAAGTTATAAATATATTAAAAGAAGAATTTGAAGAGTAGTCCAAAGTTTAACTACTTTTACACGAATTATATATAGAGAAAAACAGGAGAAAGCATTTTTATGGCTGAAGTAAAAACAATGAGGCTTAGTAAAGTACTACGCGAATTCAACATCTCGCTGGACCGTGCCGTGGAATTTTTAAGTTCCAAGGGATACGAGGTGGAGGCGCGTCCTACTTCCAAAATTTCTGATGAAGAATATCTGGTGCTCTTTGAAGAATTTCAAACAGATAAGAGTAAAAAGGTAGCTTCTAAAGAAGTAGGGGAAGAGAAGCGTAAGGAAAAAGAAGAGCTTCGAATGGCGCGTGAACGCGAATTAGAAGAAAAACACCATGTTGAAGAGTCAAAGATCATTAAAGCCGAAGCAAAGTTAGACGGTCCAAAAAAAGTAGGCAAAATAGATCTTGACAAAGCAAAGCCCAAAAAAGAAACAAAGCCAAAAGAAGAGAAAGCTCCTGAAGAAGTTGTTGAAGTTCCTGTAGTGCCAGAAACCCCTCCTGTGGTTGAAGCCAAAGAAGAACCCAAAACTCCTGTCAAAGAAAAGGCCAAAGCTCCTGTTAAAGAAGAGACTCCTGCAAAAGAGGCGGCAGCACCTAAGAAAAAAGAAACGGCGGCACCTAAAGCCAAAGAAGAACAAAAACCTGAAGCTAAGCCAGAACCAGTTGAAGCTGCAGAAGCGACAGAAGTTGTAGAAACGACAGAATCGACAGAAGAAGAAACAAAGAAGCCTGAAAGAGTTCAAACAAAATATAAGAAGTTAGACGGTCCTAACTTCACAGGTCAAACCATTGATCTTGACAAGTTTAAAAAACCTGAAAAGAAAAAGGAAAAAGAGACCAACAAGAAAGAAGCCGACAAAAAAGAAAAGAAAAGTCGTAGAAGACGTATTAGTAAAGAGCCTTCTAAATCCTCCGGAGGTGCAAGAGACAACAGAGGAGGGCGCAAAGGCGGTACAGGACGTACAAATGTTCCTAAAGAAGAGCCTAGCGAGGAAGAAGTGCAAAAACAAGTACGCGAAACGCTAGAAAAACTTCAAGGAAAATCTTCCAAAGGAAAAGGCGCTAAGTACCGTAGAGAGAAAAGAGACATCCACCGCCAGAAGACAGAAGATGAACTAGCTCAACAAGAACTAGATAGTAAACTACTTAAAGTAACCGAATTTGTCACCGTAAGTGAGGTGGCTACCATGATGGATGTTCCAGTAACCAACGTAATCTCGGCCTGTATGTCCTTGGGTATGATGGTAACTATGAATCAACGTCTCGATGCAGAAACGCTAACGATTGTTGCTTCAGAATTTGGTTTTGAAGTTGAATTTGTCACTGCAGATATTGAGGAAGCCATTCAGGAAGAAGAAGATGCGCCAGAAGATTTAGAAGCAAGAGCTCCTATTGTAACAGTAATGGGACACGTTGATCACGGTAAAACATCCTTATTGGATTATGTGCGTGAAGAAAACGTAATTGCTGGTGAATCTGGAGGAATCACACAGCACATTGGTGCCTATGGTGTGAAATTGGCAGACGGACAAAAAATAGCATTCTTGGATACACCAGGTCACGAAGCCTTTACGGCGATGCGTGCTCGTGGTGCACAAGTAACTGACCTTGCAATTATTGTAATTGCTGCAGATGATGATATTATGCCGCAAACCAAAGAAGCCATTAGTCATGCGCAAGCGGCTAGTGTGCCTATCGTGTTTGCTATTAACAAAATAGATAGACCTACTGCAAATCCGGATAAGATAAAAGAAGGATTGGCAAATATGAACCTGCTTGTAGAAGACTGGGGAGGAAAAATACAATCCCATGATATTTCTGCAAAAACAGGAGAAGGGGTCAATGAACTCTTAGAAAAAGTATTGCTTGAAGCAGAACTGTTAGAATTAACAGCAAACCCAAACAAAGCAGCCAATGGAACCGTAGTGGAAGCCTTCCTTGATAAAGGACGAGGCTATGTGTCAACTATTTTGGTGCAAGGTGGAACCTTGAAAGTTGGTGATTATGTGCTTGCTGGTCAACATAGTGGTAAAGTTAAAGCCATGCACGATGAGCGAGGAAACAATGTGTTGGAAGCGGGTCCTTCTACACCAGTATCCATTTTAGGATTGGATGGGGCACCACAAGCGGGAGATAAGTTCAATGTCTTTGAAGACGAACGCGAGGCAAAGCAAATTGCTACCAAACGTACACAGTTACAACGTGAACAATCGGTTAGAACACAAAGACATATTACGTTAGACGAAATTGGTCGTCGTATTGCACTTGGTGACTTTAAAGAATTAAATATTATTCTGAAAGGAGACGTGGATGGTTCGGTAGAGGCATTGACAGATTCGTTCTTGAAGTTGACTACGGAAGAAATTCAAGTGAACATTATCCACAAAGGCGTAGGAGCTATTACCGAAAGTGATGTCCTATTAGCATCGGCCTCTGATGCCATTATTATTGGATTTAATGTACGCCCAATGGGTAACTCTCGTCAGTTGGCAGACAAAGAAGAGATTGATATTAGAATGTACTCCATTATCTATGATGCGATCAATGACCTGAAAGATGCCATGGAAGGAATGTTGTCTCCAGTGATGAAAGAAGAGATTACAGGTACCGCCGAAATTCGCGAAACTTTCAAGATATCCAAAATTGGTACTATTGCCGGTTGTATGGTGGTAAGCGGAAAAATATTCAGAAACTCTGGTATTCGATTGATACGTGAAGGCGTGGTTGTATATACTGGTGAATTGGCCTCTTTAAAGCGTTTTAAAGACGACGTAAAAGAAGTAGCTAAGGGATATGATTGTGGTACGCAGATCAAAAATTACAACGATATCCGGGAAGGTGATGTTATTGAAGCTTTCCAGGAAGTTGCGGTCAAGAAAAAACTGTAACACTCAAAAATAATACGTAAAAAAGGCGCCCCTAAACGGGGCGCCTTTTTTTATAGAAATAATTGTTAAAGGGTAGCAGATCAAAAAGCTTTTGCTAGCGCACGTTTGTGACGCGTGACCCCGTAAAACAAAAACCCGCCACTCCTACTAAAAGGGATGGCGGGTTTAAAATTACTGTTATTTGAGCAGGCCTTAGCCTATTAAACTAATCTGAAAGCCCCAGTTTTGTTCTACGAATAGCCTCATTAATCAACCCAGAAAAGGTAAACCCATTGGCCGATCTGAATAAAGGAAACTCTCCTCGCTTTTTTCCATAAGGATGGAAAATGTATACATCCGGATCTTCAGTCTCTTCATCCAAAAAGAACCCGCTAAATTGCCCATCCAAGCGATCAAACACAAAAAAGGGGCGTTGAATCATATAACCAGAATTTTCTATAATTTCCTCCAAATCCTCGTGTAGATCATCAAAATCATCCCATACTGCACCTGTGCCCTCATTTTTTCCTCCAACAAATAAGAACTCTCTAAAGGCCAATGGAAATGACTCTCCACTATTGTATTTCTCCTCCATTGAAATTATTTCTTGCTCCTCTAATCCTTCCAGAACAATACTTGACCCTTCTTCTAAAACAGGATTGTCGGCCAATGTTTGCATATATTGTAACTCCATAACTCCTTATTTTTTTGATTTTTTATATACTTTCTCGTATTTTTTGATAATTTCTTTGATTTCAGGATATTCCTTTTTCAATTTAGTAAAACCCTTAATCTTATCATCGGCCTTCACAATAATGGCCACCTTTTTTCCAACAGATTTTAAATATTCTTTCAGCATTAAAAACTCTCGAGAACAACTCTCGCAGGTAGTAAAAATATTACTGGTTTCAATAATAAATTCATCGCCTTTGTCTATATGATTTTTGAGTATACAAAACACCCCACATAGTGTGTACTGCTATGGGGGTGTTTTATGTTTTTAGAACGCTCTTTACTGCTTCGGAAAGCCAGCGTTGTTCATTACTTCTTCAATTTGCCGTACGTGGCGCTCTGTATGGGCAGACATAAAGAGAAGAATTTGGTATGAATCGATAATCCCAAAAGGCAACTGTTGGTAGCGATTCCGAAGATCATCTTCGGTATTCATAACAAATTCCATATTCTCGGCTCTCTTTGTGGTAAAGGCTTCTAAGGTGGCGTCATAAGACCCAAACGTTCCTGTAGGTTCAAAAGCTTCTCGAGTCTTTACTTTATTGCTTCTGTCTACCAGAAGAGCAATTACTTGGGCATCGGTCATTGTAACTTCACTACGCCGTGAGGCATCCGAAGGTGTCTTTAAGGTGTTTTGAAGCATTCCGAAAATTCTATTTTCTGAAATGGCTATATGCTCAACACACTCAGCAATAGACCAAGACTCGGCAGTGCTTTTATAGTTTAATTGTGCTTCGGTTAAACCGTCTACTGCTTCTAATAAATGGTTTTTTGTTTTGGTCATTTCTTCGATGGCCATGGACCTTTCTTCTTTGGTCAATGGGGTGTCTTTCGCCGTAAAACCTAGCAAAAGAACAAGTGCAAATGGGAAAATTAATTTTTTCATGTTATTCTATTTTTCTATGATTAGTAAGAAACGGATTTACTCGTCCCTATACTAAGGACGAAGCAATGTTCGAAATTAGGACACTTATTAATTAGGAATCTTAAAATAGCCCGCCAATTGGCATGGGGATATGCGCCAAAGTAAGAGATATAACTGAAATCTAGCTATTTTTATTCTTACTAGGTTTCAGAATAAAGGCAGAAGGAAAGTTTCGTTTGATCTCTATTAAGGCTCTATCTGCCTCCAAACGTGTGGTAAAATTACCCGCCCATACCTTATAATTGGGCGTTTCGTATTCTAGAGAAGCTGGCCATGCGCCGTAAAAGTTGCGGTATTTACGAAGTACAGACTGGGCGCGATTAGACTCGCCATAATAAAGCTGAATGGTATAGCCGTCGGCTAATTTATTATTCTTTTCCAAGTCTTTCTTTAGCTCCAACAGCTGTTGGATTTTGGCATCTTGATTTACAGTCACCGTAGCTTGTTGCGCCTGTCCTTTTTCAGAAACAAAAACAAACAAAATACTGATAATAAGTGTGTTGCAAATGAGTCGCAGCTTCATGGTTTCCTATGTTTGGTACAAATGTAAATCTTAATAACTATACAAAGCATATAAATATTATTTAGAATTGGTATAAATTACTTATTAACACTTTGTTTGCATTTCTAAAATCGACTTAATCCCGTACTTTTGTGCCGATATTTGCGGTACGTAAATGTTGCTCGGGTGTTACTCGAAAAACTAACCAATTATGTGCCAAACTATTGAAAATAATTTAACCATTAGTATGAAATGAGCCATAGCGTTAATTTATTTCCAGAGGAAAATGGAAGTTATGGCAAATTACATCTGATATAGTTATTCAAATTAGTAATCACAGATGAAAAAGGTGAACTACCGAAATCTAACCAACCAACTGTCACTTTTATTGTTGGCTATTCTGCTGACTTTTTCAACTACCACTTTTTCGCAAGAAGATACTACGGCCACTGATGCAGCTCCCGCTGTGGCAGAAGGCGGTGGTGACGTTGAGGCTGGTAAAAAGCTTTTTAACGCCAATTGTGCAGCATGCCACAAATTGGACAAGAAGGCGACTGGCCCTGCATTGCGGAATGTGGCAGATAAATACGAAAGAGAGTGGCTTTATGAATGGATTAAAAATAGTCAGGCGCTTGTAAAGGCTGGAGATCCAATTGCAGTGCAGTTGTTTGCAGACAATAACAACTCGGTAATGACTCCGTTCCCGGCATTGACTAATGAAGATATTGACAATATATTGGCGTATACAAGTGCCGAGATTATAGACCCTTGTATTGCGAATCCGGAACTATGTAATCCTACAAATGGTGGAGGTGAAAGCGGCGGTGTTTCCAACAATATTATTTTAGGTGCCTTGGCGTTGATCTTCCTGTTGTTGGTGATCATGCTGGTACTAGTAAACAAAACACTTCGTAAAATTGCTGAGGCCAATGGAGTTCCTTATCCTGAAAAAGAAAAAGGTGTTTCTATTGGGAAAGCATTTGTGCAAAACCAATTTTTGGTATTCTGCTCTGCTATCTTCTTACTGTTAGCCTCTGGGTATTTTGCTTATGGCTACTTTATGCAAGTGGGTGTAGATCAAGGATATGCTCCAGTGCAGGAGATTCACTTCTCGCATAGAATTCACGCTGGGGATAATGAGATTGACTGTAACTACTGTCACAGTTCGGCGAGAAAGAGTAAAACATCTGGAATCCCTTCCTTGAATGTTTGTATGAATTGTCATAAAAACATTTCAGAAGTAACAGACGATACACAAGCAGCAGGAATTGGAGAATACGGTGTTGATTACAATAAGGAAATCCTAAAACTATACGATGCTGTTGGCTGGAATACAGAAACACAGATGTATACAGGAGAACAAGAAGCAGTGCGATGGACGCGTATTCACAACCTTCCAGACTTTGCATACTTTAATCACTCACAGCACGTAACAGTGGCTGGTGTTGAGTGTCAAAAATGTCATGGTCCTGTTGAAGAAATGGAGATCGTTGAACAATTTGCGCCACTTACCATGGGATGGTGTATTAACTGTCACAGAGAAACCAATGTGAACGTGAAAGACAATGCTTATTACGAAAAGATCCATGAAGAGTTGTCTAAGCAATACGGAGTAGATCAATTGACAGCAGCCCAAATGGGTGGTCTGGAATGTGGTAAATGTCACTATTAAAAACAAGAAAATTTCAAGTAACAATATGGCATCAAACAAGAAATACTGGAAAAGTGTTGAAGAGCTAAACGAAAATAGCTCTATTGTTGAGACGCTACAACAAAACGAATTTGTAGAGCCTATACCTACCGACGAGTTCCTTGGAGACAAGGAAACCTTGGAAGCGTCTTCTACAACACGTCGCGATTTCTTAAAATATGTTGGATTTACAACAGCGGCCGCTTCTTTGGCAGCCTGTGAAGGTCCCGTTATTAAATCCATTCCTTATGTAGTGGCTCCAGACGAGATTGTTCCTGGTGTTGCCAACTACTACGCCACAACCATGGCAGATGGATTTGATTTTGCGAGTGTATTGGTGAAAACACGTGAAGGGCGTCCTATCAAAATAGAACGCAACAATCTTGCAACACACAACGGAAGTGTAAATGCACGTGTGCAAGCCTCTGTGTTGTCGTTGTATGATAACAATAGATTGAGAGGGCCAAAAATTGAAGGAAAAGAGGTTAGTTGGAGTGATTTCGACAAAAAGTTGGCTGAAAAGATGACCGAAATGGCCGGTAAAGATGTGGTCTTATTGACCCAGACGTTTGCCAGTCCATCAACTTCAAAATTAATTTCAGAATTTACAGCAGAGTATTCCAACGTGCGCCACGTAGTGTATGACACAGTTTCCTCTTCGGAAGCTTTGGATGCTTTTCAAAATAAAACTGGTGTTCGGGGTCTAGCCGATTACGATTTTTCAGAAGTAGAACTTATTGTATCCGTTGGTGCTGATTTCTTAGGAGATTGGCAAGGTGGTGGTTATGACGCGAGCTATGCAAAAGGGCGTATTCCTAAACATGGAAAAATGTCGCGCCACGTTCAGATTGAAGCAAATATGAGCTTATCTGGCGCCAATGCAGATGAACGTTTGTTAGCTACCCCATCGCAACAAACGCAAGTACTAAATGCACTAACAGGTGGAAGCACTGCGGGATTGCCAGAACATCTTGCAAAAGGTGTTGATGGATTGAAAGCGGAGCTAAGATCGGCTGGAAGTAAAGCGGTATTAATTACTGGTTTACCTGATGTAGAGGCACAAACTGCGGCGTTAACGTATAATGAGGGTGTTGGTTCCGTCGCTATGGATATGGCAAAACCTCGTATGAATCGTATGGGAAATACCGCCAAAGTAACTGCGGTATTAAATGGTGTTATTAACGGAAGCATTAAAGGATTGATCACCGTAGGTGTTGACCCTGTATATTCATTCCCAAACAACGCAGCTTTTGTTGAGGGATATGAAAACTTAGAAATGTCGTTGGCTTTTTCCATGAAAGAGGATGCGACCGCTGCTAAGGCACAAATGATTGCTGCCACGCCTCATTATTTGGAATCTTGGGGTGATGTGCAAGTGAAGAAAGGCTCGTATAGTTTAATGCAGCCTACCATTCGCCCATTGTTTGATACACGACAGTTTCAAGACTGCTTGTTGCAATGGACAGGGGCCGAAGGAACCTATTACGATTATATAAAAGATACATGGAATGCTTCTGTATTAGCAGGTGGTTCATGGAATCAAGCCTTGCATGATGGTGTCGTAGAAAGTGACGCTGAGGTAATGACCGAAGCAGCCACCGAAAGCGAAGAAGTCATGGAAAGCACCACCGATCACGGAGCACTAGCTGCTGCGTTTCAAGGTGGAGGTTATGAGCTTACGCTCTACACTAAGACAGCAATGGGAGATGGCCAACAGGCAAACAACCCATGGTTGCAAGAATTACCTGATCCTATTTCTAGAGCTACTTGGGATAACTACTTGACCGTTTCGGCAGCTGATGCGGCTACGCTTGGAGTTACCAATGAAAATGTAGCTAATGGAGCCTTGGATGGTAGTTATGTGAATGTTACTTTAAATGGCGTAACGCTTAAAGTACCTGCATTAATCCAACCAGGTCAGGCAAAAGGATCTGTAGGATTGGCTTTAGGATATGGTAAAACAGCGGCCATTCAAACAGAAATGCAAACGGGAGTAAATGCCTATGCTTTCTATAATAACTTCTCGTCTATTCAAAATGGCGTTGCCGTTGAGAAAGTAGACGGAACGCATGAGTTTGCCTGTACGCAGCTACAAAATACAATGATGGGTAGGGATATTATCCGAGAAACTACCCTTGAGATATTTAATACGAAGGAAGTAAAAGATTGGAACCCAATTCCTATGGTCTCTAAAGATCATGAAGAAATCCCTGTTACTTCTCCAGATGCGGATTTATGGGATTCTTTTGATCGTTCTATTGGACACCACTTTAACCTTTCAATTGACTTAAACGCTTGTACTGGATGTGGAGCTTGTGTGATTGCATGCCACGCCGAAAACAATGTGCCAGTAGTAGGGAAGAATGAAGTGCGTAAGAGTCGTGATATGCACTGGTTGCGTATTGATAGATATTATTCATCCAATGAAACTTTTGACGGGGATACCCAAGAAAAAGATGATTCAGATGGATTAGGACTTGGAAACTACATTTTCGGAGATCGCGAAGGCGATGGTTCATTAGCAACATTTGGAAGATTAGAAGTAGCTTCCGAAAATCCACAAGTTGCTTTCCAACCAGTAATGTGTCAGCATTGTAATCATGCTCCATGTGAGACCGTATGTCCAGTAGCGGCTACATCTCACGGACGTCAAGGACAAAACCATATGGCGTATAACCGTTGTGTAGGTACGAGATATTGTGCTAACAACTGTCCTTACAAAGTACGTAGGTTCAACTGGTTCTTATATGCTGAAAATGATGAGTTTGACTATAATATGAATAACGACCTTGGTAGAATGGTATTGAACCCAGATGTGGTTGTACGTTCGCGAGGGGTTATGGAAAAATGTTCTATGTGTATCCAAATGACACAAAAAACCATTTTGGATGCCAAGAGAGATGGAAGACCTGTGAAGGATGGCGAGTTTAAAACAGCATGTTCTGCTGCGTGTGATACAGGAGCAATGGCTTTTGGAGACATCAACGATCATGATAGTGCCATTTTTGATCACAAAAAAGATAATAGAATGTATCACTTACTAGAAGCCGTAGGTACAAAACCAAATGTATTCTACAAGGCTAAAGTGAGAAATACTAAAGAAGTTTAAATTAACTAAGAAATAGTAAATAAAGATATGGCGTCGCATTACGAAGCACCTATTAGAAGACCCTTAGTTATAGGAGATAAATCTTATCACGATGTTACTGTGGATGTAGCTGCTCCCGTTGAAGGGACCGCAAATAGATCCTGGTGGATTGTTTTTACCATTGCCTTATTGGCGTTTTTATGGGGGATAGGATGTATAATCTACACCATTTCCACTGGTATTGGTGTTTGGGGATTAAATACAACCGTTAACTGGGCCTGGGATATCACCAACTTTGTATGGTGGGTAGGTATTGGTCACGCGGGAACCCTGATTTCTGCAGTATTACTGTTGTTCCGCCAAAAATGGAGAATGGCTGTAAACCGTTCTGCAGAGGCTATGACGATCTTCTCGGTAATCCAAGCAGGATTGTTCCCAATTATTCACATGGGACGTCCTTGGTTGGCCTATTGGGTATTACCTATTCCAAACCAGTTCGGTTCGTTATGGGTAAACTTTAACTCACCCCTACTTTGGGATGTATTTGCGATCTCGACCTATCTGTCGGTATCGTTGGTATTCTGGTGGACAGGATTGTTGCCTGATTTTGCGATGATTCGTGATAGGGCCATTACACCATTTACTAAAAAAGTATACAGCATTTTGTCTTTTGGATGGAGTGGACGCGCCAAAGATTGGCAGCGTTTTGAAGAAGTGTCTTTGGTTTTGGCTGGTTTGGCAACACCACTGGTACTTTCGGTACACACCATTGTATCCTTTGACTTTGCCACGTCGGTAATTCCGGGATGGCACACCACCATCTTCCCGCCTTATTTTGTGGCAGGAGCGATCTTTTCAGGATTTGCCATGGTACAAACCCTTCTTATTATTATGAGAAAGGTGTCCAACTTAGAAGACTATATTACCATACAGCATATTGAGCTTATGAACATTGTAATCATGCTTACAGGATCTATTGTAGGTGTAGCATACATTACAGAATTGTTCATTGCATGGTATTCTGGTGTAGAATATGAACAGTATGCATTCCTTAACCGAGCCACAGGACCCTATTGGTGGGCTTATTGGGCAATGATGACATGTAATGTGTTCTCGCCTCAATTTATGTGGTTTAAGCGATTGCGTACCAGTATTATGTTCTCGTTCTTTATTTCTATTGTGGTAAACATAGGGATGTGGTTTGAGCGTTTCGTTATTATTGTAACCTCATTGCACCGTGATTACTTACCGTCTTCATGGACCATGTTCTCACCAACATTTGTAGATATAGGAATATTTATTGGAACCATAGGATTCTTCTTTGTGTTGTTCCTGTTGTATTCAAGAACATTCCCAGTAATTGCGCAAGCAGAGGTGAAGTCTATTCTGAAATCTTCAGGTAGTAAATACAAGAAGCTTAGAGCGGCGCATGGAGATGATGTAAAACATTATGATGCTCCTGAAGGAACTGCTAGTGAAAAAACAGCATCTTCTTCCGAAGAAAACATAAATAGTTTGTTAGGTAGTATTGGAACATTTGACCCTGCTACTGAAACACAGGATGATCTTAAACTGATTAGCGGTGTAGGCCCAGTAATGGAAGAAAAACTACATGCACTTGGTATTTTTACCTTCAATCAGGTTAGTAAGATGACAGATAGAGAATATGACCTACTGGATAGCATTATCGATGAGTTCCCTGGAAGGGCAAAACGAGACGATTGGGCTGGTCAGGCAGATAAACTTAAAAACAGTTAATACGTATGGCATCAAAAGTGATTCACGCAATTTATAATGACGATGATCTCTTAATGCAAGCCGTTAAAGAGGTTAGAAAAGCGCATTACCATATTGAAGAGGTGTATACGCCGTTCCCTGTACATGGTTTGGATAAAGCCATGGGATTGGAGCCTACACGTATCGCAATCTGTTCTTTCATGTATGGATTGGTGGGGCTTTCTGTGGCAATTATCATGATGAATTTTATCATGATTACCGATTGGCCACAAGACATAGGAGGTAAACCAAGTTTTAGCTATATAGAAAACATGCCGGCATTTGTGCCTATTATGTTTGAAATGACCGTATTCTTTGCGGCGCATTTAATGGTAATTACCTTTTATATGCGTAGTAAGTTATGGCCTTTTAAGAAAGCTGAAAACCCAGACGTGCGTACTACAGATGACCATTTTTTAATGGAAGTAGATGCAAGCCATAATGATGTAACGGAATTGACCAGTTTCCTACAGAATACAGGCGCACTAGAAATTAATTTAATCACAACCGACGAAGACCATTAATATGAAAAATATTGTTAACATCGGTATTACTATAATTACTTCGGTACTGCTGGTTTCTTGTTTTAACAATGACAAACCAAATTATCAGTATATGCCAAATATGTATGAACCTGTGGGGTATGAAACCTACGGAGAGTACGATGTGTTCCCTAACGGACAAGAAGCTATGTTGCCCGTAGATGGAACCATTCCAAGAGGATGGCAACCCTACGATTATGAGAATACAACGGCAGGTTTGGAACTAGCCCGTGCTGAACTTCAAAATCCGCTAGACGTAACCGAAGAAAACTTAGCTGAAGGAAAGAAACTGTACGATATATATTGTGCAGTATGTCATGGAGACAAAGGGGATGGTCAAGGTATTTTGGCACAACGTGAGAAGTTCTTAGGAATTCCTAGTTATGCAGATGCAGGACGTACTATTACTGAAGGTAGTGTTTATCACGTTCAGATGTTTGGATTGAATACTATGGGGTCTTATGCCTCTCAAACCAATGAAAAAGAACGCTGGCAAATAACACAACATGTGATGAATTTGAAAGCGGCGTTGAAAGGAGAACCTTTATTGACGCTGACAGAAGAAGGAGCGGAAGTTATGGAAGGTGCTATGGAAGATTCAGAAACAAACAATGCTGAAGATGTTCATGAAGAAACAACTTCAGAAGAAGAAAATAATCATTAGTAAAGAGAATAGCTTAAGATATGTACACGCTACCCAATAAATTAAAACTGTTTGCGATTATTTTTATGGTGGTTGGAGCCGTTGGGATTATTTCAGGATTTCTGAATGCACCAGGTACTACCGCTGAAGTAAAAGAAATGCTCGCGGCACACGATGATGGTCATGGAAGCGAAGCAGATCACGGTGAAGGAGCCAGTGAAGATGCACACGGAAATGACGCACATGGTGATGCCAAAGAAGCGCATGGAGATGGTGAAGATGCACATGCAGACGAAGAGAAACATTTGGAACATGTATTGGGTCAAATGCAAAACAGACCTTGGTCTGCCTTATACATTGCTTCTTTTTTCTTCTTTATGATTGCACTTGGAACGCTAGCCTTTTATGCCATTCAGTATGCATCGCAGGCAGGTTGGTCTCCCGTATTGTTTAGAATAATGGAAGGAATTACTGCCTACTTACCTTGGGCATCTGTAATTATATTTGGATTATTATTGGTTTCTGTATTCCATGGAAATCATATTTTCCATTGGATGGATCCAGAATTGGTAAACCCGGAAAGTGATGATTATGATAAGCTGATTGCAAATAAGAGCGGCTGGTTGAACACCACACGGTTCTTAATCTTTTCAGCAGTGTACCTTTTAGGTTGGAACTTATATAGGTGGTATACACGCAGATTGTCTGTTCGATTGGATGAGGCAAATGCACAAGAAGGTGCAAGCATTTTCAAAAAGTTGTTCAAGTTTTCAGCAGGATTCTTAGTGTTCTTTATTGTAACCGAATCTATGATGTCTTGGGATTGGATCATGAGTTTTGACCCACACTGGTTCAGTACTTTATTTGGATGGTATGTGTTTGCTGGTATGATGGTATGTGCCATTACAGTGATCGCCCTGATAACCATAATTTTGAAAGGACAAGGATATCTTGAATTTGTAAACGATAGTCATATTCATGATTTGGCCAAATTCATGTTTGCCTTTAGTATTTTCTGGACATACCTATGGTTCTCTCAATTTATGTTGATCTGGTACGCAAATATTCCAGAAGAGGTGACCTACTTTGTGACAAGAATTGAAGATTATAAATTACCGTTCTTCGGAATGTTGGCAATGAACTTTATCTTCCCTGTATTGCTTCTTATGAATAGTGATTACAAACGTGTAAACTGGTTTGTAGTAATGACAGGTATTGTAATTTTAGCCGGACATTACGTAGACGTATTTAATATGGTAATGCCTGCAACCGTGGGAACACAATGGTTTATAGGTATACCCGAAATTGGATCGATCTTATTTTTCTTTGGATTGTTTGTTTTTGTTGTTTTTACAGCAATTTCCAAAAAGCCATTGTTGGCAAAAAGCAATCCTTTCATTAAAGAAAGTAAACATTTTCATTATTAATTAAAATCTTAGAAGACGAATAACGATGACGGCATTTTTAGTAGTATTAGTAATCATTCTTTTTGGAGTTGCTGTTTGGCAAATGAGTAAGATACTCGAGTTGTCCAAACCACAACAGGATGATACTTCAGAAATAGCTTCAGATAAAGACAACAACGTCCATGGATATTTAATGTTGGGGTTTGTTATTTTTATCTATGTACTGGCCATTGTTTGCCACGTGTTATGGAGCGATGTATTTTTACCCGAATCGGCTTCAGAACATGGAGTAGAGATCGATCAGTTATGGCTTATATCCATGGTGCTCATTTTTATAGTAGGGATCATCACACAATGGTTACTTCACTATTTCGCCTTTAAATACAGAGGTAGAAAAGGACAAAAAGCTGTATTCTATGCTGATAATGATAGATTAGAATTTATATGGACCATTATCCCAGTAATTGTACTGGCGGGTCTTATTATTTACGGGCTATTTACTTGGACCGATATTATGAATGTGGACACCGACGACGACCCTTTGGTGGTGGAGCTTTATGCCTACCAATTTGATTGGCGTGCTCGGTACGGAGGTGACGATAATACCTTAGGAGAGGCTAATGTTCGATTGATAGAAGGAGCAAACATTTTAGGTGTGGATGTTTCTGATCCCAACGCTCAAGATGATGTAGTTGTAAACGAATTGCACTTGCCGGTTGGCAGAAAGGTATTGTTTAAAATACGATCACAAGACGTACTGCATTCGGCATATATGCCACACTTCCGTGCACAAATGAATTGTGTCCCGGGAATGATTACACAGTTTGCATTTACCCCTACAATCACAACAACCGAAATGCGTCAAAATGATGAAGTTGTTGCTAAAGTGGGACGTATTAATAAAATTAGAACAGAAAATAATAAAGCATTGTTGGCCAAAGGGGAAGAGCTCCTCGAATTGTATGAGTTCGATTACTTGCTTCTTTGTAATAAAATTTGCGGTAGTAACCACTACAATATGCAAATGAAGATTATCGTGGAAAGCGAAGAAGATTATAACGCCTGGATGGCAGAACAAGCAACACTTGCGGAAGCATTAAAACAATAATAAAATAGCCTAAAAGATATGTCAGCACACGAACACGTAGAAGATCATCACGACGATCACGGACATCATCATAAAGAGACATTTATAACTAAATATATATTTAGTCAGGATCATAAAATGATTTCCAAACAATACCTTATTACGGGATTGTTTATGGGAATTATTGGTATCGCAATGTCTTTGCTGTTTAGATTGCAACTGGCATGGCCAGATAAGCAATTCACCGTGTACGAAATTTTCCTTGGAAAATGGGGAGAAGATGGAATTATGGATCCAAATGTTTATTTAGCATTGGTGACTATTCACGGTACTATTATGGTATTCTTTGTATTGACAGCGGGACTAAGTGGTACGTTTAGTAACCTCTTGATTCCACTTCAAATTGGAGCCCGTGATATGGCTTCTGGCTTTTTGAATATGTTGTCTTATTGGATGTTCTTTATATCCAGTGTGATTATGGTGCTGTCCCTATTTGTTGAGGCGGGACCAGCATCTGCAGGGTGGACAATTTATCCGCCATTAAGTGCACTACCACAAGCAATACCAGGATCTGGAGCAGGAATGACCTTATGGTTAGTTTCTATGGCCATTTTCATTGCGTCGTCCTTGTTAGGTTCGCTTAACTATATTGTGACGGTAATAAACCTACGTACCAAAGGAATGTCTATGACACGTTTACCTTTGACCATTTGGGCGTTTTTCGTTACAGCAATTATTGGGGTAGTTTCGTTCCCAGTACTTTTCTCAGCGGCTTTAATGCTTATTATGGATCGAAGTTTTGGCACGTCATTCTTCCTCTCCGATATTTATATTGCGGGCGAAGTATTGCACAACCAAGGGGGATCTCCAGTACTGTTTGAGCACTTATTCTGGTTCTTAGGACACCCGGAAGTATATATTGTATTACTACCAGCCTTGGGAATCACTTCAGAGATTATAGCTACCAATGCCCGTAAACCTATTTTTGGATATCGAGCGATGGTTGCTTCTATATTGGCAATTGCATTCTTATCCACGATTGTATGGGGTCACCACATGTTTATATCAGGAATGAATCCGTTCTTAGGATCAGTGTTTACGTTTACAACACTACTAATTGCTATTCCTTCCGCAGTAAAAGCATTTAATTATATCACCACCTTGTGGAAAGGTAATCTGCAGCTCAACCCTGCCATGCTCTTTTCCATTGGATTGGTATCTACCTTCCTAACGGGAGGATTAACGGGTATTATTTTGGGTGATAGTGCCTTGGACATTAACGTACACGATACGTACTTCGTAGTAGCTCACTTCCACTTGGTAATGGGTATTTCGGCCTTGTACGGTCTGTTCGCAGGAGTATATCACTGGTTCCCAAAAATGTTCCAGAGTCGAATGCTGAATAAAAAATTAGGGTATATCCATTTCTGGATTACTGCCATTGGAGCGTATGGGGTCTTTTTCCCGATGCACTTTATCGGAATGGCAGGTCTTCCGAGACGTTACTATACCAATACTAACTTCCCATATTTTGACGATTTAACTGATGTGAATATTGTAATTACCCTGTTTGCCATGTTTGCGGCATTAGGTCAATTGATATTCTTGTACAACTTTATTCATTCTATGTTCTACGGAAAGAAAGGACCTAAAAACCCTTGGAAATCCAACACCCTGGAATGGACAGCGCCAATAAAGCACCAACACGGAAACTGGGATGGTCCAATTCCTCATGTGTATCGTTGGCCATATGACTATAGCAAACTAAACAAAGATGAGAGTGATTATGTAATTCCTGGACAGGATTATGCACCTCAAACGGTACCTCTTCAAGAAAATGAAGAAGAGATGCATCATTAAGTTGTTTGAAAAATTAAATCAAGACCCTTCCCGAAACGGAAGGGTTTTTTTGTGAACATTATTGATTACTTTAAATCAAAGACTCTTCCGCGTAAATACAAAAGCGCCTTCCGAGACAACCCCATCCTTTTCTTTAATGGCCACCCAGACTTTCAATTGATCTCCTTGTCGTTGGTATGTAATTCCATCAAACCAGGCTGTCTGCCCTTCTATCTTTAGCAACGGAAAATCCACGGTCTCATCTTTGGTTTCCCAACCAGTTAGGTCTGTATTGAAATGCTTGAGTTTCAGAATAAGGCTTTCGTTATCTTGAACTATTTGACAAAGTTCATAAAAAAGAACCGCGTCTTTTTGTATCATTTGAAACATGCCCATCATGCTTTTAGCCATGGGGGCGCTCCATACTTCTTCACAAACACCTCCGAATCCTTCACCCAACCACGAGCCAGATAGCCAACTAATGTCGTCAATCGTGGCTTTTTGCCTATTCTCTTCAGCATCTATAGTCAAAGTATTTTCTGTGTTTTTACTTTGTGATATGACACTTTGTTGGCCAATGGTGACAGAAAGAAAGGCGAATAAAACGTACTGAATAATTTGGCTTTTTTGCATGGCGTCTGACTTTTGAAATGAGGTTTTTCAGAATAAATATAAATCATATTTTGATAAAACTAATAGCTGCACAATCTGGGCTGTTATATTCTTTTTATCTTCGACTCCATGAAATCCATCAAGAAAGTTTTTCTACTTCTTAAAACAGCCCTTTCCGGTAGCGAACAAAGCTTTACTTCTGGAAGTGTACGTAGAGCGATTTTTTTGCTCTCTGTTCCTATGGTTTTAGAGATGATGATGGAATCTATTTTCGCGTTGGTCGACGCATACTTTGTATCTAGCCTTGGCCCGAACGCGATAGCTACGGTTGGGTTAACCGAATCTGTAATAACATTAATCTATGCGGTGGCCATAGGGCTTAGTATGGGAGTTACAGCTATTGTGGCGCGAAGAGTGGGAGAAAAAGATATTCCGGGTGCTAGTCAGGCTGCTGTGCAATCTATCTTTTTGGGCATCGGTTTGGCAGTGATTATTGGGATAGTGGGTGTTTTATTTCCTAAGGAAATACTTTCCTTGATGGGAGCGGAGCCAGAATTAATTGCCGAAGGGTATGAATATACTCAGATATTGTTAGGGGGTAATGTGACTATCATGCTCTTGTTTTTGATCAATGCGGTGTTTAGGGGCGCTGGAGATGCGTCAGTAGCCATGAAAGTACTTATTGTCTCCAATGTATTGAATATCATTTTGGATCCTATGCTCATCTTTGGTTTCGGCCCCATTCCAGCGTACGGAGTCAAGGGAGCGGCCATCGCGACCACTATTGGACGTGGGACGGCTGTTGTGCTTCAATTACTTATTTTGGTGTACGGTTGGAGCAGGATTAAAGTAGGATATAAGGACTTGGTTTTTCGCACCAAAGTGATGACCAATTTAATCAAGGTGTCGTTGGGAGGCATAGGTCAGTTTATTATTGGGACCTCTAGTTGGGTATTCTTAATGCGAATTATGGCAGAATTTGGTAGCGAAGTGGTTGCCGGATATACAATTGCAATTCGTGTGCTCATGTTTACATTGATGCCCAGTTGGGGTATGAGCAATGCCGCGGCAACATTGGTAGGTCAAAACTTGGGAGCTGGAAAACCCGAACGGGCCGAAGCATCGGTTTGGAAGACCGGAAAATACAATGCATGGTTTATGATCGCCGTATCTATATTTTATCTTGTTTTTGCTGAAGCGATTCTGAAAGTATTTAGCGATGAACCCTCGGTTATCACCTATGGAGCTCTGAGTTTACGAGTTATTGCTGCGGGGTATGTGTTTTATGCCTATGGAATGATCATTGTTCAAGCCTTTAATGGAGCGGGGGATACCAAGACACCTACCGTAATTAATTTCTTCTGCTTCTGGTTATTTCAGTTGCCTTTTGCGTATATCGCCGCCTTAGTGTTGGATTGGGGTGTTTTGGGAGTTCTATTGGCCATTACATTGGCCGAAGTGTTGATAGCGATAGTAGCCATAGTTTGGTTTAAAAAAGGACGCTGGAAGCATATTAAGGTCTAATCTACTTTAACTTCGTAAGGTTGAAAAACTAGCCTAAGAGAACATTAGTATCTAATCGCAATCATTACATTTTTACTCCCAATTACGTATTTATACGTATAGGTTTTTAGCCAAATGAAATTTAGATTTGAGACATAATACTAGTCAGTAGAGTGGGGAGCTTGCTGACTTAATAAGCCATGTTCATTTGAATATGGCTTATTGCTTTGTTTACAGAAATTATAGGTATAACCAATAGGTTACTTTCAAGTTAATGGATCGAAAACGCGGAGCGAAGACATTGTCTGTGATGTAATTGTCATTGTACACAAGAAACAGATCAGACAGAGGTGCAAAACGCCATTGTAAACGGGAATTAATCCCCACGTTATTAGATAGAGAACTGTATTGAACAAATGTATTCCAAAAGAGGGATTTATTGAAAGTTACTTCAAAACGAGGCCCTAATAACCAAATATCATTACTGGAAAAAGGAGCGGGTAGTTTAATATGGTCATACCGTCCTTGAAGAGACATTGTAAAATGTGGCTGCAATCGGAGATTTAGGTCGGCGCGTTGCGTGTAAACAGTTCCGTTAAAAAATTCTCCAAATGTAGTTTGTATGTTATAAAAGAAAACGTTTCTGCTGTCGCTTCTATATTCGAATTCTAACGCAGAGTATCGATACTCACTTTCTGCTGGCAGAGGTGTTCCACCTGATAGGGAAGGGTCAAACTCTCCAAATAAGTACGTGTAACGATTGAAAATATTGGCACGTAAACTCCCAGTATTTTTAAGTTCAGCACCCCATCGTAATATAATGTTGTAATCGGCCAGTTGATAATCCAAATTAGGTTTCCAGGTAACAATGGGAAGAACCCCAAAAGTATGCCTATTAATAAATCCTTTCTTCGGAAAGAGCAAGTATTCAACTTGAGGATCTATTTTAAAAATGTCTTTACGACGAATAAAACCCAAATCCGAATTGAAATTACCACCTACAAAAACACCACTTCCTCGAACACGCCAATTTCCCTTGTTGTATTGCAATCGAAAACCGGCCGCGTAATCATCACTATCAACCATGGGCGAAAATGATTTGTGCGCAAAGAACTTTCCGTTCCAACTGTTATCTACATTGGCTAGATTATAATCAATACCTACCACTCTATTATATTCATCCTCTGGAAGTATAAAGTCCTCATCAGACGTATTCTGCCTATTAATAAACAACAAGCTTATGTTAGATCTGCTAAAAACTTTATGCTGGAGGGCGAGGACGGTATTGTTGTTTCCTCCAATTTCGTTCCCTTTATCGTTGGCGGTTTGCATATTTAGAAAACCTACTCGAAAGTTATTGTTTAGTTTTCCGCTCAATCGTGCACCCGCAATGATATCATTTTGAATACTGTTTCCACTGGTGTCAGTGGCAATTCCGATGCGACGTGAAAAGAAAGGGTTTGCATCTCGACTGTTTCCAAAATCGGCAAAAAGATCACTATTTTCAATAAAAAACTGCCTTCTTTCGGGTAAATTGACTTCAAATCGTGTGAGATTGGTCACTAACTGATCAACTTCTACCTGTGAAAAATCTGGATTTACAGTAAGGTCAAGGTTCAGACTATTGCCAATGGTGAATTTTGCATCTCCCCCTACGTTAAATTCAGAAAAACTATCATCTGCTTGATGATCATTACCCACCAATCCACTCACATAGGGAATGATAGAAATGGGGGTTTTAGAATTTTTTAAAGGCCTTTCAAAGATCATGTCGCCCATATAGGCCAGATTAAAAATGAACTGACTTTGCGGAATGTGTATCCAAGTATTTCGTTCGTTATCCTGAGTGTCAAATTGATAACTGTTGAAACGCCATTTCGTCTCACCTTCACGAAACTTGAAAGCAGACAGCGGAATAGCCCATTCGCTTATATAGTATCCGTCATATTTTTTAGTCTCACCACGCCATTTTGTGTCCCAACTGGTGGTAAAGCCGCGAATTTCTGTGCCTCCCCCGGAAACCAAAGCTTCTCTTCTAACTCCTTCGGGGTTGGTGCCAAATAGAAATGCATTATTCCCATCATTAAAGGTGTCAAACATAAGGGTAACATTGTCACTGCCGCCCGCTCTAAAATCTCGCTTTAGTGAAGGAACAATGTAATCATTGCCAATTGCGTTTACCTTAATACCCACATAGAGGTACCCATCATCAAACAAGAATCGTATTTCAGTTTGATTTCTGGAATGAATACTATCTGTAGGAAAATATTGCCAAAAATCTGTTGCTGGGATTGCTTGAGTCCATGCGGGCTCATCTAGCAAGGCATCCAAACTAATAGATTCTGAAATATAGGTAACTGTAACCTCCTTGTTTTGGGCTAATGTGTGTAGTGAAAATAAAATGAAAAAGAAAAAAGTAGTTTTTCTGATCATTGGCTAGCGTTGAATCGTTGGCTAAAGTAAAAAAACTATAGTATAAAAATTTATTTTTAAGAAGCTTTTAACCAAAGAGGTATGCGCTATTTTTTCGAAAACATCTTTGTTGTTTTTGAAATAGGATAGAGCAACACTTCGTATATTTGTTATATGAATGAGAACCTGGATCCAACCGGAGAACATCTGTCGCCACAAGAACTTGATATTGAGAAGAAATTACGTCCGCTCACCTTCGATGATTTTACGGGCCAAGACCAGGCCTTAGAAAACCTTCAAATATTTGTACAAGCTGCAAACTTAAGAGACGAAGCTTTAGATCATACCTTGTTTCATGGCCCTCCTGGGCTGGGTAAAACTACCTTGGCCTATATCCTTGCCAATGAATTGGATGTAAATATTAGAGTTACTTCTGGACCTGTACTGGACAAGCCGGGTGATCTAGCCGGATTGCTTACCAATTTGGAAGAAAGAGATGTACTCTTTATAGATGAGATTCATCGATTAAGTCCAATTGTTGAAGAATATTTGTACTCGGCAATGGAAGACTATAAAATTGATATTATGATTGAGTCTGGCCCCAATGCCAGAAGCGTTCAAATTAATTTAAGTCCTTTTACCCTAATAGGGGCCACAACACGCTCAGGGTTATTAACGGCTCCCATGCGGGCACGCTTTGGGATTTCTTCCCGTTTGCAATATTATTCGACAGAGCTCTTAACAACTATCGTACAGCGTAGCGCCGGAATTTTAAAAGTCGCTATTTCTATGGAAGCTGCTGTTGAAATTGCAGGCCGTAGCCGTGGCACACCACGGATTGCCAACTCATTACTTAGACGGGTGCGTGATTTTGCACAGATAAAAGGAGATGGAAAAATCGATATTGAAATAGCAAGATTTGCGCTAAAAGCGCTGCATGTAGATGCACATGGGTTGGATGAGATGGACAACAAAATATTGACCACTATCATTGATAAGTTTAAAGGAGGCCCTGTAGGAATAACAACGCTGGCAACCGCAGTTTCTGAAAGCGCTGAGACTATTGAAGAAGTATACGAACCTTTTTTGATTCAACAAGGGTTTATTATGCGTACGCCAAGGGGTCGGGAAGTGACAGAAGCGGCTTATAAGCACCTAGGAAGAATCAAAGGTGCTACCCAAGGAGGATTGTTTTAACACCTCTTGTGTACGTCGGGATGAAAATTTAGGCCTCACAACAGGTACATTAAGTTTTCATTATTTATATCAGACAATCAAATGTCAAAGAAAAAAAAATACAACTACCCGAAGTCATTACCCATTCTAAAGTTCTTCTGGAACGCCCAAGCCATAAGACGAAACCCCATCCCTTTTCATCGTGAATATTTTACGGCCTATGGCGATACATTTTCTGTGCGGTTGGGGCGCACCAAGTATTTAATGCTCTCCCGAGATAAAGATGTAGTGCAACACATTCTTCAGAAAAACCATAAAAATTATTATAAATCAAGGATACAGACAGACTACTTATCGAAGTATTTAGGAAATGGACTCCTTACTACTAATGGTGATTTTTGGCTGAAACAACGCCGTCTTATTCAACCTGCTTTTCACAAACAGAAACTGCAACAACTAATGCGGGTTATGGAGTCAACCATTGAAAGTGAATTGCAATCGCTACCCACAGATGAAACCATTTCTGTATTTCCCAGAATGAATCATCTGGCCTTTAAGGTTGTCGCAAATTCATTGTTTGATGTGTCCATTCCAGAGCCTACGTTACAAAGATTGCAAACCATTATTGAGAAAATTCAATTGTTCCTTGTAAAAGAAGTACGGCTGCCACATTTGGGATTCTGGTTTAGAGCTACGGGTCAGGTGGCCGATCATCAGAAACTGGCACAGGAAACACGAGATATAATTAGAAATATCATTGAAGAAAGAAAGACTTCAGGAGAACAATATGATGACCTGTTGGATATGTTGTTGGCAACCCGATATGAAGATACTGGAGAGCCCATGAGCACAGAACAATTAATTGATGAAATATCTATATTGTTTGTGGCTGGACATGAAACAACCGCAAATGCTTTAACCTTTACCGTGCATTTATTGGCTAATCATCCCGAAAAAATACAGGCCATACAAGAAGAGATAGTGGCTGCAGAAGAAGAGACCGACGATCTGTTTGATCGCCTTGGGAAAATGCCCTACACCAAAGCATGTATAGAAGAGTCCATGCGGCTCTATCCTCCGGCATGGATTACAGATCGGGAAAATTTGGAAGATGATACAATTAAAGACTATGTCGTAAAAAAGAATACCCTCATTGGTGTTTCCTTTTATGAATTGCACCGTCACCCTGACTATTGGGACAATCCAGATGCTTTTGTGCCAGAGCGATTTATGGGTGACGCTCGAAAAAAGACAGCGGGCGTCTACTATCCTTTTGGGGCAGGCCCTAGAATGTGCATAGGAATGGGATTTGCTGTGTATGAAATGGTGCTGGCGATCTCATATATTGTAAAACGATTTACGTTGACAACCCAAAAGAAAGATCTTACCTTGAACCCTCTAATTACACTTAAACCTATTGGCGTTGAAGTGATTTTTGAAAGAAAGTAAACCACCAGTTTGACTCATAAGACACAGTATACAGAACTCATTAAAGCCGAAGCCAAGCGCCTAGGATTTTTGTCTTGCGGAATTAGCCGTGCTCAGTTTTTAGAAGAAGAAGCACCTAGATTGGAACAATGGTTGCGCAAAAACATGCACGGGGAAATGGGGTATATGGAAAATCATTTCGATAAGAGACTTGATCCTACCAAACTGGTCCCCGGAGCTAAAAGTGTTGTATCCTTATTGCTTAATTATTTTCCTGCTGAAGTACAACGAGAGGACACTTATAAGATATCCAAATATGCCTATGGGACAGATTATCACTTTGTGATTAAGGATAAACTGAAGGAGTTACTTAGCCATATTCAAACAATCATAGGTGACGTTCACGGAAGAGTATTTGTCGATTCCGCTCCTGTTCTGGATAAAGCTTGGGCAGCAAAGAGCGGACTGGGTTGGATAGGAAAACATAGTAATTTATTGACCAAACAAGTTGGGTCCTACTATTTTATTGCAGAACTCATCATAGATCTGGATCTAGAATATGACACTCCAGTTACAGATCATTGCGGGGCATGTACTGCTTGTATTGATGCCTGTCCCACGCAGGCCATTGTAGAACCCTATAAAGTAGATGGGAGTAAATGCATATCCTATTTTACCATTGAGTTAAAAAACGAAATACCAAATTCGGTTAAAGGCCAGTTTGACGATTGGATGTTTGGATGTGATATCTGTCAAGATGTATGCCCTTGGAATCGATTTAGTCAAGCCCATAATGAACCTTTGTTCAATCCAAAACCTGAATTGATGGACATGTCCAGAAACGATTGGGAAGAGATTACTGAAGATGTCTTTCGTGAGATTTTCAGAAAAAGTCCCGTGAAGCGTGCCAAATATTCCGGCCTTATACGTAACATAAGCTTTCTGAAAGAATAAGCCCTAAAATTTTCTCGTTTCAGCGATCCTTTTACCTTTGTAGATTCGATCAATGAATAACTATGAGTAAACAAAGTAAGCGCCGAGAGGCTTTATTATATCATGCCAAACCGAAGCCCGGAAAGATACAGGTAGTTCCTACTAAAAAATATGCAACGCAGCGGGATCTTTCATTGGCCTACTCTCCTGGCGTAGCCGAACCTTGTTTGGAAATTGAGAAAGATGTCAATAACGTCTATAAATATACCAATAAAGGGAATTTAGTTGCGGTGGTATCTAATGGTACTGCGGTGCTAGGTTTAGGTAATATTGGTCCCGAAGCTTCTAAGCCAGTAATGGAAGGAAAAGGACTTCTGTTTAAGATTTTCGCCGATATTGATGTGTTTGACATAGAGGTTTCTACAGAAAATATTGATGAATTCATAGATACCATAAAAAATATAGCTCCTACGTTTGGAGGGATTAACTTGGAAGATATTAAAGCCCCAGAGGCTTTCGAAATTGAACGTCGTTTGCGGGAAGAATTAGATATTCCAGTGATGCATGATGATCAACATGGGACGGCAATTATCTCTGCCGCTGCTTTGATCAACGCCTTAGAGATTGCCGAAAAGAAGATTGAAGAAGTGTCCATTGTTATTAGTGGTGCAGGGGCGGCCGCTGTTTCTTGCACTCGTTTGTATAAAGCATTTGGGGCCAAGGCCGAAAACATTGTAATGTTAGACAGTAAGGGCGTTATTCGAAAGGACAACGAGGGATTGAGTAAAGAAAAAGCCGAATTTGCTACACATAGAAAGATTGATACTTTGGAGGAAGCCATGCAAAATGCAGATGTATTTGTAGGCCTTTCCATAGCCGATATTGTGACGCCAGCAATGCTTCTTACCATGGCCAAGAACCCCATAGTTTTTGCCATGGCCAATCCAAACCCTGAGATCGAATACAAACTTGCCGTAGATACCAGAGATGATATTATTATGGCAACGGGAAGAAGTGATCATCCTAATCAGGTAAACAACGTACTCGGATTTCCATTTATCTTTCGTGGAGCTTTGGATGTAAGAGCCACTAAGATTAACGAAGCCATGAAAATGGCTGCGGTGATGTCCTTAGCAGCTCTGGCCAAGGAACCCGTACCAGAACAGGTGAATATTGCCTACGGAGAAACCCGCTTAAATTTTGGAAAAGACTATATAATTCCAAAGCCCTTTGACCCTCGATTAATTGCGGCGGTACCTCCTGCTGTTGCCAAAGCGGCCATGGAAAGTGGTGTAGCCACGGAGCCCATAAGTGATTGGGATAAGTATAGAGACGAGCTATATGATCGTATGGGGACCGATAATAAGATCATTCGGCTTTTGCTAAACCGTGCAAAGACTGACCCCAAGAGAATTGTATTTGCTGAGGCAGATCATCTAGATGTGTTAAAAGCAGCTCAGATTGTACATGAAGAAGGCATAGGGACTCCTATTTTATTGGGAAGTAGAGAAATCATTATTGAACTCATGGATGAGATCGAATTTGATGCCGATGTTCAAATTATTGACCCTAAAAGCGATGAACAAGATGAAAAATTAAAGTACTATGCGGGGAAGCATTGGGAAAGTCGGAGACGTAACGGAACGACTTTGTTTGACGCACAAAAGCAGCTGAGAGAACGCAACTATTTTGCTGCATCTATGGTAAACGAAGGAGATGCAGATGCCATGATCTCAGGTTATTCCAGAGCGTATCCGGCGGTGGTTAGACCCGTACTGGAAGTGATTGGACGGTTTGAGGGAGTGAGTAAGATTGCGACAACCAACCTGATGTTAACCAAAAAAGGACCGTTATTTATTTCGGATACTTCTATTAATATCGACCCTTCAGCGCAAGAATTGGCCAATATCGCCCAAATGACCAACTACACGATTAAAATGTTTGGAGAGAAGCCCGTGATTGCCATGATATCCTATTCAAATTTTGGTTCGTCCAAACATCCTCATGCCAAGAAGGTACAGGAGGCTGTAGCGATTCTGCACAAGTCCAATCCAGACATGGTTGTTGATGGCGAGCTTCAAACAGATTTTGCATTGAATGCGAAAATGCTTCGGGAAAAGTTTCCGTTTTCAAAGCTTGTTGGGAAAAAGGTGAATGCTTTGGTGTTTCCTAATTTAGATTCAGCAAATAGCAGTTATAAATTATTGAAAGAGCTCAAAAGTGTTGAGTCTATAGGGCCTATAATGCTGGGAATGAGAAAGCCAGTGCATATTCTTCAGTTGGGAGCCAGCGTAGAAGAAATAGTAAATATGGCGGCCGTTGCTGTGGTGGATGCTCAGCAAAAAGAAAAGAGAGAAAGAGAACTTCAAAAAGCATCAGAAGAAGCGAGATTTTAGTATTTACAAAGCTGGCACTTGAAAATAATTATACTATATTTGAGCCATTAACCTTTTAGTAGCGAATGATTACCCATTTACAGGGCAGATTAGTAGAGAAGAACCCGACCGATGTTGTTATAGATTGTAATGGTGTTGGGTATTTGGTGAACATTTCGTTGCATACGTTTTCGCAGATCCCCACAACAGAGAACGTAAAGTTATATACGCACCTGTTGGTTAAAGAAGATTCTCATACTTTATATGGGTTTTCGGGGCAAACAGAGCGGGAAATCTTTAGATTGCTCATATCGGTTTCAGGTGTAGGAGCCAGTATTGCAAGAACGATGCTTTCTTCACTTTCGCCAGAACAGGTGAAAGAGGCTATAGCATCTGAAGACATTGTGACAATCCAGTCAGTAAAAGGAATAGGTTCTAAAACGGCACAACGTGTTGTTTTAGATTTGAAAGATAAAATTTTAAAAGTATACGGTTTGGAAGATGTTTCTGCCGTTTCGAGCAATACGAATAAAAATGAAGCGTTATCTGCTTTGGAGACATTAGGGTTTGCTCGAAAACAAGCCGAAAAGGTGTGCGATAAGATCGTGAGTCAATATCCGGAGGCGTCGGTGGAAATAATTATAAAACAAGCTTTAAAAAATTTGTAACAATTGGGCGCAAAAAATTACGATTTCATAAAGAGCTTTTATAAGCTTATATTCTTTTTAAGTATCTTTTTTGTAAGTATTTCCAGTGTTCAGGCACAGGATTCTACAAGTACGGGTTTTACCATGGGACGACTGGATCTCCCAACACCCCCAAGTATTCAAGATTTGTATACCTATGATCCAATCACAGATCGCTATATCTATACACAAACTTTAGGAAACTTCAATATTACCTATCCGGTCATTCTGACTCCAGAAGAGTTTCGAGCGTTGATCCTCAAGGAGCAAATGAAATCGTATTTTAAGGAAAAGATAGATGCGGCTGACGGAAGAAAAGAGGGATCTGAAGAAGATCAAAAAAACTTGTTGCCTACATTTTATGTCAATTCAGATTTCTTTGAATCTATTTTTGGCGGAAACACTATTGAGGTAATTCCGCAAGGAACCGTTGAGATGGACTTAGGTCTTTTGTTTACTAAACAGGACAACCCTTCGTTTTCTCCCCGAAACAGATCGAATTTATCATTCGACTTTGATCAACGAATTAGCCTAAGTTTATTGGGGAAAGTGGGTGAGCGACTTCAGGTAACCGCTAACTACGATACAGAGTCTACGTTCGATTTTCAGAATCAAATAAAATTAGAGTATACGCCCACTGAAGACGATATTATTCGAAAAATTGAAGTGGGTAATGTGAGTCTTCCACTTAATAGCACGCTTATTCAAGGTGCGCAAAGCCTATTTGGGGTTAAGACCGAACTTCAGTTTGGAAAGACAACCATTACTGGTGTTTTTTCAGAACAAAAATCGGAAACCAGAAGCGTTAGCGCCGAGGGAGGTGCTACTGTTACAGAGTACGAGCTTTTTGCGTTGGATTATGATGAGAATCGCCACTTCTTTTTAGCTCACTACTTTAGAGACAATTACGATCGTGTACTCCAGCAATATCCTTTTAAGAATTCGAACATTCAAATTACAAGAGCTGAGGTTTGGATTACCAATAGAACCAACCGTACAGATAATGTGCGAAACATTGTAGCTCTGCAGGATATTGGAGAATCTGATCCTACCAATATTGGATTAGGGGTTATTCCTGGAGGATTTATTAATAGACCTGCCAGATCTTTCCCAGATAATATAAATAATGACTTTAATCCTTTTGGTTTGGATGGAAGTCAGCCCACAATATTAAACGAAACCATTCGGGATATAGCAACGGTTTCTTCTGGTTTTAGTGGGGTGCAAGTAAATGAAGGGATAGATTATGTCACCTTAGAGAATGCACGAAAACTGCAACCAAACGAATATAGATTGGACAGTCAGTTAGGATATATCTCGTTGAACCAACGATTGAATAATGACGAAGTGTTGGCTGTATCTTTTCAATATACAGTGAACGGTCAGGTATTTCAAGTAGGTGAATTCTCTACGGATGGAGTTGATGCAACGGGAGATGGAATAGTTCAGGATGGACTTCCTGGAGATCCACCACCATTACAGGGACTTCCGCAGAACCTTATTGTAAAGTTATTAAAGAGTAATATTACCAATGTAAACGAACCTATTTGGGATTTGATGATGAAAAACATCTACCCTATTGGAGCGTTTCAGTTGGAACGAGAGGATTTCAAAATGAATATCTTGTATGTAGATCCTGCTCCTTTAAACTATATAACGGCGGCTCCAGGAAGTGTTGATTTTCCTCCCGTACCCCTTCCAGAAGATGTGGAAAATGAAGTATTGCTGCGCGTCTTTAATCTGGATAGACTTAATTACAATAATGACCCACAAGTAGGGGGTGATGGATTCTTCGATTTTGTTCCTGGTGTTACCATTGACACTCAAAATGGTAGTATCATTTTTACAAGCGTTGAACCTTTTGGAGAGAATCTGTTTAAGACTTTGGACAATACGCCTAATGGAGGTGGTGAAGATTACAATAACCCAAGCACATATAACGCCAACCAAGATAAGTACGTTTTTAGGACATTATACAGATCTACCAAAACACAGGCTGAACAACAAGACAGTGATAAGAATAAATTTCAGATAAGAGGGACCTACAAATCGTCTGGAGCGGATGGAATTCCAATTGGGGCTTTTAACGTTCCACAAGGATCTGTAACAGTAACGGCTGGAGGAAGAGTATTGGTAGAGGGCGTAGATTATACCGTCAACTATCAGTTGGGCCGTGTTCAAATATTAGACCCAGCATTATTAAATTCGAATACACCCATTCAAATTACCACGGAAAATAACACCCTGTTTGGACAACAAACTCGTCGTTTTAGTGGGTTAAATGTAGAGCACAAGTTCAGCGACCAGTTTCAAGTTGGTGCAACCTACTTGAACTTGAATGAACGACCTTTAACACAGAAATCTGCGTTTAATGCCGAACCTATTAATAATACGATGTTTGGTTTTAATGTAAATTACTCAGCTGAAGTGCCGTTCCTTACTCGTTTGGTGAATAAACTTCCCAATATAGATACGGATGTTCCTTCTAACGTGTCCTTACGTGGAGAGTTTGCATATTTACTGGCCGGAGCACCTAAGGTATCCGATTTTGATGGGAAGACAACGACCTATGTAGATGACTTTGAAGCGTCACAAACTTCCTTAGATGTAAGCACTCCATTAACTTGGTTTCTTTCTAGTACACCTGTTGGACTTGGAGGAGAACTTGCCAATGACAACTTACAATACAATTACAACCGAGCCTTAATGAATTGGTATACGATTGATCCAATTTTCTATAGCTCTCAAAGACCGGATGGTATTAATGATGAAGACTTATCGTCTCCATTTACTCGTAGGGTATTTAGAAATGAAATATTCCCTGATCAAGATATTATTCAAGGTCAAACACAGGCATTATTTACGCTAGATTTAGCGTACTATCCTGGAGAACGTGGTCCTTATAACTATACCCCAGAAGCCAGTGGTGGAAATGCGCTGCCTGACCCTGAAGAACGGTTTGCCGGAATTTCTAGACAATTAAGCACAACTGATTTTGAACGTTCCAATGTAGAGTACATTCAGTTTTGGTTGATGGATCCTTTCATTTATGATGAGAACGCAACCAATGATGGTGGTACGCTAAGCTTCAATTTGGGTAATATTTCTGAAGATGTATTAAAGGACGGTAGAAAACAGTACGAAAACGGATTACCTGAAGACGGTTCTACTACCAATACAATTGAAACAGCATGGGCCAAGGTTCCCGTGAATCAGTCATTGGTATATACTTTTGACACCGAAGGACAGGCAAGAACAAATCAAGATATTGGATACGATGGTTTTAATGATGCCGAAGAGGCAGCAGAGTATCCAGCGTTTGGAGGTCTACCCGATCCAGCTGGAGATAACTACCAGTACTTTTTACAAGGAGATGGTGATATTTTGCAACGCTATAGACAATATAATGGTACACAAGGAAACTCTCCGGTAGAAGTTAGTAATACCGATAGAGGAAACACACCACAACCAGATGTTGAAGATATTAACCGTGACAATACCATGAACACGGTAGATAGCTATTTTGAGTATGATGTAGAGCTTAGACCAGGAATGGATATTGATAACCATGATTATATTACGGACGTTCGTGAAATTGATGTGACCACTCAAAATAATGATGTTATTCCGGTGCGTTGGGTACAATTTAGAGTGCCTATTGCAGAAGCAGATCGATCTATAAATGGAGCGGCCGATTTTAGATCTATTCGTTTTATGAGAATGTATTTGTCTCAGTTCGATCAGAATACCGTATTGCGGTTTGGTACGCTTGAATTAGTAAGAGGTGATTACCGTAGATTTCAGCAATCTTTAGATATTACAGGCGAAGATCCTAGTTTGGATGATACAACGTTTGAAAATGAGGCGGTAAACATTATTCAAAACGGAAACAGACAGCCTATTCCCTATGTATTACCTCCAGGGGTATTTCGGGAAGAGCTTAATAACAACAACAACATAATTCGTCAAGACGAACAATCCCTCTCATTACGGGTGTGTGGTCTAGAACCAGGAGACGGAAGAGGAGCATATAAGAATTTCAATATAGACATGCGCCAGTATGAAAATCTGGAAATGTTTATTCACGCGGAATCATTGGTGAATCAAACAGGGCTTTCAGATGGACAAATGGTTGCTTTCGTTCGTTTGGGGAATGACCTTACTCAAAGTTTCTATGAAATTGAGATTCCCTTAAACCCAACTCCATTTGCGTCTACTACGGCGGAAGAAATTTGGCCAATTGCCAACCGACTTAATCTACCATTGAGGTTACTTCAAGAAGTAAAGACGAGGGTATTGGGAGATCCTAATATAGATCCTAATGAAGTCACGTATTTTGCACAAGAAGATCTTGATCCAGGATCCACTGGAGGTGGTGAAAATGACCTTCGTATTGGGATTAAAGGAAATCCAAGTTTTGGAAATGTTCGGGTGATTATGTTGGGTATGAAGAACGTTTCAAATAACGATATATGTGGTGAAGTTTGGTTCAATGAACTTCGCCTTTCAGAATTAAAGAATCAAAATGGATGGGCGGCTGTAGCCACGGTAGATGCCAATCTTGCAGACTTTGCAACAGTGAGTGCTACAGGGAGAAGAAGTACAGTAGGTTTCGGATCTATTGAACAAGGCCCTAATCAAAGAAGTCAAGAAGACGTTCAACTGTATGATGTTGTTACTAATATTAATGTAGGTCAATTACTTCCGCAGAAATGGGGAATTCAATTACCATTTAGTTATGGGCGTTCGGAAGAACTCATTACGCCACAATACGATCCAGAATTTCAAGATATAGAATTGGATGCGCGTTTGGATAATACGGCGGATTCGGCCGAAAAAGACCGTATCAAAGATCAAGCGGTAAATTACACCAAAAGACAAAGTATTAATTTTATTGGAGTTCGAAAGGAACGCACTGGACTTGACTCAAAACCGAAGGTATATGACATAGAGAATTTCACGTTCTCGTATTCCTATAATCAAGTAGATCATCACGATTTTGAGGTGGAAGAATCGCTGGATCAGAATGTCCGGGTAGGAGGAACCTATAATTATAGTTTCCAGCCAAAGTCGGTAGAGCCTTTTAAAAAGAATGACTCCTTGTTTACTGGAAAGTATTGGCAATTCCTTAAAGATTTAAACTTTAACTACCTCCCTTCCAATATCTCGATGAGTTCTAATATTGTACGACAATACAATGAACAGAAATTTAGAGAACTAGATTTACTACCAGGTAATATTGGAATTCCAACACTGTACCAAAGAAATTTCTTATTTGATTGGCAGTATAATATTAACTTCAATCTAACACGTTCTTTACGTTTCAGTTTTACGGCCAATAACAATAGAATTGTTACAAACTATTTGGATGACGAGGGAGTGGCAGATAACACTATTGGTGTTTGGGATGGGTTTTTTGATATAGGAGACCCCAACCAACACTTCCAGTCGCTAGAGCTCAATTATGATCTCCCTTTTAGTAAATTTCCATTCCTTAAATTCGTACGAGCGACCTATTCGTACAAAGGCGATTTTCAATGGCAAGACGGAAGTGATTTGTTTAATAATATAGAGATTACACTTCAGGATGGAACTACAGATGTATATGATTTGGGTAACTCGGTTCAAAACGCGAGTACACATCGTATTAATTCTAGCATAGATATGAATGGTTTCTATCGGTATGTTGGATTGACCAAGATCAAGCCTAGCAACAGAACCACAGGAGGAAACAATAGAGGCTCACGCACAGGCAGTGGAGCAGGTGGAGACAAAGGCGGTGCAAAAGGTGGCGGTAAAGATGGTGGAAAAGGAAATGAAGATAACAAGAGTAATTCAGGTGCTTCGTTATTAACAGCTTCTCGAAGTGGAAGTAACCGGGGTGGAAATAACGCGGGAGGTGCGCAACAAGCCTCATTGAGCGGAGGAGATAAGGCCATTAATACCTTAATAGGATTGGCTACTTCCATCAAAAAGATTCAACTGAATTATCAAGAGAATAACGGAATATTTTTACCAGGATATACGCAGTCAATAGGCTTCTTAGGAACCTTAAAACCTTCGGCAGGATTTACATTTGGAAGTCAGGCTGAAATTCGGGAAGAAGCGGCTAGAAGAGGTTGGTTAACCCTATATCCTGAGTTCAACGAGCAGTATTCAGAAATAGAAAGTCAGCAATTAGATGTTCAGGTTAATATGGAATTGCTTCCCGACCTTAAGCTTGATATAAACGGAAGTAGAATTTATTCTGAAAATTATACCGAGAATTATATTGTAGAGGACGGGTTGTATCGTTCGCTAACACCAAATACCTTTGGTAATTTCAACATATCTACCTTGTTGATTCGTACGGCATTTAGTACTAGTGATGAACAAACTTCGGAAGCTTTCGAGGATTTTAGAAGCAATAGACTTATAGTTGCCAATAGGTTGGCAACCGATTTTTATGGAACTTCAAATTTCCCTAGAGATGAAGAAGGTTTTCCGGTTGGTTTTGGTAAAACAAGCCAAGATGTACTCTTGCCAGCATTCCTTTCGGCATATAAAGGTACGGATGCGTCCAAAGAGAAAACTGGTTTCCTTAGGGATATACCGCTTCCAAATTGGGATCTAAAGTATACTGGTTTGATGAAGATTAAATGGTTTAAGAAGACCTTTAAAAGATTCTCCGTGCAGCATGGGTATCGAGCGTCTTATACCATTAATCAATTCCAAAATAATTTGGACTTTGATAGAAATGATCCAGCAGCTACAGATCAGGCAGGTAACTTTAAACCTAGAACGATCTTTACTAATGTGAATTTAACTGAACAGTTTTCACCATTGATTCGTTTGGATTTTGAGATGAAAAATTCGGTGAAGATTCTTGCAGAAATTAGAAAAGACAGAGCATTGTCACTTAGTTTTGCCAATAATCTATTGACAGAGATTAAAGGGACCGAGATTATATTAGGCCTTGGATATAGAATCAAAGATCTGCGTATTGGAACCAACTTTGGAGGTAAAAAGAAGATATTGAAAAGTGATCTTAATTTTAAATTAGATCTTTCTCGAAGAGATAATAAAACGATTATACGTTATTTGGATATTAATAATAATCAAACAACGGCAGGTCAAACGATTTACGGAGTACAGTTTACAGCAGATTATGCGCTGAGTAAAAATCTAACGGCCTTATTCTATTATGATCATTCATTCTCAGAATATGCTATTTCAACCGCATTCCCGCAAACTACAATTAGAAGTGGTTTTACCCTTCGATATAATTTTGGAAACTAAATAAACGAACCTTAATAATTAAATTTACTATGAGTACGCCTTCAGAATTAAAATATACGAAAGATCATGAATGGGTAAAGATCGATGACGATGTTGCCACTGTGGGAATTACCCATTTCGCTCAAGGAGAGCTCGGTGACATTGTATACGTAGAAGTGGAAACATTGGATGAGACATTAGATAAAGATGAGGTCTTTGGCACCGTTGAAGCTGTTAAAACGGTTTCAGATCTTTTTTTACCACTTTCAGGTGAGATTATTGAGTTTAATGATAGCTTGGAGAGTGAGCCAGAAAAGGTAAATACAGATCCATATGGTGAAGGTTGGATGATAAAGATTAAACTTTCTGATCTTAGCGAAATAGACGAGTTATTGGATGACGCGGCTTATAAAGAACTTATCGGAGCCTAAATTACTCTTAACGCTAGGAGTAGGATATACGTGCTTGGCTACCATAGCGTTATTGTCACCTACTGGTGATTTTCCAAAAATACATTTTCCGTTTGGAGATAAGGCGGTGCACGTACTGATTCATATCCTATTGTCTTTCTTATGGTTGCTATATGCCTTCTTTCGAAGAAACGAAAAGTTAGATATTAGCACCTTTATGATTGTTATAGGGCTTTGCCTAGGGTATGGCATAGTAATTGAGGTCTTTCAAGAGGTTTTTACAACATCCAGACAGGCAGATTGGCAAGATGTTATTGCAAATATTATTGGATCTGGGCTTGGAGTATTTTTATTTTGGAAAGTAAAAGCCACTTTAAATACTAAAACTTGAATTTAGTTTCATTTTACAGTAGAATTTCTATATTTTAGCAACTATATAAAATTTTTATTATGCAACCCAAGAAAAATCCAAAAGCAGATTTAAAACGATGGAGTTCAATTTTTCTCCTAGCAGGACTAGCTTTCATGCTCTTTATTGCATGGCAAGCTGTTGAATGGAAAACATACGATAGGTCGAACCTTTTGGGTGACGTGTTGGATGCTGGTGATGACCTCGATGAGGACATTACAATTACACAACAAATAACACCGCCACCACCTCCACCTCCACCACCGCCGGCTCCCGAAGTAATTGAGGTTGTTGAAGATGAAGAAGAGGTAGAAGAGGTATTAATAGAATCTTCGGAAACCGATCAAAATGAAGAAATTGTTGAGATCGAAGAAATAGAGGAAGCTGAAGAAGAAGAAATTGCGGATGTCCCGTTTGCGGTTATTGAAAACGTACCTGTTTATCCTGGATGTGAGAATTCTGGAAATAACGAGGCTAAGAAGAAATGTATGTCTGAGAAAATTCAGAAGTTTGTTCAGAGGAAGTTCGATACAGAACTTGCGAACGATTTAGGACTTGAAGGTAGACAGCGTATTTCGGTTCAGTTTAAAATTGATAAGAACGGTAATATTGTAAATGTAAGGGCGCGTGCTCCGCACCCAAGATTAGAACAAGAGGCCGTTAAGGTGGTAAAATCACTTCCTAAAATGACGCCTGGAAGACAGCGAGGTAAAGCCGTTGGGGTGTTATATGCACTTCCTATTTTGTTCCAAGTGGAGAATTAAAAGAAATAATAAGACACTATATAGTAATCCCACTCTATTTATTTAGAGTGGGATTCTTTTTTGGCATAACCCTTGTGTAATAAAGCGGTATAACCTTTAAACACAAACATTATGAAACCCAAGAAAAACCCAAAAGCCGACCTAAGGCGAAAAAGTTTTTTGTTTTTCCAGCTTGGAATGATCGTGATGCTCTTTGCAGCATGGCAAGCCATGGAGTGGAAGAGCAATGAAGCAGTGGCAATTGTTGATTCGGCACCAACCGGTCAAGAAATCGAAAATCAACCCCCTATTACCATGCCATTCACGCCACCACCACCACCTCCTCCTCCGCCCCCTCCGGCACCCCCTGTAATTGAAGTTGTAGATGATGATGACGATGTGAAGGAGATTATTATTGGTCCTACAGAGAGCAATCAAGATGATGTGATCGCGAAAATCAACGACATTGTTGAGGTAGATGATGACGTTATTGTTGAAGTTCCGTTTAAGCTAATTGAAGATGCACCGGTTTTTCCTGGATGCGAAGGGGCTTCCAATAGAATGGCCATGAAGAAATGCATGGAAGAGAAAATTGGAAAATTCGTTAACAAGAAATTCAACACAGATCTTGCCAGCGATCTAGGACTTGAAGGTAGACAACGTATTTTTGTAGTTTTTAAAATAGATGTCAATGGAGATATCGTAGGAGTTCAAGCGCGAGCAACGCACCCAATGTTGGAAAAAGAGGCCACGAGAGTGGTGAAACTATTACCAGATATGACCCCAGGTAAGCAGAGAGGTGTACCCGTTATTGTATCCTATTCTTTACCTATTGTATTTGACATACAAAATTAAGACAGTCTGTATTCTTAAAAAGTAATCCCGCCCCAATAAGGGCGGGATTTTTTGGCACAACACTTGTATCATAGATATCATAACCTTTAAATACAAACACTATGAAATGAGCTATGCCATTTCTTTTGAAGTAGTGATTCAAAAGAGAATATAGTGAATTTCATTGAACTGATTTATTAACGTAAAACACGCTACAATGAAACCATCTGTCGAAAATTCGCACAGTACTACTACAAATGTACTATCAAAAAGAGAAGAAAAAAAGAGTATTAACATTCGATCAAACGCTTTCTCAAGATTTTTAGTAGGATTAACAATAAGTATATTGTTGGTTTTATTAGTTTTTGAAAGCGGACTTGGAAGTTCCTATATTGATAATGATTGGAATGAAAAGAAAAGATATGTGGAAGATCTTCCACTTATTGCAAGTATCCTCATTGAATCTCAACCCAATGTAAAGGTTGCTGTGGCTCCTAAAAAGACAGAAAGAAAACCAATAGTGCCTATTATAAATCCTGAAAAAATAATTTTCAAAGCACAACCAGATGTGGGAACACCTACGGTGCCTAGTGAGGGCGCTAAGATGGTGCCAGACCCATCAAAGAAAGCGAATACAATATCTAAGAAAGTTCCTGAAAAATTCAACGTGGTAAGTGTTGAGTTTGTACCAGTATTTCCAGGTTGCGAAGGAGGTGCAACAAGGAAAGAAAAAATTGATTGTATGTCTTCAAAAATTAACAAGTTTATTAATAGGCATTTCAACACAGATGTGGCAGAAGGAACAAGTGGGGAACGACAACGAATTCATGTTCGGTTTAAGATTGATGCATCAGGAAGGGTGACTGAGGTGATAGCCAAGGCCGGAGATAAATCCCTGGAGAAGGAAGCAAAACGAGTGATTAGCAAGCTTCCCAATATGCAACCTGGAAAGCAAGGGGCAACACCTGTTGATGTTATGTATATGGTTCCCATTATCTTTCAGTTAAACTAAATCAAAAAAGGGTCTTCGTTCATTTAACACGTAGGCCCTTTTTCTTTTTTATGGTCGCGGCATTTCAAAAAAAACGTATCTTTCGGTATTAAATAATGCTACGCCACTATGAAGAATTTTGCCTCGCTTCTGGTTTTTTTAATATCCTCCTGTATACTAGCCCAAAACAATAGCGCCAGTTACGAAAAGTATCCCGTTTTTCCGGAATGTTCTGAAGTGACCAATGCGAATCTTGAAAGTTGTTTCAATAATACAATTAAGAAATTTGTGTTCAGTAATTTTCAAATGCCAGAAATTGTTTCAACCAAAAACTACCAGGGGAATGTTGTAGTGTTTTTCGAAGTAGACAAAGAAGGAAAATTTAAGGTGCTTTATACAGATGCCATTTATAATGAATTAAAAGATGAAGTGAAGCGTGTGTTTGAGGCATTGCCCGTAATCACACCGGCTACTTATAATGGAAATCCTACCTATGCCCAGTTCACGATGCCCATAGCTATTCCGCTAGAGGCGCCTTCTATGGAAGATGCAGCAGTAGAAGGATCTCAAACAATATCCAACAGAGAAGATTTAGTCAATGAGTATGATGCTATTGAGAAAAGCGATTATGCCAATGAAGAATATAAGAGCAATATTAATATCCCGCTATCAAATCATAATTATAGTCTATTTGATCCAGCTATGAATAGAGTAGGGTTGAATAATCACACTTCCCAAAAACCATATATATATTCTGAAGTTAATAAGTACTATGATTTTGAAGGTGAAAATCAAAAGCTTCTTAAAAATAAGACCTCTTGGCTTGGCCGAAAATGGTGGAACGAACATATGGTGGCTTTTAAGAGTAAAGACTTTTGGCTTACGTTGGATCCGGGTGTAGATCTTCAAGTAGGAAAAGACCTCGATACTGAAATTGATACGTATAACAATACTCGTTTGGTGTATACTCAGGGAGGACTTGGGGAGAACATTAGTTTCTTTGCGGTGATTTATGAAAGTCAGGGAAGATTCGCAGATTATTTCAATCGTTTTGCCGAAGCCAGAAAACCAGATGGGGGAAACCCTGCGATCATACCTGGATTTGGAATTGCTAAAAGTTTCAAAACAGATTCGTATGACTACCCAGTAGCTACCGGACATGTTTCATACACACCTTCTAAGTGGTTCAATTTTCAATTAGGCCACGGAAAGAATTTTATTGGAGATGGATATCGCTCACTCTTTTTAAGTGATAATGCCAGTCCATATCCTTTTTTCAAAATAAATACTACTTTCTGGAAATTTAAGTATACCAACACTTGGATGTCTTTGCGAGATGTACGTCCCGAAGTAACCCAAGATGGGTCTTTTCGGACAAAATTTGTTGCAAACCATTATTTGAGTTATAATATTACCAAGCGATTGAATATTGGATTGTTTGAATCTGTAATATGGGAAAATGACAATGATCGAGGATTTGATTTTAATTATATAAACCCCGTTATATTTTACAGAGCCATTGAGTTTTCAACTGGTTCTCGGGGTGGAAATGCATTGGTTGGAATAAGTGGTAAGTATAAGTTTACGGACAAAATAAATGCGTACGGACAATTAATTATTGATGAATTTTCTTCTGGAGATATTTTTGGAGGAGATGGTAGTTATAAAAATAAAGTAGGGTACCAGGTAGGAGCAAAGTACTATGATGCCTTTGGAGTGGATGGATTATACTTACAAGGAGAATACAATAGAGTGAGGCCGTATACCTATTCACATAATAGTGTTGTGCTCAACTATGGACACAACAATCAGTCTTTGGCACATACCTTAGGGGCTAACTTTTGGGAAGTAGTAGGAATAGCACGCTATCAGCGCGGGAGAATTTTTGGAGACGCTAAAGTAATTGTTGCTAAGCGTGGTTTCGAATTTAATACTACCAGCGATTCAGCTTTTTATGGAGGAAGTATTTATGGTACAGAGAATGACCGTATTTCAGATTTTGGCAATGAAGTGGCCCAAGGAAACACAACCGATTTTTTTCATGTCGAATTTCAAGCGGGATATCTTATAAATCCAGCTACAAACCTAAAGATATACGGAAGTGTAATTTTTAGGGATTTTAAACCCGCAGTGAATACCGAGACGGTTTTTGAAAATCAAACCACTTGGGTTAACATTGGTTTGAGAACAGATCTATTTAACTGGTTCTACGATTTCTAGAACATAGGGTTACCTCCACGGACCCCTTTCTTCCTTTATAATTTTGTACAAGGTGCGAATAAGCTTCTCTGTGCTTATGTAGCCATCGCCAAATCCTTTGGCATCATATTGAGCCGTAATCTCACTCATAGCCACAACTTCATCTTCAGTTTTTTTGTCCAGATAATGAAAAGATACTCGTTTGGTTATAATAGAAAGCATATCACTCGCATACTTAACATCCTTCTTCTTAGCGATACTTCCGTGACCCGGAATAATCTTAGTATTATCATCTACCAGCATCATGATATTTTGATAGTTTTTCAAATATCCTTTTAAATCTCCACCACTGTCAATATCTATAAAAGGATACCTACCATTAAAAAAGGTGTCACCGGTATGTAGCACATTGCTTTCAGTAAAATAAACCATGGCATCTCCATCGGTATGAGCATTATCTACATGTAAGATCATTACTTTCTCTCCATTGTAGTAAAAGGTTAGATCTTGCTGAAAAGTGATAGCGGGTAATAGGCTATTATCTACTTTGTTTGATGCGCCTTTTATTTTTTCAATAAGTCGTTCTCTTACATTGTCATGAGCAATAACAGTGGCTCCTTGCTGCGCTATTTTTATGTTACCACCAGTGTGGTCACCATGATGATGCGTATTTACAAGAAAACGAATTTCTTGCGGACTGACTTCTCTAATTTTTTCTAGAATGGCTGGTACGTTCTCAGCAAATTGAGCATCTACCATAAAAACACCATCTTTGCCAATACTAACAGCGATGTTACCTCCATTTCCTTGAATAACAGAAACATTCCCTTGAACTTTAGTTAATCCAACCGTAGGGTCGTTTTCTTGAGCAGTGGCTAAAAAACCACTTAAAATCATACATATACTTAATAAAAAATTAGCGCGCATCCTCTTTTGTTTTGAATAGGGTGTGAAATTAATAAAAAAAGCGCAAATAGGGTTGTAACAAAATGCAATATATATTGTGAAAATTAGGGAGGCGACGTATCTTTGCAACGCAAAAAAATAGACCTTGTCAACCACCCATTTACATTCTGTTTCTCAATCGGTTATCAGAAATTTTACGGAGATAACAAAAATTAGACTATCAGTTAGTGTGGTTTTTTCTTCTATTGCGGGATATTTATTGGGCGCGGAGCACATTGACTTTTATATTTTACTACTACTTTGTTTTGGAGGCTATTGTATGGTTGGTGCTTCAAACGCATATAACCAGATCATAGAAAGGGACTTGGATGCTCTTATGGATCGTACTAAAGACAGACCTATTCCGGCTGGAAGAATGTCCGTGACGTCTGCGTTTATAGTAGCTAGTGTTTTAACCATACTAGGAATTGCGGTATTGTATGTGATTAATCCGCAAACTGCCATGTTTGGAGCAATCTCCATTTTTATGTACGTAAGTCTGTATACACCACTAAAAACCCGAACGCCTTTGTCTGTTTTTGTAGGTGCTTTTCCAGGAGCCATTCCTTTTATGTTGGGGTGGGTTGCGGCAACCAATGATTTTGGTATTGAACCAGGTACTTTATTTATGATTCAATTTTTTTGGCAATTTCCTCATTTCTGGGCCATTGGCTGGTTTTTGTATGACGATTATAAAAAGGGTGGCTTTAATATGTTGCCCAATGGAAAGCGTGATAAGGGTACTGCCGTACAAGTGATTTTATATTCTGTATGGACGGTATTGGCTTCATTAATTCCAGTGCTTGGGGTAACAGGGAAATTTTATATTACGCCAATCTCTGGTGTGCTGGTTGGAATCTTGGGTGTTTGGCTCATTTATAGCGCTATTCGTCTGTATAAAAAGAAAACAGATAAGGTGGCCCGACAGCTTATGCTTGTAAGTGTTAGTTATATTACCATCTTACAAGTGATTTATATATTGGATAAATTTTTAAGATAATGGACTATACAGAAGGAACCGAAGAACTAAAAGTAAACAGGGCGAAAAAAATGATGCTTTGGTTTGGAATCGTGAGCTTATCTATGAGTTTTGCCGGATTTACTAGTGCATATGTTGTAAGTAGAACAAGACCAGATTGGTTGGGTGATTTTGAACTACCGCAGGCATTTTATATCAGCTTGGGAGTCATAATACTGAGTAGCATTACCATTCATCTTGCCAAGGTATATATTAAGAAAGAAGCAAATTCAAAAGCAATGCTACTTTTAATCGCTACCTTTTTGTTGGGAGTTGTCTTTGTTTGGTTTCAATTTAAAGGCTTTAGTGAGATCATTGAGAGTTATGGGTACAATTTTACAGGACCAACCAGTAATATCAAGATCACTTTTATATATCTCATAGCTGTTGTACACATTGGACACGTTGTAGCAGCCCTAATATCTGTTTTGGTTGTAATTTATAATCATTATAAACTAAAGTATATCAACGGCAAAACCCTTGGAATAGAACAAGCTGCGACTTTTTGGCATTTCGTTGATATTCTATGGATTTATCTGTTTTTCTTTTTCTATTTCTTTAGATAAAAAATATACGTATTTTTGAACCCTATTTAAAACCAATTTCTTTGTATGGAAACTACTGTTGCTAAGACAGGTACCGAAGGAAAAACCTGGGGAGGTGGAAACCGACCACTTAATGCAAGTTATGGCAAAATGATGATGTGGTTTTTCATCGTTTCTGATGCTCTAACGTTCTCAGGATTTATTGCCTCTTACGGATTTTCAAGATTTAAATTTATTGATGCATGGCCCATTGCGGATGAAGTGTTTACACACGTTCCGTTTTTACATGGAGTTCCCGCTCCTATGTATTATGTGGCTTTTATGACCTTTATTCTGATTTTCTCGTCAGTTACCATGGTACTGGCAGTAGATGCAGGGCATAAAATGCAAAAAAATAAAGTAATCATTTATATGTTCTTTACCATTATTGGTGGAGCCATATTTGTGGGGTCCCAAGCTTGGGAATGGGCCACATTTATTAAAGGAGATTACGGCGCAGTGGAAACCAAAGGAGGGAAAATCATCCAATTCTTAGATACAGATGGCAAACGAGTAGCACTAAAGGACTTTGCTATAGCAATCCCTTCCGAAAGAGCTACACACGAAAGAAAAAATGGCGTATGGTATGATACCGAGGCCGAAACACAGACTACCTTTACTTACGAAGAGGTCAAGAAAGGGTTTTTAGCTCATGATAATTTATTGGTAAGAACACAATATTTAGATGAAAACGGCGAACCCACCGTACTATCTCGAGATGCTTCCGTAGATAAATTGGTCAATGATGGAAAGCTTGTGGTTGAAGGCGCCAATCTAAAACACAATGAATATGGACACCCATTATTTGCAGACTTCTTCTTCTTTATAACAGGATTTCACGGATTTCACGTATTCTCGGGTGTATTAATTAACATTATTGTTTTCTTTAATGTGATTATAGGTACATATGAACGAAGAGGCCATTATGAGATGGTTGAAAAAGTTGGACTATACTGGCACTTTGTAGATTTAGTATGGGTCTTTGTATTTACATTCTTTTATCTGGTTTAAGCGAATTAAAAAGTAAGAAATGGCACACGAGCATAAATTAGCAATATTTAGAGGACTACTTAAATTCAAGTCAAACATTCAAAAAATTTGGGGTGTTTTTGCGTTCCTTTCCATTATAACAATTGTTGAAGTTTACTTAGGAATTACTAAACCCGAATATCTCACAGAGACAAGATGGTTTGCAATGAAAGCCATTAACTGGGTATTTATAATTCTGACATTAGTAAAGGCATATTATATAACATGGGATTTTATGCACATGCGTGACGAACTGAAATCTCTAAGAAGATCCGTAGTTTGGACCTTCGTATTTCTAATCTGTTATCTAATACTAATCTTACTTATAGAAGGAGATTATATATATGACATATATAAAAGCAATTACGTAAAGTTTGATTTTTAAACGTCAAACACTAAATAGTAAGAGCCTCGCTATGCGAGGCTTTTTTGTTCCCCATAATTGGAAAAAATTAACGGATAAAGGTTGTCCAGCCTTGTTTTAGAGCGTATTTTTGCAAAAGAAAATTTCGAAACAATGAAGAAGTTTCTTGTACTTGGAGTGCTGTTTCTACTGCCTATTACGGCCTATATCTTTTTTGCTTCGGGAGTTAATAATTTTGCGAAGCTTCCAGTGCTTACCGAGCAAATAGATGAATTATCTAATTTTAAAAGCCTGCATGGAGATTCTATTCAACTTCAAAATAAAATTACCGTGCTTGGATTCCTTGGGAGTAACCTAATGGACAAACAAGGCAATGCCTTTAACCTAGCACATAAAATATATAAGAAAAATCACGCCTTTCATGATTTTCAATTTGTTATTCTTCTTCCTGAAGGAACCGAGACAACGGCAAAATTGCTAGAAGAAAAGCTGGAGCTTATAGAAGAAATGGAACACTGGAAATTTGCCTTTGGAAGCCCTGAAGACATCGAATCTATTTTCGCTTCTATGAAAACCAATCTAGTCTTGGACAACAAAAAGAGTACGCCTTATGTTTTTATAATAGATAAAGAACGTAATCTAAGAGGTAGAAAAGATGATGAAGACTTGGGAGTGCTGTATGGGTTTGACGCTAGAGATGTTGCAGAACTCAACAACAAAATGATGGATGATGTAGATATTATTTTGGCCGAATATAGATTGGCACTTAAAAAGAATAATAAGTATAAAGCAGATAGGGAAATTTAAATAATATGAAGAAAAAGGAGTATTCGTATGTAGGCATATCCTTTGTGATTTTGTTGTTCGGTATTTGGGCCGTTCCAAAAATCGTAAATCAGTTTGCAAAGCCAGATCTAGTTGTGATAGGTGACAAGGTAGTTCCTGACTTTCGTTTTACCAATCAACATGGAGAAACTATTGCTAACAAGAATTACGAAGGAAAAGTATATGTTGTAGAGTTCTTCTTTACAACCTGCCCAGATATATGTCCTATTATGAATAGGAATATGGTCAAGATTCAAAATGAGTTTTACGGAAATCCAAATTTGGGAATTGCATCCTTCACTATTGATCCTGCCTATGATACACCTTCGGTACTAAAGGATTATGCCGAAAGTTATAAGATAACGAACCCAAATTGGCATCTCCTTACGGGTGACAAAGAAGCCATATATACACTGGCTAATAAGGGATTTAACTTATATGTTGGAGAAGCTCCCGGTGTAGAAGGAGGGTTTGAACACTCAGGATATTTTGCCTTGATCGATCAGAACGGTAATATACGCTCACGTATTGATGAGCATGGAAACCCTATTATTTATTATGACGGATTGGAGGCCGATGGAATTCAAATGCTTATAGAAGACATTAAAAAGCTCTTATAACCATGACACAAGAGGAAACTAATAGTTCCAAAAAATATAATGTTTGGATATGGATATGCTCTATAGCTATTCCTATTGCCGTTGCAGTTCTTTTTTCAATTCGGATTCCTGGTGTGGAACGCCTTGGCTTTTTACCACCCATCTATGCAAGTATTAATGGACTCACTGCCATATTATTAGTGCTTGCGGTCATTCAAATAAAAAAAGGAAACCGAAAGAATCACGAACGATTAATGAAAACATGCATTATCCTGTCGGTTGTTTTCTTGTTGATGTATGTGACTTACCATATGACTTCTGATTCCACTTCTTATGGCGGAGAAGGTGCCCTTAGGTATATTTATCTCGTTATATTGTTGAGTCATATCCTGCTTTCTGTAGTGGTTATACCTTTTGTGCTTATTACATATGTAAGAGCTATTTCGGGAAGATTTAAACAGCATAAAAAGATAGCCAGAGTTACTTTTCCGCTTTGGTTGTATGTTGCGGTAAGTGGCGTAATTGTATATCTAATGATTTCACCCTATTATTAATGGCATGAAGTACAAGTATCTCGTTTTTCTGTTGCTATGTTTTCTGGTGGTTGTGCCAGCTGATGCGCAATGTGCTATGTGTCGGGCAGTATTAGAAAGTGAAGAAAGCGGGCAGGCAGCAAAAGGCATTAACAATGGGATTATTTATTTAATGATATTTCCTTATCTACTCATAGG